>VOFB01004890.1_pt1 | contig 138752 bp, 209 predicted proteins | sample 5384141 | NCBI WGS metagenome assembly VOFB01 (sample SAMN12384721, study PRJNA508395) | human gut metagenome | isolation source: healthy gut A | host: Homo sapiens
AAACGATTATTAACAAGCACCACAGGGACCGTGCCTGCCATACAGGAATGGAGGCACGGTCATTTTAACTAAAAACTATGTGTAACAAAAACTATATTCATCATAACATACCAGTTGGGAGGTAGGTCTTATGAAAAGTAATAGTGGAGGAAAAGCGGTCAGATATAATAAATGGGGCTACATATTTCTGATTCCATTTATCGTTGTATTTGTAATATTTCAGCTGGTACCGTTAGTAAACACCATTTATAACAGTTTTTTTGAAAATTACATGTCTGGTCTGACACAGGTTGGACCGAGATTTGTTGGATTAGATAACTATAAGGCTTTGTTCAGCAGTGGAGATATCTGGACGTATTTTAAGAACACGATGGTTCTCTGGATCATGTGCTTTATACCACAGATTTTCCTCTCCCTTTTATTGGGCGCATGGTTTTCCGATGTCCGTCTGAAATTAAAAGGGTCCAGATTCTTCAAAACAGTTATTTATCTGCCGAACCTGATTATGGCATCTGCATTTTCCATGTTGTTCTTCACTCTCTTTTCAGATGGAGGACCAATCAACTCTTTACTGATGCAGATCGGATTTATCTCAGAACCTTATAAATTTTTATCACACGCAGGAAGTGCCAGAGGCCTGATCGCCATGATAAACTGCCTGATGTGGTTTGGTAATACGACCATCCTTCTGATGGCAGGTATGATGGGAATAGATACGTCACTGTTTGAGGCAGCAGAAGTAGACGGAGCAACTTCAACACAGGTATTTTTCAAGATAACACTTCCACTGCTTCGCCCGATTCTGGTGTATGTAATTATCACATCCCTGATCGGTGGTCTGCAGCTGTTCGATGTACCACAGATTTTGACAAACGGAACCGGTGATCCGATGAGATCTACCATGACCTTGATCATGTTCCTGAATAAGCATCTGTACAGTAAGAACTATGGTATGGCAGGAGCACTGTCCGTTGTACTGTTCATTCTTACTACAGTCTTAAGCCTGATCGTATTTAAGGTTACCGGCAATGACAAGAGAAAGGGGTAATTGATATGGCAAAGACAAATAAAAATGACATCCAGAAGGGTGTAGGACTTCATGCACGGCGCGTCATCGCCTATGTAGTATTGATTATTATCTCATTTTTCTGTCTGTTCTGGTTCTACATCCTGTTTGTGAATGCAACGAGATCAAACGGACAGTTACAATCCGGATTTACCGCGATTCCAAGTACGAACCTGTTAAAAAACTGGAACAATCTGGTGCACGGAACGCTTCCAATCTGGTATGGAATGTTCAACAGTCTGATCATCGCCGCCTGCTCAGCAGTGCTTTGTACATATTTTTCAACCATGACCGCATATGCGATCCATGCGTATGAGTTTAGGATGAAACGGTTTATTTATCCATTTATTCTGATGATCATGATGATTCCGACACAGGTTACCGCACTTGGATTTATCAAGCTGGTAACAAAGATGGGACTGATGGATTCCTTTATTCCACTCATTGTTCCAACGATTGCTTCTCCGGTTGTATTCTTCTACATGAAGCAGTACATGGAGAGTGCACTTCCGTTATCGCTGATAGAAGCTGCACGTATTGATGGTTCCGGAGAGTTTCGTACGTTCAACAGCATCGTACTTCCGCTTATGAAACCGGCGATTGCCGTACAGGCAATTTTTACATTCGTCAGCAGCTGGAACAATTACTTCACACCGGCACTGATTCTGCATGATGATAAAAAGAAAACACTTCCAATTCTGATTGCACAGCTTCGTGCAGCAGACTGGTTGAAGTTTGATATGGGTCAGGTATATGTGATGATTACATTCTCGATCCTGCCGGTTATCGTTGTGTATCTGATTCTTTCCAAGCATATCGTTCAGGGTATTGCACTGGGAAGTGTCAAGGGATAATGTGAAATATAACGTTAAAAACTGCAGTTGATGCTGTACTACAAAAAGGAGCTGCCTTTTGCGGGGGCAACTCCTTTTTTAGTGAAGAATGATTGATATCCGGTGTCGGAACGTCAGATGGACAAATGATAGATCTGCATCCAGGTGTTGATCTGGATAAAGTAAGCAATGAGCTGCGGACCTGCCATCAACTGGCCGAACCATGGTTTGCCGAGTTCCTTTGGTGCGGCAAGGAAAGCTTCTGTTTTGGAACGGTCCAGAAGCGGCAGTACCGGAGAATTCGGATCGTTCAGAATTTCCCGCATGCGCCTGATCAGCATCTGTTCGTAGGCCGGATGGTATGTCTTTGGATACGGGCTTTTTTTGCGCCAGAGCAGTTCCCGTGGCAGCAGATCGGCACAGGCATCCCGCAACAGGGATTTTTCGACTCCATTCCGATATTTCATCTGCCACGGCACATTGAAAACATATTCCATGATCCGGTGATCGGCAAATGGGACACGGGCTTCCAGGGAAGAGTACATGCTGGTGCGATCCATGCGGTCGAGCAGGGTCTGCATGAACCATTTGATATTCAGATAGCCAATGTCACGACGGCGGGCTTCCTCAGGGGATTCGCCATCCAGATGCGGAACGTGGGAGAGTGTTTCCTCATAGCGTGCATGAGAATATTCTGCCAGATCCAGCGTGCGAAGCACGTCATCGGAAAGAATGGAGGTACGTGCAGCAGGATCGGCAGACCACGGAAAACCATCCCGGTTCATAAGTTCCGGTCGGTAAAACCATGGATAGCCGCCGAAAATTTCATCGGCACATTCTCCGGTGAGTGTTACTTTATTATGTTTGGCGACTTCGGAACAAAAATACAAAAGAGAGGCGTCCACATCGGTCATTCCGGGAAGGTCTTTGGCGGTGACCGCATCGGACAGGGCGGCAAAGAGAGCCTCCTGGCTGCACTCTAAATAGGTGTGGGATGTTTTACAATATTGCAGCATCCGGTTGACGTAAGGAAGATCCCGTTCCGGCTGAAAGGCATTGGACTTAAAATATTTCTCGTTTTCAGAGAAGTCAAAAGAAAACGTGTTTAAAATTTTTCCTTCTTTTTGCATATGGCGGGCGGCTAATGCAGTGACAATCGAAGAATCAATGCCGCCGGAGAGAAAGGTGCATACCGGAACATCGGACACCATCTGTCGTTCTACAGTGTCACGCACGAGAAAAGAAACGGTCTGTACGGTTTGGGCATAGGAATCTTTATGTTCCCGGCAGGGCAGATCCCAGTAGAGAATGTCGTGCTGTCCGTCCGGACAGAATATATGATAATGTCCCGGCATAACTTCCTTTACGCCTGTGAATACGCCGTTTCCGGAGGTGCGTGCCGGACCGACCGCCAGAATTTCCTGCAGACTGTTTTTGTCAATGGATGGAGTGACATCCGGATGACAAAATAATGCCTTGGGTTCCGATCCAAAAACAAATGAGCTTCCGGTCTGGGTATAAAACAAAGGCTTTGTGCCGGCACGGTCACGGTAGAGAAGCAGTTCTCTGTTGGTATCGTCCCAGATTGCAAATGCGAAAATTCCATTTAATTTTTCAACAAAATTTTTTCCAAAATGCATATAAGCGCACAGAATGATTTCCGTGTCTGATGTTGTGGTAAAGCGATATCCGGCTGCCTGCAGTTCGGGCAGCAGTTCCCGGTGATTATAAATTTCTCCATTGTAAACAATGGAACAGGTTTTCCCGTGGAAAGTACGTGTCATAGGCTGGATACCGCTTTTAAGATCGCGGATGGAAAGGCGTGCATGTGACAGCCCCACATGTGGCTGTAGATCAATCATCGCCTGATCCGGACCGCGGTGCTTTTAAAGTTTCGTGCATTTGTACAAGGATCGTTTCCCAGAAGGTTTTTTTGTCATAGTAGTTTAATGAAAAATCGCAAAAGCCTGAAATTCCACACATAATTTGTCTCCTTACCGTTGGGCTGCGGCTCTAAAAGCAGCCATCTTAGTTTTAGTCTATGCAGAAATTTCTATACAAATGCAAAAAAAGAGGGGTATGATGAGTACAAAATACAAGAAAAAGAGGAAGAATTATGTTGAAACTGGAACAGGGAAGACCCGCGGATACGTCAGGAAGACAGGAAAAGGAGATCCGTGTGTATGATTTTTTAGATAAACTTGGCGTTATATATGACAGGGTAGATCATGAAGCCCTGATGACGATGGAAGCATGTGAGGAGGCAGACCGCGTGCTGGAAGCTACCATATGCAAGAATCTGTTTTTGTGTACGGCAAATAAAAAAGAATTTTATCTTCTGATGATTGTGGGAGATAAACGGCTGGTAACAAAGGATGTATCAAAAAGCTTGGTACGAGCCGGCTTTCTTTTGCCAATGAATCGTATATGGAAGAGTATCTCGATATTACACCGGGATCGGTCAGCGTGCTGGGGCTTATGAATGATACTGAAAATCATGTGCAGCTGGTCATTGATGAAGATGTTTTAAAGGGAGAATATGTGGGATGTCATCCGTGTATTAATACGTCCAGCCTGCGTGTGCGCACTGCAGATCTGATGAAAAAAATCGTTCCTGCAATGCATCACGAGGCGAAGATCATTCAGATTTAGACGGTTTCTTTTTGCGCTGGCGCAGTTCCCGGAAAAAAGCAGAAAGCATGGAAGAACAGGTCTCTTCAAGAACACCTCTGGTAATTTCCACCTGATGGTTAAATTGCTGCATTTGCAGAAGATTCAGGACAGATCCCGCACATCCGGCTTTGGGATTCATGGAACCGATGATTACCCGCCGCATACGGGATTGTACAATTGCACCGGCACACATCTGGCATGGCTCCAATGTGACGTAGAGGTCGCAGTCCTCAAGCCGCCAGTCACCTGTTTTTTACTTGCTTTGCGGATGGCAGACAGTTCTGCATGGGCAAGCGTATTTTTATCGATGTTGCGCCGGTTATATCCTCTTGCGATGATTTTACCGTTTTGGACAATCACACATCCAATCGGGACTTCATCGATCACATAGGCTTTTTTTCGCCTGTTTTAAGGCTTCTTTCATAAATTTTTCATCATCAGTCATAGACATTCTTCCTTGAAATCGTTATGATAATTATGGGGATAAGTAACCTTTTAATTACAGTATAATACTATACCATAGAAATCATATGGAAGGAAGAAGTATGTTATTTGCATATGAGACAGAACGTCTTCTTTTAAAAAAATAATAAAGCCGGATCAGGCAGATGCGGTACTGGATTTTTATATGCGGGATAAAGAACTGTTTGAAAAATTTGAGCCGGACCGGATGCCGAATTTTTATACCCGCCAGTTCCAGAGACAGATGCTCCTGTTTGAGTATAACATGGCAGTACAGGGAACACTGTTCCGGTTTTATGTATATGAGAAAGAGCATCCGGACCGTATCATAGGGACGATATGTGTACATCATATTACACGTGGATTTTCTGAACAGTGTGAGGTTGGATATAAGTTTTCCAGCGCATATCATCATCGCGGATACGCAACGGAATCACTGCGTTTTATTATGGATCTGGTGTTCCGGGATTTAAAACTTCACCGCGCCATGGCATGGGCACTTCCGGATAATACGGCAAGTATCCGGCTGCTTGAACGGGTGGGGTTCGTGTACGAAGGCATCTGCCATGATTATATGATGCTCAATCAAAAGTGGCGGGATCATGCGCAGTTTTGCATGATTAATCCTGATTAAGCGGACACATCCAGTATCCGAAAACTCCGGTCATGTCTTTGGAGTCTGAGGATACTGCGGCTGCTGCCTCAAATTCCGGGAAACCAAAGAGCATTGCCATCATACGCTCCGGCTGCTCATAGATTCCCGGAATTCCAAGAAACTGTCGTTTTTCTCCATTCATTTCCAGCGTTTTCAACATGAGATAGTGATAATTGAAAAAACCGTGCAGAAGAAAACGGTTGTTGCACAGATTCCAGTTGCTTTTTGGAAGCTTTCGGATATCCTGAATTTCTACTTTCTGATAAGAGGTTTGTGGCTGCCGGGCTGCTTCTGTTTGAGGGATTGTTTTCGGCTGTTGGATCGTTTCCGGTTGAGGAGTAGTTTCGGGCTGCCGGATGGATTCCGGTTCTGGTATGGCTTGCGGCTGTCGGATGGGTACCGGTTCTGGCATGGCTTGCGGCTGACGGAATCGCTCTGGTTCGGTTGTAGATTGCGTCTGTATGACCGGCTCTGTCTGTGCCTGAGCGGCAGGCGGTACCGCTTCTTTTTCCTGAAAGATTAAAAATTCTCCCCGGAGTGCCTCCGGAACCGGAGCGGAAGAAAGGCATCCGGTCAGAAACCTTCCGTTGCCACAGGCAATGGTCAGGGTTTGTGCCTGATGCACGTCAAAACCACTGTTTCCGATCCGATTATTTTCACAGGTAAAGCTGCAGGTTCCCATACCCTGCGTGAGCAATAATTCGGTAACAGGTATAGCCTGCAGACCATTTTCATATACTGTCAGATAGACCGGACATTTTCCCTTGAAACGGTCAAACCCCGGATCTGAAGTTCCATACGGCAGCTGTTTTCGCGCAGATCGGTGCGGATGAACCCGGTATTTCGTCCGCGGTTTCCCTGTTCATATTCATAAATATAAGTAATAAATCGTCTCAATTGAAGAATTCTCCTGTTTTGTATTTGATGTCTTGTATAGTTTATGAGCCGGGGAAAAAATATGTCGTTTATTTTGAAAAAAAGGATTGACATTTTGGTACTAAAGTATTATTATAATGTCAGTAACAGTTCCTGTTATTGTTTTGAACTAATGGAGAAATGAGGGAGAGTATTATGATAAAACGAAGTCGTCAGCGGGAGGCGATCCGGCAGTGCCTGACAGGCCGCTATGATCATCCGACTGCGGAAACGGTTTATATGAGTATCAAAGACGAATTTCCAAATATCAGTCTCGGAACTGTTTACCGGAATCTTTCTCTTTTGTCTGATCTGGGGGAGGTTCAAAAAATTACTGTCAGTGGAGGCCCGGACAGATTTGACGGAAACCCGGCACCGCATTACCACTTTTCTTGCAGAGAGTGTGGATGTGTGATGGATCTGGACATGCCTTCCCAGGAACAGTTAAATCAGATTGCAGCGGAGCAGTTTGATGGAACAATTGAAAACCATTCCATTTTGTTTTCCGGATTATGCCCGGACTGCAAAAAGAAAAACACCCATCAATTAAATTTATAATAAGGAGGACATTTAAAATGGCAAAGTTTGTATGTACAGTATGTGGTTATGTTTATGAAGGTGAGGCTGCACCGGCAGAGTGCCCGATCTGCCATGCACCGGCAGAGAAGTTCGTAAAGCAGGAGGGTGAAATGACCTGGGCTTCCGAACATGTAGTTGGTGTTGCAAAAGGCGTGAGTGAAGACATTCTTGCAGATCTTCGCGCAAATTTTGAGGGAGAGTGCTCTGAAGTTGGTATGTATCTGGCTATGGCAAGAGTTGCCCACCGTGAGGGATATCCGGAGATCGGAATGTATTATGAAAAAGCTGCTTATGAAGAGGCAGAGCACGCTGCAAAATTTGCAGAGCTTCTTGGTGAAGTAGTAACAGATTCTACAAAGAAGAACCTGGAAATGAGAGTAGAAGCTGAGAATGGAGCAACTGCAGGAAAGACAGATCTTGCAAAGAGAGCAAAGGCAGCAAACCTTGACGCAATCCACGATACCGTTCATGAGATGGCAAGAGACGAGGCTAGACACGGAAAAGCATTTGCCGGTCTGTTAAAGAGATATTTTGGTTAATCTTTAAAACGCATAAAATAAGCATTTCAGAGGATAGATGGTTGTTTAACTGTCTATCCTTTTTTGCTGCAGCAAATCATCTGTTTTCCATGCCCGTTCGGAGGGAAAACTATTGACAGCAATAGTCGCATGATTATAGAATATAGAAAAGTGTTACTGAAAACAGTGACAAAAAGAGCAAGGTGGGAGGTTGCAGTTGTGAAGAGATATATAAAGAGATGGATCAGTTTTATACTTTTTATGTGTGTTTTTGTCTGGTATCCCTCAGATGGAGTGGTTATGGCGGCAGACAGCGGTCAGAAAAACATAGACATCGTTGGTACCGCGTCGATGAATACATATGATGTGGCACTCCGTGTTGGAAAAACAAAGCAGCTTGTGTGTAATGGAACGACCGGAAAGATGGTGTGGAAGTCATCCAATCCGAAGGTCGCAACAGTAGATAAAAAGGTCTGGTAAAAGCAATCAAACCGGGAAAAGCAATGATTTCGGTTTCCGGTGGAAATCTGATCGGTTCTATGACCTGCAAGGTCGGTGTGAGTAAAAAATTACCACAAAACAGGCCAGACGTAAGATTATGGCTATGAAAAAAGACTTACAAAGAGGGTCTGTCCTGGACAAACGAAAACCGGCAGTATTTCTGGGAAGCCACGAACTGTCAGTGTTATGGATGTATTGCCCTGTGTGGAGAAATCAGTGATAAAGTGTTTGGCAAATATGCACCGGTGACAAAAAACACAGCAATTTTAGCAGGATCAAGGCAGGCGATCATATCCGCATCGGAAACGAACATTCCGTTATGGTTCTCCAGAAGAACGGAAATACGCTTACGGTCGTGGAAGGAAACTATAATGCCACAGTTCACTGGGGAAGAAAAATAACAAAAAAGGAGCTGCAGGAAAGTGGTTTCTATGTGGAAACAAGATATTGACAGAATGCTTTTCTGTATTTGGAAGGGGATACTCCAAACTGTTTTTTAAATGCCTTGCTCAGATGAAATTATACATGCTGCTTTCCGGTTTGACAATGGATTTTTTGACATAAAATATATACTATAAGTATATAACAAAGAAGATAAATTGGATAGTGATTTCTTGATTATACATTAGGAGGAATGCATATGGAAAAAGAAAAATTTTCATATCCTGTTTCATTGCGCAGGATGCAGATTACAGATAAATTCTGGAAAAATGAGATGGAACTGGTGCGTACGGAGGTGATCCCTTATCAGTGGAATGCGTTGAATGATAAAGTAGAAGGCGCAGCACCAAGTTATTGTATGCATAATTTTAAAGTGGCGGCAGAAATGAACCGGCAAAAGAGAAAACAGGGAGCTGCGTATCAAGAACCTTCGTATACATACCGTGGATTTGAGATGTTACCGGAAGATCCAGAAAATCTCAAGGATGAGTTTTATGGATATGTATTTCAGGATACGGATTTTTCCAAGTGGGTGGAAGCGGTCGGATATTCGCTGACACAGCATCCCGATCCGGATCTGGAAAAGGTTGCAGATGCTGCAATTGATATTGTCTGTGCGGCACAGCAGGAAGACGGATATCTGGACACATATTATATTATCAATGGAAAAGATGGTATTTTTACCAACTTACGCGACCATCATGAATTGTACTGTATGGGGCATCTGATCGAAGGCGCTGTGGCATATTATGAGGCAACGGGAAAAGATAAACTGCTTCATGCGGCGGAACGATTCGCGGATTACGCTGCAGATTATTTCGGACCGGAGGAAGGAAAATGCAAGGGATATCCGGGACATGAAATTGCAGAAATGGCACTCGTCCGTCTTTACGAAGTTACAGGAAAACAAAAGTATCTGGATTTAAGCCGCTTTTTCATTGATGAAAGAGGCACAAAACCATATTACTTTGATAAAGAACATCCGGAAATCGTAAAGAAAGGGCATGAGAATGAATTGCGGCATAGCTATCATCAGGCACATCTGCCGGTACGGCAGCAGGATGAGGCGTTTGGTCACGCAGTCCGTGCCGTGTACCTGTATTCCGGTATGGCAGATATTGCACGTATTACAAAGGACGAAGAACTGTATCAGGCATGTGTACGTCTGTGGAATAATGTGACGAAAAAGAAAATGTATATTACAGGGGCATCGGTGCAACACATTTGGGAGAAGCCTTTTCTTTTCCGTATGATCTTCCGAATGATACGGCATACGCAGAGACCTGTGCATCGATCGGACTGATGTTCTGGGCGCGGCGTATGCTGGAAATTGTTCCGGATGTAAAATATGCAGATATTATGGAGCGTGCATTGTATAATGGCGTATTAAGCGGAATGGCTTTGGACGGAAAAAGCTTTTTCTATGTGAATCCGCTGGAGGTGTTGCCGGAGGCATGCCACAAAGATGAACGGAAATTTCATGTCAAGCCGGTACGACAGAAATGGTTCGGATGCGCATGCTGTCCGCCAAATCTTGCGCGTCTGATCAGTTCCATTGGATCTTATGCATTTACAGAAAATGAGGATACGCTGTTTGTGCATCTGTATATGGGAAGCAATGTGGAAAAAACGGTGAATGGGAAAACGGTAAATGTGCAGATGGAATCAGATATGCCATGGGAAGGAAACATAAAGATCCGTGTGCAGGCTGAAAATGCAAAAATGACGCTGGCACTCCGGATACCGGGATGGTGTAAAAATTATAAAATTTCCGGAATAGAGGATGCCGCACAGGAAGAAAAAGATGGATACCTGTATTTGAAAAAAGTGTGGAACAGGGAAGAAACCTTCTGTATTGATTTTCCAATGGAGGTACAGATGTTTGCAGCATCGGAGCGTGTCCGCGAGGATATTGGCAAGGCAGCGATTATGCGCGGCCCTGTGGTTTACTGCCTTGAAGAGAAAGACAATGGAAAGAACCTGCATGAACTGCTGGTCGATACAGATATGCATGCATCGGTGTCGGAGGGAAAAATCTGCGATACTGTAGTAAAAATGGTAGAAACAGACGGGTGGCGGCTGACAGAGAGTGGGGATGCAGAGGAGACTCTCTATCACATGTATCAAAAGCCGCAGAAGCAAAAGGTACGTTTGCATTATATTCCGTATTACACATGGGCAAACCGCGGAGAAAACGAAATGCAGGTATGGACACGCGTGCAGAACCCTTAAGGGTTCTGCAGCTGATTGCGGTATTGCGTTGGCGTGACATGGTAATATATCCGGAATGCTTTGCTGAAATAGTGGTTATCGGCATAGCCTAAACGTTCCGCAATATCCATGATTTTTATATCAGGCTGGCCTAAGAGCTCTTTGGCACGTTCCATAGTCTATGATTATTTTTCACTGCCGGTATTTGTACGTGAAAATACAGTACTTGCCATGGGCGAAAATGATCAGCTGCCGGATTATGAATATGCAGAGAATGTAGTACTGCATCTGTTTGAAATCAAAGATGGTGCAGAGATTACCACAGAAGTTACCGATGTGTCCGGAAAGACCGTGCTTGTTGCAAATACAAAGAGAGAGGGCAATACGGTTTCTGTAACCGTGGACCATCCGCAATACCATCCGTCGGTTATGGTGCATGGTATGACGGGGGTTGCAATTCAGACAGAGCTTGAAGTAAATTATACAGACAAAGGAGTTATTTAATTATATGGAACATGCATATTGGAAGCAGATGATAGAAATAGAAGAAAATGGGATTTTTCTGGTTTTTGGAATTACACGGAATGATCAGATCAAATTTTTACACTTTTCTTCCGTTCCACAGGCAGAGGATATGTCCGTACAGGAATGCAGGCAGGAGGATGAATGCCGGATGATGGATGAAGGATTTCCTCTGGTGCAGCTGGAACTGGCTGGCTATGATCGGCCATATGAGCGGCATGGAAATAAATATGTGGTGACTTCTCCCGGATGTTATCTGAAATATGAAAATATGCAGGATACAAAGAATGAATCCGGGAGAATGCTTCAGATCCGGCAGAAAGATCCTCTTACCGGAGTCTGTGTACAGACCGACATACAGTTTTATGACGGAGTGCCGGTGGCAAGATTTGTCAACCATGTAACGAATGAGGGAGAGGAGGAACAGGTACTGACGTACCTGTCCTCCTTTACCTGCTCTGGAATTAAGAGAGATGGAAACTTTTTGTATATTCCGCATAATGGGTGGCAGAAAGAGCTGAACTGGCGCAGATATTCGTTTGAAGAGCTTGGATTTCCGGTGACACAGACGAAAAGTATCCGGAGAAGTTCCAAAACAATAGAAGTTTACAATACCGGGAACTGGTCCACAAAAGAGTATCTGCCGATGGGGTTTCTGAGCCATCCGCAGAGTGGCGCGGGGCTGATCTGGCAGATTGAAAACAATGGTTCCTGGCATTATGAGATCGCAGACCAGAATGATCATTATGTTTTGAATGTCAGCGGGCCAAACGAGATACAGTCACATTTCAGTAAGGTGCTGCGCCCGGGAGAGACATTTGAAAGTGTGCCGGCAGCAGTGGGTGCAGTGCGGGCAGATATATCAGATGCATTTTCTGCAATAACGGAATACCGGCGAAGAATCCGCAGAAAAAACCGTGACAATGATACACTCCCGGTAATTTTTAATGATTATATGAATTGTCTGTGGGCAGATCCAACGACAGAAAAAAGAGTTCCCGCTGGTGGATGCGGCAGAGAAGGCCGGATGTGAGTATTTTGTCATTGATGCCGGCTGGTACGCAAAGGGAATCTGGTGGGACAGCGTAGGAGAATGGAAAGAAAGCCGCGAGCGTTTCCCAAAGGGAATCCGGCAGGTGACCGATTATATCCGGAGCAAAGGGATGATACCGGGAATCTGGCTGGAACTGGAAGTAATTGGAATCCACAGTCCGAAACTTGCAGAATTAAGTGATGACTGCTTTTTCAAACGGCATGGCAGACGGATATATGACAGAAGCCGCTATCAGCTGGATTTCCGAAATCCGGAGGTGATCGCCCATGCCAATGAAGTGATCGACCGTGTTGTGAATGAATATGGCGTCGGTTATATTAAGATGGATTATAACATTGAGCCGGGGATCGGAACGGAACTGGATGCAGACAGTTTTGGAGAAGGACTGCTTGCACATGAGAGAGCATATCTGGCCTGGCTGGATGGTATTTACAGAAAATACCCGGATCTTGTGATCGAAAATTGTTCCAGTGGAGGCTTGCGCATGGACTATGCCCTGTTGTCCCGGTTAAGTATCCAGTCTACCAGTGATCAGGAAGAATATGATATGTATGCACAGATTTCTGCAAATGCAGCTACCGGTGTCGCACCGGAGCAGGCAGCAGTGTGGTCCTATCCGTTAGAGCAGGGAGACCGCGAGGAAACCATCTTTAATATGGTAAATGCGATGCTGCTTCGCATTCACCAGAGCGGACATCTGGCACAGCTTTCACAGGAACGGTTCCAGCTTGTAAAAGAGGGGATTGACTGTTATAAACAGATCCGCAAAGACATCAAAAACGGGCATCCGTACTGGCCGTTTGGACTTGCAAAAGCAGGGGATTCATGGATGGCATACGGAATGGAAGCACCCGCACAGGAAGGTGCGAAAACCAGAACATTTTATCTGTCTGTCTGGAGAAGAGGCGGGGAGCAGAAAGCATGCACATTTCTCCCGGTACCTGCATATAACACACCGGACTGGAACGGGGCGGATATGACAGTAAAACAGATTTATCCGGTGGAAGAGGCACAGCATGTGCGCATCAATCAGGATCATACAATCACGGTGGAATATGAGCAGCCGGTCATGGCGCGTGTTTTTGAAGTTACTATTTGACTTTTTTCTTTGAAACCAATATATTGACAGAGTAAGTATGATTAGAATCATAACAGACTGAGTGAGGAAGAAATGTACAGAGCAGGAATTGATCTTGGTGGAACCAATATAAAAGCAGGGATTGTTGACGAACAACAGCATATAATTGCAGAAGCATCTGTGCCGACGAATGTAGAGACCGTATCAGGACATCATAAGGGATATGGCAGAACTGGTAAAAACGCTTTTGAAGCAGAAAGGTATCGGGGAAACACAGCTGAAGAGTATAGGAATCGGAAGCCCGGGAACGATTGATGCAGTACATGGAGTTGTGTTGTATTCCAATAATTTCGGGTGGGAAAATGTTCCGCTCACAGAGCAGTTAAAGAAGTACTTTTCCTGCCCGATTGCAGTTTCCAATGATGCAAACTGTGCGGCTTTGGGTGAAGTAAAAGCCGGTGCGGCACAGAATACAAAAAATGCGATTCTGCTGACTCTTGGAACCGGTGTGGGCGGTGGAATTATTCTCGATGGAAAGGTGTTTGAGGGCGCACATGCAGGAGGTGCCGAACTCGGACACACAAGTCTGATATGTGGCGGTGAGCCGTGCACATGCGGACGGAAAGGCTGCGTGGAGGCATATGTATCGGCGACAGCGCTGATCCGCGATGCAAAAAGAGCCGCGCAGCAGTACCCGGAATCCAGCCTGAATGCGATGTGTGAGGGAGACCTTTCGCATATGAATGGAAAAATTCCGTTTGATGCCGCGCAGGATGGGGATACAGCAGCAGAAAAAGTAGTAAATGATTATATTTGCTATCTTGGAGAAACCATTACAAATTTTGTCAATATTTTCCGGCCGGATATTGTTTTGTTATCGGGAGGCATCTGCAATCAGGGGAAAAAACTGACAGAGCCTCTTGAAACATACATTCAGGATAAATGCTTTGGTGGCAGCAAGGCGTTTATTCCGAAAGTTGCATGTGCGGTTCTTGGAAATAAGGCGGGGATCATCGGCGCTGCAAATCTGACAGGCGGTAAGGAAAGATAAGGAGAATGGAGTTATTATGGAAGAAATTTTTGAACAGTTTAAAGATAAGGATGCATTTGATGCCTACTGGAAAGAACATTATGTTCCGCTTACTTATGAGGATGTAAGGGAAGCATACGAGGATTTTGTAAAATCTGCGGATAAGCATATTTTTCTGTCAGATTATGAGAAATCCGGTAATGTCAGCCGGGAGGATTTTATGGACAATCTTTCACAGGCGGCACAGTTTGCATTTCAGGACGGATTAACAGAAGCGTTTTATGAGAAGAATCCGGAAGTCTACGAGAATGCATTTGCATTATTTGAGGCGGCACAGATGGAAGGCGGGGATGCGAATATTGCGGCAGCTTTTCATGAAGAGTATCAGCGTTTGTACCATGATTTTTGTTGGAACTGTTTGATACACAATATGCAGAATAGACCGGGGAAATATAGGAAATAAAAGAAGGAGGCGCGTAATGCGGCCTCCTTTTAAAATTTCATAAATGTGCAGGTTGTATTTTTGAAAAACAGAATAAGGAGCATTTGCCATGAAAGTTACGCTACGCGTAAGGCAAATGCGTAGGTCATATTCTGGAAAAGAAGAATAAAGGAGCACTTGTTATGAGAATTGCGCTACGCGCAAAACAAGTGCGTAGGTTGTATTCTTAAAAACAGAATACAACAAGAACCGAGTATCCCGCTTCGAATCAGAAACAATAGACGTTACCTTTGCAGTTAACTCCCCAGGCACCCTCACGTCACATGAGAGCTTTCGCTTAGGGCTGCTGTATTCCTACCCTGACCCGGTTCACGAATTCCCATTGCGCAAGACCCAGACGTCAACGCCACTTGCGAAGGGCAGCTCCACCGCCCTGACCCTCTGCGGGATATCACCCCAACTATAGCGGATTGTTGGTACAAGGTACCGCTACCACCCCGGCTACTCGGAGATTTAAGTATAATTCATATCAGAGGCTCTTGTCAAGCAAAACTGCCCGCATCTGTAAATTTAAAAAAAAGCTAAAGTATCTGCCAAACGAACCGATAAACAATGTATAGAGATGCAAGAACAGATGCATTTCGGAAGCTTATTTCAAGGAAGAAAGGAGATGCTGAGCATGCGTATAGATGCATATAACCAGGTAGCACAGTTATACGGTATACAAAAGAATTTAAAGACACAGAAGGCGCAGAATGCAGCATATCCGAGAGATCAGGTGTCCATTTCACAGGCCGGACGTGATTATCAGGTCGCAAAAAGTGCAGTATCAGAAGCTTCGGATATCAGGGAAGATAAGGTAAGCCAGCTCAAATCAATGATTGATGCGGGAACATATTCCGTTGAGCCTGGCGATTTTGCCAGCAAATTACTTGAAAAGTATAATGCCTGATGCAAAAGGCAGACGAGAGAGGTTTTTGAAGTGGCTAGTTTAGTAGAAGAGCTTGTAACAGTACTGGAAGAAGAAGAAAAGATTTACCAGACATTGATTTCTTATGGAGAAAAAAAGACAGACATCCTGATTCGGGCAGATGTTCCGGAACTGGAAAAACTGACATGTCTGGAACAGCTGGCAAGTGATGATCTGGTGACACACAGCAACCAGCAGGTACAGCTCTTAAAGGATATTGCCAATGTACTCGGACGTACAGAAGAAAGATGACAGTTACCAGACTGATCACTTTGCTGGAGTCGCAGCCGGATGTACAGAAAAAACTGACCGAAGCGAGAGACCGTCTACTTGCGGCAGCAGACCGGATGAATCATCTGAATGATCAGAACGTGGCTCTGATTAAACAGGCCATAGAGTTAAACGAATTCGACCTTACGTTGTTCAAGAGTTTGCGGCAGGCCCCTGAGACCGCCAATTATGACAAAACTGCCTGCAATACAGGAAGCTTGCTGGGCAGCAGCGGATTTGACGCAATGAGTTAAGGAGGAACAAAAGAATGGGAAACGGATTCGGAAGCTTATATATTGGGGCATCTGGACTTCAGAATGCCCAGTATGCACTGAATACAACGGCAAACAACCTTGCAAATGTGAATACAACAGGATATGTCCGTCAGCAGGTTCGTTTTGCAGATAAAAATTATAATAAATTAAAGGACCCGAATAAAAATGTGAACATGCAGCAGTATGGGCTGGGTGTATCCATTGGAGATGTGGTTCATGCAAGGGATATTTTCTTAGACAAATCTTATCGGCAGGAGAATGGACGCAAGGGATTTTATACTTCTTTTTTATGAAATCACGGATTATGTGCAGGATCTGTTTCAGGAATTAAACGGAGAACAGTTCAAACAGAGTGTCAGTGATCTGCATCAGGCATTTCAGGAACTGGAGCCTAATATGGATAATTCCACACAACAGAATCTGGTACTTGAAAAAGCGGATCTTCTGCTGAGCCTACGAAGTCATTGTATGATGACATGAAATCGTACCAATCCAATATCAATGAACAAATTAAAGATGATGTTGACCGTGTAAACAAGATCGGAAACCGTATCTATGAACTGAACCTGCAGATTCAGAAAGTAGAAGCTGGCGGACAGGAAACTGCAATGACCCTGCGAGATGAGCGTGACAATCTGCTGGATGAGCTGGGCGGATACGGAAGTGTCTCCATTAAGGAAGATGCGACGGGATTTACGTATGTAGATTTTGAAAGCACACCGTTTATCGATGACAATAAGTGCTATAACATCGGACTGCAGGAAGACAAAGAAACCGGATTTTACACACCGTACTGGACGCAGCTTTCTGATGTGGACAAGCAGCAGTATGTCCGCGTATTTAAAAAGAACGAAGTGATTTCCACGGATTTAAATACCGATGTGGGAAGTATTAAAGCCAAACTTCTTGCCCGTGGGGACGGATACGGAACGTATCAGGATCTGGAAAGCGAAGAGGCGTATGACCGTATTTCCGGTTGTACCATGATGGAGACAGAAGCACAGGTTTCTGCACTGCTTCACAATATTGTGACAAAAATCAACGATGCATACTGTCCGAATAAGACAGTAGATACGGATGTCACCTATACCGATGCCGATGGGAATCAGGTATCATTAAAGGGAAAGAAAGTTCTGGATGCCGCAAACTGTGCGGTCGGGGAAGACGGACAGCTGCCACCGAGGGAATTGTTTACCCGTGTGGGAATGGATCGTTATACCAAGGTGACAGGAGATGATGGGAATACCTACTATGTATACAACGAAGAGGACGAAAATGATCCCACGACGCTGTATTCCCTGAACAATATCAGCATCAATAAAGAGTTGCGCAAGCAGATCACACTGATGCCGTACAAGAATCAGAACGGTACGGATTATCCATTGGGTGAAAAACTGATGAGCCTTTGGAACGACAAGGAAATGACACTGAATCCGTACGACAAAAAGCCGTGTACGTTTGAAGGCTATTATAACAAGCTGATCGGGCAGATCGGAAATGATGGAAGCACTTTCCAGTCGGCAAGTGAGACACTGACGGGGGCACTGTCTTCCATCGACAACCAGAGACAGCAGACGATGGGCGTTTCCTCCGATGAGGAACTGACACACATGATCAAATTCCAGTCTGCATATAATGCGTCCAGCCGTTTTATGACGGTAATCAGTCAGATGACAGAACTGATCGTGACAGGATTGAAATAGAGATAAGGAGGCGTAGTTATGCCATCACAATTTTTTGGATTGAATATCGGGGCAAGTGCGTTGTCGGCATTTCAGACCTCAGTGAATACAGCGGCAAACAACGTTGCAAATGTGCAGACCAAAGGATATACCAGACAGACGGCAAATCTGTCCGCAACCGATCCGATCCGTGTATATACCAGATACGGCAGTGTCGGAACCGGTGTGGAAGTGACTTCCGTGACACAGGAGCGAAATCTCTATTATGATGAAAAATACTGGCAGAGTAATTGAAGCCGGGGATTTTTCGAACAGAAACTGTATTATGTGGATCAGGTTCAGACAATCTTCCGGGATGATGAGCAATCGCAGAAAGGCTTTTCCAGTATTTTTTCCCAGATGTTTAAGGATCTGGATACCTTAAAGACACAGGGAGAAGTGAAAGCCGTCCGCAATCAGTTTATTCATCAGGCACAGAGCCTTTGCACTTATTTTAATGCTTTGTCCAAGAGCCTGACAGATATTCAGGAAGATACCAACGAAGAGATCAAGGCTTCTGTGGATACTATTAATTCCATTGCAGAGAAAATTTCGCTGCTCAACAAGCAGATTAACAATATTGAAGTACGTGGAGGGCATGCAAATGAGCTGCGCGACCAACGCGCGAATCTGATTGATGAGCTTTCAGGGATTGCAGATGTAGAGACGAAAGAATTCGAGGTGACAAACTCCAACGGACAAAACTTAGGAGGAACCAATTACCGCGTATATATCAACGGACAGACACTTGTAGACGGAAACGATTACCGGACATTAAAATGCACCTCTTCAAAGTATCTGAATAATCAGATGGATGCCGAGGGCATGTATGCCATTACCTGGGAAGATACCGGAATGGAATTTAATGCCAAAGGTGCCAGTGCCAACGGAAGCCTCAAGGCATTGTTTATGATCCGTGACGGAAATAACAATGAAAATATGAAGGGAACGGTCTCGGATGCAGATCTGTCTTCTATTACGATAAAGATTCCGGATACAAAAGTGAATGAACTTTCACTGGCGAATAAAGGCCGGATTATGGTAAATAATAAGTTTTATTACTATGATGGATGGACTGCAAAAGTCGGTGAAAACGGGGTAAACAGTGTAACATTTAAGCTTGCCCCGGAATCCCAGATGGCAGATCAGGCAGAAGTTGACCGTGTCAAGGGAGACGGGCAGAGCAATTATCTGACAACCGGTTCTTCCATGGATGCTATGGGGATTCCGTATTATCAGAATCAGATCAATGAGTTCCTGCGTAATTTTACCCAGGCATTCAATGATATTGAAAAACAGGGTGTTACATTAGATGGCGATAAAATGGGAGCCTTTTTTGTGGGAACTTCCCAACCGGAAACACGTTTGGTGCAGATGCGTGGGATGCGAAAGTACAGGCGGCAAAGAAAGACGGATGGACGACGGATATTGAACTGTCATCCGACGGGGACAGCTATTATCAGTTTACAGCGACAACCCTTGCAGTAAACAGCAAATCATTAAAGGATCCCAACTACTTTGCAACGTCAACCCAGATTACACAGGGGAGGCGAAATACGATACCGTTGAGGATCTGTTGAAGCTGCAGAAGGATGTGCGGATGTTCCGCGGGGATTCTGCGGAGACGTTTCTCGAAACACTGATTTCAGATGTGACGGTTGACGTGAACAAGACAACAACAAGTTCCAATAATTATTCGAACCTGTCTACCGCGATTGCGACACAGCGTACCTCGGTATCCGGTGTGGATGAAGACGAGGAAGCGATGAACCTGATCAAATTCCAGAATGCATACAATCTGGCATCTAAGGTGATTTCCGTGATGTCAGAGATGTATGACAAACTGATCAATGAGACCGGGGTGGTATGATGCCTGTGGACGAAACCGTGTGAGCTGACAGTATAAAACTTAGGAGGGAGATCCTATGAGAGTTACCAATAATATGATCACAAGCAACACAAAGAGCAATATCAATGCAAATAAGGTGCTTGTGGATAAATATAATACCCAGATGACAACGCAGAAGAAGATCAATAAACCGTCGGATGATCCGGTCATTGCGATTCGTTCCCTGCGTATGCAGACCAGTCTGTCCCATATTGACCAGTATCTGAACAATAACATTTCGGATGCCAATTCCTGGCTGAATGTGACGGATACGGCGCTGGAAAATATGAAAACAATCCTGACGGATGTCCGCTCATTATGTGTCAAAGGGGCAACGGATACCTTAAAAGAAGATGACCGCAGAACGATTCTGAATCAGCTGAAATCTTTAAGTGATCAGATTTATGCAGAGGGAAATGCAGATTTTTCCGGCAGAACGGTATTTACCGGATATCGCACGACCGAGCAGCTGACATTTAAGACGGATGAAGAAACTACATCCTACACGATTGATCAGAAATTATCCTATAAAGATATTTCCGAGGCACGCTACACATACGGAAGCGTAGATGTACCGACGGATGCCACAAACAGTTTTGATGAAACGATTTCCATCGGGGAAAATACCTACGACCGGCTGCGTCTGGCGTATGGAAAGATTAACGGAAAAGATAATTCGGATGGAACGGGAGCAATTGATCCGATTTCCAGTATGAGTTATACGACAGCTGCAGGAAAGAGAGTGGAATTAGACCTTGCACAGGGAAAATTTGTAGATGAAAATGGGGCAGAAACCGGCAAGTTTACCATGTACGAATCCAAGGAGGAGTGGCTTAAGGCGAAAAACGGGGAAGCCAAAGTCGAAGACACGGACATGGTATTTATCAAAGATACCGGTGAAATGATTCTCGGAAAAGATTTGTCCAATACATTAAAGAGGGAAAAGGCGGATCTTAGCATCACGTACACCAAAACTGGATTTGATGCAGGAGAGGTTCGTCCGGAATATTACTATGACTGTAAGATGAAGACTCCGGATATGCAGGAGGCGGTACAGTATACCAAGGAAGATCAGCCGATCAATTTCGAAATTTCAGTGGAATCATGCTCGCGGCAAATACACAGGCAAGCGATGTTTTAAGCACTGACATTGGACGGGACATGACAGAGATGATGACGCTTGTTTCTGCTTCCACACAGGCACATGACAAAGTTTCACGAATTGAAAAGATGATGTCGATGGATAAGTATTCGGATGAGGAGAGCCAGAAGAAACTTCAGACCTATCTGGATGCTGCCAATAAAGAAGCTACCTATGCAGACGATAATCTGTCAAAAACCTACCAGCAGTTTATCTCGAATTTTGACGGATACCTGAATAAAGTAAATGTGGCACATACCAATGTGGGTGGATTGCAGCAGCGCGTGGAGCTGACAAAGACCCGTGTGGAAAACCAGAAAGAGACGGTAGAAGAATTGAAGTCTAACAATGATAACCGTGACATTTCGGATATTATCATTGATTACTATGCTGCTTACAATGCATATACGTCCAGTCTGACGGCTGCATCGAAAGTTGGAAGCCAGACATTACTGAACTATTTATAAAACGCGGAGCGAAGGAGAAAGACCATGAAGGCTGATTCACGTATTTTTGGACAAATTGAAATAGAAGATGATAAAATCATCACGTTAGAGAAAGGTATGATCGGTTTTCCGGATCTCAATCATTTTGCACTGATTTATGATGAAGAGAAAGAAAAAAATACAATTCCATTATGTGGCTGCAGTCGATGGATGATCCAGACATTGCATTTCCGGTTATGATGCCGCATATTGTCAAGGAAGATTACAACCCGAATGTAAGTGAGGAAATGATTGCACCACTCGGAAAGCTGACACCGGAAAACACATATATTCTTGTGACGGTAACGGTCCCGAAAAATATAGAAGATTTTTCCGTAAACCTGAAAGCACCGGTTGTGATCAATATGGATAACCGCAAAGGGGTACAGATGATAGTGGAGGATGATTATCCGGTAAAATACAAAGTATATGATGTGCTTAAGGCAAAGAAAGAAAAGGCGGGTGAATAAGATATGCTGGCATTGACAAGAAAAAAGGGGAGGCCTTGTAATCAACAACAATATCGAGATCACCGTACTTGAAATCCGGGGAGACCAGATCAAACTTGGAATTACGGCACCGAAAGATGTTCCGGTATACCGTAAGGAAGTGTATCTGCAGATTCAGAAAAGAAAACCAGGAGGCAATCAGCCTCGATGGTATCGAAGCATTAAAAGGAATTCTTGGATAAAGCGGAAAAACAATCGGAGGGTGTTAAGTTTTTACTGACACGCTCCGATAATTATTTATAGAATGACAGTAATAGATTGGCTATGCAGCCGGCATAACCGGCGGCGGATGATGGAGACAGGAGGTAATCATCATGGCAATGGAGGCTATTAAAGGTGCAGGAATGACGTATCAGGGAAGCGTGTCATCTGCAGAAAGCCAGCCCAAAACAGATTCTGCGGTAAAAGCTGCAGATACCGATGCACCTGAAAAGGGCATCGTATCGGAGAATATAAAGCAGGCTGGTGAGGAGAACGTAAACACTTCCCAGGGAGCAGATCAGCGGAATACAAATGCGCAGATCAAAAAAGCCGTGGATGAAGTGAATAAAAAGGCGGTCAACTCGGAAGCAATATTCGGCATTCATGAGGCAACCAATCGTGTGACCATAAAAATTATTGATAAAGATACCAAAAAAGTACTCAAAGAGATCCCACCGGAGAAAACACTGGATATGATTGCAAAAGTGTGGGAACTTGCAGGCCTTATGGTGGATGAAAAAAGATAAAAAAGGGGAGGGAAAATTATGCCAATCAGAATGACAGGTATGGTGTCCGGACTGGATACCGATTCTATCGTAAAAGAACTCGTTTCTGCATACAGTACCAAAAAAGGAAAAATACGAAAAAGAGCAGACAAAACTTGGCTGGAAGCAGGAGATCTGGAAAAGTCTGAATAAAGAAGTAAACAGTTTTTATAAGAGTGTTGGTAATCTGCGGTTTGACAGCGGATACAATACCAAAAAGACAACATCGTCCGACAGCACGAAGGCAACCGTCAGTGCGAGCGGAAATGCGACTGTCGGAACACAGAAACTGCATGTGCTTTCTACCGCGCAGTCCGGTTATCTGACGGGGGCTGAGATTAAGACAACAGCCAACGAGAAAGTTACTACGTCTACAAAGCTTTCGGATCTGGGTGTTACAGCAGATGAAATTACCTTTAATGTGGGACCGGCAAATAATTCTGCATCCGGAACCACAAAACAGATCAAAGTAGGAAAAGACAGCACAATCAGTGACGTTGTAAACCAGCTGAAGGATGCAGGACTGAATGCAAATTTTGATGCCGGAAACGGACGCTTTTATCTGAGTTCTTCAGATTCCGGATATGCAACGGATTTTAATATTACTGCGGACAGCAGCGATACAAATTCTACAACATTATTAAACGCACTGGGTCTGGGCAATACGGCAAAGAAGCTTGACGGAAGCGATGCGGTTATTGTTTTAAATGGCGTAAAATATACCAGTACAACGAATAATTTTTCTATCAATGGATTATCCATTTCCGTCAATGGAGTGACAGACAAAGTCGATGATCTTGAAAATGTCGATGTCGATGCTTTAGATGACAGCAAGGCAGTTTCTATTTCCACAACGACCGATACACAGGGAATTTATGACAAGATTAAAGACTTCCTGACCAGTTACAACAACATTATCAATAAGATGACGAAACTGTATAACGCAGATTCAGCAAAGAATTACGAGCCATTGACAGATGATGAGAAGTCGCAGATGTCTGATTCGGAAGTAGAAAAGTGGGAGACAAAGATCAAGGACTCCCTGCTTCGCCGTGATTCCAATCTGAGCACGATTATGAATGCCATGACGACTTCCATGACCAAGGCAATTTCCATCAATGGAAAGAATTATTCGCTTTCCAGTTTTGGAATCAGTACACTTGGTTATATGAATTCGGCAGAGAATGAGCAGAATGCTTATCATATTGACGGTGATGAGGATGATGAAAATACATCAGGAAATAAAGATAAGCTGATGGCTGCATTAAGCAGTGATCCGGATACCGTGATTGATTTCATGAAGCAGTTGTCGACCAATCTGTATACGGCAATCGACAAGCAGATGCAGAGTAATTCCCTGCGAAGCAGATACAGCATTTACAATGATAAGGAGATGACTTCCCAGTATACAAGCTATACAGAAGACCATTGCAGAGTGGGAGACAAAAATTTCGGATAAAGAAGATTATTATTACAAGAAATTCTCCAAGATGGAGACTGCGCTTTCCAAGTTAAACAGCCAGACAAGTTCTCTTTCAGGTATGTTCAGCAGTTAATCAGTATCATGCAGGGCAATCTTTTGCAAAATAAAATATACAGGAAATAATAGGGGGAATCAGGATGATTCAGAAGAATCCATATGCAGCGTATAACAACAGTAAGATCCAGACGGCAACACCGGCAGAACTGACGCTGTTACTCTATGAGGGAGCTATTAAATTTACAAACATTGCGATTGTAGCGATTGAAAAGGGCGATATTGAAAAGGCGCATAACAATATCCGAAAGGCAGAGAATATCATTCGGGAGTTTCAGATAACTCTCGACCACAAATATGCAGTTGCCAAAGATTTTGATGCGGTCTATACCTATCTGTTACAGAGATTGTTAGAGGCCAACATGAAAAAGGACAAGGATATCTTAGAGGAAGTGCTTGGTCATCTCCGTACCATGCGGGATACATGGAAAGAAGTTATGGCAAAGACCGCAAACGGAAACAATATCAAGACAAAGGAACCGGTAGCGTAATGCCGGCAGGAGACAGTATGCCAGATACATATATTGCAATTATGCTGCAGAGCCTGAAAAAAAAGGAACAGGTTCTGGATGAAATTATCCGGCTGGATGACCGGCAGAAAGATACCCTGACGGATCCGGAATGCCCGTTTGATGTGTTTGATGAAACCGTGGAGGCAAAAAGTGCGTGTATTGATCAGCTGAACCAGCTGGACAGTGGTTTTGAAAAAGCTCTATGCACAGGTGGCAGAAGAACTGGATCAGAACCGTGAAGATTATGCAAAGGAAATTCGTGACATGCAGCAGTGCATTCGCCGGGTAACGGACAAAAGTGTCAAGATTCAGGCGCAGGAAGCCCGCAACAAAGAACTGATGCGTGAAAAGTTTGCCACAATTCACAGACAGGCAAAGGCGGTGCGGAAAAACAGCCGTGCGATTACCGGATACTATAACAGTATGAAAGAATGGTAGTTATTTCATAAAATGGAACAAAAGTACTACTTGATAAAAATATCATATGACTTATAATGACTTTGTTATATGACTGACGGATAATGTGGAGCACCACGTGAAGTATAACAAAGGCATGAGCCGTACCGTCTGGGCAAAAGATAAAAACCCAGGCGGTTTTTTGCGTTCATTTATGTTTTCCGGTTTTTGGTAAATATATTGTACGAAAATAAAGACATGCGTGGGTATTGACAAAATGATGAACGTTAGTGTAATCTATCAATGATTAGAGAATACTAACCAATAAGAGAAGGAGGATCACCATGTTAGAAATGAAAGAGTGGGATGGATTCGAAGGACGTCTCTGGAAAGAAGAGATTAATGTCCGCCAGTTCATTCAGGATAACTACACACCATATGATGGTAACGAGGATTTCCTTGCAGAACCTACAGAGGCTACCAATAAACTTTGGGGGGAGCACTGCAGAAACTGCAGAAAGAAGAGCGTGCCAAGGGCGGCGTTCTTGATATGGAGACAGAGGTTGTAACCGGAATTACAGCTTATGGTCCGGGATATATTGATGAATCTTTAAAGGATTTAGAGACAATTGTAGGTTTACAGACAGACAAACCGTTAAAGCGTGCATTCATGCCATATGGTGGAATCAAGATGGCTGTTCAGGCATGTGAGACCTACGGCTATGAGGTAAATGATAAATTAAAAGAAATTTTCACCAAGTATCATAAGACACACAATACAGCAGTATTTGATGCTTACACACCGGAGATGATGAAAGTACGTCACAATAAGATCTTAACGGGTCTGCCAGATACATACGGACGCGGACGTATTGTTGGTGATTACCGCCGTGTTGCTTTATACGGTATCGACCATCTCATCGAGGAGAAGAAGAAAGATAAGGCAAACTGTGGCTGTGGTGAGATGACAGACAATGTGATCCGTTTAAGAGAAGAGATCGCCGAGCAGATCAAGTGTTTAGAGGATATGAAGAAGCTTGCAGAGATCTACGGATACGATATTTCCAGACCTGCAACAAACGCAAAGGAAGCCGTACAGTGGTTATACTTCGGATACCTTGCAGCAATCAAGACACAGAACGGTGCAGCAATGTCCGTTGGTCGTGTTTCCACCTTCCTTGATATCTACTTCGAGAGAGACTTAAAGAAAGGCATCATCACAGAGCAGGAAGTACAGGAATTGGTTGACCACTTTACCATGAAACTTCGCATGGTAAAATTCGCAAGAATTCCTTCCTACAACCAGTTATTCTCCGGAGACCCAGTATGGGCAACACTTGACCTTGCTGGTACAGGAGTTGACGGACGTTCCATGGTTACAAAGCCTGACTTCCGTTTCCTGCATACATTAGAGAACATGGGACCGGCTCCGGAGCCAAACCTTACCGTATTATATTCTTCCAGACTTCCGGAAGCATTCAAGGATTATGCAGCACGTATCTCTATTGATACAAGTTCAATCCAGTATGAGAACGATGACGCTATGAAACCGGTATGGGGCGATGATTATGCCATCTGCTGCTGTGTATCTGCTACACAGACTGGTAAGGAAATGCAGTTCTTCGGTGCCCGTGCAAACCTTGCAAAGTGTCTCCTCTACGCAATCAACGGTGGTGTGGATGAGAAGACCGGTCAGCAGGTAGGACCGGATTGCAAGCCAATTACATCTGAGTACCTTGATTATGATGAAGTCATGGAGAAGTATGATATTATGATGGACTGGTTAGTAGATCTTTATGTGAACACATTAAACTTGATCCAGTATATGCATGACAAATATTACTATGAAGCAGCAGAACTTTCTCTGATGGATACTGATCTGAAGAGAACGTTCGCAACCGGTATTGCAGGTTTCTCACACGTAATCGATTCTCTTTCTGCAATCAAGTACGCAAAGGTTAAAGTTATCCGTGACGAGAACGGAATTGCAAAAGACTTCGAGATCGAGGGAGACTTCCCCAAGATACGGTAACGATGATGACCGTGCCGATGATATCGGAGTATGGCTGTTACAGACATTCATGGATAAGTTAAAGAAGCATCACACTTACCGTGATTCCAAGCCAACCACATCTATCCTTACTATTACTTCCAACGTTGTTTATGGTAAGGCAACAGGAACAATGCCAGACGGACGGAAGGCTGGCGAGCCACTTTCACCGGGAGCTAACCCAAGCTACGGCGCAGAGAAGAGCGGACTTCTTGCTTCCCTGAACTCTCTGACAAAGATCCCGTATGAGTGGGCACTTGACGGAATTTCCAATACCCAGACCATCAACCCTGGTGCACTTGGAAATGAAGAAGGCGAGCGTATTGAGAACCTTGTAAACGTTATGGACGGATATTTTGACCAGGGTGCGCATCACCTCAATGTTAACGTGTTTGGCAAGGAGAAGCTTATCGACGCTATGGAGCATCCGGAGAAAGAAGAGTACGCTAACTTCACCATCCGTGTATCCGGTTATGCTGTTAAGTTCATTGATCTGACAAAGAGCAGCAGATGGACGTTATCGCACGTACTTGTCACGATCATATGTAATAGGATCTAAGGGGTCACGAGAGTTGCGAAGCAACGGGTAATTCGTAGATCATATCTGTTGGAATGGATATGAAATCAGGGTTAATACATGAATGAATATTTGTGTATTAGCCCTGTTTTTATGATATAATTTGCACATACTAATGAAATGATAATTCGATGCTTTTATTGGTTTGGTTAAAAACGAGGTAAAACAATGCTAGGAAATATACATTCAATCGAGACATTCGGTTCCGCAGACGGACGGGCGTGCGTTATCTGATTTTTTGAAGGGCTGCAATATGCGCTGCAAATACTGCCATAATCCCGATACCTGGGCAAAAACCGAGGGGGGAAATGAAAAGCGCAGAAGAAATTTTACAACAGGCGCTGCGGTATAAAAGATACTGGGGCAAAAAGGGCGGTATTACCGTAAGCGGCGGAGAAGCACTGTTGCAGATTGATTTTGTCACAGAATTGTTTACGCTTGCCAAAGAAAAAGGTGTCAATACCTGTCTGGATACATCGGGCAATCCGTTTACCCGTGAGAAACCATTCTATTCTAAGTTTGAAAAACTGATGGAAGTGACGGATCTGTTTATGCTCGACATAAAGGAAATGGATGAGGACGAGCATAAACAACTGACAGGCCAGACGAATAAAAATATTCTGGATATGGCAACCTGTCTGTCGGATCACGGTAAAGCGATGTGGATTCGGCACGTACTTGTGCCGGGCATTACCGATGATGATGGGCAGTTACACAGGCTCCGTGCATTTATTGATACGTTAAAAACCGTGGAACGTGTGGAAATTTTGCCATATCACACGCTGGGGGTATTTAAATGGAAAGAACTTGGGATTCCTTATGCACTGGAAGATGTGGAGCCGCCGACCAAAGAGCAGGTGGAACATGCACGGGAAATCATTATTCCCGGTTATAAATCCTGATTGTATGAACAGGAGGGACATAGAAGCAAGGAAAAAATGTATATGTCCCAACAGTATAGATGGGCGGGACATAAAGATAAAGAAAACATAAGGAAAAACAAATCATGACACAACCGGAAATTTTATATGAAGATGCACAGCTGATCGTCTGTTACAAACCGGCAGGCATTGCAACGCAGACAAAAAACTGGGACAAAAAGACATGGTCAGCATACTTTCGAATCACATAGCACAGGAAGGAACCGGACAGCCGTTTATCGGTGTAGTCCATCGGCTGACCAGCCGGTGGAAGGCGTGATGGTGTTTGCAAAAACAAAACAGGCGGCAGCAAAATTGTCGGCACAGGTGAAAGACCATTCCTTCGGGAAAAAATATTATGCCAGAGTACAGCTTACGGAAGGAAAAACTTTTGCGGAAGCTACCGGTCATGCCACAGAGGGAACGCTGCGGGACTGGATGCAGTTTGACCGGAAAGAGAATAAATCCTGTGTGGTGGAGCAGCCACGGAAGGAGCAGAAGAATGTAAACAGTAAAAACGGGGTGCAGGAAGCCTTACTGGATTACCGTGTCATAAAGGAGGAAGAAAAAACAGCGTTGCTGGATATCACGCTGCATACCGGACGACATCATCAGATCCGTGTGCAGCTGGCACATCTCGGAACGCCCATCTGCGGGGATCATAAGTATGGGAATGCTGCAGGCGGTATGCCGGAATTGTGCAGTTATCATATCGATTTTATACATCCGGTCAGCGGAAAAACGATGACGTATGATATAAAACCGAGAAATTTCGGAATCGCATTTTAGAATAGGTGGGATGCTCTGCTCAACCTTGACAATCGGCTGTGTTCGTCATATTATATATTCGAGCTTTTCTGCGCATTTTGCGGGCAGAAAAGAAAACTCTTACACGAGTATAACGTAAAAATGACCGCACAGTGGTCGCAGAAAAGGAGAAAGACATGGCGAAAAGAAGAAACTTGTTGAAGCCATTACTTCCATGGAGGAAGATTTCGCACAATGGTACACGGACGTGGTAAAAAAGGCGGAGCTGATCGATTATTCCGCGGTAAAGGGATGTATGATCATCAAGCCCGATGGGTATGCTATCTGGGAAAATATACAGCATGAATTAGACCGCAGATTCAAAGAAACAGGCGTAGAGAATGTATATATGCCGATGTTTATTCCGGAGAGCCTTCTGGAAAAAGAAGGATCACGTAGAAGGATTTGCACCGGAGGTTGCATGGGTGACTTACGGCGGATTGAACCCGTTGCCGGAGCGTCTCTGTGTCAGACCTACTTCTGAGACGCTGTTCTGCGATTTTTATAAAAATCTGATCCAGTCTTACCGTGATCTGCCAAAGGTGTACAACCAGTGGTGTTCCGTAGTACGCTGGGAAAAAGAAACCCGTCCGTTTCTGCGTTCCAGAGAATTCCTGTGGCAGGAGGGACATACGGCGCATGCAACCGCAGAGGAGGCACAGGCACGTACCATCCAGATGCTGAATCTGTATGCAGATTTCTGTGAAGAGTACCTTGCCATGCCGGTTGTCCGCGGACAGAAGACAGAAAAAGAGAAATTTGCAGGTGCAGAGGCAACTTACACGATCGAAGCTCTGATGCATGATGGAAAAGCATTGCAGTCTGGTACCAGTCATAATTTCGGAGATGGATTTGCAAAAGCATTCGGTATCCAGTATACAGATAAAGATAATAAGTTACAGTATGTACACCAGACTTCGTGGGGAATGACAACACGTCTGATCGGAGCCATCATCATGGTTCACGGCGACAATGATGGTCTGGTTCTGCCACCTAAGGTAGCACCGACACAGGTAATGGTTATCCCAATCCAGATGCAGAAGGATGGCGTACTGGATAAGGCAAACGAAGTGCGTGAGCGTCTGGGAAAAGTCTGCCGTGCAAAACTGGACGATTCCGATAAGAGTCCGGGATGGAAATTCTCTGAGCAGGAGATGCGTGGAATTCCGCTTCTTCGTGTGGAATTAGGACCGAAAGATATTGCGGCAAATAAATGTGTGGTTGTCCGCAGAGATACCAGAGAGAAAATTGAGGTTTCCCTGGATGAGATCGAGACAAAGATTCCGGAACTGTTAGAGACCGTTCAGAAAGATATGTTTGCGCGTGCAAAGGCACATCGTGATGCACATATCTGGGATGCACATAATTACGAAGAATTTAAGGATATTGCAGAAAATAAACCGGGATTCATCCGTGGTATGTGGTGCGGAGATCAGGCATGTGAGGACAAGATCAAAGAAGATCTGGCAGTAACCTCACGCTGTATGCCGTTTAATGATCAGGAACAGATTTCAGATGTTTGTGTATGCTGTGGAAAACCGGCACATAAGCTGGTATATTGGGGCAAGGCATATTAAAAATCAGCCGGGATTATGGATTTCAAATAGGGGTTGGAGCCATGATTGAAAAGTATTTTAATGGTGTTATAGAACAGGTATATCACAGAATCGGAACCGCAGAAAAGAACATTGTTATGGCAAGCTATAATAATGACTTTTCTGTGTCCGGCTGGAGAATAAAAAACGTTATCAGGAAGACGATAACGTTTTTTTGCCTGTTGTGAACTGCGATATGAGACATTGTCCGGGGCATATGCGCCTTTTCTGGACATTATCTGTGACATGTTCCGCAAATTTGTAAAGGGAGATTTTGAAGCTTTTTTGCGCGAATGCGGAACTTATGAACTGCACCGGTCTTTGTTTCTTGGGTACTATGAAGATGGTATCTGCAAAAGGGAAGAAGGGTGCTGTTAAATGAAGTGGAATATGAGCAGCGGCGCATGACAGAAGCCATCGTTGCCATGCTGAAAAAACTCACGGAATACCGGCCGATTATGATTGTAATTAACCGTTTCCAGCTGGCAGGACGCAGTTCCATGGAACTTATTTACCGGCTGCTGACAGAACCGTGTACGGAAATCGGGATTGTGCTTGGAGTAAACGAAATGCAGCCGCGGCTGGATATGGCAGTCAACATGTGGGATGCAATCGTGGAAAAACTTGAAGATAGCAGCCAGATTTATCATATTGGAAGTTCCGGGAAACACAGAAACCGGGGAGAATGCGGAGGATGTGGCAGAAGAGAAAAATTATAGCCACATGCTTGCGAAGGTAGAGACAATCATTACATTTCTGGATTGTGACCAGGCAAAATGGTACTTGCAGAAACTTGAATATAAACTTAAATTTGAAGATATTTTTGTGGATGATATAACCCTGCGGGAATTTTATCTATTGTATACCCGTACCGCTATTTTGCGTGCAGAGCTTTCTAAGGCACTGGAGATGGTTGATTCAGCAATGCGTCTGCCATCCGTTTGCAAAGATCTGTTTTACCGCAGTGAATGTTCCTTTTTAAAGGGAACGTGCCTGATGTATCAGGGCAAACTGCAACAGGCCGAAATGTATGCACAGTATGCCCGGGAGGAAGCACAAAAAAGTGGGAATGAGAAACAGATATTCAAGGCGGAACTCTTGTCTGTTATGGCGCGTATGTCCGGCTGGTACAATATTTTTTTCTGTATACAGGATATCCCGATTCATGAAGGGCTGATTGAAAAGCTGATGCAGAACAATTACCGGAATCATCTGGCACATATTTATATTTATGCATATGATAATCGGCCGGAGATGGTTGCAAGGGCCTACCGTTCCGAGGCATCTCTTTTATATTTCAGTAAAGGGGTGGCACTGGCAAAAGAGATTGGAAATGAGCAGCTGGTATATGATGCATATCAGAAAAACATTATGATTGCATCAACGAATGGTATGAATGAGATTGCCATGCTGTATTCCGTGCGTACATACCAGTTCATGAAATCAAGGGATGATGTTTATGAGGGCAGAATTTTGTCCGGCATCGGATATAATCTGAGTGCCATGGGAAAAAACCGGCTTGCGGAGCATTATTATAACCGTGCCATTGAGGTGTTTTACCATTTGCGTCTTCTGGAGGATATTGCGGAAGTGTTTTATAACCGTGCACTGAATTATATTATGCAGGAGAACTATGCGAAGGCGGAACATGATCTGCTGATGGCGATGAAGGTAATAGAAAAACTGCATCTTAACAGTCTGCGTGTATGTAATCTGTCAAAATTATATGGTCTTTTAGCACTTGTGAGCATCATGCAGAAAGACCGGTTTAACTGTGAACGTTACTTGCTTAACTGCCGGCAGTTCCTGAATTATATTATTGAGAAAGAAAAAGAAAATGAAAACAAGGAAATCATCCATGACTATGCCAAGTGTGATGAGGATATGTTTCTATACACATTTTCCATGGCAATGCTTAACCGCATGGATGGAAAGAAGGAAGAGGTACTGGTCAGTTTTGAACAGGCAGAGCGTTTCCTGCTTCAGGCAGAGGGAAATGAGTTTTTCAGTTATCGTTTATTCCGGAAAGAGAGAATGAAGCTGTTTGAGGAAATGGGGCGCAGTGAGCGCTGCCAGATGGAACGCGCAACGCTTTTGCAGCATGAGGAGATTAATTCCCAGGCGGCACGGCTGCTTCCCATGAATCTCCTGAAGGAAATTGATCTGGGAGAGCATCCGCAAACGTGTGCCGTGCGGGAGGAAGAAATTGAAGCCCTGATCAAACAGGAAGGCCTTTTACAGGATTATGCAACGTCCCGGAGACAGATGGAGTTTATTTCCACATGGCAGAAACTGATTGATGTGAACGGAAGCAACGTAGAGGGTATGGTACAGAATGCGTTCAATACGTTTATGAATCATTTCAGCCTGGATTGTGCATTGTATATCTATTACCATGAAGATGGTGCCCATGTACTTTATAACGATACCAAATGTGAGATGACGGAAGCGGACATTGCGGCGATCGGAAATACCATGCTGGAATATCCACAGGGGTTTGCGGTATCAAAGATCAGCGACAGTTTTCTGGAACATCAGGATACGATCGGTTATTTCGGAATAGATGATGTATGTTCGTTTGTGGCAGCACCGTTTCTCAAAAACGGAAAGCTGACCAGCCTTCTGATCACATATGTCCGCATGAAGGATAATTGGCATGGTTCGATCGAACGCTACATGCTCAACGAGGATGACCTGAGAATCTATTCCCTGCTTTTTTCGGGAGATGGAGTATTCGATCAATCGCATGGAGGCAAACGACAAGATTTATATGATGAACCGCAAGCTGCAGGAAGCTGCGGTTACGGACATGCTTACCGGTATTTATAACCGTGCCGGTATGTACGAAGAGATTCGGCAGATGATTGAGTGTTACCGTGTGTCAGAAAAGACACATCATGTCGGGTTGATGTTTATTGATCTGGACAATTTCAAGCATTATAATGATACATTCGGACATGACGTCGGGGATCTGATCTTAAAGGAAATGGCAAAGATTTTCCGCAAGGCGGTAAAGGGAAGAGGATTTGTCGCCAGATATGGCGGGGATGAATTTATTATGATCTTAAATACCGATGACCGGGAAATTCTTGAACAGATTGCAAAAGGAATCTATGAGAAAATCAATTCCACGCAGGGATTCCAGCGGCAGATTGAAAATTATCTCGGCCATGCGATCACGACGACCGAAAAATCGCGGATTACCTGTTCCATCGGAATTGCAAGCGCAGGGGATGTGAGAAAAGAGGAAGATATTAATGAATTAATCCGTAGCGCAGATGAGATTTTATATAAAGTCAAAACAGGGGAAAAAGGACACTACGCATTTTTATGAAAATTCAATTACCAGAACACGTAAAGCAAATTATACACAGACTTCAGCAGGAGGGGTATGATGCCTATGCCGTGGGTGGATGTGTCAGAGATACACTTTTAGGACGCAGCCCACAGGACTGGGACATTACAACTTCCGCGAAACCGCAGGTGGTGAAATCGCTGTTTTCCCATACGATTGATACGGGCATTGCACATGGAACCGTTACGGTTATGCTGGATCATACGGGGTATGAGGTGACAACTTACCGGATTGATGGCGAATATGAAGATGCCAGACATCCGAAGACAGTGACTTTTACGGGAAATCTGGTAGAGGATTTAAAACGCACGGGATTTTACGATCAATGCCATGGCATATAATGATACCGCAGGACTGGTGGATGCATTTGACGGGATTGGGGATCTCAAACGGCACGTGATCCGTTGTGTGGGGATACCGCATGACCGGTTTGGAGAGGATGCGCTGCGTATGCTGCGCGCCGTGCGTTTGCCGCACAGCTTGGATTTTCCATTGAGGAGAAAACCAGACAGGCTGTGGCAGATCTGGCAGACAATTTACAGAAAGTCAGTGCGGAGAGAATCCAGACCGAAATGGTGAAATTGCTCACCTCTGCACATCCGGAGGAGATGCGTACGGTATATGAGCTGGGACTTTCAGAGTATTTCTCCCGGAGTTTGACAGGATGATGGAAACTCCGCAGATTACGAAACATCATTGTTACAGTGTGGGGAACATACCATTCATGCCATGCAGGAAGTCCAACAGGACCGGATTCTGCGCCTGACCATGCTGCTTCATGATGTGGCCAAACCGGTGTGTGTAACGACAGATGAAAAAGGGCAGAATCATTTTAAAGGACATCCGGCGGAAGGTGCGGAAATGGCACGGGTTATTTTGCGGCGGTTGAAGTTTGACAACGAAACAATAAAACGCGTATGCCTGCTCGTGCGCTATCATGATGACCGTCCGGCCGTGACACCGCGCAATGTGCGCCGTGCGGTCAGCAGGATCGGAGTGGAAAATATGGAGGCTCTGTTTGCGGTAAAGCGTGCAGATACTCTGGCGCAGAGCATGTATGAGCGGCAGAAAAAGCTTTCTTATATTGATGCCTACGAAGAAACTTATCGTGAGATATTAAAAGAACACCAGTGTGTGCAGAAAAAGGATCTTGCCATAAACGGCAGGGATCTGATTGCACAGGGAATGAAAACGGGCAAAGAAATGGGAGAAGTGCTGCAGGCACTGTATGAACAGGTTCTTGACGAACCACAACTGAATAATAAAGAGACGCTGCTTGCACTTGCTTTGCAATTGCAGCAGACAAAACAGGAATAAATAAGACACCCTTTCCATATGATGAAAATAGATTCAAGTCATGTGGGAGGGGTTTCATTTTGTATTATCAGCCGGAAGCAATGTTGGAGCAATATGACATAGAAATAAAACAGATCACGAAAGGCAGAGGTGTGTTTTGCTGTGAGACGGATCAGGGGAAAAAAGTACTTGCACCGTTTCGGGGATCTGCAGAACGCGCAAAATTTGTGCGCGAAATATTATGCAGCATGCAGGAAAAGGGATATCCGGTGGAACAGGTCAGTCTGACAAAAGACGGGCAGTGTGTGGTAACGGATGAAAGTGGCATGCGTTTCTGGCTGAAAGATCTGGTAGAGGGAAATGAATGCCAGACAGGTCGGGAGAAAGATGTAGCTGCCGGTGCCCAGGCGCTGGCAGGGTTTTCATTGCTGTGTTTCATCCTGTGTTACGGAAATTCCGGATTTTATGAAAAATACAAAGAATGAACCGGCAGTGCTCTATTACCGGCATTACCGGGAACTGATCCTGGTAAAAAATTTTGTGCAGTCAAGAAAAACCCGAAACGAGTTTGAGCGGTCATTCTGGGAACAGTATACGCATTATATCGCACAGGCGAAAGAAGCGGTCGGGATGCTGCAGGAGCGAAAAGACCAGGGGAGAACCAGGGGTTTTGTCACGGGGATTGTAACCAGCATAATATGCTTTGTACAGCACAGGGGGTCCGGCTCGTAAATTATGAAAATCTGTTTTACGGAGAACAGATGGTGGATCTGGCAAACTATCTGCGTAAGATTCTGGAAAAAAACAGTTGGAGTACGGACATGGGAAAACATATTCTGGAAGCCTATGAAAAGCAGAGAAAATTGTGCAAGGAAGAAAAACAGCTGCTGCATGTGCTGCTTCTGTTTCCAGAGAAATTCTGGAAAGTATCCAATCACTACAGTAACTCGCATAAAGCATGGGTATCCGGCAGAGATATTGAAAAAAAATTAAACCGGCTGATTGCAGCGGAGCCGGCAAGGGAACATTTTCTGGAAAATTTGTTTTCTTTTCTGTGAAGAATGAGCTATACTAAGGATATGAGAAGAGACAGAATTAAAAAAACAATTACATATTTGAGTCTGCTTTTTTGGCTGTGTCTGCTTGTGGCATGTGGACAGCAGGAGGAGACGACAGATGACGGAGTTACCTATTTTCATCATTCCATCGCAGACCGGAATACACAGGAAACACAGGAGAATTCCACGGAAACGGAAAAGTCCGAAGAGTTTCTGCTGACCGCAGTCGATCAGATTCAGGAAAGTCTCCAGCTGTACCGGTATGCGGATGGAATGGAATACCGGTATTATTACGGAACAGGCACCCGTTTTTATGACAAATACGGAAACCGGACACCTGTGACAAGTTTTGAACCCGGTCTGCTTGTGACCATCGGGGATGTAGACAGCGAAGGGATCCTCACGGAAGCCCGGATTTCGGATCAGGCATGGGTATACGACAATATCACCCGGTTTTCGGTAAATCCGGATCTGGACATGCTAAAGATCGGAGATGGAAAATATCGCTATACGGATGACACGATTGTGTTTTCCGGAGATAAAAGAATCCAGATGACGGATTTGTCGGATGGGGATACGTTAAGCGTTGTCGGCAGGGATAAAAACATTCTTGCGGTGCGTGTGACAACCGCACAGGGAACGCTTGCACTGTCCAACACCAAACTGTTTGAAGAAAGTTTTTTGCAGCTGGGCACAAAGATTTTTGCGGAAATTACACCGGATATGGAGATTCAGGTGCCGGAAGGAACCTATGAACTTCGCGTAGCCAATGACGGATGGGGCGGCAGTACGGAAGTGACGATTACGCGTGGCGAGACTACAAATGTGGATCTTGACACCTTAAAAGGCGAAGGACCGTCTTACGGAAAGGTGCAGTTTGTCATCGATGCAAAAGATGCGGTGCTGTCAATTGACGGAAAAGAAACGGATTATGAGAAGCCGGTGAAATTAACCTATGGAAGCCATACAATTACGGTATATTCTTCGGATTATGATACCTGGAAGCGGAACTTATATGTTAACTCGGAGAAATCGACAATTGTTATCAATCTCGCGGATGAAGATTCCAGTGAAACAGGCAGCAGCCAGAGCAGCTCAGAAAGCAGCAGTCAGAGCAGTTCACAGGGGAGCAGTCAGAGCAGTTCAGAAAGCAGCAGCCAGAGCAGTTCCCAGGGGAGTTCCGGCAGTCAGAGCGAGTACAAGAACCGGCAGGAAGAGCTTGAGACACTCAAGGATCTGATTTCCAGTATGACATCCTCCAGTTCGCTTGTGTCAAAATGACGGTTTTCGGACAGAATTTTGGTTGTTTTTAAGTGCCTCAAAGCCCGAAAATATCGCATTTTTCCTTGACAAAGGATGGAAAACAAGTATAAATAGATTTGTAAGTAATTTGAGAGAAGGAACTCGAATTATATAATATAGGAATCCATAGGAGGAATTTTAACATGAACAAAGCAGAGTTAGTTGCAGCAGTAGCTGAGAAGGCAGAGATTTCAAAGAAAGACGCTGAAGCAGCAGTTAAGGCATTCACAGATGTTGTTGCTGAGGAGCTGAAGAAGGGTGAGAAGATCCAGTTAGTTGGATTCGGTACTTTCGAGGTTTCTGAGAGAGCAGCAAAGTTGGAAGAAACCCACAGACAAAGCAGGAAATCACAATCGCAGCTTCTAAGACCCCTAAGTTCAAAGCTGGTAAGGCTTTAAAGGATTCCCTGAACTAATTCTGGTGGAATATGTGGGAGAGCGTCATTGGACGCTCTCTTTTCTGTTATAAGGAGAAATAATATGAGATTAGATAAATTTTTAAAAGTATCACGCCTGATCAAGCGAAGAACGGTCGCTAATGAGGCCTGTGATGCAGGACGTGTTATGGTAAACGGAAAACCTGCCAAGGCATCCACCAATGTAAAAGTCGGAGACGAAATAGAAATTCTGTTTGGACAGAAATCCGTAAAAGTGCGTGTTACGGATATTCAGGATACGACCAAAAAGAACAGGCGAAAGATCTGTTTGAATACATATCCTAGAAGTGTGGCGCATACTCTTTAACAGGAGGGCGCTTGTATGGAAGAAAGAGGACAGTCAAACAGCACAGGGCAGCATAAGCTGATCCTGCAGAACCGGAAAAGCGGAAGTTTTACCGGTGTAACGGATGTTGTAAATTTTGATGCAAATGAGATTATCCTTGACACAGAACTCGGACGGTTGACGATTAGGGGAAAAGAACTTCACGTAAACCGGCTGGACCTGCAGAAAAAAGAAGTGGAAATTGATGGAACCGTGGATATGCTTCAATATTCCGGAACACCTGGCCGGGGTGTCTTTGGAAAGTGGTTCGGTTAAGTGGAAGAGGGCAGGATTTTTGTACATTTTTTTTCTGTTTGGGATGATAGCAGTTGCGGCATATGACGGAATCCGTGTAGTTCGTAGAATTTTTCCGCATGGGATCTTTATGATTTCCTTAGAGGATCTGGTATACTGGCTGGTTATTGCGCTTTGTTTTTTCTGCATCTCTGTCAGGTAAATAATGGAAAAATCCGGGGCTATGTGCTCCTGGGAAGCCTTCTGGGAGCGTGGATTTATTACAGTTTCTGCAGTCGGTTTGTTATGCGGTATCTGACGGAAAAGATTCATTATCTGAAAAAGAGGTTGAAAAAGTTCCGGGAAATGACTACAATAAAGTTAAATAAGCTTCGTAAAAGAAAGAAGCCTGAAGAATCGGAGAAAGAACATGAGAAAAACTAAAAGGCGTCGCCGTGGAAGCGGTACTGCAGGAATCATGATCATTGTGCTTGCATTTTTGGTTGTCATGACGGTTCAGATCTGCAGGATACGTTCAAAAGATGCGGAATATGCGGCAAAAGAAAAAAATTACAACAGCAGTATGAGGAAGAAACCTAGAGATCTACGGAGATAGATGATCTTGAGACGTATATGAAATCCTCACAATATATTGAAGATGTGGCAAAAAAAGCAAGCTTGGACTGACTTATAAGAATGAAATCATCTTCAAGGAAAAGAAGTAGAAAAGAAGAATCTGTTTGAACAGGTTCTTCTTTTTCTTTAATGCATTGATGGAAGATTTGAGCGAAAACTTTTTTGAAAACCACAGAAAATCTGACAGAATATGCGTCATTGTCTGTGTATACTTGTCCCTCGAAAACAATTTTTTGGAGGTGTATCATGCGTACAGGACAATGGAAAACAATGGGGATAGGATCGCTGATCGGAAAAATGATCTATGTAGTATTCGGGCTGGCGGCAAGTATGTTATGTATCATGGGATATTATCCGGTGGTGCCGGCATTTTACACGGCATGCTGTCTGGATAAAAAAGAAATTTTCTGCTATACATAGGACTGGTTGTGGGAATGGGCTGGTGCATGCCGGTGGCTGCGATTGTAAAATATCTGTTTATTCTTTTTGTACTGGGAATCGCAATCCGGTTTTATATATGGGCAAACAGGCGCTGCAGCGGATGGACGGCAGGAATGATTGCGGGAATTACAACGATCGCGATGAATACATCGGGACTTCTGATTCTGAATATGGAGAAAAAGGCATTGATTCTTGGCATCAGCGAAGGTGTGATCGTGTTTGCACTGGCAGTATTGTTCCATTATGGAATCGGAATGGGCAGTCAGATTTTCCGGGAGAGACATAAGAACCGGGTGGAACAGGAAGGCGTGGAAACGATGGTTGAAATGGACCCTCAGGGGCGGATTCATGCATTTGCAGAGGCAGTTGACGAGCTTTCCGTGGCATTTGCCGCGATGGACGGCAGGCAAAAGCCAAAACAGCAGGACCATCTGGATATTCTTGCCCAGGAGATTACCGGAAAGCTGTGTGCGGACTGCGATGGATGTGTTGTGTGTTTAGAGCAGCAGAAACCGGATTTCTGGATAAAAATCCGCCGGATGCTGCAGGCAGTTGCACAACACAGTACCAAAGAAGAAATTTTAAGTCAGAATTTTATGGAAGAGTGTCCGCGTTATTCCGGGATGGTGGAAGAGGCAATCTGGGCTTTTTCCCGTATGGAACTCAATGAGGCATGGTATCACCGCCTGCAGGAGAACCGCAAGGTAATCGCGGATCAGCTGGATGCGATGGCGGATGCTTTGCAGGACTGGGATCAGGGAATCCGGTGTATGGACCGGACAGAGCGTGTTCTGCTGGCAAAAATTGCGTTTGAGACAAGGGAACGGGGACTGGATGTAAAACAGATACATGTTTATGAGGACAAAGAAAAAGCGGCGCATGGTGACCGCTTTGGTGGCAAGTAAGTGGGGAGGCGGAATTCCTGTTAAAAATTATCGAAAAGCGCTCGAGCGTGCTTCAGGCATGGCGGTCCGGCTAAAAGAGGATACCAGATCCATACTGACACAGGAACCGGTTATGATTACAGCGTATGAAGATACCTGCTTTTATGCATTATCCGGGGTTGCTTCGGAAAAGAAGAGGGATCGAGTGTCAGTGGAGATAACTTTTCTCTGTTTTCGATGGAAAACGGGCATTATCATGTATGTGTCTCCGATGGTATGGGAAGCGGACCGTCTGCATTCGGGAGAGCGATATGGTGGTAGAGCTGATGCAGAAATTTATGGAAGCAGGATTTCCTCAGGAGACGGCTATCCGCATGATGAATTCGGCAATGGTTCTGCAGGGAGACCGTGAGTCTTACTCTACACTGGATTTCATGGATCTGGATCTGTACAGTGGGCAGATGACGATTACCAAAATCGGTGCAGCAGCATCTTTTCTGAAACATAAAGACCGGGTGGAGTGCCTGCGGGCGTCCACACTTCCGGCGGGAGTCGATGCGTCCTGTACCGGGGATGTCATCCACAGAAAGCTCACACATGGGGATTTTCTTGTCATGGTTACGGATGGTGTGTTAGAATATCTACATGTGAAACATCCGGAAGAAAAGCTCGCGGAAATGATAAAAGAGATAAAAACAGAGAATGCAGGTACTTTTGCTGAAAAGCTGATGGAACATGTGATGCTTTTTACAGGAGGACATGCACCGGATGATATGACAATAGTGGTAAGCGGAATCTGGGAGAAATAATGATCGTACAGGTAGAAAAATTTATGAGAAAGTGGAATATGGTGCCGGAGGGAGGCAGGGTACTCGTTGGAGTGTCCGGCGGTGCGGATTCTGTCTGTCTGTGCCTGATTCTGTATGAACTTTCCACGAAAATGAATTTTTCACTTGAGGTTATCCACGTGGAGCATGGAATTCGTGGAGAAGAGAGTAAAAATGATGCGGTGTTTGTGGAACAGCTCTGTAAACAACGGGGGATTGTCTGTCATATCCGGAATGTTGATGTTCCACGTTATGCCAAAATACATCATCTGGGAGAAGAAGAGGCGGCACGAATTCTGCGATATCAGGTGTTTGCGGATGCAGCCGGGCAGGACAGAAACGTCCGGATCGCACTGGCGCATCATATGGAAGACAATGCGGAGACCATGCTGTTTCAGCTGATCCGGGGAAGCGGACTGGATGGACTGTGCGGGATGCGTCCACAGCGGACAGGAACAAACGGGGAAATCTATATCCGTCCCTTTTTGCAGTGCAGCAGGGAACAGATCGAACAATTTCTGGAGGAGCGGGGGCAGGGGTATTGTACGGACAGTACCAATGCCAACGAGTCCTACAGCAGAAACCGGATGCGAAAGAGGGTGCTTCCGGAACTGATACAGATGAATCCGCAGGCGGTACAGCATATGCAGACGGCGATGGAACAGCTGCAGCAGGTAAGAGATTATCTGGAAGAAGAGACGGTTTCCCTGGAGAAAAAATTTATTTCCGGGGAGAGGAAAAATGTGAAACTGGATACGGACGGGCTGGCAGAGCTTTCGCAGGCTGTCCGGATGCGGCTGATCCGCAAAGCTGTCTGGAAAGCTGCCGGGGCATGCAAAGATATTACGGCGGCACATTTGCAGGCAGTGGCGGACCTTCTGGAAAAGCAGACCGGAAGATATGTAAAACTGCCCTATGGGCTGACCGCCACAAGAGTTTACAATGTGATCGAAATCATGGGAAAAAAGAAAGGAAACGGAAAAGATCTGTCTGCCGATAGATACGGACCGGCTGCCGGAAAATCTGCTGGCTGGTGAATGGAAATTTTCGTTTAAAAAGTTTCTGTATGATGGGAATACCGATAAAATTCCACGAAAAATGTATACGAAATGGTTTGATTATGATAAGATAAAAGATAGTTTAGCTATACGTAACCGCCGAAAAGGAGACTATTTTGTGCTGGATGCGGCAGGACATCACAAGAAGCTGGAGGATTATTTCGTCAATGAAAAGATTCCGGCATCGCATAGAGATGAGCAGCTGCTTCTGGCCGGGGAGGATGAAATCTTCTGGATTGTCGGAGGGCGTATGGCATATGGCACAGGGATTTCCGATGCAACCCGATGGGTGTTGGAGATCACTGCCAGTAATAGCAGCCATTGAAGGAGGATAAGAGGATGGATTACAGTAAGAAACATGAGATATCGGTATATCTGACCGAGGAACAGTTAAATCAGCGGATTGCAGAGATCGGCGCACAGATCACGGAACGTTTCAAAGGCGAGTCGGTTTATCTGGTCTGTATCCTGAAAGGATCTATCTTTTTCACAACAGAACTTGCAAAGCGGATTGCGCTGCCAATGACGATCGATTTTATATCAGCATCCAGTTATGGAGCACAGACCCATTCTTCCGGTGTCGTAAATATCAAGAAGGATCTGGAACAGTCGATTGAAGGAGAGAACGTGATCGTTGTGGAAGATATTGTGGATTCCGGAAATACATTAAGCCGGCTGATGCAGCTGTTTGAGAGTCGTAATCCAAAAACTCTTACGATCTGTACGCTGCTGGATAAACCGGATCGCCGGGTGGTAGAAAACCTGCAGGTGGATTATACCGGATTTGTGATACCGGATAAGTTCGTAGTCGGATTTGGTCTTGATTACGATCAGAGATACCGTAATCTTCCGTATATCGGATTCGTGGAAGATGCGGATTAAAAAAGGAGAGTAGTACATTGAATACAAAGAACAGACCCCGATTTGGAGGATTTGGTGTCTATGCGATGCTGATCCTGCTTGTGATTATTTTGTGGTATACATTTACCAACAACAGTACAACCAGTGATTTCACACAGAATAATCTCTGGAAAGCCATCAGTGAGGAAAAGGTTGTCAGTATCCGGGTAGAGCAGAACCGTGAAGTACCGACCGGTTATCTGAATATCAAACTGAAAGATGGTTCTACGGAACGGATGTATACCTCAGATGTGAACGAGATCCAGAAAGAATTAAAAGAAAAGGATTTTACCCAGTTTGTTGTGGATGATGTGCCGTCAGAGAGCTGGATTATGACACTTCTGCCATATCTTCTTATTTTTGGTGCCATCTTCATTCTGTTTATGATTATGAGCAACAATGCGGCAGCAAACAACAGCGGCGGCAAAATGATGGATTTTGGAAAAAGCCGTGCAAAGCTTTCCACCGAGGAAGATAACCATATGACATTTGAGAATGTCGCCGGTCTGAAAGAAGAAAAAAGAAGAACTTGAGGAACTGGTGGACTTTCTGCGTGCACCAAAGAAGTATACAAACCTTGGTGCACGTATTCCGAAAGGTGTGCTCTTAGTCGGACCTCCGGGAACCGGTAAGACACTTCTGGCAAAAGCCGTTGCAGGCGAGGCCGGAGTACCGTTCTTTAGTATTTCCGGTTCCGATTTCGTAGAAATGTTTGTCGGTGTCGGAGCTTCGCGTGTCCGTGATCTGTTTGAGGAAGCCAAGAAAAATGCGCCGTGTATCGTGTTTATCGATGAGATTGATGCCGTGGCCAGACGCCGTGGTACAGGTATGGGAGGCGGTCATGATGAGCGCGAACAGACTTTAAACCAGATGCTTGTTGAGATGGATGGTTTTGGTGTTAATGAGGGAATTATCGTGATGGCAGCAACCAACCGTGTGGATATCCTGGATCCGGCCATTCTTCGTCCGGGACGTTTTGACCGAAAGATTGTAGTCGGAAGACCGGATGTGGCAGGCCGTGAAGAAATCCTTCAGGTTCATGCAAAGAACAAGCCGCTGGGCGATGACGTTGATTTAAAACAGATCGCACAGACGACTGCGGGATTTACAGGAGCAGATCTGGAGAATCTGCTGAATGAGGCTGCCATTCTTGCGGCAAAAAGAAAGCCGTGCATATATTCAGCAGGCAGATATCCAGAAAGCATTCATCAAAGTCGGAATCGGTGCGGAGAAACACAGCCGCGTGATTTCCGAAAAAAAAAGAAAATTACAGCATATCATGAATCCGGGCATGCCCTTCTGTTTCATCTTCTGCCGGATGTGGGACCGGTGCATACGGTATCCATTATCCCAACCGGTGCCGGGGCTGCGGGTTATACCATGCCGCTTCCGGAGAAGGATGAGATGTTTAACTCAGGGGACGAATGCTACAGGAGATCGTGGTAGATCTCGGAGGACGTGTTGCAGAGGAACTGGTATTTGATGATATTACCACAGGTGCCTCCCAGGATATCAAGCAGGCCACCAAGATGGCGCGCGATATGGTGACACGGTATGGAATGTCCGAAAATATCGGCTTGATCTGCTACAAAGATGATGACGATGAAGTATTTATCGGCCGGGATCTGGCACATGCACACAGCTACAGTGAGGGAATTGCCTCTGCCATTGATGCGGAAGTAAAGCGTATCATTGATGAGTCTTATGAGAAGGCAAAACAATCATTGCCGAGCATCGGGATGTGCTTGACCGCTGTGCAGCACTTCTTCTGGAAAAAGAAAAGATTACACGCGAAGAGTTTGAAGCATTATTTGAAGCATAAAAAGATCTGGATGGTCAAAATGACAGAAAAAGGCTCTGTCGGAAAAAATTTTCCGGCAGAGCTTTTTTTTTATATACATAGTGCACAAAAACGATGTCAAGCTTTTGTGAAGTTTGTGCACACTTCTGTGTAGATCCATGGTACTATAATCACTGTAAAAACCCCCAATACATTATATATAGTTTTGCTATACCCCATAGTAAAAATACCTTCTCCTAAAAAGGCAGCGTTCGTAGCTGTCTTTTTTATTTATTTTTTCTGCTCTTACAATGACAATTTTACTTCCCGGTTCGTGTGTTCGTAGTGGCGCAGTGTCACGCCGGCGGCGCGCAGCATTTTTTTGGATGCGATCACACCCGGGGTAGAAGCATATTTGTCACTGTCGTAAACGACTTCACGGATACCACACTGGATAATGGCTTTGGCACATTCATTGCATGGAAAGAGCGTAACATATATGGTTGATCCCTCCAGGCTTCCGCCCCGGTAGTTGAGAATGGCATTCAATTCACTGTGGGTAGAGTAAAAGTATTTGTTGTCATCGCCTTCGCGTACCCATGGGAAATCATCATCGGAACATCCGGTTGGAAATCCATTATATCCCATGGAAAGAATTTTGTGTTTGTCACTGACAATACAGGCTCCAACCTGTGTGTTTGGATCTTTGGAACGCATACCGGAGAGCATGGCAACGCCCATGAAGTATTCGTCCCAGCTGATGTAGTCCTGTCGTTTTGTGCTCATATGTGTTAGCCTCCTTTGTGGTTTTGTAAAATAACGAGAGGGCAATAAGTCCATACTGACTTTTGCCCCCCTGAATATGGTAATATCTGATTATTTGGTTCCAAAGATACGATCACCGGCATCTCCCAGACCCGGAACAATATATTTATGTTCATTTAAATGATCATCAAGTGCTCCGATGTAAAGATCAACATCCGGGTGAGCATCGGTAAGTGCTTTTACACCTTCCGGTGCAGCAATGATGCACATAAAACGAATGCTTTTTACACCCTTGTCTTTCAGCATCTGGATTGCTGCGATGGCTGATCCGCCGGTAGCCAACATCGGATCTACGACAAATACTTCGCGGTTGGCACAGTCTGCCGGAAGTTTGCAGTAATATTCCACTGGTTTTGCTGTCTCCGGATCACGATAAAGTCCGATATGTCCGACTTTTGCTGCAGGAATCATTGCCAGCATACCATCCACCATGCCAAGACCGGCACGTAGAATCGGTACCACTGCCAGTTTTTTCCTTTTAATTCTTTTACGGTCGTCTTACAGATCGGGTTTCGATCTCCACATCCTGTAACTCAAGATCACGGGTTGCCTCGTAACACTCAAACATTGCAACTTCGCCTGCAAGTGTACGGAAATCCTTAGAGCCGGTCTCGGTTCTTCTCATTAATCCGATTTTGTGCTGGATCAGCGGGTGATCCATAACGACTACTTTTCCCATAAATTTATTCTCCTTCTTCTTCGTTAAGTTTTTTCACAAGTTTTTTGATTGATTTGCGCAGGGTTTCATAACAGAGTCCATAGGCTGGCAAAGCACCTCCGTATGGATCTAATATTTCCAGTTCGTCCCCGACATATTTGGTAAGAACCTGTATATTTTCCGGAACAGCATTTTCAAACTGCTCTAAAATGCGCTCCCGGTGAATTTCTTCCATGGTAATGACAAGGGCATCTTCTGTCAGATCTTCTTCCGTCAGCTGCTGGAAACATAATTTTCCATATTGATACCGTTGCTGATTAAGACAGCTTCGGCTTTTTGATTCATTGGTTCCTGAAATTGTACAACAAGTCCACGGGATAAGATCTCCAGCGGATGACGCAAGGTAAAATCTCCCATGATACCGGCTGCCATTGCCTCGCGACAGGTTCCTGTCTGGGCAACAAAAATCAGTTTGTTATACTCCATATAATTACTCCTAATCGCAATGTATTACGGTATGACCGGCCGCTTTGAGCAGACGGTTCATAATGGCCTGTCCGATGCGAGGGGTCTGAAAGCTTTCTGAATAAATGGCATCTACATGCAATTCATCACACTCACGCAAAATTTTGTACAGATGCTGTGCAATGGCGTCTTCGTTGGAACGGCTGCCCATGGAAAGAATGACATCGGCGTGATAAGAAGGTCCGGATTCTTCCGTGGCAATGACAGCCACTTTCTGTCCGTTCTCCTGCTTTTGGTGCACCAGTGCATTGATCTTGGAAACAACAGCATCCGATGATCCGTCTACGATTACCATATCGGCTTTTGGGGCATAATGCTTGTATTTCATGCCCGGAGCTTTTGGTTTGCGCGTGTCGTCTGCGGCAATAATACCCGGATCTATGATAACTTCTTCGCCGAGCACCTCAGAAAGCATCTGCGGTGTAATATAGCCAGGACGCAGTACCATAGGTTTTGTTTCGGTCAGATCAATAATGGTCGATTCGATGCCGATACCGACCGGCCCACCGTCTAAAATCATGGCAATCCGACCGGATAAATCCTCTGCAACATGAGAAGCTTCTGTCGGACTCGGACGACCGGATGTGTTGGCACTTGGCGCAGCGATCAGACATCCGCTTTTGCGTATCAGATCAAGTGCAACCGGGTGATTCGGCATCCGTACAGCGACAGTATCCATTCCTCCGGTTGTTGCCATCGGAACGGCATCGCTTTTCCAGACGATCATCGTCAGGGGACCCGGCCAGAAAGCACCGGCCAGTTTGCGGGCAGCCTCCGGAACTTCACGTGCAACACGTTCCATATCGGAAAAGTCCGCAATGTGCACGATCAGGGGGTTGTCCGAAGGACGTCCTTTTGCTGCATAGATTTTGCGGGCAGCTTCCGGATGCAGGGCATCTCCGCCAAGACCGTATACCGTTTCTGTCGGAAAAGCGACCAGTTCACCCTCTGCGATCAGACGTCCGGCCTCTTCCATAATTGTTTCGTCAATCTGTTCGGGATTGACACGTTCTATTTTTGTATTCATCATATTCACACTTTGCTTTCCGCTTTATATCCCGTCTATTATAGTCCATAGGCTCTGGGATTGTCAATCGGATTAGCTGGCTGCTAAAGAAAATGATTGGTGAAAATGATAAAATATTCTAAAAACTATGGAATTTTATAGACAAAACGACGAATAATGAGGTATAATACATCCATCGGGACGGAGGAAGGCTATGAAAAAGACAACAGATCCGTGATACAGACATTAACACTCATTTTTCAGTTTGGAATCAGTATGCTGGTGCCGATTTTTTTTATGCAGTATACTGGGAGTGTGGCTGGGAAACCGGACAGGGATTAACTGGTTAATGATTCCGTTTTTCTTTATGGGAGCTTTGGCAGGGTTTACGAATATTTACAAGACAGTAAGGAAACTATACAGGCAGGAGGAAAAGAAAGAAAACCATGTTAAAAAGGATTAACGAAGCATTACCGGGGCTGGTCGTCTCAATTTTATTATATGGGGTGATGGTAGAACTGATCGGGGTATGGTTTGTAAAGGACAGGATTGCATATTCCATCGGGGTATGGTTTGGCATAGCGGTTGCCGTGGGGATGGCAATTAATCTTGCAACTGTGATCTTTGATTCTGTTACGATGGGGACACCGCACATGCGACGCGAAGAATTGTCACAAAATCAATTCTTCGTTATGTAGTAGTGGTGATTTTGTTCGTGTTATTTGGGTATTTTCAATGGGGAAACCTGATTGCGGCTTTTCTTGGGCTGCTTGGTTTAAAAATTGGAGCATATCTTCAGCCTTTATGGGAGAAAGTAAAAGGAAGGAGGTGATTATATGAATGAGGGGATTTTACTGGCGTCGGATATCGACTTTATGATTCATGGAATTTTTAAAGTAAAAGTATTTGGTCAGGAAGTCTGGATCACCGACAGCCACGCATGTATTTTGATTGTTATGGCAGTAATGGTTATTTTTGCTGTGATTGCCAATCGCAAGTTAAAGCATGCCACCGAAAAACCGGATACTTTTCAGAATATAATCGAGCTGATTGTAGAAAAATTAGACGGAATGGTGGATTCCACCATGGGAAAGTGGGCACCCAGATTCGTCAACTATATCAGCACGATTTTTATTTTTATACTGATGAGTAACATATCTGGATTGTTTGGCCTGCGCCCGCCGACGGCAGATTACGGAACCACGCTTGCACTTGCACTGATCACATTTTTCATGATCCGTTTCAACAAGGCAAAACACCAGAGTCTGAAAGAAATATGGACAGGTATGTGCTCACCGCTTCCACCATGGCTTCCACTCTGGGCGCCGATCAACATTATCAGTGAGATTGCAATACCGATCTCATTGTCGCTGCGTCTGTTTGCAAATGTGTTGTCAGGAACCGTAATCATGGCACTGGTATACGGTTTGCTTGGGGTAATTGCAACGGCATGGCCGGCAGCACTGCACGTATATTTTGATCTGTTTTCCGGAGCAATCCAGACGTATGTATTCTGTATGCTCACAATGACTTATGTGTCACAGGCGTGTGGAGAAGATTGAAATGCATTTTTAGAATGCATTTCCTACGCAAATCGCTTCCGCGTAAGCGGAACTCTCATGCGATTTGCTCCTTGTATCAAAACAAGTATTTAAATTAAGGAGGATTTTACTATGAATATTTCAGGACAGGATTTAATCAGAGCATGTTCGGCTATCGGTGCAGGACTTGCAGTTATTGCAGGTATTGGACCTGGTATTGGACAGGGTATCGCAGCCGGACACGGCGCAGCAGCCGTGGGACGTAATCCGGGAGCAAGGGGACAGATTATGTCCACCATGCTGTTAGGTCAGGCAGTTGCAGAGACGACAGGTCTGTATGGTCTTGTTGTCGCACTGCTTTTACTTTTTGTACATCCGCTTGGATAAAGGAGGGGCAAACGAGTGTTAGCTGCACAGGAATTTTTATTTGATTTAAATCCACAGCTGCTCTTTGATGCTGCCCTGCTGGCAATTGCAGTATTTTTCCTTTATATGCTGATGTCCTACCTGCTGTTTAATCCCGCGCGGAAACTTTTAAAAGACCGTCAGGATCACATTTCATCGGAACTGGATGAGGCCAGCGCCGACAAAGAAAAAGCAGCAGCGCTGAAAGCGGAGTATGAGGCAAAGTTAAAAGAAATTGACAAGGAAGCGGAAACGATTCTGGCAGATGCCAGACAAAAGGCGTTAAAGAACCAGAACCGCATTGTCAATGAGGCAAAGGAAGAAGCTGCACGCATTGTAAAACATGCACAGGAGGAGGCACTTCTGGAAAAGAAGCATGCCATGAATGACATGAAACAGGAAATGATCACTGTGGCATCCCTGATGGCACAGAAAGTTGTGGCATCTTCCATTACCGCAGAGATTCAGAGCACACTTGTGGATGAAACATTAAAAGAAATGGGTGAATCGACATGGCAAAATTAGTATCCAAAACATATGGGGATGCTTTGTTTGCGCTGGCGGTTGAAGAACATATGGTGGATCAATTATATGAAGAGGCGCAGGCTGTTGCACAGATTCTGCGTGAAAATACAGAACTGACCCGCCTGATGAATCATCCCAAAATCGAAAAAAGAAGAAAAAGTCAGACTGATCGAGGATATTTTCAAAGGACGTATCGGTGATGAACTGGTGGGACTGCTTCGGATGCTTGTACAAAAAAGGGCATTATAAGGAGACCGATCAGGTATTCACTTATTTTATTGACCGTGTCAAAGAATACAAAAAAATAGGTACTGCCTATGTCACATCGGCGATGGAACTGACACCGCAGCAGAAACAGGCGGTGGAACAAAAGCTGCTCGACACGACAAAGTACGTTCAGTTTGAGATACATTATACCACGGATCCCGCATTGATCGGAGGCATGGTCATCCGGATCCGGGACCGTGTTGTGGACGGCAGTGTCCGGACCAGACTGGAACATCTGACAAGAGACTTAGAACGTATACAATTGAAAGTAGGTGAGTGCGCTCCATGAATTTAAAACCAGAAGAAATCAGTTCTGTCATTAAGGAGCAGATCAAAAGATATGCTTCCCAGCTGGAAGTGGCAGATGTGGGAACCGTCATTCAGGTGGCGGACGGCATTGCACGTATCCACGGACTGGAAAATGCGATGCAGGGAGAATTGTTAGAATTTCCGGGAGAGGTATACGGTATGGTACTGAACCTGGAGGAAGATAATGTCGGTGCGGTACTTCTCGGAAGTCAGCACAATATCAATGAGGGAGATACGGTTAAAACAACCGGACGTGTGGTAGAAGTGCCGGTAGGAAATGCACTGCTCGGACGTGTTGTGAATGCGCTCGGACAGCCGATTGACGGAAAGGGACCGATCACAACGGATAAATACCGTCCGGTAGAACGTGTGGCATCCGGTGTCATTTCCAGAAAGGGAGTGGATACACCACTGCAGACCGGTATCAAAGCCATTGATTCCACGGTGCCGATCGGAAGAGGACAGCGAGAACTGATCATCGGAGATCGTCAGACCGGAAAGACCGCGATTGCAATTGACACGGTTATTAATCAGAAAGGGCAGGGGGTAAAGTGTATTTATGTGGCAATCGGCCAGAAAGCATCTACCGTTGCCAATATTGTCCAGACACTCGAAGAGTATGGGGCTTTCAGTTATACAACCGTTGTTGCGGCTACAGCAAGTGAACTTGCACCTTTGCAGTATCTTGCTCCGTATTCCGGCTGTGCAATCGGCGAAGAGTGGATGGAGAATGGCGAAGATGTACTTGTTATCTACGATGATTTGAGCAAACATGCCATGGCATACCGGACCCCTGTCGCTGCTGTTAAAGCGTGCACCGGCCGTGAGGCTTATCCGGGTGATGTCTTTTACCTGCACTCACGTCTGCTTGAGCGTGCGGCACGTCTGTCGGACAAACTGGGAGGAGGTTCCCTGACGGCATTACCGATCATTGAAACGCAGGCGGGAGATGTATCTGCATATATTCCGACAAATGTCATCTCTATCACAGATGGGCAGATTTATCTGGAGACAGAGATGTTTAATGCCGGTTTCCGCCCGGCAATCAATGCGGGACTTTCCGTTTCCCGTGTAGGAGGAGCCGCACAGATCAAGGCGATGAAGAAGATTGCGGCGCCTATCCGTACAGAACTGGCACAGTACCGGGAACTGGCTGCATTTGCACAGTTCGGTTCCGAACTGGATGCAGACACGAGTGAGAAACTGGCACAGGGAGAACGATTAAAAGAAATCTTAAAACAGCCGCAGTATCAGCCGATCCCGGTTGCAAAACAGATCGTTATCATCTATGCGGCAGTGAAAAAGTATCTTATGGACATTCCGGTAGAGGAAATTCTGCATTTTCAGGATGCGTTACTCGAACTTATTGATACCAGATATCCGGAGATTACCGGAAAGATTACAGAGACGCAGGTGATCGATGAGGAGACAGAGCAGAAACTGATAGCAGCTATTCAGGAAACGAAAAAAGAATACCTGGCGTGAGGGTATGATAACAGGGGGTGATAACACATGGCGTCTATGAGGGATATAAAAAGACGAAAAGGAAGTATCCAGAGCACACAGCAGATTACCAAAGCCATGAAACTTGTTTCTACCGTAAAACTCCAGAAAGCCAAAGGGCGGGCAGAACAGACAGATCCCTATTTTCAGTATATGTACCGGACGGTAAGTTCCATTTTAGCACACAGCGGCAATATTGATCATCCATACTTAAGAAGCGGGGAATCCAAAAAGAAAGCGATCGTTGTACTGACTTCGAATCGTGGACTTGCAGGAGGATATAATGCGAATGTGGTGAAACTGATCACAGAAAGTGATGATGTTGCCAAAGAGGATGTCGTGATCTATGCAGTTGGCAGAAAAGGAATTGAGATACTGGAGCGAAAAGGATATCACATCGAGGTAGATGCCTCGGAAATTATGGAAAATCCGACATATCCGGATGCCGCAGCACTCTGTAAGAGAGTGCTCGACGATTTCGCGGAAGGAAAAATAGGAGAGATCTATCTGGCATATACGCATTTTAAAAATACCGTTAGTCAGGAAGCGCAGCTGATCCGTATGCTTCCGGTGGAAGTAAGTGAATCTTCGGAGGAAAAGTCTTCCAGAGAAATTCTTATGAATTATGAGCCAAACGAACAGGAGGCTCTGAATCAGATTATTCCAAAATATGTGACAAGTCTGTTTTATGGGGCACTGGTAGAAGCCGTGGCAAGTGAAAACGGTGCCCGCATGCAGGCCATGGATTCCGCAACAAGCAATGCGGAAGATATGATAGAGGATCTTTCCCTGAAATATAACCGTGCAAGACAGGGATCTATCACACAGGAATTGACGGAAATTATTGCGGGAGCAAATGCGATAGAGTGACGTAATAAAGGAGAAGAAACATGGAAAATAAAGGAGCAATAGGAAAGATCACGCAGGTGATCAGTGCCGTGCTCGATATCAAATTTCCGGAAGGACATCTTCCGGAGATCAATGATGCAATCCGTATTCCTTTAAAAAGGGCGGAGAACTGATCGTTGAAGTAGCACAGCATCTGGGGGATGATACCGTGCGTTGTATTGCACTCGGACCGACGGACGGACTTGTCCGCGGTATGGATGCTATAGCGACGGGAGGACCGATTTCGGTACCGGTAGGAGAAAAAACACTTGGTCGTTTGTTTAATGTGCTGGGAGAGCCAATCGATGAAATTGCACCTCCGCAGACCAAGGAGCACTGGCCGATTCATCGGAAGGCACCTTCGTTTGAGGAACAGGCAACTTCCCAGGAAATGTTAGAGACAGGAATTAAAGTTGTCGATCTGCTCTGCCCGTATCAGAAAGGTGGAAAAATCGGATTGTTTGGAGGAGCCGGTGTAGGAAAAACCGTGCTGATCCAGGAACTGATTCATAACATTGCCACAGAGCATGGTGGATATTCGGTATTTACCGGAGTCGGAGAGCGTACCCGTGAGGGAAACGATCTGTATTATGAAATGAAAGAGTCGGGAGTTATCGATAAGACAACCATGGTGTTCGGACAGATGAACGAACCGCCGGGAGCACGTATGCGTGTAGCACTTACCGGACTTACGATGGCAGAGTATTTCCGTGATCAGGGCGGTAAGGACGTGCTGTTGTTTATTGATAACATCTTCCGGTTTACACAGGCGGGTTCGGAAGTGTCTGCCCTGCTCGGACGTATGCCGTCCGCAGTAGGTTATCAGCCGACCTTGCAGACCGAGATGGGTGCATTACAGGAACGAATTACATCCACAAAGAACGGATCTATCACCTCCGTACAGGCGGTATATGTGCCGGCCGACGATCTGACAGACCCGGCACCGGCCACAACGTTTGCACATCTGGATGCCACAACGGTACTGGATCGTTCCATCGTGGAACTTGGAATTTATCCGGCAGTGGACCCGCTGGCTTCTACTTCGCGTATCCTTGACCCGAGAATTGTCGGGGAAGAACATTTTAAGGTTGCGCGTGGAGTACAGGAGATTTTGCAGAAATATAAAGAACTGCAGGATATCATCGCAATTCTCGGTATGGATGAGTTGTCGGAGGATGATAAGCTTGTTGTCAGCCGGGCACGTAAAGTACAAAGATTCCTGTCGCAGCCGTTTTCCGTGGCAGTACAGTTTACCGGACTGGAAGGCAAATATGTTCCGGTGGAAGAGACCATCCGCGGATTCCGTGAAATTCTGGATGGAAAACTGGATGACGTGCCGGAAAGTTATTTCCTGAATGCCGGAACAATTGATGAGGTAAAGGCGGCATATGCAGGGTAATGTGTGTGCCGGCTGGAGGAAACAGAGATGGAAAAGACATTTGATGTAGAAATCATCACGCCGGACCGCGTTTTTTATAAGGGAACTGCGGATCTGCTGGAATTTAATACGGAATCCGGCGAGATCGGTGTATACCGTGATCACATTCCACTTACAACGGTACTGGAACCGGGGCTTGTCACGATCCATCATGGGGATGAAGAACAGGTGGCAGCAGTGCATGCCGGATTTGCCGAGATTCTGGGAGATAAGGTAACACTTCTGGCAGAACTGGCAGAATGGCCGGAAGAGATTGATCTGGAGCGTGCGGAAGCCGCAAGAGAGCGGGCAGAGGAGCGGATTCACAACAGAAATGACAATCTGGATCTGAAGCGCGCGGAATTTGCATTGCATAAGGCTCTGATCCGTATTAATCTTGCAGAGTATCGATAAGTGAAAATGGAAATAAGAGGGAGGGTATTTCATGGGAATATCCTCCCTCTTTTATGGACTTTTACACCGGAGTTTGGTACAATCTTAGTAGTAAGTTTGTATACAAATGAGGAGATATTGTGTACCGGAAGAATAAAAACAATTGGGTAAAGCATCTGGATTTTATGATTCTGGATCTGATTTGCCTGCAGGTGGCATTTTTTTTAGCCTATACATTACGACATAGAACTGTCAATCTATATACCAATTACATATATGCAAATTTGTCTATCGTTCTGATCCTGATAGATGTTTGTCTTTTGATTTTCCTGAATACACTTAAAAATGTATTAAAACGTGGATATCTGGTAGAGTTTATCGCAACCATTAAGCATGTGGCGATTGTGGAACTGATTGCTGTCCTGTATCTGTTTTCGGTAAAGGATGCGGGAGATTTTTCGCGAATCACGTTCTTTCTCATGGCATTATTCTATGGATTGCTTACCTATGGAACAAGACTTCTGTGGAAAAAACATATTCTTCGCACGCTGCATCTGAAGCAGAACAAGTCCGTACTGGTTATCACAAACTTTGACCGGCTGTCTCAGGTGGAAAAGGATATCCGGGCGAAACGTTATGTGATGTTTCAGATATCGGGTGTGGCTGTGATCGGAAACATGCCAGAGGATCATCCGACGGAAATCGCGGGAATTCCGCTGGTTGCAGCAGGTGATTATGTGGTGGAATATCTCTGCAGGGAATGGGTGGATGAAGTATTTGTAAATCTGCCATTGCAGAGTGCCCAGCTGGATGATCTTGTCCGGCAGTTAAACGAGATGGGAATTACGGTGCATATCCAGCTGGCAGATAAACTGATGGTCGGAACACAGCGGCAGTTTGTGGAGCGTCTTGGGGGATACACCGTGTTAACCACAAGCATCAATACGATTTCCACCGGAGAACTGTTTGTAAAACGTCTGTTTGATATTATCGGGGGACTGGTGGGATGTGTGCTCACTGGTATTCTGTTTCTGTTTCTGGCTCCCGCCATTAAGATTCAGTCACCCGGACCGGTATTCTTTTCCCAGATCCGTGTGGGGAAAAACGGAAAGAAGTTTAAGCTGTACAAGTTCCGGGTATGTATACTGACGCGGAAGAACGTAAGGCACAGCTTGCCGCAGAAACAGAGTCACAGACGGGCTGATGTTTAAGCTGGATTTTGATCCGCGTATCATCGGCTGCAGACAGCTGCCGGATGGAACGGTGAAGAAAGGAATCGGGAACTTTATCCGTGACTGGTCTTTCGATGAGTTTCCACAGTTCTGGAATGTCTTAAAGGGGGGACATGTCTCTGGTAGGAACGAGACCGCCTACAGAGGATGAGTGGGTCAGATACGAACTGCACCACAGAAGCCGTCTGGCCATCAAACCGGGAATCACCGGAATGTGGCAGGTGAGCGGCCGCAGCAATATTACAGATTTTGAAAAAGTTGTAGAACTGGATCGTTATTACATTTTAAACTGGAGTCTGGGACTGGATGTGAAAATTATTTTCCGGACGGTACCGGAAGTTGTGAAAAAAACGGATCTATGTAGAAGAATTTCCGGTTGCAGCAATAAATAGTTTGAGAAGGCGTATCGCATAATTCCTTTGGGAGGCGGGCGCCTTTTCGATTATGTGGATCAGTGTCATTGCATCTTTTTGCTGCCATTCCCGCTCCGTTTCAGAGATTTCTCCAAACATCATATAATCTAAATTCATATCTAACGATTTGGCAATCGCCAGCATGGTTTCCACAGACATACCACACATCCCTCGTTCAATATCGGAACAGTATTTTGTTGCCCGGTTGATCCGCACCGCCAGTTCATCCTGCGAGAGTCCAAGTTGTATCCGCTTATGGCGAATCCGTTCGCCAACTGCAATTCTATCATAAGGTTCCCGTTTCTTATTCATTTCGTAATCCTCTGTATTCCCAAAATTACCAATTTTCCTATATAAAGATAGTATCAGTTATTAAAATATAATAAACACTTTTCAAACGTAAAATATAGGCGCGTTTAGGACTTGAGTATTTGTGCGTTTACAAACGGAAAAACGAGAAAATTCGCCAATTTTCGCGGGTAAACCTACAGTGAGAAGACCAGGATATGGAGTAAAATATTTTTGTCGCAAATATAATTATAGAATAATTATGAACAGCAAAGAGAAAAAATGCCGATTGATTTTCACACACATATTCTTCCGGGAATAGATGACGGAAGCCGGAATGTAGAAATGTCACTAAGAATGTTAGCAGCGCAGAGGGAGCAGCAGGTTGATGAAATCGTAGCAACTCCCCATTTTTATGCACAGAAGGATTCTGTGGAGGAATTTTGCTGCGCAGACAGCGAAGCTATGAAAAATTAAAAACTGCGATGGAAGAAAATGGTTTTGACCAGAAGCTGTATCTGGCAGCGGAAGTTTACTATTTTCAAGGAATCGGAAGTGCCGGAATGATCCCGAAGCTTTTGTGTGGAAGGAACACAGACACTTCTTCTGGAAATGCCGTTTGCCCAGTGGAATTCTGCCATTTATGCAGATGTGGAGAAACTGGTACGGCACCAGAAACTGAAAGTTGTCCTTGCCCATATTGAGCGTTATTACGAATTTCAGAAGAAAAAAAGAAATCTGGGATGCCGTCATGGAACTTTCGTTATACAAGCAGATGAATGCAGGCGTATTTCTGAACTGGAAAAAGAGGCATAAAGCGTTTCAGCTTGCAAAAGAAGCCACAACCATTATTCTTGGCAGTGATTGTCACAACATGGATACCCGGCATGCAAATATTGCCGAGGGGCGCATCGTGCTTGCAAAGAGATTTGGCGAAGCGTTCCTCCAGAAAACGGATCGCCTGACCAGGGAGGTACTGCAGTGAGCGAAAAAAAAGAAAACCATGCGTGCAGTTATAGAAATTATCATTGCCGTACTTGTAATCATTGCTGTATATTTTATCATCCGTGGGATGGATCGGCACGACGTGCGTATCCAGCAGGCAGCTACAGAAAATGAAACGCAGCGTGTCTGGAAAGAATTTCAAGAAAAAACCGTCTCGATCAAGCTACATAAAAAGACCTGGAAATTTGCCCATCCGGTTCAGACGTATCTCTTTATCGGAACGGACAAAAGCGGAAACGAAGATGCCGAGGGAGAAGAATATCATGGCTCGATGGCAGATGCACTGATGCTTGTTGTTGTGGATGAAGAAGAAAAAGCATATGGAATTTTGCAGCTGAACCGGGACACCATCACCGAAGTGCCAATGCTTCTGCAAGACGGAAGTGCCAATGCCAGTGCACAGATGCAGCTTTGCACGGCACACTGGTATGGAAAGGACAAGGCTGCAAGCTGTGACAATACGGTGGAGACCGTATCCAAAATGCTTGGGGGGCTGCCTATTGATGGATACTATGCATTGAAAATGGAGGCGATGCCACTTCTGAATCATGAGGTGGGGGGAGTAACCGTTACACTGGAAGATGATATGACCAAGCTGGACCCGGCTATGAAAAAAAGGGACAACGCTTACCTTGACAGACCGGCAGGCAGAACTGCTCATGCAGTCCCGGTATGCCATGGATGACGATCGCAATACGCAGCGTATGCGCCGCCAGCAGACCTTTTTAAACGCATTCATGAAAAAGATAAAAAACAGAATGCGGGGGATGTCAATGCGACCGTGAAATTATATGACCGGCTGCGCCCGTATGCGACGACAGATATTAAGATGAATGATCTAACTGCCCTGTTAAAGGATATGCAGGGATATACTGACAAAGGAATTATCACAATCGACGGTACATCAAAATTGGAGAAAAGCTGCACGATGGGAAAAAGCACTGGGAGTTTTATATGGATGAAGATTCACTGGAGACATCCATGAAACAACTGTATCCACTGGTGCAAGAGAAAGGAAAGTAACGAATGAACCAGGAAAACCAACTGACAGAGCAGAACAGCGAAGAAACCGAAATTGATCTGCTTGAAATTTTTTATCTGCTGCGGGCAAAGCTGGTATGGCTGATTCTCGCATTTGTGATCGGGGGAGTGATTGCAGGCTCCATCACACATTTTCTGATCACACCAAAATATACGGCAACTGCAAAAATGTATATGATTTCCGCATCCAGTGGAAGTGTGCTTGATCTGTCGGATTTCAATATCGGAACATCCCTTTCCCAGGACTATACCGAATTGATCAAAATCCGTCCCGTGTTCAATGAAGTTATTGATAACCTGAATCTGGGTATGGAATATGAAGATCTGCTGAAAAAAGTAGATATTTCAGTTGTCGGGGATTCACGGTTACTTGCCGTGTCGGTGGAGGACAATGATCCAAAACTTGCACAGTCGATGGTCAATGAACTTGTAGATACAGCGGTAACCTATATTCCGAAAGTTATGAATGCATCTGAGAATGCACAGCCGACCATTGCGGAATATGCAGTGGTTCCAGATGAACAGAGATCTCGAACCTCGCAAAAAATACCATTCTCGGAGCGATTCTTGCAATGCTTCTCGTAGCTGTGGTCTTCGTAGCACGTATGCTTATGGATGACAGCTTAAATACGGCAGAGGATGTCGAAAAAGAATTTGGTATCATGCCGTTTACCGTTATTCCGGAGGGGGACATTGAAGAAATTTCCGATGAGGTAGAAAAAGCGATCAGTAAAGAAAAAAGAAAAGAAGGAAGAAAAAGTAATGGAATTTACACCGAAAAACCGTGCGACCGTCCAGAATATGCCGAAACTTCCGTATGCGGTAGAGGAAGCACTGAACCGTCTGCGCGTCAATGTGAGCTTTCTTGGAAGCAAAGTGAAAAAAATCATGGTGATATCCAGCGCTCCAGATGAGGGAAAAAGTTTTGTTGCCATGCAGCTGTGGCGGCAGATGGCAGAAGCCGGCAGCAAGAGCATTCTTGTGGACATGGATCTGCGCAAGAGTGTTATGGTTGACAAATATCAGGTTGTCCGGGAAGACAATGGAAAAATTCTGGGAACTTCCGATTATCTGGCAAGTGACGATACGCTGGACAAATATGTGTTGCGTACCAATATCGGAGCGGGAGATCTCCTTCCGAATAAAGAAAATATTATTAACCCGTCCATGCTTCTCGAAGGACAGAAACTGGCAAGTACATTTGAGGAACTGGATGAAAATTATCGTTATACGTTTATTGATGCTCCACCATTGAATCTGGTATCGGATGGAGAAAAGATCGGCTCGCTGTGTGATGGCGCACTGCTGGTTGTCCGCGCAGGAGAAACGCCAAAGGCAATGGTTCGTAATTCGATCCGCCAGTTGGAGCGTGCCGGGTGTCCGGTTGTCGGCATTGCACTCAGCCGTGCCAAAGGCGCTGCAAGTGGATATTATCACAAATATGGCAACTACTATGGCAAGAGTTATTATGGAAAAGGCTATGGGTACTATGGAAAACAGGGATATTACGGTTATGGAACAGAGCCAAAATAGGTGATTCCCCAAAAGGGTTTTCACATAAATCAATCATCAGGGAAAGGAGGATTATATCCCAATGAACAAATTAATCAAGAAGGTGCTGGTAGGTATTACCGCTGCTACTATGATGTTTGGATCTGTTTGTACTGCTTATGCTGCAACAGATTCTGCAACCGTAGCTCCAGCTCCGGAAAAACAGACAAACGTCAAGGCTGATAATGGCGCAAAGGTAAGTACCGCAGCAAACGGTACAGCAACCGTAAAGGCTTTACCAAAGACAACAAAGAAGAGTGTTACAGTAGCTTCTAAGGTTGTTGTAGATGGAGTCTCTTACAAGGTTACAGCAATTGGAGCAAAGGCTTTTTGCAAATGCTACAAAAGCTACAACTGTTACACTTCCAGCCAGCATCAAGACCATTGGCGCTCAGGCATTTACAGGTGCAAAGTCTGTAAAGACAATCGTCATCAAGTCTGCTTCCGTAAAGGTTGCCAAGACTGCATTTAAGGGTGTAAACACCAAAAGATGACAATCGAGGTTTCCGGTATGTCTGCAAAGCAGCTGAAAGCATTCAAGGCTCAGCTGAAGAAAGCCGGATTCAAAGGAACCGTAAAGAAAGTTTCTAAATAATCTCGGGTTCTTGAAAAGGGCGCACAGAGTTGATTCTGCTGTGCCCTTTCCCATAGAAAAAATTGGGAATGAACAAAAGTAATAAGAATCATGAAAACGAAAGAAAGGAGACATCATGTATCAAAAGCAAAAAACAGCTGGATCAAACACATTGATTTTGTGATACTGGATATTCTGTGTCTGCAGGTTTCTTTTTCCTGGCATATCTCGTCAGACACCGGAATCTGAATTTATATTCCAATTCCGTGTATGGAAACCTTGCCATCGTGTTGATCCTGATTGATGTATGCATGATGTTCTTTTTAAATACATGTAAGAACGTTCTGAAACGTGGACTGCTCATAGAACTGGCGGCAACCATGCGTCAGGTCAGCCTGGTGATACTGTTTGCCGTGTTTTATCTGTTCTTTGTGAAAAATGCGGGTGATTTTTCTCGTATTACACTGTTTCTGACCGCTATCTTTTATGCTATAATCAGTTATGGGACAAGAACTCTCTGGAAATGGCATGTATTGCGGAATCTGCGGCTTGGAAGAAAGAATTCTATCGTGATATTGACCGACTGGGCAAATCTTCCGCAGGTGCGGGAAGATGTCGAAAATCACAGCTATGAACTGTTTCAGGTTCGAGGAATCGCTGTGATCGATGTCAATGAAAAGAAAACACTTCCCGAAAAACTGGGGACATCCCATTTGTGGCAGAGGGCGAATCGGTCATGGATTACTTGTGCCATGCATGGGTGGATGAAGTGTTTATCGATCTGCAGCCTGATGATCCGCGGGTAGACAGATGGATCAATCAGCTGGTGGAGATGGGCGTAACGGTACATCTGAAGCTTGCCAACCGGATGGATCTGGCGGCGAACAAACAGTTTGTGGAAAAACTGGGACGATACACGGTGCTGACCACAAGCATCCGCACCGTGAGTACCTGGGAACTGTTTCTCAAACGGCTGATGGATATTCTCGGAGGCATCGTCGGCTGCATCCTCACTGGAATTCTGTTTCTGATCCTTGCACCGATGATCTATCATGAATCGCCCGGCCATCTTCTTCGGACAGACCAGGATCGGAAAGAATGGCAAGAAATTTACGTGCTATAAATTCCGCAGTATGTATCTGGATGCGGAGGAGCGCAAAGCAGCACTTGCCGCAGAAAACCGTGTATCGGACGGAATGATGTTTAAATTGGATTTTGACCCGCGCATCATCGGCAGCAGGCGTCTGCCGGACGGAACGATAAAAAAGGGGCTTGGAAATAAGATCCGCGACTGGTCCATCGATGAGTTTCCACAGTTCTGGAATGTACTCAAAGGGGATATGTCTCTGGTAGGTACACGACCACCAACGGAAGATGAGTGGGTGAAATATGAGCTGCACCATAGAAGCCGCCTGGCAATCAAACCGGGGATCACCGGGATGTGGCAGGTAAGTGGGCGCAGTGAGATTACGGATTTTGAACAGGTGGTAGCACTTGATCGCAGTTATATTGCGAACTGGAGCCTGGGACTTGATGTGAAAATATTGTGCAAAACAGTGGGAGTCGTGCTGAAACATGAAGGTGCGATGTGAGCGGTAAATGAATATTACGATATCTGATTGAGGAGTATGATAAGTATCGAAATGTGTAAAAAGGAATTGAAGTCATGAGTGAATATTCAGTTAAAATTATTGTAGCAGCACATAAAAAATATCAAATGCCGTCTGACGCAATGTATATTCCTTTACATGTTGGTGCGGAGGGGAAAAAAGATTCCGATGGAAATGAGTTGGATTGGGGATATATCAAGGATAACACTGGGGAAAATATTTCAATATTGAACCCATCATTTTGTGAATTGACAGGTTTATATTGGGCATGGAAAAACTTAGATGCTGATTATATAGGTCTTGTACATTATAGAAGACATTTTTCACTGAAAAAGAAAAAAGGATTTGGAAATGTGTTATCTTATGAGGAACTAAATCCATACTTAGGAAAAATAAAAGTATTTGTTCCAAATAAAAGAAAATATTATATAGAATCTCTCTATAGTCATTATGCGCATACACATTATGCTGAACATTTAGATGAAACCAGAAAGATTATTGCGGATAAGTATCCATCATACTTGAATAGCTTTGACACAGTGATCAATCGGACATATGGTTATATGTTTAATATGATGATTATGGACAAGCATTTATTAAATGAGTATTGTTCATGGCTGTTTGATATACTTTTTGAATTACAAAAAAGAATCAGTACCAATGACTTAAGCACTTTCCAGGGAAGATTTTATGGAAGAGTAAGTGAAATTATATTTAATGTCTGGCTGGATGAAAAAATGAAATCCGGTGTTCTTAAGAAAAATGAAATAAAAGAAATTCCGTATATTCACATGGAAAAAATTAATTGGTGGAAGAAGGGAACGGCCTTTTTTGAAGGCAAAATTTTTGGAAATAAATATAATGGTAGTTTTTGATACATATTTACTAAAGCATAATTAGGAAATTACTATGAAGAAAATTTTATTAATTGCATCAAGACCATTGGCAAATGATGGACTTACAAAAATAGAAACAGATGTGATCAAGTATAGCATAGATAGTATTGAATTTGAAGTGGCCTGTGGGTTTGACTATGATTTCGACAATTTATATGTTAAGCAACTAAAAAGCAACAAATTAAATTTCATGCTCTACCTTCTAAAAAGAAACCATTTACGTATATGAGAGAAATTTACAAATTGGTAAAAAGGGAAAGGTATGATGGGGTGTATATACATGGCAATAGTGCCATGATGTTTATGGAAGCGATTCCGGCGAAGCTCACAAGAACAAGAGTAATCACACATTGCCATAATACAAAGTCGGACTATCCATTAGTTCATTATATTGCAAAGCCTTTTTTCAATAGGGCGGTTGATGTAAAGATAGGGTGTTCACTATGGGCCTCACAGTGGGCTTATTGTGGAAAAAATATAATTACTATTATAAACGGAATAGAAATTGATCTATTCAAGTATGATAAAAAAAAGCGAAATGAAGTTAGAAAATTATTAGATTGGGAAAGCAATAAGGTTGTCGGACATATTGGAAGATTTAGTAAGCAAAAAATCACAAGAAATTGATAGATGTTTTTCGGAGATGTATAAAAAGATGATAGCATGAGATTGCTTTTGATTGGAGATGGTGATTTAAAAGAAAACATAGAAAATCAAATCAGAATATTGGGATTATCAGAAGTGGTCTGTATTATTGATAAAACAGAGGCACCGCAGGATTATATGAATGCGATGGATATTATGATTATTCCGAGTTTGTTTGAGGGATTATGTTTGGTGGCCTTAGAGGCTCAAGCAAATGGATTGCCGGTTTTGATTGATGAATTTTTACGCCTGAAACATGTGCTACGGACTTAGTAAAAATACTGAAGTTGCATGATCCAGATGGGGTTTGGGCTGAATCTGCGATACAATTAATGCAAGAGGGTAGACATGATGTTAGTAAACAATTATATGAGAAAAAATGGACAAAGAAGATATGATGAAAAGCATATGGGATATATTGGTGAAATGATAATAAATAGTAAAAAGCTAGAAGCAGTAGACGTTATTTCTTTTGATATTTTTGATACATTGCTTAAACGAAATGTTCCAAACAATAGTGAAATATTTAATATTATTGAAAAGAAATCTGGAGTATTTGGATTCAGCAAAAAAAAGAATAGAGGCTGCACATCGGGCTGAAAATAAAGCAATCAATGGAGAAGCAACGTATGAAGAAATATATGCGCAAATAGATGACATTTCTGACGAACAACGGAATGAGTTAAAACAATTGGAATTGGATGTCGAAAAAAGGTATCTTCAAACAAATTGGGATATGAAAGAGGTCTATGACTGGTGTGTTACTCATAATAAGAAAATTATTGCGGTTTCTGATATGTACTTATCTGCGAATGTATTAAATGAATTATTAGAGGAAAATGGGTTTGAAGTAGAGCGCATTTTTGTGTCATGTGAAGAACATGAGAATAAGCGATCAGGAAAGCTTTTTGATATTGTATCTAAGAAAATAAATACTAAAAATGTATTACATATAGGGGATTCTTGGAAAGGAGATTTCTTTTCTCCTATAATGTATGGATGGAAGGCGATTCATTATTCTGCGGGAAAAAGGGGAAAGAATGTTTTAGATTGTGTTATAAAAAATAATTGTAATAAAAATTATTTTCGAGATCTTGGATTTTCTGTTTTAGGACCTATATTATATGCGTTTTCATTGTGGTTGAACGAAAAAACGAGAGATATGGATACTCTATTATTCTTTTCAAGAGATGGGTACATTATGAAAAAAGGCTTATGAAAAGATAAGTGATAAGGAGTCTTCATATGTATATGTTTCAAGATTATCTTTGACTACCGCTACTATATGGATGCATCCTCAATTTGAGGATATAAAGCAAATGATGGAATTCCCAAATAATTTTACTTTATGTTACTTTGTCCGGAAACTCGGATTGGATCCACAAAACATTTCGTTTGAGAGATTTCATTTGGATGGTACACAAACGTATGAGAAGAACACTTTTGGAATGCTTTGGAGGTTAAAGAATTCTATAATAGTATAAAAGAGGAAGTCGTTTTAAATTCAAAAAAACAATATGAATGGTTATTTAACTATATAACTCCTTTTTTGAAGGGGAAAGTAGTCGGAATAGTTGATATTGGCTGGAAGGCGACAATGCAGTCAAAGTTTTTAGAACTGCTTAAAGCAAATCCTGTTTATAAGGATTGTATAGTACATGGATTTTATTTGGGCGTTGAAAAGCAAACTGCGGATGTTGAAGGATTCCTATATAAATCAAATCAGCAAACAACTTTTAAGACGGCTATTGATGCTGGATATGGGGTGATTGAAACTCTTTTTCTTGCGAGAGAAGGAACAGTAATAAAATATTCACAAAATGGACCTGTTCAGGCTGAATACGAAATAAAAACTAAAGAGGAAATTAAAAATTTACAAGCTATTCATGAAGGTGCAATGGAATTTATAGATAAAATGCGAATTCTTGATTTCGAAAAGGATATTCCAGACCCTCAAGAGGTGTTTTGCTATTTTGAGAATCTTGTGTATACTCCTCAAATGGAAGATTTAAGGTTACTAGGAGGGGTTGGCTTTAATGATTTAAATGATTCTACGCTAATTAGTAGACATGGATTATTGAACTATATGGTATTACCTAAAAGGTTTTGTTCTGATTACCATAATGCTCCATGGAAAATCGGCTTTCTTAAAAGTAATATTTGCAGATGGTTTCCTTGGGGAAAAGTATATAAAAAGGTAAAAATAGGCTATAGGAAGAAAAATGCAAAAACTTAGTGATGAAGAAGTAAAAAATATACAAATAGAATTATTGGATGAATTTGTGTCTGTGTGCAATGAATTAGGTATGTATTATACTTTAGGTGGAGGAACCTTGTTAGAGCAATTAGGCATAAAGGGTTTATACCTTGGGATGATGATATAGACGTTTTAATGCCAAGACCGGATTATGATAGGTTATTAGAATATGATGCAAAAAATGAAAAGTTGTGGAGTTCAAATGTACAGCTGTGCAATTGGAAAAAGAAAAATTCTAGTTGTTGTTTTATAAAGTTAATAAAGACAAATACAGTTGTTAAAGAAAATATGGAACAACCTTAAATAATATTTGGATCGATGTATTTCCGATTGACGGAATTACAAATGAAACTATAAAACAAGAAAGCCTTTTTCGAAAAGTTTTGACTTTAAGAAAAATATTTGACATCAGAAATGCCAAAATTGGTGAGGGAAAAACAGTTTTTAAAAAATGTTTTAAATGCTTATTAATACCCATATTAAGAATTATACCCAATTGTTTTTTTGTAGTATATTAGATAAATTATCACAAACATACAATTATTCAGATGCGGAGACTGTAGCTGGAATATTGTGGGGATATGGAACACAGGAATGTATGAGGAAAAAGGATTTTATTCAATGTTTAGAGGTAGAATTTGAGGGGAAAAACATATAATGCGCCGTTAAATTACAATCAATATCTTACGCAGTTGTATTCTAATTATATGGAATTGCCACCAGAAGAAAAAAGAGTTAGACATGAATATGAGGCCTATATCATGTAAGAAGGGGATTATTAGTGGAGGAGAAAATTTTGATTTCTGTTATTGTACCTGTATATAATGTTGAAAAATATTTAAAAGATGTATTGAAAGCATATTGCGACAAACCTTTAAAGAGTTTGAACTGCTATTAATAGATGATGGATCAACAGATTCATCGGGAAAGATATGTGATGAAAGTTCTGAAGATGATAAAAGAATAATTGTATATCATAAAAAAAAATGGTGGATTGTCTGATGCTAGAAACTATGGAATAAGCAGAGCAAAAGGGGAATATGTTACTTTTATAGACTCCGATGATTATATTGACCGACATTTCTTGAGTATCTGCATAAGAGTTGTCAAAAATATAATGCTATGATAGCTGTAGAGCTTCTTTTTTCATATAGTGAAGATTTGGATTGTTTTAATGAACATGAAAATAGCGCTTTTGAATGTTATACATCGAAAGAAGCTATAAAAGAAATTTGTTTGAATAAGAAATTTGGAATGTCAGCATGGGGAAAACTCTATGATAAGAAGTTATTTGATTCTATTCAATTCCCAATTGGCGTATTGTATGAAGATTTGCAGACGACTCCATATTTGATACATAAATGTAATAAAATAGTATATTGTCAAGGGGCTACATATTATTGGTACCAAAGAAAAGGAAGTATTATGCATTCCTATAATTATAAAAATAATGTCTGGTATGAAGCCGCGGATCAATTTGTCAAATTTGTAATGCTTAATTATTCGGATTTGTATGAATATGCGATTTGTAGATATGTTAATGATAGCTTTTGGAGTGTGGTACAAAGAATTGCATTAACAGATAATTGCTATAATAATATAATTTATGCCCGAGAACAATGTTGCTTCTATTGGAAAAAGGGGCTAAAGAATAAGTATTTAAAGGCCAGAAAAAATCAATGTTTTGTTGATGTTGATATCACCTAGATGCTATATATTAATTTATAGATTTTATTGGAGATTTCTAAAAAACAAAAGGAATTGCATTAAGCGACTATAGGAGAAATATTGTGATTTATTATATTAACGAATATATTGAGAAAAAAAATGGAAAAAAATGCGGGGAGTAAAGCACGAAATGATGTAGAAGAAATTTTCCGAAATTTTGATATGCAAACGATTCAGGTTGATCGAAAGGAGCATGCAAAAGGTATTAAAATGCATTTGAATAATGCTGCTACTATATATTATTCATTAAAGAAAGAAGATATTCAAGATAGCCTTATTTTTTTTCAATTTCCATTAATAGGTCATTCTATTTTTAACAGTATGGTATTAAAAAGATAAAAAGAAAAAGAAATAAAATTGTTGGGATTATACATGATTTAGAATTTCTTCGATTTAATGAAGATATTAATACAATTGGGTATAAAAGAATTAAATTTGAGGAATTTTCACTTCTAAATATTTGTGACAAAATTATTGTTCATAATGCAGCAATGAGGAACTTACTAATGTGTCATGGGATAGACGAAGATAAGATGATTGAATTGGAAATCTTTGATTATCTTATTGATGTTAATGCACCAAAGGTAATCACGAAAGAAATTGATGCGGATGTCGCGATTGCAGGTAATTTAAAAGCTGAAAAAAGTGGCTATGTATATAAGTTACCAGATAAACCACAATTTGCATTATATGGCGCTAATTTTTGTGGAAAAAGCATACAAAAAAAAATGTTAAGTATAAAGGGAGCTTTTATCCAGATGAACTAGTTTTTCAATTGAATGAAAAATATGGTTTGATTTGGGATGGAAATTCGGCAGATACATGTGAAGGCAATTATGGAGAATATTTAAAATATAATAATCCACATAAAACATCTCTTTATCTTGCAGGAGAATTGCCGGTGATTATATGGGAGCAAGCTGCGTTAGCGCCATTTGTGTTAAAACACAAAGTGGGAATTGTTATAAAGAAACTAAGCGAGATTAATAAAAAAAATAGAAGAGATTAGTGCTGATGAGTATATGGATATTAAAGAAAATGTAGCGGAAATATCAGAAAAAATTAGACGCGGGTATTTTATGAACTGTGCAATCAAAAAGCAATTGATCAATTAGGCTATAAAGGATAAAGGGGCATATGAAAATGAAAGTTTATATACCTAAAATAAAAAATACGGAAAAACTATTTTTTGTTTCTTATACTATATATATGATTGCTTTCATACTTAATCAGACCTTTTATTGGAGATATTTTCCTGAAAAGATGGATCGATATGTACTTTAGTATGTGTTTTATTGTTGGCTTTAAATGAAATAGTGTCCGTTAAAATAATTGATTTTAGATCTTTGATAGGACTTATTATATGTCTGTTATTGTTTGCGATAACGTATTCTACAAATGGAAACGCCGTTGCGGGGATGATTGTGTTTATATATTGTGGTAGAAATATTTCATTTGAAAAAATCGCAAAAATAACAATATATATAACGGTATTTATGTTGGTTCTTATTACGGTTAGTTCATGGTTGGGGATTATAGAAAATCACATAGATTATAGCGGTAATCGAGTACGACAATATTTAGGTTTTCGTTATACTTTGTATGCGCCAGCATTAATATACAATATAACATTGCTAGAGATATATATTAAACAGGAAAAATTAAAATGGAAAAATATTATTTGCCTATTGATATTAAACGGGTTCTTCTTTTTCTTTACAAATTCAAGATTATCTTTTGTATTATCTGTTTTATCATTAGTTATTGCAGTAATTTATAAATATAAATTTGTTTTCTTTAACAAAAATCATTTCGTCTATCTTCTTTTGGTATTTTCATATTTAATATGCAGTGGCTTTTTTATGGATTAACGGTTACATTTTCGAGAAATGTATTATGGATGAAAAATTTAAATGATTTTTTTTGGGGAACAGGTTAAATCTAGGACAATATTCTTTATTAGAGTATGGAATTTCTGCTTGGGGAAAACAAATAGCATGGGTAGGCAATGGATTAGATGTATACGGGAATAGAGCAACAGGCTCTTATCTTTGGGTAGACTGTCTATATGTTCAAGTATTGCAAAGATATGGTGTTATTTTTTTTGATTATTTTCTTATTAGTAATGACAATTACTATGTGGGTTTGTTATCAGAAAAAAAAAACTATATGCTACTAATTCTATTATCTTTAATTGCAGTCCATTGTATGATTGATGATTTGCAGTTGTACCTTCATTACAATACATTTTGGTTTGCCATAGGTTCGCTTTTGTTAGGACGGAGCAATAAAAAGTACATTAAGCTCAAACAAATGAAATAAGTGGATATTTGAGTTTGACTTTTAATAGGAAAATGAAGTGATTGGAATATGAATGAGACGTTTTATTGACATAATGATGAAATTAAATGAAAATATTGACAGACAGAGAAATGAGAATATTGATCTGATCCGGGCTATGGCATGGTTGGCTGTTGTGGGACTACATTCTTTTGCGAAGGATGAGGATATATCAAGCTGGTTTTACTATTTGTGTGGATTCGCGGTTCCTTTTTTTCTTTATGGCAAGTGGCTTTTTTTGTTGAATAGAGGAAGGTTGCAGTGGATGTATTGCGTTGGCAAAATATTGGGCATTATTAAAATTGTATTTGGTTGGAATGCTCTTATGATTTTGCTTAAAGTGATGAAATCAATTTTGACAAATGAACAGATCTCATATAATTTATTATCAATCCCGGTTGAATGTGCTAAGTCACTTGTTCAAAAAGGCAATATGTGGTAGCTGTGGTACTTGGGGGCATTACTTCTTTTGTATGGAATGTTATGGGGCATTTCTCGTTTTAATGACAGTCAAAAGACTTGGACTATGATTGCATGCGCTGTGATAGGAATTGCCATAAGTATGTATTCATTACTTTGTAGAGAAATTCTAGAAGCTAATGTTGTACAGACTTTTCGTTTGTGGATTTGGTTGTTCTATTTTATTTTGGGTAGTAACATGGACAAGTTTACTAGATTCATACAAAAATATTTAAGTTTGCGAATGCATATTTTTTGGCAGTTATCATGACTGTTTTAAATATTGCGTGGCAGGAATACATTAGTTGTTTGCTATGGGCACATTGGGGGAACTCGGATATATGCAGAATATTATTATGATAACATATTTGAGATGATGTGGATCATATGTATCTTTTCTGCGTTGTTAAGGGTGTCATTGTCAGAAAAATTAGTAACGTGGATTAAATGGTTTGGTTCCTTACAATAGTTATTTCTACTATATTTACGTGGCTTATTGCACATACACATTTAAAAAATTTTTTGATGAAAATTTAGAGATTGTTTTGAAAAACATTTGTGTTGATAGAGATTAGAAAGGCAGGAACAAATTTGCAATATAAGATTTGTAAGGAGTGGATATGAAGAAGAACAATTCTATTAAATTTAATTTCATAATGAATTCGCTTCTTACGATTTCCTCGTTCATCTTTCCCTTGATTACTTTTCCATATGTGTCGAGGATTTTGCTACCGGAAGGAACTGGGAAGGTTTCGTTTGTAACGTCTGTTGTAACATATTTTAATATGTTTGCCCAACTTGGAATTCCGACCTATGGTATTCGGGCGTGCGCAAAGGTACGAGATGATAAAGAAACGCTTTCAAGAACCGTTCACGAGCTACTGAGTATTAACTTGATTATGAGTGCATTTGCATATTTGGTATTGGGAATATGTTTGGCAACGATTCCAAGGTTTCAAACAGAAAAACCTTTATTTATTATTGTTAGCACTACGATATTGTTTAATGCAGTTGGAGTGGAATGGCTCTATAAAGGGTTGGAACAATATACATATATTACTGTGCGTTCACTTGTTTTTAAAGTGATTGCACTAGTGGCAATGTTGGGGCTGGTACATGAAAAAAGTGATTATGTAATTTATGGTGCAATTACAATTTTTGCTGCCTCTGCTTCGAATGTATTGAATCTGATTAATACAAGAAAGTATATTAAAGTTCGTAGTGTAGGAAATTATAATTTAGTCCGGCATATTAAACCGATTTTGATTTTTTTGCAATGTCATGTGCTACGGCAATCTACACGAATTTGGATACTGTAATGCTTGGATTTATGAAGTCTGATGTAGATGTTGGTTACTATAATGCTGCAGTCAAGATTAAAAGCGTTTTACTTGGCGTTGTTACTTCTTTAGGAGCGGTATTATTACCGCGTGCATCTTATTATATTGAACATGGATTGAACGATGAGTTTCAGAAAATTTCTAAGAAAGCAATTGAGTTTGTGTTTTTTAATAGCGTTGCCTTTATCTATTTATTTTATGATATTTGCAAAGGAAGGAGTTCTTTTTCTTTCGGGATCAGCTTATGAAGGGGCTATCATTCCTATGCAGATTATCATGCCAACGTTATTATGGATAGGACTAACCAATATAATGGGGATTCAAATGCTTGTCCCACTTGGTAGGGAAAAGGTTGTATTGTATTCGGAGATTGCAGGAGCTCTAGTGGACTTGGTTATTAATTTGATTTTAATTCCAAGGATGGCATCGGCGGGAGCTGCGATAGGTACTTTGGTAGCGGAAATTGTGGTGTGGATTGTACAATTTATTGCTTTACGCGTGGATGTGACAGAGGCATATCGAAGGATTCGGTATGGTAAGATTTTATTTGCCATAGTCTTGGGGATAATAGCATCTATTTGGATCAAATGGATGCAGTGGGGAGCGTTTGTAACATTGGCTTTTTCAAGTATTATCTTTTTTGGAGTGTATTTTATTATCTTGGTTTTGGCGAAAGAACCATTGGTATGCGAGATTAAAAACCAGATAGTTGAAAAATTACCAAAGAGAAATTAGCACATTGTATGAAATGACGAGGAGAATAAGTTTATGTACGACTATTTAATTGTTGGAGCCGGTTTATTCGGTTCGGTATTTGCCAGACAGGCAACGGATGCCGGTAAGAAAGTGCTTGTAATCGACAAGCGCCCGAACATTGCAGGTAATGTTTACACGGAGGATATTGAGAATATCCATGTGCACAAATACGGTGCGCACATTTTCCATACAAATAATAAAGAAGTGTGGAATTATGTTACGCGTTTTGCGGAGTTCAATCGTTTTACGAACAGTCCGGTAGCGAATTATAAGGGAGAGTTGTATTCACTGCCTTTTAACATGTATACGTTCAATAAGATGTGGGGCGTTGTGACACCGGAGGAGGCTGCGGCAAAAATTGAGGAGCAGCGCAACGAAGCCGGTATTACGGAGCCGCACAATCTGGAGGAACAGGCGATTTCTCTGGTTGGCAAGGATATTTACGAGAAGCTGATCAAGGGTTATACGGAGAAGCAGTGGGGGCGTGATTGCAAGGATCTTCCGTCTTTTTATTATTAAGCGACTGCCGGTTCGACTGACGTTTGATAACAATTATTTTAATGCTTTGTATCAGGGGATTCCGGTGGGCGGCTATACGAAGATGGTTGCCAATATGCTAGATGGAATTGAAGTGCGTTTGGATACGGATTATTTTGAGAATAAGACAAAGCTGGATGCTTTGGCGGATAAGATTGTTTATACAGGGGCGATTGATGCTTACTTTGAATATCAATTGGGAGCTTTGGAGTATCGTTCTGTACGCTTTGAGACGGAAGTGCTGGACAAATCGAATTTTCAGGGAAATGCGGCGGTAAATTATACGGATCGCGAGACGCCGTGGACGAGGATCATCGAGCACAAGTGGTTTGAGTTTGGCAAGGATGATGACGGAAATGATATTCCGAAGACGGTGATCAGCAGAGAATACAGTTCGGAGTGGAAGGTCGGTGATGAGCCGTACTATCCGGTGAATGATGAAAAGAATGGTGCGCTGTATCAGGAATATAAGAAGCTGGCAGACAAGGAGCAAAAGGTAATCTTTGGCGGACGGTTGGGCGAGTATAAGTATTATGATATGGATGCGGTGATTGCTTCGGCGCTGGAACTGGTGGAGAAGGAATTGGATTAGGAAAAACAGGAACCGCCCCAGGTGAAGACATGGAGCGGTTCGGCGTTACATATTATTTGTTTTGCTTAGCAAGTGCAGCTTCCAATTCAGCGATACGAGAGGCCAGTTGATCAATGGTTTGCGTCAACTGTGAACAGACATTGGGGTCAGACCCTTTGAAATACTAATAAAATGAGTAAATATGTTTTAAAAAGTTTTCTAAAGAAAGTATAACATAAAGAAATTACGAATCTGTATGTGTTAAGGATGCTCAGTTAAAGCAATATGAACACAATAAGGAGAGATATGAACACAACATTACTTATCATGGCTGCTGGTATCGGTAGCCGTTTCGGAACAGGAATTAAGCAGTTGGAGCCAGTGGATGATACTGGACATATCATCATGGACTACTCAATCCATGATGCGATTGAGGCTGGCTTCAACCATGTAGTATTTATTATCCGTAAGGATATTGAGGAGGAGTTTAAAGATGTTATTGGTGATCGTATCGCAGCTATTTGCTCTGCTCATAATGTAACTGTGGATTATGCTTTCCAGGACATTAACGATATTCCGGGGACTCTGCCGGAAGGCCGTACAAAGCCGTGGGGAACTGGACAGGCCGTGCTTGCAGCGAAGAAGGTCATCAAGACCCCGTTCATCGTCATCAATGCAGATGATTACTATGGCAAAGAAGGTTTCAAAGCCGTCCACGAGTATCTTGTAGATGGCGGTGAGTCTTGCATGGCAGGCTTTGTGCTGAAGAACACACTGTCTGATAACGGCGGTGTGACTCGTGGTATCTGCAAGATGGACGAGGATAATAACTTGACTGAGGTTGTGGAGACCAAGAACATCGTAAAGACTGCGGATGGAGCAGAGGTAGATGGTGTGGCAGTCGATGTGCATTCTCTGGTCTCCATGAATATGTGGGGCTTGACTCCTGATTTTCTGGATGTACTGGAGGACGGATTCAAGGAGTTTTTCCAGAAAGAAGTACCGGTAATCCTCAGAAAGCCGAGTATCTGATCCCCATCTTCATCGGTGAGCTGCTGGAGCAGGGCAAGATGTCTGTGAAGGTTCTGAAGACCGACGACACCTGGTACGGCATGACCTACCATGAGGATGTCGCAGCAGTGAAAGACAGCTTCAAGAAAATGTTAGAAAATGGTCTGTACAAAGCTGATTTATTTGCAGACTTTGATATATTGGGAGCGGTAGCTCCCTACGTTGCTCAAATCTTCACACACCTCTACGCGGTGAGCAGTAGGCAACGATCAATTATGATCGGCGAAGATGTGAAAAAAGATAAAAAAGTAAAGGAGATCTGACGATGATTCATCGAGTGACTTGTGATAGATGTGGTTCCATTTCGGAATATGATGATAAATCTATATGGGAAGGAAACCGCGAACATGAAGATATAGAGTGCCCTGTGTGTGGAAATATTATCGACAGTGCATTTACAGACCTTACTCCGGTAGCCAGACTTATCAAGAAAGGCGAGAAAAACTGATTCGAATTTCAGAATGATTGGCTGGCATTAAATTATAAGATTGGAAATACTGCGAAATGTCGTATCAAAATATTATGAGTCTTCCGTTATTTGATTTTGGAGATATTAAGAAAAGTGAAGCTACAATAAAAAATACATGGAATGAATTTCGAGTCGCTTTGGCAAATAAGACATTTAAATATGATGAGGTTGATTCAGCATTGACGACTACATTTTTGAAAGTGTTTGATGATTTGTTTGCCAATTGTTGCGTGAGGTTGGAACGTTCATTGGATGTTTTTCAAACTGATGGATATCTGGCCAGAGGTACTAAACTAAAAGCTCCGGAGACAGTATCATATGATCGCTTCTTGCCAAAAGCAGAATTTATTAATGAGGATAACAGATTCAGTCCTGTTGGCATTGAATGGCTGTATTTAGCATGGGCTAGTGACAAAAATTTGGCAGAGCAGTGTACGATAAAGGAATGTCGTGCATCGACAGGAAATCGCTTTGGTATTTGTTTATTTGAAATCAATTCTGCTAACAAGGATGAAAAAATAATTGATTTAACTTTGGCTGACGAGATGACGTATGAGGATCTAAATGCTCAGCTTGAAAATAGCGGAAAAGCCTACCTCTCGCGTTGCTATGAGCGAAGCATGAAGAAAGGACGAGTAGTTATTCCCACTGAAAATGAAATTAATGAAATGAAAGCGGAAATAAACTTTTTTGGGCGTTGCATACGTATCTTAAGCTACTATCTGAGCAGATTTTTACTCCATTGGCTGATGCAGACGATAAAAAGTTTGATGTATGCGCCTTTTCAGTGTATGGCTCAGTATTTTTTAAATAAGGGATATGTAGGAATTAAGTATAAAAAGTACTGTTTGTACGGGGGCAAAGGATATTGTGCTTTTTGATAAAACAATGGCAACTCCGGTTGGATCGATTCAGGATTTCATAATTTGAAATATGAACGATAGCCGGGTAGTTATATTGCCCTCACCCCAACACAGTGCTATACTTAAACCATTAAAACGGAAAGAGGTTATCACCATGCCCAGAACTAAAGGTAGCAAGAATAAGCCCAAAACTGTGATTGCTGATTTTGCAACGCAGATTGCAGAAAAGCAGTCCGCAAAGGAAACACTCTCTGCTGAGATTGCATCCATCACTGCAAACATTGACACTTTGAAAGCTGACCTGAAAGAGAAGAAGACTGCTCTGAAGTCCGCAGAGAAAGAAGTAGCCAAGCTCGAAGCCAAGAAAGCCAAGGCGGATGCTAAGGCCGCTGAAGAAGCTAAGAAGGCTGAAGCCGAGAGTGTGGTTAAGAAATTATTAGCCAGCGGTGTGAGCGCAGATGAGATCCTCGAAAAACTGAAGTAAAACCTACGCCGTGTGGACAAACTGAACTTCAGAAGTTCATACGGTATATTTTGAGGAACTAAATATAGTTTGTAACGGAAATAAAAGAAATGGAGCGTGACACAAAATGAACTTATCTAAAATACATCATATCGCAATCATCGTATCTGACTACGAAGTTGCTAAGGATTTTTATGTAAACAGGCTTGGCTTCTCTGTCATCAGGGAAAACTATCGTCCAGAGCGTAAAGACTGGAAGCTAGATCTTCGTGTCAACGAGCACACGGAACTGGAGATTTTCGCTGAGGAAAACCCTCCGAAGCGTGTGAATCGCCCGGAGGCATGTGGTTTGCGTCACCTTGCGTTTTGCGTTGATAGCGTGGAGCAGACGGTGAAAGAGCTGACAGATGTAGGAATCGAATGTGAGCCGATCCGTGTGGATGATTATACCGGCAAGAAGATGACTTTCTTCCATGACCCGGACGGATTGCCGTTGGAGCTGCATGAGTAAAATGAAGAAAACAAGAAAACCCGGCGGTGGCCGGAAGAAGTTGAAGCCGGAGTACGATGCCGGGAAAAACCTGAAAGAGCAGATGGATGCTGCTGTGGCACTTTATAATTCTGAGATGTCCTTGCAGGCCATCGGCGATGAGCTGGGATTAAACCCAATAAAAAGTAAGAAAGCTACTCATCACGGCCGGTGTGTATGAATCAGAAGTGGCGGAAAAAGTAAAAAACACTTTTGAAGAATACCGAGAAACACAAGACTACAAAACCGCCATCCTCTTAACCGCAAATACTCTTGACCTATCCATAGCCTCCGTTACCTCGTACCTACCATATAAGAAAGGCGTGTACTTCCCAAGTACAGAAAAAGAAAAAATCAGTGTCGGAGCAGAGCGGCAGCGGAGATACAGAGCGATGAAGCGGTGGAGGGCTGATCCGACAGAAGAAAACTTCTGGGGTGTGGTTCTGGCTTATGCTGGTGTGAAATTCAAAACCTACTCCGGGTTGCCATTTACTTATGAGGTACGGAAAGGCAGGAATGGCGAGTACACAAAAGAGCTGTGGATCGACCGCCGGGAGAAGAGTAAAAGTCTGGCGTGGAGTTCTATAGTTTTGGCACTGGGTAATATAAGATGTGAAGTAGTAGAGAGACCCAAAGCTCTGGGGGATATTCGGGGCGTGACTTACATATACGGAATGTTCTATCGGTTCGGACTGATCAATGTGCCGGACAAGGTAAAAAAGGAGAAGATGGGTCGTCCGAAAACCGCAAAAAAATTAGGTTGCTATGTGCAAAAGTCTACGGTATTATGTGCCGTAACTGAGGATGTGAATCTCAGTTGGGAAGGATGGTAGCATTATATGCATATTCCGCAAAAACAGAGCACTCGCTCCGCATGAGCGGAGCGCTGTTCCACTAGGAACGGATCATTGCCCTGTTGGTTAATAAAGTTACTTGTTTTCTACACGTCTATCGCGACCTGGAAAGTCTAATCGATATGCTTTAGAGGTCATGCGGCTGAGACATGCATCTGCATATGTGTTATCACCAAACAATTGGTAACAGTTCGCTACTGGCATTTGCGAGATGATGACTGTTGATTTTCGGCAATCTCTAGCTTCGATGATTTCAAAGAGATCACGGCACTTGTCGAGGTTTAAGTCCATCAATCCAAAATCATCTATAACCAGAAGATCATAACCAGCCATCTTGTTTGAATACTCATAGTAATTATCTTCACTATGCGCATGGGCGGATTCTTGAAGCAGACAATTCGCACGGATATATTTAACAGTCCTCATTTGATGTAGTGCTGTGACGCAAAGTGCACATGCAACATGCGTTTTGCCAGCTCCTGCTCCACCTATAATCAAAAGATTGTTCGGTTCATCAATCCAATCACCTTTGGCCAGTAATTCAATGTGTTTCAAGGTAACGCACATGATTCTCGACCGTTGGCTTTCCATTAGGCTTACGAGCCGGTGGTGGGGGCACAATCGTATCATAGAAGTCTTCCAGATCAGAGAAGGTTGACTGTAATACAAGATCATCTTTTTCCTGAACAAAACGTTGATAGCATTCATAGAACTGAGATTTTTCATATCCATCTGGATTCTTTTCTTTGTAATCCAGCCAACAGAATGAAATATTTACTCTACTGTTTGGGGCATGAATACGATCATAATAATACTGAAAATCTGGAAGTGGAACTTCTTTGCGTTGAAAATTTTTCTGTGGGTAAAAAGGTTCTCTACTTTTTTTGGTGACATAGCTTCAAGCTCGTCAATGGTAAGCTCAAGAGCCTTATATCGACTCATGATCAAGTTAAGAGTACTTGATCCGATTCGAAAACGATCCATAACAGATCTGGTTGGGCACTTATTCAGACGCATCTGAATAGCACCAATAATAGTGTTGTAGTCCTGCATAAAAATGCCTCCTGTCGTAATCTAAAAATAATGACTACGAAAAAACTATAACACTTTATAAGAATGCGTGATCCGACGAAGCGGAAAAGTGCTCCGTTACGACCGGAAACTCTGATCCGTTGCTAGCGGAATCGGTGATCCGACGAAGCGGAATTTGCAGGCCACTGCCATAATCAAGAAAATACCTTTTATTGGAAAATGGATTGTTTAATAAAAAAAAGAAAAGAAAGAAAAAATGTAAACGTCAAATCATGCGTCAGCCATTAAAATCAACGCCGCCTGTTATGGGCGGCGCGGCTGGCATTCCTCCGGAAGACTATCTGAACACGGCATAAGATGATCTAGTTTTCCGGATCTATATTTCCTTTTTTCATCACAGAGTTTTGGCAACTCTGCAAGGATATACTTACCCTTTTTTGTTATTCTGCTTCTGATGGAGCCGCTGGTGCAGTTGATGTTGCAAGGCAACCCTTTAAAACACATGATAGTTCTCGGTCATCTTCGTTTAAGATATGGAAGGTCTTTTCCAAATTTGATTCATTACATAATTTGGCAAGTTCCTTTACTGAGGTAGAAAGAGGAATGTCTTCCTTCAATGTATTTTTTGGCAGTGCATAGTACTCAGTAGCAATATTTAGGTAATTTTCAAGATTTCGTCGAAAGTCTGGATCAAAATTATCGTGCAGAAGAAGTTCTTTTAAAGTTTCCTTTTTTATCCAGATATGTTTTTCTTGTATTCGAAGAAGACCTTCGATGAGTGTACGGGTATTGGAATCAATTTCTGGATATTGTTGCATATTGCACAAACAGAATCGGTGTATCGCAGGATGACGACAACGACCAGATGAGGTTGTTGCAGCACAGCCAATAACGCAGGCAAGTTCTTTGTTATTGAGATTGCCATGGTTAAAAACCATGAACCACATATCTCCATATTTGCTACAAACAAGTCGGCAGAACATTTGGCTATTAGATGAGTAAACTAAAGTTCCCTCATAGTGCTTGGAAAATGGGGTACCTTCATTTGTAAAATCACCAGAATCAATGTCAAGTATAGCGGAGCATTCATGCATAGAATTGAAATCTTCTAGCTGAAGTGTTCCATGAACCAAGGTTTGACCTGCGTGATCTTCTGGATAAGCAGACGTTGGAAGAAAGAATACATGGTAATTTCCGGTGTAGCCATTGTAAGCTGGATGATCGATGTCGAAGATGAATCTCTGTTGTCCGTTTTCTGCAGATGTTTTGCTATTTCAATGGAATGAAATACAGCATTAAGGTTTAAATCTAATCCTTCACAGACCTTTAACAAAGTGGATAAAGTTGTAGAGGAAGGGGTTTTAAACATGTTGTCGATAGTTCTTGGAGACATTTTCCCAGTTTTCTTGACGCAAATATCAGCCAGATCACGAGAGGTTAAAGATTTTTCCTTCATAACATTTTCAATGTAATTGACGATTTTGCGGAGAATTTCTTGATTGTTCATAAGTCAGCACTCCTTTCTGAAAAAGCAACATTTACTAGTTAAATATATGATACCATATGTGTTTTAAAAAGAAAATAATAAAATTGCAAAATATTGCACAAAAAATAATATTAAGGAAATGATATACGCTGTTAATAAATAGATGTGTAAAATAATGCAATTTGCACAAAAAAATACACTATAACGCATTGACCATAGTGCATATTGACAATAAATGATAGCGATGCTATAATGTAAAAAGACCTACTCCCTTGGCACGAGAGTAGATCTAAAAAAACGCTTAGACAGACAAAATCGACATCATCCTACTGGTCTATATCCAATTGGCACTTGGAAATAACAGGATTGGTGTCGGCTTTTATCAGTACTATATCATGTTGTATATAACATTAGTTGTGGCTCACATACGAATGCCCTTCTAATAAGTAACTTTAGATCTGAACCTTCAACCCAGATTTTCTTTTCCTCTTTTAGAGGAACATATAGAAAAAAGTTGTTAAATACAACATGCATTAGTATATCATGCGGAGAAAAACCAGTCAAGGTTTTTTTGCAATAGATATATTAAATTTGTATGAAAAATATGTAAAATAAGAACAATTTTCAGCGAGTATAGTAGCTGGAGAGACGAAAAGAATGCGAGAAATTACTATGGATAAAAATACGATAAGAGAAACGGTGCGTATGATAGCAAGTGACCAGATCGTTATCAGCGTTGTAGGAGTAACTGTTTCAAGAGTAGATACACTTGAAAATTATATAACGGTAAACAACGAAATGATAACGGTAGTTGGGGAAAGTTTCTACTGAAAAAGAATTTGGCAGATGACAGTTACGTATTGACGATAAATGCAGGTAAAGCATTCTGCGGAGATAGTACGGGATAAAAAGTCTTAAAACGTAAGTACCACTTTTTTCTGGAACGGATTTTATGTATAAGATAGCCGGAATAGAAATGTTAATCATTTCGTCCGGCTATAATTGTCTTCATTTGCAGGAATATAATACACAAAATCTGACCAGAAGGGTGGTGGTTATAATGGCGTCTGACTGTGAAGGACGAACTCAACAACAAATAGGACAGAAAATAGAAGAATGGCGTAAAAAAGTAGGCTTATCACAGTTAGATCTGGCAATGGTGCTAGGTCTGAAAAGTGATAGGCATTATAGGCGTATCTGTATAGAGTGTACATATGAGTTTTCGCAATCGCAGATTGGGCGTCTGGCAAAACTGATGCAGGTGTCAACGGAAGAATTGATACCAGATGAAGAATTTGAAGAAGATTCGGATTATATAGATAACATCATAAAAAAGGCAGCGAATACAAGCAGGAACAAATTAAGAATGCAATAGTTGAAAGTTCGAAGCCGAGATTTAGTGAAGCTGAGAGGAGAAGTGTATCGTATGCTACTGAAATAATAAATATGGAAGACGAGGAATTAAAAGAGAACTATGCGAACCAAATGGAGAGTGCATTAAAAAAATGATAAGCATAATGAAGCAAAAAGATAACTTAGGCGGTCATTCAATAAGAAAGAGAATGATCGTTTTTTATGTCCGAAATCAACCAGACATATATGTCCGGTCATAAATTTCAATTCGTACAAGGATGTCCGATTGGAGGTCTGGCTATTTGCTAAGATTAGACCATCACAAGGGAGGTACAAGCAATGACCAGAGATGAATACTTAGAATTCTATCAGGCATATGGTAGTTATCTTACTTATCAGTATACTGTGAAATTTGGCAATGTATCCGCCACGGTATATTGCGTGCAGCCATCAAACTGAGACTTGGTATTGGAACGTACACGATTAATAAGGTTGGAGATTAGAAAAAAAGAAAAACTGGAAATTTTATTTGATGGTGCATTTGGTTATCCACCTTCATTTTTGGATGAAGCATTTGGTGGATTGGTAAAGAAAATGAAAGATAAGAAGGTATTAAATAGTATTGTTATTGTCTCAAATGATGATTTGACATTGGAACGTAAAATTCGTAAATATGTTGAAGATGCGGGGAAAAACTATAGGGGTGTGAGAAGATGAAAAAAGATAGTGTTAAATATATTGTTTTGATTGTATTTTCTCTAGCAACTCTGGTATTATTAATTCTAAATGCAGTGTTTGATTTTAATGTCTTTTGGACAGTTAATATTAGTGATGGAATTGAAATATTTGTATTAATATTTGTTTCTTATTTTTAGTTGATAGGCAAAATGAAAAGGATAGAAAAAAAGAAAAAATCAATGCATTGATAAATAAAGTTCAATTGCGATTATTGGATGCTGATTTGGTAAAAGTTGATACAGAAGAAAATAGAAAAATAACTAGGATAAAAGTTACTTCAATTTCAAATTTATTAGAAATCATCAAAGATAATATGGACAACAAAAATAATATTGATAATATTGTTACGAAAATGGATAATTTATCTGTATTAATAATGGATCATATAGAGGATGAGGATTACATAAGAAAAACTAATTCGCATATAATACGAACCGTGATTGATATTGATACAAAATTGGAGAAAATAAAATTTGATATTAATTAAAATTGATTTCTATGGTAAACGTTAAACCACTCGCCTTGGATAATTAGCATCTTTGTGCAATACTCTAAAAAATGCGAAAAACTAATAGTTTTTTTAGAGGAGGCAAACTATCATGGATCAGCTCACACATAATGTCAGGCGTGCCAATTGGTTAAACATCATAAATCAATGACAGGAACGACCTGTAAACATAACCGTCCGACAATGGCTGAAAGATAATGATGACATCAAAGAAAAGTGATTATACAGTACCTCCAAAATCAAAAACAGGCCAAGGACTTAATTTCGTGATCAATCAGGAAAAATACTTACGGATATTTCTCGAAGATGGCGATGTCCCTATCGATAATTCAGCTTCGGAGAGAGCCATACGAACCTTTTGTCTGGGCAAGAGAAACTGGATGTTTCACAATACCGCAAAAGGAACAGCTGCCAGTGCAATGGTATATAGTATTTCTGAAACCGCAAAGCTGAATCATCTGCGACCGTATTATTACTTTAAGTATATCCTTGCACAGTTGCCAAAACTCTGTGATGAAAAAGGAAATATAGATCCGGAAAAACTAGACTAAGAATGAATAACCTATCAGTAGATGAGCATCTGTATGAATTATTGTTGTAATTATATATCATTAATGATAGTATTACTGTAGATAATTTACAATCGGATTGAAAATGAAGATTATTTATAGAATTATACTACAATAATGATATAATACATATGAGGCTGGAATGAGGTTTGAAGAAGTCAAAAGCACCAAGACCTAATCACACACAAACGGTAAAGCGTGCAAAAGAAAGATTAGAGAAGATGGGGATTAAATAGGATGTTAGAAATTAATCGAACAGATTATGAAAGAGAGAAGGAAGCACGCGAGAGACGTTTGAAAGCTTATGCTGATGAAATTCAGAATCAAGTTAGGGACAAGTCAAGAGAGATTGTGAAAGAATTGGTGGAGGAGCGCCATAAGCAGGAACTGACACAAGCGGATATGGCAGAATTGACTGGAATGATGGCATCTAATATTGCCAGGTTAGAGAACGGGAGTAGAGTACCAACCTTTCTTGTGCTACAAAAGTATGCAGTTGCGTTAGGAAAACAGATAGAGATTAAGTTGTGTGACTGTGAGGAGTAGGCGATTGACAAAAAATCATAGCGCATTTGATGAGTTGGCATTCGAAAGTATACGAGAGGAAAAGAGATGATGGATCAAGAAGAATTAGTGTTTCATTTTGATAAAAATTTGCAAAATACACTCTCTTCATATAAGAAATTAATTGAATTATTTCATTTGTTGGATTCGGCAGAAAACGGTCATTTTGTATTGGATTTTACGAATGTGAGTTTTTTATCTGCTAATTTATTAGCCGTATTAGGCTGTTGTGTGGATAATACGATGACTAATAGAAATCATTCTATAAAGGTTAGAAATCTTCATCCGAAGATAAAGGCAGTAATGAGAAAAAATGGATTTAATCGCTATTTTACATGGGAGGATCTAGAAGATCGATTTCATAGTACAATGGACTATTCTATTTATGAGGCAACTACAGAAAAATTAGTTGATTTTGAAAAATATTTGTTGCTAAATGTATTTAGCAGAGGTGATATTCCACTTATGAATCCCGCTTATAAGAATTGTATTATAGATAATTTGTTGGAAATGTTTAATAATGTAATTGATCATGCAAATAGTAATTATGTTTATGTATGCGGGCAGTTTTTTCCGCATAGTGGTAATTTGACATTTTCCATTGTTGATATTGGAAGAACAATTCTAGAAAATGTAGAACTATATATGACCGAAAACAATATGAAAAAGCCGGATAATAGCTTGCAGTGGGCAATTTTGCCGGGACATTCAACCAAAACGGAACAAGCGCCAGGCGGTTTGGGATTTAGTACATTATTATACTTTTTGAAAAAAGAATAGAGGGGAATTTATATTGATTTCAGGTAATGAAGCGTATGAATTGAATAAAAATAATAAGGATAGGTTTAATAGGATAGAAAAATTTTTCCCTGGAACAATAGTAACCGTAACAATTAATTTGAAAGATGAACAGGCATATTTGTATGATGAAGCAACGAATAATGTCATAATATTTTAGGAGGATCGATGAAGAATAATTATTTTAATGTAGCTGAATTGATAGAAAGCCCATCAGCTTTGACAAGAGAACAAGGAAGCGTGGTTTACAACGTAATAGTGCCATTGTTGCGAAATGGAGAAAATATAACATTAGATTTTGCTGATGTTGAAAGTTTGATAACACCTTTCTTGAATGTGGTAATAGGTAAGTTATATGAAGATTTTAGTAGTGAACAGTTGAATGATCAATTGAAAATATCGAATCTGCCAGAAGGAACAAGGGCTAAATTCAAATTGGTTATTGAGAATGCTAAAAAGTATTATACAGATAAGGAGCTGTTTGAAAAAAATGTAGAGGAAGTGATTGATAATTAATGAAGAGAAATATTGTGCAAATAGATAATTTTGTGCCACAAAAAAAGACCAGAAGATTGTGCTTGACACAAATATCTTAATTAATTTGTTTTATCCGATTAATTTTTTTCCAATAGAGATGTGTGCGATGAATTGTATGCGAGAATATTGAAAAACGGGAGTAAATTGTTAATTACGTCGATACAATTATCAGAGTTCATAAATCGGTGCATTAGATTTGAATATAATCAATACAGGGCTGGAATCGGGGATAGTAGTCTTGATTATAAAAAGAATTATAGATCAACAGAGGACTATAACGAAAAGATGAATGCAATTTTGTCAATTGTAAGATCTGACATTGTGAAAAATTTTCAGTTCGTAGATGATGGGTTTAGTCGAATGCAACCGGATGAAATTTTTATATATGGGTTTTCTTATGATTTTAATGATGCATTGTTAGCAGCTTTCGTTAAAGAACAAGATGCAATACTGGTAACGAATGATTATGACTTTATAAATTATGGATCGGAACTTGTATTGTGACCAATAATAAATTATTAGGGAGTATGCATTGAATTTTGTTTGTTCAAAATATATTATATACAATTAACTTGATAGAAATTATTCCTTGGACATGGTTGAGAAAAAATTGTAGACAATTATAGTGTTTTTAATTGTGGATTTTTTTCAATGCGAATTTGGCATACAGTAGAGGTGTTTCCTTTGCCTACCGGTATAGATATACAACATCATTCGGGTCATCAAAGATAACAGAGGAATTACATTCCTTGCAACGGATAACAAGAACAGAGTTCTCACCGGTATTGATAAGGATGGAGTCTGTGGCGGGTCCGTACATACCGAATAGAAAATTAAGATTATTGTTCATGACAGTCTCCTTCCAACAGATATTTTGCACCATCCAGCAGGTCGATAATAGCTGTAAATATATTGGGGTATTCTGTCTGCAATTCCCTGATTTCATTTGAAGCAGGAAACGTACCAGAAGTGGTATCAGTTGATGTGAATGCTTTTTGCATTTCAAGCAATTGCAGATACAGTGTATTAACAGTGTGTACAAGAGGATATATGGTTTCTTTCTTGTCGACAATGCAGATGCGGTTGTATATGCAGGAATATGCCGGTTGCTTTGGAGCATTTTCAATCATATAGTGAAATAAGAGGTACAGAAATTGGTGCTGCAATAGGGAGTTGTAGAATATAAAAAATAAATAATACTATCACACGGCAGCGCTTATCATAAATAAAAACAACGAGGATAATGAATGATGGATGTGGTAATGAATTTATTAGAACTTATGGAGAACTTCGGTGTTGAATCCGCAGTTGCTATGGTTCTGTTCATTGCTGCATTTACCATGATCTTCGCGGTGTATAAAGAGAGAGTTTTAAAGTACATTCTGCATGAGAGAAACGTTTGGGGATTTGCTTTTTCATTGGTATATGCTGGTGCGGATCTTTTGCTATCTTGATTTGGAATGATTTCGCATCTTGCGTTTTATATGCTGCTGATTTTAGATATCCTGTATCTGGCTTACTGTATTTATCTCATTAAGCATCCGTCACCATATGTGAAGAAAAACTGGATGAGATGGAAAGACGCTTTAATGAAGGCGATATACTGGGAAATAAGGATTTCTTTAGAAAGAAGCCTTGGTACATTACTGAAAAGGTAGAATAATTCGTTATACGAGATTAAAGTCGATGTATTCCTCGCATGTAGGAGAAATTGCTGAAGCTACCATGAAGCTGCGAACATTCCACATGAATGGCTATATGAGGATGAGATCCCTGATTTCATAACTACGAAAGCAATGCTGCTTTGGAATATGGGAGACTTCAGTGCCGCGGTTAAGGTTATGGAAGAAGCAGATCTTTCGAACACTGCAATCGGACATATGCTTTTATCATTCGTAGCAGAGTACAGTGGTGACTTTGATACTGCGTATTTAGAAATGAAAGCAGCAAAGAATTGCATTACCATACAAGAGGTTGATCCCGCATACAAGGTTCAGATCTATCATAATTACGGTCGAATAGAGTTGATCTGTGGAAATCGACTAGAAGCCCTATCATACATGCAGATGGCATGTACTGAGGTCCCGAAAATTGCAACCAGTAAGAATGGATTTGGTCCATATCTGCTTTTCACAGTTCATTTTCAATCTTGCATTGGATGCGGACGAGAAATATAAAGTCGATGATTATATTAAAAAATATCATGACTTAATAAAGAATGAGTCGATAGATAATTTGATTGAGTTCAATAACTGCAAGATCAGCTATTATAGACAGCTACATGATAGCGAAGCTACTTATCGGGGCATCAAGGACGGGTATGATGCTGTGATGTCGAAAATTGCAGATCCTGAGCAGAGGGCATTGTATCAGGTATCAACATTCCGGATGCTTATGAATGGTGAGTTTGTGCATGACTGGTTAGATGCGGATATCGAAAAAGAGTATAAAGGATACGAAAATCTATCACCTGGAGCAAGATTAGCCATAAGTAAAGAGTTTATGGGCATTCTTCATCTGCCGGATTTTTACTGTGTTAAGAATCAATCACCATACAAGCAGATTTACAACAGAGTGACAAACTACTATAAAAAGGGCAAGGCACAGAAGGATATCGATGAGTGTCTTTCCAAATTAGATGCACATGAAATTGTTAAGAGATGTCGATTACTACAAAATCAGTTAAGCGTATTAAAGCATGTAGAAAGAGAATGTCATATTTCAAAGAGTAAAGAGAAATATCTTAATCTGCATAAAACGTGGATGGAAGCTGGATTTAGAATTGACGCAACTAATACACTTATGATATTAGCTGATGAGTGCATGTCATCATTTAATGTAGTTATTCAGCCAGCACCATGGATGCCATATTTTGTCCATCAGGATTTTCTGGACATGCTTTCTGGAGGACCAGCACCACAGCTGATGTCAAATGGATTTCAGTTGAAGTATAGCAAATATATCCCTGACTACTTTAAGGTCATTCCTCAAAAGAAAGACGTATTAGAGGAAATGCTCGAAATACTCATGCCAGAGGTTGAGAGTTGGAAGAGTCACCCGGCGAAGTATGAGTATTCCATCCACATCGCTCATTACTTGATGGGGCTAGGTCGAAGAGACGAGGCTAAGAAGTTCTATCTGATTTTTAAAGAAAGCAAAATCTCCATCGAACAGTATGCTTTGTGGATGCGGCAGGAAGTTGAGATACTGGATGCTGAGTTTGAAGTTGAAGTTTAGTGATTTCGTTTATTCTGCGAATAAAAAAGATAAGCATTGATGCGATAGAAGTATAATTACAAGGGGAGGACAGTGGACAAACTGAACTTCAGGAGTTCACATGGTATATTTTGAAGGCAGCTATATAGTTTATAACGAAAATAAAAATGGAGTGTGACATAGAATGAAGCCTATGCTTGAGCATACCGCTCGCACACTTTATTTTGATTGAGGAGATTGTGTATGCAGGATACGAATTGGAGTCAAATTGAATGGGAACTCTTAAGTGAGGAGATAGAACTTAGTCCTCCTTGGAAGGCGGATCATTTTTTCAACACATTTCGTCTGGATATGGATGGAATCTATAAGATTCAAATATGGCGTGATGAAGAATATATGCTGCGAGCAAAACTAATTGGGAATTGTGTTATAACAGATCAAGGGATGAGGGTGCTCTGGAGCGTGGTGTGATAGTTCAGAGTGATTTAAAAGGTGTGTGGGATTATTCGTATTCCGCGAAGCTGATACAGTGCTTTCCGGAACTGGCGACAACCAATTATTTACTGCAGGAAGATCGTACGGCAGTTGAATGTACAATGGGCATTTCCCATATTAAGGTGAAACCGCACAAGTCACTGCCGAAGCAGAAACGGGAGAGTCTGGTGGAATGGTGCCTGAATGCTCCGACATCTACGGTATTGTATGTAGATTCGACGGAAAGAAAAGTGAAAACGAAGCTTCAAAAGAAGCGGGATATGTGTGAGGATTCCTATATTCCGAATCGGCAGAGTCAGAATTCGAGAGATACGGTATATATCGCTTTCGAGAAGACGGGATGCTATATTAGCCAGGTGCCGGAGCAGTATGAGCCACGGTGGTCGGGTAAATTATCAATTGAGTACAGAAAGAAGTTTGGTTATGTGCCGGATAAGAAGACACGGGAGGCTGTGCGGGAATTAGCGGGCTTTCTTATGGGGCGAGATCTGAAACTGATTGGACGTACGGAATATAGCAAGAGTGGTTTTGCTATTCGGGCGATGGCACAGAACCCGCAGAGTGTCAACATTGTTAAGGTGTGCCGGTTGTGCAATCAGGAGATTGTTCCGGTACATATATATGGAAATGAAAGCCTGAATTTTAAAGAGACAATGGAGCAATTGCTTCCACGTTACTTACATAGTGATATGCGAGATGTGATTCAAAAAACATTGCCTCTATATTGGAGTTCGTTTGTTTTGTATGTTGATAATGCAATTCCGGTGATTGCCAGTGCAATTGAGACTTTGCAGAAAGCCTGGTTTGCGCTGGAAGAAAATGAGAGCGTTTCTGTCTATTATCCGAAGACAAAGTTTCGAGAGTTAAAAAAGATTTGATTGCCATCATAGACGAGAAATTGGAAGAAGGATCCATATAAGAATGCGGTTCGGAACAAGGTGGATCAGTTGAATCAGATGTCGGTCAGAGATAAGAATGAGTCCTTTTTTGCGCAACTTGGCATTACTTACGGAGAACGTGAGATTCAGGCGATTCGTATGAGAAATGTTTTTGCACATGGAGATACGAACGGAAAAACGGATGCAGGGAATATGATCGAAGCTATCAAGGTTCTACAATTGTTGTATGCGAAGAGTGTACTCAAGCTTCTGGGATATGAAGGGGAATATATTGACTGGTGTGATGGGGGAACGCGAAAAACGGTATATTGAATATGAATTGTTTAAGCGTTATTTCTTCAACTGCGCAAGTTCGGCTTCAAGCTCCGCGATACGAGAGGCTTGTTGATCAATGGTTTGAGTCAACTGTGTATTAGCTTCTTCCGGATAACGAAGCTTATTGTTTTTTATGGCCTCCCAGTAGGCGGCATCAGCGCGTGAATCTATATGAATGGCTCACCTTCCGTGAAGGTGGCTCTCTTCATCCGCAATGGTGGCTCTGAATTCCCGTGCAGATGGTTCTGTGTTCAAAGTGCTGGACAAGCCGAATTTTCAAGGAAATGCGGCGGTGAATTATACGGATCGTGAGACGTCGTGGACGAGGATCATCGAACACAAGTGGTTTGAGTTTGGTAAGGATGATGACGGAAATGATATTCCGAAGACGGTGATCAGCAGAGAGTACAGTTCGGAGTGGAAGGTCGGTGATGAGCCGTACTATCCGGTGAACGATGAGAAGAATAGTGCACTGTATCAGGAATATAAGAAGCTGGCGGATAAGGAGCAGAAGGTAATTTTTGGCGGACGGCTGGGCGAGTATAAGTATTATGATATGGATGCGGTGATTGCGTCGGCGCTGGAGCTGGCAGAGAAGGAATTGAATTAATAGAAATAGGAACAGCCCCATGTGATGACATGGGGCTGTTTGACAGTACATATTATTTGTTTTGCTTAGCAAGGGCGGCTTCCAATTCAGCGATACGAGAGGCCTGTTGGTTAATTTGAGAAGCTTGCTGATCAATGGTTTGCGTCAACTGTGAATTGGCTTCTTCCAGATAGCGAAGCTTATTGTTTTTTATGGTTTCCCAATAGGCGGCATCAGCGCGTGACTGTGCGCACTGGCGGGCTACTGCGTCTGAGTTGAGCTGATATAAGGAGTCCGCAGCTTTTTGCATTGTTTCATTATTTTTTTGTGATCATACGCAAATCCTCCCATGTCTTTGTTTTGAAAAGTTTTGCCCAACGGTCGATTCCATAGTGCCGATCTTCTTCTGTGGCAAGATCGATGCGGCTTAGATCGATCACATGAATCGAAAACTTTTCACTGTACAGAGTTTTCGTTTTCACATTGAGAAGCTGATACAGTGCATTGAATTCCGGCGTCTCTTTAAAGAGCGTAAAATTGTATGCTACCTTTCCTTTAGTATGAAAGAGGGTGATGCCCTATGAACACAATGGAAGTGCTTACTTTATTGCTAGTAGTTTTTGCGGCACTGTCTTACATAGATAATCATAATAAAAAGAAATAGCATCCCAGACCGTCCAAAGTTGAGGATGCTATTCTTTGTAGTTTAACTTTACTGAGGGCAAATCGGATAACACATCCGATAACCTTTCTGAGTAAATTATACATGAGGGTGCTTGATTTTTCAAGTGCCCTTTTCGATACAATTAGCAAAATAAATAATGAAAACAAAATTGCTTGGAAAATATTGGTGTTTCAATAGTTGAATTTGACCAATCATAACCTTGATATTGCATCTTAACTTAAAATAAGTTACAATACAGAAAAAGAGTTGTAAATGGAGGCGATAGAGTGGAATACCTTAAGCGGGTTTTAGGAATTGAAGTGCTGTATGAAAATAAAGCTTTAGAGCATTTGCCAAACTTTATCAGTACAAGGTACGATTCACAGAAAGTATCTCTGAGTGGTCAAAAAGCCGTTTTTTTGTACCCTAAAACCGAATTGGAACAGGTGGAAACATTAAAAAGCATCTGGAACGTGTGAAAAAGGTTGCAGATCGCCCTGTGGTTTTAGTATTGGAACAAATCACTGCACGGCAGAAAGAGTATTTACTTCGAGAAAAGATAGCATTTATTGTGGATGGAAAGCAAATTTATCTGCCCTTTATGGCGGCATATTTGCAGGAACGTTGTGATGCAGAAAAAAAGAGCGACAGAGAAGAAATCTTGCCATCAGCTCAGATGCTGTTGCGTTAGTTTATTGATTAGGGAGCAAAGGAACTGTCCACAAGTCAAGCTGCAAAAGATTTGGATTTGACACCAACATCTATTTCCAGGGCGTCCAAACAACTTGAAGAAATGGGAACGCTGCAATCGAGAAAATCGGAGTACAGAAGATACTGTTTTCAGAAAACTCCCCAAAGAGTTGTTTTATAAAGCAGAGAAAGTTCTGCTCAATCCTGTGAAAAGGACTGTCTACGTTCCATGCGAGGAAGTAAAGAATGAATTGTTGGAGAGCGGATATTCCGCATTGGCGGAGTATTCGATGCTCAATGCGCCTGGTGTTTGGTGCTACGCTTCAGAAAGAATATCTCAGTGGAATGACTGTATGACAAAGGATTTACAGGACTCAAATTCACAGGTGGCTGTTGAAATGTGGAGATATGACCCACGAAAATTATCGAAGAAAAAAATGGTCGATGAACTTTCTCTGGCATTATCGCTCAGGGAAGATGCAGATGAACGGGTAGAAGAAGCAGTAGAAGAAATGTTAAATGATCTGTGGAGGAAGATAGATGGTAACAGGGATTGAAAGCTTTAAGGAATGGTTCAAGGGTAACGAAAGCCAGTATGCAATTATCGGTGGAACTGCGTGTGACATCTTGATGACGGAAGAAGGCTTAGACTTCCGTGCAACAAAAGACATTGATCTTGTTCTAATTATTGAAGCCGTGGATGTGGCTTTTGGAAGAAAATTCTGGGACTATGTAAAACAGGCTGGATATGAACATTGTAATAAAAGCTCTGGTGTGCCGCAGTTTTATCGCTTCAGTCACCCGACCTCAAACCGTTATCCAGCAATGATCGAATGAAAAATGAAACGGTTGATGTTAAACAGTTGGGGCTTGTGGGACGAACGAAAGAACAGATTCTTCAGGAAATAGGAGAATTATATGCTATACAATAATCAGTGAGTTGTCTAATAATTAAAATAAGTACGAATAAGCCGCATGGGGATTCAGGTGAAGACATGGGGCGGCATCAGCGCGTGACTGTGCGCACTGGCGGGCTACTGCGTCTGAGTTGAGCTGATATAAGGAGTCCGCAGCTTTTTGCATTGTTTCATTATTTTTTGTGATCATACGCAAATCCTCCCATGTCTTTGTTTTGAAAAGTTTTGCCCAACGGTCAATTCCATAGTGCAGATCCTCTTCTGTGCCAAAAAGCAAAAATAAATCAGAATAGCGAATGACGGGTGAAAAGTCAAGAATTTTTCGAACATGAGGGATAAGCCGAATAGCAGAAATCACAGATATGTGAGAGTCTAAATTGTATTTTTAAAATGAATCCGCTATACTATAAACAGTATAGCGGATTTTGTGTTTGGAGAGAGTGTATATGGTCCAGGAATTTGATTTCAATATGATGAAGATAAGTGAAATTATTAAGCGTGTTACACAGATTTGTCGTAGCCTTCATGTAGTACGCCTGGATTTATTTGGATCTTTTGCGACTGGAACCGCAACAAGTCGTAGCGATGTTGATTTTGTTGTTTACGGAGAAGTGGATCATGAGGCGTTAGAAGAAGCTGTGGAGAAAATTGATACACTTAGGAAGATTGATTTCTTTTATTATGATGAAATAGAAAATAGGTATTTGCTGGAGGATATTAAGAAGTATGGAAAACAAATTTATTAATCGATATCATTCTTTTTGTCATAGTTTAGCGAATCTGAAGAAAAGCACCGTGGCGGATCCTCAGGCAGATTTTGTGTTAGAAGGTACAGTATGAGGATGATTACGATCAGATTCTTTGCTACGGTATTTCGTTTTTAAAAAACGTTGCATGGTAAAGAAAAAGTGATTCGTAGCAAATCTTAACTTGAATTCTGTATTATAACTTAAAATGAGTTAAAATACAGAAAAAGAATTATAAAATAATGTTAAACTCCAAGGCTGACAAGAGTGGCCTTTAACTCCTTTGCCATGCGGATAATGACAGTGCAGAGGAAAACGATGCAATGCTGCAGATCATTCTCATCAAAGCAAAGCGGAAAAGATAGAAAATAAGGCATTGGCAGATGGAGTGAAACATTTCAAGGAGACGAAAGGTGGGAGAAAACTTATGTGTGAGGCAGTAGAAAAGTATGCACAGGAAGTTGCTGAAGAAAGAGAGAAAAAGGCGGAAAAGAGAGGAGAAAAAAGAGGAGAAAAAAGAGGAGAAAGACGCGGCATTTCAAGAGGAGAGATACTTAAAATAATAAAGATTACAGTAAAAAAAGTACAAAAAGGCTATACGATGGAGGCCGTGGCAGAAGACTTGGAAGAAAGCGTGGATACGCTGCGCCCGATATATGAAGCGGTAGAAAAAGCAGCACCGGACTATGATGCAGAGAAGATATATGAGAGCCTCGATAAATAGAAGATGATCTTCATGGCAGGGATTCGTATCACTGTTTAAAACAAAATTGTATTTTTAATATTAATCCGTTATACTATATGCAAAGTATAACGGATTTTTATTAATCAATAAAACCAATAACATTTCATTCGTGAAATCGTATAGGATAAATCAGGAGATAATTATGTTAACAATCGTTTATGGAGAGGTTGATGGGGCAATCAATGACCCAGACACTTATTTTAATCATACCTATTCTCAAAAATGGTTTGAGGACCCTTTTGTTAAGGAGATGATCCGGGCGGTAGACAAGTCGGAGGTATTGTCATTCCATGCAATTGAAAGTCCTGTTCTTGGAATTATTCCGACATCGAAATTGTCTGGTGGGGTAAAGGCACTTATCCTTGTTTATAAAAAGCCGGAGTTGTTAATAGATTGTACTGCATGCGGTGAAAATTGTGCCGAATGGCTTCTTAAAATTGCGGAAAACCAGAATACTTTGATCAATTTGAATTATTTTATGGATTTTCCGGAACCATTTGAACTTAAGATACAAAATACTGGGGCTGTTTGTCACGATTCCAAAGAGTTGTATCGTAATTCTATTCATTTTGTGAGGTGATCAGATCATATGATAGGAAAACACAGAGTTCAAATTGGAGATAATACGATCAGATATGACTTTGTATTATCACGCAATATTACCATTATACGTGGAGACAGCGGAACTGGAAAATCCAAGTGACTATACAGAGAGCACAAAATACCTGAGCTGGGAAAGGTATTTTACGCATGTACTGGAAGAACATACGAAGGGGACAGAGCTGGAATATCACAAGAAAAGATTAAACAAACAGTATCTTTATGCCAGAGCGATGAAAATATTATCAAAGTTTTACTGGACAGTAATATTAATTTTGACAGGTGCATGGTATAGGAAAAAAGGATGAGATAAAACCAGCGTCTAAGCCCGACACATAAAGAAAGGAGAACGAAAACGATGAAAGCATTAAAAAAACAACAAATTGCGGTCATTTTGGTACTGTCTGTCATACTCAGCACATTTGCAGCTGTTACACCTGTAAGTGCGGCATCGCTGTCTGCACAGCAGTATTTGGAAAAGATGGATATAGCGGTGCGAAACTTAAAATCATATGATTTTACGCAGACAACCGATCAGAAGATGACAATGGAAGGGCAGATCATTCAAAATAAGACGGTGGTAAAGCAAAGCGTATACAACATTCCTCTGAAGGTAAAAAGCGTAACAGATACAACCACAGTACTTGCAGGAATGAGTTCTAAGAACCAGGCGGTTGCCTATCTGACAAAAGATGCGGATGGATTGCTGTGGGAGTACATTTCTTCCAATGGTTCCGGATATCAGAAAACAGGGATTTTAAACTATACCAATCAGATCAAAGGTATGGATATTTCCATGTATTCGGATGCAAAAATGGTGAAAAAGAAAATAAAAGTCAACCGGATTAATACCGTTCAGATTTCGGCGCAGGTAAAGGGCTCCGATGTGGTGAAATTTTTGGACCAGATGGGAATGAGCAAAGAGATCAATGCGGCAGCTGCTGTGGATTACAATACGTTGCCGGCAATCAAAGTGACCTGTTGGATCGATAAAAAACCTGCCGTCCAGTCAGAACCACGGCGGATATGAAAGCGTTTATGAACGGGTATATGTCGGCGCTGTATCAGAAGCTGGGACAGGATCTGAAACTTGTTTATTCGCAGGCAAAAGTAACGGTAACCTATAAAAATTTTAATAAGGCTGCAACATTTACCATACCGAAGGAATGCAGATAAAGATACCACATTTTCAAAGATGACAACAACAGTTACTGCGGATACAAATAAAATAGTATATACGGCAAAGGTTCCGAAAGACGCTACATCTGCACGGTAAGTATTCGGTTGGAACATACACCTATCAAAAAATAAATGTTTTGAGAAGAGAGAATAGCTGTTTGCGAAAACGGCTATTCTTTTTTTATCTAAAATGGCATATTTCTTGTCAGAAGCAATTGAAATTATAATTCAAATATGATAGGATAAAGTAGGCTGTCTAGTGTAGAAAAAAGACACATAAGGCAGAGTTGGTGATATATGTAATGTCAGAGAATGATAGTTACTACATATAAAATTATAAAACTACGGAGGAAGAAACATGAAGAACAAAGATTATTTAACAGTAAGACAGGAAGAATTAATGAATTTTCTGTGGAAGGTCAATGAGCCGCTGACTGCCAACGAGATGGCAGAGCGCCTGGCAGAAGACGGATGGAACAATGTTACATTGTTTAAGACCGTTCAGTCTCTGACAACGGATGGCTATCTGGAAGTTGTAGGACTTGAGAAAACCGTCAAGACTTATGCACGTAAACTCGCTCCGTCTATGTCAAAAGACGATTATTATGCATCTGTATTGATTAAGCGTGGAATTGACAGCAGTTCTATTGCGAACATTACAGCTGCTCTGATCGGAGCAAAAGATAAGCAGGCAAAAGAAAAAAAATGCAGAGGTTATTGCAAAGTTAGAGGAGATTATTGATACCCTGAAAAATGATGAGGAATAAGAATGCAAATAACGATATTTTCGGTTTGGATGACGTTCGTTTGGTGTAGCATTTTTATTGTACTGTGCTACATTCTCAGAAAACGATCGGTTCTGCTGAATTTATCCAGTATGACAGGAATCATCATTTTATATTTGTTTTGTCTGATCAGGCTTGCCGTCCCGGTGGAATTGCCATGGACGAAAGTGGTATCCGGAGGCAGCCTGTATAATTTCCTGTATCAGATATTCGGGTGTGAAATAACCTGTGTGGCAGGGCACGAAATCTATGTCTATCATATATTTGTGGTGGCATGGGGAGTGGTCATGGCAGTTCTTTTGACGCGGTATCTGATACAGTATCACAGAGTTGTGTCGTATTTTTCAGAGATGGAAAAAACGGAAGATACAGAATTAAATAATATTTTAGATGAAATTTGTACGGATAAAGAAAAGCGGAACATTAAGATCGTACAGACAGCAGCGGTAGAAGTACCGTGTTGTATTGGGATTTTTGAGAAACGGATATTGATTCCAGACAAAAAATATTCGCGTGAAGAATTGCATTATATTATTCTACATGAATATACACATTTGGATAATAAGGATATACTGACGATACAGCTGATCAACATTCTGTGTATCGTGTTCTGGTGGAACCCGTTTGTGTATATTTTAAAAGGAGATATGTATCAGAGTATTGAGATCCGTTGTGACCAGACGGTTACAAAGAAACTCAAATCGGCAGAGCGGGGTAACTATCTGACGGTGATATTAAAAAGAGTATAAGGCAAGTGTGCAGGAAAAAGAATTTCGAAAACCTGCAGGAGCCATGCCATTGTTTGAAGATCATTCGGATCATCTGATCGAACGATTTCGTCTGGTCGCGGAGGGAAAGCAACGCAGTTCGTGTATTGGAAAAATTTTCGTTCCGGTGATTGCGGTTGCTCTGTTGGTGCTTTCGTATTCAATAATACTTCAGTCTAGATATGAGGTGCCAGAAAGTACTTATAAGGTTCCGAATAGCAGCTGTTGGGAAGTGAATCAGAAGAATACATACCTGTTTGAGAAAGATGGAAAATATTATCTTCACAGTAAACAGAAAAATTATCTGATTGATAAAAAGTCAGCAGAGCTATTGGAGAAAAATGAATTTAAGTTTCGACAAGGAGGAAAGTAACATGAAAAGAAACTTTTAATTGCAGCAGCTATTTGTGCATCTTTATTTGTTGTTATGCCAATGACAAATGTAAGTGCGGCGGAAGTGGACGCGGAAGCACAGGGGCAGAGTGCCCAGAGCGATATTGCTGTTACACCGTGTGCGGATGAGATTGTGACAAAATTTCGTATGCTCAATGGTCATTTACAGTATCGTCGTTGGAATCAGACCAGAGGATACTGGGTGGATAAGAAGTGGATTGATTTAACTTAATTAAAGAATTTGCCGGTGCAGCTGCACCGGCATTTTTTTTATAAATGATTCTTTCGCAAATTATAATTCTTCCGGCAGTTCCCACGCCTGTGCCTGTTGTTCATATTCCGAAGCACGGGAGAAGATCCCCGGCAGAGCATGGATCACAGAGGTCATTTTCTGCCAGCGTGCGGTAACATTCCGCCAGTCGAAGCAATGCTTTTTCCCTGAAATTTCAATATCCAAAACAGGCTGTGTCTCAAATGCAGCATTATAAAACCACAGAGAAGCTTCCTGGGGATTCTGCCGTTCCCGGTAGTATTGTCCGATCTCATAACAGATTTCGGAGCAGGAAGAACTGCACATATCTTTCAGACAGATCGAAAAGAAATCATCCACAGAATTTTGGATACGGGCAGCGTGCGCCAGAATACACGCGGATTCTGCATCAGCGTGTGCTTCATAGTGTATCGAAAAATAATCTGCGGCGCGCAGAAAATCTTCCTCATCCCCACATTTATAAAGTTCTCTTGCATACATGCGCGTGATTTTTCCGAGAGGACACGATTTTCACGAAATGCTTTTTCAAACATGGCAAAATCCCGTTTGGCATGCATGGCATGTGGGCGGTGCAGAATATCAATATCACTGTCATAGATCACGGGATCGGTGCGGATCGTTTCGTGAACCGGATCGACCCATGAAAACGTGCGCAGGCGTTTAAAAAGTTTTGGCCGTGGTTCTTTCTTACAGTTCTGCACGGTGTTGAAATCCGGTGGGGTGATATAGTTCATCTGAACAATTTCAATTTCCGGAAGAAGAGCACCTTTTAACCGGAGAAAACGTCTTTGATTTTCCAGATCAAGGTATTCGTCCGCATCCGGACAGTAGATGTAATCCATGGTTGCAAGCGAAAACGCATAATTTCTTGCGGCGGAGAAATCATCACACCAGGTAAAATCATAGATCCGGCTGGTGTATTGTGCGGCGATTTCTTTTGGTGCGATCTGTGGAGCCGGTATCAACGATGATGATTTCGTCCATCATGGAAGCAACGGAATCCAGGCATCTTGCCAGAACCGGTTCTTCATTTTTGACAATCATACATAAACTTATTGTGATCATAATAACAGATGGTCCTTCCGAGGTTTTTCTTTTATATTACACTATCCTGCAACAGTTTTACATAGAAATAAAGAAATATACTTGTATCTTTTTTGAACCATGGCTATAATAAAATTTATGTGGTGTGAAATTATAAAACAAATTTTGGCAGATATGCGCCAGCCACTTCAATATGTGCCATGGGCACTGATTATTGTGGTACTTGGGCTGGTTGTAACAATCGTGCTTTCTGAAAAAAAGGATGGGAAAAAAGCATCCGTCCGGTTTTTTCGTATACTTTTTGCGATTTATATACTTGTGGTGATACAGATTACTTTTTTTTCCAGAGAACCCGGTTCCAGAAATGGGTGCATGAATCTGGAACTGTTTTCCACGTGGGGATACAGCGTGGTTACCCATGCATTTTTTATTGAAAATATTCTTATGACAGTGCCTTTCGGAATTCTGGCACCGCTTTGTTTTCGCCGGCTGCGGCCGATGTGGAAATGTGTTGTACTCGGAGGCGTCTGTTCGGTTCTGACGGAACTGAGCCAGTACGTGACGAAACGCGGGTATTGTGAAGTAGATGATATGCTGACCAACACCATAGGTGTTTTATGTGGTTGCATTTTGTTATGGCTGATTGAACTGATAATAAAACAAAGGAGAAAGAAATGAAGTATGATTATCTGGTGGTAGGAGCAGGATTATATGGCTCCGTATTTGCTCACGAGGCAGCAACAAGGGGGAAAAAGGGTTCTGGTTGTCGATAAACGTCCGAATATCGCTGGAAACGTGTATACAGAGGACATGGAGGGCATCCATATACATAAGTATGGCGCACATATTTTCCATACCAATAATAAGAAGGTCTGGGATTACATTACAAAATTTGCGGAGTTTAACCGCTTTACGAATTCACCGGTAGCAAATTACAAAGGGGAACTATACTCGCTTCCGTTTAATATGTACACCTTTAATAAGATGTGGGGTGTTGTGACACCGGAGGAGGCAGCGGCGAAAATTGAGGAGCAGAAAAAAGCCGCAGGCATTACAGAACCGAAAAATCTCGAGGAACAGGCGATCAGTCTTGTGGGAACCGATATTTACGAGAAACTGATCAAAGGATATACACAGAAACAGTGGGGGCGTAAGTGTACGGATCTGCCTGCTTTTATTATCAAGCGCCTTCCGGTGCGCCTGACGTTTGATAACAATTATTTTAATGCGCTGTATCAGGGAATTCCGATGGGTGGTTACACAAAGATGGTTGAGCATCTGCTGGAGGGAATCGAAGTCCGGCTTGGGATTGATTATCTGGAGCAGAAAGAGGAACTGAAGGCTCTGGCTGAGAAAACGGTATATACAGGAGCGATAGATGCGTATTTTGATTATTCGCTCGGCGCGTTGGAATATCGTTCCGTGCGTTTTGAAACAGAACTTCTGGATACTCCGAATTTCCAGGGAAATGCAGCTGTGAATTACACGGATGCCGAGACACCATGGACACGGATCATTGAACACAAATGGTTTGAATTCGGCAAGGATGATGAGGGACATGATTTACCGAAGACTGTAATTTCGAGGGAGTACAGTTCGGAGTGGAAACCGGGGGATGAACCGTACTATCCGGTAAACGATGAAAGAACGGAGCTCTTTATCAGAAATATAAAGAACTTGCGGAAAAGGAAAAAAATGTAATTTTCGGGGGAAGACTCGGAGAGTATAAGTATTATGATATGGACGCTGTGATCGCTTCTGCACTGGAAATGTGCGAAAAAGAACTGGGATAGGCTTCTAGAAAGATACAAAAAAGAGCATTCGCTGTATGGTTACAGCTGGAATGCTCTTTTTGTTATACATATTTGTCCAGCATCATTCCGGAATAGATGGATGTGATGTATGGGGTTGCAAAGTTGTGACCGGGATTTTTATAGGCCACGACTATCTTGTTGACATAGTTCATCGGATTGATGGAGATATTTTCCGCTTCTTTTCCGATGGAATCCCGAAATTGGGATAAAGTTTCAAATGTATTCTGATCACGTTCCGGAACAACTGCTTCACGGAGCGCTTCTTTATCAATAGAGATGGAGCCGTTCTCGTTTGTGACCAGACCGATGTCCTGTAAAGAACTCCGGCTTGAACCGGATATGGAAAGAATCTCTGTCTGAAGTTTGTTTCCGGCACTGGCATTGGTGTCTGCATACACGGCTGCGGTGGAAAGTATGGAATTATAGGCATCCACCAGAGACTGGATATTGTCCGCAATTGCATCCGCATCTGTTTTAAATCCAATGTTTACTTTCTCACTATCGGTTGGCTGATTTAAGGTCAGTTCAAATACCTGATTGATGGAAAATGTGTTGGTCAGGGAAGAGTGGCTTGTGCCATTCAGTGTAAAGGCGGAACTCTGTGCAGGGGAAGTGATGCGGTCAATTCCCAGCTGATCCATGATTTCCGTGGAACCTGTGCTGGCATCCGGTGCAATGGAAAAAAGTTCGGTTTCGTTATCTGCCAGACCGGTCTGTATGGAAGTCAGTTTCAGCGCACTCGAACCGTTTCCATCGGACAGTATTTCGGCGGTAATTCCGAGACTAGAGGAGTTGACAAGCCTGGCCAGCTTGTCCAGCACATCCAGATTGGTTTCGTCGGAATTGATATTATATTGAAATTCATATGCAGCACCAGACGTATTCAGATCAAAAGAATATGCGCCGGGACGCATCGACAGTGTATTGTCTTTTAAAAAACGTCCCTGATTGATCTGGGGTGTGGCAAGCCGCTGCACTTCAATGTCAAAGTTATTGGTTTTACTTTCTTCACTTCCGTCGCCGATATAGGTCACACTGACTTTTTCGTCATCGGAAGACATGGCAACTTTCTTCTTAAAAGAATCCTCAAATGAACCGTACTGGTCGGAAAGAGATGCCACAACGTTCTGAATGGAGCGCGCGTTTTCCTTGATGTCTATGGCATATTTTTTCGCATCGGTGAGATTCGGAATTTTATAAAGAGGCGAATCTTTATTTATTTTGACAATTTTATTATAAACTTTGCGCAGTTCACTTTTCTTGTGTGAATCATAACGTGAAACCGTTTTCTGGGCATACGTCGAGATATAATAAGCGTAGGCATTATCAATCTTTGCCATTGAGATTCCCCTCCTTTCTTCCGTGAATTGAGGATTGAGAGCAGGACAGTAACAGACCTGTTCTCCTGTGAGGTGCATATCCTTTGCACCCAAAAAGATTCTACTTGAATAGTATATCGGCATCATACCGCATTTTCCATACCCTTGTATATGGTAAAATTTTACTAAAAATTCACAATTTGGCGTAAAAGCTGCAAAAACCATAAAAACCATTGTAAAAGATGTTGACGGACATGGAAAATCATGATATAGTATGAAAGCTTGGAAGTAGGTCTTTTTTTTTTTTTTTTTATGCCTTTTTTAGGCGGGACAAAACACGAAAATTAATAACGGAGGTGGAAGTTGTGCGTACAAAGATTACATTAGCCTGCACAGAATGTCAGCGTCGTAATTACAACATGACAAAGGACAAGAAGACTCATCCGGACAGAATGGAAACCAAGAAGTACTGTAGATTCTGCAAGACTCATACAGTTCATAAGGAAACCAAATAGTCCGTACAGAGCAAAGGAGTTATGAAATGGGACAGACAGAAAACGTTGAAAAGGCTCCAAAGACAAGCTGGTTTGACGGTGTAAAGGCAGAGTTCAAAAAGATCATCTGGCCGGAACAGAAATCAGTTGTCAGACAGACCATTGCAGTGATTGTTACATCCGTTGTAGTCGGTCTTATTATTGCACTGCTGGATTGGGCAATTCAGCACGGTGTGAATTTCCTTGTTGGTTTGAAATTTTAACGGAGGCATAGTGATTTATGGCAGAGGCGAACTGGTATGTAGTTCATACCTATTCAGGTTATGAAAACAAAGTAAAAGCCAATATTGAGAAAACAATTGAGAACCGTCATCTTGAGGATCAGATTTTGGAAGTACGTGTTCCTCTTGAGGAAGTGACGGAAGTTAAAAACGGAGTGAAAAAACAGGTTTTCAAGAAAATGTTCCCGGGCTATGTGCTGATTCATATGATCATGAACGACGATACCTGGTATGTTGTCCGCAATACCCGCGGTGTGACAGGGTTCGTTGGACCGGGAAGCAAACCGGTGCCACTCACAGATGCTGAAATGAGACCGCTCGGAATCAAAGCTGAAAACGTTGTGGTGGATTTCGCGGAAGGCGACATGATCGTTGTTATCGGCGGTGTCTGGAAAGATACCTGCGGTGTGATTACAGCGATGAACCATAACAAACAGACGGTTACGATCAATGTGGATCTGTTCGGTCGCGAAACACCGGTAGAAGTAAGTTTCGCAGATGTAAAGAAGATGAATTAAGGAGGCAATTCCAATGGCAAAGAAAGTTGAAGGATACATTAAGCTGCAGATTCCTGCTGGAAAGGCAACACCTGCTCCTCCAGTCGGACCGGCACTTGACAGCACGGTGTAAACATCGTTGAGTTTACAAAGCAGTTTAATGCAAAGACAGCCGATCAGGGCGACTTAATTATCCCTGTAGTTATTACAGTATATGCAGACAGAAGCTTTAGCTTTATTACTAAAACTCCTCCTGCACCAGTACTGATCAAGAAAGCCTGCAAGATCAAGTCTGGTTCCGGTGAACCAAACAAGACAAAGGTTGCAAAGATTACAAAGGCACAGGTTCAGGAAATCGCTGAGCTGAAGATGCCTGACTTAAACGCTGCAAATATCGAAGCTGCCATGAGCATGATCGCTGGTACAGCAAGATCTATGGGTGTTGAAGTAGTAGACTAATCTAAGTTTAAGAAGAAATGTGGGAGGGTAATTGATTTCCCACCCGATATTACCACCAGGAGGTTTATATTTCATGAAAAGAGGAAAGAAATATCAGGACGCTGTAAAGGCATACGATAGAAGTGCTCAGTACGATGTTGCTGAAGCAATCGACCTCGTAAAGAAGAATGCCACAGCGAAATTTGATGAGACAATCGAACTTCATCTTAGAACGGGCTGTGATGGACGTCACGCAGAGCAGCAGATCCGTGGTGCGGTTGTACTGCCACACGGAACAGGTAAGACCGTTAAGGTATTGGTTTTCGCAAAGGGAACCAAGGTAGACGAGGCACAGGCAGCAGGAGCTGACTTCTGTTGGAGGAGAGGAATTAATTCCGAAGATCCAGAACGAGGGATGGTTAGACTTCGATGTAGTAGTAGCTACTCCGGACATGATGGGCGTTGTAGGACGTCTTGGTCGTGTACTTGGACCGAAGGGCTTAATGCCGAACCCAAAAGCTGGTACAGTTACCATGGATGTTACCAAAGCTGTTAATGACATCAAAGCCGGTAAGATTGAGTATCGTTTGGACAAGACAAATATTATCCACGTGCCAGTTGGAAAAGCTTCATTTACAAGTGAGCAGTTGAACGACAACTTCCAGTCTCTTATGGGCGCAATCAACAAGGCTAAGCCTTCAAGCTTAAAGGGTCAGTACATTAAGAGTGCTGTATTAACTTCTACAATGGGACCTGGCGTAAAGCTTAACGTTGTAAAGATTGCTCAATAATAAAAAAATCACAAGTCGGAAACCGGAAACGGTTCCTGATGAAATGATAAAATGTATGATCAGACTTACACAAGCAAAATGCGGAAAACACTTGACATCCGCATAAGAACATATTATAATAGCAAAGCATATTGCCGAAGACAGTAAGGTGCTATCGCATATTGCGACAGCGTAAAGGGAAATCCACCTACCGAGGGAATTTTTGATGATAATCGTCATAAAGAATGATACCCCTCTGCTGTAAGGCGGAGGGTTTTTTTATTATACCTCACGCTATATGCAAGAAATAAAATAAGGAGGTAAATGAATCGTGGCAAAGGTAGAATTAAAGCAGCCGATCGTTCAGGAGATTTCTGAAACAATTAAGGACGCACAGTCACTTGTAGTAGTTGACTACCGTGGACTGACAGTTGCTGAGGATACACAGCTTCGTAAAAATTTAAGAGAAGCTGGCGTAAGCTTACAAAGTATACAAAAATACTTTAGTAAACCGCGCAATCGAGGGAACAGAGTTCGAGGCTTAAAGGATGTCCTGGAAGGACCTAACGCATTTGCAGTATCTACAGAAGATGCTACAGCTCCAGCCAGAGTTCTGGCAGAGTTCGCAAAGAAGGCTCCAAGCCTTGAGATCAAGGCCGGTGTGGTAGAAGGAACATCTATGACGCAGAGGGAATGCTGCAATCGCTAACATCCCTTCCAGAGACGTACTCATTTCCAAACTGCTTGGCAGCTTACAGAGTCCTATCACCAATTTTGCACGTGTTATGAATCAGCTGGCTGAAAAAGGCGGCGCAGCAGATGCAGCAGCAGACACCCACCGGCTGAATAATAATTGCAGCTAATTGACAATCAATCAAAATATTTCAAATGGAGGAAATTAAAATGGCTAAATTAACAGCACAGGAATTAATCGATGCTATCAAAGAGTTATCTGTATTAGAGTTAAATGATCTCGTAAAGGCTTGCGAGGAGGAGTTCGGCGTATCTGCAGCAGCTGGCGTTGTTGTAGCAGCAGCTGGCCCTGCTGAAGCAGCAGAAGAGAAGACTGAGTTCGACGTAGAGCTGACCGAGGTTGGCGCTGAGAAGGTTAAGGTTATCAAGGTTGTTCGTGAAGTAACCGGTCTGGGCCTGAAGGAAGCTAAGGACGTAGTTGACGGAGCTCCTAAGGTTGTTAAGGAAGGCGCTTCTAAGGAAGAGGCTGAGGACATCAAGAAGAAGCTTGAGGAAGTTGGCGCAAAGGTTACTCTGAAGTAATTTTTAACCAGTATATGACGGACCATGTGCCGGCACCTGCCGGTGCATGGTTTTTCTTATTCGCATCTGTCAGTTATTAATTTTTAAAAATATCTATTCTTTTTAAATAATTCAAAATATTTCCTTGACGTATTTCTAACATTGTGCTATTATGGATAGTGCACTATTGTGCGGTACCATGCTTATTTGTCATGCCAAAAAACTGGCGTTTATATATACTGCATTGTTGCCGACGCAAAATAGGCTTTAAATCTGAAAGAACGGGGTGAAATGTCAATGGAAAAGAACAGAATACGTCCGATTGCCGGTACCAAGGTTATGCGTATGAGTTATTCAAGACAAGAAGAGGTTTTAGAGATGCCCAATCTGATCGAGGTCCAGAAGGACTCCTATCAGTGGTTTTTAGACGAAGGCTTGAAGGAAGTCTTTGACGACATCTCTCCGATCGCTGACTACAGCGGTTCCTTGAGTCTGGAATTTGTGGATTTTGAACTCTGCAGGGACGACGTGAAGTATTCTATCGAAGAGTGTAAAGAGAGAGATGCTACCTTTGCAGCACCTCTTAAGGTTAAGGTTCGCCTTTATAACAAGGAGAAGGAAGAAATCAGTGAGCATGAGATCTTCATGGGTGATCTTCCGCTGATGACTGAGACCGGTACTTTCGTAATCAATGGCGCAGAACGTGTTATCGTCAGCCAGTTGGTTCGTTCTCCCGGTATCTACTACGGAATCGGACATGATAAGATTGGTAAGAAGCTCTTCTCCTGTACCGTGATCCCGAACCGTGGTGCATGGCTGGAGTATGAGACCGACTCTAACGATGTCTTCTATGTACGTGTGGACAGAACCCGTAAGGTTCCCATTACCGTACTGATCAGAGCACTTGGTGTAGGTACCAACCAGCAGATCATTGACATGTTCGGCGAGGAGCCAAAGATTCTGGCATCCCTGCAGAAGGACCCGGCGATCACAGAGCGTGAGCCACAGGGAAGTTTTGAGGCTGGTTTATTAGAGTTATACAAAAAGATCCGTCCCGGTGAGCCTTTAACCGTAGAGAGTGCTGAGAGTCTGATCACTGCTATGTTCTTCGACCCCAGAAGATATGACCCGGCAAAAAGTAGGACGTTACAAATTTAATAAGAAGCTTGCTTTAAAGAACCGTATCAACGGACAGGTTCTGGCAGAGGATGTAGTGGATCCTTCTACCGGAGAATCGAATTGCAGAGGCAGGCACAACTGTTGACCTGATCTGGCAGATCAGATTCAGAATGCTGCAGTTCCCTTCGTCTGGATTCAGACAGAGACACGTAACGTAAAAGTTCTTTCTTCTATGATGGTAGATATCAGAAGCTGGATTCCTGAAATTGAGGACCCGAAGGCTATTGGTGTTACAGAACTGGTATATTATCCGGCTCTGCAGCAGATTATGGAAGAAAACGAGACATTGGAAGAGCGTATCGCTGCAATTAAGAGAGATATTGCAGACCTGATTCCAAAGCATATTACAAAAGAGGATATCTTCGCATCCATCAACTATAATATGCATCTGGAGTGGCCTCGGCAACAGATGATGATATTGACCACTTAGGCAACCGTCGTATCCGTGCTGTAGGTGAGCTGCTGCAGAACCAGTATCGTATCGGTCTTTCCCGACTGGAGAGAGTCGTACGTGAACGTATGACAACTCAGGATCTTGAGGAATTTCCCCACAGAGTCTGATCAACATCAAACCGGTAACGGCTGCGGTAAAAGAATTCTTCGGATCCTCCCAGCTGTCTCAGTTCATGGATCAGAATAACCCTCTGGGTGAGCTGACACATAAGAGACGTCTTTCTGCACTGGGACCTGGCGGTCTGTCCAGAGACCGTGCCGGATTCGAAGTACGAGATGTCCATTATTCCCATTATGGACGTATGTGCCCGATTGAGACGCCTGAAGGACCAAACATCGGTCTGATCAACTCTCTGGCATGCTACGCAAGAATTAACGAGTACGGATTTGTTGAGGCTCCGTACCGTAAGATTGATAAATCAGATAAAGACAATCCTCGTGTTACAGACGAAGTTGTATACATGACAGCGGATGAGGAAGATAATTACCATGTAGCGCAGGCGAACGAAAACTGGATGAGGATGGACATTTTGTTCGTAATTCCGTATCCGGTCGTTACCGTGAAGAAACGCAGGAGTACGATAAGACTGCATTCGATTACATGGACGTATCTCCAAAGATGGTGTTCTCCGTTGCTACAGCACTGATTCCGTTCCTGCAGAACGATGATGCAAACCGAGCGCTGATGGGATCTAACATGCAGCGTCAGGCAGTGCCGCTTCTTACCACCGAGGCACCTGTAGTAGGAACCGGTATGGAGACAAAGACAGCGGTCGATTCCGGTGTCTGTGTACTTGCAAAAGAAGCAGGTATCGTGGAGAGTTCTGAGTCTAATCGTATCGTAGTACGTGAGGAGGACGGAAATCGCAGAGAATATATTCTGACAAAGTTTGCACGAAGCAACCAGTCCAACTGCTACAACCAGAGACCAATCGTGTTCAAGGGACAGAAAGTAGCAAAGGGTGAGGTGATCGCTGATGGACCATCTACATCCAATGGTGAGCTGGCACTTGGAAAGAACCCGCTGATCGGCTTCATGACATGGGAAGGTTATAACTACGAGGATGCCGTTCTTTTGAGTGAGCGTCTGGTAGAGTATGATGTATATACTTCTGTCCATATTGAGGAATACGAAGTAGAGTCTCGTGATACAAAGCTCGGACCGGAAGAGATCACAAGAGATGTACCGGGTGTCGGTGATGATGCCTTAAAGGATCTTGACGAGCGCGGAATCATCCGTGTCGGTGCCGAAGTCCGTGCCGGAGACATTCTGGTAGGAAAGGTTACACCAAAGGGAGAGACAGAGCTTACCGCAGAAGAGAGACTGCTTCGCGCAATCTTCGGTGAAAAGCGCGTGAGGTTCGTGACACTTCCCTGAAAGTGCCGCACGGTGCATATGGTATTGTTGTAGATGCCAAAGTATTTACCAGAGAAGATGGCGATGAGTTATCTCCTGGTGTAAATGAGTCTGTTCGTATTTACATTGCCCAGAAACGTAAGATTTCTGTTGGTGATAAGATGGCCGGACGTCATGGTAACAAGGGTGTCGTTTCCCGTGTATTACCAGTAGAAGATATGCCATTCCTGCCAAATGGCCGTCCACTTGACATTGTATTAAATCCTCTGGGTGTGCCTTCCCGAATGAACATCGGACAGGTGCTCGAGATCCACTTAAGCCTTGCTGCAAAGGCACTTGGATTTAACATTGAGACACCGGTATTCGATGGTGCGAAAGAGATTGATATCCAGGATACACTTGAGCTTGCAAACGATTATGTAAACATGCCGTTTGATGCAGAGGAAGCAGAAGACGGAGAAGAAAACTTCTACGATAAGTATAAAGATACTCTGAGAGAGGACGTTATGGATTATCTTTCAGAGAATCGTGCACACAGAAGTCTGTGGAAGGGTGTTCCGATTTCCCGTGACGGAAAGGTTCAGCTGCGTGACGGACGTACCGGAGAATACTTCGACGGAAAAGTCACAATCGGACACATGCATTACCTGAAACTGCATCATCTGGTTGATGATAAGATCCATGCACGTTCCACAGGTCCTTACTCCCTCGTTACACAGCAGCCGCTGGGTGGTAAAGCTCAGTTCGGTGGTCAGCGTTTCGGAGAGATGGAGGTATGGGCACTGGAAGCTTACGGTGCAGCGTATACACTGCAGGAAATCCTGACGGTTAAATCCGATGATATCGTAGGACGAGTAAAGACATACGAGGCTATTATCAAAGGCGAAAATATCCCAGAGCCGGGTATTCCGGAATCTTTCAAGGTACTCTTGAAAGAGTTACAGTCTCTTGGCCTGGATGTCAAAGTGCTTGACGAAGACAGAAATGAAGTAGAACTCATTGAAACCAGTGAGTACGGAAATACCGATATCAATGCCATCATTGGAAATGACAGAGATGACAGAGATTATGCATTTGAAGACAGTGAGTCGTTTGAAAAACACGGATTTACCAAGCAGGAGTTCGATTCCGAGAATGAAGAGCTTGTCAATGTAGAACCGGAAAATGATAACGATGATGAAGATTTCGGCGATGCTGATGATCTCTTTGATGACGCAGAAGAAGTTCTTGATGATGAAGAGTAATTGGGAAGGAGTGTCATAAATGCCAGAAACAAATAAAAAGGACATGAATCAGGCAATGCAGTTTGATGCGATCAAGATTGGTCTTGCATCACCTGAGAAGATCCGTGAGTGGTCTCATGGCGAAGTAAAAAAGCCGGAGACAATCAACTACAGAACATTAAAGCCTGAGAAGGATGGTCTTTTCTGTGAAAAGATTTTTGGACCGCAGAAAGACTGGGAATGTCATTGTGGTAAATATAAAAAATCCGTTATAAAGGTGTTGTCTGCGACCGATGTGGTGTAGAAGTTACAAAGTCAAGCGTACGTAGAGAGCGTATGGGACATATCGAACTGGCAGCGCCGGTATCCCATATCTGGTATTTCAAGGGAATTCCGAGCCGTATGGGTCTGATCCTTGATTTATCTCCGCGTGTACTTGAGCGTGTGCTTTATTTCGCTTCTTATATTGTGCTTGATGCAGGAGATACTTCTCTTGCATACAAGCAGGTACTTTCTGAGGCAGAATATCAGGAAGCAAGAGAGCAGTACGGAAGTGCATTCCGTGTGGGCATGGGAGCAGAAGCCATCCATGAACTGCTTGCTGCGATTGATCTGGAAAAAGATTCTGCAGAGCTGAAAGCAGAGTTAGAGAATGCAACGGGACAGAAGCGTGCACGTATTATCAAGCGTCTGGAAGTTGTAGAAGCATTCCGTGAGTCTGGAAATAAGCCGGAGTGGATGATCATGACGGTTATCCCGGTTATTCCGCCGGATTTACGTCCGATGGTTCAGCTGGATGGTGGTCGTTTTGCAACATCTGATCTGAATGATCTGTATCGTAGAATTATCAACCGTAACAACCGTCTGAGAAGACTGCTTGATCTCGGTGCACCGGATATTATCGTGCGCAATGAGAAACGTATGCTTCAGGAAGCTGTTGATGCCCTGATCGATAATGGCCGTCGTGGACGTCCGGTTACCCGGTCCTGGAAACAGAGCACTGAAGTCTCTGTCTGATATGTTAAAGGGTAAGCAGGGACGTTTCCGTCAGAACCTGTTAGGTAAGCGAGTTGACTATTCCGGACGTTCCGTTATCTGTGTAGAGCCAAAACTTAAGATTTATCAGTGTGGTCTTCCAAAGGAGATGGCAATCGAGCTGTTTAAGCCGTTTGTTATGAAAGAACTGGCAGCTAAAGGAATTGCTCATAATATCAAGAGCGCCAAGAAAATGGTAGAAAGACTTCAGCCGGAGGTATGGGATGTGCTTGAAGAGGTAATCAAAGAGCATCCGGTTATGTTAAACCGTGCCCCTACACTGCACAGACTCGGTATTCAGGCATTTGAACCGATTCTTGTAGAGGGTAAGGCAATCAAGCTTCATCCGCTTGTGTGTACGGCTTTCAACGCCGATTTCGACGGTGACCAGATGGCTGTACATCTTCCGCTGTCCGTAGAAGCTCAGGCAGAATGCCGTTTTATGCTGTTATCACCAAACAACCTGCTGAAGCCGTCTGATGGTGGTCCGGTAGCCGTTCCTTCCCAGGATATGGTCCTCGGTATACTATCTGACTATGCACAAACTGGCAGATTATAAGGATAAAAAGATGCAGTTGCTGTTTCCGATAAAGTGTATAACGATATTGAGGAATTAAAGAAAGCAACCACACCGGATCCGAAGACAGGAAAGAGTGAGATCGGATTGTATGATCTGATCTGGTTTGAAGATACAACAGACAATAACCGTCGGGTATTATGTAAGCCAATGGATCTGTTCGGATATCATTATGGAAGCATGAATCAGGCATTGCTTGCGTATGAGAATGGAGAGATTACACTTCATCAGAATATTTATGTATACCGTAAGGCAACTATGGCTGACGGAACAGAAGTATCCGGATTTATCAAGACAACACTTGGTCTTCTGATTTTCAATGAGATCATTCCGCAGGATCTGGGATTTGTAGACCGCAGTACCCCGGAGAATGCTTTGAAGCTGGAAATTGATTTCCATGTTGGAAAGAAACAGATCAAACAGATTCTGGAGAAGGTTATTAATATTCATGGTGCGACAAAGACTGCCGAAGTACTGGATGATGTCAAGGCAATGGGTTATGGATATTCCACAAGAGCTGCCATGACCGTATCAATTTCCGATATGACAGTGCCACCACAGAAGCCACAGATGATCGAGCAGGCACAGAATACGGTAGACCGGATCACACGTCAGTATAAGCGTGGTCTTATCACAGAAGAAGAGCGTTATAAGGAAGTTGTAGAGACCTGGAAAGAGACGGATGATGAGCTGACAACAGCACTTCTTACCGGACTTGACAAGTACAACAACATCTTCATGATGGCAGACTCCGGAGCCCGTGGTTCTAATAAACAGATCAAGCAGCTGGCAGGTATGCGTGGTCTGATGGCGGATACAACCGGTCGTACCATCGAGCTGCCCATCAAGTCAAACTTCCGTGAAGGTCTGGACGTACTGGAGTACTTCATGTCAGCGCATGGAGCACGTAAAGGTCTGTCCGATACTGCTCTTCGTACTGCTGACTCCGGTTACCTGACCAGACGTCTGGTTGATGTATCCCAGCATATGATCGTTCGTGAGTCTGACTGTTGTGCAGGAACAAACCGTGAGATTCCGGGAATGATCGTTAAGGCATTTATGGAAGGCAAGGAGGAAATCGAAAGTCTGGAAGAACGTATTACCGGACGTTTCTCCTGTGAGACAATCTGTGACAAAGACGGAAACGTTATTGTTAAAGCAAACCATATGATTACACCTCGCCGTGCAGCGGATGTTGTGAATAAGGGTGTTGATGAGAACGGAAATCCGATCACCAGTGTGAAGATCCGTACGATCCTGACCTGCCGTTCACACGTTGGTATCTGTGCGAAATGTTACGGTGCCAACATGGCAACCGGTGAAGCCGTACAGGTAGGTGAAGCAGTTGGTATCATCGCTGCACAGTCTATCGGTGAGCCCGGTACCCAGCTTACCATGAGAACCTTCCATAGTGGTGGAGTCGCAGGTGACGATATTACACAGGGTCTTCCCCGTGTAGAGGAAATTTTCGAGGCACGTAAGCCAAAGGGACTTGCGATTATTACAGAGTTCGGCGGCGTTGCTACCATTAAGGATACCAAGAAGAAGCGTGAAGTCATCGTTACATCGGAATCCGTGAGATCAAAGACTTACCTGATTCCTTATGGATCACGTATTAAGATCATGGATGGTGCCGTACTTGAAGCCGGTGATGAACTGACCGAAGGTAGTGTAAATCCACATGATCTGTTAAAGATCAAGGGTATTCGTGCCGTACAGGATTACATGATCCGTGAGGTACAGCGTGTATACCGTCTGCAGGGTGTAGAGATCAACGATAAGCATATCGAGGTTATCGTTCGTCAGATGTTACAGAAGATCCGCGTAGAAGAGAATGGAGATTCCGATCTTCTTCCGGGCAGCATGGTAGATTCTCTTGATTTCCTTGAACTGAACGAAAAGCTTGAGGAAGAAGGCAAGGAACAGGCAGTTGGTTCCCAGGTATTACTTGGTATCACAAAAGCATCCCTTGCAACAAATTCATTCCTGTCAGCAGCATCCTTCCAGGAGACAACAAAAGTTCTTACGGAAGCTGCAATCAAAGGTAAGGTCGATCCACTGATCGGTCTGAAGGAGAACGTTATCATCGGTAAGCTGATTCCTGTAGGAACCGGTATGAAGAGATACCGCGTGAACGAAGAAGAAGAGTTCTCATTTGACGATCTGGAAGATTTCACTATGGATGAAGAAGAGGAAATGATCCCGACAGTAACCGTTCCGGATGGAACAGATCTGTCAGCCGTTTCCGGAACTGATGAGGATTCATCGGAAGAATAAATTACAGCACAGATAATAGAATCTGTGAAGATACAAAAGGGGGAGAGCAAATCTCCCTCTTTTTCATGTATTTTTAAAAGTGGGTTGACAAGCACAACAGAAATTTATATAATATTTTAGCGTGCATTGTGGTATGATGCATGCTTGAAGAATAATACAGGAGGTGAAAATAATGCCAACATTTAACCAGTTAGTAAGAAAAGGACGTCAGACTACTGTAAAGAAGTCTACAGCACCTGCACTTCAGAGAAGGCTTTAACTCTCTGCAGAAGAAGCCAATCAATACTTCTTCTCCACAGAAGAGAGGTGTTTGTACTGCTGTTAAGACTGCAACTCCTAAAGAAGCCTAACTCAGCTCTACGTAAGATCGCCAGAGTTCGTCTTTCCAACGGAATCGAAGTAACAAGTTATATCCCAGGTGAAGGACATAACTTACAGGAACATAGTGTTGTTCTGATTCGTGGTGGTCGTGTTAAGGACTTACCAGGTACTCGTTACCATATCATCCGTGGTACATTAGATACCGCTGGTGTTGCGAACAGAAAGCAGGCCGTTCTAAAGTACGGCGCTAAGAAACCAAAGGCAGCTAAATAATAAACAGATTATTTGGCAGACAATGTGTCACAAACAGAGCTAAATAGGTTTAGTGTTGGGATTATTGTTGTATCCGCTACCGGATATAACCTACTCATTATATAGCCCGCACGAACACATTAGAGAGACACATGTGAGTACCGTTGAATTAATTAAAAATGATTAAGGAGGGAAGTAACGTGCCACGTAAAGGACATACTCAGAAAAGAGACGTTTTAGCAGATCCGTTATACAACAACAAAGTGGTAACCAAGCTTATCAATAACATCATGTTAGACGGTAAAAAAGGTGTTGCACAGAAGATTGTATACGGCGCTTTTACTAAAGTAGAAGAGAAGACAGGAAAGCCAGCAATCGAAGTATTTGAAGAGGCTATGAACAACGTTATGCCAGCTCTTGAAGTTAAGGCTAGACGTATCGGTGGAGCTACCTATCAGGTACCTATCGAGGTTCGCCCGGATCGTCGTCAGGCATTAGCTCTTCGTTGGTTAACAACTTTCTCACGTGCTAGAGGTGAGAAGACTCAGGAAGAGAGACTGGCAAACGAGATCATGGATGCTGCAAACAATACTGGTGCAGCAGTTAAGAGAAAAGAAGATATGCACAAGATGGCAGAGGCAAACAAGGCCTTCGCACATTACAGATTCTAATTGGAAATCTAATAGGAGGAAAAAACCTTGGCTGGAAGAGAATATCCACTTGAGAGAACCAGAAATATCGGAATTATGGCTCATATCGATGCCGGTAAGACAACACTAACCGAGCGTATCCTGTATTATACAGGTGTTAACTATAAGATTGGTGATACTCACGAAGGTACTGCTACCATGGACTGGATGGCTCAGGAGCAGGAAAGAGGTATCACAATTACTTCAGCCGCTACAACATGTCACTGGACAGAAGAAGAGTTCACAAAGCCGAAAAAGGGCGCTCTTGAGCATCGTATCAACATCATTGATACTCCGGGACACGTTGACTTTACAGTAGAGGTTGAGCGTTCACTCCGTGTATTGGACAGCGCTGTTGGTGTCTTCTGTGCAAAGGGCGGTGTTGAACCACAGTCCGAAAATGTATGGCGTCAGGCAGACACCTACAATGTACCTCGTATGGCATTCATCAACAAGATGGATATCCTGGGTGCTAACTTCTACGGTGCAGTAGAGCAGATCCGTACAAGATTAGGAAAGAACGCAATCGTTCTTCAGTTGCCTATCGGTAAGGAAGATGAATTCAAGGGAATCATCGACCTGTTCGAGATGAAGGCTTACATCTACAACGATGATAAGGGTGATGACATCACTGTTACCGATGATCTTGGAGATATGGCTGATCAGGCAGCAGAGTATCGTACAGAACTCATTGAGAAGATCTGTGAGTTAGATGACGATTTAATGATGCAGTACCTTGAGGGCGAAGAGCCATCCGTTGATGATATGAAGAAGGTTCTTCGTAAAGGAACATGTGAGTGTACAGCAGTGCCTGTTTGCTGTGGTTCTGCATACAGAAACAAAGGTGTTCAGAAATTACTGGATGCTATTATCGAATTTATGCCAGCTCCAACAGACATCCCTGCAATCAAGGGTGTTGACCTGGATGGCAACGAGATCGAGAGACATTCATCTGATGATGAGCCTTTCGCAGCTCTTGCATTCAAGATTATGGCAGATCCATTCGTAGGAAAACTTGCTTACTTCCGTGTTTATTCCGGAACATGTAAGTCTGGTTCTTACGTGTTAAATGCAACAAAGGATAAGAAGGAACGTGTTGGACGTATTCTTCAGATGCATGCAAACAAGAGACAGGAGTTAGACATTGTTTACTCTGGAGATATCGCAGCAGCGATCGGATTCAAGTTCAGTACTACCGGTGATACCATCTGTGATGATCAGCATCCAGTAATCCTTGAGTCTATGGAATTCCCCGAGCCTGTTATCGAGCTCGCTATTGAGCCTAAAACAAAAGCTGGACAGGGCAAGTTAGGTGAAGCATTAGCAAAACTTGCTGAAGAAGATCCTACATTCCGTGCACATACAGATCAGGAAACTGGTCAGACAATCATTGCCGGAATGGGTGAACTTCATCTGGAGATCATCGTTGACCGTCTCCTTCGTGAGTTCAAAGTAGAAGCTAACGTAGGTGCTCCTCAGGTAGCATACAAAGAGACATTTACAAAGGCTGTTGATCAGGAATACAAGTACGCTAAGCAGTCCGGTGGTCGTGGACAGTACGGACATTGTAAGGTACGTTTCGAGCCGATGGATGCCAACGGAGAAGAACTGTTCAAGTTCGATTCCGAGGTTGTCGGTGGTGCTATTCCGAAGGAATACATCCCAGCAATCGGTGAAGGTATTGAGGAAGCTACAAAGGCTGGTTCCCTTGGCGGATTCCCTGTTGTAGGTATCCATGCTACCGTATACGACGGATCTTACCATGAAGTCGATTCTTCCGAGATGGCATTCCATATTGCCGGATCTATGTGTTTCAAGGAAGCTATGGCTAAGGCAGCTCCAGTATTACTTGAGCCTATCATGAAAGTTGAGATTACTATGCCGGAAGAGTACATGGGAGATGTTATCGGTGACGTTAACTCCCGTCGTGGACGTATCGAAGGTATGGATGATCTGGGCGGCGGTAAGATTGTACACGCTTATGTACCACTTGCTGAGATGTTCGGATACTCAACAGACTTACGTTCTAAGACACAGGGTCGTGGTAACTACTCTATGTTCTTCGAGAAGTATGAGCCAGTTCAAAGAACGTACAGGAGAAGCTTCTGTCTAATAAGGCAAAATAATAGAAAAAGCTTGAAATATAGCTGATTATTCGCTATAATCGAGTTAGTCGGTTTGACAACCTAAAACCATAAAAACAAGCCCAAAACCGGGCATAAAATGAAGGAGGACATTTCAAAATGGCAAAGGCTAAATTTGAAAGAACAAAACCACATTGTAATATTGGTACCATCGGTCACGTAGATCATGGTAAAACAACTTTAACAGCAGCTATTACAAAGGTATTAGCAGCTCGTGTTGCTGGTAACGAAGCAACAGATTTCGAGAACATTGATAAGGCTCCGGAAGAAAGAGAACGTGGTATCACCATTTCCACAGCTCACGTTGAGTATCAAACAGAGCACAGACATTATGCACACGTTGACTGCCCTGGCCATGCTGACTATGTAAAGAACATGATCACTGGTGCTGCTCAGATGGATGGTGCTATCCTCGTAGTAGCTGCTACTGATGGTGTTATGGCTCAGACTAAGGAGCATATCCTCCTTTCTCGTCAGGTAGGTGTACCTTACATCATCGTTTTCTTAAACAAGTGCGATATGGTTGATGATGATGAGCTTATCGAGCTTGTAGAGATGGAAGTAACTGAGAACCTTGAAGAGTATGGTTTCGAAGGCTGCCCAATCATTAAGGGTTCTGCTCTGAAGGCTCTTGAAGATCCTAACGGCGAGTGGGGAGACAAGATCATGGAACTTATGGATGCTGTTGATTCTTATATCCCAGATCCAGAGCGTGATACAGATAAGCCATTCCTTATGCCAGTAGAGGACGTATTCACAATTACCGGTCGTGGTACTGTTGCAACTGGTAGAGTAGAGCGTGGTACACTACATCTGAACGACGAACTTGAAATCCTTGGTGTTAAGGAAGATGTTAAGAAAACAGTTGTAACTGGTATTGAGATGTTCCGTAAGCAGTTAGACGAGGCTATGGCTGGTGATAACATCGGTGCATTACTTCGTGGTGTAAACCGTGACCAGATCGTTCGTGGACAGGTTCTTGCTAAGCCAGGTACTGTAACTTGCCATCACAAGTTCACAGCTCAGGTTTACGTTCTGACAAAAGATGAAGGTGGACGTCATACTCCATTCTTCAACAACTATCGTCCGCAGTTCTACTTCAGAACAACTGACGTAACAGGTGTTTGTAACCTTCCAGAAGGAACAGAGATGTGCATGCCTGGTGATAACGTAGAAATGACAATCGAATTGATTCATCCAATCGCTATGGAGCAGGGACTTCGTTTCGCTATCCGTGAAGGTGGACGTACTGTAGGATCAGGACGTGTTGCTACAATTATTGAATAATTAAATACTGTTTGAGTATTAAATGAATTCATGGGCTCAACCCTTTGGTGACACAGGGTTGAGCCTTTTTATGCGTCCGGTGAAGAGCCGATGCATGGGCTTAAGTCATTCTCGTGGACTTGCTGTGGGCTTATTTTATCCTTTGGACATGACTTTGAACTTTGTGCCTTGTGGTTGTGGGTCCTTTTCCGGTTTATCTGAGGTTTCAGATGCACCGGCAGCTACTGTTTCCAACTTGTGTTGGTTCTGCATCATATCCACCACTTCCTGATGCTTGTTGGGATACAGGTGGGAGTAGGTGCTTAAGGTAGTCTGTACCTTTTCGTGTCCTAATCGTTCTGATATGAGCAGTGGTGTACAGCCTAAGTTAATAAGATAGCTGGCGTGGGAGTGGCGGATGTCGTGGATACAAGTCTTCTTTTCACTCCGCTTTTCTTGCAAGCCCTTTCCATCGTATTATTGATATAAGATTTTGTGAAGGGAAGACGCTGTCCGTATCTTTCAAATCATAAAGCTTTGACATATAATCTTTGACTTCGTTCATTACAAAGTCCGGTATGATGATGTTCCGGATACTCCTGGATGTTTTGGGTGGGGTAACCACATCCTGCTTTTTTACACGCTGGAGACTTTTGGTGATATCGAGGGTGTTCTTCTCGAAATCGAAGTCTTTCGGTGTTAAAGCGAGGAATTCTGCTTTTGTCAAGTAAAATCTAAAAAATATCATATATTTTTTAATAAGTCACTGCCTAACTGTATCCATAATGTCTTTCTCATTATACAATCTCCTCCTTCAACCTTTGGTCTCTACATATAAAAAAGGTACATTGCGTAAGATTCACAACATACCTCTTAATTAACTATAACATTATTCCACGATTTTGCAGATATGGAATAAAACCATTTGATGCCACCATATCTTTTAATTTTTTCTCTATTTTATAGTTCGGTTTCGCATAAAGTTCAAACAATCTCCGAACATTCTGAATTTCACCTGAGTCAAAAAAGAACTTTGGCTGTCAATGCACCATTAGAATCAACCGTTTCTCCATATAGAATATGCAAATCACCATTGGTTAACTTTATTGCAAAAGAAACCTCTTATTTCTTCTAAATTAGGATTATCTCGTTCTCTAATAATATAATGTTCAGTTACTTTTTTCTTGCTCCTGCCCCATAATAACTCTCTAAGAGTTCTATAAATCCTCGAAAGGAATGTATATCCTCCGTAGGTTCGATAAACGGTTGATGCGTTATAATATCATATACAGAATCAGGTAATAAACACAATCGACGTGTTTTTATTCCCGATTCAACCATTTCTTTTAGTTTATCTGTCCACAACCTCTCATATCCATCATCAGCAATCCATTCTTCTTCGGCGAATCCAGTCATTGCCCATATCTCACCACTAAATCTAATTTTGTTTTCTGCTTTATCTTTTTAGAATAAGATCTGCTAGAAACATTAATTCTTCATAGTATTCATTAGGTCTCAAATTACCAGAATTGTTATTATTAACTGCAGACTGAATAATTTTACAAGATTCGCCAAAACGTCGATATGCAAATCGTTGAATTCTATCATTGCCAGATAAAAAAACTTGCTCCAAAACAGGACTTATATGATTTATTTTCTCAGATAGTTCATTGACATTATTATCAATTTTCTGTATATCATTTTCACTCTTATTTTGCCCCTGAGTTATGGAAATTTGAAGCAAAACCACCGGAATAGAAATGCCAGCACCTATAATTGATAACCGCATATCCGAATCAAGTGCTTTCCCTGCTGGAATAAAACAAGTAATAACTATTGACGCAAGAGGTGAGAGAATTTCCAAAACAAGAACGACAATATCCCAAAAGTACATTTCTTGCGCATTACAAAATTCACCTACTTTTGAAAAATTATTTTCTACTATCCTCAAATTCATATTTTGATAACGGATCAGAGCCTAAATAACCACCATCTGCAACAATAGTTGTTCCATTAACAAAACTTGATTCCTTAGAAAAAGGAAGTATGCTACATTAGCAATTTCTTCATCTGTTCCCAAACGTCCTAAAGGTGTAAGACTTCTGGATTTGTTAAATACTTCATCGGTATCCATTTCTCCCCCAATCCATCCTGCTGGCAGTGCATTAATTCTGATTCCACGCTGTCCCAAATTATTTGCCAACGTTCTTACAAGATTATGAATTGCTGCCTTTGTTGCTGCATAGGCAGATGCACCATAGGAACCACGATATGCCTCGGTACTTGTAATAATAACAATTGAACTTCCCGGCACCATTTGATCCTTTAATTCATGAACAAGATAATTAGGAGCTGTCAAATTAATCGCCAAACTCTTATCCCACATAAGATGATCGAAATGATCAGGATCTTCCATGTAAAAAGGAAAAATTGTGCAAAAATCATACCTGAAATTTCACCTTCAACTGACTTAACAAATGTTGACAGTTCATTGCGTGAAGACAAATCCACCTGCTTTAATGTTAATACATCTGCCGAAAACTCTGCCTGCATTTTTTTCGCATTATCAGCATACTCTTCATCGTAAGTACCAATAACGCTATATCCTTCATTGATAAGTTTTCTTGTAATAGATTCCGCATAACCTGTTTTTGCCGCTCCAATAACTACAACTCTCATAATTGACCTCCTTAAAATGTTATCTAAAATTTATGGGTGTAAATAGGGATACTGTTCATCTTTGAAACCAATACTTTTTGCAATTTTGCGAATAGCTTTACAAGTTCGAGGTTTTTGACCTGTTAACTTTCCTGTCTCATTTTGCACTTCGCCAAGACAATATCCACCACAATGTTCACGAACTTCGCATTGCATACAATGTTCCATATTTTCTGTAGTTCTAGCTTTCAATGCTGATACTTTGGATTCATCAATATCGAATTGCTTTTTTCCCTGATTCCATTTCCCATACACAAAACATTCCATATGTTTAGGGCTATTGCCAAATGTGACCAAATCACATGCCGAAATAAAACCATCTGTTGTAAAATGAGGTGCTGGTGTACAAGCTCGACAGTGGCGATTGCATACTCCATCAAAGTTACAAGTCAAAAAACTTCCGTAAAAAATATTCTTTTGCTTAGCATAGTTATATGCATCAATATATGCATCAGCATATAAATCCATATCAAAACTGTATTCATTTAGCTTTACCAGATCATTACATACCGGCATCTCACCAACAGCAGGAAAAACCGGATCAGACCAGATATACTTTATTCCAAGCACCTTGAAATAATCAATAATTTGCCTTTGATGATGAATATTAGCTTCTGTAATAGTCACACGAGCTCCAACCATTAAATTGCGGTTGCCTTTATTTTCAATAAGCCATCTAACATTATTTTCAATAATGGGCGCTGATGGTTTTCCGTTTGCACATGGTCGATTAACATTTTGAATTTCAGGCTCCCCATCAAACGATATCCATATTATGTTTAAATTATCAAGCAGCCAAGAACGGATATCTGAACCAAAACATCCATTCGTTTGCAGTTCAGTTGTCAATAAATCTCCTGCTTTCTGCCGTGCATATGCCACAATATCCTTCATAAGAGAAAATGCTTGTGTTGGTTCGCCAGGACATAAAAACGAATATGTCTACTTAAACTATTAGTAAAATAATAGTCTACTCCCGCTTTAGCAATATCCAATGGTAATGTTTGTTCTTTCAACTGAGATCTTTCTTCTCTATTGTAGCAATATATACATCGAAGATTACATCTCGTAGTAAGAAAAAAAGATGCCATTTGCTTGTTCATGTGTGGCATATAATCCCTCCTCTCCACTATGATTGATGTATAAAGTAATGCTGTCAGACACCATCTCCCTCCCTTTTCAGCGTGTATCGTAAACTCTTAACTACTGATAATATAACTTTCATCTCATAATCCGAACAATCACTCAATTCTTTTAAAAGCACATTCTTTGCTTCCAAATTCTCTGATATCTCCGGGTAAAAACCTGATAAAGTGGTAAATCCAATTCTCTTACTAACATACATAGAATTTCAAACTTAGGATTTCCGGTATTCTTTTCTATATCTATAATCGTTCTTTTACAAACGCCAATCTTCTCGGCTAGTGCCTCTTGAGACAAATTTTTACTTTTCCTTGTTGCACGAACAGCATCACCCAATGCACTTACTGACTGGTTCATTTCAATTCACCTCTCTATTATTGTAAAACTCACTTTTTCCACCGTCAATTTAACTGCGATTCACTAAAATATGAGTTTTTATTCACTTTTTCGACAAAGAGAAATATTAAACCAACTATGAGGAATAATTAGCATAATTTTGTTTAAAGCAAATCTATATTAAAATTAAAGATGTTTTTTCCTTATACAGCTCTGAAACATCTACAACTCATTTAATATTCAAGGCAACCATCAGATTTTCAAACATTCTCTATCTGCCATTCTAGATAATTCTCTGTCAATCCCTCCTCTTTCAGAAAAAATCCAGACATCATTTTTTGCAGAAGAAACCACCACCGACAAACAAACTGCCAGTGATGCTTTCCAACTGCCCATCCTGCTTTTACCACAGATACTTATTGTCTCTCAGTTGCATAGGACATTTCTGCCGGATTGATAACCTTTCTCTCCTCCGGTAACTCTTCACGAAAGAAAATATCATCTGCCTTCCAGATTATTTCCACCCTATCTGGTCCGTAGACATACACCTTGTCAATGACCTTTGACAACACTTCCTTATCAAAGGTCTGTAATGCTGCTATGTCTGCCAGATTGTTTTCTTTTTCGCTTACGGTTTCCATTTTATCTTTTCTTTCAGAGGGTGGTAACGCATGACAGGGAGGAGAGCAAATCCTATTTTAATAATGAATACAGTCTGATTGAATCTGTTCAGAATCGGGAGGGTGTGACCTTTGATTATAAGGGCAGGAATGGAGGGCGGCAAAAAAAAGCCTTGTGACTTTTGAGCAGCTCTTTTCTATTGCGGAATACCTGATTCGTGCAGGGCAGTTCGTGGGAAATGACAGACTGGAAAGGTTTGAAAAGGACTGGGAAAGTATCGCTCTGGAGACGAAATCTCCGGTGGAACAGGATTTTGCAAATGCTCTGCTGGCATTGCAGAAAGAAGCGGTAAAGGGAAACTTCCGTTTTGAAGCAATGGAGCTTCCAAAAGCCGGACAAAAGACAAGATATGGATGGAATATAGAAGCAATCCGATTGATGAAGCAGATCGAGTATGAGGACAGGGCAGCTACACCGGATGAGCAGAAGATACTTGCCCGCTATGTGGGGTGGGGCGGTATTCCGCAGGTCTTTGATGAAAATAATGAGAGCTGGAAAAAGGAATATGCGGAACTAAAGAGCCTGCTGACAGGCAGCAGAGTATACAGATGCAAGGGAGTCCGTAACCACAGCCTTTTATACTTCGCCGGAAATCATTGAGGCAGTATATCAGGGACTATCACAGTTTGGCTTCAAAAAGGGAACTATCTTAGAGCCTTCTGTGGGAGTCGGTCATTTTTTCGGGGCAATGCCGGATTCCATAAGTGAAAGCAGGTTGTATGGCGTGGAAAAAGATGGTATTTCCGGCAGGATTGCAAAGCTGCTCTATCCAAAGGCTAAAATCAAGATATGCGGATTTGAGGATACTGTTTTCCCGGATAACTTTTTTTTGATGTTGCAGTAGGAAATATCCCGTTTGGAGATTTTAAGCTCTATGATAAGAAGTATGCAAAGCATAACTTCCGCATTCATGATTATTTCTTTGCAAAAGCATTGGATAAGGTCAGACCGGGAGGTATTGTAGCTTTTGTCACAAGCAAGGGTACGTTGGATAAAGCCAATCCGACAGTCCGTAAATATCTGGCGGAGAGGGCGGAGCTTATTGGGGCGGTACGACTTCCTAATACAGCATTTCGTGACAGCGCAGGGACAGATGTGACGAGTGACATTATTTTTCTGCAAAAGCGTGAGAATAAAATCGTAACAGAACCGGACTGGGTACATCTTGGCAAAACGGAGAATGGAATTGCTGTCAATTCCTACTTTGTGGAACACCCGGAAATGATGCTTGGCACGATGGAATATGATTCCCGTATGTTTGGTGATGAAAGCAAATATACAAGCTGTGTCAACCATGATGAGAAATTTTGATCTGAAATCTGCACTTTCGCAGGCGGTATCTAACTTAAAGGGACAGATAACCGATGTTATGGAGCTTTCGGATTCATCAGAACCAATTAAGGATATGATTGACGCTGATCCGGACGTAAAGAATTACACTTATACCTTTGTGGAGGGAAAACTCTATTACCGGGAGAACTCCAAAATGTACCGGAAGGAGGTGTCTGCTACTATGGAGGAGCGTATCCGGTTAATGGATGAGATTCGTTCTGTCACAAGGCAGCTCATTTTTATCCAGACGGAAGGGTGCGGAGATGCGGAACTGAAATTCCAACAAAAACTCTTGAATGAAAAGTATGATGCCTATGTGAAAAAATATGGTCCGATTACAGGCAGGGGCAGCCGACAGGCATTTCAGGACGCTGCAGATTATCCGCTGTTATGCTCCTTAGAGGTCGTTGATGAGGACGGAAATGTTAAAAAAGCGGATATGTTCTATAAGCAGACGATCCGTGCCAAGAATCAGGTAGACCGTGTGGAGACAGCCATAGAAGCATTAAATGTGTCTGTCAGCGAATTTGGTGCTGTGAATATTCCGTTTATGTTAAGTATCTATGAGCCGGATATAAAGAAGGCAATGGAACAGTTACCGGAAGGAAGCACATTGTCTGAGGATGCCGAGGCAGAGGTAAAGAGAGGGCTTCTGCTGGAGGAGCTTTCGGGGCTGATATATCTTGATCCGACAGAGTATAACGAAAATAATCTAAATGCAGGCTGGAAAACAGCGGATGAATACCTTTCCGGCAATGTCGGGACAAGCTCCGCATTGCCAAAGCCTATGCAGGAGAAGATAAGGAGCTGTTCTCTGTCAATGTGCAGGCATTAGAGCAGGTGCAGCCGAAGGATTTGGACGCTTCGGAAATCGAGGTCAGAATCGGGACAGCATGGATTGAGCCGGAGGACTACGAGCAGTTTATTTATGAGCTGCTTGGAACACCGGGCAGGGCAAGAGCTGTTAGAAATCAGCATTATAATTCCGGCATCCAGATTAAGTATAACACCTACGGACAGAATTGGTTTATTGAAAATAAATCGCTGGATAAGAGGTCGATTGCAGCAACAAAGACCTACGGTACAAGCCGCATAGATGCCTATACCATTATGGAGGAAACCTTAAATCTGCGCACCGTTACGGTCCGTGACAGGATTGATGACGGTGATGGGATGTACCATTATGTAGTCAATAAAAAGGAAACCATGCTTGCAAGGGAAAAGCAGAACCAGATAAAGGAAGCGTTTAAGGGGTGGATATTTAAGGATCAGGAACGCAGACAGAAGTATGTGGACTATTATAACAATACCTTCAACTGCATCCGGCTTCGGACTTATGACGGTTCTTACTTGAAATTTCCCGGCATGAACCCGGAAATCAAGCTGCGGGAACATCAGAAAAATGCGGTGTCAAGAATTTTGCTTGGCGGGAACACCCTGCTTGCACATGTGGTAGGGGCAGGAAAGACCTACACGATGATGGCAGCCTGCATGGAACAGAAGCGGCTTGGACTTGCCAATAAAAACGTCATCGTGGTTCCGAAGCCCCTGATTGGGCAGACAGCCGGGGAATTTATGCGGTTATATCCTTCGGCAAATATCCTTGTGGCAACGGAGCGGGATTTTGAAAAGAGCAGGAGAAAGCAGTTTGTGTCAAGAATCGCAACCGGGGATTATGACTGTATTATTATGTCTCACTCGCAATTCGACAAAATCCCGATTTCCAAAGAACGGAAGGAACGGATGCTGAGTGAACAGATACAGGAGCTTTCCTTTGCCATTGAAGAAATCAAGGCAGAAAAGGGAGAGCGGTGGACAATAAAGCAGATCGAGAGCCAGAAGAAAAGGCTGGAGCAGCAGTTAAAAGCCTTATCCGATGAAACAAGGAAGGATGACCTGATCAGCTTTGAGGAACTTGGTATTGATTCTATTATGGTAGATGAGGCGCATCATTTTAAAAAATCTTGCCATATTTTCTAAGATGAACAACGTTTCCGGCATTTCAAGCTCTGGCTCGCAGAAAGCGATGGATATGTATCTAAAATGCCAGTATCTCTCGGAGATTAACGATGGCAGGGGTATCGTGTTTGCAACCGGAACGCCTGTCAGCAATACTATGTGTGAGCTGTATGTGATGCAGCTATATCTTCAGAAGCAGGCATTAGAGCGGATGGACATCCACCATTTCGATTCATGGGCGACCAACTTCGGGGAAGTGACAACTGCCCTGGAACTTACGGTAGAAGGAAGCGGTTTCCGTTTCAAAAGCCGGTTTAATAAATTTACCAATTTACCGGAGCTTATGACAACTTTCCGTGAGGTTGCGGATGTGCAGACCGCCGATATGCTCTCCTGCCTGTGCCGGGACTTCGTGGCGGTGGTTATATCATCGTGGACAGCGAGCCGGATTGGTATATCAAGCAGGTCATGGAGAGCTTTGTGGAACGTGCAGAGGCAATCCGTGCCAGCGGTGTTGATCCGTCTGTGGATAATTTTCTAAAGATTACTAACGAGGCGAGGTTACTTGGAACTGATGCAAGGCTGTTGGAGAGAGACGCACCGAATAATCCGGACAGCAAATTGAATAAAGTAGTCGAGAATGTGGCAGGCGAATATTTTGCTAACAATAAAGATGGCAAAATCGGCTGCCAGCTTGTTTTTTTTCGGACATTGGTACACCAAAAGCCACATGGACGGAGGACTGGGAGGACTTATTCAAAAGCGGGGAACGTACCTTTGATGTGTATAACTATATCAAGACCGAGCTTGTGAAAAAGGGGATTCCAGCAGAGGAGATTGCTTTTGTCCATGACGCAAAGACGGACGCACAGAGGGGAGACACTTTTCCGGGAAATGCGGACAGGAAAGAAAAAGATAATGATTGGTTCCACCGACCAATGCGGAACCGGTGTCAATGTGCAGCGGCACTTGGTAGCCATGCACCATATCGACTGTCCCTGGAAACCTTCGTGTATTGAGCAGCGGGAAGGGCGTGGTATCCGGCAGGGCAACGAGAATGAGAATATCGCAGTTTACCGCTATGTAACAAAAAGGAACCTTTGATGCGTATAGCTGGAGTCTGGTGGAAAATAAGCAGCGTTTTATTTCGCAGGTCATGACAAGCAAGTCGGTGTCCCGTACCTGTGAGGATATTGATGAAGCAACGCTTTCTTATGCGGAAATCAAGGCTGTGGCAACCGGAAACCCGCTGATTAAGGAGAAAATGCAGCTTGAAAATGACGTGCAGAGATTAAAACTCCTAAAGAGTACCTACGACAGCCAGAAGTACAGCCTTGAGGATAACATTACCATCCGTTTCCCGAAGCTGATTGCTGCCGCAGAGGAAAAGGCAGAGTGCGTCCGGGCGGATATAAAGCAGGCAGAAGCAGGGCTTTTATCAGAACCGGACTTTGCTGTTACGATTGGAAAAGCAAAGTATACGGAGCGGGTAGATGGTGGAACGGTCATGCTGGAGGCTATCAGCAAGTGCAAGAATGGTGAAACGACACATCTTGGGGAAATTAAGGGCTTTGAGCTTTTAGTGGAGAAGAACTTTATCGGTGTGAATTATATGGTGCTTCGGGGAAAGACCGATTACAAGGCGGAGCTTTCCACAAGCCCGGTGGGAAACATGGTGAAGCTGGAGAACCTGTTTGGGGAATATCGCAAAATCTGGATTTCCTGACAAAGAAAATCGAACAGTACCAGAGAGACTTGGAGCAGTCAAAGGCGGACTACGAAAAGCCTTTTGCACAAGAGGCGGAGCTTACGGAGAAAACAGCCAGACTGAATGAGCTTAATGTGCAGCTTGATTTGGAAAATGGCAGGGCAGATGTGGATTTAATTGGAGAGGATAAGCAGGACAGAGTGGCGGAAAGCAGTATGTATCATACAAGACCACCCGGAAAAGAGGGAAGATGAAAAGAAAGTGGATAGCAGGAATTTTGATTGTGGCGGGGCTGGCAATTATGTCAGTCCCTCTTTACTGGAGAATTGCCGGAAACTATCGAAATCAGCAGATGGTAAAGGAAATTGAACAGATCATAGAGCAGGAGACAGAGAATGAAGAAGAAGAGGATCATGGGCAGACGGCACCCGAAGCCGCCATTAGTGAAGAAGATGTTGCCGCACTTTCCAAAGAGGAAGTAATCGGTCTGATAGAGATTGAGGCGCTTGACATCAAGTATGCGGTATTGGAGGGAGCCGGAAGTTATGAGCTTTCCTGCGGTATCGGGCATATTTCGGACACAGCAGGTATAGGAGAAGTCGGAAACTGTGTCCTTGCAGGTCACAATGGGAGCAGACATGGAACTTATTTTACGAACCTGAAAACCTTGAAAGAGGGAGATGTCATCAAGCTGACGGATAAAAAGGGCAATCAGTATTTTTATGTAGCAGAAAGCATGAAGGTGGTCGGTCCCTATGATAATTCTGTCAAGGATCAGGGCGACGCTGTGGAGCTGACACTCTTGACTTGCGAGAACAGCGGGACAATGCGGCTGGTCGTAAGCTGCACATTGTTTGAGGTAAAGCAAAGCCAGAATGAAAAGGAGGCGGCTGAATAATGGAGATACCATGCAGACTGCGGAATGTGGAGGAAATCATTAGTGAAATGGACTTGTTTTATGTGGCGGATGACATTCTGGAATGCGACGAGGATTATCGGATTGTGATAAGCGGCTGGTGGGTGCATATCCCGGAGCTTGGAATCAATCTTCGTGAGGGAGTGTTTTGTAATTATGATGAAACCGAAAAGAGTATCTTCCTGACTTTGCAATTACCGTCATTATGGAAGCGGGAACAGAGGAAGAACAGGATGGCGTATGGCTTTATTATGAACAGGACGGTTTTGAGATAACTTTAGCCAACTACCATAGCGGAAAGCTCGCTATGGAGGAAGTATCAGAATTATCCTGCCTTATTTGTATCCCGGACAATGAACCAGAAACAGAATGAACATGTCTGTGGCAAAGCCACAGATATTTCAGATAAGAAACTATCAATGATGTAAGGTCTGCAAGACAGACGGAAAGAGAGGAATCTATGGAGTATTCAATCAAGTTGAACGCAGTAAACAACCCGGAGAAAAGTGTGAGGGCATTTGCCACCGTGACCTTTGGCGACTGTTTTAAGATCACCAATATCGCTGTGGTAGAGGGCAGGGAGAGTCAGCCTTTTGTGTCCATGCCTTCCTTTAAGAGCAAGGAGAGAACGGAGCATAACGAGCCGGTCTATAAGGATGTGTGCAATCCGATTACAAGTGAGTTCCGCAAGGCATTGTATGATGATATTCTTGCTTTATACGATGAGATGGAGCAGACAGGCAGGGCAGAAGTCAGCAGAGAGGCACAAAACCCGCAGGAACCGGAATTTAAGGTTGCAGTAACGCCCTTTGAGAGAGAGGGAAGCAACATTCGTGGTCTTGCCCGTATCTACTTTGAGGACAGCTTTGTGGTAAGCAATGTCAGCGTAATCCAGGGCATGGAAAAGGAATTTGTCGCAATGCCCTCCTACATGGTAAAGCAGAACGGGAAAGACGGAAAAAGCCAGTATCAGGATGTTTGTTTCCCGGTTACAAAGGAGTTTCGTGAGAAGCTCTACAATGAGATCATGGATTGCTACAAGCAGGAAAAGGAAAAAGCTATGAATCAGGGTATGGAACAGGCAGCCACACAAAGCTATGCAAGGGCAGAGAACAGACAGCCGGAAAAGGACCTTCCCTTTCGCTAAGAAGGAGGAATAAGAAGCTGGTGTAAAGGGGTATGCAGGTCATGCCCCTTTCTGCCGGAAAGGAGAGAGATATGGAACCGGAACAAAATAAAAGAATGACAAAAGATGCCATTATTCAGGAGCTGATTGCCCTTCTGAATCAGAGCCAGCAAAAGGAAGCAGCGAACAGCGTATTTGAGATGGCAGCCTTAATTGATGGAATGGAACAGAAACTCGACCTTGTGACAGAGGAGCTTTTAAGTGTCCGAAAGCAGCTTGAAAGAATGGAGCAGGAAAAAAGCAAATAAATCTTTGAAAGCTGTCCTTAAAAAGTCGGTGGATTCCTTAGAACAGCAATGCCATAAGATGAAGGAACAGCTATTTGAAATCAAGGAAGAAGTGAGAGGGAAGGCTTCTGAGATTGTGGAAGAAGTAAAGCAGAAAGGGAAAAAAAGCCTTAAATAAGGTGTCAGAATTTCTTGGAATTAAAGAAAAGCTGCAAAATTCCGAAATAATGTGCAGAAATCTATTACCGATGTTGAGCAGAGCATTGAAAAGATTGATGCATTGGGCACAGGTATGAGGGAGGCGGTACAAAAAGCCGCCAATACAATCCGTGCCTTTACAGATAAACCGGAAAAAGAGTATGGTGAGAAGAAATTTTCAAAGACAGAACTGATAAAGAAGCCTTTGCAGGCAAAACGAAAGCTATTATGTGGTATGTTGGGTTACACAGATGCTGCAATAGAAAAGGTGGAAAAACTTTCGGCGGATGTAAAGCAGTATCAAAGTGAAAGAGCTGACCGGGAAATTGAACGCATGGCAGGAGCGGAAATGGTTGATCCAATAGCCTTGTCAAGAGTGGCAGAGCCGGAATACCAGTATGGTGCAGAGGCTTTCGAGGCGCAGCAGCAGGATATAACAAAAGCAATGAGTGAGAGCATGGCGGCAAAAGATGTACCTGCTATGAATGGAAAGAGCCGATAGGAGCTATCCCCTTGAATTGAACTTAGGTTTGATTCAAGGGGTTTTTTGTTTTTGGGGTGTCATTTTCTGCAATGAAAAGTCACTTTCTGCAAAGATTATTGTAAATTAATCTGAGGGTGGATATAGTTAATAAGGATTTATAGAGTATGTTGTTTGAATAAATAGTTATAAGTAAGCTGATATGTCTATGAGTTTGACAGTAGCTTTAAACTTATAAAATTTTGTGTGAAAGGAGGACAAAGTTATGAAGAAAAAAACTTACAAAGAAGAATAAGGCAACTGCTGGAACATTAGTTGCATATTCATGTAGTGGTTGCAATTTTAATTGCTATTGTAAGACAACCTCATTAGCTGCTTCTGATGCTTCTACGGTTGTGAATCTTAGATTATCTGCTGTAGTATTAGGATAATTAAGAGAGTACATTAGAAAGAATTACAGTATATTCTATGCTGTAATTCTTTCTGATCACATTTAGATTGGTGGTGAATATATGAATGAATCTGTTTTTCATTTATTTAAAACATATAAAAACAACTATATATACGATGTTAATACTAACGTACTTATGACAGTAAGTGATGAATATGCCAAAAGGATAGTAGAATATAAAAAATACAGGAAAATTAAATTGTGTAGTAAAGAAATTGCAAGAGCAAGGTTATCTTAGGGCTAGGAACAACTTTGTTATGGAACATCCTGAAACAGAAGGATTAGAGTACATATTGGAGAATAATTTAAATACAATGGCATTGCAGCTTACCCAAAATTGTAATTTAAGGTGCAAATATTGTGTTTATTCTGGAAATTATGAGAACAGGAAACATTCATCTTTAAAAATGAATAAAGAAATTGCATATAGAGCAATAGATTTTTTTGTAAGGCATTCATCGGATTCTGAAAAATTACATTTGGGATTTTATGGAGGAGAACCTTTATTAGAATTTGAATTAATTAAGGGCTGTGTGGAATATATAAAAAAAAATAGCAAATAAGGAAGTTATTTTCAATATAACGACCAATTGTGTTTTGTTGGATGAAAGTAAAATTGATTTTTTATATAAAAATAGATTTAGGCTTACAATTAGTTTGGATGTCCACAAGAAATACATGATGCAAATAGGGTAAAAACGTGACGATAGCGGAAGTTTTGCTAATGTAATAAATGCAATAAAAAATCATTAAACAAAAATATCCGGACTATCTTAGAGATGTTAATATAAATGCAGTATTAGATGTGTCAAAAGAATTTAAGAGTGTTTATGATTTTTTTGTATGGATGACCAGATATATGATATTTATGCAACATATAATTTTCAAACGGATGATTATGTAATACATAAAAAGGAAATGAGCGAAGCGTTTAAAATCAATATATGCTGGAACAACTCAAATATATCATGGCAATGTTAGAAAAAAAAGATATATATTCTAAATCAAATATCTTTGATTCATATATTAAACAGTTGATAGGGCGTGTTCATAAAGTGATAAGGTATAAATCATGCGAAATATCGAAAACACATCCTGGCGGATACCGTGTGTACCGGGAAAACATAGATTTTTTGTTAATGCTGAAGGCTATTTTTACCCATGCGAAAGAGTAAATGAATTATCTCCAGTAATGCAAATAGGAAATTTAGAAACTGGATTTGAACTGGAGAAAGTTGAAAATCTTTTGAATATTGGAAAATTGACAGACGAAGAATGCAGGAAATGTTGGGCATTTAGGTTTTGTACAATATGTGCGGCAAAAAGGTGACGAGGGAGGAGAATTATCAAGAACCAAAAAGCTAGAAAATTGTAAAATTGTAAAAGAGACAATTGATAGTTTATTACACGATTATTGCATGTTAAGGGAGTTGGGATTTGATTTTGATTATGATTATGAAATGGAGTAGAAGTACATGTTAAAAAAAGCAATATTATATCCAATTACTAAGGAAAATGAGATATTACTTAGGTATAGTAGTTTATTAGAGCAAGTAAAAATTATTGGAGGTTTGCTACTTGATGAGTCGATAGACGAAAGTTACTCTAATGCAATGGTAGGACTAAAGGAAATAGATAGGTATGATACAGTTATAATAGGGGATGGAACAATTTTAGAAAATAGCAATGAGAAAAAATAATTGACTTGATTTATAATGTTGTAAATTATAAAAAAGACATAATTATATTGTATCAATTAAATCAGGAACAATATGAATTGATTTGTAATGTCTGTAAAAAAAATGGAGTTAATTTTGAATTGATTTCTGGTTTGGATGTGGAAAATTGTAATTATTCTAAAGAGATTTATGTCATCAATACACCGATTATATTAGTGACAGGTGTTAATGAGCATACTGATAAATTTGAGACTCAATTATTAATAAGAAAATTTTTTATAAAAAAGAGGATATAAAGTTAGCCAAATTGGAACAAAAGGTTTAGCAATTTATTTGGAATGTATGCTTTTCCGGAATTTATGTATCAAAATATTCAAGAGCAAGAAAAAATTATTCGATTTAATCGTTTGTGTAAAAGTATAGAAAAAAGGAAAATCCAGATGTTATTATTGTAGGTGTGCCGGGAGGAGTAATTCCAATTAATAATGAATTTGTTAATAGATTTGGGATTACAGCTATCGAGGTTGGATCTGCAATAAATGTTGATATTATGATTTTAAATTTGAATTATGATGATTACACAACAAATTTCTTTGATGATATGAGACTTATGGCAAAGTATAAATTTAATGTAGAGAGTTTGTTATTTAACATGACAAATCATAAAATTGATTTTCAGCGGAGCAAAGAAGATGGCATTTTAAGATTTGTAACATTGGAAAAGATAAAAGTAAAAGATATGGTTTCTAAGATTGAAGAAATTAATCTGTATGAAAATGATGAAAACGGAATAAATAAAATGTGTGAAGAGATTTTGGAAGAATTAGATGGATCAGATATACAACTTATGTAGGTGAATATTATGAAAAAAGACAGAAGTTATAAAGATAATTGCCAGATTTATCTGTATTAATGAAGAAGATATTGAAAGTGAATTATTAGATTACAATGTATTTGGTAATAAAATAAATTTGACTCAATGCAAATATTAAGTTTATTTTCTATTTTGGAAGAAGAACTTGGAATAAAACTTAGTTATGATAGTATAAAAGAATTAGAAAAAATAACATTTCGTGTAATAATAGACTTGTGTATAAAGGAGTTGGAATAATATGGATATACAGGGAATTTGTTCATTAGGGGTTAATTTATTATACTCAGGAAATTGCATAAAGTGTGGAAATGAATTTGATACTATTATGCAACAAATAAGTGAAGATAAAGATGTTGAAGAAATGAAGGAGTATTTAGATGAGAAATTTAACATAACAACTATTGTTACTGAGTATAGTTGTGAATCAACTGATTCAAAAGCTGAAAATTATGATCTTGCCATGTTAGAAAAATATGACATGACAGGTGCAAGAAATGTAGTTATATCAAAAAATCTTTATTAAGAATGAAAAATGATATTAGATTTAGACAGAAAGTTTTTGAGTCAATAGAAGGACTAAGTTGTACTAGTAAATTGACAGGTGGAATGATAAAAAGTACAGGTGTTTTTATTCATGAAGATGGAACAGGAGGATATTGGACAGAGTTTGATTGGGGAGATGATGAAGATGAAGCAAAATCACCAAAAAATAATGTAAGCATATTTGGAATAAAATCAGCACAGATAACCAATAATTATATATCTGTCAATAGGAATATATCAGAACAATTTCTTAATTCAATAATGGTTATGAATTCTTGTTATATAGAAGAAGATAGGAAAAAAAGAGAAAGTAAGGTGGACTGCGTTCTCTCATTACTTTTGTTGTTGCCTGTTACTGTGCCTCAAGAGCCTATGCTTCATACTGATATTCCAGCTTGGCTACTTTTGGTAATGCTATGAGACAATAAAAGTTCTTATGGTATAAATGGAGGTAATTGATTTGAAAAAAGTAATTTTAATAGTGACGTTTATTTTAGCGGCAATCATTGGCTCGTTTGGAATAATTAAGATAAATGAAAAAGGTAATTCTGTTTCTCAACATTATGATATGAATATATCAGATGATATATTATGTGATGGAGATGAAGTTTTTGAAGCGGTAAAAAGTAATGCACCTGCACTTAGTTATGATGGAGATTCAGTAAAGTTAGGATATATGAGTGATGATTTAGTGTATAGGGAGTATTCTTGGGGACATTGTTTAGAAAAGGGATATGAGATAATAATTGAGAAATGCAGGCATTATCCCACGGAAACGCTTTCTTTGAGTAACTACGTTGCATATTTTCTGTTACTTTTTTATATTCCGTCGCAACGTACTGACTGCCACGATCCGAGTGAATGATCAATGGCTGGTCGATATTTCGGCGAGCTTTGGCTTTGTTTATCGTATCAATCACGCAGGATACTTCCAATGTTTCTGAAAGTGTCCATGCTATGATTTTTCTGGAAAATAAATCCATAATACTGGTCAGATAGACAAATCCATCTATTGTCCAGATGTAGGTGATATCCGAACACCAGACGGCATTCGGACGGTCAGGATTAAACTGCTCATCGAGGATATTTTGTAATTCAGTGCTGAAATCAGAATC
>VOFB01003582.1_pt1 | contig 137053 bp, 139 predicted proteins | sample 5384141 | NCBI WGS metagenome assembly VOFB01 (sample SAMN12384721, study PRJNA508395) | human gut metagenome | isolation source: healthy gut A | host: Homo sapiens
CGATATTGTATGACTCATTCTTGTCCTTTAGCATGATGGTCAAAGATATCGGTCCGGTGCGGGTGTTGCGGCGGCTGAAGGTGCTGACAGCGCACTGAAGGAACTACTGTCAGCCTTATGCGCTGTATATCAGATTTTTATTGTGGCTGAACACACTGAAGGATACTTTGAATTCCAGGGTATTGGTGAAGTGAGAATGATAAACGGGAAGCTGGATAGGGTACTGCATATGTTTGCTTCTCACTGATTTTATAAAAAACGAAACTTCTGCCCGTAAAGATGAATCGGGGCAGAAGTTTCGTTTCTCGAATATGGATTGCCGGAGTATTATCCCAGTAATTCTTTCACTTTAGCCGAGATGGCACGTCCTTCGGCTTTGCCTGCCAACTTTTTGGTGGCGACACCCATGACTTTACCCATATCCTGAGGACCGGCGGCACCCACTTCTGCAATTATTTCTTTCAAAGCGGCTTCCAGTTCTTCGTTACTCATTTGTTTGGGCAGATAGGCTTCAAGCACTGCCACTTGGGCCAGTTCGGCTTCTGCCAAGTCGGCGCGGCCCTGACTTTGGTAAATGGCGGCTGAATCTTTCCCTTGTTTTACCAGTTTCTGCATGATTTTCAATGCAGCGTCATCCGTCAAAGTGTCGTTGGCGCCCGGTGCTGTCTTTGCTTCAAGGAAGAATTTTTTCACATTACGCAAAGTTTCCAGTTTCACTTTGTCCTTGGCTTTCATAGCCTCTTTGATATCGTTGCTGATTACGTCAAATAAATCCATGGTTCTTTTCTATTTTAGTTGTTAAAATGTGATCGTTATTCCGCCGTTTTCGGCATCGTTATTGAATGTTTCCTCTTCTTCGGCTATTGCTTTAGACTGGATACTTTCCAACACAGTTTTGGTACGTTGGAAAGTAGGGGTCGTTTCCACCATACTGATAATGTCATCATTGTCCAGATCCTCCAGGCTGAAGATGTAAATGTTATGGCGTTTCTTCTTGTTGCTGTTCTTGAAGGTGTCTTTGCCGTAGTAATCTCCACGACGTTCATCCTTGCGCTGTTCCTCTTCTTCCAGTTCTTCCAGTTTCTTTTGTTCCTCGATGGTGCGTTTGTTCATCATGTTGTCCATGCCCGGTACATCCTTGATGCCGAAGCCGGTGGCAAGTACGGTGAACTTCACCTGTTCTTCCAGCGACTCGTCGATATAGAGCCCCCATTTGGTTTCCACGTCTTTGCCGAATTTGCTCATGAAGTCATGAACCTCATTCATCTCTTCCATCATCAACTCGCTCTTGGTGCTGAAAGAGATGTTGAACAGGATCTTCTTCGAGTTGAAGATATCGTTGTTGTTCAGCAGCGGGGAATGGAGCGCATCATTGATAGCCTGGCTCACGCGGCTTTCCCCTTTGCCGTATCCCGTACTCATAATGGCTACCCCACCATCTTTTAGTACTGTTTTCACGTCATTGAAGTCCAGGTTGATGGTACCGCGGATGGTGATAATCTCGGCAATACTCTTGGCTGCGATAGATAAAGTGTCATCCGCTTTGCCGAAAGCGTTCATCACGCTGAAGTCCGAATAAATATCACGCAGACGTTCATTGTTGATCACCAGCAGGGCATCTACATGCTGGCTCATTTTCTCCACGCCGTCCAGCGCCTGGTCAATCTTCCGGTTTCCTTCAAAAAGGAACGGAATGGTGACAATACCTACGGTGAGGATATCCATATCTTTGGCTGTCTTGGCAATGATCGGAGCCGCACCGGTTCCGGTACCTCCTCCCATTCCGGCAGTGATAAATACCATTTTACAGCCGTCGTTCAACATTCCTTTTACGTCTTCTATACTTTCTTCGGCTGCTTCACGTGCACGCTCCGGGCGGTTTCCGGCTCCTAATCCTTCTTTTCCCAGTTGCAACTTCACGGGAACGGGGGATTCGGCCAACGCCTGGTTATCTGTGTTGCACACAACAAATGTTACATCGTGTATACCTTCTTTATACATGTGATTTACGGCATTGCCGCCGCCACCTCCCACACCGATTACTTTAATGATAGTCGGGTTTTCTGCCGGGAAATCGAATGGCATTATAGTTTCATCAGACATAATCTTCTATATTATATTAAGGTGATGTAATTCGTTATTATTCTTCCAGAATCCTTCCAAACAAGTCGGTCAGCCGTTTGATCGGATTGTTGGCTTCTTTCAAACTCTTGATTTCTTTTTCCAGGTCGCGTATTTGGTTCAAAGCTTCTGCCACTCCCAGATCGCGTGCTTTGGCCAGTTGCGACAAGGCATTTTTGTATTTGCCTGCCTCTTTCAGCTCTTTTGCGTTTCTTATCAGGCTCTCGCAAGTGGCTTTTCGCAGCTTCTCCTCTTCCTCTGCTTTCTTGGCTGCCGCTGCTATTCTGGCTGCTTCTTCTTTCTCTCTTTTCCTTTTGTCTTCCACATTCTCGCCGCTTTCATCGAAGAGAGGTACTTGGATAGGACGTTCCGGGCGGTAACAGTTCTCTTTTCCGGCTCCTAGCAAAGCGATGATTGTATTGCATGTACCATCTTTTTTCAGTTCCATCATGCCACCTTTCAGGCTTAGCTGGCTTTCTTTGGCCATTCTTACCTTTTCTACTTTGGTACGGTTGCTGAATGCTTCCTCCATATTCTTTAGATTTGCAGCACCGCCGGTAATGATAGCTCCTGCCAGCAGTTTGTCTTCATATCCCGAAAGAACAATCTGGTTCCATACATTGGCCAGTATCTCATTGACACGCGCTTCTACGATGTCTTCCAGTAAGTGTGACTCAATACTGCATTTCCCGTCCAGCGAGTAGGTAGGGTTGTCATCTCCGTCTTCCGACTTGTCGGCATAGGCATTGCCGTATTTCTTTTTCAGTTCTTCGGCATCTTCCTCTTCAATTTGCTGGCTGCAAATATCTTTGGTGATGTTGCTGCCTCCCAATGGGATGACTGCCAAATGGCGGAGTATGTTGTTTTTGTAGACAGATACAGTAGTCGTATCTGCGCCAAAGTCGATGAACATGCAGCCCGAACGTTTTTCACTGTTGGTCAGTACGGCATTGGCCAGAGCCAACGGTGAGATGATGTAGTCGGCTATTTCGATTCCTGCCTGTTTGAAACATTTGTCAATGTTCTGCTTCACGCTGCTGCGGGCGATGATATTAAGGAAACGCCCTTCTATATGATCGCTGGGAACTCCTACAGGATCGGCCAGCAGGTTGATGCCCACTTTATATTCCTGGGGTGCTACTTCCAGTATTTCCTGGTCTATGATGGGGACTTCGCGGTTGCTGTCCATGATGGAGTCAATCAGTTCCTGTGAAATTTTGGTTTCTTCTTCCAGATGACGTACCTCCGTATTACGGATGGTGCGTAGAGATTGTCCTCCGATACCTACATAGACCTTTCCGATAGAAGCCTTTAATGTCGATTCCAGTTTCTTGATAATCGAAGTAAGGCTTTGTGCGGTTTTGTCCAGATTGTAAATCACTCCCTTACGGATAAAATCCGAAGAGTTTTCGCTGGCGAGGGCCAGCACTTGTATGCTTCCGTCCGCATGTTTCTTTCCTGCAATACCTGTGATCTTGGAGGATCCCAGTTCTATTGCTACTATAAAATCTGTTGCTGCCATATCTTACTTCTCTTTTTTAGTACAAATAATCTGATTATTAAATTCCAGACTGATGCGGCTGTACTTGTTCCAGCCTACTTGGTTCAGTCCTTTCTCATAAAAAGTTTTTAGTTTCTCGAACTTTTCCTCATAATTTCCGGGCTTGCCTAAGAATATGATATGTTCGCCAACCCGTGGAACCAGTTCCAGTTCTTTGGCTTGTGTCACATTGATCTGCTCTATCTGGGCATCCCATAGCGGATGGGCTTGTAGAAAGGCTCCTAACGTATATAGTTCCTTGACGGCAAAATCACGATCCACGTATCCTGTAACAACAGCTACGTGTGCCGAACTGTTGGGTATCGGCATGATTTTTCCTTTATTGTCAATATAATAGTTGTCTCCGTTGTTTGCCATCACTCTGAGGATGGGGAGGCGCTGTGTCACTTCGATACCTATCTTGCATCCCGGTGTACGGTAACATTCCACATTTTCAATCAAGGGATGTTGGCTGAGTTCTTCTTCCAGCAGGCGGGTGTTGATGTCGCCCATCTTCTTGCCCACGGGGGAGAGTTTCTTACCGTTCAGTAAGCGGAGTATCCCTTTCTGGCTGATGAAACCATGGTCTATACTGTCCTTGATAATCAATTCCATACCCTTGCAAACCTGGTCGGCAGGCTTGGTGTTGAAAGCGGTAACGGCTACAATAAGGTAGGCGGTTATCAGCAACAGAAACAGGAGTATGAGAATTTTCTTTATCATCTTTTATTCAGTAATCCGCAGATTTGGGGTACATAGTTATCTATGTCGCCCGCGCCCAGGGTGATTAATACTTCTATATCTTTCTTGCTCAGTACGTCTAGAATTTCTTCTTTCTTGCACATGCTCTTCTCGATGCCCGGACGCAGATGGTCGTAAATCAGTTTGCTGGTGACGCCGGGAATCGGTTGCTCACGTGCCGGATAGATATCTACGAGGATGACTTCGTCCAACAAGGAAAGGCTGTCGGCGAAATCTTTGTAGAAATCACGGGTACGTGTGTAGAGGTGCGGCTGGAAAACAGCCGTCAGCTTCTTGTCCCGATAGAGGGCACGCATGGAGAGTATGCTTTGTTTTATCTCGGAAGGATGGTGCGCATAGTCGCTCAGGAAAACCACCTTGTCGTTCTTTATCTTGAAATCGAAACGACGGTCTACTCCGCGGAAACTTGCCATACCTCTCTTTATTTCTTCGTCAGTCAATCCGCTCATCTGCGCCAAAGCCATGGCGGCTACCCCGTTCTCAATGTTGATGCTGACGGGGACACCCAACTGTATATTGGGGATATTTCCCAAGGGTGATACGTAATCAAAGAAAATCTCACCGTTCCCAATACGGATATTCTCTGCATGAAAGTCACCCTCTTCTTTAGAATAGGTGTACAGTTTCACACCATTCTGCAAAGCCGGTTGCAGCTCGATGCCTTTACGTACAATCAATGCACCTCCCGGCTGGATGAGTGAGGTATATTTGCGGAAGCTTTCCAGATAAGCCTCTTTGGTTCCGTAGATATCCAGATGGTCGGGATCGGTTGCGGTAATCACCGATATGTAGGGCGAGAGCCAATGGAAAGAACGGTCGAACTCGTCGGCTTCAATAACCATGTATTCACTGCTGTCAGACAACAGCAGGTTGGTGCCGTAATTCTTTGAGATGCCTCCCAAAAAGGCGTTGCATCCTACATGGGATTGGTGTAACAGATGGGCTGTCATGGTAGAAGTGGTGGTCTTACCGTGAGTGCCGGCTACACAAAGTCCTTTTCCTGCATGGGTAAGCATTCCCAATACCTGCGAACGTTTATGTATCTCGAAACCGTTTTCCCGGAAATAGGTAAACTCTTTATGTGTATCGGGGACAGCCGGAGTATAGACAACCAATGTAGTTGCCGGGTCGCGGAATGCATCCGTTATCAGTTCCGTGCTTTCTTCGTAATGGATGGCTGCTCCTTCTTCTATCAGCTTTTCTGTCAGTTCACTGGGCGTACGGTCATATCCGCCTACCTTCTTGCCTTTTGACAGGAAGTAGCGTACCAATGCGCTCATGCCGATACCTCCGGCACCGATGAAATAAACTGATTTTAATGTGTTAACGTCCATTTTCTTTTCTGTATTTATCAGCCAGTTTGAATACCTCCCGGGCAATAACGTTGGCTGAGTCGGTAAAGGCTAATTTAGCAATATTTGTACTTAAACTTTTCAATGTTTCCGGCTGTTTCACGGTTTCAACCGCTTTGTCCAGCAGAGCTTCTTTGGCAGCGGCGTCCTTGATATAGAGTGCTGCGTTTTTATTGACCAGCGCCAGTGCGTTCTTGGTCTGATGATCTTCGGCCACATTAGGTGACGGAACCAGAATGACGGGTTTCTGCAACAAACAGAACTCGGAGATGGAACCTGCTCCGGCACGGCTGATTATTAAATCGGCAGCACTGTATGCGGCGGCCATATCGCTGATAAAATCGGTTACGTGGAGCATTGGTAACTCACCGGCCTGGGCTACTGCGGCGCGTGCTTCGCCGATATATATTTTCCCGGTTTGCCAGATAAACTGCGCGCCGGATGCTTTAATCTTGTCCAAACCTTCCATCACGCAGTTGTTGATGGTGCGTGCTCCCAAGCTTCCTCCTACAATCAGGATTGTTTTCTTGGATGGGTCCAGCCCGAAGGAGCGGATAGCCTCTTCACGGCTGATGTGATGGTTGCGCAGTCCTTGGCGGACAGGGTTTCCGGTCAGGATAATCTTGTCTTTTTCAAAGAAACGTTCCATGCCGTCGTATGCCACGCATATTTTGCAGGCTTTCTTTGCCAATAGTTTGTTGGTTACTCCGGCATAAGAGTTTTGCTCTTGTATCAGTGTCGGAATACCCATCATCCCGGCCATTTTCAAAGTAGGACCGCTGGCATATCCGCCTACACCTACTGCTGCATGTGGCTTGAAATCCTTGATGATTTTACGTGCCAATAGCTGGCTTTTGACCAATTTGAAAAGAACCGAAACATTTTTCAATAAGTTCTTACGGTCGAATCCGGCAACAGGTAATCCTTTTATAGGGTATCCGGCAGCAGGAACGCGTTGCATCTCCATTCTGCCTTCAGCGCCTACGAACAGGATTTCCGCTTCGGGATGTTGTTCCTTGATGGCGTTGGCAATAGAGACTGCGGGGAAAATGTGTCCCCCGGTTCCTCCTCCGCTGATGATGATTCTTAAATTTTCTTCCATAATTCCTTTTTAGTCGAATTATTCGCAAAAGTATAAATAATACTTTTAAAATGAATGGTTTATATTATATTTCTTCTTCCGGCTCCCGCTTCCCGGCTGCATTCAGCATTGCCTTCAAGTCATCGGGCAGCGAGTTCTCCTCCGGCGGGAGGGAAGTGGTGGCATTGTCACCCGACGGAAGTGTGGTAATGGCTTCCTGCATGGCGGCTACTATTTCCTGGCGCCGTTCGGCCTTGGCTGCCAGTTCGGCTTCTTCCAACGCCTGTTGCTCGGCAGCTTTCTGTTCTTCTTTCTCAGCCACGTAGCGGCTGACACTTAATATCATACCGATGTAGGCGCAGTTGATGAGTGTAGAGGTTCCTCCTTTGCTGATAAGCGGCAGGGGTTGTCCGGTGACGGGGAACAGACCTACGGCCACCATCATGTTAAGCATCGCCTGAGATACCAGCAACAGGGCGATGCCCATCACCAGAAAGGCAGGAAAACTTTTTTCACTTCTTCGGGCTATTTTACCCGCCCGCATCAACAGCCAGATGTAGAGAATCACTACAAAGGCGCCTCCCAGCAACCCCAGCTCTTCTATGATTATAGCAAAGATGAAGTCCGAGAATGCTTGTGACAGGAAATCCCGCTGCACACTGTTACCCGGCATCTTTCCTATGATGTTGCTGGAGGCGATAGCAATATTGGCGTGTGCTATCTGGGCGTCCTTGTCTATATCATATTTGGCGGCAGGAACGGCTTCTTTATCCTCGAAGAAACCTTTTATACGGTTCTGCCAGGTTTCTACACGGTGCATCATGGGGACTTTGTTCAGTTTGTGTGTGGGCATAATCATCACTATGCCTACAAAAAAAGCCACCATAACTCCGGCTATTCCCATTAACTTGGCCAATTGCTTCCAGGGTACCCGGCCGATCACCATCATTAAAAAGACTACTCCGAAAAGCAGTGCTGCGGTAGAACCGTTTTCGGGAGCAATCAGAATGAAAACAACTCCGGTGATCCACATTATATATTTGAATGCTTTCGGATTGGCGTTGTCTTCTTCCTGAAACTTGGATAGAATAAATGCGGTGACAATAATCACGGCCATTTTTGCCAGTTCGGAAGGCTGGAACTGGATACCGAAGAAAGTCATCCAACGGGCTGCACCATTGACACGGTCTCCGGTAATCAATCCCATACCCATTACAAATATCAGCAATAATGTCGATAGGGGTAGCAGGAAGACGGGAAACACACGGAAATATTTGTAGGGAATGTTATGTACCAGTACCACAATGCACACACCTACCATCAGGATGACACTGTGCTGGGTGATAGGTCCCCAATGATCCCCACTTTTGTAGGTAAGCGTGCTGGCGGCACTAAATACCTCGACGATAGAGATCAGACAAAGAAACAGGAAAATAATCCAGATTACTTTGTCGCCCTTGAACAAGTCTTTTATCAGATCCATTATCTATATACCTTAATACTATATTACAGGTTTCTTACACATTCCTTGAACTGCTCGCCACGGTCTTCGTAACTTTTGAAAAGGTCGAAGCTAGCGCAGCATGGACTTAATAATACGGTTTCGCCTTTCTTGGCCATCCGGTAAGCAGCGTCTACGGCATCCTTCATGCTTTGTACATCGGCTACAGGCAGGCCGAACTTGTCAAAGAAATCATGCAATTTCTCATTGTACAATCCCATGTAGATCAATCCGGTACATTTTTCTTTTACCAAGTCGGCAATTTCGTTATAATCGTTGCCTTTGTCTTTCCCGCCTAATATCAGGATGGTTTTGGTTTTCATGCTTTGCAAAGCATACCAGCAGGAATTCACATTGGTAGCCTTGGAGTCATTGATATAATCCACCCCTCTTACCCGGCAGACTTTTTCAAGGCGGTGTTCCACTCCCTTGAAATCACCCAAGGCCTCGCGGATGCATTCTTTGCGGATACCCGCCAGGTTGGCAGAGATACCGGCCGCCATGGAGTTGAACAGATTATGGGTTCCGGTCAGTGCCAGTTCCTCCTGTTCCATGTTGAAAGCGATTGGTTCTGTAAAATAAACCTTGTCCTGTTCCACGTATGCGGCGGTTCCTTCCTCTTTTCCTTTCGGCAAAAGGGTAGTAATGGCCATGAATGCCATATTTGTGTAATTCACGCTGGATGATGGGGTCATCGTTCCAGAAGATGAAGGCATCGTCCGGGGTCTGGTTCTGGATAATGCGGAATTTGGCATCCACATAGTTTTGCATCTGGTGGTCGTAACGGTCCAGATGATCCGGCGTGATGTTCATCAATACGGCAATGTTGGCATGGAACTTGTACATGTTGTCCAATTGGAAACTGCTTAACTCGATCACATAATAATCATAGTTGCATTCTGCTACCTGATATGCCAGACTTTGGCCGATATTTCCGGCTAGTCCCACATTCATACCTGCTTTCTTGAAGATATGATAAATCAGCGAAGTAGTTGTTGTTTTTCCATTACTTCCTGTAATGCAAATCATTTTGGCATTGGTATAACGTCCCGCAAATTCTATTTCGGAGATGATAGGGGTGCCTTGTGACTTTAACTTAAGAATCATCGGGGCATCATTCGGAATACCCGGACTTTTGATTACTTCATCCGCATTCAGAATGAGAGATTCGGTATGTTTGCCTTCTTCCCATTCGATGCCTCGCTCGTTCAGCATGTTTTTGTATGTGTCCTTAATCGTGGACATGTCTGAAACGAAGGTGTCGAAACCTTGTTTCTTTGCCAGAACGGCTGCTCCCGCACCGCTTTCTCCGGCTCCTAGTATGACAATTCTTTTAGCCATAATCTTCGTTTATCTTATCTTATCTTTAATGTAATAATCGTAATTGCAGCGAGTACGATGGTGACAATCCAGAAGCGTACCGTGATTTTTGACTCATGGAATACGCTGTTGGGTTTCATGAACAGATAACTGCAATTGGGGTCTAACTGTGCTAATGTAGTGCGGAAATGGTCGTGGATAGGGGCACGTTTGAATACGCGTTGCAAATGTCCTTTCTTTTTTCCGCTTTTGAAATATCTCACCTGTAGAATGACCGAAAGGTTTTCTACCAAGAAGATTCCACAGAGAATAGGTATAAGCAACTCTTTATGAATGATGATTGCAAATACCGCTATGATACCACCAATGGTCAAGCTGCCGGTATCGCCCATAAATACTTGGGCGGGAAAAGCATTGTACCAAAGGAAACCGATCAGTGCGCCGATGAAGGAGCAGATAAAGATTACCAGTTCTTCACTGCCGGGAATATACATGATATTAAGGTATCCTGCATATTCGATGTGGCTGGATACGTATGCCAATATGCCCAAGGTAAGACCGATGATAGCAGAATTTCCGGCTGCCATCCCGTCCATCCCGTCATTCAGGTTGGCACCGTTAGATACGGCAGTAACTACGAAGATGGTAACTAATACGAAAATAATCCAACCTACAGCCTGGGCATTGTCTCCCAGAAAACCTACGAAATCAGCATAATCCAAATTGTTGTTCTTGAAGAAAGGAATCGTAGTTTTGGTGGACTTCTGATCTTGTTCCTTGTGCACCACTTCCACAATTTCTCCTCCTCTTTGTATTTCTACGTTCTCACGGATAACCACGCTCGGACTTAAATATAAGGTGAGTCCCACAATGAGTCCCAAACCTACTTGGCCGATGATCTTGAATTTGCCGTGCAACCCTTCTTTGTCTTTACGGAAGACCTTGATATAGTCGTCCAAAAAGCCTAACGTACCCAGCCAAATGGTGGTAATCAACATTAATATCATGTAAATATTATGCAGCTTCCCCAACAAAAGGCAAGGTATGAGAATTGCGACAATAATAATTATACCTCCCATCGTCGGCACACCAACTTTTTTCACATTAAAAGGGTCTATAGATGCGTCACGTTGGGTTTCGGTTATTTGTTTACGTTTGAGCAGGTTGATGAAATATTCACCGAAGATAGCTGAGATCAACAATGATAAAATGATTGCCATCAATGAACGGAATGAAACGTAACCGAACATACCGGCTCCGGGAAAATCGAACTTTTCTAAATATTGAAATAAATAATATAACATCTTTTGGTTGGTTTATTCATTAGCAAAAATATCTCTTAATACTTCTTTATCGTCGAAATGGTGCTTTATACCTTTGATTTCCTGATAATTTTCGTGTCCTTTCCCGGCAACTAAAATGACATCTTTAGCTTGGGCCAGCATACAAGCTGTACGGATCGCTTCTTTACGGTCGGCTATGCTTATCACTTTACGCATATCCTCTTTAGTCAGCCCTGCCAGCATATCATTGATGATTTCCTGCGGCTCTTCAAAACGGGGATTGTCAGAGGTGATAATGACCTTATCGCTTTGCTTTACCGCTTCTTGTGCCATCAAGGGGCGTTTGCCTTTATCGCGGTTGCCGCCGGCGCCTACTACCGTAATTACATGACCTTTGCCATTCAGGACCTCGTGAATGGCATTCAGCACATTTTCCAAGGCATCCGGAGTATGGGCATAGTCCACAATGGCGGTGTATCCCTTGGGTGAGCGCAGTGAGTCAAAACGCCCGGCAACGGGGCGAAGAGTACTCAATGCCAGCAATACCTCTTCTGTCTTTTTCCCAAGCAGGCAGGCTGCTCCATAGACTGCCAGCAGGTTGGAAGCATTGAAACGTCCGATGAACTGTACATTGACTTCCACATTATTTATATCAAGCAGCATTCCTTCGAATCCATCTTCCAGCACTTTTCCTTTAAAATCACTCAAACTGCGCAGCGAATAGGTGTGTACCTTTGCTTTGGTATTTTGAGTCATGACCAATCCGTTTTTGTCATCCAGATTGGTTAAGGCAAAGGCTGTTTTAGGCAGACCGTCAAAGAATGCTTTTTTGGCTTTCAGATAGTTCTCTACAGTTTTATGGTAGTCCAGATGGTCACGGGTAAGGTTGGTAAATATACCGCCTGCGAATTTTAAACCACCAATCCGTTTTTGTGCGACTGAATGTGAGCTTACTTCCATAAAGGCATATTTGCATCCTTCATCTGCCATGCGCCCCAGCAGTTTGTTTAGTGTAATAGGGTCAGGGGTGGTATGGTCAGTTGGAATGGCTTCCTCATCTATATAATTGCATACAGTGGAAATGAGTCCTGTCTTATATCCGAATTTACGGAACATATTATATAATAAGGTGGCAATAGTCGTTTTTCCGTTGGTGCCTGTAACACCGACCAGTTCCAATTTCGAGGTGGGGTCTCCGTAAAACGTAGTTGCCAGTTTCCCGACAACGTCTTCCGTATCGTTCACTTTGATGTAGGTAACATTCTCAATCAATGTCTCAGGAAGATTCTCACATACCACTGTACGGGCTCCTTTTTCTATTGCTTTTTGAATATAAGTGTGTCCGTCAGTCTGCGTTCCTTTTACAGCAACGAAAATATGACCAGGCTCTATCAGGCGCGAGTCCATGTTTATTCCCGAAATTTCTTGGGATGCATCACCTATGATTTCATTGACTGTTATTCCTTTAATAATCTTTTCCAGTTTCATATTCTTCCTGTTACACTGTTAATTTAATCGTAATTGTATGGTTTGTCCTTTGCGCAAAGTGTTGCCGGCCGGGATACTTTGTGACTTCACTTTACCGATGCCGGTAATGCGGGCTTTCAATCCCATGCTTTCAAGCAGATAGACAGCATCCTTTGCGCCCATACCAATAACACTTGGTACAAGTTTATTGTTAATGTCTTTTTTGTTGAATAATACATTGTCCGGATTACTAGTCACATTTCCCCATACCGGTTTGCCTTCGGTTGATTGTTCCGAAACTCCGGATGAATTTACATTTATCCGGTTCAGTACATAATGTGCCGCACTTATATCCCCGTTTTTCACATCCGGAATAAGGATAGAAGTTGAGTCTTTTGCTTCTTTCAAATCTTGTGCCAGATGTTTGGCAAATACGCGTTCAGCAATTTTACTGAACACGCTGCCGGCCATCAGACCACCCGAGGCGGGGAGTCCAGGTTTCTGGATGGCTACAATGCAACTGTATTTAGGCGCTTCTGAAGGAAAATATCCACAGAAACTTACCAAATAACGGCGTGTGCCATTCGTGTACCCGGCTTTTCCTTGTGAAACCTGTGCAGTACCGGTTTTCCCGGATACATGGAATTGCTTGGATCCTGCTTTCTTTCCCAGTCCTTCGCTGACGACTTTTTCCAAAATCGTTTGTATCTCGCTGATAGCCTTGGGGGAAGCGATGGCCGGGTTGAGTATTTCAGGAGCAATATCTTCCACTACCTGCCCGTCTTTGACTATTGATTTCACAAAACGGGGCTTGACCATTACTCCGTTATTGGCTATAGCATTATAAAATGCCAGTGTATTGATGGGGGGAATTTGGGTTTCATAGCCAATAGACATCCATGCCAGTGCAGTACGTGACCAATTGCTCAAGTCTTTGTTGGGGATGCGGATGTTCGGCTTGCCGGCACCGGGAATATCGAGATCTAACGGAGTGGCAATGCCTACTCGATGCAGTCCGCGTACAAACTTTTCCGGATTATCATGATAATGATCATCGATCAACCGTGATACACCGATGTTTGAGGACACCATCAATGATTTTGTTGTGTTGATAGTGCCGTAGCCTCCACGATGCCAGTTATGATCTTTCATATAGCGGCCGTGCATCATATAGACCCCGTTACCGGTTTCCACCACCGTTTCCGGAGTGATGACTCCGTCGTCCAGCGCTACCAGTATGGATGCGGTTTTGAAAGTAGAGCCTGGCTCCATCATGTCTGAGATGGCGTTATTGCGTATTTCTCTGTAAATGCCGTCATTGCATTTGGTCATGTTGACGATAGCTTTGATGTCTCCCGTCTGCACTTCCATCAGAATGGCAACGCCTACAGTAGCGTTGATTTCTTTCAATTCATCCACCAATGCTTTTTCTGCGATGTCTTGCATACCTACATCAATGGTCGTAATGATATCACAGCCATCTACAGGAGGAATATCTACAATGTTCAGGTATTTGTTCATTACCTTTTGACGGTGAGTGATACCGTTTCTGCCTTTTAATATGGAATCGTATGAAAGTTCCAGCCCGTTCTTTGCACCTTGTTCTATATCAGGAAACATATCTCCCAATGTACGCATAGCCAGTGAGCCAAAAGGCTTTTTCCGTTGATTGAATGCCTGTTCATGGAATCCGCCTTTGTATTTGTTCAGGTTAAATACGGGCAGACGTTTTGCTTCTTTATATTGTATATAAGAAATGCGTTTGGGGTAGAGCAACCAACTGCGGCTCTCTTTTTTTCTTCCGTTTTTGATGTGCTGTTTGAAAAAGGCGGCACTTTTATCAGGGAATATTTCATGTAACCCTTTGCAGATTGTGTCAAGGTTTGCATAAAGAACTGAGTCTTTGATATGTTGTAGCTTCAGCCGTTTCTTTTCCTCTTCTTCGGTTTCGCCCTTCCTTTTATTTATCATGAAGTCCATGTAAATCTTATATTCGGGAAGGCTGCTTGCCATCAGCTGGCCGTCGGATGAGATGATGTTGCCACGGGTAGGACGTACGGTGACGTTTTCTTTTACAAAACGGTCGGCTACGTCTTTCCAGTATTGACGCTCGGCAAACATGATGACGCCGGCTTTGCAGATAATGGCAATGCCTATCAACACCATGACCAGGATGATGAAGGAGAAGCGGAGCATTATGTTTTTTTGGTTGGGCATCATGGGCTTAGTCTTTCTTTATTAAATAAGGACGGTTGGTAGCCGTTTGCAAGGGGCTGTCTTCCGTCGAAATATATTCTTCAATACGTGACTGGCGGCTCTTTTCCATCAGTTCGGAAGAGCGTGTCAATGCATCGTATTTGATATCGATCAAATCTTTTTTCAACTTGTCAATTTCAATGAGTTCCTGTTGGCTGCTATAACGGTTGTCTATGTATAGTACAGTCAGGATCATGATGAGAATCAGCAAACGGGTCTGTCTTTTGAAAAAGTCGTTCGCAAGGATATCTCCTCCTAATATGCTGCGGATAGACATATGCTTGGGCGAAGCAGATTGTCCGTCTTTGGGTTGTTGTGTATTTTGTTTCAGTTCTTCTTCCATCTCGTTATCTCTTTTCTGCAATTCTCAACTTGGCGCTTCGGGAGCGCGGATTGCGTGTCACTTCTTCGTTGCCGGCAACAATAACTTTGTTGTTGACTAGTTTGAAAGGTGTCTGTACATTACCAAAGAAATCTTGTTCGGCCTTGCCTTCTATGTTTCCGGTTTTCATGATATTCTTTACCATGCGGTCTTCTAAAGAGTGATAGGTGATTACTACCAGTCTGCCTCCCGGTTTCAGTGCCTTGGTTGCTGCATAAAGCATTTCTTTCAATGCTTCCATTTCCTGATTTACCTCTATGCGTAAAGCTTGGAACACCTTTGCGAGCTCTTTCTTTTCACGTTCCCGCCCGAAAAGCGGTTTGATGACTTCGAGGAAATCACCGATGGTGACAATTTGTTTTACACCTCGTGCTTTAACGATGGCTGATGCCAGTTTGCGGCTGTTCTTCAATTCACCATATAAATAGAAAATATTAGCCAAACGTTCTTCGTCATAGGTGTTCACTACATCAGCAGCTGTCATGCCTGCGCGTTTGTTCATCCGCATGTCTAATTTGCCCTCGAAGCGGAATGAGAATCCACGTTCGGAGTCGTCAAAGTGATGTGAGGAAACGCCCAGATCGGCCAAAATGGCATCCACCCCTTCCACGTCATAATAACGTAGGAAGTTGGGAAGGTAGCGGAAGTTACTACGCACAAAAGTGAAGCGGCTGTCGCTTACAATATTCTTCTCGGCATCTTCATCTTGGTCAAAACTATATAGATGCGCGGTGCTATCCAGCCGGCTTAGAATTTCCTTGGAATGTCCTCCGCCGCCGAAAGTGGCATCTACATAAATACCTCCGGGTTGGATGTTCATTCCGTCTACGCTCTCGTTTAATAATACCGGTACATGATATATCTGTTTTGCTTCACTCATTCTATTTCTACGTTGTTATTAGTTCCCATAATCTCTTCCAATTCTTTTCCAAAGTCCTCCGGCGTGATGAAGGGTTTGTCTGCTAGTTCTTTAGACCAGATTTCTATAGTGTCGTCCAATCCGATAAAGCGTACATCTTGCTGTATTTTAGCTAATTTCAAATATCGTTTTGGAATCAGAAAGCGCCCGTTTCCATCCAATGTGATAACTTCTACATCCGAAACGAACTGACGGAAAATCATTTGGTGTCTGGAATTCCAGCGATTGAGTTTGCAACGTAGTTCGTTCATTTGTTCGTTCCACACATTTTCAGGGTAAAGTACCAGGCAGTCTTGGTAGGTGTCTTTGCGTAAAATCAAGCATTCTTGGGAGGCAGCTTGTAACTGCTTCCTAAATACGGCAGGCAGGAACACTCTGCCTTTTGCATCCGTCTTTGCTTCAGAATTCCCAAGAAATCGCATGTTTACACCTTATTATATTGTTCAAGGTGTAAAATTACACAATTCCCCACAATTCCCCACAATATTTTAAGAAAATATTTCGAGAAGTTTTCAACAGGCTGTTAATGTAGCTAGTAGCTTGGTAAACAGGAGGTTTAAAATTAATAATTTTATGATAAAAAATAATGGAAAGGGCAGCTTCTCGGAGGTTGAAAAACGAAACCAAACTATTGCACATTCGTTTTTGTTTTGCGCAAAAATGAAAGAATTTGTATAGTTTCATACACAAAAACTCTTAATTTCTTTAGAGATTAAGAGTTTTTTCTGTCATAAATTGCCAATATAAAAAAAGATAAGTTACTTTTGCATGGAAAAGAACGTTTGCAAAATGACTGACGACTCTATATTTTTAATCGACATAGAAAAGATATTGAAAACGAAAGCCGGGAAAAAATATAAATATATTCCCCGTTTTGTCGTTTCGTACCTGAAGCATATCGTGCATCAGGATGAACTGAATGTCTTTTTAAAAGACTCCAAAAATAAAGTCGGAGTTGACTTTCTGGAAGCTTGTATGGAGTTCCTGGATGCAAAAGTGGAGATAAAAGGTTTGGAAAACTTGCCTGAAAACGGTAAATGCACTTTTGTCAGCAATCACCCGCTGGGGGGACAGGATGGAGTTGCTTTGGGGTATATATTGGGAAAACATTACAATGGTAATGTACGCTATTTGGTCAATGATTTGTTGATGAATTTGCATGGTTTGGCTCCTTTGTGTATTCCTATCAATAAAACAGGTTCGCAATCCAGGGATTTCCCAAAGATGGTAGAGGCAGGGTTTGCCTCGGATAATCATATCATTATGTTTCCTGCGGGGTTATGTTCCCGTAGACAGGGTGGGGAAATCAAGGATTTGGAATGGAAAAAGACATTTGTCACTAAAAGTATTGAAACGCATCGTGATGTGGTACCTTTGCACTTTGAGGGCCGGAATTCAGACTTTTTCTATAATTTGGCAAATATATGTAAGGCACTTGGCATTAAGTTTAATATTGCTATGCTTTACTTGGCAGATGAAATGTTGAAAAATCGTCATAAAACCTTTACCTTGACCATTGGAAAACCCATTCCTTGGCAAACTTTCGACAAGACAAAGACCCCGGCTCAGTGGGCGCAGTTTGTAAAAGATGTAGTCTACAAGCTATAATAGACAAAAGAGAGAAAAAAGATATGGAAGAAATTATTGCACCGATTAGCAAAGAGATTCTGAAGGCGGAACTTTCCGAGGATAAACGCCTGAGGTTTACGAATAAAAGTCATAATGAAATTTACGTCATAACGTATCAGGATTCGCCCAATGTGATGAAGGAGATTGGCCGGTTGAGAGAAATAGCCTTTCGTGCTGCAGGTGGCGGAACAGGAAAGGCGATGGATATCGATGAATATGACGTGATGGAAAATCCATATAAGCAATTAGTTGTATGGAATCCTGAAGCGGAGGAGATTTTGGGAGGTTATCGTTATCTTTTGGGGGATGAGGTGCAATTTGATGAACATGGGAAGCCTGTGCTGGCTACTGCTCACATGTTTAATTTCTCGGAAGTTTTTTTGAAAGAATATTTGCCTTACACGGTGGAGTTGGGACGCTCATTTGTTACATTGGAATATCAGTCAACCCGTGCCGGTTCCAAGGGATTGTTTGCTTTGGATAATTTGTGGGATGGTTTGGGCGCATTAACCGTGATTAAGCCTAATGTGAAATATTTTTTTGGTAAGATGACTATGTATCCTAGTTATCATCGTCAGGGGCGTGACATGATATTATACTTCCTGAATAAACATTTCGGTGATAAAGATAAATTGATAACTCCGATGAAACCGCTGGAAATAGAAACAGATAAGAAAATGTTGGAAAATCTTTTCTGTTATGATTCCTTTAAAGAAGATTACAAGATCTTGAATACGGAAGTGCGTAAGCTGGGGTATAATATTCCTCCTTTGGTCAATGCATATATGAGTCTGTCTCCTACAATGCGTATGTTTGGAACAGCGATTAATTATGGATTCGGAGATGTGGAGGAAACCGGAATTCTGATTGCAGTCAATGAAATTCTGGAAGACAAACGGGTACGTCATATCGAATCGTTTGTAAAGCAACATCCTGAAGCTATGAAAATAACTTCAGGCGCTCATCCCATACTGACCAAATAATCGGACTAATAGTAGTATTTGGGGAAACATTGTTAGGTGCAGATAAAATTTACAGGATTCATCTTGCTCGCATCTGACAATGTTTTTATTATACTGCCGGCAGACTGTTGCCTTTGATCTTCCGGTAGAGGTCGAGCGCATATACGTCTGTCATGCCCGATATGTAATCCAGCACGGCTTGAATTTTTCCATATAAAGTAGGTGCGTTGACATTGTACTGTCCGGATATGCGGTTGATAAGTAGTTGTGAATACGCTTTTTCCGGAGAGCGCACTGCATTGATCATCAGGTCAATCAAGGTACTGATAACCCTGAATCCTGCCAATTCTATGTCCAGCACATCACTGGAACGATATATTCTTTGCAAGGCAATTGCAGAACAATTCTCATAGGCCTCTTTCAATGGACTGCAAATGTGCTTTATCAGTGCGCCTTCAAACTCCCCGGCTAATATCTTTTTTTCATTTTCAGTAAATACTCGTGTGCATTCCTTTATCAGTGCGCCTATGACCGAAGAACGTAAATAAGCTATCTGTTCATTGACGTCTGTTACAATCCGGCAAACTTCTTCAATGCGTTTTCTTCTTTTCTCATCAAAGAACTGCATATACAGTCCTTTGGTTTCATCATGTGTCAGAAGTTTTAATTTATGCGCGTCTTCTATGTCCATCATCTGATAACAAATATCATCTGCGGCTTCTACCAGGTAGACCAACGGATGGCGTGCGTAGCGTAAAGGCTCATCCGGCTTGCTGAGCTGGATGATCCCTAATTCTCCGGCTATTTTTCTTGATAATCAGCCTCTTCGCTTAAGAAGAAGCCGAATTTTGATTTCTTTCCTGCCAATTGTGAGGAAAAAGGGTATTTTACGATGGACGCCAGTGTGGAGTAGGTCATCACGAACCCTCCTTTCCGTCTTCCTTCAAACTGGTGGGTGAGGATTCGGAATGCATTGGCATTTCCTTCGAAGTGGGTTAAATCATCCCATTCCATCGGTGAAAGTTCTTTTTTCAATGCCATTCCTTGTCCTTCCGAGAAGTAAGTTGAAATGGCTTTTTCTCCCGAATGACCGAAAGGAGGATTTCCCAGATCGTGTGCTAGACATGCGGCTGAAACGATGGAACCTATTTCCGATATATGGGAGTCGGCCAAGGCTGGGTGCTTCTTCAGAAGCTGGCTGGCGACATCGTTTCCTAAAGAACGCCCCACACAAGAAACCTCAAGGCTGTGAGTCAACCGGTTGTGTACAAATACGCTACCCGGTAAAGGAAATACTTGAGTTTTGTTTTGCAAACGACGGAAAGGTGCTGAGAAGATGAGACGGTCATAATCGCGTTGGAATTCGGTACGGTCATCTTTACGGGCCTCGTGTAGTTCTTCCATGCCGAAGCGTTTATTTGATATTAATTGTTTCCAGTTCATAATTCAGGCTTTATCTGTTTGCAAAAGTAAGAAACTTCCGTTTAAAAAACTGTAAACGCTTAGATAAATCCATCTAAATGTGTAAATTCGCACCTTATTAATCATGTGGCAATGTGTTGATTCGTCAATATGCCAATGGGCTGTATCATGTCTGGACTGTGTTTGTTGTCTGCAAATTATTAGCACATTGCCATATAAGCATATTGATAAATTATTAAAATTATGAAAATACAGGTAATCAATAAATCAAAACATGCTTTACCCGAGTATGCTACCGGGCAATCGGCAGGGATGGATATCCGTGCTAATCTTGACGAACCGATTGTGCTGAAACCCTTGCAACGTTGTTTGGTTCCTACGGGACTTTATATCGCATTGCCTGAAGGTTTTGAAGCGCAAATCCGTCCACGTAGCGGGCTGGCTATTAAGAAAGGCATCGGAGTCCTGAATTCTCCGGGCACAATTGATGCCGATTATCGTGGTGAAATTTGTATTATCCTGGTCAATTTGTCATCTGAGGATTTTATGATAGAAGATGGGGAGCGCATTGCGCAAATGGTTGTAGCCCGTCACGAACATGCCGAATGGCAGGAAGTGGAGGTGTTGGACGAAACGGAACGTGGTGCAGGTGGCTTTGGACATACCGGAAAAAAGTAAAAGGAAACAATGAATAGAAGATTGAAATATGTGCCCATGCTATGTGTATGTCTGATAGGCATGCTTGTTTCATGCGGTACGGTGAAGAGAGCTTCCGGCTTGTCCGGAAATAAAGCTGTTGTGGAGGAAAAGGATCCGCTTACTCCGGAGCAGCGCCGTAAATACGACTATTTCTTTTTGGAAGCGCTTCGGATGAAGGAAAAAGGTGACTTGGATGCGGCTTTCGAAATGTATAGTCACTGTTTGGACATTTATCCGCAAGGAGCCGCTACTTTGTTCGAAATTTCCCGCTTCCATATGTTTCTCAATCAGCCGGAAAAAGGGGAGGAAGCTTTGAAGAAGGCAGTGGATGCCGATCCTAAGAGTTTTTGGTATAAGCAAACTTTGGCAGCCTATTATCAAGGTAAGGGAAATTACCCGAAAGCCATTTATGTTTATGAGGATATGGCGAGCCAGTTCCCCTCACGTCTGGAACCGTTGATGGCTTTGATTGATCTCTATACCCGTACCAAGGACTATCAGCAGGTAGTTAATACATTGAACCGCCTTGAAGCCTTGGATGGGAAGTCTGAACAAATCAGCATGGAGAAATTCCGTATGTATCTGGCTATGAACAATGACCAGCAGGCATTTACGGAGATTGAGAATTTGGCGAAAGAATATCCATATGACATGCGTTATCTTACCATTTTGGGAGATGTCTATCTGAACAACGGTAAGGAAGAAGAAGCATACGAAACTTATCAGAAAGTATTGAAGGAAGAACCGGGCTATGCGCCGGCGTTGCTTTCCATGGCTTCTTATTACGAGAAAAAAGGGCAGGATAGTTTGTATCAGGTACAGTTGGATACTATTTTGCTGAATGATAATGTGGATAGCGATACAAAGATGAACATTATGCGCCAGCTTATTCTGCGTTCCGAGCAAACGAACAAGGACAGTACGAAAATAGCAGGCCTGTTTACTTCTATATTGAAGGAAAAACAAGAGAATGCAGATATTGCTATGTTGGCGGCCCAATATCTTCTGACGAAAAAGATGGATAAAGAGGCAACCCCTGTTTTGCACCAAGTGCTTGAAATTGATCCGGAAAATACGCCGGCACGCTTGCAGCTATTGAGTTTTGCCATTCGTGAGCAGAATATGGATGAAGTAATCAAATTGTGTGCTCCTGCTTTAGAATATACTCCGGATGTATTGGAATTCTATTATTATATGGGATTGGCCTATCATCAGAAGGAGAAAACAGACGAGGCATTGGAGGTTTTTAAAAAAGGAGTGAATCAAGTAACAGATAAAAGCAATAAGGATATCGTTTCTGATTTCTATGCCATTATGGGGGATCTTTATCATATAAAGAAGATGAATGTGGAGGCATATGCCGCATACGATTCCGCTTTGGTTTATAAGGAAAACAATATAGGGGCCTTGAATAATTATGCCTATTACCTGTCTGTAGAGCGTAAAAACCTGGATAAAGCGGAAGAAATGAGTTACCGTACCGTAAAGGCCGAACCTACCAATGGTACGTATCTGGATACCTATGCCTGGATACTTTTTGAGAAAGGTAAATATGTAGAAGCAAAAATTTACATTGACCAGGCTATGCAGAATGATGGAAGTAAAAGTTCCGTTGTTGTAGAGCATTGTGGAGATATTTACTATATGAATGGAGATCGTGAAAAGGCTTTGGAATATTGGCAACAAGCGGAAAAATTATCCAAGGAGCCTCCTCAAGAAGGTAGTGAAGAACGTAGTGAAAAGGAATTGAACTTATTGAGAAAGAAAATTGTACAAAAGAAATACTTTGCAGAATGATGAAACGTGTCTGTTTTTATTTGTTTAGCGCTTTGCTGATTATATTTATTTCTTCATGTTCATCTACCCGGAGTATGAAGAAAGGGGTATCTATTGGCAATTTATCCGAGTCGGAATATATGGAAGAGCTGATTAGCCGTTCTCCGGGATGGGATGCAATTACTGCGAAAATGTCATTGGCCGTTGACTTGAACGGTAAAGGACCGACTAAAGTAAATGGTACGTTGCGCATGAAACGTGATGAAGTAATCCAGCTTTCTATCGCTCCATTTTTGGGTATTGAAGTGGCACGTGCTGAAATATCTCCGGACGGAGTTTTAGTGATGGATCGCATGAACAAACGTTATGTACAAGTTCCTTTTGATGAATTGAAGAATCTGGCAAAGGCTGATTTGGATTTTCATACTTTGCAGGCCTTGTTTATGAATGAAATTTTTCTTCCGGGAAAAAAGGTGCTGACTGTCCGTGATATTTCGTCCTTTGCTGTGCGTCCTGAAAACGAAAATGCATTAATAGAAGTTAAGAACGGCAAACATTTCGCCTACCGTTTTCGTACCAATACAAATGATGGGCTGCTGAAAGAAAGTCATATCGGCTTGTCCGGTACCCGGTACGGGATAAATTGGCGTTATGATAAGTTTCGTCCGTTGGAGCAGAGACAGTTTCCGGGAACTATGACGGTTTCTTTTGAAGGGGCTGCCAAACCGATTACGGCTGTATTTGAACTTTCCCGCCTTTCTACCAATAAGGATTGGGAAGCCCATACCGAAGTGCCCGGAAAATACGAAAGAATAGAATTGCAAGATTTGCTAAAACAGCTTATTAAATAATGAAACGTATCTTCTTACTACTCATAGCCTGCTGCTTTTTAAGTACTATTTCAGCGCAAAGTACTCGGAAAATAAGGGAGCTTGAAGCCAAACGGAAGGAACTTCACCAGCAGATTGCCGAGTCTGAAACTTTGTTGCAATCTACCAAAAAGGATGTGAAAAGCCAGTTGGACAACCTTGCTTTGCTGACAGGTCAGATTGAGGAGAGAAGAAAATATATCAATACCATAGAGAGTGATGTTCATACATTGACAAGTGAGATCGCTTCTTTACAGAAACAACTGAATAAACTTCAGCGTGATTTGAAAGACAAGAAGCGGAAGTATGAAACTTCGGTGCAATACATGTATCGTAACAAGTCTGTTCAAGAGAAATTAATGTTTATTTTTTCTGCCGAGAATTTGAGTCAGACTTACCGTCGTATGCGTTATGTGCAGGAATATGCAAACTTCCAGCGCCTTCAGGGAATGGAGATAGAACGTAAGCAGAAGCAAATTGCCGCTAAAAAAAGAGAAGTGGAACAAACTAAGAATGCCAAACAGAATCTTTTAAAACAAGGTGAGGCCGAAAAGATCAAACTGGAAATTCAGGAAAAGGAACGGCAGACTCTTTTGGCGAATTTGCAAAAGAAGCAGAAAGGTATACAAAGCGAAATAAGGAAGAAAAAACGTTCGGCTGAGCAATTGAATGCCCAGATTGACCGTTTGATTGAGATTGAAATAGAGAAAGCTAGAAAGCGTGCAGAGGAGGAAGCTCGTAGGAAAGCCGCTGCTGAGGCTGCCGCAAAGGCGGCAGCAGCTAAGAAAGCGGAGCGTGAAACTACGGGAGGGGCGTCCCGTTCTAAATCTACGGAAAAAAATGAGTCTACAAAGAAGGTCGCTCCGGTGGAGAAGTTCAGTCTGAATAATGAGGACCGCCAGCTGTCGGGCAGTTTTGAACGTAACCGGGGTATTTTGCCGGTTCCCATTACCGGTCCATATGTGATTGTCAGCCATTACGGACAGTATGCCGTAGATGGTTTGCGTAATGTGAAACTGGATAATAAAGGGATTGATATCAAGGGCAAACCGGGAGCGCAGGCACGTGCCGTTTTTGATGGAGAAGTTTCGGCTATTTTCCAATATAATGGCTTGAACAATATATTGGTGCGTCATGGTAATTACATCTCTGTCTATTGCAACCTTTCTTCCGTATCGGTTTCTAAAGGCAGCAAAGTCAATACACGTACCGTTCTTGGTACTATTCATACAGATAGTTCGGGTAATACGGTCTTGCATTTTCAACTTCGTAAGGAAACGGCTAAACTTAATCCGGAATTATGGTTGGGAAGATGAAAAAGATAAGTCCTCTTTCTGTATTTTATTACTTTGCGGTTTCTCGCAGCTTGTTTGGAAACTGAAGAATTTTCTGTAGTTCCTGTTCCCTGAAATTTCTTCCATAATAATTCCTTCTACGGAAAGTATCTGGCCTGTTGCTATAAAGAATGCTGATCTGGCTGGAGATTGGTTATCTTTTTGATATGTAGTACAGGATAACTTTCTGTATAATAGCTTTTAAAGTATAAATATGTATTTGAGGAACAGTTATTTCCGTTCTAAAACTTGTCTGTTCTTTCAAAGAGAACGAAAAAACATTTATTATTAAAAATAAATCTCCAATTAGTTTTGAGTTCAAGTCTAATTGCGTACATTTGTCCCCTGCATTAAGTATCCTCATAGAAGTACATTAATACTTTTCCAACTTATTCTTTAGTGATGATGGTAGAATCGTTTGTCTCTCTGTAAGATTCCTAATAGCAAAACGCACTTATTTTTTTATTAAAACATTTATTTTAAAATGAACATTTTTATTGCAGGGCTTAACTATAATATGAGTGAAGCCGAACTTGGAGAATTATTTGCAGAGTATGGTGAAGTTGTTTCTGTTAAGATTATAATGGACAGAGAGACCGGTCGTTCTAAGGGATATGGTTTTGTTGAAATGGCTGATGATGAAGCTGGAGATAAAGCGATTGCAGCTCTTAATGAAGTGGACATGGATGGAAAAACTCTTTCTGTGTCAGTAGCTCGTCCTAGAGAAGAACGTCCGCGTCGTAGCTATGGCAACAATGGCGGTGGTGGTTATCGTGGCGGTAGCAACAGTCGTGGTGGTGGCTATGGTGGTAGTCGCGGAGATAATGGCTATGGCGGTGGCAGAAACAGATATTGATCTGTATCTCTATAAAATATAAGGGAACCTGTCTTGGACATTTGAAATGCTGAGGCAGGTTTTTAAGTGCCTGTTCAGGATATCTTCAAAGGGACATTCATTAAATATTACAAAATCAGCCAACTAATTCATACACAAAGTATTGCGAATTAGTTGGCTTTTTTGTATCTTTAGGTATTCCCCCGAAAATAAGGTTTGACGGCCAAAACGGGGGAAATATCCAAACTAATAAGATATGGCAAAGATAGTGAATATTTCAGAAATTCACCCTACTTTGGGTTTTACAGAATTTGATATTCTGGAAAAATACCGCAAGAGTTTTAATGAGAGTGAGCTTGGCAAGCTTCATTCGGTCTTTCCGTTTGAATGTATGGCAAAAGCCGCCGGCCTGTCGGACCGGCGCCTGGGACGCAGGAACAGATTCAGTCCTTCCGCAAAGATCGCCCTTATGGTCCTGAAGGCATACACCGGATTCTCCGACAGGCAACTGGTGGAACATCTGAACGGGAACATACACTACCAGATTTTCTGTGGAATTATGATTCCCCCGTCCCTTCCCATAACCAACTTCAAGATAGTCAGTGCCATCCGTAATGAGATAGCATCCCGCCTTGACATTGATTCTTTCCAGGAGCTCCTGGCTTCACACTGGAAACCTTATCTTGATAACCTTCACGTCTGCATGACCGATGCCACATGCTATGAAAGCCACATGCGTTTTCCTACGGACATGAAACTCCTTTGGGAAAGCCTCGAATGGCTCTACAGGCATATATGCCGGCATTGCAGGGAGCTGGGCATAAGGCGTCCGCGCAACAAATACAGGAATGTGGCGGAATCCTATCTGTCCTACTGCAAGAAAAGAAAGAGGAGAGCTTCAAGGACAAGAATGCTTAAGCGCCGTATGATCAAGCTTCTTGAAAAGCTCCTCAGTCAAAGGGATGGGATCCATAGCGAGTACGGTGCTTTACCCGATATACCCAGGATTATCATAAGCGTCTTTCCATCATCAGAAAGGTGCTTGTACAAGAAAAGGAAATGTTTTGCATGATGGCATTGATACGTTTCACTTGAGAGGCGGTCAGCGTGATGTTTTCGAACGCAAAGGCTTGTTTATGGTTGGCAAACGGCAAAAAGGCTTTGGATAAATCATAACAACTCATTTCTATGGAGCATTGCAGGAAATAGAAATGAAGTACACGTTCTATGTCATTGTCGATGTTATGATGATATTTCAACAGGTTGGTGATTGCCGCATTCAGGTAGCCGTTTTCGCGTTCGGATAGGGCTACTTCTTCATTATAATCAATCTGGTTGTTTCTGCTGAGTGAACGGACAAAACGGATATATTCCTCTTTTGGATGCTTTAAATGGCTCAATAGAATGTCGGTCATCACAATGGCGCCGGCATTGATAAATGGATTTCGGGGAATACCTTTTTCTACCTCTAGTTGCACTAGCGAGTTGAAAGCAGTGCCCGAGGGTTCTTTACCCACTCTTTTCCATAGATTGTCTCCTTCAAGGCTTAGGCACATGGCAAGGGAAAATACTTTCGAAATACTTTGTATGGAGAAGCCGGTAGTAGCTTCTCCATGCATGAAGGTTTCGCCTTGTATGGTGTGAATGCACATTCCGAAATCTGGATTTTGGCCGACCACATCCCGGACATGAAATGTATTCCGTTTTGCTGGTTCGGATTCTGCCGGCTTGCAGGATACCAAATGCAGTGGTATCTACCACTATATGACTCAAGGGGCCTTGGTTGTACAAGAAGATTCCGTCACAGAGTCCGTCAAAAATTAGTGCACCCATATCAGCTGCCGCTTTGATTTGCAGGTCTTCAGCTTTCGTTTCCTGATAGTATTGGAAGAATACGACCGGATTCTCTAACCCTTCATTCATCAGTTCGTGTGTCATGGCACGATATTCGCCGAGGCGGTTGGGATGATTGCTTTGGGCGATGATTACCACTTCGGGATGTAGTTTAAGGGCTGCGATTACTTCGTCATTCATAGCCATATAGGGCAGAAACAGGAATTTCAGATCGGAAACCGTGTGATGTAATTCTATCATCTGCTGGTAGTTAAATGCCGGATAGACATTTTTGTCTTCTGGATTCCATGCATTGGCATCTACTAGATAGGCTATATTGTTATCTCGTGATTGGGGCACACTTCCACCGCAATAAATATAGTCAGGTTTGAACTGAGGATTGGTTTCGAAAGACCCTTCCAGACGTTCGGCTATTACTACAGGAGGATTATCTCCTCCAATGTTTCGGACAGCCTTAGTCTTCCGGCGCCCCGGAGATAGGTAGTTGAACTGCGGAGCTTCTTTTCCAGGAATAAAAGGATGTCCTTCCCGAGTTAGTATATAATCAACCAGTTTGCGGGCTACCGGAATTTCGTTTTCAGGAGCCTCGCTCAATGAAACACGAATGGTATCTCCCAAGCCATCTGCAAGGAGTGCGCCTATTCCTAATGCGGATTTTATTCTTCCGTCCTCGCCGTCCCCTGCTTCGGTAACTCCCAAATGAAGCGGGAAAGCCATGCCTTCCTTTTCCATTTCCTTTACCAGCAGACGGACCGTCCTGACCATTACTACGGTATTGGATGCTTTGATGGAAATAACCACATCGTTGAAATGTTCCGCAACACAGATACGCAGAAATTCCATGCACGATTCCACCATACCTTCAGGGGTGTCACCATAATGAGACATGATGCGGTCTGACAGAGAACCGTGGTTTACCCCGATGCGGATGGCGGTGTGGTTTTCCTTGCAGATATTTAGAAAAGGAATGAAGCGGGCACGTATCTTTTCTATTTCTTGCGCATATTCTTCGTCAGTGTATTCCAGTTTCCGGAAAGTACGTCCCGGGTCTACGTAATTTCCCGGATTGATGCGTACCTTTTCTGCATATTGTGCCGCTACATCGGCTACTTTGGGGTTAAAATGTACATCGGCCACCAATGGAGTATCATATCCTTGAGAGCGTAATCCGATATTGATATTCTTCAAGTTTTCGGCTTCACGGACACCTTGTGTGGTGAGGCGAACGTATTCACCGCCGGCATCTATAATGCGTTTGGCTTGTTCCACACAGGCTTCGGTATCCATAGTGACGGTATTTGTCATGCTCTGAATACGGATGGGGTTGTTGCCACCCAAGGGAGTGGCTCCGATATTCACTTCGGAAGATTCGCGGCGGGAGTAATTGAATAAATCCATAGTTAGTGATTAGTGGTGAGTGGTTAGTGATTAGTGGGCTGCGCTGAAATATTAACCACTTACCACTAATCACTAACCACTAGTTAATTTGTTTTATATTCAAACTTGACTTCTTTCAGTTCTTCGTTGGCTTTCACGATTTTCTTTTTCAAGCCGGTCTTGTAGTCTGCAAACTTGGTGGCTAGTTCTGTATCACTCAATGCTAGCATTTGTACGGCCAGAATAGCTGCATTCATGGCTCCATTGATTGCTACAGTAGCTACAGGAATTCCGGGAGGCATTTGGATGATAGAATAAAGTGCGTCTACGCCATCAAGAACAGAACCTTTAACGGGGACACCGATAACAGGCAATGTGGTATTTGCAGCAATGACACCGGGAAGTGCGGCAGCCATGCCGGCAGCGGCAATGATGACTTTAATTCCACGGCCTGCAGCATTTTTCGCAAATTCCTCCACAGCTTCGGGAGTGCGGTGTGCCGAAAGGGCGTTCATTTCGAAAGGTACGTGCATCTCGTCCAGTAATTTGGCAGCTTTTTCCATTACGGGAAGATCGGAAGTGCTACCCATGATAATGCTTACGATAGGTTTCATTGTTTTTTGTTATTGTTTGGTTTATATATTTACTTCAAGCACGGGTTATACGGATGAACGCGGATAGAAAAATCCGTGAGGTCCGCGTAATCCGCGCTTGAACAATTCCTAATGGGAATCTATATTATTCGTTGACTAATGCTTTATATCCTTCAGCATCCAGCAAATCGTTAACGTCATTAGAGTCATTGGGCTTAATCTTAATCAGCCACCCTTTACCATACGGGTCTTGGTTTACTAATTCGGGATTGTCGGCCAATGCTTCATTCTGTTCCAAAACTTCTCCTGAAACGGGAAGGAACAAGTCCGAAATCGTTTTTACTACTTCAATAGTACCGAAAACTTCATCTTTTTCTAAAGTTTCTCCTTCAGTTGTGATATCTACGAATACGATGTCACCCAGTTGCTCTTGTGCATAATCAGTGATGCCTACATAAGCTATATCACCTTCTACTCGTATCCATTCGTGTTCTTTGGTATACTTTACATTGCTTGGAAATTCCATAATGCTTTCAATTTATAAGGTTAATACTAATTTTTTTCAAATAAACAAAATTCCAATGACACCACAAAACAATCCGACAATAAATCCGGCTAAAACTTCTAATAAGGTATGCTGTTTTACAATGATACGGGCTGTGCCAAGCATTCCGGATAGCAAAATGAAAAAACAGAGCCACCATACAGGATTGAAATTGAATATAAAGCTGTAGGATAATAATCCGCCTACCATCATGCCGCTGCTTGCCACGTGTGTGCTGATTTTCCACTTGAAATTGATCAGCGTGCAAAGGATCATGCAGATGAGGGCGGCTACGATAATACCTGACATATAGCGGGGCAGGTGTATCTTATACATGGTGATGAGACAAGTGACATAGCTGATGATAGTCAACGCATATGGTACGAAACGTTTTTCGCGGTGTCCCAATTCATGAATACCCCAACCGTTTATTTTTTGGAACAGGTAGATGGCGAGCATCGGCATCAGAATGGTGAAACAGTAGACTATGCCCAATACTATCAGTTTGTACTGGATGGGCATGATACGAAGATAAGTGAAGAAAAAAAGCAGGAAAAATGCCACAAAAGGAATCATAAAAGGCGTGAATATGCCTGATATGATACGTGAACTGACTTCAAGCGGACTGTTTTTCTTGCCTACTGCTATTGTTTCGGTTGTTTCGTTAGCTTCCATATAATTTATATTACCTTCTTAATCGTGCGACGGGTATGTTAAGCTGTTGGCGGTATTTGGCTACAGTACGGCGGGCTATGGGGTAGCCTTTCGTTTTTAGTGTTTCGGCCAGTTCATCATCAGTGTACGGTTTTTCCTTGTCTTCGGTGTCTACACATTCTTTCAGAATACGCTTGATTTCGCGGACAGAGAGTTCTTCACCGTCTTCGGTAGTGTAACCGTCGCTGAAAAAGAATTTCAACGAATAGATACCATAGTTTGTTTGTACATATTTGCTGTTGCTTACCCGTGATATGGTGGAAATATCCAATCCCGAGCGTTCGGCTACATCTTTTAGGATCATGGGCTTTAGCAGGGATTCGTCTCCTTCCAAAAAGAAGGGGCGCTGAATATCTATAATGGCTTGCATGGTGGTGAGCAACGTATGTTGTCGCTGTTTTACGGCGTTGATAAAACCTTGTGCGGCATCTACTTTTTGTTTTAGGAACATCAGTGCGTCCTTTGAGGCTTTGCTCTGATTATCTTTGTTGCGGGTGTGTTCATCCAGTAGTTCGGTGAACTGGCGGCTCAGACGCAACTCAGGAACATTACGATTGTTTAAACTTAGAGTAATGGTGTCATCCTCATACGTTTCTACAATGAAGTCGGGAATGATCTGCTGCATATTTTTACCCATTGCTTCACCCAGTGAACTGCCCGGACGAGGATTCAGTTTGGTGAGATCGCTCACCGCCTCATTATATTGTTCTTCGGTAATACCTAGTTTTTGGATAATCCTTTCTTTGTTTTTGCGGGTAAACTCATCACAGCATTTACCGATGATGTCCAGTTCTATTTGTTTTAACGGTGAATCGGCTTTTCTTTGTATTTGTAGCAGAAGACATTCTTGTAAACTGCGGGCACCGATACCTGCCGGATCAAAGTCTTGGATTATTTCCAAGATTTTATTTAATTCCTCCTCAGTGGTATAGATGCCTCGATAGATGGCAAGTTCATCCATGATAGACTCCATATTTTTGCGTAACAGGCCGTCATCGTCCAATGAACCGATCAAGTATTCTGCTATATCTCGTTGTTCTGGGGTAAGTTCCTGCATCTGCAACTGGTCTTTCAATATTTCATAAAAAGATACGGCATCCGAGAAAGGGATTTCTTCGGCTACTCCTTCTTTGGAACGATTATGTTCCTGTAGTTTATAATCGGGAATATCATCTTCGTTGCTGTAATCGCCTAATGAAAAATCTTCGTTCGAGTCTGTATTTCCGTCTTCGTTCTCAACGTATTCTGTGTTGTCATCTTCATTTTCGGGCATTTCTTTCCCTTCCTCCAGGGCCGGATTATCCAGTATTTCGGAATGGATACGTTCTTCCAGCTCCACAGTGGGCAGTTCCAGCAATTTCACTACCAGTATCTGTTGTGGAGATAAGGTTTGTATTTGTTGCTGGGCTTGTGTTTGTACTTGACGTGAGCCTTGTGCCATAATATTTTTATTTCCTTGTTTATTGCGACAAAAATAGGAAATTGTATTGTAATAATCTTCCTTTTTGGGGGGATTATTTTAAGGGGATGGCTATCTTTACCTGTCATCTATACAAAAAACATAAGATTATGTTTGCAAAAGAAACTTATACAACCCGTCGTAACAGTTTGAAAAAACGTGGGGATAGGTTTCTTGCTATTTTAGATAACGGGGAGAGTGGCGACTATGCGGATAATACTTATCATTTCCGCCAAGGTTCTACTTCTCTTTATTTTTGGGACTTGCCCTATGCCGGATTGGCGATATGGATATCATATTGTATGGATGGGATCCAGCCTGCCTTGTGTGAGAAAGCGTAGAGGGTGGGAGTGACAGAAACTGGTTCTGCCGCGGATTTGAAGAAGTGTTTGGAAAAAGCAGTTGCTAAAAGACAGGTGATTCATTAGAAAAGTACTTAGGTCAGCCGTAAATTATTAAGGCTGGCCGGATCTTTGGAACCGGAATTTGAACTTACTATAGAACCGGGTATCTATATTAATAGATTGTTGGAAAGCGGAGAAATGCTTTAAGGATTTTATCGATTATGATAAGTTGGAGAGTTATCGTGAGTTTACAGAGTTGCGTAATGAGGAAGATTATTTGATAACGGAGGACGGGCACGTTTTTGGGGTACGAAGGTCCTTTTACTACAGAACGATGATATATAATTATCCACCTATGGTTGCTTTTAAACCGTAATCAGTCAAGATTTGTATGCACTGCTGTTGTACTTCCTCGGATGGCGTTTGCATTTTATATCCTTTAGGGTTATAGATACTGCCTAGCTTTGCATGCTTTCCCTTTCCTATATCATGGTAAGGTAATAGGTTAATGATCTCAGGATGCCGTGGAAGACTGGCCAAAAATTCGGCAGACAGCTTTATGTTCTTTTCATCTGCATTCACTCCTTCAATCAATGGAATACGGATATAATAAGGGAAGTCAGCTTCTGCTACTCTGCGGATGTTCTCCAAAATTAATTCATTGGGAACATCACAAAATGTCTGGTGTACGGTACTGTCCATTGATTTTAAGTCGATAAGCAATAGTTCACAATTCCGCATCACTTCATCCACTGTTTCTTTGCGGGCAAGCAGGGTGGTATCTACCGCCCGATGAATTCCCTGTTGTCCGCAACGTTTCAGTATATCAATCAAGAATTCGGGATGAAGCAACGGTTCTCCACCACAAAAAGTAACTCCACCGCCCGATTGATCCATAAATGGAATTTCCTTTTCTATTTCATGCATCAGGTATTCGGCGGTATATTCCGTTCCTGATATCTCGATAGCCATTGCCGGACATTCTTCGGCACAGCGTCCGCATAACACGCATTTTTGTTTGTCGGTGATAATACCCTCGGGAGTCAGTGTCAGTGCCCCGTTGGGACATACTTTCAGACAAGTTCCACAGCCGAGGCATTTCTTGGCTGTGTATAGTTTGTCTTTTCCGTTACGAATGCCTTCGGGATTATGGCACCATATGCACGAGAGCGGGCATCCTTTCATGAAAAGTGTGATGCGGATGCCCGGTCCGTCATTGATGGCATAGCGTTTGATGTCGAAAATCAGACTCATCTTGTCAGAAGGTTTCTTGTGCCGTGCGGGCTATTACGTCATATTGTAAATCTGTATTCATGTCATTGAAGTAATCACTGTATCCAGCTACGCGTACCAATAGGTCCCGGTATTCTTCCGGATGTTTTTGGGCGGCATGCAGGGTAGCGGTATCTACTATGTTGAACTGAATGTGATGTCCTCCTAAAGCAAAATAGCTGCGGATGAGGCTTGCCAGTTTGGCTATGTCTTCATCGTGTTTAAGAAGTGAAGGCAGGAAGCGCTGATTCAATAGAGTGCCTCCGCTTTTCACCTGGTCCAGTTTTCCTAATGATTTTATAACGGCGGATGGCCCGTGGGTATCTGCTCCGTGTGAGGGTGAGGTACCGTCACTGATGGCACGTCCGGCTAGACGGCCGTTGGGGGTGGCATTCATCATTTTGCCGAAGTAAACGTGACAGGTGGTAGACAACATGTTCAGATGGAAACATTCGCCTTTGGTGTTCGGCTTTCCCTCGATGGCATCGTAAAGGTCATTAAAGATCTGGATGGCGATGCGGTCTGCATATTCGTCATCGTTACCGAAGAAAGGTGTGCGGTTCAGTATGAATTGTCGCATGGCTTCCTGTCCTTCGAAGTTGGTGTCGGTAGCATGGATGATTTGCTCCATATTGAATTTACGTTCTTCGAATACATGTTTTTTCAGAACGGAGAGACTGTCGGTAATAGTACCTAAACCGGTGCATTGAATATAGCTTGTGTTATAACGCGGTCCGCAGTTATAATAATCTTTTCCTTTGGCAATACAGTCATCAATGAACAAAGACAGGAAAGTGGCGGGAGCGTATTTGGCGAACATACGGTCAATGTAGTTGCTGACGCGTACTTTCATATCTACAAAATAATGGATTTGTTTAAGAAATGCGTCATAAAGTGCTTCATAACTCCGGAAGGTACAGGGATCTCCTGTTACCAAGCCTACTTTCTTGCCTGATACAGGATCTGTTCCGTTGTGCAAGGTGACTTCCAATATCTTGGGTACGTTAAGGTAACCGGTCAGTATGTAAGCTTCTTTTCCGAAAGCGCCTACTTCTATGCATCCGCTACATCCGCCTTCACGAGCGTCCTCCGGTGTTTTTCCCTGTCGCATCAGTTCCATGACGTATGTGTCGGGATTGAATACAGATGGGTAGCCATAGCCCTTACGGATTACTTTGCAGCCTTCGCGCAGGAAACGCTCCGGGGTGCATACACTGATGTGCAGGGCGCTTCCGGGTTGTAACAGGTGAAGATCATCTACTGTTTCGAGCATGATATAGGATACTTCGCTGACTCCGTTGCTACCATCACGTTTGATGCCACCGATATTCAGATTGGTAAAGTCATTGTAGGTACCGCTTTCTTTGGCGGTGATGCCAACTTTGGGTGGGGCTGTCTGATTATTTACTTTGATAAAGAAACATGACATCAGTTCTTTGGCCTCTGCACGGGTCAGTATTCCTTCTTCCAGGTCTTTTTCATAGAAAGGAGCGAGGTGCTGGTCAAAATGTCCTGGATTCATGGCGTCCCATCCGTTCAGCTCTGTAATGGTGCCGAGATGGACAAACCAGTACATTTGTATGGCCTCCCAATAAGTACGGGGGGCATGTGCAGGAACCCATCGGCAGATTTCCGCTATTTTTTTCAGTTCCTCTTTGCGTTTCGGATCGGTTTCTTGTCCAGCCATCTTTTCGGCCAGTTCGGCATGGCGTTCGGCAAAAATGATAGCGGCATCACAGGAGATGGACATGGCGGTCAGTTCTTCTTGTTTGTCGGTTGCTTCTGGATCATTCATAAAATCCAGATTTTTCAACTCATGTGCAATACGTTCTTTCAAATCCAGCATGCCATGTTGATAAACCTTTCCGTCCAGAGAAGTATGGCCGGGGGCTCGTTGTTCCATGAATTCAGTGAACATTCCTACTTCGTAAGCTTCTTTCCATTCTTTGGGAACGTGATTGAAGATGCGTTCGCGTTGGGTGCGCCCTTTCCAATAAGGAATTACCTCGCGCTCATAGGTGTCTATATCTTCCTGGCTGATGGTGTAACGCTGCAATTCGCGGGTGTTCAATACATGAAGGTCTTCCACGCTGTGACAGGTCAGTTCAGGGAAAGTAGATACGGCTTTGGGATGTGGTCCACGTTCACCTACAATCAGTTCGTCTTTACCTATGTATATAGTTTTCCGTTTACAGATTTCAAGGAAGTTCAGTGCTCTTAGAATAGGAATTGGATACTTTCCTTCGTTTTCTTTGTAAAATTCGGTTTCTATCAGAGCACGTTCTATGGACAAAGAAGGTTGTGTATCAAAAGATTCTTGACGTAGGCGTTGGATACGGTCTGTCATTCCGTTGGTTGTTGTTATCATAAGAGTTATAATAAGGTTTATTTGTTCATAAATAGAAATTTCCATAAGGGCGGATTAATGGATCCGACCAATTGATGTGCAAGAGAATAAGATATCAATAGAATGAAACGTATGCCAAAAGTAAGATACGCTGTCATTTAATCCATCTTTATGGTGGTGTAATGTACAGTCTGCTGGCTTTTGGCATACCCTCCTGAAGAAGAAATGTTCTTAGTAGTAGAACATCAGGCAGTTGAACAGTTTTCTATAGCCTTTGGAGTGCATTCGCTTATACTTGTTTAATAGTGGTCGAAATTACTGTTTGTTTCGCACATAAACAAACCTTATATACTGTTTAATAACAGGTTAATACCGGAAACTGCTTCCTCCTAAAAACTCTCTCAGTAAAGAAGTGGGAGGCAATTCTTTATCTTGTACCGAAGCGAAATATTCCAAGAATTTGCGTAAACGGTATGCTTCTGAATATTCCGGTTTGTTATTGGGAACATTCCTTAGAATAGGAATGGCATAATCCTTCATAATGGCCAGTTCAAACAACAGGGCAGAATTGAACATGGCATCTGCATTTTCCTGATATGGGAAGATCCATTTTTCTTCTCCGGCGCGTACGCTGGGCCATCTTCTGATTGTTTCCTCTGCGGAATAGCCACGGTATTTGTAATCGCGGATAATACGGCGCAACAAACGGTTGTCGGTAGTCGGAATATAATTATGATTGTCCAGCAGAATAGTGGTTAATGCCGATACATATATTTTATATTTATTCTCGGCGGGAATATGAGGGGTTAATTCGGGGTTAAGTGCATGAATCCCTTCGAGAATCAATATCATGTTATCGTCAATCTTAAGTTTGTCACCTTTAAATTCCCTTCTTCCTGTGGTGAAGTTGAAACGTGGTAACTCTACTTCCTTTCCATGAAGCAGATCTTGTAATTGCTTGTTGAAGAACTCTAAATCTAATGCATACAATGATTCGTAATCATAATCACCTTTTTCATCTTTTGGTGTCTTTTCTCGGTCAACAAAGTAATTGTCCAGGGAGATGGGGTAAGGTTTCAGCCCGTTTGCCATCAACTGGATACTGAGCCGTTTGCTGAAAGTCGTTTTACCAGAAGAGGATGGACCGGAGATAAGAACCAGTTTTACTCTTTGACCGTTTTTTCCTCTGTGGTATATCTCATCAGCAATATTGGAAATTTTTTTTTCCTGCAAGGCTTCAGACACATTAATCAGATCGGTGGCATAACCTTCATTACAGGCCACATTGAAATCTCCTACAGTACCCACACCTAAAATCTGATTCCAGCGTCGGTGCTCTTTGAATACTTCCAGCATTTTTTCTTGTTTTACTACTTCCTCCAATATTTCCGGATTCTGACGGTTGGGGACTCGCAGCAACAAGCCGTCATAGTATTTAACAATGTCGAATTTGCGGATATATCCGGTGCTGGGCAACAGACTGCCATAGTAGTAGTCAATGGTATCTTCTAAAGTATAATAATAGGAGTAAAGTTCCCCTGAAGTTTCAAGCAGTCTAACTTTGTCCATCATTCCTTTCCGGCGGAATAGTTCTACTACTTCAGTTGTGTGACATTCAAAACGGTGGAAAGGGATGTTGGCTTCCACAATCTCTTTCATTCGCTGCTTAATACGGGAAACATCATCTAGCCCGGTTTCGCGTCCTATCTGCAAGGCGCAATAATATCCTTTGGATACGGGATGTTCAAGCATGATTTTTCCATCAGGGTATAAGTCCTCCACCGCTTTGCACAAGATGAAGCAGAGAGAACGGACATAGGTACGCATTCCTGAAGGATTTAGTATGTTCAGGAACTCTACATCCTTATTATTATAGGCCCGGTAATTGAGTCCTTCTACTTTGTTATTGACTTTGGCACTGACCGGCCCGTATGGGATATCTAGATTAAAACCATTATAAATATCCAAAAGTGAGCTTCCGATTGGGAAGTTCTTTGAAATATTGTTATTTTTGCAACAGATTTGTAACATAATCGTAATAATTATTACTAACGTAGTGAAACGGCTTGAAATTTACTGAATAAAAGGGAGATTAGCCAATTCCTACCAAATTAATTAAAGATGGAGTATTCTTTTTATGATTTCTTAAAGCTGCTAGGTTCACTGGCGCTATTCCTTTATGGAATGAAAATCATGAGTGAGGGGCTGCAAAAGTTTGCTGGTGACAGACTGCGTAAAATCCTCACAGCGATGACCACCAACCGGGTAACCGGAGTGCTAACCGGTGTTCTTATCACTGCGTTAATTCAATCCTCTTCTGCTACTACTGTTATGGTAGTAAGTTTCGTTAATGCCGGACTCCTTACACTTTCACAATCAATTGGAGTCATTATGGGCAAATATCGGTACCACTGTCACTGCATGGATTATATCTGCGTTAGGGTTTAAAGTAGATATTGCTGCTATGGCACTTCCGTTATTGGCTGTTGGCGTACCCTTATTATTTTCAGGAAAGAGTAACCGTAAATCCATTGGAGAATTTATATTCGGTTTCTCTTTTTTGTTTATGGGCCTCTCTCTCTTGAAGACGAATGCTCCTGACTTAAGTAGAAACCCCGAAATGTTGTCTTTTGTTCAGAACTATACCGATATGGGATTTGGCTCTGTTATCTTATTTGTTGTCATCGGTACAGTTCTGACTATGATTGTACAGGCATCGGCTGCAACGATGGCTATTACTTTGATTATGTGTGCCAATGGTTGGATTAGTTTTGAGCTGGGGGCTGCGTTGGTACTTGGCGAGAATATTGGTACCACTATAACCGCTAACCTTGCCGCACTGACTGCCAATACGCAGGCCAGGAGGGCTGCGCTGGCTCATTTGGTGTTCAATGTTTTTGGGGTTATTTGGGTGTTATGTCTTTTCAAGCCTGTAACTATGGGGGTTTCATGGTTTGTAGAAGATATAATGAAAACAGCAGATCCGGCTGTTGCCGTATCTTTTAAACTGTCTGCTTTTCATACTACTTTTAATATATGCAATGTGTTGATTCTTATTTGGTTTGTCAAGTTGATAGAGAAAACTGTCTGTAAAATCATTCCTCAGAGAGAGCAGGATGAAGAATATCGTTTGCGCTTTATTACAGGTGGTATGCTTTCTACGGCAGAGCTTTCTATATTGCAGGCACGCAAGGAAATCAATCTCTTTGCAGAGCGTACTCATCGTATGTTTGGCATGGTGCGGGATCTGCTTCACACCACTAATGACAATGACTTTAACAAATTGTTCAGTCGTATTGAGAAATATGAGAATATAAGCGATAACATGGAGGTGGAGATCGCTAATTATCTGAATCAGGTATCCGACGGGCGTTTGAGTTCTGAAAGTAAGTTGCAAATTCGTGCTATGCTTCGTGAAGTGACTGAAATAGAAAGTATCGGGGACAGCTGTTATAATTTGGCACGTACTATCAATCGTAAACATCGCAGTGATATGGATTTTACTCCGAAACAGTATGATCATATTCATCAGATGTTCCAGTTGACTGATGATGCTTTGTCTCAGATGATTTCGTTGGTGGAAGATGAGCATCATGTGGTAGATGTGAATAAATCGTTTAATATAGAGAATGAAATAAATAACTATCGTAATCAGCTAAAGAACCAAAATGTGCTGGATGTGAATAATAAGGAGTATGATTATCAGATGGGGGTGCACTATATGGATATTATTGGAGAATGTGAAAAACTGGGCGATTATGTAGTAAATGTGGTGGAAGCCAGTAGCAATGTGAAGGAAAAGAAATCCTGACCTGAAAGGGCTATGGTGAACAGAATAGGTGCAGAGGTGCAAGGTTTAACTCATGACGGATTAAATACTTTGTACCTCTGTGCTTTTTTAATAAAGTGTAATAAAGAAGAGGGTATAAATAAAAGAGAATCTACATGTCAATATTTGTTTTTTTGAAACTGATAGGCTCACTGGTACTTCTGATATATGGTATGAAAACCGTGAGTAAGGCTTTGCAAAAACTGACAGGTGGGCATTTGCGCCATATTTTGGGTGCTATGACCACGAATCGCTTCATCGGATTGTTGACAGGTGCATTTGTGACTGCCTTCGTACAGCCTTCCACTGCAACAAATGGTATCTTTGGAAGAAGACGAATATCATTTGGTTGATCCTAACAAATCATTTAATATAGAGAATGAGAGAAACAATTACCGCAACCAGTTGAAGGATCAGAATGTATTGGATGTGAATAATAAGGAATATAATTATCAGACGGGGGATCATTATATGGATATTATCAGCGAATGCGAAAATTAGGCGATTATGTAGTAAATGTTGTTGAGGCACGTACAGATATAAAGGAAAAGAAAATTTGATTTGTAGAAGGACAAGTTAAAAGAAAAGCGTGAGACACGAATGTTCCACGCTTTTTTTGTAAATCGTATTAAAATGAGGTTATTTTTCGATTCCAACCAGTTCTACTTCGAAAATCAAAGTAGAGAAAGGTTTAATCTGACCGGCTTCACGTGCACCATAAGCCAAGTCTTGAGGGATGTAAAGTTCCCATTTAGAACCTACTGGCATCATTGTCAGTGCTTCAGTCCATCCTTTGATTACTTGATTAGCACGGAAAGTAGTCGGTTCTTTACGATCATATGAACTGTCGAACTGAGTTCCGTCAATCAAAGTACCTTTATAGTTTACTTTTACTTTAGAAGAATCGGTAGGAACAGCGCCGTTACCTTCTTTAATTATCTTATATTGCAATCCGCTTGATGTAGTTTTAACACCCTCTTTCTTTGCATTTTCAGCTAGGAATTTTTCACCGGCAGCCTTATTTTCAGCGAACTGGGCTTCAGTAGCTTTTGTTTTGATTGCTTCTGCTTTAGACTGAACGTAGGCGTTGGCTTCTTCCATAGTAACATTCATGCCTTTTTTCTGCAAAGCAGCCATGAAACCTGCCAGGAAGTTTTCTTTACTTAAACTTTGAGTAGAGTCATTTCCGAAAATACGTTGGCTCATCATATCGAACATACGTCCACCAACTTGTTGACCAATCTGAAGACCTGCCATATAAGCAACGTCTTTAGGACTTGTCTTGCTGGTACCTTCTTTAACACCTCTGATGAAGTCGGCCATATAGGCTGTGTCAACGCCCAGTTGTTGGCTCATATACATATCCAGACCTTGCGTGTTGGTGATACCCATCATGTAAGAAAGTGAGTCTACGTCATTCTTCATGTTTGCTTTCGGTGCTTGGGCTGTACAAGAAGCCAAGCTGGCTGCAGCAGCGATTGCTACAAAAAAACTAATTTTTTTCATTTGCCTTAAATGCTTTAATAATTATAATACTTCGATTAATTCTACTTCAAAAATCAATGTGCTGTGAGGAGGAATCATTTCTCCTGCCTGTTGTGCTCCATAGGCTAGTTCTGAAGGAATGAAAAGTTTCCATTTAGCACCTTCAGTCATCAGTTGGAGTGCTTCCACCCATCCTTTGATTACTTGGTTCACACCAAAGATAGCCGGTTCGCCGCGTTTGATAGAACTGTCAAACAAAGTCCCATCAATCAAGGTACCTTCATAATGGCATTTTACACGGTCGGTTGCACTCGGTTTTTTTCCGTTACCTTCTGTGATAACTTCGTACTGTAAGCCGCTGGGAAGTGTCACGACCCCCGGTCTTTTTGCGTTTTCCTCCAAAAATGATTTTCCCTTTTCAATATTCTCTGCATTCAATTTGGTTTCCAGCTCTTCAAAGTACTTGTTTACGATTTCACGTGCTTCGTTGTGGCTGATAGCCGTTTCTTTTCTATCTAATACGTCTTTGATTGCTTGAGCAAAGTCTTCAACATTAATACTTTGAGCACCCATGCTCAATAAATTCTGGCCAATACCAAGGCCGATGGCGTAACTGAATTTATCCATAACTATTTATTTTATAAGATGTTTTATACAAAACGCACAAAGGTAGGTGTTTTATTTGAATGAATCTGTTTTTAACAATTTAATTTTTCTTATTTTTGTGTGTTTAGTTAAAAGAGGAGGACTAGAAATGAAGAATTTAGTAGTTTTAACAGGTGCTGGAATGAGTGCAGAAAGCGGTATCAGTACATTTCGTGATGCAGGTGGTTTATGGGATCAGTATCCGGTGGAACAAGTGGCTACTCCGGAAGGGTATGCGGCAAACCCTAAATTGGTGATTGATTTTTATAATGAGCGTCGTAAACAGTTGCTTGCTGTAAAGCCTAACCGGGGGCATGAACTGGTTTCTGAGATGGAAAAGTTCTTTAATGTGACTGTTATCACTCAAAATATTGATAATTTGCATGAGCGTGCCGGAAGTTCGCATATTATTCATTTACATGGCGAACTGACCAAGGTGACATCTAGTTGGCAACCTAATAATCCAGCTTATATTAAAGAATTAAAGCCGGAAGAATATGAGATACATTTGGGAGACTTGGCCGGAGACGGTTCCCAGTTTCGTCCGTTCATTGTATGGTTTGGTGAATCTGTTCCTATGATTGAAACTGCAATTGAATATGCTGAAACAGCTGATATCTTTTTAATTATAGGAACTTCGCTTAATGTATATCCTGCTGCCGGTTTGTTGAATTATGTGCCTGCCCGCACTCCTGTTTATTTAATAGATCCTAAGCAGGTGCCCATTGCATCGGGACGTAAAGTGCATGTAATTCAGAAAGGTGCGTCCGAAGGAATGGAAGAGCTTAAAAAAATATTAGTGGGATAGTTTGCAAGTAAACAATTTCCTTGTATATTTGTTATGTATTTAAAGAATATTTAAAACATAAAACAGAGACAATTATGAAAAAGTACGTTTGCACAGTATGTGGTTGGGTTTATGACCCGGCAGAAGGAGATCCTGAAGGTGGAATCGCTCCGGGAACAGCATTTGAAGATATTCCAGATGATTGGGTTTGCCCTCTTTGCGGAGTAGGTAAAGATGATTTCGAAGTTCAAGAAGATTGATCCTACCTTATAACCGGATATCATATAAAGCGGAGGATTTCTTCTGTATGATATATCAGATAGCGCTAATTATTATTTAGTTGCGCTTATTTATTTTACATTTTATTAATCAAAAAAAGAGCGTAACCTATAACAGGTTGCGCTCTTTATGGTATAAAAAAGAATGTTCTTATTTCTTTTCTTGCTTTTCAGGACGAGGCAGTAATACTTTGTGAGAGAGTTTAAATTTACCTGTCTTGGGATCAATATCAAGTAATTTCACTTCTATTTCATCCCCTTCTTTTAAACCGGCCTCTTCTATTGTTTCAAGACGTTTCCAGTCAATTTCAGAGATGTGTAACAATCCGTCTTTACCAGGCAAGAATTCTACGAACACGCCATATGGCATTACTGAACGGACTTTACCTACATAGACTTCACCGACTTCGGGAACGGCAACGATACCCTTGATAATGCGCATAGCATCGTCAATACATTTCTTGTTTGTTCCCGCAATCTCAATGCGACCTACTCCATCAGTTTCTTCAATCGTGATGGTTGCTCCGGTTTCTTCCTGCATACCTTGGATAATCTTTCCGCCCGGACCGATGATAGCCCCAATGAACTCTTTAGGAATAGTCATCGTTTCAATACGAGGAGCATGCGGTTTCAAATCTTTACGAGGTTCGGCTATACATTCGGTTAACTTGTTAAGAATATGTTCGCGACCTTCTTTTGCTTGCAGTAACGCTTTTTCCAAGATTTCGAATGATAGACCATCTACCTTGATGTCCATCTGTGTAGCAGTGATACCATCACGAGTACCTGTAACCTTGAAGTCCATATCACCCAAGTGATCCTCATCTCCAAGAATATCAGACAATACGGCATATCTTTCTTCACCTGCATTCTTAATCAAGCCCATGGCAATACCTGAAACTGGTTTTTTCATGGCAACACCGGCATCCATTAATGCAAGCGTTCCTGCACAGACAGTAGCCATTGAAGAAGAACCATTTGATTCCATGATATCAGATACTACACGTACTGTGTATGGGTAGCCTGCAGGAATTTGTCCTTTCAAAGCACGCCATGCCAAGTGCCCGTGACCGATTTCACGACGACCTACACCACGTTGTGCTTTTGCTTCACCAGTAGAATAAGGGAGGGAAGTTGTAGTGTAACAAGAATCGTTCTCTGTGTTGATCCAGAACATCGTCTACAATTTTCTCATCTAGCTTGGTACCTAATGTGACAGAAGTTAAAGACTGAGTTTCACCACGGGTGAAAATGGCAGAACCGTGAGGGCCGGGCAGATAACCTACTTCGCACCAGATAGGGCGAATTTCAGTTGTCTTACGTCCGTCCAGACGCTTGCCTTCATCAAGAATACAACGACGCATGGCTTCCTTTTCCACATCGTGGTAGTAACGGTCGATTAATGCACCTTTTTCTTCCAGTTCTTCTTCTGTATATTGAGTTTTGAATTCATCGCGGATGGCATCAAAAGCATCTTGACGTTCATGCTTGTTTCTGTTTCCTGAAGCAGCGATGGCGTATGCTTTATCATAACAAGCTTCGCGTACAGCTTTGCGTAAATCTTCATCGTTTTCTTCGTGGCAGTATTCACGTTTTACTGTAGAACCGACTTCTTCCATCAGTTCCATCTGCGCTTTACAATGAACTTTGATTGCTTCGTGAGCAGCCTTCATGGCAGCCAGCAAGTCTTGTTCGCTGACTTCCTGCATTTCGCCTTCTACCATCATGATGTTGTCATATGTGGCTGCAACCATCAGATCCATATCAGCTTTCTCAAGTTGTTCGAAAGTGGGGTTGATAACGAACTGGCCATCGATACGTGCTACGCGTACTTCAGAAATCGGTCCGCCGAAAGGAATGTCGGAAACGGCTAATGCTGCTGAAGCGGCCAATCCTGCCAATGCATCAGGCATATCTATTCCATCAGCTGAGAAAAGAACAATGTTTACGTAAACCTCTGCATGGAAATTATCGGGGAATAAAGGACGCAATGCGCGGTCTACCAGTCGGCAAGTCAGGATTTCATAATCTGAAGCTTTGCCTTCTCTTTTGGTAAAGCCACCGGGAAAACGTCCGAATGCTGAATATTTTTCTTTGTACTCTACCTGAAGGGGCATAAAATCTGTACCGGGAACTGCATCTTTTGCTGCACAAACAGTAGCTAGCAACATGGTGTTACCCATGCGGAGCATTACAGAACCGTCTGCCTGTTTTGCCAGCTTTCCCGTTTCGAGTGTGATGGTTCTACCATCAGGAAGCTCGATCGTCTTAACAATTGGATTGATCATAAAAAATGTTTTAATATATTTTTCGTCTAAAATTCGTGCAAAGATAGGCATTTATTCTTCTAATTTGGTGAGAATGAGATAAAAAGTTACTATGATTACTGTTTTTTTTCATTTTAATGTGTAAGAAGGTGGATAAATGCTTTGACAAACCACGAAAAGACGTATCTTTGCATCCAAAATTATTAAGAGAACACACATTTATATTAATTTTAGCGATGAAAAAGAATGTATATTTTTTGCTCGCACTTCTGTTGATAGGGTTGAGCGCCTGCGACAATGCACCGAAGTTCAAAGTTCAAGGTGAAATTAATGGTGCTGAAGATAAGATGCTTTATTTGGAAGCGTCGGGATTGGATGGCATAGTAGCGCTTGATTCGGCAAAATTGGGCAGTAGCGGAAGTTTTAGTTTTGCACAGAAGCGCCCGGAATCTCCTGAATTCTATCGTTTGCGTTTAGATAATAAAGTGATAAACTTTGCTGTAGACTCTACGGAAACAGTATCAGTTAAGGCTGAGATAAATGATTTTGCGACTGCCTATCGTATTGAAGGTTCGGAAAACAATTTGAAAATTAAGGAATTGGTGTTGTTGCAAGCTGATTTGCAGAAGAATGTGGACAAACTCGGTCAGAACCGTAATATCCCTGCGGGTATCGCACAAGACAGTCTTTTGGCTATGGTAAACAATTACAAGAATAAAGTGAAACGAGAATATATTTTTGCGGCTCCAAATATGCCATACGCTTATTTCGCTTTATTCCAGTCGTTGAATGGGTATATGATTTTTGATCCTTTGACAAATAAGGAGGATGTGAAGTGTTTCGCTGCGGTGGCTACGAGTCTGAATAATGCTTATCCACATGCCGACCGTTCACGCAACTTGTACAATATGGTTATAAAAGGAATGAAGAATACCCGTACTCCCCGTCAGCAGACCATGGAAATTCCTGAAGATAAAATCAAGGAAGCCAGCATTATTGATATTCAGCTGAAAGACTTGAAAGGCAATACACGCAGTCTGACCGATTTGAAGGGTAAAGTGGTGCTGATCGATTTTACTGTATATAACAATGCAATGTCTGCTGCACATAATTTGGCGTTACGTGAACTTTATAATAAGTATGCTTCTCAAGGGTTCGAGATTTACCAGATTTCACTGGATGGTGATGAACACTTTTGGAAAACATCTGCAGATAATCTGCCTTGGGTCTGTGTACGTGACGCTAATGGCGCTTATTCTTCATACATTTCATTATATAATGTAACTAATCTGCCTTCGGTATTTTTGGTAAATCGTAATAATGAATTAAGTGCCCGTGGTGAGAATATTAAAGATTTGGATGAAGCCATTAAAAAACTCTTGTAAAAAGCTAATTATGAGTTGAATTTGTTTAAACATGTTACATAGCATCCTTATAAACTTGACTCGTATTAGATAAAAGTCTATCTTTGCAAGACTTGAAATACCAAAGAGGGTTCCGACATTTCCATGTCGGAATTCTTTTTGTTTTTATAGGCATAACTGGAACAATGAATAATTATATAATTTAAAAGGAGGAAAACATTATGGCTTATATGTCAGAAGAAGGTTACAAGCAACTGATTGAGGAACTGAAATATCTGGAATCAGTAGAACGTCCTAAAATTGTGTCGGCTATTGCCGAAGCGCGTGATAAGGGAGACTTGTCAGAAAATGCCGAATATGATGCTGCCAAAGAGGCGCAAGGTCTATTGGAGATGAAGATCAGCCAGCTGAAATCAACTATTGGTGATGCTAAAATTATTGATACTTCAAAAATGAATGCAGATACAGTGCAAATTTTGACGAAAGTAGAATTGAAGAATGCCAAGACCGGAATGAAGATGGTTTATACTATCGTAGCCGAAAGCGAAGCGAATTTAAAATTGGGCAAGATTTCGGTAAATACTCCGATAGCACAGGGTTTGTTAGGAAAAAAAGTGGGTGATGTGGCTGAAATCACTATTCCGCAAGGTAAAATCAGCTTAGAAGTTGTGAATATTTCATTTTAATATATAAGGCAGGTCCGCTATGCGGGGCTGCCTTATTTAATACTTATAGATATGGCAACAATATTTAGTAGAATTATTACAGGTGAGATTCCTAGCTATAAAGTGGCTGAAAATGACCAGTTCTATGCTTTTCTGGATATCAATCCGTTAGCCAAAGGGCATACGTTGGTTGTTCCGAAATGTGAGGTGGACTATATCTTTGATTTGGAGGATAATGAACTGGCTGCTATGCATGTTTTTGCAAAGAGTGTGGCGCTTGCTATTCAAAAGGTTTTTCCGTGCAAGAAAGTAGGTGAGGCAGTAATCGGATTAGAGGTTCCTCATGCACATATTCATCTGATTCCTATTCAGAAAGAGTCGGATATGATTTTTTCTAATCCGAAGTTGAAACTGACAAATGAAGAATTTGTGGAGGTGGCAACAGCAATCAATCAAGCCTGGGAAGGTGGTGACAAGTAATCTTTTTCTTTCTTAGTAAATATAAAGAGCGGGAAACGGATATTCTGTTTCCCGCTTTCCTTTATGATTAAACTCCGGTTACCTGTTTTTATACAAACTGATCTCCTAGTTTGATTTGTACGTCATTTACGAATTTTCGGATAGCGCTTTCGTCATCTTTTTTGCATATGAGTAATACATTGTCTCTTGCGGCTACTAAATAACCTTCTAGATCCTGTATTACGGCTAATTTCCCTTCTGGCACTACTATTACATTATTATAGCTGTTATATAATAAGGAGTTTCCGTTTACTACGACGTTACCTTCTTGGTCCTTGGATGATATATCATACAAGGAGTCCCATGTACCTAAATCTGCCCATCCGAAGTCGCACAATTGGACGAAAACATTGTTGGCTTTCTCCATGATTCCATAGTCAATGGAGATATTGGGACAGGAAGCGAAATCTTCTTCTCCGTTAGTCAGTTTGGTACAAACTTCGGGCATAATCTCATTGAAGGCTTCTAAAATTGTATTGATATTCCATAAGAAGATTCCTGAGTTCCAATAGAATTCTCCACTTTCTACGAATACTTTGGCAAATTCCAATTGGGGCTTTTCAATGAATGTTTTTACTTTAAAGAATTCTCCTTGTTTTTCTTCCTCAATCTGAATATAGCCATAGCCGGTTTCCGGTCTGTTAGGTTTGATACCTAATGTTAGTAATTGAGGAGAGTTTGAAACAAATTCCAGACCTTTCAAAATTGCAGCTTTGAACTCATCTTCTTTTAAAATCAGGTGGTCGGACGGTGCGACAATGACATTGGCATTTGGATTGAGTTTTTTTATGTGATAAGAAGCCCAAGCTATACATGGGGCAGTGCTTCTGCGAGTGGGTTCCAATAAAATTTGTGATTTGTCCAATTCTGGGAGTTGTTCTTGGATCAGTTCTTTATACAATACATTGGTTGTAATAAAGATGTTTTCTATAGGGACTATTTTTTTATAACGATCAAACGTTTGCTGTATTAGAGAACGTCCAGTCCCGAAGAAATCAAGGAATTGTTTAGGAAGGTTTTTGCGGCTATATGGCCAGAACCGACTACCTATACCTCCCCCCATGATGACACAATAATTATTGCTGTTTGTCATGATATAAAATCGTTTTAAAGTTTCCGCTAATATAGGGCTTATTTTTAGAAAACCATTGTCCGTTATCCCATAAATCGTAGTATATTTATCTTTTTTTGAAAAAAAAATGCCGAAAAGTTTGCAGGTATGAAAAAAAGTCGTACCTTTGCAACCGCAATCGAGAAACAAACAATGTTTCAAGAGATGCCCAGATGGCGGAATCGGTAGACGCGCTGGTCTCAAACACCAGTGGATTCACTTCCATCCCGGTTCGACCCCGGGTCTGGGTACAGCAAGAAAAGCTAAGTAGTTGATATTTCAATGCTTAGCTTTTTCTTTTTATCGGAGATGTTCCCAAATTGTTCCCAATCATCCTTATGTATTCCACCAAAGATGGGCGTTTACTTCATGCCATCTATTACTTTTAGTATAGAATCGGGCTTTTCTACCATTCGCAATACAGAATCCGAATCAAATCCCATATATTCTATATAGGTTCGTATTAACTCATAATGCTGGGTCAACGTAACAATCTGAGGGATTTTGTATTTAAGCATATAATTTACAAGTCTATATAAGAAAAAAGCTCTATCTCTTACTCCTCTGAACTGTGCTCTAAATGCTTTGATTTTAGCATTGAATGACTCTGCTGCGGCATTGGTTGCCCTCCTTTCAAAAAAATTGATTATATCCAGATAATGTGTTTGTATAGAACGTGCGACCCTTCCAAAGGTGAGGAACCATGATTTATCTACTTCATCATACCACCTTGCCAGCCTTGTCAAAGCAATATCCTTAAACTTACACTGATGATAGATTAAGCCTAACCGCATAGACAGATAATATCCTTTCTTTATATCGGGATATTCCTTGAAAAGAATTTCAGCCCGTATTCTTTGAGACTGAGTCCATAAGGATTCCTTCTTGTAAAGCAGATAAATACTTCTCGCTAACAACTGCTTCCTTGTATCTCCATTAGCGAAAACAGGTGCATGATACATCTTTCCACAGGCCTTTGCATAAGCAATCTGAGTGGACTCTTCATCCAAAGCCTCCCAGCGAGCTTTTACACGCATCTCCTGCACCGCTTCATAAGCTACCTTCTGTGCGTGAAAGCGATCGGTAACACGTTTGGCCGCAGGAAAGCAGATGCGTGCAATCTGCTCCATGTTAGGAGCCATATCCAAAGTAATCTCGCGCACTTGGTAACGGCGGCGACGGGATAGCTTAAGCAGGACAGAAGTGACCGTATGAACGTCCGTACCTTTAATGATAGCAATCATACTACCTTTACCACCGTGAGCTTCTTTATTGGTCAGTACAGTATAGAGTTCCCCACGCGAGAGGGCTACCTCATCAATACAGATACAAGCACCGATATTCTTTTCGAATAGTAGCCAATCCTCTGCATGAACAAGTTGGTCCCAATGGAGATAACCACTTAGATGGTTACGGTATTGACGCTCCAATAAATCCCCGTCAACTCCATATAAAACACCTAAGAGCTTGCAACTGATCGGATAGCTATCAATATAGTTCTTTTAAAAAAGACGCAAAATCTTGCGTCATACGAGTACCTTCAGCCACCATACGCCAGTTACGAGAGATATACTCATTATGCTTCTTTAAGATCCAGCGACGACGACGAATATTAAGGAAGACCTTCTTGCCACGAAGAGGAAAATCCTGAACAATAACAGGATCATAAAAGCCTTTACTCTCAGTATCCTGATCTGTATACTTCTCAGGAACGATATTTTTCTCCTCAAGATAGATCACAACTTCATTTACGCTTTCCTTCACATCAACAAGATCAAAGTAATCTAAAGTGCCTTCAGGAAGAAGAAGGCGATAACCGTTTAACTCCATAAGCTATGAATTTGGAGACAAAGATAACAATTTATAAATTTACCCCTCAGGTTTTTACATTGACCCAAGAAAAGGTGTACTTTAATAGTTTTCTTCCCCATATCTTTATGATTTCTTAACGCTTATCCTATCTTTATCTACCTTATTATTGCCGATGTTTTCGGGAAAAGTGAGATTCTTACCTTATATTTGTAGTAAGAACGTTTAAAGGCGCACGATTATGGAAAATCATATGGAAAACAATTTCAGAGAAATACAGAAGATATTAGATAGTTGTATAGCTCATGACTATAAAACTAAAGTAGATGCACTATTTTTAAAACGTGAATATTTGACGCAAGTTCAGCTAAAGGATTATTTGCGGCAAGAAATTTTCCGTGTGACTGAAAATATTGTAGCCATCCAACAAAAATACCGTGTCGTGCGTAACATTGTATTGGATATGGATATTCCCGATTTTTTGTGGGAAAGCGGTTATTGGAAAGGCTTTGTTTTTCAATCCGCTGTTTGAGTTGTTCCGGGTATTTGATGCGCCATTCAATAAGGCGTATTTCTGTGTTTAAAAGTCCTATCGCTTCATCAATTAGATGCAAATAGGGCATTTTTTTCTTGCTCAAACCGTACACGGTATGACTTAAGACGATATAAACCAAAAGAAAAATAGCGGAGTAATACACTATAATCTTGCTCGTTAATACTGAAATTGGCTACATGGATAGCTAATTCTTCAACAGCTTTTGTTAGTTCAGATGCAGAAACTTTGCGCTGTGAGTATTCCGATAGTAATCGAAAAAAACTCTGTTGTAATAATGCTTTCATCTATTAATATTTTTAATTTCATAATTAGTTAGTTCGTTTTTTATAGAATTTTACTTATATCATTGGGTGTCTTAAAATAATAGTCGGCACGTATAGGATTAGATACATTATTGCTCCATAAAACCAATCCGGAATCAACACCGGCATTGTTAGCACATTGAATATCATAAATACTATCACCAATATAGAGAGCGTTTTCGGGGCTTACATGGGCTTTAGCCAAATATGCTACTAAGGGTGCTGCTTGGGGCTTATGTTCATCAGTATCATCGGCACATACAATTGTGGAAAAATAGTCCGCTAACCCTAATGGCTCAAAATCAGAATAATATTCTTGATATGTTTTGGAGGTTACAATGCCTAAAATATAGCCTCTTGATAAAAGGGATTGCAAGCATTCTTTGATACCTTGAAAAGGTTGAATAGTGTGCTGGAGCAATTTCATATTCTTATCCCATCGTTTCAATGCATCTTCTATGTCGAGTATTTTGAGTAATTCCAACGCATTTCTTCCGGTAATGCCTAAAGCAAATTTCAGACTTTCATATTGAGGTGCGCGTCCTGTTATTTCTGTAATTGTTTTTATTAAAGAGTTGATGACTGCATATTCCGTATCTATCAATGTACCGTCTATGTCGAATACGATATGTTTATATTTCATGTGTTTGATTTATTAGTCAAATAATACTTGCCAGTTTCTATCGTAGTAAGCTGAAAAGCACATTTTAATTTGTTCTTCGTTATTTTTCTCTTTTGCAAGAATAGGTAATTCTTCCAATCCGAAATAGGCACTCTCATCCGCTTCAATATTGGGTCGGAAATATCCGCTTTCAATCTCACAAAGAACAAAAACTTTACAAACATTGTAGGCATAGGGGGGAATATTATGCAAATTTCTATCTTGTATAGCTATTATCCGGATAGCTTTTACATTTAATCCTGCTTCTTCTTTTACTTCTTTTTCTGTATTAGTCTTGATACTCTGATTTATATCGACCCAACCACCGGGCAAAGACCAAGTCCCATTTTTCTCTTTCACAAGCAGTATTTTATCATCTTTGAATATAGCAGCTCGTGTATCTAATTTAGGAGTTTGAAATCCTGTTTCATTGCAAAACAGATTCTTTACTTTTTCTATGGGTATTTCACTTTGCAGACTAAGCATTTCTGCTGCAATTTCTCTAATGCGTTCAAAGCGTTCTATATCAAATACATCTTTGGAGTATGTCAATCCCCCTTGGGCAATGAATTGTAGTTCTTTTGCCCATTCAAGCCATTGTGGTTGTACTGTTTTATTCATATAGTGAATGTTAGTATCGTTATATTGATTTACAAAGGTATGGAAAATGAAATTCTTTATTTTTGTCCTATGTTAAAAAATCATCGGCTTGACCGGATTCTGCTAAGAGAAGGTTGTGTTATTCCTAAAAAAGAGGCAATATGTCCTAAAGTCACTCGGTGGAAAATGCTGGGATATTCTTTTATCAACTTTTCATAACGTTCTTGGGCAGACAAGTTCAGCCGGGAAATATGAATGTCCTGTAAAAGTAGAAAATTTTCTTGCTGTAACACTCTCATCCAATTGGCAATGTCAATACGGGATTTATATAAATCATTCAACTTGTCTATAGAAATGGAGTAGGTTAAAGTTTCTTCTAAGGTTTCTACATATTCAAATCCTGCTTTGTGTCGATATAAATCCCATGAACCACAAGTCGCATCGCCTTCCATAGAAAACCATGTTGTTATTTCTTTTCCATTATGCAGGATATATGAACGTGTTATTCCTTTTTCTATGAAATAGACTTGATTGTCAAAACGACCAGCTTGTATGATGATAGTTTTAGCCGGAAAAGTCTGTTGTTTAAAACAGTACTTTAGCAGATGCAATGAATCATCCGAAACAGGATAGAGTTCTTGTATCTTTCTTATTATATTATCCATTATCAATGTTTTTGCTCTTTCTACAAAAATAATAAAACAGAAAGGGATAATATTGTTGCATTCATAGTTTAAAAAGGAATTTGACTATTTTTAGCAAGGTGGGATGAAAAGAGAACCACGATGTGGATATGTGATATGGGCAAAAGAAATAGGTGTGCTAAACTACGTTTAGTTTATCCCTTTGTCTATATAGCCAAAACGAACTAAACCAATTTCTAGCAATCTTTTTCAGTCTTGATTTATCCTTAATAGTTTGAGGAAGAAATGAACTCTTTTATTTCTTCCTCGGTTGGAAGTTCTATCATGTACTTCTGTACGAAGATATTCGGGTTTAATCCGGCAGTGGCATATTTAACTAATGTATCTCCCTTTTCCGTACAAAGTAGAATACCGATAGGTGGATTATCGTCCGGCTGCATTACTTCCGCTTTAAAGTAGTTAAGGTACATATTTAGTTGCGAGGCGTATTCATGGCGAAATTTGTCTATCTTCAATTCCACAATGATATGGCACTTCAAAATGCGGTGATAGAATACGAGGTCGGCAAAGAAATAATCTTCATCAATCAAGATACGTTTTTGCCGGGTTTCAAAGCAGAAACCATGCCCCATTTCCAACAGGAAGTGTTGCAGGTTATCAAGAATGGATTGTTCCAAATCGTTTTCCGTCACTAATGCACGTTCATTCAATCCTAAGAACTCTAAAGTAACAGGAGTGTTGATAACATCTTTGGGTTGCAATAAGGTTACTTGTTGCTGGACTAAAGCGGAGAGGGCTTCTTTGTTTTTGGATAGTCCGCTACGTTCGTAATATAAAGATGCGATTTGCCGCTCTAACTCTTTTACAGACCAGCATCCACGAATAGTTTCCATTTCATAGAAAGCACGTTTTATCGGGTTCTCAATTCCTGATATAGTATTTAAATGGGTGGAAGATAATCTGTTGAATAATCTATCAGCCGGAATCATCCATGTTTCGGTTTGTGGGTATTTTGTTGATAGCTTCCAAACGCCATTTTCAGATCCGGCGGTCACCAACCGCCGAATTGGTTCAGTGAATTCGGAGGTCAATGACTGCCGAATTTGTATTTGTGATGCAATATATTGTGTGACAGACTCTTTTAGCTGTGGATAAACAAGATATAACCGCCTAAACTCTCGGAATCTTCGTTCATTCAGACCTTTTGTTTTCAGCCGTTGTTCCAGCTTTTTCAACAATTGTTCACCGTAGGCGGCACGGTCTTTTCCGTTCTGCTCAAATTCCACGATATAGCACCCCATAAGCCAGTTACGGGAAGTAAGGGCAAGGTTTACAGCGTGTGCGGCTTGTGCCTGCAACGTGTTCTGTATCGTGCTGATATGTTTTACTAATGCTTCAAAGTTCATAGTTACAAAGATAAGTCTTTTGTGGTTAAAACTTTAGTTCGGACAGGCTATTTATAGCTTCCTCTTTCAATTTATCCACCGCACGGGTGTATTTCTCCGTATGCTTCAATCTGCTATGCCCTAAAAGGCTGGCTATGGTTTTGATATTTGTCCCATTGTTCAAAATGTTCACGGCAAACGAATGCCGAGCACAATGCCAGCTCATATGTTTGTCTATCCCAGCTCTCTTTACCCAACGCTTTACTGATTTATAGCAACTTTCGTATGTAGACAAATCGAATATCAAACAGTTCTTATCTGTCGGAGCTTCACCAATGATAGACAATAGACTGTCATTCAAAGGAATAACCACACCACTACTGGCAGAATGTCCCTTGGCCTTGCTTTGCTCGAACTTCAATAATCGGTTAGCATAATCCACATTTTTAAAAGTAAGATCTTTTACATTGCAGAAGCGCAGACCGCAATATAGGCAAAAGATAAACGCTTGTCTGACTGTAGGGTTTTCGTTGTCATAATGACAAGCCATCAGCTTTTGTACTTCTTCGGGCGAAAGCACATCTTTCCGAAGCATCTGACTATCCACTTTGCAGGTAATATCTTTACAAGGGTCTTTCGATTCTTCCAAAGGAGAATTTCGCTTATGTGGTGTTACGGCTGATGTTGGCGGACATTCTTACATGAACTATCTGAAAGTTCCTGCTAAGGTGGATGAACTTTGTGCGATTCTGCAAGAGAAGCAAAAGACCGTGGGAGCATTTCGGGAACAATATGAATTGAGTTTTAATGCCCACCTTAATTTAGTAACCATACATCCGTGGGTGGATGGCAACGGCAGAACAGTTCGATTACTGATGAACTACATCCAGTTTTGTTATCACCTTTTTCCTACTAAGATATTCAAAGAGGATAGGGAAGAATATATCCTTTCTCTACGCCAATGTCAGGACGAAGAAACCAACCAGCCGTTTTTGTCGTTTATGGCAGGGCAGTTGAAGAAATCGCTTTCTTTGGAGATTGAAAGGTTTAAAGTTTCGCAAAAGAAAGTGTTCAGTTTTATGTTTTAAGTATCATATAAATGGAGACACCAGTGTTGATAATAGCAGCTGTTCTGTTTGTATTGGGAATGCTCGTAAGGAAATATCCCAACCTCATAGCGGGCTATAACACAATGACTGCTGAGCAAAAAAAGAATGTGGATGTCAAAGGACTGTCTAACTTCATGTGTCGCTCGCTTTGCGTGATTGCTGTGCTTATGATTGTGTCATATTTCGTAATGGTTGCAAGGTCAGTAAACGAAAAAGCGGTGTCAGTTGTGTCGACAACGCTTATACCAATCATCGGTTCAATATATATGGTGGTAAAGGCGCAGCGATACGATAGAAACGGTAAATGAATAAAACGGGAATCGGGTCGGTATGGGAAATCTGATATTCGTCTTTTGAGATAAAAGGAACGACGGCATACCTGTCCTTCCGCCTGCAAGGGTGTAAATCAAGCATTGGGTTTATACCTTTTTTTACGTTCCAAAAATCAACTACAGGTTTAGTCTTTACTATGGGTAAACCTATTCACTCCCTTCTTTATATGTATTATATCTCCTCTTTTTTAGCTCCTGTAATCAAAACTACTCTACAGGGTAGTGGAGAAGTTTTCGGAAGTGTGGAACTTTGCTGCAGAAATCAAAAAAACATCGTACAATGAAAAATGTATTTTATATTGTAACAGTAATTTTCTTGACTGTCATAGGTTTGACAGTTAATGCAAAGCCACGTTGTCAAGGTTTCAACAATTACGACAACAAAGTAACCATCGTTTTCACGGACAATCAAGCCAAAGACAAATACACGGTTTCTGATGTAAAACTCATTCCGTCATCATGGAGTGAAAAAGAATATCCGGCAACATCCGTAGAAGTAACAGTAAAAAAGGGGGTGGCTACTGTCACACTCACATTTCCTCATGTCACGCAATTCTCAAATCCCCAAGTGACGCTCCGGATAAATGGAAAGAAAAGCAAATTCAAAGTGTGCCAATAGGATATATCAATGAAAAAGATGAAAATGTATTTGGTCATGCTTGTCGTGAGCATGTTGCTGCCGATGAGAGTGTCGGCACAAACCGTGAAGGGGAAACTTGTAGATGAAAGTAACCATCCGTTGCCATATGCCAATGTGGTGCTGCTGTCTCTGCCGGATTCGGCATTTGTAAGTGGAACCATCAGTGGTGAAGATGGTTTGTTTAAGCTGGAAGCTACATCGGTAAACCAGATAGTGAAAATATCCTCTATCGGATATAAGACAGTGTATAAACCGACTACTCCTGCCAATATGGGTATCGTGCAGCTCGTATCGGATGCACGGATGCTTGGAGAAGTGGTAGTAAAAGCCAATTTGCCTGTGACACGCATAAAGAATGATGCTCTGGAAACCAATGTGCAGGGTACAGTTCTCTCGAAAGCCGGAACAGCTGAAGATGTATTGGCACATATACCCGGTTTACAAAAAAAGGCTGATGGATTTGAGGTGTTGGGTAAAGGTTCACCGCTTATCTATATCAACGGTAGAAAATTACGTGATATCGCTGAACTGGACCAACTGACATCGGAGGAAATTAAAAGCGTAGAAGTTGTTCGTAATCCCGGTGCCCGTTATGATGCAACGGTAGGGGCAGTTGTTCGTATCCGTACTGTCAAACGACAAGGAGATGGATTTGGAGTGAGTTTGCGAAGTTCCTATGATCAATCTCAAAATTCAGACTTTGTAGAGCAAGCCGATGTAAACTATCGGCATAACGGTCTTGATGTTTTCGCTATGGTCCGTTTTGATAAAACTACCTCCTTGCAAAACGATATTCTGGAGCAAACGGCCTTTACCGATACCATATGGACGCAAAAGAATTATCAGCACTCTAATACCGATTCTCGCAGTATAGACGGACGCATCGGATTCAATTATGATTTTAATGAGTATCATTCCATAGGTGTACGTTATGATTTGAGCAATGCCCTGCATACAGATATGTTTACCGCCTTCGATAGCGAGATTCAGGCAGATGGATTGCCTTACGATATTTTATATAGTACCATTGCTGCCGATGCAAAATCACAACCGGAACATCAGCTTAATATTTACTATGCAGGACAAATAGGCAAAGGAGAACTTACCTGGGATGCAGACTATTACAGCAATACATACACGCAATATACCATTAATATGGAGAATAGTCAGGACCATGAAGACCGTACTGTCACTTCTGATAACAGGGTGGAAAATCAACTTACTGCCACCAAAGTTTCATACACTCATCCCTTATGGGGAGGAAGTATCTCTGTGGGAGGAGAATATACCTATACCAACCGGCATGATGATTATGTAAATCAGGAAGGATATGTACCTACAACCTATACCCGCATCCGTGAACAGAATCTTGCCGGCTATGCACAGTACAACCATCCTTTACCATTCGGTCAGGCAAACATTGGCTTGCGATATGAGCATGTGGATTTTGATTATTTTGAAAATGGTACATTTGTACCCGGACAAAGCCGTGTATATGATAATATCTTTCCAAATATTTCTGTGAACGGGCAATTGGGGAAAGTACAATTCCAAGTCAGCTATGCTGCAAAGACACAGCGTCCCAACTACAGTCAGTTAAGAAATAATATCACTTATGCCAATAGGTTTACATGGCAAACGGGAAATCCACTCCTAAAACCAAGTGTTACGCATGATATAACCGCTGTTGGTGTATGGCGGTTCTTTCAGGCAATGGTAAGCTACAAAGTGCTTCGGGACTATATCCTTTATTGGGGAACACAGGTGGAAAATCAGTCGGCTACTACTTTAATAAACTATATCAATCACGACCGTTTACCGAGTCTGACAGTAATGCTGGCAGCTTCGCCTACTATTGGTATATGGAATCTTAATGCCAGCGCAATTGTGATGAAGCAGTGGTTCTCGTTGGATGCCGCCGGTCAGAGAAGGACCTATAACAATCCACTTTTTGTAGGTTCCTTAAACAATACTTTTACTCTTCCTGCAGGATTCCTTCTCTCTGCTGATTTTAATTATCAAAGTCGTGGTCAGGTTCAGAATATCACCCTTAAACGTCCACAATATACTTTGAACATAGGCTTACGCAAATCCCTTTTTAATGATGCCCTAAGTATAGAAGCGCGTGCAAATGACTTGTTGTTAGGTTGTAAGCAGGAAGCACTTCTTTATATGGAGAGTGCACAAATGAAGGATTTGTCTTGGAGTGATACACGCTCGTTCAGTCTTACAGTGCGCTACAAGTTTAATGCAGCCAAAAGCAAGTATAAAGGTACGGGAGCAGGACAGGATACAATAAACCGTATGTAAATTATGACAGCATCAATTTCCTATATAAATCTCTCATGGGCAGTTGTGGGCATCATCGACAAGGACGTCCGCAACGGCCTTCAATCCATGAAGCGTCCGGACGAACCGATAGAAGTTACCATCGAAAGGTATGTAATCGGTTATCTGGTCTTCTGGCATATTGCCTTTATTGATAAAGAAAAGATGAACAGATGTAACGATGAAAAGGTCATCGAACTTGGACGGAAGAAAATGGAGGAATACATATTCTCACATCCTCCTATAGCTACTTTGCCAAAGTTCTACATTGTGTTCCTAAATCAACCTCAGATTGGCTGCGATACCCACGGCCTCAGTGATGTTTTCTGCGTGTAGCTTCTCGAAGATTTTCTTCTTGTGAAACTTGACGGTATTGGCATCAATAAAGAGAGTTTCTCCAATCTCAGTGTTCGACAGTCCTTTGACGGAGAGCTGGAGAATCTCTTTTTCACGGTCGGAAAGAATTAGTTCCGGCTGTTTTCTCCATCGTTTGCCCTCGAATGAATAGATATAGTGGTCAGTACATGTATGGTCTGATATGACTACATCTCCGATGTTTTTCTCCGGTGAAAGTGAAACTGTACATAGAGCCAGCCATATATCTCCCTTGCCACTTAGCAAAACGGGTGTTAGTTTGTGGTGGATAAGGTGCGGATGCTTTTCTGATGTGTGGATATGAAAGTTATACTCGATAGACAAGTCAAGCCTTTTTTCTATAGGCTGGTCATAGTAGAACCGGAATCCAGCTTCGTTGATTTCCATAAGACGGTTTATCTCGTCAGACGGAACAACCTCAAAGTAGAAGGCATAACCTTTTTGTTGCACTTCTTCCGGTGAATGACCGCAGAGAAAAAGCGGGTTGGACGATACGTAAAGGAAATTCTTGCGGTGATAGTCTATGATATATAGGCTATGATTGGTATTGCGGGCCAAAGCATCAGCCATGACAATACATACATCGGTTTTTGCATACTCGCTATCTGGTATCTGTATGTCCGTATTTATAGGGCGAAAGAAATTGCTTATAATATTTTGTTGCATAATTGATGTTCTGATTTAGTATTGCAAAGTTATAAAAAGTACAGACCATAATAAAAATGGTCTGTACTTTTTAGTTTATATTCTGAGCCCTCTATTTTTTCTTGGCTCCTCCTCTGACTGTCGTAAACTTCGTCTTAACTTTTCCCATTGTTTAGAGGTTTTATCCCGATTTAGGTACTGTAGCCAGGTAATTATACTAAATAGTTGATTTTCTTTTATTTCCTGATATTACAAAGGTACAAAAGAAAATGAGATTTCAAAGTGTACTAAAAGCGTACTGAATAATAGGAAACGGGAAAAATAGGGAAAAATGGAGAATATAGGAAATATGCAAATGGTTGATAATAAGGGAAATAAATTCTTTTGTTTTCCTATGATTTCTATGGCTTGTACCCGATATTTCACTTGGGTGAAAAGGGCTTTTCATCTGTGTGAATATCCGTTGTCACTAAAGTGGAATCACTGCTTCACATAGGTGAGGCAACAGTATATATCGGAAGTTAACGCAATGACATCCTATTAAATTAAATGAAAGCACGGCATGTCCTGTCAGATCCAATCTGATATCTGCGGCTCTTATACAAATAATGGGCGAATGTTTCCATCTCCATTGCCTACATACCGGTTCAGGGACATTATGGATGTTTTTACACGGTAAATTGCTGGTAATGAGAGGAATGGTGTGACAGAAGAATTTTATGTTTTACATAAGACGAAATCACCTTTTCCTTTGGTTCTTATCCGGATTACTCTTGTTGGGCTCTTTCAGCCGCTTGGCTTCACTTCTATAAAGTGATACTAAATCAAAATCGAGCATTACTTTTTGAAACCAACAGCTTCTCCTGATGTAGTAACGTTTTACGTTCTTGCCTTGAATACAGGACTTGCTTTTTGTATCTCCGACTCAAAGCCAAACCAGTAGCCATGTTCCTCCCTTTTCATCGGCAGGAAGGAAACACAGACGAAGGCTTTCTTTGTATTCTCCATAAATGATATTCCAAGTGGCAGGAGGGATTTGTCGTTTGGTCCATACTTTCTCGGCAGGGAGTTTTTTCAGTGACATGCCTGCTTCTATCCAGGCAATAGTAGCCTGTATCTGGTATTCGGGGTAGTTTTGTTTGCAGAACTCATACAGTATCAAGCCTCGTTTCTCCAGACTCATGGGCTGGTCTATCAGATTGGCTTTTGTTAAATATGCAAGAAAACGATGGAGGAATTGTTCGTCATTCAAAATGAGTTCACGTGTCAGTGCCTGCCATGCCGGTGTGTTGTAGAATCCGTCCAACAAGCGTGAAAGCTGGCGGGCTGTCTGCAATTCACTGACACTGATCTCGTGGGTTTGTAGCACTTCGTATGGCGGCAGAGGGGAATATTTGATTCCTAATTCTTCCGCCCTCCGGCGCATTTCGGTTCCGGGAAGCAGCTTGAGTGACTCCAGTTGGATTTCTCCCGCAGCATATCCGGCAAGGGTACGGACATCTTCAAATATCTCATGAAGATGATAAAGAGGCAGTCCGGCAATAAGGTCGGCATGGGTTTCCATGTTGGGTAAAGCGCACAGGAATCTCAGACCATCCAGTGCATCGGATAGTTTGCCCATCCGGCGGCTTTTCTCAAGTACAGGTTCGCGCAGGCTCTGGATGCCGGCTTCCAGATGAAGCAGTCCTTTGGGCAGCAGGCTGAGTTCTTCTTTCAGCTCTTCTGACAACAGGGCGGGATGTATTTCCAGATGGAAGCGGATATCGGGATGGAATTCCAGAAAGAGCCGGAGTAGTTCTTTGGCTCTTCGAGGGTTGTAATTAAAAGTACGGTCTAATACGCGTACATTTTTGATGCCATGTGCATGGATGAGTTGTAGCCTTTCGCGGATGCTTTCGATGGAAAGGGTGCGTACCGGTTTTTCACCGCCGCTGACACAGAAGGCGCAGGTGTTGAAACATCCGCGTGTTGTTTCCAGTTGGACAAAGGGCTTGCTCCAGTTAAAGAAACGGCTTTGTTCTGGCGGGACGAGTCCGGCGAAATTCAGTACGCGGGCTATACCGTTGTCTTTATATTCTTTGTTAGGAGTGAGGTAACAGAGTCCGGGCACGGTGTGCCATTGTTCCGGATGGTTCCAGCAGGTCAACCATTGTGGAAAGACTTCTTCTCCTTCTCCTCTGAAAACACAATCCACAAATGGATTTTTGCGGAGGAACTCTTCATTGTTTCCCAGAAATTCCGGACCGCCCAGCACCAGGCAGGCTTCGGGGAGCAATGCTTTTACTCTGGAAGCGACATGCATCAGTTGCTCATGGTTGAAAAGCCAGGTGGTTGCGGCAAGGATGTCGGGTCGGTGGCGGTAGATCTCATCGACAATCATTCCTGTATTTTCGTTGATGGTGGCAGATACGATTTCCCATTCTATAGAAGGGTCTGTCATGATTTGTGCATGTAGGGCTGGCAGTGCCAATGAGGAATGGGCATATGAACTGTTCAGGTCTATCCAGAGAATCTTCATGTTTCTTTTTCTTGTTTATTCGGTCGGCAAAGATAACTCTTTTTCGGTTAATGTCCGCTGGTAAGCGATGCGGGATGTGCCGTTGTGGGTATAAATGATGCCACAACGCCGGAAACCGTGCTTTTTCAGGATATTCTGCATTACAAGGTTGTCGTGGTGGGTATCTACCCGGATATTGTTGCAATGTTCGAAACACCATTTGAGGCAGGCGTCAGCTACTCCCTTCTGTTTGCCGTTGGTAGCCATGCGGTGAATGACGTAATATGGTTCGTTGTTCAGCCAGTTGCCGTCATCAATGCGGGCATAAGTGGGGTCCTCTCCGGGAATAAAACAGAATGTGCCTATTATTTCTCCGTTTTCATTTTCGCAAACATAGTTGGTTCCGTTGGTTATTTCTCGCAGAATCAATTCAGCGGAAGGATAACCGTTTATCCATTGGTTGGGGTTGCCATGCTCTTTCATGAACTGACGGGCATAGTGGAATATTTCTATAATTGCATCCAAATCTTTGGGCAATGAATGTCTGATTGTTATCATATTGAAATAGGAATGGGTTATTCTAAATTCATTCTGTACACATTGGTCTGCTTTTGTTCGAAGCCTAATTTTTGATATAGCTTGTTGGCTGCTATCCGTGTGGGGTTTGAAGTAAGCATAATAAGAGGTATGCCTTGTTCCTTCACAAACCGGACAGCGTGGGTGACCAGCTGTTTGCTGAGTCCTTGTCCCCGGTATTTTTCATCCACTACCACATCTTCAATCCACGCTTTGCCGCCTGTGGGGCTGTGATAGATGCCTACAGTCAGCATTCCCGCAATTTCCTGATCAGCCAGTAAGAAAAACAGATGGGTGTTTTCTTGGGATATGATCTCTCTGAGGGTTGTCCCGGTCAGTTTTACCGGGCGGTTTGTGAGCTGCTCCAGCAGTTTTTGTACTGCATTGGTGTAGGCTGGGATAAAGTCTTTTACTTCTACTATTTCTGTCATTTTTATAGCTGAAATTAGAATCGGCTGTAAATATAGTGATTATTCTCCAGATAACTGATTATTTTTTTATATCTTGCTTACGTTTTAATAATAGATATGACATTATGATTAGACGAGTGGAACTTCAGGATGCCAAAGCCATCACAACGATATACAATGAATATGTCAGGCACAGTGTGGCTACATTTGAAACGGAACCTTTGAGAGAGGAGGATATGCGTAACCGTATTGCCGGAATTGCCGTCCGTTTTCCCTATTTTGTGTATGAGGAAGAAGGGAAAGTAGTGGGTTATTGTTATGCCCATTTGTGGAAGGAGAGGACTGCTTACAGGCATACGTTGGAAACAACGGTCTATTTAGCTCCTGGATACGAGGGGAAGGGCATAGGCAGGGAATTAATGGAAAGATTGATTGAAGAATGTCGTAGGGACGGGTATCGTGCACTGATAGCCTGTGTCACAGAGGGAAATGTTGTCAGTGATGCTTTGCATTTGAGGCTGGGATTTAAAAAAGTTTCCCATTTTAAGAAGGTAGGACTGAAATTCGGACGATGGTTGGATGTAGTGGATTACGAGTTGCTGTTATCCTGAAACCACTGTCCGGAATGAACTTTTTAGGGTTATATGGAGTTATAAGCTTGTACCTAAATTAAAATAACCAACTATGACTCAAGTAAACATCAAGAGGGTTTATGATGAACCTTCTGAACAAGACGGCTATCGTGTTTTGGTAGACCGCCTGTGGCCCCGTGGCATGAAGCGGGAATATTTGAAATACGATTATTGGGCAAAAGAGGTCACTCCATCCAATGATTTAAGGAAATGGTTTCATGCGGATATAGAAAAAAGATGGGGGACTTTTGCAGATATGTATCAAAAAGAATTGAATGAATCGGATGCCGCTAAAGCGTTCATTGATAAGATAAAAGCTTATTCGAAAGTAACATTACTTTACGCTTCAAAAGAACAAGAACGAAATCATGCCAACGTATTAAAACATTATTTAGACACACATTTGTAGTTTTTGTGCAAAAAACAAGTATCTTTGCAGGCAATTATGGCTCCCACTTCTAAAAAACAGGGAGTTTTCGTTAAATAATCAATACTAATGAGAGATGCCACCCATGTAAGGTGTGTTCATGTATAATGAATGCATCTGTAATTTTGTGTGACATTTCGGGTAAAAAGAGAAAGATTATGATACAAAAGGTTCTAATTGCCAACCGTGGCGAGATAGCCGTGCGCGTTATGCGCTCTTGTAAAGAGATGGGTATCCGCACTGTGGCTGTTTTTTCGGAAGCCGACCGTACGGCGCGTCATGTGATGTATGCAGACGAAGCCTGTCTGATAGGGCCTGCCGCTTCCAAAGAAAGTTATCTGAATATAGATAATATCATTAAAGCTGCAAGGCAACATCATGCCGATGCCATTCATCCCGGTTATGGTTTTTTGTCCGAGAATGCTGATTTTGCCCGCCGATGCAAAGAGGAGGGGATCATCTTTATCGGCCCTTCCGCCGAGACGATGGAAGCGATGGGTGACAAGATTGCCGCCCGTAAGCGTATGATTGCCGCAGGCGTTCCCGTGGTCCCCGGTACGGAACAGCCGTTGCAAAGTGCCGAAGAGGCGGTACGTATCTGTAATGAAATAGGCTATCCTGTCATGCTGAAGGCTTCTATGGGAGGCGGCGGTAAAGGGATGAGGCTGATACACAGTGAAGACGAAGTGGTGGAGGCATATAACACCGCCCGTTCCGAGTCCATGTCTTCTTTCGGGGATGATACGGTTTATCTGGAAAAATTTGTGGAGGAACCCCATCATATAGAATTTCAAATACTGGGTGACAATCATGGCAATGTAATCCATCTGTTTGACCGCGAGTGTTCTGTCCAGCGTCGCAACCAGAAGATTGTAGAGGAGAGCCCGTCTCCGTTCCTTACTCCGGAACTCCGCCAGGAGATGGGGGAAAAGGCGGTGGCTGCTGCCAGGGCAGTGAACTATTCGGGAGCCGGGACTATCGAGTTTCTGGTGGACAAGAACCGCAATTTCTATTTTCTGGAGATGAATACCCGTCTCCAGGTGGAGCATCCCATTACCGAAGAAGTGGTGGGCGTGGACTTGGTGAAAGAGCAGATCCGCATTGCCAATGATGAAGTGCTGCATTTGAAACAGGAAGAGCTGTATCAGCGCGGTCATGCCATCGAATGTCGTATCTGTGCGGAAGACACGGAGAATAACTTCATGCCTTCGCCGGGTATCATCAAACAGCTGACGGAGCCTAACGGCATCGGCGTACGCATTGACAGCTACGTGTACGAAGGGTACGAGATTCCTGTCTTTTACGACCCGATGATAGGCAAGTTGATCGTGTGGGCCACAACCCGCCAGTATGCCATAGAGCGTATGCGCCGTGTGCTTTACGAGTACAAGATTACGGGCTTGAAGACCAACCTCAGTTATCTGAAACGCATCATGCATACCCCCGACTTTGTGAAGGGTGAGTATAATACCTTATTTATAGAGAAGAACTCCCGTATGCTGCTCCGTGGCAACGGCAACAATGAGGAGATTGAAAACATGGCCATGATCGCCTCTTATATTGACTATCTGATGAATCTGGAAGAGAACAAGAGTCCCCAGCTGTCTGATGCCCGTCCCATCAGCCGTTGGCGTGAGTTCGGCTTGCAGAAAGGAGTGTTGAGAATCTGATTCTTCATTTAATTAAGCAAAAGTATGGAAATACATATTGGAGACCGCGTAGCCGATGTGACGTTGGTGAGCAAGGAAGGAAACAAGGTACAGTTTATGATTGACGGAAAACCGTATGATGTGGATATCGTTATGGCCGAGAACGGAAGCTGTTCCATCCTGCACGATGGCAATTCCTTCAATGCCGAACTGATCCGTGGGGAGGGTGGAAAGAGTTATGATGTGAATATGTTCTACCGTTCCTATCATGTGGACATAGTGGACACCCAGACCAAGTATCTGCGTATGAAAAAGGGCGGCGAGGAGAGACAGGATGACAAGATTGTGGCTCCCATGCCCGGAAAGGTTGTGAAAATTCCCGTCCGGAAAGGTGACCGTCTGTCATCCGGGGATATTGTGGTAGTGCTGGAGGCCATGAAGATGCAGAGCAACTACAAAGTGACCTCGGACTGTACGGTAAGAGATATCCTGGTCAATGAGGGGGATTCCGTCAATGCTAACCAGGTATTAATAGTATTGGATATAATAAAAGAAGATTGATCATGACAAGAGAAGAAATATACAGCCGGTTTGAAGAGCTGGACAAACGCGCGTCGCTGGGCGGCGGTGTGGACAAGATCGAGAAACAACACGCCCAAGGGAAGATGACCGCTCGCGAGCGTATCGGAATGTTGCTGGACAAAGGTACGTTCAATGAACTGGACAAGCTGGTGAATCACCGTTGTACCAACTTCGGCATGGAGAAGAAGCAGATTGCCGGAGATGGTATGGTCACCGGTTACGGAAAGATAGACGGCCGTCCGGTGTTTGTCTATGCATACGATTTCACCGCGCACGGCGGTTCGCTGAGCGAAACCAATGCGGCCAAGATTGTAAAGGTTCAGCAACTGGCTTTGAAGACGGGAGCTCCCGTTATCGCTTTGAACGATTCGGGGGGGGGCACGCATACAGGAAGGGGTGAACAGCTTGGCCGGATATGCCTCTATTTTCTATCAGAACACTATCGCCTCAGGTGTTATCCCGCAGATTTCCGCCATCTTGGGTCCTTGTGCCGGAGGAGCCTGCTACTCACCAGCACTAACCGATTTTATCTTTATGGTAAAAGAGAAGAGCCACATGTTCATCACCGGCCCGGATGTGGTGAAGACTGTGACTAACGAGGAGGTGGGCAAGGAGGAACTGGGCGGTGCCTATACCCACAGCAGCAAAAGCGGTGTGACCCATTTTATGTGCGACAATGAGGAGGAAACGCTGATGAGTATCCGCGAATTGCTGAGTTTCCTGCCTTCCAACAATATGGAGGATGCGCCGCTGGTTCCCTGCAACGATGACATCCATCGTCAGGTGGAGGCGTTGCAGACTGTCATTCCCGAAGATCCGAATATGCCTTATGATATAAAGGATATCATCGAACCGGTGCTGGATAACCAGTATTTCTTCGAGGTGATGCCTCACTTTGCTAAAAATGTGGTGGTGGGGTTCGGTCGCCTGGGAGGTCGTTCCGTAGGTATTGTTGCCAATCAGCCCGCCTGGCTGGCCGGCGTCCTTGACATTGACGCCAGTGACAAGGCTGCCCGTTTTATCCGTTTCTGCGACTGCTTTAACATTCCTCTGATCACTTTCGAGGATGTTCCCGGCTTCCTGCCCGGAACGGTACAGGAACACAACGGCATCATCCGCCACGGTGCGAAGATAGTCTATGCATACGCTGAAGCTACAGTGCCCAAGGTTACTTTAATTACCCGTAAAGCTTATGGAGGTGCCTACATTGTCATGTCCAGCAAGCCGACGGGAGCCGATGTGAACCTGGCTTACCCACAGGCGGAAATAGCCGTCATGGGTGCAGAAGGGGCAGTGAATATCCTTTACCGCAAGTCTGCTCCGGAAGAGAAAGCTGAGATCATCAAGGAATACGAAGATAAATTCTCCAATCCTTATCGTGCGGCAGAACGTGGTCTGATTGATGAGGTGATTATGCCCCGTGACACTCGTTACAAACTTATTCAAGCTTTGGAAATGTGTCACAATAAAAACCAAAGCAATCCGCCTAAGAAACATGGCAATATGCCTTTATGATAAAATCAAGATTCCGTCACAGATTGATCAGATTGACATCGGTTCAATTTAAGCAGTGGGTCCTCAATGGAAATAACCGGTGACAATCTGCGTAACCTGTGGCGGAAAAGCTTTTTATCTCGTCTCTTTGCTATTCTTTATTCAGCCATGCATTGATTTGTGTCTTGATTTCTTCTTGTGTGTCGGTGTCAAAGCTGCCGATACGGGTGGTATGGCTGCCGCCGGGTAACACATAAACTTTTATGTTTTTCTTGTTCTTCAGCCAAGTGACACCCGAAGCTGTCCAAGGATCATCGCCGCCATAAATATAGATCATTTCGGGATCATTCTCTTTCAGGAATTTTACCACCTTATTATATAGTGTCTTGTCAAATTTGAGATTTGACAGTTCGGGCGGTAACATTACCTTATGAAGATAGTCACGGCTGCTCTTTATCGTCAGATACTTTTTGAAAGGTTTGATGTCATATCCGTAATACCCCAGTTCTTTGGCCGCTTGCACATTAAAGGAAGGGTAGGGAGATTGTTCGGAGAAATAATCCGGTTCACAAATAGCTATGAAATGCTTGAATAGCGTGTGGTCATCGGCATTTGTTTCCGGAATCTTATTTACAGGAGTTCCCCATTGCCATAGGGCAAATGAGTATTCCAATACATTGAAGTCGTATACTTCGGCTATAGGAATGCGGAAGGTATATCCTTTATCCGAGCAATATTTTTCGAACATCGGCAGCAGCCGGCTCTTGCGTTTAAGTACTTCCAGTTGAAAGTTTTCAACTCGTTTACGGTTTTCGGGAGTCGAAACTTTATTGGCAATGAACGGTTCGTGACGGCCGTCCTCCAATGATTGGTTGAGGGGGGCTACGTAAGGTACGGAGATATCCACATCATCGGGAAAGTAAGTGCGGTAGAACATCGTAGTCTGTCCGCCTTTGCTGATTCCGGTAGCTATCCATTTCTCATCGTATAGTTGTTTCAAGGTCGTGGTTACATGATGCAAATCATACAGTGAATTTTCAACCGTGAGATAATCCCAGTTGCAGGGCTTCGGCATGGACTCACCAAAATAACGGTATTCCACGAATACCAGATTGGCGTTGAATAATTTGGATAACTCTTCTTGATAACGCGGATGGGTGGCATAATGGGCGGCATAGCCTTCGGTAACCAGTACGGTAGGGCGGTCAAAACCTACATGCGAGAGAATAACCCTTTGCTTGAAATTCCCTGCTTCGGGGTGATGCGGATCCAATAGTTGATTAATGAAGAATACATATTTCTCCGGATAGGCATCACTTTGCATTGGTTTAATGTCACTGATGTCCGGAAGATTTTGAAGTCTTTTCTGTAATTCAGTGGGAGGAGCTGCGGCCTGGGCCATTTGTAAAGGCAATAAGACAGCCAGTATTGCCCATACCATAAAAGAGAGTGTGTGTTTCATCGTTTATAAATGGTTTAATAACTAATGGGCAACAAAAATAGTATTTTATTTCGATATTGTCGGGTAATCTTTTATCTTTGTGTTACTTAATAAAGCTGAGAAATATGTTTTTTCTTCATCGTATATGGAATTGGTGCAGTCGCTTCCGTCACCGTTGTGGTTACGGAGTACACTCTCCGTCTGATTTTTTTCTGATTACTTCTGTTGTTTATGAAAAATATCACTACTATGCTTATCGGGTATTGAAGGAAAGGGGATTTCCTGCTTATTTGCCACATTATCGAAGGAAAGTGAACCGTTTGCTATTCCGGTTGGTTAATTATTTCAGACCAAAGTCGTTGATTGAAGTGGGGATTGGTAATGGGGCATCCATAGGATATATGCGGGCTGCGTGTCATACTATGGACTCCGTCACCTTGAAAGGCAGGGATTGGGCAAAGACTTCCCGGCAACTGGAGGAGAAACTGGCGGAGGTGCATACATTAGATTGTCTGCATATAGGGCATACTCCTTTTTATAAAGAAGTTTTTGAACTGGTACTTCCTTATGCCGGACCTCGTAGTTGCTTTATTGTCGGAGGAATTCATGAATCGAGGGAAAAACGGAAATGGTGGGAGCAAATTGTAGCCAGTGAGTCGACGGGTATCACTTTTGATTTGTATGACATAGGGTTGGTCTTTTTTGATAAAGCGAGATATAAACAGCATTATATTGTAAATTTTTTATAACCGGAACCATGAAGAAAAGCATGATATACACCAAAACAGGTGATAAGGGAACCACATCATTGGTAGGTGGTACTCGGGTGCCGAAAACACATATACGGCTTGAAGCCTATGGCACAGTGGATGAATTGAACTCCTATTTGGGATTGTTGCAAACGTATTTGACGGATGAGGAGGATAAACAAATCATTTTTCGTATACAAAATAAATTATTCTCTGTCGGTTCGTATCTGGCAACGGATCAGACACAGACCAAGTTGCGTATGGAAAGTCGTATAGAGGATGAAGACATCCGGATGTTGGAGCAGGCAATTGACGTAATTGACAATGAACTTCCTCCTTTGAATGCTTTTATTCTGCCGGGGGGTGACCGTGGAGCAGCCGTTGGGCACATTTGCCGGACGGTGTGTCGCCGTGCCGAGCGACGTATTCTTGCATTGGCTGAAGAATGTGACATAGATGCCCGTGTAACAGCATTTGTCAACCGTTTATCTGATTATTTATTCATTTTGACCCGAAAGTTAAATCATTTAACTAAAACGGATGAAATTTTTTGGGATAAAAGTTGCAAATGAAATAATTTATTATACTTTTGCGGCTAATTAGAGAACGAAAGAAAAGTATTTACTTAAAAAATAAGAAAACTATGTACTGGACATTAGAATTGGCCTCGAAGTTAGAGGATGCTCCCTGGCCTGCTACAAAGGATGAGTTGATTGACTATGCAATGCGTTCGGGCGCTCCGTTGGAAGTAATCGAAAACTTGCAAGAGATGGAAGATGAAGGCGAAATCTATGAAAGTATAGAAGATATTTGGCCGGATTATCCGAGCAAAGAGGATTTCTTTTTTAATGAGGAAGAATATTAGAAAGAGAACATGGCGGACAGAATAAAAAATTCTGTCCGTTTTTTGTTTGATATTTCTTCTTGGAAGGGGGGATTGGAAAGCGTAATGTAACTTTCCTGGGAGATTGAACATTATACATGGAAAAAGTGTTTATCTTTGTGGCGTAAACTAAAAATAGACAAACATGAAAAAGATTATTAGTGTATTAATGGTAGCTGTATGTTTGATGATGGCTGCTCCTGCTCAGGCTCAGTTGCACTTTGGAGTAAAAGGTGGTTTGAATATTTCAAAATTGAGTTTTTCAAAGGATGCTTTTAAAGGGGATAATAAGACTGGTTTTTTTGTGGGTCCGATGGCTGAATTCACCCTGCCTATTATCGGGATAGGGGCAGATGTTGCCGCTTTATATTCTCAGACAGACTTAGGGGTCGATGGAGAGAAAACAATGAAGTTAAAGACATTTGCAGTTCCTGTGAATTTGAAATGGTCCTTTGGCCTTGGTAGCATGTTGGGTGCTTATATTGCTGCAGGTCCCCAGTTTGATTTTAATATTGGCAATAAAACATGGACGCGTGAATTGTCATTGAAAAAATCTACAACCAGTTTCAATGTAGGAGCAGGTCTTAAATTGATACGTCATTTACAGTTAGGGGTTAATTATAATTTTGCTCTGAGCAAGACTGGTACTTATGAATATTATACAGAGGGTGGATCGGGTGATGGACACCATTCTGTTAATATAAAGAACAACACTTGGCAAGTTTCTTTGGCATACTTGTTCTAGACAACCTTATTTAATAAAAGATAAAAAGGAGGCATTCTTCACTGAATGCCTCCTTTTTTGTAATTTTGCACCATGAAAAAATTCGTAGATGTCATAGTTCCATTACCTATTGCCAACCAATACACTTATTCCCTTCCTCAGGAGATGGAAGAGATGGTACAGATTGGTTGTCGGGTGGTTGTTCCGTTTGGAAAGAAAAAGTTCTATACGGCAATAGTGACAAATGTACATTATGCGGCCCCGGAGGGGTATGAAACGAAGGATATAGCTGAAGTGCTGGATTCATCTCCGGTACTGTTACCGAAACAATATGAGTTCTGGCAATGGCTGGCGGAATATTATCTTTGTACATTAGGAGATGTGTACAAGGCGGCTATCCCTTCGGGTATGAAACTGGAAAGCGAAACGTTGGTGGAATATAATCCCGATTTTGAAGCCACCGCACCGTTACCGGAGAAAGAGCAGAAAATTCTGGATTTGTTGAGCCGGGATACAGAACAGTGTGTAACCCAGTTGGAAAAAAACAGCGGACTGAAAAATGTGTTGACTGTCATCAAGTCTTTGTTGGACAAAGAGGCCATCTTTGTCAAGGAGGAACTGAAACGTAATTACAAACCGCGTACAGAGGCAAGGGTGAGATTGGTGAACGGAGAAGCGGATGAGGCTTACTTACAACGGCTGTTCAATGAATTGTCACGTGCTCCTAAACAATTGATGATATTAATGAAGTATGTGGAATTGTCCGGTTGGGTAGCCAGAGGGTATGCTTTAAAGGAAGTAACAAAGAAAGAGCTGCTTGAAAAGTCTGGAGGGTCTGCGGCCGTTTTTAACGGATTGGTCGAAAAGAAAGTCTTTGAGGTCTATCATCAGGAGATAGGACGTTTGGATAAAGGAATTTCGGATACCGGTGATATTAATCCGCTGAATATTGCGCAGCAACAGGCTTATGGCAACATTCTTCAATGCTTCAGAGAGAAAAATGTGTGTCTTCTGCATGGCGTTACATCCAGTGGCAAGACGGAAATTTATATCCACCTCATTCAGGAGGTGCTGAAAACAGGAAAGCAGGTCTTATATTTGCTTCCGGAAATTGCACTGACCACTCAGATAACTGAGCGTTTGAAAAGAGTGTTCGGACATCGGCTGGGTATTTATCATTCCAAGTTTCCGGACGCTGAGCGGGTGGAGATATGGCAGAAACAGTTGGGAGAGAAGAGCTATGATGTGATTCTCGGAGTTCGTTCCTCTATTTTTCTGCCTTTTCGTAACTTGGGGCTGGTCATCATAGATGAGGAACACGAGAATACGTATAAACAGCAAGACCCTGCCCCACGTTACCATGCCCGTAGCTCAGCCATCATGCTGGCCTCTATGTTCAAGGCGAAAGTGCTGCTGGGGACGGCTACTCCTGGTGTGGAAACTTACTTTAATGCTACCTCGGGAAAGTATGGCTTGGTAGAATTGAAAGAAAGATATAAAGATATCCGGCTTCCTCATATAGAACTGGTTGACATCAAGGAACTGGCGCATCAGAAGCGGATGCAGGGCCCTTTCTCACCGGCGCTGGTCAAGCAGATAAAAGAGGCATTGGAGTGTAAGGAGCAGGTTATCCTGTTTCAGAACCGTCGCGGTTTCGCTCCGATGATAGAATGTCATACCTGCGGCTGGGTTCCTAAATGCAAGAACTGTGATGTGAGTCTGACGTATCATAAGGGGCTGAACCAGCTGACTTGCCATTACTGTGGATATACCTATCAAGTTCCCCGTTCCTGCCCGGCGTGCGGCGGAGTGGAATTGATGCATCGCGGTTTCGGTACAGAGCGTATAGAAGATGATATAAAACTGATATTTCCCGAGGCGAAAGTCGCCCGGATGGATTTGGATACCACCCGTACCCGTACCGCATACGAGAAAATTATCGCGGATTTTGAACAGGGCAAGACCGATATCCTGATTGGTACGCAGATGGTGTCCAAAGGATTGGACTTTGATCATGTCAGTGTGGTGGGGATTCTGAATGCGGATACGATGTTGAACTTCCCGGATTTCCGGAGCTATGAGCGTGCTTTCCAACTGATGGCCCAAGTAGCAGGACGTGCCGGGCGTAAAAATAAGCAAGGACTGGTTATCCTTCAGACCAAATCGCCCGATTTACCCGTTATTCATCAAGTGATGCATAATGACTATGAGCAGTTATATTATGACCAATTGGCAGAACGGCAGATGTTCAAATATCCTCCTTATTATCGTTTGATTTATGTATATCTGAAACACCGCAAAGAGGATATTCTGGATTTGGCGGCGGATACCATGGCGGCACAGCTCCGTTCCGGATTGGGCGACAGGGTATTGGGCCCGGACAAACCGCCGGTGGCCCGTATCCAGACCTTATTTATAAAAAAAATGATTGTGAAAGTGGAGCAGAATGCTTCTATAAAGAAAGTGCGTGATTATCTGCTTGCCGTACAACGTGCCATATTGGAAGATGAACGTTTCCGTTCGTTGTTAGTTTATTATGATGTAGATCCACAGTAACCGGTCCATGCACTGGACGATAATAGAAAAGATAAACGAAAATAAAGATGAAGATAGAATTAGACGTACATACCCATACCATTGCCAGCGGGCATGCATTCAGTACTTTACAAGAAATGGCGCAAGCTGCCGCCGATAAGGGATTGAAGGTTTTAGGGATAACGGAACATTCGCCCGGTGTTCCCGGTACTTGCCATCCTATTTATTTTAGAAACTTGCATGTGGTTCCCCGCCGGATGTATGGGGTGGAGCTGTTGTTGGGGGCTGAGATTAATATTCTGGATGGTAAAGGAAACCTCGATTTGGACGAGGATTATATGAAGATGCTTGATATCCGTATTGCGGGTATCCACTCTTTATGTTATGAATATGGAACGATAGAAGAAAACACCCATGGAATGGTACAGGTTATCAGCAATCCTTTTATTCATATTATCAGTCACCCCGGAGACGGTACGGCGGCGTTACATTTTGAACCGATGGTATTGGCAGCCAAAGAACACCATACTTTATTGGAAATAAATAACAGTTCTTTAAAACCCACCCGTAACAAACCCAATGCCCGTGAGAACAACCTCACCATTCTCCGTTTATGCAAGAAATATGAAGTTCCGGTCATTTTGGGAAGTGACGCGCATATTTCGTTTGATATAGCCCGTTACGATAATTTGTATGAATTGTTGCAGCTTACCGGGTTTCCTGAAGAGCTGATCATGAACCGTGATGTGAAATCATTTAAAGAATACCTTCATTTGTAGATTATATATGAAAAGAATACTTTTTGTCTGCCTCGGTAACATTTGCAGGTCTTCTTCGGCAGAAGAAGTGATGCGTACTCTCATAAAGAAAAAAGGACTGGAACACGAGATAGAGGTGGATTCTGCCGGAATCCTGAGTTATCATAGAGGGGAATTGCCCGACAGCCGTATGCGGATGCATGCTTCCCGCCGCGGTTACAATCTGACCCATCGTTCCCGTCCTGTCTGTACGGAGGATTTCTATCATTTTGATATGATCATCGGCATGGACGACCGTAATATAGAGGACCTGATGGAGCGTGCTCCCGATCTGGAAACGGAAAAGAAAATCCATCGCATGACGGATTATTGCCGCACCAAAGTGGCAGACTATGTTCCCGACCCTTACTATGGCGGTGCGCAAGGGTTCGAGAACGTGCTTGATATACTGGAAGATGCTTGTGCAGGATTGCTTACTTCCTTAGTTCCGGGTAACTGATTCGGGTGTGATACATCGTTTTCAGCTTTTCTTTAAACAGTGCTTTGACTGTTGCTATATCCTTGAACGTAATAGGGCATTCTTTGAAATACCCCTCAGATACCTGTGTGTCAATAATCTTATCTACCAGTGTGCTGATGCTTTCTTCCGTGTACTCCGGCAGGCTGCGTGAAGCCGCTTCTACAGAGTCGGCCATCATCAGGACGGCCTGTTCCTTGGTGAACGGGTTCGGACCGGGGTAGCGGAACTTTTCCTGATCCACTTCTTCGTCAGGATGTTCGTTTTTATATGAAATGTAGAAATACTTCGTCAGTCCCCGTCCATGATGGGTACTGATAAAGTCTTTGATCACTTTGGGCAGATTATGCTTTTCCGCCAGTTTCAGCCCGTCGGTGATATGACTGATGATAACCTGGGCGCTTTGTTCATAACTTAAACTCTTGTGCGGGTTGACTCCCGACTGGTTTTCTGTGAAAAAAGCCGGATTCACCATTTTACCGATGTCATGATATAATGCTCCCGTACGCACCAGCTGGCTTTTACCTCCAATCTTGTTTGCCGCCGCAGCAGCCAGGTTTGCCATCTGCAATGAGTGTTGGAAAGTGCCCGGAGCTACTTCGGACATTTCCCGAAGCAAGCTATTGTTGATATTTGACAGTTCTACCAAAGTCACATCTGAAGTAAAACCGAATATTTTCTCCAAAAGGAATAGTAACGGATAGGCGAACAGCAGTAAAATACCGTTGATCATAAAATAGATGTACATGCGCGTATTCAGCTTGGTCAAATCATCTTCATGAATCAGCTCGAAAGCAAAATATAATAAAGCGTAACTGATAAATACAACCAAAGCCGTCCGTAACAATTGCGACCGTTGGGACAATTCTCTCAAACTATAGATCGCCACCATTCCTGCCACTACCTGTAACAAGATAAACTCATGTGGAAAACGTAAAGTGATGGAGCAAAGCAAAATGATAGTGACATGTGCCATGAATGCCGTTCTTGAGTCAAGGAAAACACGGACTATAATCGGAATCATGGCAAATGGAACCACGTAAATACTTGACAAGTTCTGTTCCACCATAATGGAAGACAGGACGGGGAAGAACACAATCAGCGCAAATAGCAGGGTGAGTGTTCCTTTCCGTTCATAATAATCTGCCCGGAACAACTCCAGATAGGCCATGAAGCAGAACAGGAAGATTCCTACATATAATATTTGTCCGGCCAATGTCAGTCTTTTCTCTTGTACCGAGTCGCTACGTTTTTCCCATTCCTTGCGTAAGGATTCCAATATGTTGTAAGTCTGCTCATCAACAATTTCTCCACGGTCAATAATCTTTTGTCCGTTCAGCACAAAGCCGTTTGCCCATGAAATATTAGAGAGCAGGTCTTTTTGCGCCGCCTCGGACTTTTCTTCATCATAAACCAGATTAGGTGTAATGTAATCATTCAGATTACATTGTTGTAATATCTTCTTTTTGTAGTGGGTGGTATCCGCATTCAGCAAATATTCATAGGCTTCCTTCACGGTGTACAATTGGTCGATAAAACGGCTCGTCGCTACATTCTTGTCTACCAGCCGTATGGCAATGATACTGTCTTCCTCCATACGCTTCAAGTCATTTCCGGCAATGATTCCGTCCTCATACAGTGCCTTTAATGTGCGTTCAATATAACGTACATAGTCCGTGCCCGGCAGTGAATGGCGTAAGGTCTTGTTGTAATCCTCCCTTAATTTGGAAAGGACATTTTTTTCGGCTTCCTTGTCTATCTGGAAATAAGGTTGATAGTCTGCCAGGATGCTGTCCTGTTCCTTTTGTACTTGTATGTCGTTTTTGTAAATCGGAAAATCAAAAGATGCCTGTAACAGTCCGTATTTCCAAGGCTTGTTTATATCAAATTGATAGTTGAACTTTCCTTCATTGGGTAAAAAGTAGACTATCACTGATACTGTGGCAATGAAAATAAGGCTTTTATAAATCAAATTTTTATATGAAAACCGTTGGTTGGTCTTGAAACTTCTCATAATCGTATATTTTTGCGCGCAAAATACGAAAAAATCGGGAAATTTAGATTAATTTTGCAGCGTATTTTATATAAAACAACAATGTCAGAAAGAAAAGTAAGAGTTCGTTTTGCTCCGAGCCCGACGGGAGCGTTGCATATCGGCGGTGTGCGCACAGCCTTGTATAACTATCTGTTTGCTCGCCAGCATGGTGGAGATTTAATTTTCCGTATAGAAGATACCGACTCAAATCGCTTTGTTCCGGGTGCGGAAGAATATATCATTGAGTCGTTTAAGTGGTTGGGGATAAACTTCGACGAAGGAGTCAGCTTTGGTGGTAACTACGGCCCCTACCGTCAGTCTGAACGTCGTGATATTTATAAGAAATATGTACAGGTGTTGCTTGACAGCGGTAAGGCGTATATTGCTTTCGATACTCCGGCGGAGTTGGACGCCAAACGTCAGGAAATCTCTAATTTCCAGTACGATGCTTCTACCCGTATGTCTATGCGTAACTCTTTGACTCTGCCGAAAGAAGAAGTGGATGCACTGATTGCCGATGGGAAGCAATATGTGGTACGTTTCAAGATTGAACCGAATGAAGATGTACACGTACATGATATTATCCGTGGCGAGGTAGTGATCAATTCTTCCATTTTGGATGATAAAGTTTTATATAAATCGGCTGACGAACTGCCTACTTACCATTTGGCAAATATCGTGGATGACCATTTGATGGAAGTTTCCCATGTAATCCGTGGTGAGGAATGGTTGCCTTCCGCTCCGTTGCATGTCCTGCTGTACCGGGCTTTCGGCTGGGCGGATACCATGCCCGAGTTCGCACATCTTCCCTTGTTGTTGAAACCGGATGGTAACGGTAAACTGAGCAAGCGTGATGGTGACCGTCTTGGCTTCCCTGTTTTCCCGTTGGAATGGCACGACCCCAAGACCGGTGAGGTGTCTTCCGGTTATCGTGAGTCGGGTTACCTGCCCGAAGCTGTTATCAATTTCCTTGCCCTGTTGGGATGGAATCCGGGAAATGACCAGGAACTGATGTCCTTGGATGAACTGGTGAAGCTTTTCGACCTGCACCGTTGCAGCAAAGCCGGAGCGAAATTCGACTTTGAAAAAGGAAAATGGTTTAACCATGAATATATATTGAAGAAAAGTAATGAGGAAGTAGCCGGGCTTTTCATGCCGATCTTGAAAGAGCATGGCATTGAAGCTCCTATGGATAAAGTGGTGACCGTGGTAGGCTTGATGAAAGATCGTGTAAGTTTTATCAAGGATTTGTGGGAAACTTGCAAATTCTTCTTCGTCGCTCCTACGGAATATGATGAGAAGACCCGTAAAAAACGTTGGAAAGAGGACTCTCCCGAACGTATGCTGGAGTTGGCGGACGTGTTGGAGGCCTTGGACGACTTCTCGCTGGAAAACCAGGAAGCTGTGGTCATGAAATGGATAGAAGATAAAGGTTATCACTTGGGTAATATAATGAATGCTTTCCGTTTAACCTTGGTAGGCGAAGGTAAAGGCCCGCATATGTTTGATATTTCAGCCGTTTTAGGGAAAGAAGAAACATTGCGACGCATTCGTCGGGCTGTGGAAGTGCTCAAGTAATAGCCGGTAGTTATGATTTATAACCTAGTCATCTATATTTATCTATTCGGGGTGAAGGTTGCCGGCCTGTTCAGTGCCAAGCCCGCCAAAATGGTGAAAGGACACCGGGAAGTATTTGATATCTTGCGTAACAAGATAGACAAAAATGCCCGTTATATTTGGTTTCATGCAGCTTCATTGGGGGAGTTCGAACAGGGACGCCCTTTGATAGAACGTATCCGTAAGGAGCATCCCGAATATAAAATATTGCAGACTTTCTTTTCTCCCTCAGGGTATGAAGTGAGAAAGAACTACCAGGGGGCAGACCTTGTCTGCTATCTGCCTTTCGACACTCCGCGTAATGTCCGTCGGTTTGTAGAATTGGCTAATCCCTGTATGGTATTTTTTATCAAGTACGAATTTTGGCAGAATTACTTGAATGAGTTGCATAGGAGAGGTATTCCCACCTATAGCGTATCTTCCATTTTCCGTCCCAATCAGATTTTTTTCCGTTGGTATGGGAAGAGATATAGTGAGGTGCTGAGGACTTTTGCTCATTTGTTTGTACAGAACGAAGTTTCCAAAGAATTGCTGGCGACAATTGGCGTGACCGATGTGACAGTTGTGGGCGATACTCGTTTTGACCGCGTGCTGGATATCTGCCATCAAGCCAAGCAGCTTCCGCTGGTGGAGAAGTTCAAAGGTGATTCGTTGACTTTTGTTGCAGGCAGCTCATGGGGACCGGATGAGGATATTTTTATCAAGTATTTCAATGAGCATCCTGAGATGAAGCTGGTTATTGCTCCTCATGTGGTGAGCGACAGTCATTTGAAGGAGATTTTAGATAAGGTGAAACGTCCGTGCATCCGCTATACCGAGGCTACGGAAGAAAATGTGACACAGGCCGATTGTTTGATTATCGACTGTTACGGACTGCTGTCCTCCATTTACCGATATGGTGAGATTTCGTATATTGGGGGTGGTTTCGGAGTTGGAATTCATAATGTGCTGGAAGCGGCTGTATATGGTATTCCTGTGATATTCGGACCTAACAACAAGAAATTCCGCGAGGCGCAACATTTGTTGGAGCAGAAAGGCGGTTTTGAAGTAACCGGTTATGATGATTTTAAACGGTTGATGGACAAATTCCTGTCGGATGAGGCTTATTTGCAACAAGCAGGGAAAGCTGCCGGAAATTATGTGAACCATAATGCCGGAGCATTAGAAAAGATAATGAAAGATATCACTCTCTGAATGTTTCAAGGTGATTTGAGTATATGCAGGTTATAGAGAAGATTTGGCTCTATAACCTGTTTTTTTCCTTCAAATCCTTCATTTTAATCTAATTTTCATCCTTAAAAGTTCTTATCCATATCTCTAACCCTTTCCCGCCCTATGGTTAAGGGTTTTCTTCCTGCCTGTTTTATCTCCGCAAGCCTTTGGAGTTGACTCCATAGCCTTGGGAGATAACTCCAAAGCTTATGGAGATAACTCTCCTCGTGAAATAACATCAACTGTAAAAACTGCTAATACTTGGGAGGTTGCTGATAAGTTTAACTATACAGAACAATTCAATTTGAATGATTCAGTCAATGCAGCTGTTGTTATTAATCAGAAAGTAATGCCTTTGGCAGAAACGAATATTGAATATACCCAGTCTTTCAAGTTGATTGATCAGGATATGGAGATAACGTTCGATGGCCAGACAATAAATACACGTCAGGGTATTTTTGAGGTTAAAGACGGTATCTTGGCTGTGAAAGAAGCTTATCAGTCTTCTGCTATCAATGAATATGCAGGTGTTGAGGTTACAACAACTGTAAAATCTCAGGTAGAAGGTGTGGATGACTATGTATTCAAGAATACGATTTTCGTGAAAGCTGTTCGTCCGGAAAAAGAAATTAACTACGGTACTGTAGATTTGATTCCTAATGAAGGTACACTGGCTTTGGACTATGCTACTAAGACTCAGATTGTTTCTTTGAATGTGCGTAAGTTTGAATCGGAAGTTGGTGGTCGTGACGTTGTGGCTGGTGATAATTACTCTTGGAAGAATTATTTATTGCCGTTGTATGCTTATAACGAAGAAACTAAGGCATATGAGCAAGTTTCTAAAACAAATGGAGTAGCAGAAATGGCTTCTAACATTGATTCAGATGAATTGACTATTGCTGACGGTGACATCTTGTTGTATTACAGAAATGGTGGAACCAATGCAGATAAAGACTCTCTGTTCTTGATGGTTGGAGCTAAGGCTAAGTTGCCGAAAACAACATTGTATGTTTCTCCTGAAGCTCAGGTTAGTGGACAGACTTATAAGTTTAGTGCTTGGAATGGTACATTTGGTAAGAACAAAATGCCTTATGCAGTATGGAACAACTATGATGCTAAGTATTTTGCTTTGACATTGACAGATGTTTCTGTAACTCGTAACTTCAGCGCAACAGTTAAGGAAGAATATAAAGCACAGACTATCATTGGTAAATGGAGTGCAGACAAGACAACTTATACATTGGAATCAAATGTATTCGATGACATGTACACTGTAATTCCGACTGATGCTACTCTTGCCTTTAACTTGGATGCTGAAAAGCAGAATGATTATGTGAAAGGTTTGATAACTGCGGGTACATTGACATTCGAAGGCAACACTGTTAAGTTCACTGCACCAGTAGATGCAGCCAAGGTTAAGGAATTGAAGATTGACCTGTATGATGGTACTGTAGCTAAAGATAACTTCTACAGAACTGATACATGGAAGGTTCAAAGCCCGTTGAAAGCATTCGCAGGAACAGCTAACTTGGGCAAGTTTTATGATGCAACTTTGGCTAAGAATACAGTAATTGATTTCGTAACTTATGCTAAGACTGTATTAGGTGCTGACAAGAAGACATCTGTATGGAACTCATTGGTTCTGAAAGACTATATTGACCAGAATGTTGTGAAGTACAATGTAAAAGATGGTAAATTCGATTTGCTTGCTGCTGAACAGTCATTGTATAGAACAGCTACTTCATCAACAGGACTTACCTTCTCTACAAAGACAGAAGGTTGGACAATTGAAAACGGTAAATTGAAATGTACAATCGACCCGACCGGTACAATCTACGAAAAGGTAGTTACTGTAACCGTCGCATACAAGCATGACTGGGGTACTACTTCATTCGACTTTACTATCGAAGTAATCAGAAATGCAAAACCTTGATAGGAGTTCCGTTTTAATTAGATAAAAAGGCGTGTGCCTTGTCATCTTGGCACACCCTCTTTACCATAAGACTATTTTCAAGCGAGGAAAGAAAATGCTTCCCATAATGGAGCGGTTTCTTTCCTCGCTTTTTTAGTGCCTTTGATACCATACAATGTAAAAACAAAGAAAAACAATTTATCATGGAACTAGAGGAATTGGAAATGATATCCAATAAGGTAAAATTCGGGATAGTAATCATTGGATTGTTGGGCGGTCTTTTTTTAGTCCTGCATTATGTGATTTATCCAAATCTGGCTACCGGTGAAACCAGGTACTTGCTATGGAAGTCCATACTCGAAACCTTATTCTCTTCCTTGTCTGTCGCAGTTATACTGGGTGGCTTGCTGGTTTGGGCATCTCCCAAAAAGATGAAAATAGGTGAATTTAAAGTATTGCAGCCCTATCAAATCAATAATCATCACCGCGAATGCAGGACAAACACCCATGAATGGTGGTATGACGGGGGAAGCGGACGCTACACTCGAGACATCACTCTGCCTAGCTTAATGAATCTGTGTGAAGAACAGCATCGGACCATGCATGTCTGCATCTATATTCTTGATCCACGGGACGAGAATGTCTGCCGGATGTACGCGACATACAGTAATTTAGTGACTCCGGGTAATGTGGTTACCCAAGCGAATGTAAAATGCGATTTGCTGGCAACCATCATAGCAGCTTATTTTTACGGAAGAACCTTGAACATTGATGTCTATCTGAAAAATCACTTCTCCATATTCAAAAGGGAATTCTCAGATAATATGGTTCTTGTAACAAGGGAGGATCGGACGAAACCGGGTGTTGTATATTCAAAAGGCTCTGATTTTTACGATGCGTACAAGATGGAACTGGAGCAGGGGCGGAAACTTTATACTCACCTAGACCGTCAGGTAAGTTGGGGAGACGATTTGCAACGCTGTGAAGACATTAGTAAGCAACACATCAGGCAGCTGTTGGCCTTGCTGAACCTGTCGGTTAATATTACTGACATTGAACTAGACATGATACAGAAATTCGTCAGTTCCAAGACTTCACCCTATATAAGATAGTGCACTATGCCCGTTTTTTCCGACAGATTATGCCTGGTTCAGCCTTCAAGCGGATACCAAATCGTTTCTCATCAATACGCGTTGGCATTGACTTTCCCCTATTTGATCAGATTTTTGGAACTGGACAAGAAGTTCCGTCTTTCATTGTATGTAGAGGGAAGGACAGAGCAGTCTTTCTCTAGGCATTTGCAGGGAGAGCAACCTTACTTTGTGCTGATCACATCCAATACGGCAACTTTCCCCCATGCCGTGAAATTAGCGCAGATAGCCAAGAGCGAGGGGTGTTATGTAATCCTTGGGGGAATTTTTGCCAGCATGAATGCAGAGAGAATATCAACGAATTATCCTTGTTTTGACAAAATTATCAAAGGGGCTCCTCTTGCCGGAATGTTTGACCAATTCCCTTTGGATAGGATCGTGGAAGGCAGAAGGCAGTATGATATTGATTTCGAAGTGGGCGATATTTGGGATTTACCTTTGTTTGATTGTTATCGGAACGATCCAGTATGTTATGAGATCACTTTCGGGTGCGTGTACAATTGTAATTTCTGTTCACTGCGCCGCATTTGGAATGCAGGAGTTTGTTCACACAGGTCTGTCGAGGTAGTCCGTTCCGATTTGAAGCGTCTTGCTAATCGGCAAATATTGAAAATCATAGACGATGATATTTTGCAGTCACCACATATCCTAGCAGCATGTGACTTCCGGTTATCTTTCAAGAAGGTGATAGCGGAAACAAGAATTGACCGGGTGAATGAACAGTCCATATCTGTCTTGAGAGAATTCGGGGTTACTCATCTGATTATGGGAGTGGAGAGCTTTGAAAATGAGCACCTTGTATCTTCATTGAAAAGCCGTTCGGGCATTTGGACCGAAACCGTGTTTAAAGCAATGGATTTATGTGCCCGATATCATATAACAGCACGGCCGGTTTTACAGGTATTGTATCCGGGAATGTCTAAAAACTATTTGCAGAACATATTACCTTATATCAGGGACTGGACTCCAACAAACAATATTGAAGTCTTTTTTTCTTTCTTTACTCCTCATCCCGGATTGGATTCCGGCAAGGGGATAGCCTCCAACTTGTTGACGAACGACTTGGCGGACTTTGATCATTTACACCCGGTGTATATGCCTGACGGATATGATATAGATGATGTGAAAAAGATTCTGTCTGATTATAATCAATTGGTTGATGTCACGGAATCTGTTGAATTTAATCCTTATGTTTTCTCTTTTGGAAAGTATAAAAAAGAGTTTGATCTGTTTTTTAATTGAACGGAAACTCTTAGGGTATCAGAAACCGTTTGATGAGTAATGGAAGGACAGACTGTAACAGGATTGAATAATGAATTTATGTGATAACTTTTCGACTGTGATTTTGGATGATGTCAAGTGGAGGAGGCGATAAATAGTTAAATCTTTCTTTTAAGACGGGGAATTGCAGTATATTGATTACTTTTGTCCTGTATCATAACTTATTAAACCTCGGATAGATATGGGAACAGAAGGCATACAGGATAAATACATCAACCCTTATACCGATTTCGGCTTCAAGCTGCTTTTCGGCACGGCAATGAACAAGGAACTTCTTATCAGTTTCCTGAACGCGCTTCTGTTCAAGGAAGAGACAGTGAAGGATGTCACCTATTTGAATGCGGAGCATCTGGATACGCAGGAGTATGACCGCCGTGCGGTGTTTGATGTATATTGCGAAAACGAGAAGGGCGAGAAATTCTTGGTGGAAATGCAGCGTGGTGAGCAGCAGTTCTTTAAAGACCGCAGTGTGTATTATGCTACTTTCCCTATCCGTGAACAGTCCCAACGGGGAAAATGGGATTATGAGTTGAAAGCTGTTTATATCATCGGCATCCTTAATTTCACTTTCAATGATACGGACGGGGACTATTTCCACCACGAAGTGAAGCTGGTGGACCTGTACACCCATAAGGTATTTTATGACAAGCTTACTTTTATCTATCTTGAAATGCCGAAGTTCAACAAGAAGGAGGATGAGTTGGAGAGCATGTTCGACAAATGGCTGTTCGTTCTGCGTAACCTGTCTTCCCTGTTCGAGCGTCCGCGTGCGTTGCAGAACCGTGTGTTCGACCGTCTTTTCGAGGCTGCCGAGATAGCTAAGTTCAATCCTAAGGAATTAGGCGAGTATTGGGAAAGTTTGAAGAATTTCCGTGATTGGTACAGTGTGATGTCCACCCAGTTGAAAAAAGGGCGTGAGGAAGGTCTTAAAGAAGGTCTTGAGCAAGGTCGTAAGGAAGAATGCTTCAAGAATGCAAAAAAAATGAAACAGGCCGGTATTGCATTTGATGTAATTGCACAGGTTACCGGTCTGTCTATAGGGGAAATAGCGTCTTTGTAAGTCGTTTACAGCACCAGTCCGTCCAGCATCTCGATATAAAGCCTTATCGCTTCCTCAATTTCCGAAACCATGATATATTCATCAGCCGTATGTGAACGGGAGGACTTTCCCGGACCGATTTTGACAGACGGGAACTTCATCAACGCCTGATCGGACAAAGTAGGAGAACCGAAAGGTACACGTCCTAGTTTTACCGCGCGTTTCACAAAGGGATGCTCGGCACTGATATGAGATGAGTTCAAGCGGAAAGAACGAGCTTTCGCCTCGCTTTTTAGATGGGCACTTATTTCTTTGAATAGTTCTTCGTTAGAGTAACATTCATTACTGCGGATATCCACAACGAAAGTACAAGTATCGGGGATGACATTATGCTGCGTGCCGGCATTTATTTGTGTCACGCTCATTTTGACGGGGCCTAGCAGGGAGGATTCCTTCGGGAATTTATAATCACGGAACCACTGAATGTCTTCCAGTACTTTGTAAATAGCATTCACTCCTTCATTGCGTGCGGCATGTCCGGCTTTTCCGTATGCGGTAACATCCAGCACCATCAATCCCTTTTCGGCAATGGCAGGCTGCATTTCTGTCGGTTCACCCACTATGCCCAAGGTGATGGGAGGTAGTTGGGGCAATACGCTTTCTATTCCGTTTTTTCCGGAAACTTCTTCTTCACATGAGGCAAGAAAGATCAGATTGTATGCCTGCTCGGTTGTAGAGAGATGGCGGTACACCTGAAATAAGGATACTACACTGGCGCCGGCGTCATTACTTCCCAAACCGTAAATCTTTCCGTTTTCGGCTTTCGGAGTGAAAGGATGTTTCCGCCATCCGTTTACCGGTTTTACGGTATCGATGTGGGAATTTAGTAAAATAGTCGGTTTGTTGAGGTCGAACATCGGACTGATACACCAAATGTTGTTGCCCGAACGACCGGTCATGATACCTGTTTCTTCAATATAGTTCTGCAGAAAGTCGGCGGCAGCTTCTTCTTCCCGGCTCAATGAGGGGATACCGATTAACGAATTCAGCAATGTGCTTGCTTCGGAAGTGTAATATTCTATATCAATCATCTTGATTTTAATAATTTAATGTGTTGCAAAGATACTATTTTTGCGTGGTAAACGGTGATGAAAAAAGTAGGTAATTAAGTTAGATATGCAACTAAAACTTTCGGCTGATTTCTTCTAACTCTTTGACTGGTTGGGAAAATTAATGCCTGTTTATAGAGGATAATTCCAAATTAAACGATAACTTTGCCGATGAATTAAAAATAAATCTTTGGAATGAGTAGTTCTTTCTTATCTGTCCTGATACAACGTCAGGCAGGGAAATATGGTGATCGTGTAGCGTTGCGTTACCGCGATTATAAAACAGAAACATGGATTCCGGTTTCTTGGAACCAGTTTGCCGCAACTGTAAAAACAGTTTCGAATGCATTGATAGAATTAGGTATAGGCATACAGGAAAATATAGCAGTTTTTTCTCAAAATAAACCGGAATGTCTGTATGTGGACTTTGGAGCTTTTGGGGTACGGGCTGTTACTGTACCATTTTATGCTACCAGTTCCGAGGCGCAGGTACATTATATGGTAGGTGATGCCGAAATACGTTATATCTTTGTAGGTGAACAGTTGCAATATGATGTGGCGTTTCGGGTTATGCAACTGGGAAGCCAACTGAAACAGATTATAATTTTCGACAGGGAGGTAAAACGTGATGAGCGGGACCAGACTTCCATTTATTTTGATGACTTTCTGAAATTGGGCGAGGCGCATCCGCATCAAGCTGAGGTAGACAAGCGTACTTCAGAGTCGGGTAATGGTGATCTTGCCAATATTCTTTATACCAGTGGAACAACCGGAGACAGCAAGGGGGTGATGTTGCATCATTCTTGCTATGAGGCGGCCATTCCGGCACACGATGAACGTTTCCCTCAATTGGGTGATCAGGATGTGATTATGAATTTCCTTCCTTTTACTCATGTGTTTGAGCGTGCATGGACTTGCTGGTGTCTTTCGATGGGGTGTACTTTGTCTATCAACTTGCGTCCTGCTGATATCCAGAAGACAATAAAGGAGATCCGTCCTACGGCTATGTGCAGTGTTCCCCGTTTCTGGGAGAAAGTGTATGCCGGCGTGCAAGAAAAAATCAATGAGACAACCGGATTGAAAAAGAAGTTGATGCTGGATGCTATTAAAGTGGGACGTGAACATAATTTGGAATATGTGTACAAAGGGCTGACTCCTCCGCCTGTATTGCACATGAAATATAAATTTTATGAGAAAACGATCTATAGCTTGTTGAAAAAGACTATTGGCATTGAAAACGGGCGTTTCTTCCCTACTGCCGGTGCGGCTATTCCGCCGGCTGTACAGGAGTTTGTTTTGTCGGTGGGAATTAATATGGTAGCCGGTTATGGATTGACGGAATCTACTGCAACGGTTGCTTGTGAGAATGATAATGACCATGTGGTTGGTTCGGTGGGGCGTATCATGCCTCATGTGCAGGTCAGAATAGGGGAGAATAACGAAATAATGCTACGTGGTGAGGGAATCACTCATGGCTATTATAAAAAGGAAGCTGCTACGAAAGCGGCGTTTACTGAAGACGGATGGTTCCATACCGGTGATGCGGGTTATATAAAAGATGAGCATTTGTTCCTTACAGAGCGTATCAAGGACTTGTTTAAAACTTCAAACGGGAAGTATATCGCTCCTCAAGCCATTGAAGCCAAATTGGTGGTAGACCGTTATATCGATCAGATTTCTATTATTGCCGATGAACGTAAATTTGTTTCTGCTTTGATAATTCCTGAATATAAACTGGTGAAAGAGTATGCCGCAAAAAAAGGTATTCGCTATGAAAGTATGGAGGAACTGTTGCAGAAACCGGAAATTATCGATTTGTTTAAAGAGCGGATTGATACACTGCAGCAGCAGTTTGCACATTATGAACAGATCAAGAGGTTTACCTTGTTGCCCCATCCTTTCAGTATGGAACGTGGTGAGCTGACCAATACGTTGAAAATAAAACGTAATGTGCTGAACAAGAACTATGCTGCCGAAATAGAAAAGATGTACGAAGAATAATGGGAAAATGAATAGATTTCCACTATCTTTGCACCTTGAAATGCAAAAATTCTCAAGATGATAACAATAGAGCAACTGAAAGACGTAAAAGAACGTACTGCGGCACTTGAAAGATATCTGGACATAGAAAATAAACTGGTTCAGGTGGAAGAAGAACAACTGCGTACGCAGGCGCCCGGTTTTTGGGATGATGCCAAGAAAGCAGAAGCACAAATGAGGAAGGTGAAAGATCTGCAAAAATGGATCGACGGTTACCGTGAGGTAAAGACGATGGCAGATGAACTGGAATTGGCTTTTGACTTTTGTAAAGATGATTTGGTTACCGAAGAAGAAGTGGATGCAGCGTATCAAAAGGCTGTCACTGCGGTGGAGGCATTGGAACTGAAGAATATGCTTCGCCAGGAGGCCGACCAAATGGATTGTGTATTGAAAATTAATTGCGGTGCCGGTGGTACTGAAAGTCAGGATTGGGCTTCCATGCTGATGCGTATGTATATGCGTTGGGCGGAGACCAATGGCTATAAAGTGAGCGTGGCTAACCTTCAGGATGGGGATGAGGCCGGAATCAAGACGGTGACTATGAATATTGAGGGCAGTTTTGCATATGGTTATCTGAAAGGTGAGAATGGAGTCCACCGCTTGGTGCGCGTGTCTCCTTATAATGCTCAGGGGAAACGGATGACTTCTTTTGCTTCTGTGTTTGTAACGCCGTTGGTGGATGATAGTATTGAAGTGACAATTGAACCTGCCCGTATGTCTTGGGATACTTTCCGTTCGGGAGGGGCCGGCGGACAGAATGTGAACAAGGTGGAATCAGGAGTACGTCTGCGTTATCAATATAAAGATCCGTATACCGGTGAGGAAGAGGAAATCTTGATTGAGAATACTGAAACCCGTGACCAGCCGAAGAATAAGGAAAATGCGATGAGACAGTTGCGTTCAATTTTATATGATAAGGAATTGCAGCACCGCATGGAAGAACAGGCCAAGGTGGAGGCAGGCAAGAAGAAGATTGAATGGGGATCACAGATACGCAGTTATGTCTTTGATGACCGTCGTGTGAAGGATCATCGTACTAATTTTCAAACTTCGGATGTGAACGGAGTGATGGATGGAAAGATTGATGGCTTTATCAAGGCATACTTGATGGAGTTTTCCGGTTCGGAGAATTAGTAAATTCTTCGTAATTTATTTGTTTTCTTCTAGAAACTTTGTACTTTTGGGATATTCAAAAGAGATGGTTTAATCTTAAAAATGAAATACTTATGGGAAAGAATAAGAAAGCTGCTTATAGTAAGCGGGAAGAAGAGAAAGCAAATAGGATTGTAAAAGGTCTGTTCATCGGATTAATTGTATTAGCCCTTGTTATTATGGTGGGCTATGCCATGTATGGATAAAAACGGAAGAAGAATAAATAGTGAAGTCCTGCTGAGGTTATTCTCTGCGGGGCTTTTTTATATATTAAAACGCTATGGGACAAGAAATAGAACGAAAATTTTTAGTAAAGGACGACAGTTATAAACTAGAGGCTTATGCACATAGTCATATTGTGCAAGGTTATATCTGTAGTGCTCGTGGAAGAACTGTCCGGGTGCGTATTCGGGATAATAAAGGGTATCTTACTATCAAAGGGGCTTCCAATGACTCCGGTACAAGTCGTTATGAGTGGGAGAAGGAGATCAGTTTGCAAGAGGCCGAAGAGTTGATGAAACTGTGTGAGCCTGGGGTGATTGATAAAATCCGGTATTTGGTGAAAAGTGGAGAGCATATCTTTGAAGTGGATGAGTTTTATGGTGAGAATGAAGGCTTGACTGTAGCGGAAGTGGAATTGAATAGTGAGGACGAATTGTTCAAAAAGCCCCATTTCATCGAAAAAGAGGTAACGGGAGATATTCGTTATTATAATTCTTTTTTGATGAAGAATCCTTATACTCGCTGGTAGATAATATATAGGCTTCTTTAACGTCTGAAAATAAACTACTTGCTATCGTTTACCTACCTTTGCAACAAACACAAACTCATTATTGATATATGAAACACAACATTTTATGGGGCATTATCTTGCTTGTAGCAAGTTTGTCATTTACGGCGGCGCAAAAGGCTGTCCCAAGGCCAGTTCTCAGTCAAGGGAGTCTTATTAGATTCTTTGTCTAATGAAGGGGAACCGTATTCTACAATCCGTATTTCATTGAAGAACAATCCTGCAAAGCCGGTGAAACTGGCTGTGACAGGAGCGGACGGCAGGTTTGACGAACGGCTTGCCGTGCCGGGGACTTATCTCATTCATTTTACTTCTGTAGGAAAGTCTCCTGTACAGAAGGAGTTCTCGATATCGGCAAATCGTAGGAATGTTGATTTGGGTAAGATTCTGATAGCAGAAGCGACTGAAATGTTGAAAGGAGTGGAGGTGGTAGCGCAGAAACCTTTGGTAAAGGCGGAAATAGACAAAGTGACGTATAGTATAGAGGATGATCCGGATTCTAAAACCAATACGACTCTTGAAATGCTCCGTAAAGTTCCGCTGGTGACTGTAGATGGAGAGGATAAAATTCAAGTAAACGGTAGCAGTAAGTTTAAAGTGCATGTTAATGGCAAGCCGAATAACATGATGAGCAATAATCCTACCGAGGTATTGCGGAGTATGCCGGCCAATTCCATTAAATCTATAGAGGTTATCACCGAGCCTGGGGCTAAATATGACGCGGAAGGGGTGGCGGGCATCTTGAATATTATCACTGTAGGAGCTGGAATGGAAGGATATACGGTGACATTGAATGGTGGTGCAAGCAATACGCGTGTGTATGGTGGCGGTTATGGTACGGTTCAGTCGGGCAAGTTCACTGTTACCGGTAATTATTCTTATAACTACCAGGGATCTCAAAAGGGATTTGAAGATTCATATCGTGAGGATTTCACGTCTCAGGAAAATAAATTTTTGGAGTCGCATCGAAGAAGCAAGAGCTATGGCAATTTTCAATTTGGCAGTCTGGAAGGAAGTTATGAGATTGACACTTTGAATCTGATCAGTTTTTCTATGAATCTGATGACTGGCAATTTTACGAATAAGAGGATTGGAAATACCCAGATGACGAATCATGCCGGTAATCCGGTTTACGGTTACGGTTCTTTGGGAAATAATGAATCGGGCTTTGGCGAAGTGGGGGGCAACATGGATTATCAGCATTCGTTTAAAAAGAAAGGGGAACTTCTTACTTTCTCTTATCGTTTTAGCCATTCCCCCAATAACAGTGAAGCGAATACGGATTATGAGGATACGTTGAATGTTCCTTATCTTTTGCAAAACCAATATTTTAAAAATGATGCCAGCACACAAGAGCATACGGCTCAATTGGACTATACCAATCCGATAAATTCGATACACAGCATTGAAACTGGTATAAAGTATATTTTTCGTAGAAGTAAAAGTGATGGTAAATATTATCTGGCCGATAAAACCGGAGAATATAAGTATGATCAGGATATGAGTACGCAATATGATCATAAGCAGGATATTCTGGCTGCTTATTTGGGCTATCAGCTGAAGTACAAAAAACTCGGTGGAAAGGCGGGAATTCGCTATGAGCATACATTTATGGATGCGGATTATAAAAATAAGGATGAGAAGTTTGATGCTCAGTTTGATGATTTGGTTCCATCCTTGATGTTCTCTTACCAATTGGCTCCTACTCAAAGTTTGAGGGCATCTTATAATATGCGTATCAGCCGGCCGGGTATTTGGTTTTTGAATCCGTTTACTGACACCAGCAACCCTACTGCGATCAGTTACGGTAATCCTGATTTGGAAAGTGAAAAGGCCCATTCGCTTAGTGTTACTTTCGGTAGTTTCTCGCAGAAATTTAATGTAAATGTCAGTGCTAATTATTCTTTTGTCAATAATGGTATAGAGCAATACTCTTTTATAAAAGATGGTGTGATGAATTCTACCTATGATAATATAGGAAAAAGTAAGAATATTAATTTGTCTTTGTTCCTGAACTGGAATATGTCTCCTAAAACCCGCTTTAATATCAATGGACGGGGAGCTTATGTGGATTATAGAAGTTCAGGGCTTGATTTAAAGAATCATGGCTGGGAAGGAAATGTCTTCGGAAGCTTCCAGCAGACTCTGCCTTGGGATCTGCGTCTGAGTCTGAACGGAGGGGGTGGTACTCCGCATATCTCTTTGCAAGGTAAAAGTTCCTCTTTCTATTATTATGCGATAGGGCTCAGTCGTTCTTTCTTGAAGGAAAAGAGGCTGACTATATCTCTTAACTCGTCCAATTTATTTAATAAATATATTACTTTTAAGAATAATATCAATACTCCTACTTTCTGCTCTTCTACTTCTACCAGAATTCCGATGCGTTATTATGGATTTAATATCAGTTGGCGTTTTGGGGAGTTGAAGGCTCAGGTAAAAAAAGCTGCGCGAAGCATTAATAATGATGATTTGAAAAGTGGAGGAGGTAATGCTGGAACCGGTGGAGGGATACCGGCTAATTAAAAGTTAAAACGAAACCACCTGTTAACTGTTAATTTAGGGGGTAAAAACTGTTATTTGATAGTTTATACCCCCTTTGTTGTTAGTTTTTCTGTCGTGACTTTTGCGAGAAGTCGTTAATATTGCAGCAGAAAGCAAAAACAGAAAATAACAATTTAAAAATAGATTAATATGAAGACAGTCGACTTTACACAGCATTTACTAAGTATACAAACCGAATTATTTCGCTTTGCATTTAAATTGACAGCTGACAGAGAAGAGGCTAATGATTTGTTGCAGGAAACTTCACTTAAAGCTTTGGACAACGAAGAGAAGTTTACTCCAGATACGAATTTTAAAGGATGGATGTACACCATCATGCGTAATATATTTATAAATAATTATCGTAAAACAGTGCGTGATCAGACTTTCGTCGATCAGACAGATAACTTGTTCCATTTGAATCTTCCACAGGACTCAGGATTCGATTCTACAGAAGGTGCTTATGATTTGAAAGAGATACATCGTATCGTGAATGCGTTGCCTAAAGATTACCGTGTGCCGTTTGCTATGTATGTATCAGGATTTAAATATAGGGAAATTGCCGAAAAACTGGGACTTCCGTTGGGAACAGTGAAAAGCCGTATCTTTTTCACTCGTCAGAGGTTGCAGAATGATCTGAAAGATTTCCGTTAAGTTGACTCTCTATCTTTATTATATAACTTTGACTTTTATCATCACGCCGACTGTTCGCGAAGAATCGTCGGCGTTTCTTTTTAGGATTTACGCCATATAAGGGGGCGAAGTAAGTAATATCCTATTAAGGCGGCTAGTCCGACTCCAATGCTGTTTGCCAGAAAATCCAGCCAGTCACCGCTGCGGGTATCTGTGCAATAAGCTTGCATCAGTTCGATACACCCGCTCATAGCTACAGGAGCTATGATGCCTCCCCATATTACATGATTCCAATTGATAGCCTTATGATTCCTCAGGTATTCTATCCATAAAATGAAACAGAGTCCTCCATACATGCATATATGCACTATTTTGTCTATGTAGGGGATTTCTTCCATATCTGTTTTGGGAGGAGTGAAAAAGGAAAGATAAAAGATGATAGCTACAATGATCAAGGATACCGGATATTTTCTAAAATAATATAGCATACTTTAATTTTTTTGTGATTCGTCGCAAAAGTACGATTAATTTTATACTTTTGCAGGCTAATTAGTGTTGATTTATAATAATTTGATAGTTTTTTATGCAAAAAAGCGAAAGAGTAAATTTCGGAAGTAAGATTGGGGCTGTTCTGGCGGCGGCAGGTTCGGCTGTAGGACTTGGTAATATATGGAGGTTTCCCTATGAAACGGGAAATCATGGAGGTGCGGCATTTATTTTGGTATACTTGGCGTGTGTTCTTATGTTGGGAATGCCTATTATGATTGCCGAATTCACAGTAGGTCGTCATTCAAAAGCAAGTACGGGACGTGCTTATAAGGTTTTGGCACCCGGAACTCATTGGAAGTGGTTGGGATATTTGGGGGTTTTGGCCGGTTTTCTTATTCTAGGATATTATTCGGTAGTGGCAGGATGGACTTTGGAATATATATTGGAAGCGGGAATGAATGGTTTTGCAGATAAGAAGCCGGAAGATTTTGTGGTTGCTTTCCAGAGTTTTTCGAAGGACCCTGTTCGTCCGCTTATCTGGCTGGTCATCTTTTTATTGGCCACCCATTTTGTTATAGTAAAGGGAGTGAAAGATGGGATAGAGAAATCTTCGAAGGTGCTGATGCCTGTTTTGTTTGTACTGATAGTAGTTTTGGTGGGGTGCTCATTGTCGCTTCCCAATGCGGAAAAAGGTTTGGAGTTTCTGCTGAAGCCTGATTTCAGTAAAGTGAACGGAGATGTTTTCTTAGGGGCTATGGGGCAGGCGTTCTTTTCCTTGAGTTTGGGAATGGGATGTCTTTCAACCTATGCTTCTTATTTTGGGAAAGAAACCAAACTGGGAAATACGGCTCTGAGTGTCGGTGTGATTGATACTTTTGTGGCTGTCTTGGCCGGATTGATTATTTTTCCGGCGGCCTTTTCTGTAGGTATCCAGCCGGATGCGGGACCATCATTAATTTTTATTACATTGCCTAATGTTTTTCAGCAAGCTTTTAGCGGTGTGCCGATATTAGCTTATATTTTCTCGGTGATGTTCTATGTCTTGTTGGCTTTGGCTGCATTGACTTCTACTATTTCTCTACATGAAGTGGTGACGGCTTTTCTGCACGAGGAATTCAATTTAACTCGTGGCCGTGCTGCTAGATTGGTCACTTTCGGGTGTATTATAATTGGAGTCATTTCTTCCTTGTCATTGGGAGGTATGCAGAAATATACGCTGTTTGATAAGGGATTCTTTGACTTACTTGATTTTGTCACTGCAAAAATAATGCTTCCTTTGGGTGGCTTGCTGGTATGTATCTTTGTAGGATGGTATTTGAAACGTTCCGTTTCTTATGAAGAATTGACCAATGGGGGAAAACTGAAAGCAGGTCTTTTCAATCTGTATATCTTCTTGTTGAGATACGTGGCACCTGTGGCTATCATTTTGATTTTTATCAATGAATTAGGGCTAATTTAGAATTGTAATGTGGAAAGACTTCTTCTATTTTTCGAAAAGCGAACGCAGAGCTATACTTTTTTTGTTGACTTTGCTTTTCATATTTATGTGTATATGGGTTCTGTTTCCAGTAAAGGAAGAGTCTTTGGAACAGGATCAAGAGGGGATAGAAGAAATAAAAAACTTTCTGGCCGGAGTACATGAGATGGAGGAGAAGGAATCTCTGCGATATTCCTATGATAAGCCTAAAAGAAGAGAGGTGGTATTGGCTGCTTTTGATCCAAATTCAGCCGATTCCATCGAATTTTTGCAACGTGGATTGCCTCCTTTTATTGCACATACTATTTTGCAATACCGGAGAGCCGGCGGTAAATTCAGGACAGCGGATGATTTCTCTCGTGTTTATGGCTTGTCGTCCGAGAAATTTAATATGTTAAAACCTTATATCCAGATATCAGAGGCTTTTCGGCGGAAACAGGATACATTGCACTTTATCAAAAAGGCGGAGAAAGATACGTTGGCGGTTTATAAATATCCGGAAGGAACTTTAGTCGATTTGAATGAAGCGGACACTACCGAGTTGAAAAAGATTCCGGGAATAGGCAGTGGCATTGCACGCATGATTGTGGCTTACCGGAAACGTTTGGGAGGTTTTTATGATATGGCTCAGTTGAAGGAAGTGAACTATGTAGATGAGGATATGTTGAGATGGTTTAAACTCGGAAATGCACCAATTCATCGGATAAATGCCAATAAGGCCGGGCTTGACAAACTTCGCTCTCATCCTTATATGAATTTTTATCAGGCAAAGGTAATTATAGAATATAGGAGGAAAAAGGGAAAATTAAAAAGTCTTTCCCAGTTATCCTTGTATGAGGAATTCACTGAGAAAGACTTGGAACGTTTGTCGCACTATCTTGCTTTTGATTAATTGTTGGGATAACCAGCAGCTTCTGCTATTTTTACCGGAATTTCGGTATTGTCAATGCGACCTTGGAATAGTTGGGCGCCGGCTCCGATAGCGAATACGGGTACATAACCTCCTGAGTGCCCACCACTGGTCCAACCTACCAGAGCGATGTCATCCAGAATTCTTTTGGCCTCAGCTGCCAAAGGTTCGTCTTGTTGATATTCACTTTTGGTCAAATCTATCTCTTTACCGCTAAATGATTCATCATATACTTTCTTCAGGGATGCTTCTTGCTTTTCATTCAATTGAATACTATCCCAAAATCCGAAATTATCCTTCAATGATTGCTTGATAACTTCCCAAGGTACTTGATTCTTGTATTTTTTTCTTAATTCGTTTACAATTTTAGTATATCCGCTTTCACTTACTTTTTGTGATTTTAAAGCTTGCAGGTTCAAAGTATACGGACCTTTTCCTAAAACGATTCCTCCGGTTTCGTGGTCGGCTGTTACTACAATCAGGGTTTCATCGGGATGTTGTTCATAGAATTCGTAAGCAACTTTTATGGCATTGTCCATATCCATCACTTCGTGGAATACGGTAGCGGCGTCGTTGCTGTGGCAAGCCCAGTCTATTTTACCTCCTTCAACCATCAGGAAAAACCCTTTTGATAGATCTTTAGATAGGAAATTGATTCCGGCACGGGTGATTTCAGTTAAAGTCATATCGCCTTTTTTTCGATCGATAGCATAGGGGATAGCACTATTGTCTGTTGCTGTCGCAGGTTGTAAGAGAATCAGTTTGTCCGATTTTTTTGCTTTTTTCTGATAGTCCTTGTAGCCACGGGCTATGGTATATCCGGCTTTGTCCACCAGTGTGTACAGACTTTCTGAATTTGAACCGGCGGCTTTTTTGTTGGTGGGATCTAAAAAGTCTGATCCTGCATAGAAATCGAAGTTGGCATCAATCAAATCCAGACCCACGTTGTAATAGCTGCTTCTTTGTCCTTGGTGTGCGTAAAAAGCAGCCGGTGTGGCATGGTCTACGCTGACACTGGTACTGATACCTACACGGCAACCTTTATTTTTTGCCCAAGAAGCAACACTGTTAACTTTGGTTTCCAGATCCTTTTTCACACCTAATGCGCCATTTTTTGTTTTGTTTCCCGTAGCAAGTGCTGTTCCTGCAGCGGCCGAATCTGTCACTCCGTTGGTTGCCGAGAAAGTAGTGGCTATGGTTGCATAAGGAAATTGGGTGAATAATAACGGAGTCACACCAATTTTGCCTTCCAACTCTCCACGATACATCTCTGTTCCTAAAACTTGGTTAACACCCATTCCATCTCCGATGAAATAAAATACATACTTTGCTTGCTGTGCCTGTACAAAAAGAATGGACAGGAATACAAATACAGTAATAAACGATAGTTTTTTCATATTAATTGAGTTAATGACATTTTTTTCAGCCTAGCAAATATAGGGAAAAAAGACTTTTTATCGGTACTTCTTTCTTGAATAATTGAGATTTAATGGCCAAATACTTTTTTTGCAATAAGTTTGTAAATGAAATGTTTTTGGGGTGTAATATAAAAAATCTGTTTGGGAGTAGGGAAGCCAGTATTTTATACTATGCATCTGTTTGCTTTCGACATGGATATTGCATACAGATAATTGCTTTAATATTAGTGATTATTAATTATAAATCTTATATTTGTCTAATCTAGAGTCAGTAAATAAAGTATGGGAGAATTTATAAATGTATTAGTGTCAAAAGGGAAAAGCAATTTGATACCGGAAAAAGACAACCTGTATGGACAGTTTGTCGGTGAATGGGATTTTGAATGGGTTGATAACCAAGGTACAACAGGCGAAAGACATGTTCAGGGAGAGTGGATATTCGCTTGGGTGCTGGAAGGGACTGCAATTCAAGATGTGTTTATTTGCCCTTCGCGTAAGGCACGGATTAAAGATTATCAACCGGATGCAGCTTATGCGACTGCGGTACGTATGTATAATCCTAATACAGAGGCATGGGATATTTTATATACGGAATTAGGAGGGGCTACACAACTGGAAGGAAAAAGAGAAGGAAACAGGATTGTTCAGACGGAAATTAATGAGAAGAATATACAGTGGGTGTTTTCAGAAATTACAACGACTTCATTCCGTTGGCAACGTATGGTAAAACGTCCGGATGGTACTTGGGAAACTGAAGCTGAACTTTTTGCCGTTCGTCGATGATTAAGATGTATATTATATAAGTTTGAGAATATTGCAGCCTAAAATAGACTTGTTGTAGTAGAAGCTTAGAGGTGATTTGACGAGTTTATAAAGAAAGAATGTGTGAATGATAAACAACTTCAGAACCGCTTTCTTGCATTTAGCGGAGAAAATATTTTCAAACTAAATCCTGCTAGCTATACGCAGGAAAAGATGTGGGCAGGTATATGGAATCTTTGCGTAAGAATCTTTCTGCTTATACTCTTGATGATGCTCCCGAAGATGTTCGGGAACTCTATAAAGATGAATTCATCCAGCTTTATGCTTCAAGTATAAAGTGTTTTTTTAATATGCATCAAATTGGGATTTATATCGGGAAGGAGTAGTTTTGCTCCAAGACTTAATCAAATATGGAGGCAGGTCAGAAGTGGATAAAGTTACAATCGAGCGGAAAGCTCGTATACCTCGTCATCCAGTCTATATTGCCGTATTTTGCGTTTTGTGAGAAAATAAAAAATCCTCGATTCCGGAAATCAGGATTTTACTGTCTTTTTTTCTTCAAGGTGGTGCCACCAGCAACCGAAAATCGGTTTGTATAGCACTATTTTTCAATAAGTTATATCTTTATTACGATGTTAGTCCCTTGAATAAGGTTTTCACAGCTTTGCACCGTTCGACACAGTTTGTATCTTGGGTACGATTTCTGAATGCAAAGATAAGTATTATTATATGAAAGCAATATTTTGCTCTTCATAATTTGAATACGGTTATCGTTTTTTCTTCCAATAAGGTTTAGTCCAAAAAGAGTACCCTGAATTGCGATAGCTTCGTTCTGGAACAGCAGCCTGTAATATTCGATCCATATCATAAGAATTGAGATAATTGTCCTTTTTAGCTATGAAAGGATCAAGCCAATCAGCTTTCTCTCTAGCCCATTGTATCTTTGCTAGCAGTTCATCATCAGTTTCACCATCTTCAATTGCATGGTTCTCAAATGCATTAATATATTCTCTTAAAATATTAGTTTTTCGAAAACGTTCAGCAGAGTATAATAGGTCTTTAAAGTCTTCTAGCTCTTTTCTTTTCTCTTCTTCGAATTCTTCTCTTTTTCGTTCTTCTTCTTTACGTCGCTTTTCTCTCTCTTCTGCTTCAATACGTTCTGTCTTTCTATTATCTGCTTCAATCTCTAGGTATGCTACTATACTAATTATTTTATCTTCGATTTTAGTATAAGCCGTATCATGAACTAGTGTTGGGCTATGAAAGCTCGAACTATGATAAATATAAAACTGTAATTCGCCAGAAAAGATATTATTATTGTTATCACAGCGATTACTGCTATTAGGATTTTGCTTTTTTCTTTCAGTTAATCTTATTTGAATTTCCTCACCATCAACAATGGCATAGGTCTGATTGTCTTTGCATTTAATACTATGTCCTCTAAAAATTAAGCCTTTTATAATTGTATCAAAAATAGATAGTGCTCTATCTAGCATATTCTCAGAAACATAGAGGTCTAACGTTTCTCTTATACTTTTATAGGGATTTTTCTTTAAATATTGATTTTCTGATCGCTGTCTGAATTTTTCTTTTGTGTCGATTATTAGAGGATTTTTAGCATATAAGACTTCTGGAACCTTAAAGCATGAAATATCACCACTGCAAATTTCCAGTTCACGTTGCTTGTATGGATTTACGGATTTCTCCATTTCTACTTTAGGTTCTTTGGCTTCTTGAAGTGTTGTTGATTGAGTTGCGTTTGTTTCCTCTTGTTGGAACGGTAGAGGTGTGACTTGCTTACCATATTTCAGTTTTGCCCAATACCCCAAAGGTGGTGTGGGTATATTCATCGATTTACAGCGTTTTCTTAAACCATTATCTGAAAGACCAAAACGTTTACATATGGTTGTCATTGGCTCAGACCATACTAAGTCATATAATTCTTTGCGTGTCAGTTCCATACTGATTGAGTATTAGTAGTTTCTCTTTGATGTATATTTTTCTTGTAGAGTAGCAACACGTTCCTTCTCAACCCATTTAATTAATTCGTCCTCAAAGAAATAAACTTTGTTTCCTTGTATATAATGAGGTATGGTTCGGCTTCTGACCATTTTATTGATGCCATTTTTAGTTTGATTTAGAATTTGACATGCTTTTTCAATATTTATAGGTCTGTGCTTATCAACCCCTAAACCTAATTGTGACTCTATATGTTCAAGTAAAACTCTCATTTCAGCAATTTCATTTATAAGATAATTTACTGCTTTAGGAGTGTTTTGCAAAGTCAACTCCTCTTTATTGATTGTTTCATCAGTATTCATATGCCAAACAGTTATATTGATTAATAATGCTATGATAATGTAGCTTACTGTTGATTTATAATATAATACCCCCCCGTTTTTTGTGCCCCCCTAAACTCAATTAAACCTGATTTAACTAAAGAATTTAAGTGGCGTTTTGCTGTTGGAATACTTTTCTTTATTAATTCTGCAATCTTGGACGAATTGAGTCCAGGATATTTCTGGATTATCTTTAAAACTTCTTTCTCCTTGCTATTTACAGTATCATTTACAGTATCATTTACAGTATCATTCTTGATACTGATACCTCTTTTGAATATAACCGTAAACATCCCGTCCGTATGAAAATCAGGCTCAGGAAGATTGGCTTCTTTCATAGCTTCTTGCATACGGGGAATGCCGGATGCCACCCTTTCAACCAAATGCATACGGGTAAACAATCCAAAGATTAATGGGTTGCGTGTCATGCTCTTGTGTCCGAAATCTTTAGCTACGATAGGCAAAAGCCCTCCGGGATTAGAAACCTCTACCCGGTCATCAAACATTTCTATTGTAATGGTTGCTCCCTGTTCGTAATAATCACGATGTGAGAGAGCGTTAATAATGGCTTCTTTAAACACAGTAAGAGGAATTTCCCAAATTTCTTCTCTTGGTCCTGCTCCCTCAATTTTATAAGCTACTTGCAGTTTACTTTCTAGCCATGCCATAGCCTGCAAATATTGTTGGTATAGTGGACCGCCAAAGGTTTTATCATCAATGATATATACTTTGGTTGTTCCTTTGAAAAGGACACATCTTGTTACTGCGTGTGGAAACTTTCGTTCAGGTTGTTTCCCAAAGAACATGGCTGCTCCATTCTTGGCTACTCCGTTATCCGTAAACAGTTCCAAATTCTCAAATATCTGTTTGTTGGCAGTCGATGGACTTAGCTTTGCTTCCGTGCGAAAGTCTTTTATCGCTTGTTCATCTGCATCTGTGTAAATGTTGAACCACGAACAAGGGATAGCATCAAAAAATATTTTGTTGCATTCCTGAAAGAAACTGCGCATTTCTTCGACAGTACGAAGTTTCTGTGAGTTTGCTCCCTCACGCACAAAGATAGAACCGGAAAATATATAAGGTTTATCTTTCCCTGATGGAACATCAATTACCCAAACTGTCTTATCCTCGATATTTACCGCATACATATCACAATGGAGAGCTGGAGATATTTCACTGATAGAGCCTTGAATGGCTGAACGTTTGTCATTTTCCAAACCTGTACCAATAATCTGTCCGTTATCATCTACGCCGATAAGCAAATATCCTCCGTCAGCATTAGCGAAAGCGCAAATTTCCTCTGTTAGTTCACGAACTTTTGAAGGTACACGAACTTTAAACTCTACATTATAGCCTTCTCCGCTATCGATAAGTGATTGTATGGTTTCTGTATTTGTCATAGACATCTATAAATATAATGCAAAAATAGTCATTTCTATTGTTTTAATAACTCTAAAAACAAGGATATATATATGGTTTACTTCAAATTGTTCTTTCTGAAATTAGAGGGGCTGCATCCTCTATACTTTTTGAAAAACTTATTAAGATGGCTCTCATCGGTAAATCCCAATTCTTCAACGATTTCACAAATTCTCATTTGACTATGTAATAATCTATTTTCTACTAACTTTAGTTTGTAGTTTAAAATGTATTGCTGCATAGTTTCATTAGTATGTTTTTTTGATATATCGTCCTAAATAATTCTCCGAAATGCCAAAATATTGGCTTATATCTTTTGCTCTGATTTTACCTGTTTTATAGATGTTTGCTTGAATATACTGCAATATGTCAAGCGATTTGTCCTCAGAGCATTCATCCACCTGTTCAGGCAAGAACATTGCGATATTGCGTGCTACCACAATAATAATCGTATTAATTATTTGTGTTATAATCTCCTTGCTGTATAAATTTCGGTTAATATATTCCCTGATAATCGCTTCAATCATGGGTTTCACCAATAGCTTATCTACTTTATTTCTTAGTATACAACCGGGTTGATGATTAGCATGTTGAAGAATAAACTCCAGTCTTTGGATATTTTCAGCACCGAAAACAGAAGAATGTATATATATGTCGTTAAACTTGATGTCGACAAACTTAGTTGTTGTATGGATTTCGAAAGAATGCGTATCTCCGGGAGTAATCATAAACAAATGTCCGTCATGATAAGGAAACATATTGTTGTTAATCTATTGGATGCCTGTTCCTGAAAGAATATATACTAATTCAAAAAAGGTATGTTCATGCTCTTTTAGCAAGGATTCGTCAAGCTCGCTAAAACTAATTTCGAATGGTTGATGTAGGTTTTCTCTTTTCATGCCATAAATATAGCCCTAAAAAACGGATTAATACCAAAATAACGAAAAATAATACCTAAAATTAGCCGAAAAATCGGTATAACTTTGCAATATATTTAAAATTATAGCTTATGAAAACTGAAATGGAAAAATGTTTGGCAGGTGAATGGTATGATTGCCACGACCCGTTTTTTATGGATTTGAAAAGTAAAGCTCATCACTTGTTGATGAAATATAATTCTTTGCCGTATGAACAAAAGACTGAAAAATATGCCGTACTAAAGGAAATGTTTGGAAGTATAGGCGCAAATGTTTCTGTCGGTCATTCGTTTATATGTGATTATGGATGCAATATACATATCGGTGATAATGTCACCGTAAATACTGGTTGTACATTTGTCGATTGCAATAAGATTACCATAGGGAACAATGTGCTGGTAGCACCTAATGTACAAATCTATACGGCAACTCACCCGGTAGAGTTTAATGAACGACTTGTATTGACAGAAACCCCGGATGGCTGTAAGTATGTCCGTCGAACTTTTGCCCTCCCTGTCATGATAGAGGATGGCTGCTGGATTGGCGGTGGAGTAATTATTTTACCGGGAGTGACAATAGGGCAAAAATGTGTGATTGGTGCAGGAAGTGTTGTAACCAAAGATATTCCGGCAAATAGCTTGGCGGTAGGAAATCCTTGCCGGGTGATACGGAAAATCAATCAAATGTAAGGTTATGATTAAATTAGTAGCCTTTGACTTAGACGGTACAATCGGAGATACAATTCCCATGTGCCTCAAAGCCTTAAAAAAGGCAGTAACTCCCTATGTTACTCTTAATGATGTATCCGAAAATGATATTTTAGAAACTTTTGGACTAAATGAAAAAGGGATGATAAAAAAACTTGTTGGTTATAATTGGGAAAATGCTTTGGATGACTTCTACGTGATATACGAACAAATGCATATAATGTGCCCTCGTCCTTTCGACGGTATAACAGAACTGATTGAGAAGTTAAAAAAGAAATCTATTCTTATTGCTTTGGTTACAGGAAAAGGAGAAAAGAGCTGTGCGATAACATTACGTCAATTTAATATGGACACGTGTTTTGATAAAGTAAAAACTGGAAATCCTTTCAAAAATAATAAAGCAGAGAATTTTAGGGAACTGCTCGCAGATTATAAATTACAACCGGATGAAATGATATATATAGGTGATACAGTTTCAGATATTGTGTCTTGTAGGGAAGTTGGAATACGATGTTTATCTGCTTCATGGATAACTTCTTGCTTAGATGCACAAAAATTAGAAGCTCACAATGCTGGGAATGTTTTTTATTCAATAGCTTCACTTGAATGCTATTTAATGGGATGACAAATATATGTGCTTAATAAAAAAACATTTAGTATTTCTATTGTATGAACAAAATATCAGATTTGAGTTTCTTTCGATTATTATCGGAATGCTCACAACGTAAAGTTTTCGGTATCAGAGTTTATGGAAGCTATTGAGGAATTGGCTATTCATTTGGCTGATTTCAGTATCAGCGAACAGGATAATAGCGTTTTATTACGCTATTTTTCATTCGGATTACATAGACTTAAATCGTATCATGTACGGTTTGAGCAAGAAAAAAATGCCTTATTTGTATCCCATTGATGAAGCGATTGGGCTACTGAACAATGAAATACGCCTTGTGGAATGGCGTATCAAGTACCCGGAGCAATTCAAATCACACTTTAACAAACAACCTTTTTCCCCTCTTTATTTGGCAGACAAAACAAATCTGATTGATATAATGGAAATTATCAGCGGTTTATTCCTTTCCAAACATATCGTCTATAAAAATGATAAACCTACTTTCTTGTCCGACTTGTCTAAAGTTACAGGCGCATAATCTATGTTTACTGCCTTTTTCATTTTTTCTATTTCTTCGTTCATTGTACCGAGCAGGGTACGCATTTCCGTCTCTTTTCCGAATACCCGTTTCAGGAGAAGTTTTGTCTTCAGAATGAAGAACAGGATGTTCATTGTTCCTGATCCCTAAGCTCGTATACCTCGTCATCCAGTCTATATTGTTGTATTTGCGTTTTGTGAGAAAACAAAAAATCCTGATTCCGGAAATCAGGATTTTATTGCCTTTTTTTCTTCAAAGTGGTGCCACCAGGACTATTAAAGTTAAATTACAATCAACTTGATTAAAGTAGAATAATTATGAAATAGCTGAATATCAATCATTTTAAATTATGGTAAATATACATCACTTGAATTCAATGTGATTTTTATAGGTAACTTTATAGGTAACTATAGGGAAATTTTATATCTTTGTAAGTGTAATATTATCCACTAAAAACGATTGGGTTATGGCAAAAACACTTTCCAGATTTTATTTCCTCAAAAAGGATGAGCATAAAGAAAAGGCTACTCTTTTTGTAAGAGTACAGGACCCAAACAGAAGGATTGATGTGCAGTTTACTACACGTATTCAGGTAGGGGTGCCGGAATGGAAGGCTGCTGTAGCAGATGAAGATTCATTGGCACGGCATCGTAAACAAAACCCGAAACTGCATGATAAGTTAGGACGGATTGAAGTGATGCTGGAACGTGAGATGTCAGCTCCCCAATTTGATAGACAGCACGTCAAATCGGAAATATTGGCCATTTCCGATCCGGAAAGGTATGAAATCCTACGTGCTAAGGAGGAAGCGGAACAACATGCGAGGCAAGAGGAGGAACGTATCCGGCAAGAACAGGAGCGGCTTATTCAGGCAGGTATTGCGGCAGAGAAAGCCAAGATATGGAATTATCTTTCAGATTTTTGTGCTGAAATCAAGTCAGGTAAGCGCTTGAATGGGAACGACAGGTATTCTTCCGGGACTGTAAAGGCTTGGCACAGTTTCATGAGGCTATATGGTTGCTTTGATAAAAAGCATCAATATACATGGGGGATGGTGAATCGGGAATTTGTCGCCAAGTTTTTAGCATTCATGGAGAAGGAAGGTTATATGGTTACTGCACAGAATAAATATCTGGTGACCCTTCGAGCACTTATCGGTTATGCTTATACGGATGGCATACATGACAACGACCGTGCGACCCAGTGCTTTTCAAAAAAGAAAATTGAGGAAAAAGACAAGGCTGCCGAGATTTATCTAACTTCAGACGAGTTGCAAGCCTTGTATGAAATGCCACTGACCGGACTCCAGGAACAGGTACGTGATGTCTTTCTGGTGGGCTGTTATACCTGTCAGCGAGTAAGTGACTACAACAACATTTCCCCTGATAGTTTTACAACTACGGCCAAAGGGACACCTATTATCCGGCTTGTGCAACAAAAGACCCATACGGAAGTAAAGATTCCCATTATGAATCCGAACTTGCAGGCTATCTGTGAAAAGTACAATTATAACCTGCCTTCAGTGGTTGATGTCATTCTCAACCGTTATATCAAGGAAATCCTAAAGGAATTGTCTGAAACGGTTCCCTCTTTGACTACAAAGGTTCATACCAAGTTGACCATGAAGCAGCGGAAGCAGGAAGCAGATGGGAAAATCAAGGTGGAGAGGAACAGTAAGGGTGAAGTGATGATGCCCCGTTACAACTGTGTCACTACGCATACAGCTCGTCGTAGCGGAATTACCAATATGTACCTGACGCACAAATACACCATCTTGCAGATGATGCACGTAAGCGGACATAAGACGCAGAAGACTTTCATGGATTACATCAAGCTTTCTTCCGATGAGATTGCGGATGAGATTGATGCTATAGCCAATGGCGCGAAAGCTGATGTGTTTTAGTGTTGATAAAAAACAGAAAGTATCATAACTTCAAAACTTTATCCTAACTTTGCCTTATGAATACTCAGAATGAAATAGTTATTTATCAGATGCCCAATGGCGAGATGCAATTGGACGTAACTGTCAGTGGAGAGACTATATGGTTGACTCAGCGTCAAATAGCAGAATTATTCGGCACGAAGGTTCCGGCTATTTCCAAACATTTAAAGAATATATTCGCCTCTGGTGAATTAGACCGAGATGCGACTATTTCCAAAATGGAAACAGTCGTGAACAGGGGATTTAGAGGGGCATCCATAGAGATAGTTGACCATTACAATCTTGATGCAATCCTTTCGGTTGGCTATCGTGTCAATTCAAAAAATGCAACCGCTTTCCGCATTTGGGCCAATAAGGTATTGAAACAATACCTGCTTCAAGGTTATGCCATCAATGAGCGCATAGCCAGTCAGAAGTTCGATGAACTCAGCCAGTTGGTCAAGGTGCTGGGACGTACTATCCAGAATCAAGAGAAGTTGACCGAGGACAGCCGTTCGCTGCTCAATGTCGTAGTGGACTATACTTATGCACTCGATACGCTTGACCGTTACGACTATCAGGAGTTGACGATAGAAAAGACCACACCCCGGGCAACCTTTCATGCCACTTACGAAAAAGCCATGGAGGTGATTCGCCAGCTGCATGAGAAGTTCGGAGGAAGTCCGCTTTTCGGCAATGAGAAAGATGACTCGTTCAAAAGCTCCATCGGGCAGATATACCAGACCTTTGGAGGCGAGGATCTTTATCCCTCGGTTGAAGAGAAGGCAGCCATGCTGCTTTACCTTGTCACCAAGAACCATTCCTTCAGCGATGGCAACAAACGTATCGCCGCCACGCTGTTTCTGTGGTTTCTCAATGGCAATGGCATCCTTTACAATGAAGACGGTATCAAGCGCATCGCAGACAATACCCTGGTGGCGCTCACCCTGATGATAGCGGAAAGCCGTACAGAGGAAAAGGACACCATGCTGAAAGTGATTGTAAACCTTATCAACCAGAACAACAGATAGGGAAAATGAAGTCTGTTAAGCAGATTTATGTTGTGCATTTCTTTTTTGACAGGCAAGGCACTTATCTTTGCCTTTTTCAACCCTAAAAAAAGATTTGCCATGAAAAGAAAAGAAGAGGCTCCGGCCCAAGGAGCGGACACGGTAAAGGAGTGGATGGAAGCCCATCCGCAGGAATATGCCCAGTTTGCAGCCAGAATGAAAACGGAAGGAATAGGAGGCGTTCTGAAATTGGGTGAGGATGCTTTCCGGCTCTCTCCGGATTTCCAGCAGGAGGTGGAACGGATGGTTACCACCGGGCGGTTTGATGTTTCCTCCTTGTTGGAACACCTGACATTGTCGGAGTTTGCTGAAAACTACCTGAGGGAAAAGAATGAGGACCACATGGCCATGGCCGCCTGGGTGAAGTACGGTGAGTCAGCTCCGGAACAGGTGGCCGACGAACTGGACAAGGCAGTCGTGGCACAGGACAAACGCACATACAGGGAGATGCTCTCCAGCCTGTTCAAACTGTTCTGGGGAAAGTTCTTTCAGCGGGTCGAACTGCACCGCAGATGCCGGGAAGCGGAAGGAAGAGAAACCTTTACGGCAGAAAGTTTCCAGCACATGCTTGCATCGCGGGATGAGAACCGGGTAAAGCGTATCGGAGCATGGCTGGGCTATGGCCGCAGCGGCATGGATATAGCCCATCTGTATTTCGCTCTGGCAGAAACGGCGGAAATCAGCTCCAAGGTGGCCGTGACCGACTTTGTTGCAGCCTTGAAGGCAGCCTATCCCCAACATTCAATCGTAGGACACCGCCAGGTACAGAAAAGCGTCAATTACCTGAAGAACCTTTCCCCCAACCGGAAGCAATACGGCAAGGATGAACCCGAGCATCGCTTTGCCATCGACATCATCAAGACCGAAGTACTGCTCCTTGCCACTGAAACAGCCGACTGAAATCAATTCTTTTCAATTCGTTCAGTTCGTTTTCGGGTCAGCGAACTGAACGAACGCTTATTCCTTTTAAATTCGGCTGATTGCCAGTTACTTTTGCGCCATCGTTCTATATCGGAACGCTGGCGCTTCTGTTTTCAATCCGTCCGCAGAAGCCGTCGTAACCCGGACGGAAACCAGTATGTATGGAAGAATTATTCAACATCCTCAGTGAGGGCAAAGCCCATGTGAGAGTGGAAATGGATGCCGCAGACCTCAAGGCATTTTCCGATGAACTAATCCGCCGTGCCAAGGATGAACTCGGCTCGATGGTGGAAGCCGCCCGTAAGGAGCGCATGCTATCCAAGGCAGAGGTAAAGGAACTGTTCGGTGTATGTGATGCCACCCTTTGGCATTGGGACAGGAAAGGCATCCTCAAACCTGTCAAGACCGGCAACAAGGTGCTTTATCCCGAGTATGAAGTGCGCAAGGCGCTTGGACAACGCAACCAAATCCTATGAGCTTATGGAGAATCCCATTCTTTTCCCTCTGGGTATATTTCCTGCGTCCGTAAGGCATATCGTGGAATCCCTGCAGAAGTATGAGCACTATCAGGTGGACTTTACGGCTGTTTCTTTTTTCACTGCATTTGCAGCCGTCATGGGTAATACCTGGTCAGCCCGTTTCATGACCGGGTGGGTCAGCCGTCCCATTCTCTATGTGGTACTGGTTGGCCCGCCCAGCTGCGGCAAGACACCTCCGTTGCGTCAGGCGGTAGCCCCGCTGCTCAAACTGGACGAAGACTCAGACCGTATCTATGCACAGGAAATCAGGCAGTACCGCAAATGGGAGAGGCTGACCGCCAAACAGCGCAAGCAGCAGTCATTGCCCGAAGATATGGAAATGCCGCAGCGAAAGTGTCACGTGGTGGTCAACTCCACCATCGAGGCTCTAGTGTCCGCTTTGCGCGACAATCCCCGTGGCGTACTCATCTACAATGACGAAATAGACAGCCTGCTCTCCAACTTCAACCGCTACAACGGTTCGGACGAAAGCTATTTTCTCAGCCTGTTCAGTGGTACCCCCTTCAAATACACCCGCAAGTCGAACAACGAGTATATCTTCCTGCCCAATCCTTACTGCTCCATTATCGGATCCACCCAGCCCGGTATGCTCTCCTCGCTGTTTGGCGGGAAACGCTCGCAGAACGGCTTTTCCTCCCGTTTCCTGAAAGTCTATCCGGATATAGCAACCATGCCTTCCTGGAACGAGGCTTCCATGCCGGAAGAAGTTCTGGATGAATGGGAACGCATCATCCGTCAGGTGGATGCCGTTCAGCCTCCGGCAGGACAGGAGGGGAAAACAAATTCCCTTGAACTTTTCTTTTCACCGGCAGCCAAACAGTGTTTGATCAGGTGGAAGAATGAGGTGAACAGCCGTATCTATGTGGAGTCGGAAAGCGAGGCAGAGAAAGCCCTCTGCGGAAAACTGGAAACCTACCTCATCCGCTTCTGTCTAGTCATTCAAGTCATGCGTGGCATCTGTGGAGAAGCCGACATGAACGAGATTGACGAAGAAAGCGCCGACCGTGCCATCCGGCTGACGGAATATTTCCGTGCCATGGAGAGCCGTATAGCGCCGGAAATGGAAGTCGGGATGCTGGACCAGCGGCACACCGAACTGCTTTCCCTCCTGTCTTCCTCGTTTACCACCTCTGAAGCGGTAGGTATCGGCAAGCGGATTGGCCTTTCGGAATCCACCGTCAAGCGTTTCCTGCGGGAGGGTGCCCGTGAATTCATCCGGAAAGAGGCGCATGGCCATTATTGCAAAATCTAAAAAGGTCAATGACATTTTGACCTTTTTGACACGATGACACTTTTGTCTAAACGATAAATTCTTAATTCCGCAACACAATTGCTAAAATAACGTGAGTTCTTATGCTGAACTCGCGTTACTTTAGTGAAACGAAGCTACATCGTTGTATTAATTTCACGTTCCTGTAATAGTTTCCGATGTTGGATTTTGTTTATGCATATCAAAGTTTCGCATAGCCAGAGCTTTGTTATCGTTAGCATAGCAATATTCACATTTGTGAATACATGTGTTGTATTGGCCTATATCCTTAGCCTTCATACATCCACAAAATTCCCTTTGCCCCTTGTCTTTGTTGTTCCCACGAGTGATATACTTGCCATTATCTAAGACTATGATATCTGCTGGTAATGGTTCAGATTCGCCAAACATATCAGGCTGAGGCATTGAGTACATTTTGACTTTCAAGAGGTTCATAAGCACTTTGTCATTATATGCCCTTCTAATAATCAAAGCATCATCAATACAATGGTTATGCTCCACACCTTCAAGGTCTGCTGCTTCACCACAAGTTGCTAGCGTATAGTTCCATCCCTTACGTTTATTAAGTTCAACTAGTCTTTTAGCAAACTCTATCATTTGGTCTTTAGTCCACTCTAAATAATGAACTCCTGCTTCATTGAGGTTCCTCTTCACTTTACGATAAATGGCTATATCTGCAAAGCTAAAGACTAGTTTTTCTGTATAGCCGCGTAGTTGGTCACCGATGTTCTCTATCTTGCCCAGTAGATCATCCATACTTATTTTATCTGTTAAGATGAGTGGGTCAAAACGCCAAATGACTCCCCCCTTATCTAATTGACGAACAAGTTCCTTGAATGTCTCAATGCGGAACGACAATGAAGGAACTGACTTCTCTAGTCCTTCTTTCTCGTAATCATTGAGTGAATACTGCACGTAGCAACCTATTCCGCGTTCTTTCAATTTTGGCAAATACTTCAGAAGAGGGTGTGGATTCTTAGACCAAAACACGATGAAACGTGTTTGGTCATAAGCAATATACGACTTTACTCCATTGAATGGATTAGTCCAGGCAGAATAGCCTTTTTCCAATCGATGAAAAAACCAATCGCAGTAGAAAGCAGGAATATCTGTGCTTCTACTGGCTGATATTATCAGTGGATGTTGGGCATCAACAATTCGTCCGTCCTCCAACACAATTTCTTTTTTGGGCCATGTTGCCATATTGCACTTCTTAAGGCTTGTTATTTACTATTCATATGAAGCACTATTTTATCTAACACCGCACGAATTATTGCATTAGTTCTTCTGTGCCCTGTTAGGACCTTCACTATCTTAGGTGAGACCCAATAATAGAAAGATACGAAGACACGACCTACGTAATTGGTAAGGAGTTTCTCGTCTCTAAACTGACGTAGAACTATAACGGAAGGATGATCATAATCACCGTATGCCATCGTTGCTATATAGCAACCTTCGCTCTTTTGGGAATTCGAACTTGATGGCGTATTATTATGGGAATGGTTGTAACTTGGCTTATATGATGGAGATGGGCTACTTGGACTTGAATCCATTGAATAGCTAGACGAACTGACAGTTGAAGGAGAAGTCCTCGGTGTGTATGAGGACTTAGAAGTATAGCTGCTTTTTGCTTTTGTTACAGTGGAAGAAAAAGCATTTATACCATCTACTTCTCTGATACGACTAATCTTGAAGGTACGAGTCTCATTCCTCAGATGGCAAAAGGCTGAGATATATCCCTCACCAAATTCGTCTGATGGCCCGATATCACTGATTGTACGCTCTGATACTTCACCAGAGTATTTCACATACTTGATTTTTACCGTTTTGCCACTTTTTATGGCTTCGGCAATATATTCTGATATTGTCATTGCTTTACTTATAATTCTTTTAACGATTTTACATTAACTCTCACGGCTTTTGCCTTACTTATCAATCCGTTGTCAGAAGTCAATAAAACAGCATTCTGATTTCTATACTTGATTGCAAGCGAAAGGATTATGTTATCGGCATTCTTCGCATTAAAGTCTATAGGCAGCAATTCAACTGCCCCAACTTCATATCTTATTTTTCTATTCTTTCCTGCATTCTTGATTTTACGAAGTGCGAGTTCTGCTTTGCCCTTAAGCTCCGAGTCCTTGCTCGTCTTTAATTTGTCTAATTCGTCAAGTACTTTTGCTGGTAAGACAACAAGATCTCGCGGATTTATGCGTGCCAATATGTCAGAGTCTTCAATGAACACATTTGTATCAATAACAAATGTTTGGCTCGAACTGTCTAAGTTTACCTTCTGCTTATTTTCGGCGTAATATGCAAGGTAACCTAATGGTAAATTACTAGAAGAATGAGTTTGTATATAGCGAAGATTTCCGACTACATACAAAGCCTTGCGAGCTCTAGTTACTGCTACATTCACCAAATTAGGAACACTGTAATCAATCCAGCGAATTTTTCCTTCCGGAGAATCATCAGTAACAACGAGACTATATATTATTACATCCTTTTCATCACCTTGGAATTTATGGACCGTATCTGACACAATCTGCCCGGCCAACTCTTCAGGAATCATCGCACTTATCTCTTGCGATTGATGTTTGAAAGGAGAAATGATTCCTATAGAAATGTCCGGATACTTCTTTGCGAGTTTTTCTGCAATTTCTATACAACGTTTGGCTTCTTCCTCATTGATGTTCTGCATCTCGTTCTTTTGAGATCCAATAACATCTTCCCAAATAATTCCTTCCTGCTCCAAGTTGATATTGCCTGGAACCGTTTTGATATTGAGGTTGATTCCAAGTTTTCTTTTATAGAAGAATTCCTTTGAGTAACCGATGATACCATAGTTGCATCTGAAATGATTGTCAAGTACAACAGAGGATTCTCCTGTCGTATTTAACAGCGTGTTACAATAATCCCATAAAGAAACGGCTCTATAAGAAGCACGGCTGTTCTCTGTTAAATTTAAAGCCGCTTTTATCTCACCCTCCTCATATGCCGTGACATTTGTGATATGCTTCAACTGCATAGGGTCACCGATAACAACAATCTGCTTAGAGCGTTGTATCAGCGGAAGAGCAGAAGAGATATCACACTGAGAAGCCTCATCAATAATCAGCAAATCAATCAAGTCTCTCTCAAGTGGAAATGCACTCTTAATAGAAAGATTAGTAACACAGTTCAAATTGAACACATCAAGGAAAGCTGATGCCAGCTGCCCATTCAATGGCATAGACTGCATATATGAAGAAATCCTAGCAACAGCGTCAGGTTGCGACAATCTCTTTAATATACATTGATTCAAAAGCCTTTTACCAAGTTCTACAGATGCGACATATTGAGATTCTTCTTCAATGCTCTTACAGATAGCATCCTCGTCTATTGCCGAATTTTTCCTTTCCAGTTCTTCTTCCTTAGCCTTGCAAGTTTCCAACTGTGTATCAAATAATGATATAGCAGAGCGATAGTCTCTTTCTATCTTCTGATACTCCTCTTTGTATTTAATAACTTCATTAAGCAAAGAAATCGATTTCATACAAGAATTGGTGAGTCCTTCTATTGAAGTATCCGAAATATCTACTTCCTTCTTAAGAGCGTCATTAAATTCTGAGGGTAGGTGCAACAAATTGTCTTGCAAGTCATTTACAGAACCAGTCTTAATGAATAGATTAAAGAAAAACCTTCTCAACCAACTTTTGCAATGATTAACTTTTTGGCATATGGCAATAATGCGCTCTTTGGACGATGCAATGTTGGCATAAGTGGCAAAGCATATCTGCGGATGAGCAAGACTGCTCTTTAGTGATTGAATATCCTTATTAAACTTAACATTCGCTTCTTCTTTACGATTAAGCAGAGTTATTATCTGCTCGGAGATTGCTTTCTTATCGTCTCTGTTCTTGTTTAGCTCATATAGTTTCTTATGTCCTTCCGTAATTATCGAATAAGCATGCTTATATTTCGCAAAGAGGTGCTCATCAATATCTGCTGAATCTATTTGTGGAATATAATTGGTGAAACGCTGTAAGGACGGCTTCAATTGATTGTTTATAGCATCTTTGGAACCAAATCTCAATAAATACTGTATAGGGTCAACACTATCAAAACGTTCCTTAACGTTGTCAACAGCTTTGTTGTTTTTACTCGCAACAAGCACCTTCTTTCCGAACAACAATGCATTTGCAATCAGATTGATAATCATTTGCGTCTTACCGGTTCCCGGAGGGCCTGTAACGACAGACACTTTTTGGTTTAGAGCCGAACACACGGCACGCCTCTGACTGTCATCCATCGGAACGACAGAAATTAAGACATCTTCGTCAATATGATGAAGCTCGTTGTTGTCTACGTTACCACTTAAAAAACTATGAAGCAATGACGATGCCTCTGTATTGATAAGGCTGTTAAGTTCATCTGAAGTCTGGCTAAGTGCAGGAGTTTCGTCAGTAAGAGCTAACCTTAGTTCATATAGTTTTAGGTCATGTGCGATAGCATCGCGCAACACTTGTTCAAGGCGGTCTAATGTGACTGCTGGTTCATACAAGACACTTTCGATGACAGAAACAACTTCTTGATTCAACCCCAGATCTTCTGCTGCATCTGCACTGACAGAGAAAGATGACAACTGGGCTGGAATAAACTGCCTACTGATATCTATTTCCCTTAAATCCTCCTGAGAGAATACATACTGTAGGAGTCTTATGCATTTATTGTTGATAATTACGCACAAACCGATATTTAGATTCTTCGGCCATTGTGTATATCTACGGTCGAAATTCTTGCGAAATAACTTTGCAAAATCCTCGTTTTCTTCTACATCTATATTGAATGTGAGCTGATCAGTATTTTTATCAACATGAATACCTGTGGGATAATCATCTTTTACTGCACCAGTCTTCATCCTTTCCAAGCGGACAACAAGTTCGAAGAACAGCTCTAATCTCTTGATGTCATTTTCTTCAAGAGCAACATTCGTCAAGAGCTGCCGAACTGTACTCAAACCATTATTTTCGGTAGTGTGATGCACTTGAAAATCAGTCTTTACAACCTCTATATCATCTCCCTTCTTTTCGAACACAAGCAGATTGATAGTTCCGCCTTGTACCAGATTGCCCATTTGCCTACCCAGTAAATCTTCATTGGATATACTGAATAAACTCGCAAAGTTCTCTATGCGTGTCGCGCCGATATTATTTGGGCCGACACAGATAAATGTCTGGGTAGTAGTAATTCCTGATTCTATTTTATCATGCAACGTCTGCAAATTGACTGTAGGAATGTCTAGTATATTAGAGAAAAGATGCACAACGTTTCCTTTATTAATGGAAATCAGTTCTGCATCCACATCGTCAATATACTGGTTTATGGCAACAATCTTTGATGCAACAACATACTTACTTAGATGTGCTACAGCTCTATCCAGAGCACACTTTGAGGGTTCTATAAGAATGATCTTACCAACGTCAACATACAAACCTTCGTTTTGCAGATAATCAATAAAGCACATAGAAGCCAATCCTTGACCACAGCCCCAGTCAAAGATGGTTAAGTCCTTAGATAATGATTCTAAGTCTTTAATAGTACTAAGTGCAGCATTTATTTTGTTTCTATGTAAGTTGCCATATGCGCACAGATATTGACAAAGTTCAGTTTCACTTTGCAACACTTTTATCCCGTGGTTAAGTCCTATCCATGGGGTATTTCTGTTTACTTTAGGAAGGTAGCGAAAAGCAAGACCTAAGATTTTATCAAAGGTCACTTCTGTCATTGTGTTTAATTCATCAATGTATGCCATAACCATCAATTACATAGGGTTCACTAAATAAAAAAAATACCATTTTCTCAGATAGCATATCTGATTAATTTTATTCTACAAAAGAACAAAAAACGAGTGGTCTAGGCAAGGATTATACGAGATAATTTATTTCGGTAATAAAATAATATGTTTATTTAGTAAACCCCCTGACTTCATCACTTTTCTGCGCCATCACATAGCGCGTATTGAAAATCAATGAGTTACGTCAAAAAGGTGGGTGGCTTTGGGTGGCGCAAGCAAAAATGTGTACCTTTGTTACATGTATGTACGCAAGAAACATAACCGATCTGGTAGCACAAGCGTGGTTGTTGTCAGCAAAGCTAGCGGCAAATATAAGGAGATAAAGTCCTTTGGATCTTCATCGTCAGAGGAAGATATAGAATTACTATGTAGTAAAGCGGCTGCATGGATTCGCTCTTTTGGAGGTCAGCAAGAATTAGACTTTGATAACCATCTCGAAAAGGAAGTAGAGGACACTAAGCGTCTCCTCAACAACATAGATAATATATTAATCAATGGCACACAACTGCTACTTGGTCAAGTTTACAACAGTATTGGCTTCAACAGCATACCAGATGAGATTCTACGCCATCTTGTGATAGCCAGAGTGTCGCAACCGAAGAGTAAGTTGGCAACGGTTGACTACCTGAAGTCTTACTATGACGAGGACGTTGATCTCAATCACATCTATATTCCTTATTCAACGGCAGTCAATACGAGGGGTTTACCATGATACCGATGATAGACGACTTCAAACAGCGCTTCACGCTTGGAGATGATTTTGTGGTCGTTGCCGATTCTGGCTTGATGAATAAGAATAACGTGAAACTGCTACAACAAGCCGGATACAAGTACATCTTGGGTGCACGTATAAAAAAACGAAAGCAGCGATGTCAAGCAATGGATTCTCTCATTGGACAAAGGGGACAATGTCAGCCATGAACTCAAGCGGTCCAACGGTGAACGTCTTATCGTCAGCTATTCCGAAAAGCGGGCAAAGAAGGATGCCTACAAGAGTGGACACGTCACCAAGCAGCAGGTAAACCGCAGAGGTTACAACAAATTCCTTGAAATTAGCAAGGATATTGATGTAAGTATAAGCGAGGAGAAAATTGCCGAGGACTGCAAATGGGATGGATTAAAAGGGTATATCACCAATACCGACTTTGATACAGAACGTGTAATAAACCAATACCACGGGCTATGGGTGGTAGAACGTGCCTTCCGTATCTCAAAAGGAACTTTGGAAATGCGTCCGATGTTCCATTTTACAGAAAGAAGGATAGAAGCACACATTTGTATCTGCTTTATCGCCTATAAAGTATATAAGGAATTAGAGAGACTTATAGCAATCAACAAAATAGGAATGAGTGTTGACCATGTGCTTGATATCGCCAAAACAATCACGACAATAAGGATACGGATGCCAGAGAATGGGACGTTCTTCACAAAAACATTGTTCCTAACCGATAAACACCGTACTATCATGTCACTTTTCGACCTATCAAAAGACCAATTTTAATTTGGGTGGCGCATTGACGAAGTCAGGAAATAATATGTTTATTTAGTAAACCCTATACAATGCCAAATCACAGCATTAGTACTTTTTCGTAATCGTCATTGGAGTCGTAACTAAGTATTCAATTGTTAGGATAACATGAGTTTTCAAAACCAATGTTTATTGATATCGAAATGTAATGGCTCTTAGATTCTATGTATCTTGGTTACAGATTCCGTTATTTCTAGGTCGCATCATCCAAAGTTTCCTATTATCCCGATGATAATGTTTCAGAACTTTCGATTACTGATATCTTGTAACCATGATTACTCGGTTGTCCTCTTTCGCAAAGCGAAACTGCGATTTATCGCTCCGCTGCTGTAGCAGTCGGCAAGTTACTTTAGAGGGGCAAAACGAATTTTGTGGCCACAAAAGTACAACTTGCTTAACAAATCCTGCAAGCCTAAATTGACTAAAAAAAGGGTGGTTTTCCGGCTTGTCTTTCAGATTCTTACCAAGGTGTGATAGACTAAGATACTTGTTTCCCTCTGGTTGTTGGTATCTTTGCTTGCTGATTTCATGGTCGTGGCAACTTTGCGTATTGGGATGTCCAGTCAATCATGGCGAGCGTTCAATATACAAGGGTGCCATGCACTTTTTGTTCGAGTTATGTAAGTCTTAGGATAGTCTTGTATATGGGTTCGGCGTTCTGAAGGCTGACGGTTATCAAGATAAGGATTTTTTGCGTGTAGTTCTTGGTACATGGGAAACACAATCTTTGTGTACAAAGAAACGGAAATCTATGATACTTGGTGTTTAGGGTAAATTGAATTTTGAATCATCGGATTACTATAAGGTCTGAAAAGTGGACAATCTGGGAAAATCCCGAAAAGTGGTTGACAGCTATACGGGGAGGCGATAGCCTATTTTGCAGACAGAGCCAAGCAAGTTGTACCCTTGTCATTACAAAACGAGTTTGTCCTCACAAGGGTAACTTGCCGATTGCTGTGCAACGGATCGAATAAATTCGCTGTTTCGCTTCGCGAAAGAGAGAGAATCAATGAATGTTGAATCTGTAAACTTAGCTCTTTGGGAACTTCGGTCTTACGGTGCAATGAACGGATAAAAGACTGCTTGATAAACCGGATGTCATCCGTTCAAAGCTCTGCCTATATTTGTTTCAGTAGACAATGGTTCAAGTTCTTTATGTTAGACGGAACATTAGATTTCGGGCAGATGAACTGGTGTGTGCTGTATTGAACGTAAATCGTAAGCCAATCTATTGAAGCTGTGGCAGAAAAGAAAAGGAAATGGAGCAATTAGGAAATGTCTGGATATGGAATGAGAATATTATGATGAAAGGAAGCTATGGTTCATACTCTATTAGAATAATGAACTGAAATATTCCGGTCGGTGGTTTGTGTGTTCAGAGGAAGTGAATACGAACATCATTGGAAAGGGTCAAAAGGTCAAAAAGTTCAATAAGGTCAAAGTGTCATCGTGTCATTGGGATTTTTGCGTTTTCTCTGTTTATGATGCACGTTCAAGGTAGTGTGCCTAATTTACGGGATTGTGCTTCTATGATGCTTTCGGAACGAGAGGGAAAAGAATGTTACTACGAATAAGAAGGGCGTGAGTGGCTGGCCTTTTTTATTGGCGCTTTAATCAGTTTGAAGATTAAAAGGAAGTCTTTAATGGTATTTAATCAAGGCGATTTAAGCCGATTTAAACAGCTTCAGATGATTGCCTTATAGGTAACTTTATAGGTAACTCAGCGCAATCTGCTAAAACGAAAAACTCCGAAACGCCTGATAATAAAGCATTTCGGAGTTTTGCAGGTGGTGCCACCAGGAATCGAACTTCTTTAAAAATCTGTTCGTAATATGTTGGCACTCAGCGTTTTTCTATATCTTGAAATTATTGAAACCACTGAATCAGCCTTAGATAAACTTCTTCTTATTTCAACAATCCATGTTGTCATCTTTTTGACGCTGCAAAGATAAGCAAAAGGTTCAATTCCTCCAAAAAGATTGAGGTGTTTTTTTTGTATTTGTTTACCACTGTTCTATGTTGCTTTGTTTATCAATTCATTTGGTGGCTGTTAAAAAAAGCCCGCTTTTTGTGGGAAGCGGGCAGAAAGGCAATCCGGTTAATCGGTATTGAAAGCTTCCATCCGGTTCTGTTCCAGAATCCGGATGATGTCATTCTCCTTATAAAGTATCCTTCCTCCGAATTTGTAGAAAGGTAGTTTCCCGTTGCTCCGATGCTCTATCAGGGTCCGTTGTGTGACCTTGAGCAGTCCCGAAAGTTCGGCTTCCGTGAGGTAACGTTCCCCGTTGAGTACGGGTCGGTATTTCTCTCTGTCTTTTTCCCATAGGGTGGTGAGGTATTCCAGATGCCGGAAATAACGGATTACTTCAGGACTCTCATTGTTTAGCAGTGTGTGTACCATAATCATGCTTTTCCTTGTTTCTGTAATTCCCGCTCGATAAATTTTCTGATGTCTTCCCGCTTGTAGAATATTTTGCGGTCAATTCTGCTGTAGGCGACGGCTCCGCTCCTGCGTAAGGTGATCAGTTTGGAAGGGGAGATGTCCAACAGCCGGCATACGTCCTGATTGTCCAGCCATTCTTCCAGCCCGTATTCCGTATCCTTTCTTTCGCTCTGTAGCTTTCCGACCAGTTCCTCCAATGCCGCATTCATCCTTCCGAATGTTCCGGCTTCAATGTTCACGATTTCCATAGGCTTCTTTTTAGTTTATGACAAAAGTAAAACGGGAATGCCTTATTGCCAAAAGATGTGATGCAGATGGCGTCACATTACATCAGATGTCCGTGAGCAGGGGAAAAATATAGTGAAAATGAAAGAAAACATTTCAGGTAATATGGACGTAGTAGCCACCTGTTTGGCTGGAACGTGTTTTCTGAAATCCTGCAATGACAGGGATTCCGCTCCTGAAAGTGGCAAGGTGTAAACTGGGAATGTATATGAATGGTGTAAATTTGCTGTAAACGGTTTACAATGGGGTTACACTTCCGCTTTACATATTTTTTGATGTATTATCCAATATATATGTAGTATTGCGTTGATTTACAGTAATATTTTATGATTTGTATTGATAAAGTCCTTTTCTGGCATTGTTTTTTCATCTTAATAAAGCATATACTCTTCCTGTGCGCACAAAGGGGTATGAGTCATTCACTGTAAAAATGAAATAATTATGCCATACATAGAAAATGAAATACTGGAAAGGCTGATCACTACCATGGTGGAGGGATTTGCCCGCGTAGAAAAGAAACTGGACCATATGAACCGTCTGAAGGAGTGTCTGGACGGTGACAAGTTTTTGGACAATGTGGATCTTGCCGAACTGCTCGGCGTGTCGCAGCGCACACTTGCCCGTTACCGTGAGAAAGGAATCATCCGCTATTATTGCATGAACGAGAACGGGAAGAACCTGTACCTTGCCTCCGAGATACGGGACTTCCTTAGACAGAAAGGAAAAGAAAAGGTATGAGGCAGTACGGGCATATGTGTCGGAGGCCCGGATTCGGTTGTGTCGTATATTATTGCATACTGTCCGCTCCGAAACAGACAGGCTTTTTCCTGTCATATGCCCTTTCCGTTTGAAGGCTTCCGTTTCTGTCGGACGTGAAAAAGAGCCGTATTATTACTCAACTTCAGCATGAGTAATGTACGGCTCTATCTGTTTTGGGATCATACGGGTATGGGGACAAGCCGCAGGGTTTCCATATTCAGGTAGGCTCCCCGGTAGGGTGTCCTTCCCTCACGTATCATTTTCCAGAGTATTTCGCAACCTGCCTGCGCGAGCATGGAGTTGATGAACAGGTCCTGTTTGTGCAGGGCTTCCGTAAGTGAGCAGCTCGGTCCGGAATCCGTGTCGCGGATCATGGAATAGCTGACTTCTTCGGTGATGACGTTCATTTTGGGTATGGCGATGAACTCCTTTGATGCAGGCTGGGCTATCCTGTTGCGTACGGTTCCTATAAGTACCTGCCCGGTGAACTGTGCGTTGCCGAAATCCATCCAGTAGAACGGGGTTGCATGGTCAGGCGGGGTGTCCTTCCGGCAGCTTTTCAGGAAGCGCCACAGGTCAAGACGTGAACGGATGTTGTCCGTGCAGGTGATGACGATGTTTGCCGTATGGCCTTTGCCTTCCTTTCCGGTCTTGCGTACCGGATAACGGCGGTCCTCCGCCACCCATGTGCTGCCGAAGAAACGGTTGATGCGTGTGACCAGCGCCACCGCCTTGTTCAGCCCGATTTCGGATTCGGAGAAGAGTTGCCGCCCGATATTCGCTTCGGAAACGGTATCGGGGTCAAAAACGGTAACGTGCAGTCCCGGATGTCCGAGGGCCCGTAGTGCCATGTCCATGCGTGCCAGGTTGGTGGCCACCTGTGAGCCGGTGCCTCCCGCCCCGATGATGTGCACACTCACGGGATGGTGCGGGGGAAAGCAGGTAATTGTCGGTATAATGTATCTTTTTCATGCCAGTAAGTCTTTTAGCCGTTTTTCAGAAAGTAGGAGCTCGTTTTCGTCGAAAGGATTGTTCCGGGCTTTTTCCGTGACGAGGACGAGATTGCTTCTTGTGGGGTTTCCCCCACCGCCCAGATGGGAGAACTCGCTCATCCAGAAACGTTTCTCCCAGTATTCCAGCCACCGGTCGAACGTGGGGGCTTCCGGTATCTGCAACGAGGCGTTCCCCAGACATACGCTGCCGCTTGTGGCATTGACATTGAAATAGGGCGCCTTGCATAGCCTGTCATCCATACCGGGTCTCTCCCCCTTGAAGGCGAAGACGTTCAGTCCCCCTCTTTCCACCACGTAGATGATTCCCGGCAGGTTGAACTCCCCGTTTTCAATGTTCAGACCTTTCGTGAAGTACATGCGCCGTCTTCCCGGCGGATTGTACCAGACGTATTTCTCATGCCCCCTGCGGGTGTCGCACCAGAGCAATCCGGGTGGGATCTGTCCGTAGGGCATGCCGTTCATCTCCACTGAATAGTTCTCCACCAGCGTGTTCATGAACTCATGGGAAACGGGCACGGCCGCCCCCATCTTTCCGTCACGGTTCACCGGACGCAGTTCCAGATGGTACTTCTGTCTTTTCCCATAGGGACCGTCTTCGTACTTGTAGGCTACCAGCACCGCCCTGGGTACCGGTATCTCCTGTAATTCCTTTGTCAGTTCATTCATTTTTTATCCGTATAGTTTGTTATACATATATCCTGCCCTTTGCTTGCGGCTCTCAGATTTTATGCGTGGCATGATGGACGAAACGGTTGAACCAGTCGGCAAACCGTTCCGGAAAATCATCCATGCTGAAGATACGGTCCGTTTCCGGGGTGAGCAGCATGGTGGATACCGGCGTGAGATTGTATGATTCCTGCATGTCGACACTGAAGGTGCTCATCATGTCCCGGACAATCTCATCATTCGTGGAGTAGGCCAGCAGGATTTGTGATTCCAGCGGAGCGGGCATGAAGTCCGGCTCTTTCTCGTATATCCAGTCATACTGATAGTCCATGATGCAGGGGACTCCCTTGCCCATGAGCGTCATTCCCTCCCGCACCAGTTCCAGCAACTTCCGTTCGCCGTCCGTTTGGGGACGGCAGCTCTCCAGTCCGTCTTCCAGTCCTGTGCAGAACGCCTTTCCCCGCATCCGTTTGAGGAGCCGCGCGATTTTTCCGTCGTCATAGGATGCCATCAGCCGGGTTATCCGCCGTCTGTCGTCCGGGGTATATTCGTCCGGATCGTCCGTACAACGCTCCATGTAGTCCTCCGTCATGTCATAATAGTAGGTGCCTTTCAGGTCGTCCATTCTGTGGTGCCGTATGAACCGGCGGATGAACTCCAGTACGACACGCCTGACGGGTGGGCCGAGCTGTTCCGTGAACTCCAACGGAAGCCACAGCAGCTCGTAGTCCGGCCACTTGTGGAAACGGTAGAGGCAGAAGGTGAGCCTGCCGTCCACCAGTTCCAGGTTGACATGTTCGGGCAGAAGGTTCTCCATGACCCCGTAGAGGCGGACTATGTCCAGACGCGGGTGTGATGACCTCTTCTTCCGGGGAAACGGCAGGTCCACTCCCAGCAGGGCGGCATAGTTTGCCGCCGAGCGGTAGAGATAGTCGAAGGCTTCCCGTGTGGCCACGTTGATGTCCGTTCCTTTTTCCGGACATTCCGCATAATAGTCGGAAGTGACGGGAAGCAATCTCCCCGTCAGAAAACCATTACGCTTGCGGGCGGAGGAAGCAGCCTTTTTTTTCGCTTCCTTACCCCCCGGCTGATGTCGGCTGCCGATTCCGTCTCGTTGATGATATAGCGGGCCAGTTCCCGTACCTGTTGTTCTGATAATTGCCTGCATGCCTTTTCCTTTTTTTTGTCCTTTTTCCTTTTCATGCCCGTCATCCTTTCGTTCCTATGGTCGTTTTGAACTCATAGACCGCGCAGTCTTCCTCGATGAGGGGGCCATGCGGTGTGGCGGTGGTCAGCTCGGGATAGGTTATGGAATAGAAATCCATCACCTCGACCGGAAGCATGTCCGGATTCGGGTCGTCCAATTTAAGCGTGTTGTTCCCTTTTTTCAGTTTGAATACTCTTTTGAGTCCTTTGATTTCAAGTGCCATATTACATTCTTTTAATTGTTAAACTTATTCTTTCCTGTCCGGTCAGCAGCACACGAGCTCCATCTGTGCCTCGTCCTTCACCCGGTACTCCTCGGGGAAGTCAATGTATTCCGCATAGGGGTCGTGTCTGAGCAGTTCCCTGTCACTTTCATCATCCTTGTCGAAACTGTATGCTTCAGGCATGTCCTGTGGCGGTGTATGGTATTCGCGTCCCGTTGCGGCAACCTGCTGTGCCTGTACCGGCGGCTGTCCTCCCGGTATGGGTTGCGGATAGTAGTAAGGCTGCGCGCCCGGCGCCTGCGGCGGATATGCGGGCTGCGGTGTCGCATACTGTACGGGTTGTGCGTACTGTTGCGGCGGGAACATCTGCATCTGGCCGTCTTGTGGCTGCGGTGCGGAAACCTGCTGCGGTCTTCCGTTTAACGGTGCGGGGTGCGGTGCCGGAGCCGGTTGTCGTATTGGCTGTGCAGCGGACGGGGACTGCGATTCCACGGCAAACAGGCTTCCCGCATCAGCCAGTTTCTGTACCTTCCGGGTACGGCCGTCAATCTCCTGCTGTTTTTCTGCCGGGGCCAGCACCCGTGCCTGTTTCAGCCAGATCAGGGCTTCGGAATATCTGCGGGCCGCCACCGCCTCGTCGGTCTTTTTCAACAGTTTCTCCATTTTCTCCCGTTTTTCCCGGGCCTCTTTGGATTCCTTCTCCTGCGCCGTCTTTGCCGCCCTGCTTTCCGAAGAGGCTTTTGCAGCCTGCCGTTCGAATGTTTCGAGGTTGGTGAGCAGTCCGGTCGTCCGGCTGACGGGTGCCGCGATGGCTTGCAGGAATTCGGCATCCAGTTCAACGGCCGTTCCGCTGAGAATGAGCGGTACGAGGTTCTGTTGCGCTTCGTCCTTTACTCCGGCGTGTCGCGGCATGACCGCCACGCTCAGTCTGTCGTTCACTCGTCTGATGTTGATGCTCAGGTCCGTACCTGCGGCGAGCATCGGATAAATGGTTTGAAAAAACATGGTTCTGATATTTTATCGGTTATACAACGGTTTCTGAATTCTCTGAAAAGTAACGTCTCAGGATCTCTGCCCTGTCCGGACGTGAGGCGATGTCCGTCAGCGGTTGCAGATACCAGCCGAGGGTTTTCGGCCTTTCCTCATGGTCGGGGCGTTTGTCACTTGTTGTGCCGTGCCCGGTGACGGGCCACAATGCCGGCATTGCCGGGGCGGATGTGTTGCAGATTCTTGTTTCCATATTCATTCTTTGGTTTAAGGGGTTATACAATCATTGCCAGTAAAAAGATGACGGCCAGCAGTCTGGTCATGTTTCCCGCCATAAGCAGGAAGGCGATGGTACAGACCGGGACGATGCCTTTGTTGCAGAGCAGGACAATTCCAAGGTACAGGAATCCTTCCGCTGCCAGTCTGACGGAACGGATGATGGTTTGCAGTTTCATATTCTTTAAATATTTGAAATGAATAATCCCATCGGGATGCTTTTTCCCGATTTTACAGGCGTCCGTTCCTTGGATTGGCTGTTTTTTGTGGCAAGGCTTGGCGGAAAAAAATACCGGAGCGAAGCGAGGATGATTTTTTTCCAGCCAACCGCCCTAAGGGCGGACCGCCTTGCACAAAAAACGCAATCCAAGACCTTTGCCTGGTAAAAACGGAAAAACATCGTCTTTTATTATTGATATCAGAATTGTTTTCGTTGAACAAAAGATAGATGCTCTTATATATAAACACAAGGTGGTGTTAGATTTGAATATATGCCTTATAATAAGGATTTATTTTATTGGATTCTGTGTTTGGTGGGTGGATGTAATGGCTCATAGTGTGAAATGGATAAGTTTCGTTTTGTTGAGGCGTGTATATATGATTGCTTTTAATAATTATTGCAATTTCTTTTTATAAAAGATTGTGCTTCGTTTTTTGTATTATATTGTTATTTCAACCTTACTTACTAGTTGTGGGCGTTTCTTGTTCTCTTTTTGCACAAGATAGGCTATCTTTATTTATTAGTAGGGCAAATAAGTATGTCTCTGGAGAGTTATCAGATTATCGAAAACGTTTATGTGTGGAATATAGTACTCCTAGTAATCTATTGGATGATTACTATAAGCTATGTGGAAGAGATTGAGGAAATGTCGGTTTAGTTCTTGGAATAGCCAGAACATCCGGTAAGCATATGCGTGATGTATGCAATTATTATAAACGTTATCGGAAACATGGGTGGAATCGTGTTTTGATAGAGATTGGAATAAGACCAGGATCAATATATTACAGTCCTTTTGATGATAGAATTAATTATCATAGTAATTGTTGGCATGAGCATTATTGTTCATATTATGATTATCACGACAGACATCATCATCACCATTATAAAAAGCATAAGAAGTATAAACATCATAGACATCATAAATGGTATGATGATGATTGGGACGATGATGATGGCGATGATTAATATCTTTCTATAAAAAATGCAGAATTGTTGTTTGTTGGTAGCATCTGTGTTAGAAAGGAAGATAAGCAATTGAATTATGAATTTTGAATTTCGTTATCATTGTGTTAGTAATTTTATTCAGGTCGTATTTAATTTATGGTTTGCTTACAGTCTTTGGTAAACAATATATTTGCACCAATGGAAGCTCTTTGCTGATTTTTCAGTAAAGGGCTTTTTATTATTATGTAAGAGGCATTGTTATTTTGTTCATCCAGTGAGTTAAAAAGTATAATTGATTGTTTTGAAGAAAAAAAAAGGAATCTATTATTTTTATTTTGAACATTTGTTCATTATATTTGCAGATGGAAATAATAGATATATAATGTCACCACGTCCAAAAAACATCCGTAAAATTAATAATATGCCTTCTGTAGCTGGATTTAAGCCTATAGCTTCGGACTGTTATCGTAAGGATGCCATATTCTTGCATTTTGAGGAGTATGAAGCGATACGGCTATGTGATTATGAAATGAAAAACCAGCAAGAAGCATCTGTTTCAATGGGGGTGTCACGTCCGACTCTTAGTCGAATATATACCAGTGCGCGGCAGAAGATTGCTCAAGCACTGGTTTGTGGTGTTGTTATAATGATAGAAGGTGGAGCAGCGTACACTAATAGTGAATGGTTTCATTGCGGAGTATGCGGTTTTGTATTCAATAATATTAATCCTGCATTTAAAATTCGTAAAATGGAATGTCCCATCTGCCACTCCAACAACATAAGTATTAGTAATATTAACATTAATAAGAATGAGATTATGATGAAAATTGCGATTCCGACTAAAGAAAATGTGGTTGATAACCATTTCGGTCATTGTGAGTATTATACAATTCTGACAGTAGGGCAAGACAACCAAATTTTGAGTAGTGAGACTATTCCTTCTCCACAAGGATGCGGATGTAAATCCAATATCGCAGGAGAATTGGAAAATATGGGAGTCAGTGTTATGTTAGCAGGAAATATGGGACAAGGTGCTTTGAATGTGCTTGCAACCCATCATATCAAGGTTATAAGAGGTTGCTCAGGTAATATTCTAGATGTTGCTACTGACTATTTAAACGGGGAACTTACCGATTCGGGAGTGGGTTGCTCATCTCATGAGCGTCATCATGAATGCCATGGGCACAATCATAAAGAATGATGTTTGGAAAGAACAGGATATCATTTAATATTATCATGGACATTGTTATGTTGATAACAATGGTATTGGTAAGTATAAGTGGTTTTATATTGAAAGTAGTCATTCCTTCCCGTCACGCTGTAAGGTTTCAAGACGCTACTCCATGGTGTGCACACTTGTTGGGCTTGGGAAGGCATGATTGGGGTAATATTCATTTGTGGGCAGGGATTGTATTGGTTTCTTTGGTTACTATTCATGTTTTGCTACACATAAACATGGTATCGGCTTTCTTTAAAAAGAAATGTCAAAAATATATATTACGAATAACGTTGTATGTTTTATTATTGATATTATTACTAATAACGATAATTCCCCTGGCTTTATTTATGTTAAATTGATAAAACGAGCCAACTTATTGCTATAAGTAGAATAGGTTGGCTTGTTCATTTATGAAAATTAATATAGTAGAACATTGGAAATTATATTCTGAATTTCCCTTTAAAATTTACGTTAATTCAAAGAAGATAATAGTTTATGTGACATTATGCTTTCCTTTTTTAGAATATTTCATTTGTTTTTTATTGGTAGTATCTATACTTGTTAGATAATCTTAACAGAAACAGTTGATTCCACTGTTTATTTCCGAAAGCAATGCTTTTATCAGTCTGCAATCTCAAATCGCACACGCATGGAGTAATTCTTTTTAATTATACGGAAGTTGTTAAATGAAACAGCATAGGAAGACAATACATTGCTTTGCGTAAAAGGAATGCTGTTATCGGTTTCATTCTCAACGATATGTATTACCGGTCCTAATTTCTTATCCAAAGCTTCCACCAGATAAGCTGCTTTGCGTTGGGCAGCTTTCAGGGCTTCAATCTTGGCCTTTTGGTGGTAAGTCAGTATATCCTTGTTATCCAACTTGCCGATACGCATCGAGTGAATGCCCCGGGTGTTAAGCTTTTGGACAATCCGGTCAATCTGCTTGAAGTCCTGCAGGGTGATGTCCAACTGTTTCGAGATCAAAAAGTCATGCCCTTGATGTCGCCAATTGTTGCCATATTCTTGAACGCGTACAGCTGAGTCGGGGATTCCGGCATCATGGATGGCTTGCATCAATTCCTGCTCAATTCGGGTAATAGGTACCTTCGTCTTGTATTGCTCAGGCTTCGATACGCCATCAAATTCTTCCTCAAAATACTCCTGTATTTCAATGAGATAATGAATCTCATCCGGCACAACCTCCATTTCAGACGTTCCGGTCACTTCGATATACCGCTCACACTCCTGCGCTTTCATCGTAACACAAACCAATAGGCTCATGATGAAAATTAGTCCATACTTTTTCATACGCAAATACTTGAATTTAGTTCAATCTGTTATCTTTTTACGAACCGACTTTAGGGAATTTCAAATGGGGCAGACAGACAAACGACGTGCTGATTATGGGGAGCAACCAGTTTATTTATCCGATAACGTCCCTTCGGCAAATAATAAAAATCACCAACGGGAATGCGAAAGCAATACAAGCAATGGGCTTGTTCATCGTTTATCCACTCTGTCTCTGCTGTATCGGGCAAATGCTTCAATTGCGGCTGTTCCCAATCTTGACCATTCCATTGCTGAAGCTCCCAATCTCCGTTAAATTCAAGAGGTACATCCGTGTAATTGGCCAGAAAGACATTGATGACCTTCACATCTTGCCAATACACCTTACGCTCTGTCCAAAACTGATGTTCCTGCTTACGATAAGATTTCGGCAAATCTTTTCTATACCACAGATAATACGAGGGCATCTTATAAACAACCGTATCCCTGTCTTGTATCTGTGGGGCAATGGCTTTATTCCCCTCTACCGTCAATGCAGTCGTATCCTGCTCTGAACCTCCGATAACGGCAATAGCCGAGGCCGGAACCGCTTCCGGCAAAAATGTCTTCTGCTTATCCGTGCAAGCAAGAGACAGCAAACAGCATAACATGCCGACAACCGTAACTTTCATAATCCGTCCTCCTCTTTAAAATAGGATGAATAAAGGTTTTATTGAGCAAAAATACAAAACATTCCCTTAGTTGATGCTGCCCAAAGTTCATTTTTGCACAATCTTCAACCAATAATGAGAAATTTCGTGGATAGGAACCGATGAATGAGCTACCCTCATTCCTTTTCCTTTCTGATAGTGCTTCTCGGTGAAGAGAGGCTTTCCTCCTGCCTGACGGTAAGTCTGGATGAGTTCGGCGGTCTTGACAAGCTCAGCGTCCACATATTCATATCGCTCATAATGGTAGCTGGCTGCCGATTCGCGAGAAAAGGAGAACAGACACCGCTCTTCTTTGTCAATCCGTAGATTGGCAATTTCCTTCAGCTGCTTGACGGGGACATAGGTCTTTTGTGTCTTATCCCACAAATAACCGTCTTCATATTGAATGCGTTGATTTCCATAGTTGCCTAACGGTATGGCAATGTCATCCTGTCCGTCAAAGTTCAGGTCTTTAAGTGTCACTTCTGCGTGAAAATTGTCCGCGAGAACAATATCTTCCGGATAGGTATAGGTAAGACTCCGGATGCTTCCAGATGGATGGGAATATCGGATAAGCAATTCTTTGACGGCTTTGTCTTCCTGGATGACGGTGTATTCCAGCAATTTGTTGCCGTTCCGGTTAATGATTTTCCATTCGTCCGACTGCCAGGATGTATGTTCCCTCTCGTTGCTCTCCCCTCCATGTTCGGTTACATAGGCATGACCGTTCGCAAACGGAGTGGCATACAGAAATTGGGGGTGGATAACCACATTGCTTGATGAATCGGCAAAGCCTATCCGTCCTTGTTCATCCATCATCCGGAATAGTCCTTCTTTCAGATAATCCGGCCCGTTATCGCATTTAAAAACGTAAAATAGTTCTTTGCCTGCATCATTGATACAAACAATACGGGATTTCTTCGGTTTGTTCTCATACACAAAGCCTATTTCCGTGATAGTATCCGTCTGACAATACCGATATTTCCCGTAAGGCACAATGGTATCACCTCGTTCATTCAGATAACATACCGGTACCCCTACTTCCAGATGAGGTTCAGTAGTATGGGCAGTCAGCACGGCATCATATCGCATCAAAACAGGGGTATCACAAGAACTGTAGCCGATTATCAAAATATCTGCGTGAGGGCCTTTCGCCATGTTATCCAGCCAGAATTGGATGCTGAGAGTGCTTTTCCCGGGACGTAAGACTGTGGGTACATTCCGTAGCGATTGAAAAACTTGCATCACTGACTTTCGGAATGCACGGGGTACTTGGTTGAGTACCGTAGCATGGCTGATATAGCCTTCCGGGGTCACAGTATATTCCACCTGTAAAACACAACCCTTGTTCCTTTTTTGTTGGGCAACGGGATATTTACACTCTCTGCTCAGTGTTTTGATGAGCCAGTTATAATCATGTAGTTCGTTCAGAGACTGGTCCAATCCGAAGATGCCGGGAGGTACTTCCTTACGCCATTTCTGGCCGAACTTTTTATCCAAATACCGGAAAACTTCTTCGTTGTAAGCAGTCAGCAGATGGTTGGGAGTGCCCAAATAACAATCCAGCTTACCATCTTTCTTCAAGGGGGCATAACTGAAATACGTAACCCCATATTTTTTCCAGAAAGGATACTTCCTTATAATCTCTTCTTTTCCAATAGGAATGATGAGCCTCAGATTGGGTTTCCCCTGCTCAATGTATTCGCGAGACAGAGCCGGTGAACAATCGTATTTTTCAATATAATCATAAGGCAAAGAAAGCCTGAGCTGCAAAGTATCATCCTTCATGGGCACATGGATAAGGGTATCACAGGATGTCAAGCCTATAAACTGTACTTTCAAACGGTATTCACCTTTTTCCAAATGCTCTATGCTGAATGTTCCCGTAGAATCGGCCAGCCAACCCTGAAAAGGCTTTCCAGCCAAAGTCAGATAGGCACCGCCTGCTGGGAATTTGACCACATCGTAAGGAGGAATCTGCCGCACTTCTTCGCCATAAACCTTGCCTACAAGGGTGTATTTCGTAGTATCGTTTGTTTGAGAAGGCTTTAGCTTATCTTTCCAAATGGAAAGTACAAAATCCTTAAATTCAATCGTGTACTTTCCGTTGATAAACAACACCTCCCAAGGATAAATGCTCTTCAGTACTTCTTCAAATGCCTTTGCTAAAGGATGATTTCCGTCTTCGATGTTTTCCCGTTGGGGACGAACAAATATAGTTCTTACATCCACATCCACCAGATGGCCGTCCGAACTGCATTGTACATTCTCAACAAAAAAGGTTATACGTTGACCTTTGTATTCCGGAAAGCGATGCCAGGGGAAACGTCGGATGATTTCATCCTGAGCATGCTGCATTTTCATGCCAGCCCGTAGGGTATTATGGTAAGTCCGGCAACTTTTTATACGACCGTGTTGAAGCATCATCACTTGCTCCGTTTCTAGATTGCGGTCGAAGTCGCTGTGTACGTAACGCACCAGTTCACCTTTCCCGGCACGCAGTTCCCCACTAAACCAGCGGGCACCAATTTTTTCGTCTTGGTAGTAAGGCTGAAACACTTTTTTCAATTGGTCTGGCTGATAAGTGAGGGAATACTCTTCTTTCTTCTGTTTATCATAGACACAGACTTCCAAATGATGCAGATACAGATGAGATTGCTGCACTTCCCAATAGGCGGTATAGCCTTCCCAATTGGCGGTAGTAATGCAATGGTTGTCCGGCAAAAATTCCATCAACCGATGAAACAGGATAGAATCCCGGTTGATGGGCTTGTCCAATAACACCCATTCTTCTCCCTGCAGATAAATGACATCACCGGATAGACCGGTAGCCTTCCCTTCCCAAGGAATAAGAAAGAAAAGAATGGCTGTCATCATACTTTTGAAAAATGTAGGTATCTTCATGGCACGTTCTAATATTGAGGATTATACAATACGGATGCTATAGATAAGCTTTCTGCTTGCTAAAGTTATTTTTTCTCCCTTGTAATGCTCTGTGTTTCAGATTACAGAATATCCATCATCTTTCCCATAAACAAAATTAAACCTGTTTTATTTTCATGGATAACTAACAAGAATGGACGATTGACATGGAATGGATAAGGTGTAATCTCTGGCACTATTTCTGATTCAAAAACAACATTTGTAATAGTCGCTGCTGCTGCAACTGTGCCTGTTTCCGTTACTTCCAATCGGGTAAATTGTTCGATTTCAGAAATATAAGCAGGTATATCTGTCATACGTGAAAAGTCTGCACAATTTGCATTAAAAGCATCATGGATGCCCATTTTCTGGGAAGATAGGAATGATGTTGGATTTGTAATCCAACTTGATAGAAGGTAATTTGAGGTCCAGCATACAACTTATACTATCTGATGCGGACAGCGATGCTTTCCAATTGGCTTCACTAAATGTGGCTATGCAGGAGTCAATGGATACACCTTTCTTGGGAAGAATCACTGTCATGGCATACGAATCGTTTCCGTAAGGGAGGGTAGCCATTTCAAACAATTCCGCTTTATGAAAAGCAAACCATTGATCAGACAGGTGCATCATGCTGACCGGATGCTTCTTTCCACTCACAGGATAAAAGTTTTCCTGCCGGGTTTCAGCCGGATCAAAAGGGAAAATCCATCCACTTTTGAAGAACAACGTATTGATGAGAATACAGTTACCCATAGTTTGATCCAAGATTTTAGAGATACGTCCTTGAGTTTGTTCTTTTGTCCATTGGTTTATAATATCGGTTGATTTAGGATCTGAAAAGTCTAGATTCTGTGTTTCTGCAAGAAAATACTTCTGATTAATTTGTTGAAAGGTAGCCTTCATAGGTGACTTGTCATGAATCCAGATGGAATTGGCTGACTGAAAGACAGTCATAGAATCCAATCGAGGCAGATTGCTTATCAGTTTTAAAAAGTAGCTATTGATAGATTGAAGCTTGCTTCCAGATGCAGAAAGTACAGATTCTATTTCTTGTAATGTCTTTCCTGCAGCACCATTGGCAAGCATCCCTAAATTGAATTGGGCACTCAGAGGAGAAATGAAAAAACTTTGTCCTTTCTCCTGTTCATTCATCTTCTGAAAAAAACTGCAAGCAAAGTCATTACTGATGGATACCATAGGCATCTCCTCTTCCGAAAGCTCCAAGGAAGATAACTCTACAAAAGGTTTGTGGGATGAAGTCTGTTGGCAACTGATGCAAATAGTAAAAAGGTTGCTGAAGATAATTTTCACGTCAAATTTTGTTTCATCAAATGGTAAGATGGATCAGAGGTTGGGGATTTCTAATTTCTTAGTCTGTTTCCACTCTTTCTCATCATTACTCAGGCGGAATTCGGTCATCATTTGTATTCTTGTGCGGGTGTCCAATAGGGTAAGGTGATAAAGGAAACGATAGCGTCCCGGCTTGTTCGGATACATCTCTGGATAAAGGGAAGCTGTACGGATACGATATTCGCCTGGCTGAACAAGGTATCCCACACTAAAGAAAATATTGTCGGTAGGCAGTTTTCGCCATATACCTTGTTCATCCTCGTAAGTAATGCAATATTCTTCTCCACACATGATATTTCGATTGCTCTGGTTGATAAGCACAAAGGATGCTTTTGAGGTTTGTGTGGAATAAACCGGGTATTCCGGTCTTAGTGAAATGCCTAAAGTGTCAGAAACACCCGTTTCAGAATGAGGCATTGGTGATTCAGGTCCTTCAAAAGATACTGCCGGTGAATCGATGATGTGCTTTCTGAAAGCTTGTCTGGCAGCAGGAGTATTCAATTTGAAAGACACTAAAGCGGTATGATTGCCCATTCCCCAAAAGTTCATGTTAGATTTCAGAGCACCATCGGGCAGCTTATGAAACCGGTTGCTGATGGTGTCCAAGATGCTCTTTAGTTCTTTTTGGGTAAAGGTATGCTCTGTGTCGGCTTCCAGCCGGAAGGCTCCGCTCCCGGCGGACGCTTCCAGAATGCGTCTGGCTTTGGCAGTGTCTCCTCGTATCTGAAAGACGGGAAGAGAATCTTCGTAAAACATTCCTTCTACGAAGTCAGGGCATCGGGGACTGTCCAAGAAAAGCCCTATGGTATCCACACCATAGGCTCTGTTTAATGCTTCAATCACTTGCTCACCTGCCTTCTTTTGAGTGATAGCCGGTTGTTCAGCTTTATCAGATAGAACGGTTGAAGTCGATTGGCATCCCGTAAACAGGGCGCATAACAAAAACAGACACACGGAAAATCCATTGCTGTTAGGGTGTGATTGAAACGGAATATGTCGAAATGCTTTCATGACTTGTATGTTTTGAGATTCAACTTATGCCATAGGGCTACCTTCGGAATGCTTGTCAGCAAGGATAGCTGACTCGCTGAAAGATGAATGTCGGATAGACCATTTTTCCATGCGTCATTTTCCGTCTGCTATTCGATTCTG
>VOFB01001030.1_pt1 | contig 136000 bp, 126 predicted proteins | sample 5384141 | NCBI WGS metagenome assembly VOFB01 (sample SAMN12384721, study PRJNA508395) | human gut metagenome | isolation source: healthy gut A | host: Homo sapiens
TATAATCACATCAGCTCTGTCATTCAATTGTAATGATTACAATTTTACATAGATTTTATATGTATATTCATTTTTATTTGTTTACTTTGCAAAAAATAACAGAACAAAAGCACGAATATGCACTACGTCTACGTAATGGTATATATTTCACTGGCAGTTGCGATGCAACTACTTACGGGAAATTTTCCGGTTTCCTTTTTCGCCTTTCCGCTCAATCTTGTTTTTGCGGCGCTATGGCTTTTCTTGTTATGGATGTTGTATAAGGAATATAAAATTGCAAAATTTACCCGATTCCTCTATTCTTCCCAAGCAAGTATCCTATCTATCGGATTACTCATCTGCGGTTGCCTGATAATAGGTCTTTTCCCTCAACTATCCGATGCGGAAGCAAAAATGCGTGAAGGGCTTCCAGCCTTTTTAGGTTGCTATAACTTTATGACTTCCTGGATATTCATCGCCATACTTCTGTTCTTATTAAGTAACCTGGCAATGATTACCATTCACGCCTATCATTACCGCAAACAGGCACGTTGGAGATTCATCCTGAATCACGCGGGGCTATGGCTGGCTCTATTTGCCGGTTTTCTAGGAAGCAGTGACACACAGACTTTACGTATACCTATATATAAAGGTGAGCCATCACGCGAAGCATTCGACATGAACGGTGCATCGCATTATTTGGATTATGAAATCGAACTCAACTCTTTTGCCGTAGAATACTACCCGAACGGGCGTCCTTCCCGCTTTGCCGCCAATGTACGTCTGGGAAATGAAAAAGCATTGCTTGAGGTCAATCACCCATACGCCTATCGGTTGGGAGAAGATATTTACCTCACCGGCTATGACGTAACGAAAGGCAACGAGAGTGAGTACTGCATCTTGCAGGTAGTAAAGCAACCCTGGAAATATATAATAGTAGCAGGTATCCTGATGATGCTTGCGGGAGCTATTCTTCTATTCATTAACGGACCTAAAACAGATGATAAACTGGGATAATTTCTATGTATTTGCAGCAGTATCTATCTGCTTATGGCTGATAGGAGCAGTATTTGCCCTTCGCTCGTCAACGAGAAGTAAGACAGCAATCGGTTTTACGTCAGGCGGAATTATCGTTCTGGCCGTATTCATTACTGGATTATGGCTCTTCCTGCAACGTCCTCCGTTACGCACTATGGGGGAAACCCGTTTGTGGTACTCTTTCTTCATGGGCATAGCCGGACTACTGACTTATATCAGATGGCAGTATCGTTGGATTCTTTCTTTCTCGGCACTGCTCGCCACAGTCTTTGTCATTATCAATCTGATGAAACCCGAGATACACGACCAGTCACTAATGCCGGCTCTGCAAAGCATATGGTTCATTCCCCATGTCACCGTATATATGTTCTCTTACTCTGTATTGGGCTGTGCTTTTATAATCGCATTGACCGGGTTGTTCCGCCATAAGGAAGAATACTTGCACACAGCCGACAATTTGGTTTATGCGGGAATAGCATTCCTCTCCATTGGTATGCTGCTAGGTTCCCTTTGGGCAAAAGAAGCATGGGGAAACTATTGGAGCTGGGATCCGAAAGAGACTTGGGCAGTCATCACTTGGGCAGGGTATTTACTTTACGTACACCTCCGTCTTTTTCGGAAAACGGGACGGAAAACGCTTTATGTGTTGCTCATCATGTCCTTCCTGGCTTTGCAGATGTGCTGGTACGGAGTCAATTATTTACCGGCGGCCCAACAAAGCGTACACTTATATAATCGTAATAACTAATCTAAAAAAACAAATGTGAAATGAAGAAAAGTACAAAACTAATTGTGGCACTGTTGGTAGTGGTAGCGGCATTAGCAGTCACTTATCGACTTATGCACCGCGTGCCTTCTGCCGATCTGGAAGCAAATGCGCAGATGCAGCAGATTATTACGGATGCAGGATGCCTGAGATGTCATACCTCGACGCCGGAACTACCGTTCTATGCAAGCATGCCTGTGGCCGGAAAAATTGTAATGGAAGACGTAAGCAAGGCATACCGTGCCTTCGACATGACCCAAATGGAGGCAGATCTGGAAGCAGGACAGCCCCTCAATCCGGCAGACCTGGCCAAAATAGAAAAAGTGATCCTCGACGGAAAAATGCCCCAAGCAAAATATTACCTTGTGCATTGGGGGGCTTCCTTCAATGACGCAAAAAAGGAAGTCGCACTGAACTGGGTAAAAAGTCACCGTATGGGAATGTATACGGACATTACAGTAGCACCGGAATTTGCCAACGAACCCATTCGTCCCATTGCCGATTCTATCGCAGTGGATGTACGCAAAGTCGTTCTGGGTAATTTGTTGTATCATGACACACGTTTATCTGCTGACAATACCGTATCATGTGCCAGTTGCCACGGGTTGGATACAGGCGGCGTGGACAACAAACAATATTCCGAAGGTGTAGGCGGACAGTTTGGTGGCGTCAATGCCCCGACAGTATACAACGCCGCATACAATTTCGTTCAATTCTGGGATGGCCGTGCCGGAACTCTTGCCGAACAAGCTGCCGGTCCTCCGTTGAATCCGGTGGAAATGGCTTGCGAATCATTCGACCAGATTATCGATAAACTGGCTGAAGACAAAGATTTCGTATCCGCATTCAACGAAGTGTATGCCGACGGATTGAGCGAGAAGAATATCACAGACGCCATTCAGGAGTTTGAAAAGACTTTGCTGACTCCCAACTCACGCTTCGACCGCTATCTGAAAGGACAAAAAGATGCAATCACCGAAAACGAAATCGCCGGATACGAACTTTTCAAGAAGTATGATTGCGCAACCTGCCATGTAGGAGAAATCCTGGGAGGGAAATCTTATGAACTGATAGGCGTACAGCACGATTATTTTGCCGATCGACAGGCAGAAATGACTGAAGAAGACAACGGCCGCTTCAAACAGACTCAAATAGAACGTGACCGCCACCGCTTCAAAGTGCCCGGTCTGAGGAATATCGAACTGACCGCTCCATATTTCCACGACGGCAGCATGGCTACTATGGATGACGCAGTCCGTGCAATGGCTAAATACCAGTTGGGCATCGATTTGCCACAACAGGAAGTAGATAAGATTGTAGCCTTCCTCCGCACACTGACCGGAGAGTACAAAGGACAGCTATTAACGAATAAGAATATGGAAATCTAATCAGGAAAAAAGTCCTTTTTAGCCTGTTTCCGAACAGAGGCTCTATTTGCATCAAACGGAGGCTCTATTTGGGGTAAACAGAGGCTCTGTTTCACCTAAATAGAGCCTCTGTTTTTTTTGTATCCCGACAAAAACAACAATCCTTTTGGAGAGTTCAGTTATTTATTTTACTTTTGTCTATCACCAATAAATACTCTGAAAATATGACTCTGATAGACGGAAAAGCCATTTCCGAACAAGTAAAACAAGAGATTGCAGCCGAAGTAGCCGAAATTGTGGCTCAGGGCGGTAAACGTCCCCACCTGGCAGCTATCCTTGTGGGACACGACGGTGGCAGCGAAACTTATGTAGCCGCCAAAGTAAAAGCCTGCGAAGTTTGTGGGTTCAAATCTTCCCTCATCCGCTACGAAAGCGACGTGACCGAAGAAGAACTGCTTGCCAAAGTACGTGAACTGAATGAAGACAGTGACGTAGACGGATTCATCGTCCAACTCCCGTTACCGAAACATATCTCCGAACAGAAAGTTATCGAAACGATTGATTACCGTAAGGACGTAGACGGATTCCACCCTATCAACGTGGGACGCATGTCTATCGGACTTCCGTGCTATGTATCTGCCACTCCCAACGGTATCCTCGAACTACTGAAGCGTTACAAAATTGAGACTTCGGGCAAGAAATGTGTCGTACTCGGCCGAAGCAATATCGTCGGCAAACCTATGGCTGCCCTGATGATGCAGAAGGCTTATCCGGGAGACGCAACCGTCACCGTATGTCACAGCCGCAGCAAAGACCTGATAAAAGAATGTCAGGAAGCCGACATTATCATTGCCGCTTTGGGACAGCCCAACTTTGTGAAGGCTGAAATGGTAAAAGAAGGTGCAGTCGTAATTGATGTAGGTACTACCCGCGTGCCGGATGCAACCAAGAAATCCGGATTCAAGCTGACCGGTGACGTGAAGTTCGACGAAGTAGCGCCAAAATGCTCTTACATCACCCCCGTACCGGGTGGCGTTGGTCCGATGACGATAGTATCGTTAATGAAAAATACACTTTTAGCCGGTAAGAAAGCCATTTATCAATGAGACATGCACTGTTTCTGATGATTTTATTTCTCTCCCTGTCCTGCACCTCCCGGTCGCAGGCAAGGAGAGATTCTATTAATACCTTATCTGATACTCTGTCGACACCCGACAGCATCATGTCTGCCGACACCTTACGGCTTCTTTTCGTAGGCGATCTCATGCAACATCAAGGACAGATCAATGCTGCGCGTACCGCAACAGGGACTTATGATTACTCCGCTTGCTTTGAATACGTGAAAGAAGAAATTGGGAGTGTAGATCTTGCCATAGCCAATCTGGAAGTTACTTTGGGTGGAAAGCCCTATAAAGGTTATCCTGCTTTCAGCGCACCCGACGAATTCCTCACCGCCATTCACGACGCCGGTTTCAACGTACTGGTGACAGCCAACAACCACAGTCTCGACCGTGGAAGACCAGGATTGGAACGTACTATTCTTCTGATCGACTCGCTGAATATCCCTCATGCCGGTACGTACACCAATGCCGAAGAACGCGAAAAGAAATATCCGCTCCTGTTAGAAAAGAACGGATTTCGTATCGCCCTGCTCAACTATACGTATGGAACCAACGGAATCGCCGTTACTCCTCCCAATATCGTGAACTATATTGATACGGCTATTATCGCCAAAGACATCGAAGTGAGCAAGACACTGCATCCGGATGCCATTATCGCCTGTATGCATTGGGGAATCGAATATCAATCCCTTCCTGATAAAGAGCAAAAGTTCCTTGCCGGCTGGCTTCTTCAAAAAGGAGTAGACCATGTCATTGGTTCACATCCGCACGTTGTCCAACCAATTGAAGTCCGTACGGATAGCCTGACAAATGACAAACATCTTGTCGTATATTCTTTGGGAAATTATATTTCCAATATGTCCGCCCGCCGTACCGACGGCGGACTCATGGTAAAAATGGAACTGGTAAAGGATAGTACCGTCCGCCTCAACAACTGCGAGTATAGCTTAGTATGGACAGCACGACCGGTTCAATCTGAGAAAAAAAATCACCAATTACTTCCGGTAAACTTACCGATAGAGTTAGTTCCTTTAAAAGCCCGTAACTCGTTGAAAATCTTCACGAATGATGCGCGATCCCTTTTCAGCAAGCACAATCGGGGAATAAAAAGAATACACTTTTTATAAAAAAAAGTAATAGAATTCTTTGGAGATTTAAAGATAATATCTATCTTTGCACCGCGTTAGAGAAACGCAGACATGGTGGATGTAGTTCAGTTGGTTAGAGCGTCAGATTGTGGTTCTGAATGTCGCCGGTTCGAGTCCGGTCTTCCACCCCCAACAATAAGAGTAATTGATGAAAGCTTCGAGTAGTAATATTCGGAGCTTTTTTCTTATACAAAAACAGTATATTATGGAAAATAACAAAAAATTAACCAGAGCTTCCGCCGGTAACCGAATGGTTGCAGGGGTATGTGCCGGAATCGCCGATTATTTCGGCTGGGATCCCACCCTATTAAGAATCGTCTATGTATTAGCAACAATCTTCACCGCTTTTGCCGGAATCATCATATATATCATCCTATGGATCGTAATGCCGGAAAGAAGACCGGGAGATGGATATGAGGACCGTATGAACAACCGATTACACTAAAAATAAACGTCGGCAGACTTGAGTGAGAACACTGCAAGTCTGCCGGCGTTTGTCATTTCTATTCTTGTCTTGCAGAAAAAGGAAGCGGGAATTTCTTACCCGAAACTAATACAGTTCCAATCCGAATTCTTCTTTCAACTGCATCAATGCCTGATTCTTTTGAGACATCATCTGGAACTTCTCCACACGACCTACTGCACGAACCGTTTCTGTCGGTGCACTTACCCGTACCGTCATCACCACTTTACTATTCTTCAACCGGCCACGGAGATAATCCTGCAACTCAGGAATCAATGCCGTAAAGTCCTTTGCAGCAATCTCATTATCCACTACAATTTCAAAAGTGGTAGAGTTATTGAGCAACACCGGACGAAGCACCTGCATGCGTTTTGCGATAGCCACCTGCTCTTTCGGCAACTGACCTGCATACTCCTGCCAATAATAATTCAAATCCCGTTCATTGAAGTTAGAGTCTTGTTCCGGTTGCTGCACTCTGGGAACATGAGCTACAGTTGCATTCTGCGCGGCCTGATCACGCTGCGGATTCTTGATAGATACGCCCAGGCTGGACATCTTCATCACCGGAACCTTTCGTTCCTCTTTGGCAACCGAAGGAATTCCTGCGCCCGGCAAAGGAGCGGATGAAGTCGTATTCGTAGCAGAAGGCGATACAGGCCTTGCCGTCGTAGCCATCTGCGGCTGCCTGTTGGGAGTGACATTAGCAGTAACCGAAGCCGGTGACGAATGAACAGGAGCCTGCTGTACAGATGAAGCGGAAGCTACCTGCGACGGCTGAGCGGCGGCAGGTTGTGAGAACACGGGTTTTATAGTCTGTTTAGGGCTACGCCCACCACTCACATCATCCCCCTCGGTGGTAAGCTGCGCAACCTGTATCAAGGTCAGTTCCACCAGCAAACGCTTGTTCTTGCTGATGCGGTAATTCAAATCACATTCGTTACAGAGCTTCATCGCCTTATACAAGAAAGGCAACGGGCATTTCTGCGCCTGTTCCTGATAACGTTGGCGGATACTCGCTCCCACCTCAAGCAAAGGAAGTGTTACCGGATCTTTGCCTACCAACAAATCGCGAAAGTGAGAAGACAATCCGGTTATAAAGTGACTTCCATCGAATCCCTTATTCAACACATCGTTGAAAAGCAACAACGCATCACTCACTTTATTGGCAAGAAAGCAATCCGTCAAACGGAAATAATATTCGTAATCAAGTACATTCAGGTTGTCAATCACGCTTTTATACGTGATATTTCCTCCGGTAAAACTCACCACTTGGTCGAAGATAGACAATGCGTCGCGCATACCTCCATCTGCTTTCATGGCAATCACGTTCAGTGCTTCCGGCTCTGCTGAGATTCCTTCTTTCGAAGCAACATACGAAAGATGATTCACCGTATCTTCCACACTGATACGATTGAAATCATAAATCTGACAACGGGAAAGAATGGTCGGAAGAATTTTATGCTTCTCCGTCGTGGCCAAGATGAAAATAGCATGACGGGGAGGTTCTTCCAGCGTTTTCAGAAACGCATTGAATGCAGAAGCCGAAAGCATGTGTACCTCGTCGATGATATAAACCTTATACTTGCCAATCTGTGGCGGAATACGCACCTGCTCCACCAGCTGACGAATATCGTCCACCGAGTTGTTGGAGGCTGCATCCAGCTCATGGATATTGTACGACCGCTGCTCGTTGAAGGCAACACAAGATTCACACTGGTTGCAAGCTTCACCGTCGGCAGTAGGTGTCATGCAGTTGATTGTTTTAGCAAAGATACGGGCACAAGTAGTCTTTCCTACCCCACGCGGTCCGCAAAATAAATACGCATGAGCAAGTTTCTGAGTAGCAATTGCATTTTTTAGCGTAGTGGTCAGCGCCCGCTGTCCTACCACCGATTCGAACGTGGAGGGACGGTATTTACGGGCCGATACAATATAGTTTTCCATATCCGGGATTTTCTCTATTTTTGCTTTGCTTGCAAATGTACACAAAAAAGTGATAAGTAATAAGGGATAGAGAGAGAAGTTTTGAAGCAGAAGCGATAAGTTTTTAAGTTATTAGTTTTATCTTTGCGGAGATTAAAAAGATTAATTATGGGTAAACTAATCAGTATCTGGGAATTTATATGCCGACGCAAGTATCTTATCACTATCGTCGCATTTGCTGTCATTATCGTTTTTTTGGATGAAAACAGCCTGCTTCGCCGTCTTGGATACGAACGGGAGATCAGCCAGTTGAAAGAAGAAATAGAAAAGTACCGGGCGGATTACGAAGAGAATACCAAGCGCCTTAATGAAATAAGTACCAATCCGGATGCTATCGAACAGATCGCCCGCGAAAAGTATCTGATGAAGAAACCCAATGAAGATATTTACGTTTTTGAAGATTAAAGAATGAAGCAACTAGTACCCGCCCTCTTTGGCGTAGGCGCCGTAATGGCCCTCACAGGAGCAGCCGTATTCATTACAGGCTGGATTTATGCACCCTACATATATACTATTGGAGCCGGATTCATTGCACTGGCACAAGTAAACACCCCGGTAAAAGGGAAAAGCAAGACACTGAAACGTCTCCGTGTTCAGCAGATATTCGGAGCACTCGCTCTTATACTGACTGGTGCTTTCATGTTTACCACACGAGGCAATGAATGGATTGCCTGCCTCACTATTGCTGCCATACTCGAACTCTACACCGCCTTCCGTATTCCACAGGAAGAAGAAAAGGAAAGGGCATAAAAAAACCTGTCCAAAACTTCACAGCCTAGAACAGGAACATTATAATTTACATATTTCTAATATAAACAATGAAATCTCTTTTATAAGAGAAAAGCTAAAAAAAGTTACTTATTAGCAGCAGGTGAATATCTTGCATTCAACCCGTCTACGATTTCTTTTGTGATATTGAACGCGCTATCAGCATAAAGCAGATTATCAAAACCTGTATTACTGAAAATCAAGCTATATCCATGTGTCTTATTATATTCTTTCAAGAAAGCATTGATAGAATCACGGAACAGCAAACTGTTCTTATTGTTTTCTTCCATTAAACCGTTTTGAAGTTTGTTACTCAACTCTTGCAAGTCTTGTTCCATCTTAGCCAAACGATTGTATTCTTGTTGAGCTCTATCCTGTGACAGGAAAGCACCGTTTTCATACTTCTTCTGGAAGTCTTGTTTTTCCTTATTCAAAGCAGTAGCTTTCTGATTCAGTGTCATACGAACATTTTCGCTCTTCTTCACCATTGCCTCATTCAAGTCAATACAGAAGTTATATTTAGCTAATAGCGAATCTATTTCAACATAGGCGATTTTCATTCCTGACAGTTCGGCATTCACCTGAGCCGGAGTTGTTGAAGTTTGATTGTCAGTTTTGCCGGCACATTGTGAAAATAAAACAATAAACGCAAGAGCAGCCAAACCGTTCATGAGGTAGTTCATTCTATTCATAATTTAATAAGTGTATTGTTTTTAATAATTTAATTCATACTATCGTTCAAGGCTTTTTCCAACTCATCAATAGAAAAACGTGGCTTCTTCTGTGCTTCGCGATCTTGAGACTGTGCACACCCAATCCCTTTCTTACGCAGCGCTTTATTCCCACTCACATGACCGTTCGGGAACTTCCCTCCCTTCGTAAAGAATACTTTCACCCCTAATAATACCAGGGAAATAGCAACTATTAACAAAGTTATCAGTATAGTCTCAACCATTTCTATTAATTTTGTGAGTGCAAAGATAGGCTTTAATGAGATATGAGTTCAGATAAGCCAATCAAATTAACCATATTTAGCAATAGAAGAAGCCAAAACCACTCTTCTATTCCTATTATAAAATAGAAACAGCATGGAAAAAAAGATTTGAAGCCGGCCGGCGTATTCAAGTATTTCAGAAGAAATCTGCCAGGTGCCCCGCCCTTCGAAGAAGGAAGAAAAATGATTGCCTACCTGAAGGCATTCGGAGCAAAACATAACCTGGAAACCAAAGTGGACGAAGCCGGTAACGTACTTATCAAGAAACCCGCTACTCCGGGAAAAGAAAACCTGCAAACTGTCGTACTGCAATCGCATATCGACATGGTGTGTGAAAAGAACAACGACGTTCAACACGACTTCCTCACCGACCCCATTGAAACAGAAATTGACGGTGAATGGTTGAAAGCGAAAGGTACCACCCTTGGAGCCGACAACGGTATCGGCGTAGCCACCGAACTGGCTATTCTGGCCGACGATAGCATTGAGCACGGTCCGCTGGAATGCCTGTTTACCGTAGACGAGGAAACCGGACTCACTGGAGCTTTCGCCCTGAAAGAAGGTTTCATGAGTGGTGACATCCTGCTTAATCTCGACTCGGAAGATGAAGGAGAGATCTTTATCGGATGCGCCGGAGGTATCGATTCCGTTGCAGAGTTTACTTATAAAGAGGTTGAAGTTCCCGCCGGATATTTCTTCTTCAAAGTAGAAGTGAAAGGATTGAAAGGAGGACATTCCGGTGGTGACATCCACCTCGGACGAGGCAATGCCAACAAAATACTGAACCGCTTCCTCACCCGCATGGCTACCAGACATGACCTGTACCTCTGCGAAATCAACGGTGGTAACCTGCGCAACGCCATTCCTCGCGAAGCATACGCAATCTGTGCAGTTCCCGAAGATGCCAAACATGACGTCCGCACGGAACTGAATATCTTCACCAGTGAAGTAGAAAACGAACTGGCCGTCACCGAACCGGACCTGAAACTGGTTCTTGAATCGGAAACTCCCCGCAAAATAGCTATCGATCAGGATACCACCGCCCGTCTGCTGAAAGCTCTGTATGCAGCCCCTCACGGTGTTTATGCCATGAGCCAGGACATCCCCGGACTGGTAGAAACATCTACTAATCTGGCTTCTGTCAAGATGAAACCGAACAATGTCATCCGTATCGAAACCAGCCAACGCAGTTCTATCCTGTCCGCACGCGACGATATGGCAAATACTGTCCGCTCCGCTTTCCAATTGGCAGGAGCCAATGTTACCTTCGGTGAAGGTTATCCGGGCTGGAAACCGAACCCACATTCAGCTATCCTAGAAGTGGCTGCCGAATCATACAAACGTCTATTCGGTGTAGATGCCAAAATAAAGGCGATTCATGCCGGACTGGAATGCGGTCTGTTCCTCGACAAGTATCCGACGCTCGATATGATTTCTTTCGGCCCGACCTTGACAGGAGTTCACTCTCCTGACGAACGGATGCTTATCCCTACCGTAGAGAAGTTCTGGAAACATCTGTTGGATATTCTGGCACATGTACCTGCCAAAAAGTAACAGACAGATAAGCCACTATAAAAAAGGAGATTGTGGTCGTAGCAGAAAAAGAGCAGCTATGGCCATAATCTTTTTTGTTATGGGCTTCTGCACCCTCTCCTTTGCACAACAAATCCGTTTCAGAGTTGTAAGTTGGAATGTAGAAAACCTATTCGACATACATCATGATTCGTTGAAAAACGACCGTGAGTTTCTTCCCGATGCCCTCCGTCATTGGAATTACACCAGATACAAGAAAAAGCTGACTGATATGGCGCGTGTCATTACTGCCGTCGGCGAATGGGAACCTCCGGCATTAGTCGGGTTATGTGAGGTAGAAAATGATACGGTACTTCGCGACCTCACCCGCCGTTCTCCTTTAAAGGAATTGAATTACCGCTATGTCATGACCGACTCTCCCGATTTAAGAGGCATTGACGTAGCATTGCTCTATCAACGGGATTTATTCAAGCTCTTGTCTTTCCGTTCTGTCTCTATTCCGCCCCTGAAACAGTTTCGCCCCACGAGAGGTTTGTTGCACGTCAGTGGTTTGCTACTGACCGGAGACACACTGGACGTATTTGTCTGCCACTTGCCAAGTCGTTCCGGCGGAGCAAAAGAATCCGAACCGTACCGCCTTCATGCAGCCCGAATACTGTACACAGAGGCTGACAGTATTCTCAACATACGGCTTCATCCACAAATTATCATTATGGGAGATTTCAATGACTATCCGACCAATAAATCTATTCAGAAAATACTGGAAGCAGAATCTCCTTCGCCAACTGCTCCTTCTCCTTTAAAGCTTTACCATTTACTTGCCCGAAAAGCCCAATCCAAAAATTTCGGTTCATACAAATATCGGGGAGAATGGGGATTACTCGATCACCTAATTGTATCCGGTTCTCTACTTAACCCAGCAAACAGTTTTTCCACAAGCGAAAACAAAGCAACCGTTTCCAACCTCCCTTTTCTATTGACCGAAGATAAGAAATATGGCGATAAGGAACCTTTCCGCACCTATAAAGGAATGAAATATCAGGGGGGTATTAGCGATCATCTGCCAATCTATGTCGATTTTAATCTGATTCTTTATTAATTAAGACCATAAACCTCATCCCAGCATACCTCAGACAAGGGATTATTCTCACCATAGCGAGAAAAAATTCTCATCGTAATGAGAAAAAATTCTCACCATGATGAGATTTTTTTCTCATCATGGTGAGAATACTTTGAGAATATAATCATTCAATCCGAATACTGATAAACCTTCAAATCGAACTTAGGAACCATTGCCAGTAAATGGTCGAAGATATCTGACTGGATACGTTCATATTCTTTCCAGACCTTATTGCGGGAAAAGAAATATACCTGAATAGGCACACCATACATCGTGGCTTCCTTCTGACTGATAATTAAGTCCAAATCCTGATTCACCACAGGCAAACTACACAAATACCGTTCAATATACACACGGTAAACCTGCGAATTGGTAGGCACGACTCCTGCCTCGGGTTGATAATCTGCCATTAAAGGTATTTCTTTTCGATAACGGTCGAGCATTTCCGGCGTACAGAATTGGAGGGTAGTCAAGTCCAGGGTTATATTCTTCATCACCCTTCGTCCTCCCGATTGCACCATTCCCCGCCAGTTCTGAAAGGGGCTGCTGACCAGAGTATAAGGCGGAACGGTAGAGATCGTATTATCAAAGTTCTGAATCTTGACCGTGTTAAGCGTAATCTCCTGCACCGTACCATTCGCGGCACCGGAAGGAAGCGTAATCCAGTCTCCGGGACGAACCATATCATTGGCAGACAGCTGAATGCCTGCTACAAAACCCAATATGGAATCCTTGAACACCAACATCAGAATAGCTGCCGAAGCACCTAATCCGGCAAACAGGCTGGCCGGAGACTTATTCACGATAATAGCAATAATTACAATTCCTCCGACAAAGAACAAAAGTACCTGCAACACCTGAATGAATCCCTTCATCGGGCGGTTCTTCATCGACTCCTTTCCATCGTAAATGTCCATTATCATCAGCAAAATCCCATTAACTGCCAACAACAAAGAAAAGATGATGTAAACGGCACAAGCTTTCTGGGAAATAAGCAATAAATCCTTGCCACGAACAAAAGCCATTGGCAGCAAAGCATAAACCAGAAAAGCCGGGATCGTATGAATCAGATTATGAAACACCTTACGCTTCATCAACAACGTGTTCCAAAGATGTGGTTTCCGACGGGTGTATTGCTTCATTCCTCCTATAAGAATCGCCTGACACAGATAATTCAGACCGATAGCAATCGCTATCATCAGCAAAGCAATAATAGTTTCATCAAAACGATCAGCTACCTTCGGGTCTATTCCCCAATCTATCAGGATTTTGTTCATCCACTTTCCTAAATCTACTACTAGCATAACTTCTGTCTTTTTTAATTAATAACAGTAAAAGGTTCATTTGGTTTAATAAAAAAAAGACTGGCGTCTGATTCACGAGAAATCAAGACCGCCAGTCCTCACTGCTACTCTCTAAGCATATCTTTCAATGATGACAACTCCGTCAGGGGGTTATCTTCACTCCTATTTCATTCATTTCCACTTTTGCGGTTGTTGCGGTAGGCGTAGTAGCCTCCAACTTAATATAGCGTGCCTGCACTTTCTGACCGAAAGCAACGGTCTGCGGCAACGGGTTATGCATAATATTACTGAACTCACCGTTGGTAGGAACTTCCTTCCAGTTCTTGCCGTCCGCACTCACAAAGAATTTATAACGGAAAGCCATTGTAGGTTTTGCTTCCGCTTTCAATGGAGCATAGGTAAAACTGGTCAATGTCACCGACTTGCCCAAGTCAATCGTCAACGGCGAAGCAGCGACCTGTTTCCAACCAGTACGGGGCAGGTTGTTCCAATCTTCACTCTGAACGGTTGCCTGCAAAGGAGGCGCATAATAAGCAGCCACTTGATTAATGTGAGCAGTCAGACGACATTCATCAATCTTCACCCGCAGCCTGCCGGCTTTTACCGCCGGAAAACGCAGCATACGCTTATATCCGATTGTCGTGCCTTTACCAACTTCTTTCCAACCGTTATCCGTCAGAGCCTCAACGGTAAAAGCCTCTACCCTCTGCCCTTTCGTTATATCTTCCTGAAGCATTACAACATTGATTTCCGACTTCGGCTTCAAGGAATAAACAGCTTCACTACCCGAAGTGGCATTCCAGTAGTTTCTTCCTTTTTTCACCCGGTTGTCAGCAAATATCTGTTGGCGGTAAGCAGCAAATTCTTTCAGACGATTCACATCCGCCTCACTTATCAAGCCTTTACGATCGGGAGGAATATTCAACAAGAGCACGGAATTATAGCCTACCGACCGGAAATAGATATCCGACAGATGTTTCAAAGACTTTACTTTGCTATCTTCCGCCTCATGATAGAACCAGCCCGGACGGATAGACACATCCACTTCCGACGGATACCAGAACAGTTCCGTGGCCTTCTCCAACATCTTACGGCTTCCTAAGTCAGCCGCTTTACTAAAGACACCCAGGCGCTTGTTGTTTTCCGCCGAACGGGCATAAATTCCCGGAGTGAGCACAGTGGCATTCCATTCTGTTTCACGTCCCAGTCCTTTCTCATTTCCTACCCAACGCACATCATCGCCCATAATTGCCATAACAGCTTTGGGTTGCAGGCGTTGAATCGTTTTATAGAAAGCGTCCCAGTCATATACTTGTTTCTTTCCGTTCGGTCCTTCTCCATTCGCACCGTCGAACCAGACTTCGTGCACTTCACCGTAATTGGTCAGCAGTTCCGTCAACTGGCGGATAAAAAACTCATTATATCGGGGAGAATCTCCATAACATTCCGCGTTTCTGTCCCACGGAGAGAGATAGACTCCGAACTTCATTCCATATTTATCACAGGCTTTCCGGAGTTCTTTCACAACGTCTCCTTGTCCGTTCTTCCAAGGAGAAGAGGCCACGGAATGTTTGGTAGTAGCCGTTGGCCAAAGGCAGAAACCGTCGTGATGTTTTGCAGTCAGAAGCACCATTTTAAAGCCGGCTTCCTTGAGGGTACGTACCCATTGTTCAGCATCCAGTTCCGAAGGGTTGAAAAGTGCAGGATCTTCTTTTCCGTCTCCCCATTCGCGTCCGGTAAAAGTGTTGATACCGAAATGGAGAAAAGCGGTTAATTCCATTTGTTGCCAGGATAACTGTTGGGGAGTAGGTATCAGGCGCGCCGCCATATCTACTTTCTGTTCAAGAGTCGCGTTCGGGGGAAATTCAACGTGCTTCACATAATATTCTTCTGCCTTTTGTGCCTGAACACTCAATGTTATGACAGAGGATAATAATACTGCGGTCAGTAGTTTGTTCATGATATAAAATTTAATTAATACTGATAGCGCAAAGATAACATAAAGGTGTGAATTTCACTACTTTCATAGAACATTTCTGACAATATTCAGAAAAGCCAGTAAAATCCACACCTATTATATATAATCTAATAACCTATTGGTTCAACACTTATTTCACCGGATAAAGGGTAAATTCAAAATTCTGTTTCTTTAACGGAACCAAGTATTGCGGTAATACTCCGGGACCACAAGTAGCCGTTCCCACACCTGCCTGTTCAGCATCCAGATGCACTGTCAACAATCCATCGCGTTCCAGTTCATTGATATGGCGGGCCTTCTCTAATAATACATCCGAGAAAGGAATGATACTAAACTGGAAAGCACGATCCGACTCAACAAAGATACCTGCACCGGAGTGATCCGTAAACTTCGCCCATCGTACATCAGTACGATTACCCGTGGATTGCGGAGTGACATAATAGTGGAACATACGTTCGGGGGTTGTCTGATACAGTCCGATTCTACCGGATTGGTTACGGTCGGCATACGTTTCATTGTCACCACGTCCCAAATAGGAAACTTGGTCATACATATCAGCCACGCGGAACGTTACCCCCAGGCGAGCTATTGATTTCACAAGTGCTGTATCCGGTTCGAAAGTAGTGCTCACTTTCAATGCGCCATTCTTATCCAGTGCATAGATGAAGTCAGCCGTACCAACTTTCTGTCCTTTCGCGTTGAGTATTTCAACACGGGCAGTCGTTGAGGATTTGCCTTCTCTCAGTGATAGGACTTTCTGGGTAATATTATCCAGTCCTGCTTTACGCCACAGACGTGCTCCGTTTCTATCACGGTTATCATTATCCGTAGCCGGACGGAAAAGACTTAATGTCAATGGAGTAGATAACAGCTCTTTGCCGTTCAGGCTCAACGAAGTCAGAGCTCCTGTTTTTTTATCAACGGTAAATGTTGTTTCACCTGCTTTTTGCGGACGATGAGCCGTAGAATTCTTATTGCCGGAAAGTACAAACTGGTCATAAGCCACTTCCCAGTCTTTATCTATCATCGGGGAATCCTCTTTGCGGGTCCAGCTAACGTTCAGATAAGCCTCACGGTCCTTTTTCGAAAGAATCACATTACCCAACTGTATATCTATGGTAGCGTGCGGTTCACAATCCAGCACTTTAGTCCCTTCTGCCAGTTTCTCTCCACTATCGGTTGTTACATTCCAATGGAATATATATTCATTCAGATTAGAGAAATCGTACCAGTTCTTGATACGAAGTTTCATGTTCTTCCGGTCAAGTAAAGTGGTCTTTATATTCTGATACACTTTCTTCACTTCGAGCAAATGCGGGTGCGGTTCACGGTTGGCGCCCACCAAACCGTTACAGCAGAAGTTTCCGAAACTTGGAATTCCTTCCGGTCCGTAATCACCGCCATACGTCCAGTACCATTTACCATTCTTGTCTATTTCGCGGAATGACTGATCCACCCAGTCCCATACGTTACCGCCTTGTGCCATAGGCTCGCTTTCGAAGACATCCCAATATTCCTTCAGGCCGCCGCAACTGTTACCCATTGCATGCAGGTATTCACAAAGGATGAAAGGACGGTAAATGTCTTTCTTCGCTACATACGCTTTTATTTCGTCTACGCCACGGTACATACGGCAGTAAATATCCGTATTATAGTTCAATTCGGCACGTTCATACTGTACAGGGCGGGCTTTCTCTACCGATTTCAGCCAGTCATAAGTACGTTCGAAGTTAATACCGTTTCCGGCTTCATTCCAATGACCAGATGACGATAGCCGGATGATTCTTGGAACGCTCATACATACGTTGGGTACGATCCATGTGGGCAGTCAGCCAGGTACTGTCTTTGGCAAGGGAGGCAGGACCGTATCCCATTCCGTGAGATTCGATGTTTGCCTCATCAATCATGTACAGACCGTAACGGTCGCAAAGCTGATACCAGTAAGGATGAGTAGGATAATGTGAGTTCCGCACAAGGTTGATATTATGCTGTTTCATCAGTTTGATGTCCAGTTCCATCAGCTCCTTACTCACCGTACGTCCCAGTTGCGAATGCTCGTGTCGGTTGGTTCCCTTTACCAATACCGGAACGCCGTTGATGCAGAAACGTCCATCCTTGATTTCCGAGGTACGGAAGCCGACTTCACAACCAGTCAGTTCGGTTACCTTGCCTTGGTCGTCCTTCAGTTCGAGCACGAGTGTATAAAGGTGGGGATGTTCCGCATCCCAGGCTTTCACATTCGGAATCTTCTTTTCATCAAATGCTATGAAATTACTTAATCCGCGGGATTTTATCCGGATAGCGTCCTGCAAGACAGCTTTACCCGAATCATCTTTCAATGTATACGCAATAGAACCGGTAGTAGAAGAAGGTCCTTCCACAGTCACTTCAAGTCCGAAAATACCATCTTTGTATTTCTCTTTTTCTAAAGAAGCATTCAGTTTATAATCCGCAATGTACTGTTTGGGAGTACTGTACAGATACACGTCACGTTCGATACCACTCAAACGCCACATATCCTGACATTCCAGATAAGCACCCGAACTCCAGCGATACACTTCCAAAGCAACCACATTTTCGCCTTCATTGAGGACATCTGTAATATCCCATTCGGCAGCCGTCTTTGATCCCTGATTATAGCCAAGTAATTTTCCGTTCACCCATACATAATAGAAAGAGATCACTCCTTCGCAGCAGAGCACTACCCGACGTCCTTTCCAGTCGGCAGGCACTTTGAATGTACGGCGGTATGAGCCGACTTCATTCTCTGCATAAGGGACCAGCGGCGGATTCTTCTTAAAGTTGAACATTTTATCGTCAAACTCATAGGTTTCGTTTACGTAAATAGCTGTTCCATATCCCTGACGTTCCCATTGCCGGGAACCTGAATGTCCGCCCAACCTCCGGTATAAAACTCCGGCTTGTAAAAATCCTTCGGACGGTTATCGGGATTCTTTACCCAATGGAATTTCCACTTTCCGTTCAGGGTCATATAAAAAGGAGACTGTTCGTATCCGCCCGGCTTTTCAATATCGGAAGCATTGGCGTAAGGCCATACATAGGTGTGAGGAGCGAGTTTATTCAGTCCTACCGCATACTGGCTCTGCCATTCGGGCAACGGTTGTTCCTGCGCCGAAGCGAAGGTAGCAGTCAGTCCTGCCAATAAGATTAAAAAGGTTCGTTTCTTTAAGCTAATGTTCATAAGCATGTCATCATAATTGGTTTATATTAGGCACAAAAGCTGATTCGTTTATTTTTAAGCATAATGTTCAAAACCGTGAAATTAATTTTTAACGATTCTGCAAGAACACTTAATTGCTGTTTTTAACTATTTGATTACTATTCTATCATTACTTCATCAAAATAGACTCTTGCTTCCTGATCGGGACGGACATGCTCGTAGGGCATATCCCGCTCCTTTCGCCGTCACACGTACATAACGGGCAGATACTCCACCCATATCTAGCGAGTAATCATTTCTAAAAGTTCCTTCCTTATAGATTTCTTCCGGAGAGAAGTTCAACTCCCCTATGGCACAGTTCCGGTTGTCATCGGAAACTTCTACGCGAATCATCTTCGGTTTATGTGCTCCCATTCCATAATTCGTAATGCAACCAATGGCAAATTTATTCAAAATCTCCCGCTTACCAAGCAAATCTATCGTGAAAGAAATTGAATCATTCCGGCTCCAGTTACACCATTCGAAATCAGTATATTTCAGGCTTCCCCGCAATCCGTTGACTAATAACATTTCATTCTTCTTATTACCAAGCAATGGTTTTGCCGTGGCTTTGTTCCATGTAAGCTGCAAGTCCAGGATTTCTCCCATTTGCTTGCCGTCATAAAGGTAGCGGCTTTCACCATTTGCGTCTTTGTCACACGGATAGGTCCGTCATAACGATGTGAGGACATCGCCGGATTACTGCCATTCAGCGTATAAGCGAATTCTCCACATCCGGACGGAGACATTCCAAATTCACTTCCAGATGTCCGTACACGGCGTCACCGTCTGTTGTATGTTATACATCGAACGGGCATAGACAATTCCTTTTTCCGCAATATGCGCATTATATATGTCCATCCGTTTCAAGAAACCGGACCAATCTTTTGTGCCCGTGGGCGTCCATGCTACTTCTGCTAGAGCGGCCAGGCGAGGAAACAAGAGATAATCCACGTCTTCGGGCTTATTACAGAATTCTGTCCACATACAAGCTTGTACTCCCATTAATAAAGACTCATATTCCGGTTTCCAATCCTTCTGCACAGGCTCGTAATCGAAAACATCTTTCAGTGTATTGTTGCCGAAATATGTTACCGGTTCAAACCATTGCGGTCCCTGATAACGAATCAAGTACAAGATGCGCGCCGGAGTCATAATAAATCGATGTCCCTTTTCGGCAGCTTTCAGAGCAGCCGTACCCATTCCCTGCCAGCCTAGTATAATAGACTCTTCAGGAAGAAAAGAACTGTTTGTCAACTCATCCCAGCCAATCACTTCACGACCTTTCTTACGCAGATAATCACTGATACGCTTCATGAAGTAGCCCTGCAAATCTTCTTCATTGGCCAAACGCTGCTTTTTCATCCGTTTCTGGCAAAGCGGGCATTTCTCCCAGTTTGTCTTTCGCGCCTCATCTCCCCCAACATGAATATAGCGGAGAAGGGAAAAGTGTCAGAATTTCATCGAAAATATCTTGCAGAAAGGTAAATACGCTATCATTTCCCGCACAGTAGATAATCTCGGAATTTCGTCCTCCCAGTCCGGGAAGTACACCGACAAAGTCTTTCACAACCGGACAGGCAAGCTGAGGATAAGCAGCAGAGCAGAGTTACTGTGTGCCGGTACATCTATCTCGGGAATGACTTCTATCTGCCTGTCAGCTGCATAAGCTACAATTTCCCGGATGTCCTCCTGTGTGTAGAAACCGCCTATCGGAGTAGGTTCTCCCCGTTCCGGGTTACGGCGTGAGTGGAAAGGCACATCTGTACGGTCTACTCTCCACGCTCCTATTTCCGTCAAACGAGGGTATTTCTTTATTTCAATCCGCCAGCCGTTATCGTCTGTCAGATGAAAATGAAGTTTGTTTATTTTCAGCATCGCCATACAGTCAATGATTCGCAGTACATTCTCTTTAGGGATAAAACAACGTACCGGATCCAACAGTAATCCGCGGAAACCGAAACGGGGTTCATCCTGAACCGTCATTGCCGGAACTCTCCACACGACATTCCGGACCGGTTGTTCCGATTCTATGGCAGCCGGCAGAAGTTGGCGGATAGATTGCAATGCATAGAAAGAAGCCCTTTGTATCCGAAGCTTTAATAAGTATCTGTTCCGGCGTAACCTTTAACAGATATGCTTCAGTTTTTAAAGAAGAATCTGTCACGAAAATGACTTGCCCCTCCTTGCTCCCGACATTTAACATGGGGGTTATCCCAGCAGCATGGACAAACAAATCGATAAAGTTGTGAGCAATTGTGGCTTGTTCCTGACTTTCTACCGCAAATGTAGTTTTGGCTGAAAAGGTGAAGCTACCACGGCCCGGCACAATCTGTGTCGGGCGTGGTACTATTGAATTTAAAGGGGATGTTAAGTTATCAGCCTGCAAAAACGCTGTCAGTGGCGAAAGCAGTATGAGAATGATTAAGATGTATTTTTTCATGGCGTATGTACATTGGTATTATTCCTTGTCACGTCTCCGGTGAGAAGCGGACAGGATCATTGTATTGCTCCTGAAGTTTCAGCATTTCTTCTTTTAACTCTTTCACTACCGGTTCATATTCAGGTTGTCCGTAGAGGTTGTGCATTTCCGACGGGTCTGCTGCAGGTCGTAGAGTTCCCACCAGTTAATGTCATTATAGAAATGAACCAGTTTATAGCGTTCCGTGCGTACACCGTAATGACGTTTCACCATGTGTTCAGCGGGATATTCATAGAAATGATAGTAAAGAGCTTTCCGCCAGTCTTTCGGATGTTCGCCTTTCAGCAAGGGGACGAGGGATACACCTTGTATGTCTGAAGGAATCTCTGCTCCGCCAATTCGAGGAAAGTAGGTGCATAATCGATGTTCTGAACCATTTCGGTGATGTCGCCCCTACGGTCGAATCCTTTCGGCAGACGCATGATGAGTGGTGTACGCATAGATTCTTCGTACATGAAACGTTTGTCGAACCAACCGTGTTCGCCCATGTAGAATCCCTGGTCGGAAGTGTAGACAACAAGTGTGTTATCCAGTAATCCTTTCTCTTTCAGTAGTCGAGTACACGACCAACATTGTCGTCCAGCGACTTCACCGTCTTCATATAATCGCGCATATAACGCTGAAATTTCCAGTTGGCTAGTTCCTTGCCTTGCAGGTTCTGTTTATAGAAATCGTCTATTATTGGGAGTGTAGAACCTGTCCCATGCAGCACGTTGTGCTTCATCCATACGACCAATATATTTCTCATATAAGGATTTCAGACGGGTATTTTTTGTCGGGACGAAGCATTTTGAGGTCATAAATCATGTCCATGTCTTTCATGATACTCATCTCCTGAGCGGCAGCGGCGGGGCGTCCTTCATAATCATCAAAGAAGTTGTCGGGCAGCGGAAAAGTTTTATCTTCGTACAAAGACAAGTTGCAAGTATCTGCCAACCAATTGCGATGAATAGCCTTATGGTGTATCAAAATACAGAAAGGCTTCTCCGGATTGCGTTTGTTTTCTATCCAGTCAATGGCGTCGTCAGTGATAAGGTTCGTGATATATCCATGTTTTTGGATAGTGTCATTGTTCTGTGTGATGAAATCCGGATTGTAGTAGTCGCCTTGTCCAGGGACAATCTGCCAGTAATCAAAGCCGGAAGGCAAACTTTCAAGATGCCATTTACCTACCAGTGCTGTCTGATAACCGATTTTCTGCAACAGCTTCGGAAAAGTCTGTTGCGAACTGTCGAATACGCAAGTGGTATTATCATAGAATTTATTAGCACAACTATGTTTACCTGTTATCATGCAGGCACGACTAGGACCGCTTAATGAATTGGCTACAAAACTTTGAGTAAAGCGTACACCATCGGCAGCAATACGGTCGAGATTGGGTGTTTCCATGTAGCGTGTGTCATAACAGCTCATCATTTGAGCTGTGTGGTCGTCTGTCATTATATAGACGATATTCAGTGGTTTCTGCTCCGCAGGCTTTTGTTTGATTGAACAAGAAACAAGGGAAGTTACGGCGGTAACGCCAGTCAAAGAGTAAAATAGTCCGGATTGTAGATTTTTCATATATAATAAATTAAGTAAACGAAGAATTCATCATCGGCAAAAATAAGTTTTTTGATTAATAATCGACTTCCATTTATCGCCATTTTATTTCCATAAATGTTCAAAAGGACTGATTATAACCCTAAATTCCGGATGCCAGGACAAATATCCCCGCATCCGGAAATTTATCAGGTCATTTAAGGGGTTTAAGCTTCTACTTAATTCGTATAGCCAAAATTATTGTCTGAAGTAGTAAGGGCCGGATTGGCGTCAATCTCGCTACTAGGAATTGGCAATAACAAATTCTTTTTCAAAAATTCATCCGTCAATCCTCTTGTACCATTATAAATACGATCTAACCAAGCATTAGAACTAGCAGGATACAATGCGTCAGATGCTATCGTTATTTCATGATTATTATGTAACTCCAAAGCCATCTTAAAATACTTTGTCCCACGAATACGAGGCATTTCATACATTCCGGGCTCACCGCAAAGTTCTATGATACGCTCAAAAAACAATTTCTGTCTTACTTCTTCCTGATTCAAGGATGTCGGCCAGTCAGCCGGCTGAGCAGAAACTTTCATACCCGAATTACGTGCACGATTTAGAACTTCTTTTGCTAATGATATGGCTTTAGGAGTGTCCCCAATTCATTGTACACATCTGCCATCAACAATAACATTTCAGCATAACGGTAAACCATTAAGTTTTTATGGCTCGCTGTACCTACCTGATTCTGATCATATAACTTCTGAAAACATGGCCAAGCATTTTGAGATCCGGTTTTTACAAAAACTTCTTTTAAACATTTGGTGATAGCTACATTTTCCAATGTAACGCCATGCGTTGAAGCATAATTTTCAATAGTCTCAATAGTAGGGTTCTTGGGATCAATGAATGCTTTATAAGGCAACTTTCCTACATATTTCTTTTTTTCTTTGGTAGCAACACCATTCTTCATCACATACTCGTCAATATCACCATTTACATATGCAAAATAAGGATACAAGTAAGTAGAGTCATTAGGTGAAAGTACATCTCCCACAGTCGGCTTTGGATTAGCCTGGTTGTTACCGCTACGGTTTCTCCAGCGAGTCAAAAATGTCTCATTAATTCGAGGATCTCCCGGATAAGTACCTTCATGTAAATCATAAGCAGCTTTAGACGCTTTATAAGTTCCCCAAGAAATTCCCGTAGTAGCCTGCGGAGGAGCAAAACGATTACTTGCACGATTAAAGCAAACGGTAGAAGAAGTTGTAAAATTCAACTGAAAAATAGCCTCCTTTGATCCGGTCACATAATCACCAAACAAATCTCCGAATTTAGGTTCAAGATCGAAAATATGAGCTTCATAAACATCGTCAAACATATTCTTGGCATTCGTCCAATTTGCAGTTTCGTCAATACCCAGACACGCCATTTTATAATAAACCTTACCTAAAAAAGCTTTTGCAGCCCATGAATTCGCACGTCCGTCTACAATCTTACTATCAATAGCCATAGCATCTTTCATATCCTGAACTACCAAAGCCAGAACCTCAGCTTGAGGAGAACGAGGTACAGAAATACCATCCGATGAAGAGGCAGCCGTTTTTAATGGCACATCACCAAACAAAGAAACCAAATTATAATAAGCTAATCCTCTCAAGAATTTAGCCTCCCCTCCCATTTGTACCTTATCTGTATCGCTCAAACTGCTTTTGTCCAGACTTTCCAGAAAAGCATTTACTTCAGTCACCACTTTATACATCCCATTCCAGGCTATAGGAATCAAGTCATCACTAGGTACAGCCTCCAATGAAATTGCCGTAGAAGCAGTACGCTGTCCGAAAGCAAATCCGGAAGCTATGATAGGCAGTTCCTGCCACATTTGTCCATACGCCCCTGTTGTCGTCATATATCCATAACATCCCAGCAGAGCCAATTCGGCATTACTCCTTGATGAAAAAACAACTGCATTATTCTGAGAATAGACCGGATCTTCATCCAACCAAGAGGTACAGGCTGAGAAACAGCCAACTGACGCCAATAATAAAATATAATATTTAATTCTTTTCATGTCTTCGTGATTTTAGAAATTAGAATGTTAAATTTAAGCCAAAAACAAATGAACGAGGAGTCGGATATGAGTTCATATCAACACCCGGACGTAAACCGTCAAAAGCAAAACTATTTACTTCAGGATCATAACCACTATAATCTGTTATCACAAACGCATTTTTTACAGAAGCATAAACAGATGTATTCTTTATACCAATCTTATTCGTCCATTTGGCAGGAAGTATATAACTCAGTGTAATATCAGAACAACGCAAATAACTGCCATCTTCCACATAACGATCCATCACCATATTTTGTACGACAAATGTTGATTTCGGATATAAATTACTTGGATTCTCATCCGTCCACATATTTTGGAACGCTTTACGCGTCACATTATTCGATTTAGTTCCCGGAGTGTTATTGTAACGATTACCTACATTTAAAATATCCCTACCCTGTACCCCATTAAAGGATGCAGACAACGACAAGGATTTCCAAGATACTTTAGTCTGAAAACCATAAGTAAAATCAGGATTCGGGTTACCAATAATATCGCGATCATTGTCATCCACTACACCATCTCCATTTCTATCCACATACTTCACGTCACCGGCTACCGGAGTCGTTTTATTCACCGTTTGGTAATATCCCACACTTCCATCTTGTTTAATGTACTTAATTCCATTTTCTGTTATATCTTCCTTTTGGACAATCCCTTGAGTCACATAACCATAAAATAATCCCGGAGCTTCACCTGCCAAGAAAATATGCCCTACACCAAAATGATCCCCTAAACTATTACCATAATACCCAACTCTCTCACCCAAGCATCCAAAATCAGCAGGCAACAAACCTAAATCTGAAATTTCATTCCTATTGACACCTATATTACCACTTACAGACCATTTCCAAGATGAACTGTCAATGACTTGTGCATTCAAAGAAAATTCAACACCTTTATTATTCAATGAACCTTGATTGTAATAAGTAGAACTAAATCCAGCTGATCCCGGCAAATTCCTTGAAATAAGCAAATCTGTTGTTTTCTTCTGATAGATATCCAAGGTACCACTCAAACGGGAATTAAACAAACCAAAGTCCAATCCGACATTCCATGAAGATGTTTTTTCCCATTTCAAACTACTGTTTGACAAGTTGGTCACCACCATTGCAGTCGTTTTATTTCCTGTTCCATCCGCATATGAAATTTCACCAGATCCTTGTCCATACATCGAAAAAGTAGTATAAGGATCAATACTTTGATTTCCGGTTGCACCATAGCTGAAACGCAACTTCAATTGATTCAGCCATGAAACATCTTTCAAAAATTCTTCTTGTTCCATACGCCAAGCTATGGATGCAGAAGGGAAATATCCCCAACGATTATTTTTCGCAAACTTACTGGAACCATCGGCACGCAAAGAAGCTGTAATCAAATATTTATCAAGCAAACTAACATTAACTCGTCCCAAATAAGAAAGTAACTGATAATCTTTTTGTATAGGCTGCGACGTAATTACATCACCTGCCATATGCATTCCATTCTCACGAAACTCAAACATCGTAAAGTTCTTTCCAATCACATTTTTATTTAGAAAATTATAATCATCATAAGTCATACCGACTGTTGCAGCCAATGTACCTACACTACCAAGTTTCGTATTATAGTTCACTATATTTTCTACTGAATAATTACTTTTTGAAAGATTAGAGGTTGCCAGATAACCCTGATTATTCATTCCTTGATACAATTGCATTCCATACCATCGTTTGCGATCATTCGTATTGATATTACCACCTGCACGAAGACTATAAGTGAAAAACTTATTTATTTTCCAATTCAGATTCAAACTAGCTTTAAAAGTTTTGTCATCTGTCAAGTCCACATAATCATTCAGCCAGCTGAACACATTCGTTTTATTTTCATTTGTAAAAGACGGGTCATTCTCCGGCAATTCGAAAGGAGCATAATCAAGAGCAGTACGTGAAATAGCACCAGTAGCACCGCCAAGAGTATTACCACCTGCCATCATATTATTCTGTCGCAAGGATCCGCTTAACGCCATGTTTAAATCTACAGATTTGGAAAGCTGTGCACTCAAATTTGCACGCAAGTCTCCTTGCTTCAAACCGGTCTGCTTCACAGTACCATTAATATCTTTAAAATTAGCGGAAATATAATAAGTTGTCTTACCTGCACCACCATTTACTGATAAAGAGTAGTTCTGAGAAAAAGCAGAAGTATAGATTTCTTTCTGCCAGTTACGATAATTTACTACATTATAAGTTTCAGGATCAGCAGGATCATATTTATCGTAAGCTCCATTAAATACATATCTCACCTCATCTCCAACAATATGGAAAGGCACTTTGCCATCCGTAATTCTTGAATTATGATAAGCAGCATATTCCTCTAAATTCATCATCTCCAACAACCTGCTTGCATTAGCAATAGTAAAAGTAGCCGAAGCGTTCACTTTAGCTTTGCCCTCCTTACCTTTTTTAGTAGTTATCAATATAACACCGTTCGCACCACGAGAACCGTAAATAGCAGTAGAGGATGCGTCTTTCAATATCGTAATATCCTCTATATCGGCAGGGTTCAATGATGACAGCGGATCTTGAGCAATCTGAAAGTCTCCGCTAATACCCGAAGAAGAAAATTCTCCAGTTGAAGCTTGCGGAATATTATCAATGACATAAAGAGGCTGATTATCACCTCGCAACGAACTAGCTCCACGAATCGTAATGGACGAAGCAGCTCCCGGATTGGAAGAAGCCGTGCTCACGACTAGACCGGCAACTTTTCCTTCCAACAGATTATCTATGGAAACGGCTTTTGCAGCTTCATTCGCATCTGGTCTCATCGTCGTCAGTGCTCCTGTCAAATCACCTTTACGAGCTGTTCCATAAGCAACTACCGACGACTTCATCCAAACTCTGTGTATCATCTTTCATTTGAATGTTCAGTTTTGTTTGGTTTCCCACAGCAACTTCCTGCTTCACATATCCAATAAAAGTAAATACTAATACAGACTTTGTATTAGGTACGGAAATTGAAAAATCGCCATCAATATTAGTTATTGTTCCTGAGGTAGTACCTTTTACTTGTACATTAACACCAGGCATACCCTCATTAAGAGCATCCACTACCCTACCTGTAATGGTCTTTTGTTGTCCCATTATTTGCCCTGCAAAAGCAAATAACGTAATGAAACACATTAGAAAACTTTCAATAGGTTCTTCATAGAAGTCATTTTTATAAGTTATTAAATTAAAGATTAAAAAGTTTTTTCTGAATTCCCTTTCGTTGAAATTCATTGCAAATATAAAGACGTAGTTTAAAGTGAAGTGTTTAAAAACAGCTATGTTTTTTCCAAATTTGTCTAAAACCACCCATTTCATCGATTAATAATAATACAATAGACATCTTTGAACATTTTTTGAATCAAAAAAAGAAATAAGAAAATAGTGGTCTGGTCTACTTTTCAGATGAAAGAAGAGGACGGCTTTCTCCTTTTTTACTTTGCTGCTTTATTTCATCAGGAAAAGCCGTATGATTGAACAAATTACGTCCTAAAAGATCTTTTTTTCTTTGCCTCCCATTAATTTCAACCGAGAATGGTTAATATCTATCATGAGACCAGCTCTATCGTATAATTCCAATCCTACAGATAAATCATTAAAAAATATTATGTAACAATTTATCCGTTATCTCATTTACCAAAGTCTGATGATATCTATTTTCCATACAGCAAGATTTGCGTAGTTTACAATATAGTTTGTTCAACCGGGTAAATTTACGCAAATCTTTTGTTTCATGCTAAAAACAGAGCTGTTTGGCCCCGTTAGGCATCGCTATGTAGTGTTCCGGAACAAAAGCCTTCAGCCTTAGCCAGTGTTTCAGGCTTACCGATATCAATGAGTCGCAAATCTTCTACCAGATAACCGGAAAACTCCACCTGCCGGCAGGTAGCAAGATAAAAATCCATAATAGAGAATTTGCCTTCCCAACAAGGAACATCCAACAAGCGGAAAATAGCAGGTGAAAGAACATGAATACCACTGAATGCATATTCCTGATAACGTGATTCATCCGGTCGAAAGCCTTCCGGCTTCACTTGTCCCGTGTCTTTATTAATCCAGCCGCAAAGCCTCCTGTCCGTATCAAAAAGCAGATAACGTGAAGTTTTACGCCGACTGGCCAACAAAGTAGCCACACTGCCGTTTTGTAAATGATAGTCGTATAATTCCTTTAGGTCCACATCCGAAAGAATATCGACATTATGCACTAAAAAAGGCTCATCGGAATGTTCAAAGAAAGTACAGGCTTTCCTGACTCCTCCTCCCGTATCAAGCAACTGTTCACGCTCGTCGGAAATATGTATGGTAAGTCCGAAATTATCATTAGCTTTCAGAAAATCGAGTATCTGTTCACCGAAATGGTGAATATTAATCACAATTTCGGTGAAACCGGATGCTTTCAGTTTCAGAATAACATGTTCCAGCATCGGACGTCCGGCTATGGGAACAAGGGCTTTCGGCATAGAGTCGGTCAACGGTTTCAGCCGGCTGCCCAAACCGGCAGCAAATATCATAGCTTTCATTAGTCTTCTATATAGTTGCTTCAAACGTACGTTCTATATTCTGGTTCCATATATCGTTTCACAGAAGCATCCACCAAGGCATAAACATGATCGAGAAAACGAAGAATCTCTCCGTCTTCTTCGAGGAAGGTAATCACCGGTTCATCCAGTCCGGTGAAAGGTTTGTAACGTTCATATTTTCCGGGATTATTTACAGCACGGCAATCAAAAACATACCCGCCACCGTTGCCTGTGGGGTCGTAGGTATTCCTTTCTTGTAGGCGAAACTCATGACTTTCACAGTGAGTTGGCGTTCTTTTTCAGATCGTCCGTAAATTGTTTCAGTTCGGTCAGGTCTTTTAGTACGGAACACAGGTAGGAATATTCGGGGTATTCATTATGAAGCAATTGTCGCAGGTTCTCGATGGCGTATGGTACACTTTGGATGAAATGTGGCTTCTTTTCGAAATAGCCACGGAAACCGTAAGCTCCCAATACCTGCAAGGTGCGGAAGAGTACGAAGTGACGCAACTGGCTAAAGAAATAATCACGGTCTACTGGTTTGTATTTGGAGAGGGCGTCTATATATTCTTCCAACAGTTCGTTGCGCAGGGTTTCGGGAAATTTAGCTTTAGCCTGCCATAAGAAAGAGGCTACGTCATAGAAAAACGGTCCTTTACGTCCTCCCTGGAAATCAATGAACCAAGGTGCTCCATCCTTTATCATCACGTTTCTGCTTTGGAAATCCCGATACATAAAGGTGGCGGAAGAGCTGCGTAGCAGTACATCACTCATTCTTTTGAAAGTCATCTTCCAGCTTGTCTTCTTGGAACTCCAGCCCGGTAGCTTTCAAAAAGCAGTATTTAAAATAGTTCAAGTCCCAAAGGATAGAACGTTGGTTGAATTCGGCTTGGGGATAACAGTGTGAAAAATCAAATCCGTCTGCTCCGGCAAACTGGATAGAAGGCAGTAGGCGAATCGTCTTTCGCAGCAATTCTTTTTCCTCTTCGGAGAAGACGCTGGTCGCCCGCCCTTTCTCAATAGCGTTGAACAACAGTGTCTCCTAAATCTTCTTGCAGATAATAGGTTTTATCTTCCGACACGATGTGAATCTCAGGAATAGGCAAACCGCATCTGCGGAAATGGGCCGCCATATAAAGAAAAGCCTCATTCTCATCGATACAGGTTCCATAAACTCCGATCAATGTTTGCACCCCCGCCAACCGGAAATAACGGCGATTGGAGCCGGAAGAAGGTAATTCTGTTATATTCTCGGCGGGAACTCCCGTATATGCCAGATAAAGTTTTTGTAGTTCTTCGGTAATCATAATCGTATATTTTCGAGCAAAGATAGGGATAAAAACTAAAAAATAAGAGAGCTGATTTAAGTAATATTCATCCGAATACATTATCTTTGTTTCAGTTAAACTGACCTGATTTCATGAGAAAAAACATATTGGTACTACTATGCGTAGCATTTATCATACAGTTTACCGGCCTTCTCCCCCTTCAAGCCGGACATTATTACTATAAACAAATCTCCCTGAAAGACGGACTACCTTCCACCGTGCGCTGTATCCTGACGGATGAACAAGGCTTTGTATGGATTGGAACCCGTTCCGGGCTGGGACGATACGACGGGCATGAACTCAAAAAATATGTTCATCAGGCCGATGATCCTCATTCCATTCCACATAATTTTATCTATCAGATGATAGAAGACGAACAAAACAATATCTGGATTCTGACGGACAAAGGAGTGGCGCGCTATCGACGGCAGAGTGATGACTTCTTCATACCAACGAATGAGTCGGGAAATAACATTATCGTTTATTCAGTTTGCCTGACAAAAGGAGGCGTCTTGTTCGGTTCAAAAAATAAAATCTTTTTCTATAATTATCAGGATGCTTCCTTACGCCTCTTGCAATCATTTGAGCGGGAACCGAATTACAATGTCACCCTGCTGACCCTTTGGGATGAACATACCCTGCTCTGTTGTAGCCGGTGGCAGGGCTTACTACTACTCGACTTAAAAACCGGAAAATATAACCCTCCCCCTTTCGATTGCGGAAAAGAAATCATGAATATATTCATCGATTCACAGAAAAGGATATGGGTGGCACCTTACAACGGAGGCTTGAATTGCCTGACCCGCGACGGAAAACTGCTAGCCACCTATACCACCCGCAATTCTTATCTGAGCAACAATGTTGTATTAAGCCTCGCCGAACGGGAAGGGCAGATATGGATTGGAACAGACGGAGGAGGCATCAATATCCTTGACCCGGAAACGGGGCAATTTTCCCTATTGGAACACATCCCCGGAAGAGATAACTATTCACTTCCTGCCAATTCGATCTTATGTCTTTATAACGACCGGAATAATAATATGTGGGCAGGCAGCATCCGAAACGGATTAATCAGCATCCGGGAAGTTTCTATGAAAACATATAAAGATGTATTGCCCGGCAACGACCGCGGATTAAGCAACTCCACTGTTTTGAGCCTTTTTCAGGAATCCGAAAACCGGATCTGGATAGGTACGGACGGAGGAGGCATAAACAGCTTTAACCCGTTTACGGAGAAATTCGCCCATTACCCTTCGACTTGGGAAGACAAAGTAGCCTCTATCTGTCCGTTTACTCCCGGTAAATTATTAATTTCCCTTTTCTCGCAGGGAGTATTCATTTTCAATCCGGCAACAGGAGAAAAACATCCCTTCACCATTGTCGATAATGAAACGAACACCCGTCTCTGTAACCGGGGAAAAGCCGTGAATTTACTACAAAACACGCCTCACAGCATATTATTCCTGGGAGATCATGTTTATAAATACAATCTGAAAGAACAGACTTTCAATATTGCTACCGAGCAGGAAGGGCAAGATATCATCGGTACCCTTTTACCTATTGGCAATTATCAGGATTATACTTATATAAACGATACAAAACACATCTACGAACTGGATAACCGTACAAACCGGTTGAAAGCATTGTACTCTTGCCGGAAAGATACTGTTATCAACTCCGTTTCACGAGATAAAGAAGGACACTTCTGGATCGGGAGCAATTACGGATTGATACATTATCATCCCGGAACCAAGACAAAGACTCTGATACCGACTTCCCTGTTCGGCGAAATTACTCTGCTCGTATGCGACCAGCAGGGAAAAGTATGGATAGGAGCCGACAGTATGCTCTTTGCCTGGTTGATCAAAGAAAAGAAGTTTGTCCTATTCGGAGAGTCGGATGGAGCTATTTTAAACGAATATCTTTCCAAGCCTCAATTATTAAGTATGCAGGGAGATATCTACATGGGCGGTGTAAAAGGCTTGCTTCATATCAACAGCAAGCTCCCGCTGACCACCTCCGAACTTCCACAACTCCAATTGTCAAATGTCATTATCAACGGAGAATCCGTCAACGATAAGTTAAGCGGTAATCCGAAAGGTATCTCCGCTCCTTGGAACAGCAATATTACTATCCGAATCATGTCGAAAGAGGAAGACATTTTCCGCCAAAAAGTATATAAATACCAGATAGAAGGGTTGAATGACCAACAAATCGAATCCTACAACCCTGAACTGGCTATACGCTCACTGCCACCGGGCAGTTATAAAATCATGGCTTCCTGTACGGCCAAAGATGGTAGTTGGATTCCTAACCAAGAAGTACTGGAGTTAACGATTCTTCCTCCCTGGTATCGTACATGGTGGTTCATCCTCAGTTGCGCAGTTTTCGTTGTCGCCGTTATTATAGAGACTTTCCGAAGAACCTTGAAACGCAAAGAGGAAAAGCTCAAATGGGCTATGAAAGAGCACGAGCAACAAGTGTATGAAGAAAAAGTACGCTTCCTTATCAATATCAGCCACGAGCTTCGTACACCGTTGACACTGATACACGCTCCACTTAGCAGAATATTGAAATCACTCTCCTCCGAAGATCATCAATACCTTCCCCTGAAAGCTATTTACAGACAGTCACAACGTATGAAGAACCTGATTAACATGGTGCTTGATGTGCGTAAAATGGAAGTCGGAGAAAGTAAAATGCAGATACAGCCTCATCCGCTCAATAAATGGATTGAGGACGTATCACAAGACTTTATCAGTGAAGGTGAAGCCAAGAATGTGCGAATCCGTTATGAGCTCGACCCACGGATTGAAACTGTCAGTTTCGATAAGGACAAGTGCGAGACTATTTTAAGCAACCTGCTTATCAACGCGCTCAAACATAGTCCTGAAAATACAGAAATTACAATTACCTCCGAATTACTTTCAGAAGAAAGCAGAATACGTATTTCCATAATCGACCAAGGAAACGGATTGCAGCAAGTAGACACCCGGAAACTCTTTACCCGTTTCTATCAAGGGACAGGAGAACAAAGCGGAACGGGAATCGGATTATCTTATTCCAAGATTCTGGTTGAGCTGCATGGTGGTTCTATCGGTGCCCGCAACAATCAGGAAGCAGGTGCAACTTTCTTCTTTGAACTGCCACTGAAGCAAAAGACCGAAGAAATTATCTGCCAGCCTAAGGCATATCTGAACGAACTGATAGGCGACAATGACAATGAACAGATTCCTGATGAGGACAATTTCGACACGACCCCTTACAGTATTCTGGTAGTGGACGACAATTCCGACCTGACGGACTTCCTGAAAAAATCATTAGGAGAATATTTCAAGCGGATCGTAATTGCTGCAGACGGTGTAGAAGCCCTTCAACTTATCAAGAGCCATACTCCGGATATCATCGTCAGTGATGTAATGATGCCGCGAATGAACGGATATGAATTGTGTAAAAACATCAAAGAGGATATTACTATCAGCCACATCCCTATCATCCTGCTGACGGCAAGAGATGATAAACAAAGCCAGCTGAGCGGTTACAAAAACGGAGCGGACGCCTATCTCACCAAGCCTTTTGAAATAGAAATGTTAATGGAACTCATCCGCAACCGGTTGAAAAACCGCGAACATACCAAGAAAAGGTATCTGAATGCCGGCTTGATTCCTGCCCCGGAAGAGAGCACGTTCAGTCAGGCGGACGAAACATTCTTACTCAAAATGAATAAGATTATCCAGGAAAATCTGGATAACAGTAATCTGGATGTCGCTCTGGTCTGCAAAGAAATCGGCATGAGCCGGGCTTCGCTCTATAACAAGCTAAAAGCTCTTACCGATATGGGGGCCAATGATTATATTAACAAATTCAGAATGGAGAAAGCGATCACATTAATGACTGGCACGGAGCTGTCATTTACGGAAATCGCCGAGAAAGTCGGGTTTACTACTTCCCGCTATTTCAGTACGGCTTTCAAACAATATACAGGCGAAACGCCGACACAGTATAAGGAAAAGCGGAAACAGGAAAAGAAAAACGAATAGCCATCCGACAACTAAAAAATAAAAAACGGTGAACACTGTGCAGCAACGAACTGCCTGATGTTCACCGTTTGTTCTATATATTGAGCCTTGTCTACTCTCAACCGTTGACTTTTTTATAGTCTTCCAGGAATTTTTTCAGTCCCGAATCCGTCAACGGATGATTCAACAATCCCTTAATGGCACTCAACGGGCAAGTAGCAACATCCGCCCCCACTTCCACACATTCGATAATGTGCTTCGTATTACGGATAGAAGCTGCCAGCACTTGCGTCTTGTAATCATACGTGCGGTACATACGTACAATATCCCCAACAAGTCCTATCCCATCTTCACAAATATCATCCAGACGGCCGACGAAAGGAGATACATAAGTTGCCCCGGCTTTAGCCGCCAGCAACGCCTGTCCCACCGAAAAGACCAGCGTACAGTTCGTGCGTATTCCTTTCTCCGTGAAATACTTGATGGCTTTGATACCATCGGCAATACAAGGCACTTTCACTACGATATGCGGATTAAGCGCCGCCAGCTCCTCGCCTTCGCGAATCATCCCTTCATAATCGGTCGCTATCACCTCGGCACTCACATCACCGTTGACGATATTACATATCTTGACATAATGGTCACGCTGGTTCTGTGTTCCCTTGATACCTTCTTTCGCCATGAGCGAAGGGTTGGTAGTCACTCCGTCAAGTACACCGAGGTCATGTGCCTCCTTAATCTGCTCCAAATTGGCTGTGTCAATAAAAAACTTCATACTCTTATTTTTTTAATGGTTAACTATCTAATAGTCAAAGATAAGAAATTATTTCCATTCACAACCGTATCAAGCGATCGTTATTGACGGATCAAGATAAACATCCTGGATAGCATTCAATAATTCTACCCCTTTATTCATCGGTTTCTGGAAAGCCTTACGTCCGCTAATCAGTCCCATACCTCCGGCACGCTTATTCACTACGGCAGTAATGACGGCATCACGCAAATCGGAAGTTCCGTGAGATTCCCCACCGGAATTAATCAGTCCTACACGCCCCATGTAGCCATTAGCAACCTGATAACGGCAAAGGTCAATCGGGTGGTCAGTCGCCAGTTCGGTGTACATACGTTCGTCCACCTTGCCGAAGCCGATAGCTTTAAAGCCGCCGTTATTCGTCGGAAGTTTCTGCTTACAATATCCGCCTTAATGGTCACACCCAGGCGGTCAGCCTGTCCGGTCAGGTCGGCAGCAGAGTGATAATCTATTGCTCCTTTTTTGAAATCATTGTTACGCAGATAGCACCACAGAATGGTTGCCATACCCAGTTCGTGCGCATATTCAAACGCCTCGGCAATCTCTACCAACTGACGACGACTTTGCTCCGAACCGAAATAGATAGTAGCGCCAACAGCTACCGCACCCATATTCCATGCTTCCTTCACGGTGCCAAACAACACTTGGTCGAAGCTGTTCGGATAAGTAAGCAGTTCATTATGGTTCAGTTTTACAACGAAAGGTATCTTATGGGCATACTTACGCGCTACGGAACCCAGGATTCCGAAAGTGGAAGCCACGGCGTTGCAGCCGCCTTCAATAGCCAGTTTCACGATATTCTCCGGGTCGAAATAGATCGGGTTCGGAGCAAAAGAAGCCCCGGCGGTATGCTCGATATCCTGATCGACAGGAAGAATGGACACATATCCGGTATTTGCCAATCGGCCATGCCCCAAGAGAGACTGAAGGCTATTCAATACCTTTATATTACGATCTGAATCCAACCAGATTTTATCTATTGTATCGGGAGAGGGAATGTGAATCAGCGATTTATCGATGGTTTTACAGGTGTGATCCAAATAATAACAGGATTTATCTCCTAATAATTCTATAACTTTATTCATAACTTCATTTTTTTAATGTATAACTTTATTCTATTTTTTCTTTCCCTGGTTGGCTACTGCCTCCATTAATTTTCTGATTTCTTCGGGATTACCCAGAAAGTAGTCATTGGCTACATTAAGATTCTCGTCGAACTCAAACACATAAGGCACGGCAGTAGGCAGGTTCAGTTTTATAATATCTTCATCCGAAATATGTTTCAGATGTTTGATAATCCCCTCAAACTATTACCGTGAGCTACCACCAGTAAAGTATGGGCAGTTTTCAATGCAGGAAATATATTTGATTCCCAATAAGGCATAATACGTTCAATGGTATCCTTCAATGATTCGGTACGGGGCAGTTCAGCATCGGGTACCTCGTGATATCGATAGTCGAAACGTGGATTTCTAAGGTCATTCTCTGCAAGCGGATTAGGAGCAATGTCATAGCTGCGGCGCCATACAAGCACTTGTTCCTCCCCATACTTCCCGGCGGTTTCCGCTTTATTCAGCCCTTGTAACTCTCCATAATGCTTCTCATTCAGGCGCCAGTTCTTTTCCACGGGAATCCAGTCGAGATTCATCTTATCAAGCACGCAGTTCAGTGTTTTCACTGCACGTTTCAGATAGGAAGTATAGGCTTTATCGAAATTGAAGCCATATTCTCTCAGCGTCTCCCCTGCCTTCTCGGCTTCGGCAACTCCTTTTTCCGTAAGGTCTACATCCGTCCAGCCGGTGAAACGATTTTCCTTGTTCCATACACTCTCTCCGTGGCGAAGTAATACTATTTTTTTCATTCTTAATGATCTCCTTTCTTTTTATATCTACGCATTATATATAGAACATTTTATTTCTCCACAAAGTTCACGAAAGAATAAGGAGTTATCAATACCTAAAAATGGTGGTTTATTAGCAGGAATCCGACAAAAATGACTACTTTTACATATTAAACAAATTTTTAACCTTCAGAACAAACTGTAAAATGCCTGAAACAGACACACACAGAGAAGACATCTTCCTACGGAAATTAATGAATAAAGCCAACATCGGCTGGTGGGAGGCAGATGTAAAAACAGAGTGTTACAAATGCTCCGGCTTCATAGCCCAACTTCTCGGTCTCGACGAGGAGGGTATTATTAGTTTCAATGATTTCAACAAGCGGATTCTGAGGGAAGACCAGCAACACACCACTTCCCACTCTTTCGATGAATTACAGCAGACGATTGAAGAAGTATATCTGCTCGATACTCCTAAAGGGGGTGTATGGATACGCAGCAAGATATGTTACCAGGAAACAGACGAGGCAGGAAACACCAAGATATATGGCATAGCCGAAACACAAGACGGACCACATATGGCGTCCGCTTACCAGGCATTGCAGAACAGTGAACGCATTCTGCATAATATCTATAAAAATATCCCCGTAGGCATCGAATTATACAATAAAGACGGGCTCCTGATCGACCTTAACAAGAAGGAACTGGAAATGTTTCATATAGCCAGCAAAGAAGATGTCTTGGGAGTTAATCTGTTCGAGAATCCCCTGCTTCCGGAAGAGATCAAACAGAAACTCAGAAATAATGAAGACGCCGACTTTACATTCTGCTATGAATTTTCCAAGATAAACGGATACTACCAGTCACAAAGTTCGGGAGGCAGTATAGATTTAACAACCAAAGTAACTACGCTGTACGACCATAATCATGAGCCGATCAATTACTTGGTGATTAACGTAGACAAGACCGAAAATACCATTGCTTATAATAAGATTCAGGAGTTCAAAAATTTCTTCGACCTGGTAGGCGACTATGCCAAAGTTGGTTATGCCCATTTCGACGCTTTGAGCCGGGACGGTTATGCCCTGAGCAGCTGGTACAGGAATATAGGAGAGGAAGAAGGTACCCCACTACCGGAAATCATCGGCATACACTCCCACTTCCACCCCGAAGACCGGGCTGTAATGCTTGATTTTCTGGATAAGGTCATTAAAGGGGAAAGTAGCAAATTATGTCGTGATATGCGTATTCGCAGAGCTGACGGAAACTATACGTGGACACGCGTGAATGTGTTGGTCCGGAATTATCTCCCACAGGATAATATCATCGAAATGTTGTGCATCAACTTTGATATCACCCAACTGAAAGAAACGGAACGAATGCTCATTCAAGCTAAAGAGAAAGCAGAAGAATCCGACCGGCTAAAGTCTGCCTTCCTTGCCAATATGAGCCACGAGATACGTACACCGCTCAATGCGATTGTCGGTTTTTCGAGTATGCTGCAAGAGGCGGACAATCCGGAAGAGAAACTGCAGTATGTCACCATCATCGAAGAGAACAACAAACGCCTGCTACAACTTATTTCCGATATTCTCGACTTGTCAAAAATCGAAGCTGGAACTTTTGACTTTACCTTCGAGAAAGTGAACGCCAAACGGTTATGCAATGAATTATACCAAGCAATGCAGATGCGAACCTCCCCGCAGGTGGAACTCCGCCTGTCTCCCGATCTGCCCGATTTGCAACTCACCAGCGATAAAAGTAGGCTTTACCAAGTATTATCAAACTTCGTAGTCAATGCGTTAAAATTTACCTCCGAAGGGAGTATAACCATCAGTTACCAAATAAAAGGAAAAGAAGCGAAATTCTCCGTAGAGGATACGGGTATAGGAATCGAACCGGAAAAGCAAACGGCTGTATTCAACCGTTTTGTCAAACTCAATAATTTTATTCCCGGCACCGGTCTCGGTCTTTCTATCTGCCAGAGTATCATCACACAACTCGGAGGAAAGATCGGAGTAGACTCGGAACCCGGAAAGGGTTCCTGTTTCTGGTTTACACATCCACTCGGCTAACCCGGAAAGCAGGTTCACAATTTACTTCCAGAACCCCGTTACAATACATTCAGGGCAAGGATTATTCTCACCATGACGAGAAAAAATTCTCATAGTAATGAGAAAAAGGGAGGTGTGTCAAAATGCGCACCTTCTTTTTTTTAAGCACAAAGCCCCGACTTTCACAAGCTGGGGCTTTGTTATTACCTAAAGATTTTGTATCTTTAGGCATAAGATTTTCACTATGACAAAGATACATTTTCGTCCTTATAATTCCAACCAAACAGTGCTTTTTCCTCAAAGAATTGACGAGGATATTGCAGAGCATGATCCAGTTCGGATGGTTGACGCTCTGGTTGAGAGCCTGAACCTTGAAAGTTTCAGGAAGTTGTATAAGGAATGCGGCCGCAGCCCTTACCATCCCAGGATGATGCTCAAGGTCATTCTCTATGCCTATATGAACAACGTCTACTCCTGCCGTAAAATTGAAAAGCTCCTTCATCGTGACATCCATTATATCTGGCTTGCCGGATATGAGAAACCTGATTTCATTACCATCAACCGTTTCCGCAACCGGGTGAAAAAGGAAATCAACGAGGTATTTACCCAAACCGTACTCCTTCTCTCTTCCAAAGGCTTCATCAGGCTGAATGTGGAATACATTGACGGGACAAAGATTGAGTCCAAAGCCAATAAGTATACTTTCGTTTGGCGAAAAACGGTTGAGCGGAACTGTGAACGCCTGATGAAGAAGATACATGTCCTGTTAGGGCAGATAGACGATGTCATCGCCCAGGAGAACTCATCGGAAAGCAATGAGGAGATTGAGTTCACCCGGCCATGCTGACTGAAATGGCTGGAGAATTGCGGAAAGCACTTGAACAGGTTCCTGAGCCCTCCACGAAAGAGGAAAAGACTGCGTTGAAAAAAGAAACGCAAACAGCTGAAGGAACTGGAAGAACACAGGGACAAGCTGCAGGAATACGACAACCGTCTGAACACGCTACAGGACAGGAACTCCTATTCCAAAACGGACAAGGACGCTACTTTCATGAGAATGAAGGAGGATGCCATGCGTAACGGCCAGACAAAGCCCGGTTACAACCTCCAGATCGGCACCGAGAACAGTTCATTACCGATTTTGCACTCTTCCCGAACCCTACGGATACACTGACCATGATACCTTTCCTGCAATCCTTCTCAAGCAGATATGACAGGTTGGCCCATACGGTGGTGGCCGATTCCGGCTACGGTTCTGAGGAGAATTACCGCTTCATGTCAGAAAACGGTATGGCGGGCTACGTCAAATACAACTACTTCCACATGGAACAGCGGCCGAGATTCAAACCGGACCCGTTCAGGGCGGAAAACTTCTACTACAATGAAGAACAAGACTTTTGTATCTGCCCCATGGGACAGAAGATGCAAAGGATAGGGACTAGACATGTGAAAACAGCATCCGGATATGTCAGCGAAAATGCCACGTACAGAGCCATCAGATGTGAAGGCTGTCCGCTAAGATGCCGATGTTTTAAAGCAAAGGGGAACAGAACGATAGAGTTGAATCACAGACTCAGAAAATACAAGCAAAAAGCCAAAGAGCTGCTCTGCTCAGAGGAAGGACTGAAACACAGAGGACAGAGATGCATAGAACCGGAAGCCGTGTTCGGACAAATGAAAAACAATATGAATTACAAACGTTTCCGCCATTTTGGAAAGGATAAGGTCTTCATGGACTTTTCCTTCTTTGCCATTGCCTTCAATATAAAAAAAAGATGTGTGCAAAATGACTAAAGAAGGTATGGATTGGCTGATTAGACCGTTTTATGAGCTTACAGTTGCTCTATTTAGATGTTGCGAACACATAAACCAAAGAAATCCTCAAAATATCGCAGCTTAAAGAAAATGAACCGATTTTTATAGTCAATGAAAAAAAAGAAGGCGCATCGTGTATTACGACACACCTGTGTCACCATAATCATCGTTTTATCTTTACGTTGGCAGAAGGCTTCAATCACCTTCTTCACCCGGCGACGGTTGTAAGTATCAAGTCCGTGAAGCGGTTCATCCAAAATCAACAGTTCCGGATCTTTGACGAAAGCACGTGCCAGCAGAGCCAGCCGTTGCTCGCCACTGGAAAGTTGCAGGAATGCTTTATCTTTCAATGCTGCGATACCGAATACATCCATCCACCATTCACAAATATCCATCTGCTCCGGTTGCGGACGTCTGTACAACCCGATACTATCATGTAAACCGCTTGCTACAATCTCAATAGCCGGCAGGTTTTTAAGGTAAGCACGATGCATCTCCGGACTGACGTAGCCAATGTGTTTCTTAATTTCCCAGATACTCTCCCCGGTTCCTCTTTTTCGTCCGAACAGGCTGATATCACAGGCATACGATTGGGGATTATCCGCACAAACAAGACTCAACAAGGTTGATTTACCCGCACCGTTTTCTCCACTCAATGCCCATTTCTCCCCACGATGCACAGTCCAATCGAGTTCTTTCAGAATAGTACGGTCACCATAGCGGATACTGACTTTGTTTAGTTTTACCACTTCATCGGCATCGTAATTATTGCCATTGTAAGGCAAATCAATGATACGTTGTTGTAAATCGTCAAAAGGAACGACCGTATCTCTTGAACGGAAAGCATCCAAATAGACTTCACGTTCCATTTTCGGAAAGACTTCCATTTTGTCAACGGGAATGACATGAGTAATGAAGGAAGGAATATCATCCAACATGGAAAGCACCAGAATTATCTGTACCGACGACATCTTCGTCAGACGATCGAGCAAAGAGAAAAGCAATTCGCGTGTAGGAGCATCCAGTCCGATAAACGGGTTATCCATAATCAGAACACGGGGAGCAGTCAGCAGGGTCTTTGTGAGCTGGAATTTGCGTAATTCCCCACTGGAAAGAAGGATAATCTTCTTATCCAGAAGAGGCTCGATACGGAAAAGGTCGAATAATTCGTTTTTCAGTTGCTCGTCCTTGATCTCGCCCAGCATTTCGCGGACATCGGGAGCCTCATCCTGGTCATGGGCATTCCAACGTTGCTGATAGTAGTAATTGGCGTCGGCAGCTCCATAGGTATCACGAAAAGCGATGTATTTTACATTATCATAAACGGTCTGAGTAGCAGAAGGAGAAAAATCATATTGCAGCGCTCCTTCACGCAGCGGATATTTACCGATCAGCGTATCTACAAAAAGGCTTTTACCACTACCGTTCGGTCCTACAATGGCTATATGTTCGTCTGCCCCGATAGTTGCCGTGACGGGTTTGGCTAAACGCACAAGCGGGTTGCGTGCTACGCCCCCCGCCATGCTGAATGTATTTTGGCTCATATTCTTCTATTTTTATCTATTTATACATAATCAGTGCAGACTGGCCGGGAACAATTACTTCCGGTCCGGTTTGCGTCCCAAGTCCGCGAACATCTATCACACCGTCCTTACATACTACCGTATATTTGCCGGCAGGTACTTCCAGACGTGCGGGAGTAGTGCGGGAGTTGAAAGCAACGATAATATCTTCCCAACGGTCACCGTTCGCATGCTCCTTCAAAAGGAACGCAATCAGATTGTTCCCCTCGACAGGCAGGAATTCCAAATGTCTCCGAACCATTTCCGCGTCTCCCATACGGAAGGCGGGATGAGATTTACGCAAGTCAATCAAACGCTTATAATAGGTGAAAACATCCTCATTCGTAGTTTTGCGCCGCCAATCAATAGCGTTTACCGCATCCGGACTCTTGTAGCTGTTGTCCACTCCTTTCTTATCACGCATCACTTCCTCGCCAGCATAAATAAAAGGAATACCTTGTGAAGTAAAGACCACCGTTTGCGCCAATTTATCCAGACGGACCAACTGTTCGGGAGTAATTCCCGGCATACTTGCCTTTATTCGGTCAACAAGGCATAATCCGTCATGACAGGAAACATAACTAATCATCTGTGTAGGTTGCTTCGCCCAAGGTTGCCGGCTATAATTCACCGAATCACAGCGCACTTGCGGATGTTCAATCGCACCCACAATACCAAACTTTACACTCGCCTCTCCTCCCGGAACACCGGCAAGAAACGCACCTTTATCTTTTTCCCATACAGGTCCGCAAAGCCCATCACGCAGTTCATCCGAAAAGACAGCGATATCCGGCATACGGGCAACATTTCCTTTCATGGCCAACGAATCCGCCGGATATTGAGGAGCTTCAGCAGCCCAGCCTTCTCCATAAATGCAAATGGTAGGATCAATCTTGTTGACAGCTTTCCTGATTTCGTTCATCGTCTCGATGTCGTGTATTCCCATGAGGTCAAAGCGGAAGCCGTCAATATGATATTCATTAATCCAGTAAAGGACAGATTCTATCATAAATTTACGCATCATAGGACGTTCACTTGCAGTCTCATTGCCGCATCCCGAGCCATTTGCCAGAGAACCATCTTCTTTCCGGCGATAAAAGTAACCGGGAGCGGTACGTTCAAAGTTACTCTCTATCGTATTGAACGTATGGTTGTACACTACGTCCATTATCACCCGGATACCTGCCTGATGTAGTGCCTGTACCATTTGTTTGAACTCCTTCACACGAACCGCAGGCTGATAAGGGTCGGTCGAATAAGAACCATCCGGCACGTTATAATTCAGCGGATCATATCCCCAGTTATATTGTTTTTCTTCCAGCTTCGTCTCGTCTACGGAAGCATAATCATAAGAAGGAAGCAGATGTACATGCGTGATCCCCAGTTCTCTCAAATGGTCGATCCCTGTCAGACGTTTATCAGCATTCATGGTTCCTCGTTCGGTCAAGGCAAGATATTTTCCTTTGTTCTTTACCCCCGAAGTAGAATCCGACGAGAAATCACGATGATGCATTTCGTAGATAATCATATCGGCAGCAGATTTCAGGGTAGGGCGCCGGTCACTCTCCCACCCTTCCGGCTGGGTCGATTTCCAGTCAATAATAGCAGCACGCTTGCCATTTACTCCGACAGCACGAGCGTTAATACCCGGTGTATCTCCTTGCCATTTATCATCAATCTTCACATTGAAGGTGTAGAATTTACCCAGCAAATCTTTGTCCACGGTTACCGTCCATGTTCCGTCTTCAGCAGGTTCCATTTTCTCCGTTTCGTAAGCATGACCACCTTCCCCTGCATCATAAAGCATCAGGCGTACCTCATCAGCCGTAGGCGCCCAAAGCGTAAACCTGGTAGCCCCCGGAGCATACTCCATTTCGACAAGATTCCCCGAACGAACGGGATAGAGTTCATAAGAAGCGTATTCCTTTTTTGCAGAAGAACAACTCATCACTGTTGTCATCGTAGTTACTCCCAGTATTGCTAAATAATTAGTTCCCATCTTCATCTTAACCCTTTCCTTTGATATATAGTGCTTTATCGCACCTATAAACTTATAGCATAGAACTTATATCCTCAATTATTTCACCTTATCCGGGTTCTTTGCTATGTAATCTTTCCAACTATTATATCCTTTTTCCAATGCCGGCCGTCCCATTTGCAGAAAATGGCAATATGCGGCCGCCAAACCGTCTGTCGCATCCATGAAAGTAGGCATATCTTCTTTCGAAAAGCGAAGCATTCGCTGCAACATATCCGCCACTTGCTCTTTCGAGGCCTGTCCGTTTCCGGTAATAGCCATTTTAATTTTCAAAGGAGCATACTCGGTGATTGGTATGTCACGGCTTAGGGCCACTGCCATTGCTACTCCCTGCGCACGCCCCAACTTCAACATCGACTGCACGTTTTTGCCGAAAAAAGGAGCTTCGATAGCCAGTTCGTCAGGCAGATAGCTTTCGATGATACTTAATACACGCTCATGGATATGGCGTAGTTTCAGATAGTGATTGGCAAATTTACGCAAGTCGATAATCCCCATTGCAACCATTTCGGGCTTGGTTCCTTTTATTCTCAAGATCCCATATCCCATGATCGTAGTACCGGGGTCAATACCCAGGATTATCTTTTCTTTTACCGGTTGAATCACTCTATCACCTCCATCAATGTCGGAAAACCGACCACCTTATCCTTGAATATTTTTGTAAGTTCGTCATTCAGCCGCACTCCCTGTTCCAGATGCCAGCGATGCAGCAATCCGCTACTCTCTACTTCCCATTGCAGAGAATAAGCACTTCCTTCCTCCCGGTGGCTCAATATCCGGCAGATACGCGGCGTCTTCAATGCACCGTGCTTCTGTACTTCGGGAATATAGGATTCTTTAATCCAAATCAGAAAATTATCGTGAACGTCGTCATCCACCTGAAAAGTCGTATTATAAATCAGCATTTCTTTATTTTAAACTATTATTTACCGCAAACATAGCAATTATTTCAGAATATTGCATTATATTTGCGCCAACAAAAAAGATTCGTTTACAAACGTTATCATATAAGATTAAAGAAGGGGCGTTAGCTCATCTGGCTAGAGCGTAACACTGGCAGTGTTAAGGTGATCGGTTCGAGTCCGATACGCTCCACTTACAAAAGATTTAAAGCTCTGATTTTCAGAGCTTTTTCTTTTCACTAATGGCTTTACTCCCCACTCAGAAAGCACTATACTTATATTACTTTAACTCTATTCATCCCCCATTTCCTAACAAATTAAACTAAAATTCCTTTTTTCGTTCTCATCATCTCTATTTCGAACAGCAATAAAAAAGGGAATGCACAGTAAACTGTATGTCCCCTCAATCAATAACTTATTCAAGATTTACTCTATAACTTTTCTATTTCCTCTTTAGACAATCCCGTAGCTTGTGAAATTATATCAATAGCTACTCCCAGTTTTTTTCAGATTACGAGCATTATCCCAATTAGCCTCTTCACGCCCTTCCGCCCTTCCTTCTTCTCGTTCGGTATAGATATTATCATGCAGAATTACTATATTATCCAAGTGACGATAATAAGCCACCAATTCATCCTTAGTCATGCTATCCAACTTCAATCTCTCCCGTGCCTCTTCAAGCTCTAGAACTGTAGCACTAGAAGGAATCTCACCTGTATTCAAATAGTAAATCCATTCTTCCAACGGACTCTTGGCTATCTGATTAAAGCCATTTACCTTTAAGATATAGTATTCAGGATACAACTGACTAACTGTATCCACCTTGAATGTTTGCTTTTGAAATGGAGTCAGTTCTAAAATATCCCCTTGATAAATACCCCTGAATTCTGTCTTTCCATGATATACGAAGTCCGTCCCATGACCTAATGAGAAATAGACGATATTAATACTATATACTTTACGTACCTTGTCATAACTCTCTCCTCTATTTATATACTTTTAGAAGTACCGAACAACATACGCTGGAAGTAAGCATATTCATTATTATCCTGTACCTCGATCAAGACAAGCTCATCCTTAGAATTCTCGGCATAATTCTTCTGGAATTTTTATCTGATTATTCAAAATTAATATTTTATTCAATTCTTACATCCTCCTTGCTCCAACCGCCATTTCCTATCCTGACCGACAAAAGCCAGGTCGCTTCCCTTCAACTTCATAACAACTTCTTAGTTTCACCCGATTGTAATTCAACTTTCTCAAAATTACGAAGACGGATCACATCGGCGAAACACTAGCTGCCAAATCACTGGAATACAACAGGACCGTTTCCTTACCTGCTCTTTCTCCCACGTTCTTTACATCCACTTCAAATATCAGTTCATCATCCGCATTGAAAGTCGTACGATTCACTTTAAAATTACTATACTCATAGGACGTATAACTTAATCCATGTCCAAAGGGCCATTGAACATCCATGACCGCATCATAATTATACTCCCCTTCCATAGGTCCCATCTGTTCACACGGCTTATAATCATACGTAGCAAGCGAATTGATGAATTTCGGATAGGTAAAAGGCAATTTAGCGCTAAAGTTCGCATCTCCGGCAATCAAGTCAGCCAACGCATCTCCACCGTAATTTCCCGGCAACATAATATGAACCACCGCTTTTGCCAAAGGTTCTATCTCATGGATTATACGCGGCCGTCCTTCGTTCAGAACCAATATTACCGGCTTTCCTGTTGCCGCAAGTGCTCTCACCAACTCTTTCTGATTGGAAGAAAGATTCAAGTCATTCAGATTTCCCGGAGTCTCACAATACGTATTCTCTCCTATACAAGCTATTATCACATCCGCCCTACCGGCAGCAGTAACTGCCTTTCCTATTTCCGGACGATTTTCTTTCCACCAGTTATCATTAGGATCAGCAACATACGTCACTCCCGGTTCATAGATAATATTTTCCGTACCAAACTTGTTGCATAATGCTTCATAGATAGTATTATAAGCCTGCGCAAATTCATCCGCCAACTCTCCCTGCCAACTGTAAGACCATCCTCCGTTGAGACAACGCATAGCATTGGCGTTCGGACCTGCCAACAATATCTTCGTTCCCTTACGTAAAGGCAAAAGTTCTCCTTCATTTTTCAACAAGACCTCCGATTCCCTAGCAGCTTGCAATGCCACTTCTGCAAACTCCCGACTTCCAAACTTGTCATATTTCCGAATATCCCAGTATGGATTCTCAAACAATCCCAAGCGGAATTTCAAACGTAATACACGTCGTACGGCATCGTCAATACGTTCCATTGAAACAGCCCCTTCCTCAACCAGTTCTTTCAAGTCGATACAAAACTGTCCCTCCGAAGGAATCATTGCCATATCAATACCCGCATTGACAGCCAGCCTGACGGCATCTTTCTTGCTGCTTGCAATATGGTCGCGAAAATACAGATTATTAATATCATTCCAATCGGTCACAATCATTCCATCCCAGTTCAAGTCCTCCTTCAACCATCCGGTCAATAACTCTTTATTGGCATGAAACGCCACCCCGCTATTATTGGCGGAATTGACCATCAGCGACAAGGCACCCGCACGAATCGCCGCCTTGAAAGGAGCAAAGTATTTCTCACGCATGTCAATATCGGTAATAGAAGAAGGGGTACGGTCTTTACCGGAGACTGGAACCCCATATCCCATAAAATGCTTGATACAGGATGAAATATGATATTCATCCACCTTATTCGGATTATCCCCCTGCAAACCACGTACAGCCTGCACAGCCATTTGTGCATTCACATAGGTATCTTCCCCGAAACTCTCCCACATACGCGGCCAACGAGGATCGCGCCCGAGATCCATTACAGGAGCAAACGTCCACGGTACACAACAAGCGCGAGTCTCGTAAGCCGTAATCTCCGCACAACGCCTGGTTAGTTCCCTGTTGAAAGTAGCCGCCATATTGATACCTTGAGGAAAATAAGTAGCGTCTTGCGTATATGAAGCCCCGTGAATCTGATCCAAACCATAAATGCATGGAATCCCGATTTCTTCCAAAGATTTCTTTTGAATCTGTGTGATCACTTCTGCGAACACTTCCTTTTTCTGGCTGACTCCGAAGGGAATATTCAGTAACGAACCTACCTTATATTTACCAATCACCGTATCCAGTAACGCCTCACTCAATTTATTATCGTTTTTATCTGTCACTACCCCAATGGTCAGTTCACACATCTGGCCAATCTTCTCTTCAAGAGTCATGCCTTTCAGCAGTTTCTCTATTTTTCCTTCTATTTCCGGATCTGACGGAATGGCAGGAACCGGTTGTCTTTCGGCACAAGCCGAAAAAATGCTTCCAAACAATAAAGTTGTTAATAGTTTTTTCATGGTAATTCGTATTTATTTAAATTGTAAATTCTCTATATATGGATTGACAAACAGATATTTTCTACAATCAGCCTTCTTTATCTGTCTTCCGTTAAACACAACATTATCAAATGTCACATTCCGTAAAGGAAACTCACGACTTACTCCCCGTACCTGGGCAGGCAGGTATTTGTCGCCTGTGAAAGTTATATTCCGAAAGACAACTCCGGACAAACTTCCTGTATCTGTACCGTCACTTACTATCTCCACAGCAATTGGTCGTCCGCCATACAAGTTCTCAATCTGTATATTCTCGAATAGAATGTCAGACATCCGTCCACCACCGCCAAGCCCCTCGTATATGCCAACACGTGCATTAATAGCCGCACATCCTCCTCTCCAGCCATCATCCCCCTCCTTGCTATCATACAATGCAGGTGTCTCCAATACGATACAATTTCTAAAAGTCACATTCCGGATATAATTCGTGCGAGGTTCACGAGACGTTCCGCACTCCGGGCCGACCAGAAACACATTGGTGCAATCCGTCCAACCCACACAGTTTTCCACTAAAATATCCTCACATCCTATAAAAATAGTCAGTGGAAGTAGTACCCCTTTTCCAATTCCACAAAACGGTTGTAAAATACACATTGAGGAAACATACCCTTCAAATGCTTGCAGACATATTCCTTATAATAATGCTTGAAGCATCTGAAACCTCTAGAATGAAACAGGATAAGAATAACCATTATTTCCGTATCGCTCATACGGTTCGGCTTATTCCGGTGCTTGCAGTTCTTGTTTTCAACCATATATTTTTTCTGTTGCAATGCAAATTCCTTGCATAAATCATCTGCCATACAATAAATTTCCGTAACTTTAAATTTTGGGAACATAGCGGTAATCGTTTAAACTCTATAATTAGACACTATAAATTTAATACTTTTATCGCTATATGTCTATTATTCAATGAAATATTTATAAACTTAGGTAGTCATATACAAAAGAATATATTTATAATTGTTTTGCTCTTAAATCTTCCGACTTTTTTAATTACATATCTATATAAAAACTTTATATTATAACAAAATATTTCAACAAGAATTAAGCTGTAAGATTGTACATAGTTACCAAATAATAAATAAATACATAGACATACATTTTGCCAAAACGAGAGAAAAGAATGTGTGTCATAATACCAAATTAAAAAATTTAAGACTGTCTAACAAGGCTCTTCTCAACGATTTCACCCCCTTCTGAACTGAACTCTGACAGAGATTTCTTTTTTCGGCACTTGTTAGACAACCTCATTTTCATTAACAAGTATTTTTATAAAACCTCTTAATATAAAATTCTACATGAGAAACTATTTGGTCACCTTGTAAGTTCCACTTACATACTCCTTTGACTTCATCTCTCCGGGAAGGATTACGGTAGCGATAACGCCCTTAGGAATGGTAAATTCCCAAATCCAGGTGTCCCCCTCATATTTCCAGGCACTCTTGATGAGTCCGGAGACGGAACGGTATTCGGCAGTCACGTGTCCTAACCGCTTGTCCGGAATAGGCTTCATAATGATATGCTTGAAGCCAGGGGTGGCGGGATCGGCTGCGATGCCGGCAACGGTTTCCCAAATCCATTCACATACGCATCCGTAGGCATAATGATTGAAACTGTTCATGCCGCGTGGTCCCATTCCTTTGTCTATCATATAGCTGTTCCATCGCTCCCAAATGGTGGTGGCTCCATTGTCCACAGAATATAGCCAGCTTGGGTTCTTACGTTGGAAGAGGAGTTCATAGGCAATGTCTTCCATGCCATTCTCCGTAAGGGTGGCCATAAGGATAGATGTGCCTAGAAATCCGGTCTGCAAGCAAAGATCGTGTTGTGCGAAGTTTTTGCGCAGGCGGTCTATCATCTTCGCTTTGGCTTCGCCTTCCAAAAGCTGGTTCTTCAGGGCGAACAAGGCAGGAGTTTGCATAGTGTTGAGAATGGCGGTTTTGAAGGTACCGTCCTCATTGAGGAAATTTTCTTTGATGTATGCCTTTGCCGAATCAGACATTTGCTGGTACTTGGCAGCATCGCGACCCGTGGCGGCAGCCATATCCCGCATCATGGAAGCATCTATCACCCAATAGGAAGCGCTCAAGTAGTTCCAGTAGCTGACGGCATCAGGAAGCGGACCTTGGGGAGAGAAAGCCAGTCCGCTACAACTTTCCAGCGGTTCGTAGCTCAACCAGTCGGCCCATTGGTAGTTACCGTTCTCCCCGCAGAGGGTCTCGTGGTTATACTTTGTATCGTTGATGTAGTTCATAAACAAATCCATAGCGTTCCAGTTCTCCTCAATGATTTGCGTGTCACCAAATTGTTTCCATACCGTCCAAGGCACAATGATTCCGGCATCGGCCCAACCCAAACGCATTTTCTCATCGCCGTATTGTGCCAAGGGAGCCACTCCGGGAAATCCACCCAAACTGTTCTGGGTGTCGCGCATGTCACGCATCCACTTGTGGAAGAACTTCATAGTGTTAGCAAAGAACGTACCGGTTTCGGCAAACACTTGTGTGTCTGCTGTCCAGCCCAGGCGCTCGTCGCGTTGCGGACAGTCGGTGGGTATAGACAGATAGTTGGATAGCTGCCCCCAATAAGTATTGGAGATGAGCTTGTTCACAAGGTCGTTGCCTGTAGTGATAGTGCCGGTTTCCAGTTCCTTTGCGATGGAAGTAACGGGAATGGACTTCAACGACTTGATGGCAACATTCCCAGTGGAAGTTATGGAGACATAGCGGTAACCGAAGAAGGTACAGTGAGGATAATAGGCCACATAGTTATCTCCGCTAGCAAAGGTATAATCCAGACGGATACCAGTGTGGGGAATGCGCAGATTTTCACGGTGGCAACTTCCTTCCGGACCATCCATTCCACGAATCTTGGCGCCGTTGCCGTCATTGAGCAATTCCGCGGGAAGGCAGGTCAGCACTGTTCCTTCGGCAGCTTTGAATACGAAAGAAGGTACGCTGGCACAATTTTGTCCGAAGTCCACCACTAATGTCTCTCCCGGACTTACGGTCATCTCCGTACCCGATGCGAACTCACGGGCGATAATCACCTTACCAAACTCATTCTCCTTTGCTCCTTCTACATTCTTCCAAACGTATGCTTTGACAGGAGCGAGGGCGAGATCTGTACGCAGATAGACTTCCGCCCCGTCCGAAGGCAGGATATCACCGGAGAATTCGGTGTTCTCTTCGGGTGTGGAGAGTTTGTCCACACATTCGTAACCCATCGGTTCGCGTGCATCGTACTCTTCTCCGTCAAAGATACCGGCATGTTTCACCGGACCGGCAATTCCAGCCTTCCAGTTTTTAAGATCAGTACCGTAACGCTTCTTGTTTCCGTCAGAGAAAGTCAGTTCCAGTACACCACGGAAGGCACATTTCTTACCTATCATGCCGTCATATCCTCCGGGGGTTATGATTTTGTCACCCCACCATCCCGGCGTCACCTGTACGGAGAGCATATTCTCGGCGTTTGGCTTGGTACGGATGATGTCTGTAATATCATAGGTGAAAGAACGTTTAGTCTTGGCATAGTGTGTGAAGCCCGGTTTCAGGAATTCCTCGCCTACGGGTTTCCCATTCACATATAACTCGTAAACTCCTAGTCCAGCGGTCATCCACTTGGCGGAGACAATTTTCTGTTCGTTTTTCACGGTGGACACGAACCAACTCGCGCCATCGGCTGCGCGACCGTTGTTATGTCCTTTCACTACAGGGGCATCTACTGCGGAAATCCATTTGGATTCGTTCCAGGCTGATGCTTCCAATGCGTCAGTACGTTTTCCAAATTCGGTTGCGTTTATCAGTCCGCTATTTGAGAAAAGCTCGAGAATCATTATTGAAATAAGATTCGCAAAACAATGGAGATTCATTTTCATACTTATATGTATATTTTAGTATTAAAAGATTAACTTGCGAAAGGCTTGACCATGCCTTCAAGGATTCTTTCATTAGATAGTCCTTCGCCGAAAGTATACTGCATTTACGGTTTTCATGGTCGTATACTTTTACATTATATAATATTCAGTTCTCCCTTTTTTCCTCACCAACCGGGTCCCGGATAGTTTTTCTCATCCATTCCTCCGACATAAATACCACGTGCCTTCCATAAATCCCACATCGGAGACAAACGATACTTAAAGTTTGTGTAATCTTTTGCCGATTGCTTGCTCCAAGCCGTCTCGGCATAAGCTGCAATACGGGGAAAGATATGGTCAAATGTTTTTTCCAATGTTGAATCCCATTCACTCCAGCAAGAAGCCTCAAAACCAATTATATTCTTTACTTTAGTAGCATCTACTCTTTCCGGAATACAACTTGTTAGATAGGCATTCTGTAGCCCTGCATTGAAATAAGCAAAATCCGTGTGCGACTGCACGACTTTAAAGCCTAATCTTAACGAATGATTCAAGACATCTACCGAACCTGCCCAATATTGAGAGATAGCTCCAGGCATATCTACCGCCATCTTAGAGGCAACTCCTACGGGGCCTGCCATGTCACTCCAACCCATCATTTTTCGTCCTTTTTCATTCAGATATTTATTTATCTGATTGAAATACCAAATCTGTAATTCAAAATTTTCCGTAATGCCCAGACTATTTTTCAGGCTCCTAATAGACTGCGAGTTAGCCCAATGATTTCCGTGTGCTTCGTCACCACCAATATGAATATATTCACCCGGGAACAAAGCCATCACCTCATCCAGTACATCATGCATAAATTGTATAGCGAAATCATCCGAGACATCAATTATTTCACTAAACACCCCCATTCTGCATTCCACCTCTATCTGTTTTTTAGTGGTTCCCAACTGAGGATAGGAAGCAATTGCTGCAGAGCTATGCGTCAGAATCTCTATTTCCGGAACAATCGTTATATTCAATTTCTTGGCATAAGCCACGATCTCCTTGATATCCTCTTGAGTATAGTGACCAGACTGAGGAATATTATCAAATTGATCATTTTCCCATTCCCAACCCAAACCGGAGCATTTACGTTTAGAACCGACTTCAATCAATTTAGGATATTTCTTTATTTCAATACGCCAGCCCTGATCATCCGTCAGATGCCAATGAAAGGTGTTCATCTTCAAGCGTGCCATTTCATAAAGAAGCGTCTTCACAGCTTCTTTCCCTTTGAAATAACGAGCTTCGTCAAGCATCACCGAACGCCATGAAAAAACAGGATAGTCTGAGATACTAACTTCACGTACCACAAATAAATTGCCCTGCAACGTAATCAATTGCCGAACAGTTTGTGATCCGTAAAAGATCCCCAAATTATCTTTAGCCGTTAACACGATTTTGTTATTGGCAACTTCTATCCGATATCCGCCTTCGGCCTTCACCGTCAACGCCGGATCTATTACTAACTGAATGGTAGCATCTGTCTTATCCTTACTGACCACCGGTTCCATACCGTGATCTTCTTTTAAATAACCTGCCAACAAAGTGGCTTCATCTTCTATTGCCGCTGTGCAACTGATTGTAACATCTTTATCTACTGCAAATGCTCCACGTCCATAACTTATAAATTGTGGCAATGGAATGACTCTAATATCTTCTAGGGAAACTCCATCGCCTCCACTACTTTCACCTGTACCGTTATCACTATCTGAACATCCTGCAAAAGGTAAAAGCAGGAATGAAAAGCAAAGAAATATACTCATTTTCTTCATGGTTTTAAATTTTTAAATTTATCTATTTTTTTTGCTAATATGGTATATGTTCCGGCAGATAAAGCACAGCCCTGTTCTGAGAGAACCTTACCATTCACACGAACCTCTCCATTTACCGAATTTGGCAGTTGCAGAATAGCTTGTGTATTCTTAGGAACCGTTATTTCCATTTTAAAATCTTTATCCGACGATTCAAAAGAAGAACGTATCTCACCGGCTATAGTAGGTATGGTGATAGCCGCCTGATGCAAATAGGTATCATCCGGTGCTATACGAAATGTTTTATAAGCTGCATCCAAGGGCTCTATACCACAGACATAACGGGCAATGACAATCAGAGGACCACCACTCCAGGCATGATTTACAGTTCCGCCACCGAAACCATTGGGACCGATATCCCAGCCTTCAAACAAGGTGGTATAGAAAGGATGGTTCACCATAGGAGCAAAACGTTTTTGCATACGTTCCATAGCATACTTGCCCTCACCCATTACAAAGAGTGCTTCCATAACATATTTCTCCATGTACGGACTAGCATAGAATTGCTTCTTAAACAAGTCAATGATATACGGATATTTATCTTGTTCAGCAATACCGGAAACAACAGCCAGGGCCTGTACGCGATCGTCCGTACAATCATTATACTCTGGATGCCTGTACGCATATCCGTTCCAGCAACGATTATACCCCTCTTTCACCTTGTTCATCTGCCGACTGTAATTATTAGCATCAGTTGTTTCTCCCAAAAGTTGTGCCATTTGCCGAGCACCTTTTAAGGCCAAGTAATGCCAACCGGCAAAGATAAGCCGGATATCCCGTTGTTCTCCCCAATCCCCCCAAGTCCAACTGCCTCCACGGAAATTTGTTAACCCCGTGCTATCCAATGTCCATAACTCCAAATAGCGTTTCACTCCCGGATAAACCTGCGCTATCGTTTCGCGATCACCGGTATTCATATAATAATTCCAAAAGCCATAATATCCGATACTGGCTAACATCTGTCCCGGCAATTCACTATCATAATTACCCGCCGGAATCGGTGAAGAAAGTGCTCCATCAGAATGTTGCCAAGCAATCAACTCCTTGATGCCCTTACTCATCAAAGCATAAACGGAAGATGAACAAGTGTAAAAGCACTCTCCCATTAAAATCACTTCGTCACCCCACCATTGCGCACGTTCACGTTCCGGACAATCAAAATACGTATCGCGCATGTTAACATAAAGGGTTCGCAAGGCCTTCTTCCAAAAACGATTCACAAAATCATTATCACAGCTAAAACTTCCGGTCATTTCTGTATTATAGCCCGTTTCACGATATTTCAATCCATTAACTTCGATACCTTTAGGCAGAATAAAATAAACCTCATGTCCATTCAGCCAGCCTAGTGATTCATAAGATTGCCGACCTCGACGAGTAATATACTCAGCTCTCAGATTAATATCTCCCGCTGCATATGTATTATCCGTATAAATGCCGATGCAGTTTCCCCCTACAGGGTCCGTTATTTCCAATATTGGAGTCATCTGTAAATTATAGGGTAACAAGGCAATCAGTGTATCCTGTTGTTCTCCTTTCAATCTGCGCATAGACTCAAAAAGAACGTATACCGAAGTCTTTCCATTGCGGAATAGGACGTTTTATAAGTTTATTGTAAGGAGCTTCTCCCCATGTTCCTAACACCAGTGCGTTACTAAATCCCAGCGTTTCCGGACATTCAGTTGTCTGCCACCCCGTCATATCCTTACGAGCATCAAAACGAATGTTCGATTCCGGTAAACGAAAATTAGGATAAGGTGCATCCGCACTCCCATAAGCAGGATGAATCCGGCAAAGCCACGTTTCATCACTACCCAAAACAAATTTCCTACTTTCTAAATTAAATAGCAATCCAGCTTGTCCGCTACTCTTGTGCGAAAAGCCCTCTTTACCGAAATACCAGACCAATATAGCTATCTGATTTTTCCCTTTTTGCAAGAAAGGGGCTAAGTCCACCTCATCGTAATAGGTGTCCTTCGGAGTCGGTCCACGCTTCACTCCTCCTTCAAAAACAGCAAGCTGTCCGTTAATCCAAAGCCAATACTTACTATCCACGGCAATCTGTGCAACCGCCTTCTCCGGACGTTTTGGCAAGATAATGTCTTTCCGGAAAGTCATCCACGTATTGGGATGATTGGCATCGGAAGGGGCGATCCATTTTCCTTCAGTTGCTTGTATTCCCAAAAGTGAACTCAAGGAAAAAGCAAAAATCAGAACTATAAAAAATCGGTTCATCATATAAAAGTTTATTTGTTTTATTGAATCCCCCTCCTTCGTCCTTCTGTTAAAAAGGGGAAAAGTTCAAAGGAGAGGCATTCAAATATACTCAATCAGATTCTACTTACCAACCCGGATTTTGCTTTAGTCGACCGTTGCTCATATTTATCTGTTTGGTAGGCAATGGGGCTAGATAATCACGTCCCGGACGGAACTTACGGTTATCTTCGGTTATTACAAATCCGTCACTATCCAAAGATGGACTCAATTCTTCATTCTCGTCTGCATAATTAGAGAACTTTACGCCTTTCAACGGTAGCGGCATCTCTACTTCAGCTGTTTTCCAACGACGAAGGTCATCATACCGGTTGGCTTCAAAACAGAGTTCAATCGTACGTTCCCGACGGATCTCCTCACGCATATCCAAGCCATACTTTGTAACAAACTCATTAGTTAAATCCGGCATTCCTACACGTTTACGGATACGGTTAATAGAGTTGTTCAAATCATTATCACTAATCTCGCCTTCCAGCTCATAGGTAGCTTCTGCATAAATCAACAGGACTTCTGCAAAACGGATAATGTGGGCATTGTAATAAGCCCCTACATGATAAATATCAGGTAGTTCACTGATATACTTCCACACACGATATCCGGTATTTGTAGAGCAAATACCCATAAAACTAACCGGACATTCAGTAGCCACACCATGTTGACTAACATAAATATATTTACGGCCAGGCACCTGCAAGACACAAGTCATACGCGGATCACGGTCTTCATATTCCGATTGCACACTTTCATAACCCTGGAAACACGTTTCTACATTATCAATAGGAACACCATTCTTATCCAAAAACATATCGGCAAACTTCTTGGTTGCCAAAAGATAACCAGCGCTAACCTTATCAGCCATATCATGGAAAGTTCCTTTCATGTTCTTAGCATACTGATAATCAAGAATAGACTCGCACGAATTATCACCATCTTCCAAAAACAATTTACGGTATGAATCCGCACCTAATGACGCTTCGTAGTATAAATCATATTCCGGTTTGTCGAAAATAAGTTGCCGGGCACATTCTTTGGCAATCCCCAATAATGCCAGTCCATCACTACGATGTTTATGATTTATAGCCCAGGTTCCGGCATACAGTGCTACTCTTGCCCTGAAAGCCACGGCTGCCCCACTGGTTATACGTCCGGTTTCGGCTACTGCCATTTCAGACTTCTTTGGTAATAATAGTGAAGCATCATACAAATCCTGCAAGATGGCATCTTCTACCTCTTTACGGGGCGTACGTTCCATAAACAGTTCAGGAGAATCAATATCCAAAGAATGTGTAACTAAAGGGACATCTCCAAAACGATTGAGCAACTTAAAATACTGGTATGCCCGGAAGAACAACGCTTCTCCTTTGTATCGAAGAATCTTTGGATCAGTAGTATGCAAGGCATCGACATGCTCCAATAAAATATGAATCTTGCGTAGATATGCATAACAATCATCCCATACTCCATCACTCTCCGATGGCAACCAACGACCATTACTCACACTGTTAAATCCAAAATAAGAAGTTGACAAATCCGCTTTCTGATCATATTGGGCTAAATTATCATCCCCATTAAATTTCATTAAAGAAGGATATAAGCCATTCGCATAAATTTTAAAATCATTTTCCGTCAGCCAATAGTCACCATCCGACATTTTATCTGCGGGCATCAGATCCATTCCTTGGCAGGAAGACAATAGTATAGCCACTATAAAACTATAAAATATATTCTTTTTCATAATCAATTAAAAATTAAGATTTACACCAAACGAGAAATAACGCATAAACGGATACCCAGAATAATTCCCATTATCTTCAGGATCATATTTGAAAGGAATATTATCAATTTCAAACAAGTCATTTCCGCTAAAATAAACTCTCAAACGATCTACCTTTATTTTCTGAGTCAAAAAGCGAGGAATGGTATAACCAAACTGTAAATTCTTTAAACGTACATAAGCCGCATTCACCAACAGGTTATCCGATGTACGATAGTTCCATAAGTTACGGTCATCGTCATGAGTCAATATCGGATATTTAGCATTCGGACGGTCAGCAGACCAAGTATTATGATAGAATTCGGACAATGGATAATGCCAGTCAGGATAGAAAGGTATCAAAGGTTCTCCGTCTTGTACAACTTTACGTTTGGCCACTCCTTGAAAAAAAATGCTTAGATCAAACCCCTTCCATTCCATATCGATATTCAAACCGAAATTATAACGGGGATTACTGGTACCTAAGTACACAAGATCACCCTGATATCCACGTTTAGGATCACCCGTCGCAGTAATCGCTCCATCACCGTCGAGATCCAGATACATCATATCACCCACACGCAGATTATCCGGAACTCCCTTCATTTTTTTATACTCGCGCAAAGTAGCTTCGTCTCGAATAATTCCTCCTGATTGATATCCAAAATATGCATTGGTAGAATAACCCTGAATATTTGATATTAAGCCCGAGCGCAGTCCGGAAAATCCACCCAAATTAGTAACCTTATTGCGAGAATCAGAAATATTACCACGGACACTATAGGAAAAATCATTCACCTTATCTCTCCATGCCAAAGAAACTTCCCAACCTTTCACTTCAAGAGAACCGTTATTGGATGCCGGAGCAGTCGCACCCAACAGACTCGGATAATCTACAGCAATCAACATATTTTTATTTTTCTTATAGAACCAGTCTACGCTGGCGCTCAAACGATTATTAAGTATTGCTATGTCCAGTCCGATATTTGTTACTTCCAGTTTCTCCCAAGTACGTGCCAAAGAGACCATGTTGGAAGATGCCTGCTGACTCTTCTCCTCTTTATTGAATGGATAAGGCCAATCCGAACTGATGTTAATAATCGGAATATAGTCATAACGTCCGATCCCCCCTGACAATTACCCATTTGCCCCCAGGAACCTCTTATTTTCAACTGGTCAAAAATGTTCAAATCTTTAATAAAATCTTCTTCAGACAGACGCCAGGCAGCAGAATATCCTGTAAATAATCCCCAACGATGTCCTGGAGCAAAACGAGAAGTTCCATCATACCGGCCATTAATCTCAACAATATAACGGTCATTGTATACATAACTCAAACGACCGTACACAGAGCGCAACGTTTCCGCCCAAGTGGCAGCACCTGTTTCCTGATCCTTCGAACTACCTAATGCCAGATTAAAATTATCACTTGTAAAATTCTTACGCGTAGCCGAGAAAGTATCATAAGAGAATTCTTCATGTTGTGCACCCGCCATGACCTTCAAATCATGTTTCTCAGCGAATAGTTTATGATATTCCGCATAAACATTATAGTTACGGTACCATTGTTTAGAGAAAGCTCTTGAAGCCCAATTTTCAGTCGTATTATATCTATTCAGCGAATCATCCCAATTCCATTGAGCATATTTTCCTCCATTAGTGGTATCATCATTTACCTGTCTTCTCAGGATAGCCTGTCCAGAAATTTTCAGTTCAGGTAAAATATTCCAGTCCAATGCAAAATTGAAAGTAGTAATAGCGTTGGCATAAAGGGTATTTCCTCCTTCTTCCAGTTCTTGTGCTGGATTACCATATCCTTGCCAAGAATAAAATTTACCAGACGGAGTATAAAGCGGTGCCCAAGGTGGTTGTCTATACCCCCATGCCAAAGCAGTGCCGATAGCTGAAGAAAAATCATGATCATGTGCCGTATATGAAATATTGGAATGGAACAAAAGGTTTTCTAGAACCTTCACTTCATTTTTCACACGCAGTGAATAACGTTTACTATCATCGTGACCAAATTTTAAAGGAGAATCTTCCGACTGATAGAAGCCAGATACATAAAAGTTATATCTGTCTGTTCCCCCGGATACATTCAAAGAGTAATTTTGCAGCCCTGAGCTTTTTCCCAAAAGAGATTTCGTCCAGTCATGATACTGATAATGCTTAGCAAAACCAAGATACCCACCCATCACTACCTTATCACTATTTTCACGAATCAAGTCCAGCTCATCTTCAGAGTATACAGGATTATCCGAACCGTCGGAACAAGCTTCTCTGTCCATTTCGGCAAACTGAAGCAAGTTTACTTTCTCTTTTACCCTTCCAGGTGTTTTAAAAGCATAGTAAGCATTAAAATCAACTTTCACCTTACCTTTTGCAGCAGATTTCGTAGTGACCAATACAACCCCATTAGCAGCACGATTACCATAGATAGAGGCTTGAGCATCTTTCAATACGGAGACACTCTCAATATCATTAGGATTCAAAAAATTTATATTTCCCTCTGCACCATCAATAAGTACCAAAGGCGAACCGCCATTTACAGAAGAGACATCACGAACACTAAAAGTAGCTTCGTCACCGGGACGGCTTCCCTGACCGTTACTTCTATTAACGACTAATCCGGGGATTAATCCCTGAAGCGCATTAATCGGTGTAGCTGAAGGTTTAGACTGAAATGCTTTCTGGTCGGCAGTAGCTACTGCTCCGGCAAGGTTTGCCCGCTTCGTCGTACCATAACCGACAACCACCACGTCATCCAGCATTTTACTATCTTCTTCCAGTACTACATTGATAATTCCTCTGTTGCCAACCTTTTTCTGTACACTTTTATATCCGATAAAGGATATCTCAATTATATCTTTCGGAGTAGCACTCACAGTATAAATACCATAGACATTGGTAATAGTACCTTTTGTAGTTCCTTTAACGGTCACATTAGCTCCAATAATCATTTCTCCATTTGTATCGCAGACTGTTCCCGTAATGCTTTTGGTCTGTGCCCATATCCCTACCTGTGATGATAGTAAGCAAGTAATTAGCAATATTCGAATAATATTAAATTTCATAATATGAATAAGGTTTTGTTGAACTCTCGCAACATTGATAGGTCATATACATCATCGATGAATGTTACGGAATCCTGTTATTTAATAGAGGTTAGAACTATTTTTGAATGGCATAAGCCCTCATTAAGAAATTATCAAAGACAATATGGCAGTTTCCATACATCTTATCATTTAAAGTTGTATCAAAAAACCACGCTCCTGGATACTTGTCTTTATCTTCTTTAAGCAACCATATTTCCGGATCATGATTATCATCACCTGTAGCTACAATCCATTCAGCGCCACCTTTACCAAAAGATACATCAACACCACTTCGAGATAAATTATAATCAATCGTCCAAACTGCAGGAGCATTCTCAGAGTCAAACTGCGACATTGGCGGATAATCCTCCCAAGCAAAAACAAAATACATTTCTTCAAATTGCGAAGCCTTTTTATCCAAAGCTTTTATATCGTAAGTACCCATAAGCAAATCAAAAGTTATTTCGTAATGTCCCACATTCTCCAATATAATCGGATTCGGATTATCTGACTTTATGATATACTGTCCATCATTACTAATTCCATACTTTACTTGAGTCTCTGGATCCTTACTACTTACAAAGATAATTCTTGTATTAGTCACCGGAGCAAAATAAGAAGCTGTAAACTTATAGCTTTCCACACTCTTCTTTTCCGCCAGCATCGGAAGTCCAAACACAACTTTACTTAAATCAATTGAAGTATCCAACGTAAATATCTTAGTGTGTTTCTGATTATGCTCTGCAAAAGTCGATTTGACAGAAACCATTGGATCATATTTAGCTGTATTTCCGTCTTCATCCGTCAGCGTAAATACAACCTGTTTTTTGTCCAAATCACCGCTTGTACTTATCGGATAATCTTTAGTAAATTCAACATGGCGTCCTTCGTCCGTTGCTATAGCGGTTAAATCAATTGTTTCATCAATACCCAATGCCGTGCCTTTCACTGTGAGAGTCTTTAATTTCGTCCTATTACTTTCCATGATAAGGCTAACAGGTAATACCAAATTATCTGCAACACTGAATGTTACATCATTATTATCGACGTGAGCGACACCACCATTCAATACAATATTAAAAACCCATTTCCTGTCTGATTTCAAGACGAGGAGCTTCAGGTGTAACCAATACATTCAGTATTTCAGTTTTCGATTTACCCGAATGATCATAAACAACAACCTTTACTTCACCCACAGAACCTCTTTCTACATTTCCAGGAATAATCACAGCTTGTATCAAGTCATATTCTGTAATATAATTCTGATCGCTAAAAGGAATTCTTTCACTAAATTCAAACTCTGCACATTCAATCTGAATATAGTTAATACCAGCATCATCCGTCACTTTAGCCTTAATATTCACGGTTTCACCAGGCAACCCTTCAAGTTCCTCGCCAAGAAACTCAATCATGGGAGGCTGAGTATCATTAGCATTTTCATTGTCATCTCCGCACGAAATGGCGAAGAGAACAAGCAACGTTACAAACAACGTAACTAAATAATGTTTTTTTTCATATTCAATAGCTTAAAATTAATAGATATAAAAGTTAACGCTATAAATAATACCGGTATATTAAAAATGCGAGTACTTCATTTAAGTAGATTTTTTTAATTGCTTTTCACGTGCCCATAATCTTAAATTTTAGCAAGGTTAATATTGATATAAATAATTAATAATGCAAAATTACGCAATCATATACGCATTGTGTTTATGAAAATGATATATTAATTTATGATTCTGACCGTACATGTATTTTTTATTCACTCATATTTTTTTGATATTACATCGGGGGCTTCTTCAAATTTGGTGGTATTCCTCTTATTATGAATGCAGAATCTTAGCTCTTAGTAGTTTTATTCCGGCTTTGTTGAACATTTGTCTTTTGACCGCTTTAATTTTATTCACTGGTCTCCCAGTAATCCGTTACTGAAGGGGACATCAATGACTGCCTGTACTGTCTCCCTGTCTTTTTTCAATACCATATGCAAAGTTCGTCAGTGCCATGTTACGTGTTGCATTCGCTTTTTCAATCTATTTTCTAATATCCTTATCATAAGTATTCCCATTGATCATATCTCTGAAATTCGTACATACGTTTAAAAATTCTTTAATCTATGGTGAGGACTTATACAGTTCCGCTAGTTTAGAATTATCCGATTTTCCCTTTAGAATGTATTGGCATATCTGATTCTGTGAAACTCTCTGTATTTTACTTCTGTTTTCAATTCTCTCATTATGCTCCTTGACTTCCTTCCTCTTTTGGTGATACATTCTTCGCAAGCCAGATGCTATCCTTCCAATAAGTGCCCCACTGATTTTACTCCCCATTTTTTGCCAATATTTTCCGGTTAATACAACCCGCACTAATGATTGTAACCAGTTCGGATACATATTTAAGAGCAGTCTTCTGTTTCCCATTCAAGTATGCTCCTATTCTTCTGTTGTGAATGTTCTTATAAATGTAGTAGCTTTTCTTGCCCAAATGTGTGGCTGTATGCTCAATGATCATCCCCTGCATTTTTAAATTCAGACTTTCCCTGTATATCCTCAATTTTTCTCTGTGTCGGGCATCTCCCATGGTAAATATGTTCTGGAGAATTAACGAAGAAGCCGTATCTCTGTCAGGATATTCATATTTGAGCTTTTACTTGGTCTGACGAATTATTTTCTCTATTTCCGGTATCATCGTATCCGTCATATTCTTGATTAGATGAAATCGGTCGCAGATTTGTGTAACACCGGGGATTATTCTGTTTATAGACTCTGTGAAACATCTTCCACGGTCTCTCATCATATATTGTATTTGAGGATTCCAGATGAGCCAGTTATCAAGTGCTTCTCCGCTTCTATCCTCTAACAAAGCAATAGGTGTCATCTGGCCTACGACCACCCCATATAATCCTTACCTTTTTTATAGGCAAAATCATCAATACCCACATCAATACTTTTTATTATGCATTAGAAGATTATGTTGCCCGTACTGTTGTAGGATGCGTAAGCAGGAAGAGCTACTGACCGTTATATGAAACAATTGCAAAAGAAAAGAAACCTTTCGGAAGGTAAGTTTCAAGCTTATCGATCTGATGCGTTCCTCAACAAGATAGCTCCGTCTACCATACCGACGAACCAGAAAAGACAATGGTTCGCAGAATATTTTTTGCAGACAAGAAACATTGTCACAATAATATTTACCAACCCTTATGACTAACTCCAAAGTATGATCGTAAACTTCAAAATCCTGAATATGTTGGGAGTAGCAACTGTGCAATTAGTGACTGAAATGTCCGCAATAAGGACAGGAAGCCCCCTTGCCGGCCGTATATAGAAAGACCGTCAATGAACCAACATCTTCAGAGATACCAGCTTGTTGTAGATTATCGTAGCCAAGACTGAATCTGAAATTATGGAATAATCCCCTATTTTCGGGGATTTTCTTTTTATATACCGGGAAAATTACAGTTTCTCACTGGGGAACAATTCCTTGACCGTGAGGAAAAAGAGGTGAGGCTAAGAAATAAAAAAAGATTATCACCAAATTTGAAGAAGAACCTTTATTTGATTTTTATACTATAATGATACATATAATAAAGTATTCTAACTAATTCTTAAGTATATTTCTTATCCAAAACTCCGGTCTGAAACATTCAAGTTCGTCCGCTTCTGTGATGAAGAAGATGAACATGATTCACTTTCCCGATAGACACCAAACACTTATCCACACTCAATGTTGCCAATCTTTATAAAAGGTGATTAGTCGAACTGTGCTTCAAATGGCTGAAGCAACACCTCAAGATAAAGATTTTTCAGGGAACCGATGAGAACGCTGTCCGAATACAGATTAGCGTGACTATCATCACTTACTGTCTCGTAGCCATTATCCAATATGATATGTAACTAGAACGTTCGACATACGAAGTCTTGCAAATTCTGCATATCTCATTAATAAGTAAAACTACTTTGTAAAACATATTAAATAAGCCTGACTTCAAAAATGTTAAAGTTCTATCTGATCCCCTTATTTCAGTTATTTTTGGAATATCCCTAATCAATATTTAGGTCTTGCATATTTTTTGAACTCACTTGCCGTAACCCCCTCTTTTGTCTTAAAAAACAAAGAAAAATGGCTAACACTATCGAATCCTAATTGATAAGCAATCTCCGATATGGAATCATCCGTATTTGTAAGAAGCTCCTTGGCCTTACTCAATTTAAGTTGCAATTGATATTGAGCAGGTGAAATTCCGATGTTCTCTTTGAAAGCTTTCCTAAACCATGAATAACTAACTCCTAAATCTGTTGCTATTGCTTCCGCTGTCTTATTCGTATGTAAGTTTTTCCGCATCATAATTCTTGCCAGATTTATTTTATCCAAAACAGAAGTATTAATCCGGCATTGACTTTTATAATACACTTCTCCTAACATATGGCATATAATACTCGCAATAAAAACTGCATATCCGGTACGTTCTTCCTCAACAACTTCAAGAATATTTGTATAGAGCTCAAGAATAGATTGACTAATACCGATATTCAACAAGGGAGTTGAAGGGGAAAAATAACCATTACGTATCCATTCATCTGCTCCATCCCCTTTAAACCCCACCCAATATTCAGTCCAACCTGTATTTGCATCCGGTCGGTAGGTATGTCGCTCGCCTGGAAACAACATAATTATCGTACCTGCAGATACTTTGGTAGTTGCACAAGAATCAGAAGTGAAATACCCACTCCCTGCTACAATATAGACAAATTGATATTCATGAAGTATCCTACCATATCTCTTAAAGTTATAATTGTCTGGATGTATAGACAATGGATAATGACAACGTGGGGCCACAATCTGATATCCCACTGTAGTACATAAAATCCCCCATTTAGCAGTATTTGAATAATTAGCAGTCAGGTAGTGTAAAAGGTATTTTTCAGAGTTTTTCATATTGTATCAAATTTATAAAAAGATATATCAAAAAATAACACATATAACCATAGTGTATTTCTAACTTTGTATCGCAAAATTACATTATACAACAACAACTTAAAAGAAATAAGTATTAAAAATATTGCAAAAGTATATTTTACAATCCAGCAATCATTCCATAATACTTCAAAAGTGATTAAGCTTTTTATTTAAAATATGAAATTGATAAAAGTATTCTTTCTAATAGTGTTTATACTATGTTGCGAATTAACATCAGCCCAGCAACGTTTTAAAATAGAAAATGGTTCTTTCCTCATTGTTGGAAAAAGGACACAACTGATTTGTGGTGAAATGCATTATTCGTGTATTCCTCACGAATATTGGAGAGACCGTTTGAAAAGAACAAAAGCAATGGGATTAAATACCATATCTACTTACGTTTTGGGGAATTTTCATAAAAGACAACTAGGTATTTTTGACTTCAAAGGTCAAGCTGATTTATCTCATTTTATAAAATTGACACAAGAAGAAAGTCTTTATGTATTATTACGTCCAGGCCCCTATGTATTTGCGGAATGGGACTTTGGAGGATATCCTTATAGGCTCTTAAATGAAGAAGGTATGGTTTTCCGAAGTAGAAATGAACACTTTTTAAAAGCATGTGAAAGGTATATTATGCGATTGGGAGAAGAACTATCTTCACAAACTATTAACCGAAGGGACAACATCCTCATGGTACAATTGGAGAATGAATATGGTTCTTATGGCGATGATAAGATATATCTGAGTGCTTTAAAAAATATGATTCAAAAAGCAGGATTCGACATTCCACTTCTCACATGTGACAGAGGAGGGCAAATAGAAGCCGGTCATCTTGAGGGAGTATTTCCTGCTATCAATGGAGTCTTAGGAGATGATATTTTAAGATTGTAGATCGATACCAAAAAGGTGGTCCCTATTTTATTGCAGAATTGTATACGCTGATAATGAACAAACAGATAAAAATATTGGCATAGCTGAAAATCTAATAGATAGCGACATTTCTTCTTTTTGGCATACGAGTCCAAATAAACCGGGACATCATCCACACTGTATAATCATTGACATGAATGAAATATATAAAGTAAAATCTATCCGCCTACCTTCACGTGAAGGCGCATTTTTAACGGGAATAGTTCGTGACTTCCGCATTTACGCACGTCCTCAATTTTTCTTATTTAAATTTATTTAGCCATGAAAAAAGTATTATTTATATGCGTTACAATGTTATTAATATGTATCTCAGGAAAGGCTACCGAGAGGAACCTTCTTCTTATTCCATATCCACAACAAGTATCAATAAAACAAGGTAACTATAATCTAACAGACAACGTAAAAATAGGAGCAGATCCGCTTTTTACACAAGAACTGAAGAAACTGCAAGAGGTACTCACAGAAGACTTCGGATTAAAATCCCAAATAGTAAAACCTTCCAAAGCTGATATTTCTCTTTGCTACGATGCTTCCTTCATGCAGGAAGAAAAAGAAGCCTATCAGTTGGAAGTAACTGACATGAAAATAACTATCCGCGCCCAAATGGCAACGGGCATATTTTACGGCATTCAGTCGTTGCGCCAACTTATCAAATCGGAAGCAGGAAAATGGATAATCCCAAAATTGACCATAACTGACTATCCTGCACTTTCGTGGCGTTCATTTATGTTGGACGAAGGACGTTATTTTAAAGGAGAAAAGGTAGTAAAGCAAATTCTGGATGAAATGGCTTTGCTAAAGATGAATGTGTTTCAATGGCACCTGACCGATGATCAAGGTTGGCGCATTGAAATAAAAAAATACCCTCGTCTCACGGAAATCGGAGCATTTCGCGACTCTACCCAAATGGAATGGTACGAAAGTCACCATTACGACGGCAAGCCACATGGCGGATTCTATACCCAGACACAAATCCGTAATATTATAAAATATGCTTCCGAACGACATATAACTATTATTCCTGAAATTGAAATGCCCGGTCACAGTGCTGCTGCTATTGCAGCTTATCCTTGGTTAAGTGCAACAGGAAAAGAAATAAAAGTACCCTGCAATTTCGGAGTTCAATACGACGTGTTCAATGTTACAGATCCGAAAGTTTTGAATTTTCTTAATGATGTCATAGATGAAGTGACCGCGTTATTTTCCTCGGGAATATTACATATTGGTGGAGATGAAGTTCGGTATGACCAATGGAATGCATCATCTTCTGTCCAAAAATTTATTCAAGAAAAAGGATTTTCTTCCGCTTCCGACATACAAGTATGGTTCACAAACCAAATGTCGAAAGTAATTGCTCAAAAGGGGTGGCGTATGATGGGGTGGAATGACATTACAGGCGAAAAACTACACCACTTTCAAAGCGGAGATAAAGAAGGAACCGAACGTTTAGCACCAGGTACTATCGTACAATTTTGGAAAGGAGATTCCGACATGCTGCAACGTGCTGCCGAACAAGGGCAGCATATAGTCAACTCTTACAACAATTTTACCTACTTAAATTATAGTTATGAATATGATTCTTTACAAGCGACATACGAATTCAAACCTATTTCATTGCAACGTGCCTATGAATTCAAGCCTGTACCGGAAAACTTCCCAGTACATTTAGTTCCTCAAATTCTCGGAGCCAGTTGTCAGATGTGGGGAGAATGGATCCCCACTGTAGAAAGTATGAACTATCATATTTACCCTCGCATAGGTGCATATGCAGAAGTTTTTTGGACGCTCCCAATACAAAAAGATTACGTCCGTTTCCGAAAATCATTAGAGTATTTCCTGACACGTTGGAAAAAACAAGGAATTATTTATGGTCCCACAAGAAACAACCAAATTCATTCCACACAACAGACCAACATCGAATTTGGAATCCCTGATGAATATAATGATCCCTACCGATATATCACCGGAACTTCAGACAAAGCTTTGTCTATTGGAAATTAATGCCACCTATAGACATAGAATTGAACTGAATCAATTGAATAATCAGGCAAGCGTTTCTTTTTTTTCTCATCTCTGAACGAAAAGTAGTTCGAAATACCATTTAGGAGCAAAAGCGTTATTAAGTAATAAAAAATTTAATTCCAATAAAAATAAAGGATAACTATTAACCACTCAAAAAATGGTTCCTACATGCTATCTGTAAGCAATAGAAATGGAGTACAACATGATTACCGACCAACTGTAGAAAAAACACCTAAACGAGGGAGATTGACATCAAATAGGAATAAGTTTTGATACTACTCGGCAAGAACTTCGCCTATATTATGACAGTCACAATGTAGCCATATATTATACCGAAAGTATAAATAATGCGAATCTATATTTGATTCATTAGTTAAAAATTAGGGTAATCAATGTGATGGCTATTTTTCCCATCGTGTGTACTAGAAGCCCAGATGTAAATCTGACCTTCATCGCTCTTTTGAATATTTGTTTTTTCATTCAACCAGTTGAACAATGATTCAATGAGTTGTCTGACTTTAGAAACTGCCGTTGAAAACAAGTCTCTTGCCACTTTCTCCCTTTTGGTTATTTCAGGTGATTCTCCTTTGATAGCTTTTACAGGAGTAAATAACGAGAGTTTTTTGCATTCTTGCGTCTCTTTATAGAATAGTATATCTGAATATATTTTATCGGCATATATTTCTCTATTGTTCTGATTTCCCACACCTTACTCTTTTGAATACAATACAGTTGAGTCATTTTCATCCGCAGCGGAAAGTATAAGCAGTTCAAGAAAAAAAGGTATAATTCCTTTTTTCTACGGAAAGCCACTACATGGAGTTTTAGTCCGAAGTAATATACGTTTTTTGTCGAATAATATCCTCTGGAAGTAATCTCAGTGGACATCTTTCCTGCTTTGTTCTTTCCCGAGCAAGTAATGATAGGCATTGGGTCGACTAATGATTTCATACTGCCACAATCTTGAGGTTTGAATGAATTAACAGCCAGACAAGTTCCCTTAGGAAATTGGAAAGATGCAAAATGGAGTAATTCTTTATATTTCAGAAAAGTAACTTCTTTTTAGTCACAGTTAAGTTTACCTTACAGTTGAGTACTCCTTGCTCTACCGGATAACCATTGGCAGCAATCCATCTAAGAAAAGATTTTAATATTCTGAATTGTTTTACAGTGGTGCGGTTACGATATCCATTTTTTACATAGCATTTTTTTAATTCTGTCATTTTATTCTTATCAAGTGTCGCTAGAGATATGTTGGGATCACAGCTGTTTAAATGATTCCATGCTTGAACATATTTATGATGTACAGATTCACTCCAGCTTCTTTCTGTGGAGCAAACTTCTAAAAAGTCATTGAAAATTTCACGAAAAGACTTTTCCCGCTCTATTGGATTATCTGGTACTACCTCTTCTTTTATTCGTCCCAGCTTCTCATTAACCAGTTCCTTCAATTCCCTTTTGGTTGGCAACTGAGAATTTAAGCTGTATTCTGTAAAAGACTCCTCGATGCACTCTAGAAATTGAGAAATACGATTGTTAATATCTCTAGCTACCACCGTCTTTCCACCAACTTTATGAGTAGTATTATACCTAGCTCTTTGGTTCTCTTTATCCCATTTGTCTGGATCGGCATTACAACCAACAGAAAAACCAACTTCGTCCTTCCGATTATTCCATCTAACACGAATAACTACTTGTCCCTTATTATTAAGGAATGCTCTACAACTGTGATTAATTTCTATCATACGTCTTACTGTTTTGAGGTTTATTTTCAGCGAAGATAGAAATAAAAATCGTGGGGAATACAGGGTAATTCTTATTCAAAAGAGTTTTTTGAGCATACAAGTTCGTATCATCTTTGAAAACATTATCTGCACGGTCAGTTACTTCACTGCTCCATTCTTCAAACTGATTTTTAGCCGGACGGCCATTCGGTTCGATATTCTCTTCGGCAATCGAATCGTGTCTGTTAATCATATCATCCATATCTTTTCTATTTTAATAGGTTATAGAAACAAGACAATAAAACAGGCAAAAAGTTCTTAGTTTTAATCATTTTTATTCTCCCTAACAAACATATATGTATCGGCCCAAATCAGCCATAACACAGCATCTTGATATTCAACATCTTATTTACATCTATTTTGGGTTTAAAACCAAGCCCCTGTTCCTTTAAAAGAAACGACCTGTTTCTCACCGAGGAACGACTTCTTCCTTTTAAAGAAACAATACCTTTATTAAATCCTGGCACAAAACCAGCCATATTAATGAGAATACTCGTATCTTTATTGTCGAATTAATCAATAAATTGTGAGATGTCAAAAGTATTAGGATTTATGAAGCAAGTAGCCTATGGGCTACAAATGGAGGGAAACTTTGGAACTGCTCATGTCTATCGCAGCAGTCTCAATGCCATTATTGCTTATCGTGGGAAAGATGATTTTGCCTTCAATGAGGTAACTTCAGAGTGGTTAAAAGGGTTCGAAGTTTATCTTCGTAGTCGTGGGTGTAGCTGGAATACGGTTTCTACCTATCTTCGTACCTTTCGTGCCGTTTACAATCGTGCCGTCGATCTTCATCGGGCACCATACGTTCCGCATCTGTTCCGTTCGGTGTATACGGGAACTCGTGCCGATCATAAGCGGGCATTAAGTGACGAAGATATGAAAAGGGTCTTTTGCAAATTGTCACAATCTTCGGGTGCATCTTCGAATATGCGTCGTGCACAAGAATTTTTCATTCTTATGTTTCTACTTCGAGGTATGCCGTTTGTCGATCTTGCTTATCTACGCAAGAGTGATTTGCGTGATAATGTAATCACGTATCGTCGGCGTAAAACAGGCCGTCCCCTGTCGGTGACGTTGACTCCGGAAGCAATGATTCTGGTAAAGAAATACATGAACCGTGATTCTTCTTCTCCTTATCTCTTTCCATTTTTGGAAAGCCGAGAAGGAACGAAAGAGGCGTATCGTGAATATCAGTTGGCGTTGCGTAGCTTTAATCAACAACTAATGTTGTTGGGAGAGTTATTAGGACTGGGCGATAAATTAAGCTCGTACACCGCCCGCCACACTTGGGCTACGACGGCTTATTATTGCGAAATTCATCCGGGTATTATCTCCGAAGCTATGGGACATTCGTCTATCACTGTAACGGAAACATACCTCAAGCCTTTCCGAAGCAAAAAAATTGATGAAGCAAATAAACAAGTTCTCGATTTTATAAAGCACTCAGTAATAGGATTAAATACCTGATTATTATCCTGTTACTTTGTAGGTAACGGGGAGAAATTCCGGTGCAAATATGAGCATATTTCTTAAAACAACCAAACGAAATCAAACATTTTTTCCAATAAACTACTCAAAAACAGAACTAGGATAGATAAAACACGCGGATTCTTTATTTTAGGGCTTTGTTAACCTCTAAATTATGCCAAAGATTTTCCTCCCCTCTGCCGCTTATCAGAAGCAGGGGTAAAGAACTTTCATAATCTATCGTATAATTTTTCAGTATTGACTACTCTAAAAGAGCAGGAACAAAGGTTTCCCTGTTACCTATGAAGTAACGGGCTGTCTATTATTGAAACTTAGTGTTTAATAATATATTATTAATGTAATTTTTAAGTAGTTATGAAAAGAAAATTTGTAAAAGTGATGTTCTTCGGGGCGCTGGCACTTTCTACTGTCACCTATGTAGGCTGTAAGGACTACGATGATGACATCGACAATCTGCAAACACAGATTGACGCAAACAAAGCTAGCATTGCCGAGTTACAGAAGTTTGTAAAAGAAGGTAAATGGGTAACTAATGTTGAAGACATTACCGGTGGATTTAAAATAACTTTTAATGATAATAAAAGTTATTCTATCACAAGCGGTAAGGATGCTACTCCAACGACAATCAAGATTGATCCGGTAACAAAGAACTGGATTGTCAATGGCAATGACCTAGGTATTTGTGCTGAAGGTAAAAAAGGTGATGCGGGAGTAGGAACTCCGGGTAAAGATGGATATGCACCGCAAATTTCTGAAGACGGATATTGGATGGTTTGGGATGCGGAAGCCGGAGAACCTAAAAAAACAAATGTTAAAGCTGCTACAGATATCTATGTAAGTGCTGATGCTAGCAATCCATTGGTTTGGGTATTGAATATTCTCAATAAGGAAACAGGAGAATGGGAAAAGGTTTCTATGCCGAAATCTGCTCGTATCACTGGTATGAGTGTGCTCGGTGTAACAGAGGAAGGTACTGTTGATTTAAGCTCTACACAAGCTGAAGCTACTTTGTACTATGGAGTAGCAGGGAAAGATATTGAATTTAATGGAAACAAGAAATTTAAGAAAGCAGGTGATTTACTTATTGCCAGAGGTGGTAGCAAGATTCACGCTTTGATTAATCCGGTGAATCTGAAAGCTGCAGATATTCAGGCTTACGAAATCGGTCTGACAGATTCTAAAGGTAATACTAGCTTTGTTGTAGCTAATATTGCAGATAATTTTAGTGTAGATGCCTTGACTCGTGTAGCAGACCCAGAAAAAGAACCTACTGCTAACAAAGGTGTTTATGATTTGACTCTCAGATTTGCAAATGGAGTAACTGATACAGAATTGAAGGCCTTGGAGGAGAATACTGCTTATGCTCTTACAACAAAAGATGCATGGGGCAATGAAATCATTTCCGGATATGACGTAAAGGTTGCGGCTAAAGCTGCTACAGAACAAGACCAACCAGAAGTCGAGTTTACTGCTCCTGACGAAGCCTTGACTTATCAGAAGAGCTATAATTTGGATGAACTGTTTAACAGTGAATTAGATAAGGTGGTAGCTTACTATTATGAAGTTACTAAGGACGAAGCTGCTAAGGTGGACGCAACATTTGATAAAGATAAGAATACAATTATCGCGAAGAAGGAAGGTAAAATGACGATTAAGATTCACTATCTTCCTGTTAGTGGAACAGTTGCTAGTGCTGACGTAGAACTGACCTTTGCTTATGTAGCTAAACAGGCTGAAATCAAAGATATGACTTGGGTTGTAGATGGCAAGAAATTAACAGCTACTTCTGAAATTGTTGGTCCTTCAGTAGATGAAATTAAAAAGTCTATTAATGGCATTGATTCCGAAATTGAATATACTGATGTGACAGTAACAATTAATAAAGTACCGAATCTGACATACGAAAATCAGACGTCTAAGAGTATTACTTTAGTATTACAAGGTCTGGATGCAAAAGGTAAAGAAGCGAATGCAGAAGCAAACATTACTAAGTATGTAATCAAAGCTACATTCGATCCTGAATATATTGCTGCTGTACCTCATACCGCAACAGTTAAATTCAAGAATAAAAACTATGATCAAAACAATTCAGAGCTGGGTAATAAATATTTATACGAAACTACATTCAAGATTACTGTAGATCAGCCGAAGAATCTGTATACATTCAAACATGCAACTGCTTACTTTGAGGATGAAAAGAATGCTGTAGCTTACGGTAAAGTATATGAAGGTAATAGTCCTAAACTTATTTCTTTCAACCTTTATACCTTGTATCAAGCTAATTCTATTCTTGAAGGTGATGCAACAACTAATGACTTTGTGAAATTCACAGAAGTAATACCGGAAAAGAGTGGTGATAAAGTAGCTAAAGCATGGTTAACAGAGCAAAAGACTAGTAATGGGGCAATTTCAGTTGAACCTTCTCCTGCACACGGTGGTGTTAATACAAGTCGTAGCATTACGGTTACTTATGCACCATTCGGAAATGCTCGTTTGAATGCTATTGTTGACGAATTTAACTTGAAAGTATTATCTGAAATTTATCAAGGTAGTTTCGATTTTGTGAAGAAGTTCAAAATCGACGGAAAAGATGTACAGAAAGGTGAGAAAGAGGATAATCCGATTGAAATAGAAGGAACAGGTACTGTCGAAATACTAGAAAGTGATTTCATCAGAAAAGATGCTCGTGCTAATGACTATGGCTTTGATGATAATAGAATTGTATCGGTTAAGGTTGAGTTAGCAGATGATGACGCTAAAACTTATCTGACAATTGACAACACTGAGTTTAAGATGGGAACTGAAGCTGCTGCACAGTCTGGAACAGAACAAAAAATGAACACTGTTACTATTGGAAAGAATCAGACCGCAGGAGCCATTATAAATGCTCCTACTTGTAAAGTCAACATCAATATTCTTGACAAGTGGGGTATGACGAAAACAGCATCAATCTATGTTAAAGTGAACAAATAATTTAGATTGAATAACTTATAATTGAGAGGCATCCTAATTCTCTTTGGGACTAGAGATGCCTTCTCTTTACAAGTTTTATTATACGAGACAATAAATTCTTTAAAAGAAATATACTGAGAGATCAACTGAAAATTATGCTTGTGAAAGTATATTTTCAAATGTTTGTCTCTTGGAAGGGATGCCTCCCTTATTTCCCACGGGCATCCCTTTTCTGCTCTTAATGCATCTCACTTATCGTACTAGAAAGCAATTTACTAGTCCCTTATTTCCCCAAGACAAGGAGATGTTTTTAAGAATATAAATGCTCGGGCTTGTGAAAGTCCGGGCTTTTATTCATTTGATATTTATCAATCTTTGTAATACAGGTCACTTTCACTCGCTAAAGCACCGCTTTAAGACCACTAAAGCATAGCTTTACATAGGCTAAAGCATAGCTTTTTTCTCTCAATGAGACGTATTCGCTCCTCTGCCTACAAAGACGCATTTTAGTTAATTTCTCCCTTTACTTTTCTTCTGACATTCCGATAATAAGGCGCTTTCGGATGAAGAGAGATTGAAAAAAGAATATGATACCCAAATGTAAACGCATTTTTCCTATGGCTTATATAACTTTGGACGGAAAGGAATATAAAGCGTATAGTTACTATCCGTCGGCTTTCCTCCCGCCAGTGCCGGCGACCATTTCGGCATTCCCTTTACAATACGAAGAGCCTCCTCGGCAAACTCGGAATGAGTAGCTTTCAAAATATGAGGACGCAGAATCACTCCTTCCTTATCAATCGTAAACTCACACAAAGCATATCCCGATATATTCTTGGCTAAAAGATTTGCCGGATAAACCATTTGATCTGCAATATATTCTTCCGGAGTAGTGCCGGACAAATGAGCAAGTTCTTCTATCTGTTTGCCGGAAAGCGACCTCTGCTGAGGCCCCACCTGATAAATTCCGACATACATCGGTTTCTTATAAGCATCCGGTTCCTCCTTAGTGCGCTGTTGCAATGCTTTTAATAAAGCAGCAGCTTCTTCCGCCACCGCCTGTTCAGAAATATTTTCCCCTCGGGATAACATATAAGCCGACTGACAAACCAACACGAGACGTTCCATTAAAGAACCTTTTTTCGGGGACCACTTACGTCCCATCTGCTCTTTACCTTTAGCATCCGTAGAAGAGAAAATAATAAACAATTCCATCCAAACCAGCCGTAGAACCGTCCAAATCCTGTACCTGCTCTGTCACCGTACGAAAGATGGCACCTAAAGACTGATATAGGGACGAACTGATAACCACCGATCTCGTATCTACCGTCACTGTTCCTTTCTCTGCCTGCCAATAGGTACGCGACAATGTGTTCGAAACCAAACAATAACGCCCATTCTTCTTCTCTACCGACATGGCATACTCGGGCGAGAAAGAAGGAATTGCTACAAAACGAGCATACGGTTGTTGCTGAAAGCCTGTGTTCAATAAAGAAAACACACTACGATAATATTCGCCCAACTCGCCTGTGTAAGTGGTAAAAGGTTTCACCGGCTCCAAATAGTCAATCTGGGCCGCAAGGCGAAAAGATAAGGTCAAAAGTAGAAGACAGAAAACAATCTTTTTCATAAGTTGCCGGATTTTCGGTATGCGTATCGGCAACAAAGATACAAATTATTTCGATGGTTCGTGATAAAATTATATCTTTGCACGGTTTTTACTAAGAAACTGAATAACAATACATCAAAAATATGATAGCTAAGATTGAACAACTTCTGAAAGAGGTAGAGGCTTACATGCCTCCAATGCCGAAGAACTTGAAGCTCTCCGCATCAAATACCTTAGCAAGAAGGGAGCCATTAATGACTTAATGGCAGATTTCCGTAACGTAGCTGCCGAACAGAAAAAAGAAGTCGGCATGAGACTGAATGAACTGAAAACAAAAGCGCAGGATAAAATCAACGCACTGAAAGAAATGTTTGAAAGTCAGGACAACGATTGTGACGGATTGGATTTGACGCGCTCGGCTTATCCCTGTGGAACTCGGTACACGCCACCCGCTTACCATTGTAAAAGAACGAAATTATCGATATCTTTGCCCGTCTGGGATTCAGCATTGCTGAAGGTCCGGAAATTGAAGATGACTGGCACGTGTTCTCGGCACTGAACTTTGCCGAAGACCATCCGGCACGCGATATGCAGGATACTTTCTTTATCGAAGCTCACCCGGACGTTGTATTGCGTACACATACTTCTTCTGTACAGACTCGCGTGATGGAAACTTCACAGCCTCCTATCCGCATCATCTGTCCGGGACGTGTATATCGTAATGAAGCTATCTCCTACCGCGCACACTGTTTCTTCCACCAGGTAGAAGCGCTGTATGTAGACCAAAAGACGTATCATTCACCGACTTGAAGCAGGTATTGCTGCTCTTCGCTAAAGAGATGTTCGGTGCTGATACAAAGATCCGCCTGCGTCCGTCATACTTCCCCTTTACCGAACCAAGTGCGGAAATGGATATCAGCTGTAATATCTGCGGCGGTAAAGGATGCCCGTTCTGCAAGCATACCGGCTGGGTAGAAATCCTCGGTTGCGGTATGGTAGACCCGAACGTACTTGAATCAAATGGTATAGACAGCAAAATATACAGCGGTTATGCCCTCGGTATGGGTATCGAGCGTATCACAAACCTGAAATATCAGGTGAAAGACCTCCGTATGTTCTCCGAAAACGATACACGCTTCCTAAAAGAATTCGAGAGCGCATACTAAAAACAGGTTGAGAGTTGAGAGTTGAGAAACCGTCGGACGGTGATTGAGAGTGGCTATGCAGAATAATATAGGCTAACCGTTGGTCTCAATCAACCATTCTTGAACGATCATTCATTATGGCAAAGGATAGACTCATTACTTCCAGTTATTGTTTCATCTTGGCAGCCAACTTCCTGCTATACTTCGGTTTCTGGTTGCTAATTCCTGTTTTGCCGTTCTATTTATCCGAATTCTTCCAGGCTGGAAATTCCACTATCGGCATTGTCCTCTCCTGCTACACGGTGGCAGCTCTCTGTATCCGTCCATTTTCCGGTTATCTGCTCGACACGTTTGCCCGAAAACCTCTCTATCTTTTCGCTTACTTCATCTTTATGATGATGTTCGGCGGATATTTAATTGCCGGTTCCCTTACCTTATTTATTATATTCCGAATCATTCACGGCGTCTCTTTCGGAATGGTCACAGTAGGCGGAAACACGGTAGTAATAGACATTATGCCCTCTTCGCGCAGAGGGGAAGGATTGGGATATTATGGTTTAACCAATAATACGGCAATGTCTATCGGACCGATGTTCGGACTTTTTCTGCATGACGCCGGAGTCTCATTTGCAACAATATTCTGTTACGCATTCGGGGCATGTATATTAGGATTTTTATCAGCCAGTCTGGTAAAGACACCTTATAAGCCTCCTGTGAAACGGGAACCGATCTCGCTCGACCGTTTTATCTTGATGAAAGGACTGCCTGCCGGACTTAGTCTGCTGCTGCTTTCCATCCCTTACGGAATGACGACCAACTATGTTGCCATGTACGCCCGCCAAATAGGATTGAACACACAAACCGGATTCTTCTTCACCTTTATGGCAGTCGGTATGGCCATCTCGCGTATCTTTTCGGGAAAACTGGTGGATCGCGGAAAAATAACGCAAGTAATAGCTGCCGGATTATATTTGGTTGTTTTCAGCTTCTTCCTGCTCGCAGGCTGCGTGTATCTGATTCAATGGAGCGACACAGCCTGTACGATTCTGTTTTTTGGCATCGCATTATTAATGGGTGTCGGGTTTGGAATTATGTTTCCGGCATTTAACACGCTGTTTGTCAACCTCGCCCCCAACAGTCAGCGAGGAACAGCGACTTCCACCTACCTCACCTCCTGGGATGTAGGAATCGGTATCGGTATGCTGACGGGAGGATATATCGCCGAAATCAGTACGTTTGACAAAGCCTATCTTTTCGGAGCCTGCCTGACGGTAGTTTCCGCCCTCTATTTCAGACTAAAAGTGACGCCTCATTACCATAAAAACAAGCTACGATGAGAAAGAAAGAACGTTATGAGAAAGTAATCGCCTGGTTTCAGGACAACATACCTGTGGCCGAAACCGAACTGCATTACAACAATCCGTACGAGTTGCTGATCGCTGTTATTCTTTCTGCACAATGTACGGACAAACGGGTGAATATCATCACTCCTCCTTTGTATAAAGATTTTCCGACTCCGGAAGCATTGGCTGCCACTACGCCGGAAGTGATTTTCGAATATATACGAAGCGTGTCTTATCCCAACAACAAAGCCAAACATTTGGTCGGCATGGCTAAAATGTTGGTAAATGAGTTTAATAGTCAAGTTCCCGACAATATGGAAGATTTAATAAAATTGCCCGGTGTAGGAAGGAAAACAGCCAATGTAATACAATCGGTTGTATTTCATAAAGCGGCAATGGCAGTGGATACCCATGTGTTCCGCGTCAGTCACCGCATCGGACTGGTGCCGGACAGTTGCACCACCCCGTTCAGCGTGGAAAAAGAACTGGTGAAGAATATTCCGGAGAAACTCATACCCATAGCCCATCACTGGCTTATCCTGCACGGCCGTTACGTCTGTCAGGCACGTACGCCGAAATGTGACACCTGCGGTTTGCAAATGATGTGCAAATATTTCTGTAACACCTATAAAGTTACGAAAGAGGCACCAAAAGCCAAGAATAAATAACGATTTAATAGCAAGGAAACGAAATAAATAGTAACTTTGCGGTCGATCAAAAAAGAAGAATCTTAAAAACACTTTTAAATAAAAATAGAGTATTATGCAGACAATTGACAAATTCAATTTTGCCGGTAAAAAGGCATTTGTTCGCGTGGACTTCAATGTACCCCTGGACGAAAACTTCAACATTACAGATGACACTCGTATGCGTGCAGCTCTTCCTACTTTGAAGAAGATTCTGGCAGACGGCGGAAGCATCATCATTGGCTCTCACCTGGGCCGTCCGAAAGGCGTTGCCGATAAATTCTCTTTGAAACATATCATCAAGCATCTGTCTGAATTGCTGGGCGTTGAAGTTCAGTTCGCTAACGACTGCATGGGCGAAGAAGCTGCTGTAAAAGCTGCTGCTCTGCAACCGGGAGAAGTGCTGTTGCTCGAAAACCTTCGTTTCTACGCTGAAGAAGAAGGTAAACCAAGAGGGTTGGCAGAAGATGCAACTGACGAAGAAAAAGCTGCTGCTAAAGAAAGCAGTAAAAGAAAGCCAGAAAGAATTTACCAAGAAATTGGCTTCTTACGCTGACTGCTACGTAAACGACGCATTCGGTACTGCTCACCGCGCTCACGCTTCTACTGCATTGATCGCTAAATATTTCGATGTAAACAACAAGATGTTCGGTTACTTGATGGAAAAAGAAGTGAAAGCTGTTGATAAAGTATTGAACGATATCAAACGTCCGTTCACTGCTATCATGGGTGGTTCTAAAGTTTCTTCTAAAATCGAAATCATCGAAAACCTGTTGAGCAAGGTGGACAACCTGATCATCGCCGGTGGTATGACTTATACATTTACTAAAGCAATGGGTGGTAAAATCGGTATCTCTATCTGTGAGGACGACAAACTTGACCTGGCTTTGGATTTGATGAAGAAAGCAAAAGAAAAAGGTGTAAACCTGGTATTGGCTGTTGACGCTAAGATTGCCGACGCATTCTCTAACGATGCAAATACTAAATTCTGTGCTGTTGACGAAATTCCTGACGGATGGGAAGGTCTTGATATCGGTCCTAAGACTGAAGAAATCTTCGCTAACGTTATCAAAGAATCTAAGACTATTCTTTGGAACGGTCCTACAGGCGTATTCGAATTTGACAACTTCACTCACGGCTCACGTGCAGTAGGTGAAGCAATCGTTGAAGCAACTAAGAACGGCGCATTCTCACTTGTGGGCGGTGGCGATTCTGTAGCTTGTGTTAACAAGTTTGGTTTGGCTAGCGGTGTATCTTATGTTTCAACTGGTGGTGGCGCATTGCTCGAAGCATCGAAGGAAAAGTTCTTCCGGGTATCGCTGCTATTCAAGAATAAGAAAATTTATAATAGCTAATTTTTTTACAATGGTTAAATAAGAGGGCAGTTCTTTGTGAAAAGAGTTGCCCTCATTCATAAAAATGAGGTATGAAAAGACCGATACTACTCTTTTGTTTCATCCTTTTCTTCCTTTGCTCCTGTCAGAGTAAAAAAGGAGATAGTCTTTTTTTGCCTCTATCCGAACTGAAACCACTCACATTGGGTATGATGCCTACACTCGAAGGGTTACCTTTTTACATTGCCCGCTCCGAAGGTATTTATGACTCATTAGGATTGGACTTAACTATTCTCCCATTCAATTCTGCCAACGACCGTGACGCCGTTTTCCAAACCGGACAAATGGATGGTATGGTAACTGATTACCCCAGTGCGATAACACTACAAGCTATTCATCATACGGAGTTGGGCTTTATCTTTAAGAATGACGGCTATCTCTGCTTTATCGTCTCTAAAGAAAGCCGTATCAACCAACCGGAACAACTTATAGAGAAAAATATAGCCGTATCCCGCAATACCGTTGTCGAATATGCGACCGACCAACTATTAAACAAAGCGGGAATCAAGTATGCAGAGACAAACAAACCGGAAATCAGTCAACTTCCCCTCCGCCTGCAAATGTTACAGTATAACCAGATTGATGCTTCTTTCTTGCCTGACCCTGCCGCTTCTATCGCCATGAACAGCAAGAACAAATCATTAATAAGTACGCAGGAACTGGGAATTGAATTTATCGCCACCGCTTTTTCCCGAAAAGCTCTCCAAGAGAAACGAAAAGAAATCGAACTGCTCATTACGGGGTATAACTTGGGAGTAAACCATATAAAAATGCATCCGCAATCAGAGTGGAAACAAGTATTAATGGAAATCGGTGTACCAGAGAATCTAACCGGACTGATCGCCCTCCCTACCTATCGGAAAGCAACACGACCTTCGGCAGAAGCCATAGAAAAAGCAACCCAGTGGCTGAAAGCAAATCACCGGATACCCCAAACGTACTCGGAAAGCAATCTGATAGACACAACTTATATTCACACAGTATCAACCACCATTCAATAACAACTAAATTAATCCCATGCGAAAAACACTCTTACTTTCAATTATCTTGCTATCAAGCATGCCGGGTATACAAAAGTCCCTTATTGCACAAGAAAAAACATCACTGAACCAAGTTGTCAACACACTGAAAGAACGTATCAGCCTGGCCGGATATGCCCAGTTGGGATATACGTACGATGATGCAGCCAAACCGGACAATACATTCGATATCAAACGAATTATTTTCATGGCACACGGAAAAATCACCGACAGATGGACTTGTGATTTCATGTATGACTTCTACAACGGTGGTATGCTGCTCGAAGTGTACACAGATTATCAGTTTCTTCCCGGACTTACCGCACGTATCGGAGAATTTAAAGTTCCTTATACGATTGAAAATGAATTATCTCCTACTACGGTAGAGCTAATCAACTGTTATTCCCAATCCGTCTGTTATCTGGCAGGCGTCAGCGGCAGTGACAAATGTTACGGCATGACTTCGGGTAGAGACATCGGCATGATGATTCATGGTAAACTATTCCACGACTTCCTACAATATAAAGTTGCCGTGATGAACGGACAAGGGCTAAATACAAAGGATAAGAACAGCCAGAAAGATGTTGTCGGGAATCTTATGATTTATCCCTTGGAATGGCTATCCGTGGGCGGATCGTTTATCCGGGGAACCGGACACGCAATAGCCGATTCCGAATATACCGGAATCAAAACGGGAGAGAACTATGCCAAAAAGCGTTGGAGCGCAGGAGGGGTTGTTACCACTTCCCGTTTCAATCTGCGTACCGAATATCTCGGCGGCAAGGACCGGAACGTAAAAAGTGAAGGATTCTATGCAACAGGAAGTGTGTGTTTCGCACGAAACCTCGACTTTATCGCTTCGTTTGATTATTTTAATCCTAATAAAGCGGCAGATTTCAAACAAAACAACTACATTGCCGGTGTGCAATACTGGTTCTACCCCAGATGCCGCTTGCAGGCACAATACACTTTTTGTGACAAAAAAGGAAACGGACAGAAAGATTCTAACCTGATACAGGCACAGGTACAGGTCAGATTTTAAGTTGCAAGTATTATGGAGAATCATCATATAATAAACCTATAAAAGAAAGACTGGAAATCATGGAACACAAAATCGCCGAACCCAACGCCCGAGTAGACGTGGCCGACGTACTAAGAGGACTTGCCGTAATGGGAATCATCCTTTTACACAGTATTGAACACTTCAATTTTTATTCTTTTCCGGAGAAAGTACCTTTTGAATGGATGAACTTTACCGACCAAGCTATTTGGAGGGGATTATTCTTCACGTTCAGTAATAAGGCGTATGCAGTATTCGCCCTACTTTTCGGCTTTAGTTTTTATATTCAGGATAATAATCAACAACGCAAAGGAAAGGACTTCCGGCTCCGTTTCCTATGGAGGCTATTTATCCTTTTTATCATCGGACAGTTCAATGCTGCTTTCTTTACCGGAGAAATATTAACCATGTATGCTATCCTCGGTATTATTCTTCCGATATTCTGCCGCATGAGCGACCGTATCGTCGTCATCTTTGCCACCCTGCTGATCCTGCAACCTATCGACTGGGCAAAATTAATCTATGCTTTATGTAATCCTGACTATGTGGCAGGTGAAAGTCTGGCACGTTATTATTTCGGCATAGCTTTCGATGTACAGAAGAACGGAACCTTCCTCGAAACCATCCGCATGAATATGTGGGAAGGACAACTTGCCAACATGACTTGGGCATTGGAACACGGACGCATCCTGCAAACTCCGGGATTATTCCTGTTCGGTATGCTTATCGGACGCCGGAAATATTTCCTATACAGCGAACAGAACGAGCGCCTGTGGCTGAAAGCACTGGCTATCGCCCTACTCTGCTTCTTCCCTATCTACGGGCTCAACAATATGTTACCGGAATTTATCGAGAGAAGTGCTATCCTCGTACCCTTACAGCTCATACTAAGCTCATTCAGCAGTCTTAGTTTTATGGTGTTATTGGTAACAGGATTGCTGCTCACCTTCTATCACGTAAAAGACCGCAGCTTTTTCATGCGTTTCACATCTTATGGTAAAATGAGTTTAACTAACTATTTGGGGCAATCAATTTTCGGTTCTCTTTTGTTCTATCATTGGGGATTCGAACTGGGACGCTATTTAGGAATCACTTATAGTTTCTTTTTTGGCATTCTTTTTGTTATATTACAAATGGTATTTTGTTCGTGGTGGCTCCGTCACCATAAACATGGTCCCTTCGAAGGTTTATGGAAACGCCTGACCTGGATTGGAAAAAACAAATAATTGAATTATGATGAACGAGAAAACGATTAATGAACAATACGCATATATACGTACCTTACTTGAAGAAAAAAGACTCAAGGAGGCCTTGATGCAGCTGGAATCGTTGCTTTGGCAATGTCCCGACTGGGATTTACGTACCCGTCTAGAACAATTGCAGACTTCTTACAAGTATATGTTGGAATACATGAAACAGGGAGCCAACGATCCCGAGCGGTGGAACCTATACCAAAAGTTGGTGGCGGACACATGGAGTATTGCCGACCAGTCACGCCTACTCATGCTGGACAACGCTTCATCAAAATATTATCACGAAGTACGTCGTACACCCGAACCGGCAGATTTGGCAGAATATGGCCTAAAAAAAATACTTCATATACTTGAATCTTTTAATGATGACTTAGCAATCAGCGGATTACTCTCCGATGCTAAAATGGATGAAGTGCTGCAACGGCATGAGAACACTCTTAAATTCATGTTTGTAAGAACATGGACAAACAGTTCGTGGACTTCTGAAGACGAAGAAGACGCAAAATCCATGTTGGGTTCGGAATTGCTTTTACCCGACGACTTATGTTTATTTGTCAGTGCTGTCACACTGAGCGTAATGGAATGTTTTGACTTACGTAAAATCATGTGGCTACTGGATGCTTACCGTCATAAAGATGTCAATGTCAGCCAACGGGCATTGGTTGGTGTCATATTCATCTTCTACATTCACAGAACCCGGCTTCTTTATTACCCAGAACTTATCAAGAGGGTCGACCTTATGGACGAAATTCCTTCTTTCCGGGAAGATGTTGCCCGTATCTACCGCCAAATGCTGTTATGTCAGGAAACGGAGAAGATTGATAAGAAGATGAGGGAAGAGATTATTCCCGAGATGCTGAAAAATGTTTCTTCCATGAAGAACATTAGATTCGGTTTTGAGGAAAACGATGAAGAAAACGATGACAAGAACCCGGACTGGGAAGATGCCTTCGAACAATCCGGACTGGGAGACAAGCTGCGCGAAATGAACGAACTCCAGCTGGAAGGAGCCGATGTGTATATGAGCACTTTTTCTTCTCTGAAAAGTTATCCGTTTTTTCGTGAGGTACAGAACTGGTTTTATCCGTTCAGCAAGCAACAGTCCAATGTACTCAAGGCACTGAAACAAGTAGGGAACGAAGGAAGCAGTTTGCTTGACTTAATTCTCCAATCGGGCTTTTTCAGTAATAGCGATAAATATTCGCTCTTTTTCACCATTCACCAACTGCCTAAAATGCAACAGGAAATGATGTTGAGCCAACTCAACGAACAGCAGGTAGCAGAACTGGCGGAAAAGTCGAACGCCGAAACTATGAAGAAATTCAACGCACGCCCGGGAACAGCGAGCAATCAATACCTGCACGACCTGTACCGTTTCTTCAAACTTAGTGTGCGCCGGAATGAATTTCGTGATATTTTCAAAGAAAAACTCGACCTTCATCATGTTCCCGCACTCGACAATCTACTATATTGTGAAGAAGAATTGTTTCCTATTGCTGATTTTTATCTTTCAAAGGAACGTTGGGATGAGGCTATCGACATTTATAAAGAATTGATTGAAATCGGAGGATTTGAGGGAGAAGGTGCAGAATATTACCAAAAATTCGGATATGCTCTGCAAAAAAGAAAAAGATATGCGGAAGCTATCGAAGCCTATCTAAAAGCTGATACGCTGAAACCGGATAATATATGGAATAACCGTCACCTGGCTACCTGCTACCGGCTGAACCGGAATTATGAGGCAGCCCTTGCTTATTATAAAAAGGTGGAAGAAGCTACCCCCGAAGCTTCAACTGCAGTTTTCTATATCGGTAGTTGCCTGGCCGAACTCGGGCAGTATGAAGAAGCACTGAACTATTTCTTCAAACTGGATTTTATCGAGAGTAACTGTGTGAAAGCATGGCGCGGTATCGGCTGGTGTTCATTCATCAGCTTGAAGTATGAGCAGGCGATGAAGTATTATGAAAAGATCATCGAGCATAAACCGTTAGCTATTGATTATATGAATGCAGGACATGTTGCCTGGGTAATGGGAAATATTCAGAAAGCGGCTGTTCTCTATGGAAAGGCAATTACAGCCTGTGGAACGCGAGAAAGATTCCTCGAAATGTTTCATAAAGACGAAGAACCCCTTCTCAAACAAGGTATTCGAGAAGAGGATATTCCGTTAATGCTGGATTTATTATAACTTTTTCAACTCCCCATACAACTTCTGTATGGGGAGTCCCATTATATTATAGAAGCTACCGGAAATAGACTTCACTCCAATATATCCGATCCATTCCTGAACACCATAGGCTCCTGCCTTATCCATTGGCTGATAACGGTCAACATAGTACTGGATTTCGTCTTCGGACAGTACATCAAACAGCACATCGGAAGCTGCCGTGAAGCTTTTCTGCCATTCGGTTGTCGTTAGACAGACACCTGTGAAAACCTGATGCGACTTCCCGGAAAGAGCACGCAGCATTTCCACCGCTCCTTCCCTACCTTCCGGCTTACCGAGCACTTTCCCCTCCAGCCATACAATGGTATCGGCCGTAATCAATAACTCGCCGGGCTTCATCATAGAACGATAAGCATCCGCTTTTTCACGCGATATATATTCGGGAATTGCAGCTCCCACCAAAGTTTCAGGATATGATTCATCCACGTCAGGCAATGTCCTGACGACATATTCCACTCCCAACCCAGACATTAATTCTTTCCGACGGGGAGAATTGGAAGCCAATATAAGCTGATATTTCTTTAAATTGCTAAGCATGATTTTAGTTACGATTAAAAAATTGAATGATTTACAATTGACAGTTCTCTTACCAGCCGAAGGCATCATCCGTCAACCATATTCCATGAGCTTTCAGGACTTGCTCCACTACATCGCGTCCGCAGCCATGCCCCCCCTCCGCATAAGAAATGTATTTCGCCACCGCTTTTACTTCCGGTACGGCATCTTTCGGACAACAAGGCAAGCCACATTCACGCATTACTTCTATATCGGGCACATCATCCCCCATATACAGGATTTCATCATCAGCAAGTCCATACTTATCACGGAAAGCACGATAGTCGTGTATTTTCACCGCAGAACCCATGTATAAGTCCGTCACGCCCAGTCCGACAAAACGGATACGGACGGCCTCCGTCCGCCCACCGGTAATGATAGCAATACGGATCCCCTTTTTCACTGCCAATTGAATGGCATATCCGTCCTTGATATTCACAGTACGCATCGGTTCCCCGGAAGGATGCAACGGTACGGTTGTCGAACTCAACACACCGTCCACATCAAAAGCCAGTGCCTTGATGCGTGATAAATCATAATTTATGGTGCTCATGGATACTCTTACTCATTAATTTATAAATTTCCTGCAACGCCGGAGAGTCCACCAACATCGCAAGATGATTACTCATCACATTTTCATCGTAGCGTACAGCCGGTCCAGTCTGCGCATCACGCGGAGCCAGTTCGTGTACTTTACGTGCAGTCTCATCAATCAACGGAAGCATCACTTCGAAAGGTAAATTATATTTTTCGAGCAAATCGGCAGCCAGCGCATACATGTGATTTGTGAAATTACAGATAAAGACGGCTGCCAAATGAAGACTTTTGCGTTGTTCTGAATCAGCTTCGTACACTTTCTCAGAGAGGGTCGAGGCAATCGCTTTCAATAGTTCCGTATCCTCCGCCCTTTTCGCTTCAATAAAGAAAGGCACTTCCTGAAAGTCAACTTCACGCTGTTTACTGAATGTCTGCATCGGATAAAATACTCCATAACGTTCTGCATGACCTTCCCAGACACTCATAGGGATGCTCCCCGCCGTATGAACCAGTAAAGATTTTTGTTTATCTTCCGTTATCTGCGGCAATAATTCTACAAAAGCCGCATCTTTCAGGGATACGATATAGAGTTTGGCGTCTTTTGATATTTCCTGTAAGTCAGTCGTATAATCCGCCTCTACTTTCTCCGCCAGCGCACGGGCGGACTCTTCTGTCCGGCTATATACTTGCACAATGCGAAAACCTTTGTAGTAAAGTGCTTTTGCCAAATTGGTAGCCAGGTTTCCGGCACCGATAAATACAACCGGGGTATCTTCTATACTTCTTTTCATCGTTTTTTCAGCGTTTTGCAAACCAATATAAGATTATACCGATGATAAGCAATGTCAATGGCAACAAATAACCGGACAATGAACCAAGCAATGACATCACCAAACCGATATTCATCACCAGCCAAAGTCCCAGCAACACAAGACCTATTGATTTATCGCGTTTGAAAATAAGGAAACAGGCAGCAGCATACAGCAACATATTATCCTTATTCATCACCCAGGGCAAACCGATAGAAGAAAAATGAATCAGTTTATCAATCAGAAAAAGTGCACCGATCACCATAAAGGTAACGGCAGTCGCGAGATAAGTATCTTTACTATTATTTGCTTTGGCAGCTCCCATTGTTATTTTCCTCCGAACTTATTGATATGGATTTTCTCCCATTGGAGATGTTCTTCATTGAAAGGTTTGCGTTCCATCCCCTTATGGCCGACCGCAATGACAGAAAGTACCTGAAGCTGCAAAGGTATATCAAGAATTCCATGCACAAACTCGTCGGAAGGCATTCCGGTTGCCGTGAAACGCTCACGTACCTGCACCCAGCAACTGCCCAACCCGAGGTCTTCCGCCTGCAACTGTATCATAATAGAAGCAATAGCAGCATCTTCAATCCATACATCGCTTGCCAACGGGTCAGCCATTACCACAATAGCCAAAGCCGCATCTGCAATAAAAGAAGAAGCCTGTTCCTTGCAATGAGACAATTCTTTCAGCATTTCCTTATCATCAATCACTACAAACTGCCAGCTATTGCTGCGCTTGGAAGAAGGTGACATCAAAGCTGCTTTCATCAATGTTACAACCTCATCCTGTGTCAGCTCTTCATCGGTGAACTTGCGCATACTGCGACGATTCTTTATCAATTCACTGAAATTTTCCATATTATTTCCGGTTTCATTTAATTAATGTATGCAAAGATAGTGCAAACCGAGCGTAATAGGAAATAAAAACAGTATCTTTGCAACGATAAACAATATCATCATGAAAAAGCGAATTACACAGGACGATTACATTAAAGCGAATCGTAAAGCAAGCCGTGAGGCGGAAATTGAGATGTACGGACACCCTATTTGTCACAAAAGGGTGCACCAGTCAAAGAAAGTATATAACCGTAAAAAGATAAAGGCAACTGACAAAGAGTTGCCTTATTTTTTGTCCTTTTCACACAATCCGCGTCAATTCTCCGGTTGTAGAATCAATAATGAATCCGTATACCTTCACATCCACCGGAATCAAAGGATGCTGCACAATAAAATCAACCGTTCCTCTTACCGACTTCTCTGTATCTTCGAAGCCGTCCAGCCATGAATGAAAGTCGACCCCGCAAAAACGCATCATGTCGATATAATCAGGATTAATGCCCCTTGCCTTCATCTTCTCCAACATTTCTTCGCTATGCATATGGCAAGCGCCGCAGTCGGAGTGCGCAATCACCATAATTTCCTCCACTCCCAACTCAAAAATAGCCACGAGCAGACTACGAATCACACTACCGAAAGGATGGGAAATGACGCCTCCCGCATTTTTTATCATTTTCACATCGCCGTTTTTAATTCCCAGCGCAGCAGGCAGTAAAGCTGTCAAACGAGTGTCCATACAGGAAAGAATAGCAATCTTCTTATCAGGATACTTATTTGTAATATACGCTTCATATCCCTTGTCCTCTACGAATTTTTTGTTGTAAGCCAATATTTCTTCTAACATAAATTGCTTCTTTTAAAGTGTTTGCCAATACGCAAAAGTAACGAAAATCAGATAAAAAATAGAAATATTACGCAAGAAAAATAGACTGTTCGTTTTAAAGGTCGCCAACAAAATCTCCGTTTTTTTGTTGAATGAAAAATAAAAAGTGTAAATTTGTCCCACATGCCACTTAAACTAACTACATATTACCACGGAAAGGATATTCCTGACCTGCCGGGAAATAACACATTCCATTCCAAGGAGTTGTTTCAAATATACGAAGCAACGCCCGGTTACTCGCCCTTACTGATAGTGGCAACAGAAGACGGAAAACCTGTGGCACGGCTCTTGGCAGCGATCCGCAAAACTAAAAAATGGCTTCCTTCCTGTCTTGTGAAACAATGTGTGGTATATGGAGAAGGTGAATTCCTGGAAAAGACATTTACAGCCGAACAGAAAGATTCGCTTCCGAACATCAGGGAAAGAGAGGAAGAAGTGTTCGGCGAAATGTTGGAACATCTCACGCAAGAGGCATCCCGTACCTGTATCCTTATCGAATTCCGCAATCTGGACAACTCTATGTTCGGTTACCGTTCTTTCCGGAACAACGACTATTTTCCGGTCAACTGGTTACGGGTACGCAATTCGTTACATAGTTCGAAAAAAGCGGAAGACCGTTTCAGCCCGTCACGTCTCCGCCAGATAAAAAAAGGGCTTAAAAATGGAGCCAAAGTAGAAGAAGCGCACACCACAGACGAGATACGTGATTTTTCACGTATGCTGCATAAGGTTTACTCTTCCCGCATACGCCGGTATTTCCCTGCCAATGACTTTTTCCGCCACATGAACAATATGCTCATCAAGGGAAAGCAAGCTAAAATATTTATTGTCCGCTACAAAGAAAAGATTATCGGCGGCTCTGTATGCATTTACTCAGGAGACAATGCTTTCCTCTGGTTTTCGGGAGGAATGAGAAAGACGTATGCACTGCAATACCCGGGCGTACTCGCCGTTTGGAAAGCTCTGGAGGATGCTCACGAACGAGGTTTCCGCCATCTGGAGTTCATGGATGTGGGACTTCCTTTCCGTCGGCATGGTTATCGCGATTTCGTACTCCGCTTCGGAGGAAAACAAAGCAGTACCCGACGTTGGTTCCGCGTCAGTTGGCCTTGGCTGAATAAGTTAATGGTCAAATTTTACGTTTAAATGCAATCTCCAGATTACAAAACCATTCTTCATGCTCCCTCCCTACCATTTTTTATACTTTATATCCCAATAATTAAATGCTGAAAAATTTCTTTATTAGGTAAGAATTGTCTTTCTTTGTGCTGTTTTATGCCGTATAAGCACATAATTAAAACCAAATAAAAAAGTATAGTTATGAAGATTTCACACATTGAACATCTGGGCATTGCTGTAAAAAGCATTGAAGAAGCCCTGCCGTATTACGAGAACGTATTAGGTCTGAAGTGCTACAACATCGAAACTGTAGAAGACCAGAAAGTAAAAACCGCTTTCCTGAAAGTTGGTGACACTAAAATCGAACTTCTCGAACCGACCTCTCCCGAAAGTACTATTGCTAAGTTCATCGAAAACAAAGGTGCAGGCGTTCATCACGTGGCATTTGCCGTGGAAGATGGTGTAGCCAATGCCTTGGCAGAAGCAGAAAGCAAGGAAATCCGCCTAATCGACAAAGCTCCGCGCAAAGGTGCCGAAGGTTTGAACATCGCTTTCCTTCACCCAAAATCAACTCTGGGTGTGTTGACAGAACTCTGCGAACATTAATCTATAAACTCTAAAACCAACAAGAACTCATGAGTAATCAACTTGAAAAAATTAAAGAGCTTATTGAACGCCGTGCCGTAGCACGTATCGGAGGCGGTGAAAAAGCAATTGCGAAGCAACACGAAAAAGGGAAATACACAGCGCGCGAGCGTCTGGCTATGTTGCTGGATGAAGGTAGTTTCGAAGAAATGGACATGTTCGTTGAGCACAGATGCACGAACTTCGGCATGGAAAAGAAACACTATCCCGGTGATGGTGTTGTGACCGGTTGTGGTACTATCGACGGTCGTTTGGTTTATCTGTTCGCACAGGACTTCACTGTTTCCGCCGGTTCGTTGTCGGAAACCATGTCACAGAAAATTTGTAAAATCATGGATCAAGCTATGAAAATGGGTGCTCCATGTATCGGTATCAATGACTCGGGTGGTGCACGTATCCAAGAGGGAATCAACGCTTTGGCAGGTTACGCAGAAATCTTCCAACGCAATATTCTTGCATCCGGTGTGATCCCGCAGATATCAGGTATCTTTGGCCCTTGTGCCGGTGGTGCCGTTTATTCTCCGGCTCTGACAGACTTCACGCTGATGATGGAAGGTACTTCTTATATGTTCCTCACCGGACCGAAAGTTGTGAAAACCGTTACAGGTGAAGATGTAAGCCAGGAAAACCTCGGCGGCGCAAGCGTACACTCTACTAAATCGGGTGTGACTCACTTCACCGCTCAGACAGAAGAAGAAGGTCTGGCGCTGATTCGCAAGCTATTGAGCTATATTCCTCAAAATAATCTTGAAGAAGCTCCTTATGTGGATTGTGCAGATCCAATCGACCGTCTGGAAGATTCTTTGAACGAAATTATCCCCGACAGCCCCAACAAACCATACGATATGTACGAAGTAATCGGTGCGATCGTAGACGGCGGCGAATTCCTCGAAATCCAAAAGGACTATGCAAAGAACATCATTATCGGTTTCGCACGTTTCAACGGTCAGTCCGTAGGTATCGTAGCCAACCAGCCGAAGTTCCTGGCAGGTGTACTAGATAGTAACGCTTCCCGCAAGGGCGCACGTTTCGTACGTTTCTGTGATGCCTTCAATATTCCTATCGTATCATTGGTAGACGTACCGGGATTCCTTCCGGGAACAGGTCAGGAGTATAACGGCGTTATCCTCCATGGCGCTAAGTTGCTGTATGCTTACGGTGAGGCTACTGTACCTAAGGTAACAGTAACATTGCGTAAGTCTTACGGTGGTTCACACATCGTAATGAGCTGTAAGCAACTCCGTGGTGATATGAACTACGCATGGCCGACAGCCGAAATTGCAGTAATGGGTGGTGCAGGTGCAGTAGAAGTGTTGTACGCACGCGAAGCAAAAGAACAGGAAAACCCGGCTCAGTTCCTTGCAGAAAAAGAAGCAGAATACACGAAACTGTTTGCCAATCCTTATAACGCAGCGAAATACGGGTACATTGACGATGTGATTGAACCGCGTAACACACGTTTCCGCGTTATCCGCGCTTTACAGCAGCTGCAGACTAAGAAGCTGACTAACCCGGCTAAGAAGCATGGCAATATTCCATTGTAATCCAACTTTTCACATTAAAACAAGAAAGATTATGAGCAAAACCAAAATTGGAATATTCCTTTCTTTGCTGTTACTGGTTGGACTGACCTCTTGCGGAGAGAAAAAGACAAACAGTAAGCTAATGCTGAACGAAGTCCTGATAGACAATCAAAGTAATTTTCAGGATGATTACGGACTGCACAGCGCATGGATCGAAGTATTCAACAAATCATACGGTAGCGCAGACTTGGCGGGATGTTTACTGAAAGTAAGCAATCAGCCGGGTGATACAGTTACCTATTTTATCCCTAAAGGTGATGTACTAACGTTAGTCAAACCCCGCCAGCACGCTTTATTCTGGGCAGATGGTGAACCTAATCGTGGTACCTTTCACACAAGTTGCAAATTGAACCCTGAGACTGCCAACTGGATTGGCTTATTCGATTCCGGCAAGAAGCTACTTGATCAGATTGTAGTACCGGCAGGAGTTCTGGGTCCTAACCAATCATACGCACGTATAAGTGACGGAGCGGCAAATTGGGAAGTAAAAGGTGGAAGTAGTGACAAATATGTGACTCCAAGTACGAATAACAAGACGCTCGACAGCAATGCTAAAATGGAGAAGTTCGAAGAACATGACTCTGTAGGTATCGGTATGTCTATCTCGGCGATGAGTGTGGTATTCTGCGGATTGATACTTCTTTATATCTCTTTCAAGATTGTAGGTAAAGTAGCCGTGAACTTGAGCAAACGCAATACGATGAAGTCAAAAGGTATCGACAAGGAAACAGCCAAAGAACTGTCACAAGCTCCGGGCGAAGTTTATGCCGCAATTTCTATGGCATTGCACGAAATGCAAGATGAGGTACACGACGTAGAAGAAACGGTACTGACTATCACTCGTGTGAAACGTAGCTATTCACCGTGGAGTTCGAAGATTTACACCTTGCGTGAAACTCCACAAAAAGTAAGTCACCCTTAAAAAGATAAAACGATGAAAGAATATAAATACAAAATCAACGGTAACTCATATAAAGTGCCATTGGAGATATCGAAGACAATATCGCTCATGTAGAAGTGAACGGTACGCACTATAAAGTAGAAATGGAAAAACAGCCGAAGGCGGCACCTGCAAAACCGGTAGTACGCCCATTGCCGAACTCTCCGGCTGCTCCTACCACACCGGTAGTGAAACCGGCTGCACAGTCTACCGGAAAATCAGGTGTCAAATCTCCGCTACCGGGTGTTATACTCGACATAAAAGTGAACGTAGGCGACACAGTGAAGAAAGGACAAACCATTATTATATTGGAAGCCATGAAAATGGAAAACAATATCAATGCAGACAAAGACGGCAAGATTACCGCTATCAACGTAAACAAGGGAGATTCTGTCCTTGAAGGTAATGACCTCGTAATTATTGAATAATATGGGAGAATTTATCAACTTTTTAGGAAACAACCTTGCCGACTTCTGGACGTATACAGGATTTGCCAACGCAACGGTAGGCCACGTCGTTATGCTCCTGGTAGGTTTATTCTTCATATACTTGGCGGTAGCCAAGGAATTTGAGCCGATGTTGCTCATTCCTATCGGTTTCGGTATGTTGATCGGTAATATCCCCTTTAACATGGAAGCCGGGCTGAAAGTCGGCATCTATGAGGAAGGTTCTGTGCTCAATATCTTATATCAAGGAGTTACCTCCGGATGGTACCCACCACTTATCTTTTTAGGTATCGGCGCAATGACGATTTCTCGGCATTTATTTCTAATCCGAACTGATGTTAATCGGTGCTGCCGCACAATTTGGTATTTTCGGTGCATACATGATTGCATTGGCAATGGGATTTGATCCGATGCAGGCTGGTGCTATCGGCATCATCGGTGGTGCGGACGGTCCGACAGCAATCTTCCTTTCATCCAAACTGGCGCCTAACCTGATGGGAGCTATTGCGGTATCTGCCTATTCATACATGGCATTGGTACCGGTTATACAGCCGCCTATCATGCGTCTGCTCACTACCAAGCACGAACGTGATCCGTATGAAACCGCCGCGTGCTGTTTCTCATACAGAAAAAGTAATGTTCCCTATCATTGGTTTGTTGCTTACTTGCTTCTGGTTCCGTCGGGTCTGCCTCTATTGGGTATGCTTTTCTTTGGTAACTTATTGAAAGAAAGCGGTGTAACACGTCGCTTGGCAAACTGCCCGCGGTCCGCTGATTGATACCATTACCATCTTATTAGGATTTACAGTAGGTGCTTCCACGCAAGCGTCCGAGTTCCTCACTTTCGACTCTATCAAGATTTTCGCGCTGGGTGCATTGTCATTCATCATTGCAACTGCATCCGGCGTACTGTTCGTTAAGCTCTTCAACCTCTTCTTGAAGAAGGACAACAAGATTAATCCGTTGATCGGTAATGCAGGTGTATCTGCTGTTCCCGCCGACCAATTACCTGTTAATGCACGCTATGGGTCCGAACGTAGCAGGTGTAATCGGTTCAGCTGTTGCTGCCGGTATCCTGTTAGGATTCTTAATGTAGAGATAAGATGCCCTGCCGGATTTCCATTCGGCATGTCTTAAACTATAAAAGTAGAATTCTTCTCTACGAAAATGCCTCTTTCTGCGGAAAGGGGCATTTTTTATTGTTCTTCTTTTCTTTATGTCATATTCTCTGTTATGTTATCCTGTGTTATCGATACGTTAATCTATCTGAAACACATTACGAATATTTCGTAAGTACAATAATTTTAGTAACTTGCGCTTTATAAACGACACACTAAAATTACAATTTATGAAACGGATACTTCTACTACTCCTGCTCTGTTCCACCACCCTATTAATGGCACAGCAGACTGACCCTATCCAAGAGGCTATGGCAAGTTACGACTACGAAACGGCACTCTCGCTCATTGCACAAAAAAAGCCCGCCACTCCCCTATTGCTACAGAAAGGCAAAGCCCTGCGTAGCCTTGGACTGAACGCGGAAGCACTTTCCACCTATCAGGAAATCATAGGCAAGGATAGCACTAACACTCGCGCACTGATTGAGGCCGCCGAATGTTGCCGCACCCTTGCCAAATATAAGCAAGCATCAGCATATTATGAAAAAGTGCTCGACCTCACTCCGGAGAATAAATATGTACGCATACAGTATATCAACCTGCTTCTCGCCCAACAAAAGTTCCGCGAAGCATTGGGTGAAAGCAGCCTAATGACAGAAAAAGACAGTTCTGCTATCGCCCTGCATTTGCAAGCACAGAGTTTCGAAGGTATGAATGAACTTCTGCCTGCCGCGGGTTGCTACTACAATATTCAGGAAAAATATCCCGCCGACTATCTTGCCGCCGCCAAATTAGGGGCAATCAATATAGCAGCCTCTTACTATGACGAAGCAATAGAAGCAACAGAGAAATACCGGAAGATTGATACCACCAACATTGCCGTCAATCGCCAGAATGCTTTGGCGTACTGTCTAAAACAGGATTATCCAACTGCAATCCGCCGTTATCAGTACCTGGTAAACCAGGGAGACAGTACCTTCCATACCTGTTACTATCTCGGTATCAGTTATTATGCCATTGAAAGATATTATGAAGCACATGATTTTCTGGAAGCTGCCCGGAAATATGATCCGGAGAATGTAAACCTTCTCTATTACCTCGGACGTTCCTGTGCCAAGACTTCATGGAAGAAACAAGGAGTAGAGTATCTGGAACAAGCTATCAATTTGTCAATACCGAAAGACAGCAGCATGGTACGCCTTTATATAGGCATGACTGACTGTTATAAAATGGCGCAAATGTATAAAGAACAATTAGCGTCTATAAAAGAACGGTATCAGAAATACGACAGACAAAATCATAAATTACTATATGACATGGCACACCTTTCCTTTTTCGCCTTAAAAGACAGAAAAAGCACAGAACGCTACCTGGAAGCATTTCTAAAAACACGTCCCAAAGATGAGAAAGCAGAACAGGCGAAACTGAATGAAAAGGGAGAACTCGTTTTAGGAATAACCAATTATTATAACGCTGCTGACAACTGGCTGAAAGACCGGAAAAGCAAACAGAAAATAGAGGATTTCTTTCAGAATGGAAATCCTGAGACTACAAAGAAAGAATAAAATCAGCGTTTTACCACTAACTAAAAAGGCTGCCACCGTCAACCGGAAGCAGCCTTTCTTTTTATTTATGAAATAATCCGAAGATTACTGTGCCAACTTGTTGTCAGAACCGAGCACGTTAAGGATTTTGTGCTTATACAGTTTTTCCATGTTGTCGCGAGCCGGACCAAGATACTTACGTGGGTCAAATTCTGCCGGTTTTTCAGCAAAAGTCTTGCGGATAGCAGCAGTCATAGCCAGACGAGAGTCTGAGTCGATGTTGATCTTGCAAACTGCAGACTTAGCAGCCTTACGCAGTTCTTCTTCAGGGATACCAATAGCAGCTTTCAAAGCACCACCGTATTTGTTGATCGTTTCAACTTCTTCTTCAGGAACTGAAGATGAACCGTGAAGAACGATAGGGAATCCCGGAAGTTTTTCCATAACAGCATCCAATACTTCGAAAGCCAACGGAGGAGGAACCATACGACCAGTAGCCGGATCGATGTGACACTGTTCCGGAGTAAATTTGTAAGCACCATGAGAAGTACCGATTGAGATAGCCAAAGAGTCGCAACCAGTGCGAGTAGCGAAATCAATTACTTCTTCAGGGTCAGTATATGTGTGGTGATCAGAAGAAACTTCGTCTTCAACACCTGCCAATACGCCAAGTTCGCCTTCTACAGTTACATCAAACTGGTGAGCGTAATCAACTACCTTCTTAGTCAGTGCTACGTTTTCTTCGTAAGGAAGATGAGAACCGTCAATCATCACTGAAGAAAAACCTGAGTCGATGCAAGATTTACAAGTTTCAAAAGTATCTCCGTGGTCAAGATGAAGAACGATTTCGGGATGTGCACAGCCTAATTCTTTAGCATATTCTACAGCACCCTGAGCCATGTAACGCAACAAAGTAGCGTTAGCATACTGACGAGCACCTTTAGAAACCTGAAGAATCACAGGAGATTTAGTTTCAACAGCAGCCTTGATGATAGCCTGCATCTGTTCCATATTGTTGAAGTTGAATGCTGGGATAGCATATCCACCTTTGATAGCCTTAGCAAACATTTCTTTTGTGTTTACCAATCCTAAATCTTTGTAATTTACCATTTTGTTTAAAGTTTATTGTTAGTGAATAAAAATTCTACGCAAAAGTAAGCATTATCCCCCGAATAACGAACATCGGAAAGGAAAATATAGCAGAAAAAGGTTTAAATAGAACCGTATTTTTTAGCAGGAAGACACAATGACATTATATTGTAATGTCGAGCTAGCAATCAGTTTAATTTATCGTCATAGCATCAGAACAAGTTCAGTGCCCCCAAACAATACACAGTAAATCAGTAATTCGAAGCTATATATTATAAATTTTAAAAGAATTCTTTTTCTATTTCATATAAAAGCATTATCTTTGCGCTCTGAAAATGACCATTACACTATTTCTTACCAAAATAGTAACAGAATATAAATTAAAAAAACAGATACTGAAATGAAAAAAGGCCTTCATCCAGAATCATACCGTCCGGTAGTATTTAAAGATATGTCAAATGGTGACATGTTTTTATCTAAATCAACTGTAGCAACTAAAGAAACCATCGAATTCGAAGGTGAAACTTATCCGTTGCTGAAGATGGAAATCTCTAACACTTCTCACCCGTTCTATACTGGTAAATCTACATTGGTGGATACAGCTGGTCGCGTTGATAAGTTCATGAGCCGCTACGGTGACCGTAAGAAGAAATAATTAGTCTTTCTTGTAAGATGAAAAAGAGGAGATTCCGAAAGGAATTTCCTCTTTTTCGTTTTGAGACATTACACTGGCAACAATATATCCAGAAGTTTTCAGGACTATCAGCCGAAAAATAAATAAAAGAAAAATGTCCGGATTCCGTTTATTACAAAATAAAGGAAGTACCTTTACAGAATTAATAAACAAAAATGGAAATAACTAACTTAAAACAAATGACAAAGGAGGAAGTTTTTAACCTTATCAGACAACGCCTTTCTTTTGGTGACGAATTGCAGCAACAATTAAGGCATGTGGACAAAGACAAATTTATGAAAGAGCATCGCAGATTCGAAATGTCGGGATTCGAAACCCAAACAGGATGGTGTACTGTTTTTAACAATGACATTTTAAATAAATTTGCCGACTTGGGCATTTATAACTATACTTCTTATCTTTTTCTTGACTTTTATATGGGTGTGCCAACCGTTTACCTCAAGTATTTCTCCGAAGATGAGAATTTGGAATACACTCTCGACGGATATACAACAACAGAAATCATATTTACGATTTTTGAATTGACTATCTTCTCAGGAAAACCGACAAGAAGACGGAAATAAAAATACTATTTTCATATCAACCCCACCCCTTTCAGCCTGTCTCTAGAGAACACATGAACTCTCCCCAAAACAGAGGCTCTGTTTGATGTAAACAGACGCTCCAACTGCCACAAACAGACACTCTATTTTCCTCAAACAGAGCCTCTATTTTACCGCACTCCCCAATAAAACAAATTAAGAATCCAACTCGTAGCGACAATCAACGAAAAGCACACAAATCCTGAACATAAACACTTGTAAGTTGTTTACTCTCTTTAAAAAAGAGAAACGAATCAACGCAAAAACTCTAAACATCAGTGTGCTGTATGAAAAAGAAATATGGATTTATGCTCGCAGTAGCCGTCCTATTAGCGGGCTGCGGACAAAAAAAAGAAACGAGTGTTATAACGGCCCGTCCGGTGAAAACCACGATTGTAGAGTCAAGATCGATCATCAGAAAAGATTTTTCGGGTATTGTAGAAGCCGTGGAGTATGTGAAGCTGGCATTCCGGGTCAGCGGACAAATCATCAACCTGCCTGTCATAGAAGGCGAGAAAGTAAAGAAGGGACAATTGATTGCAGCTATCGACCCCAGGGACATCGCCCTGCAATATGCCGCTACCAAATCGGCGTATGAGACGGCTGCCGCACAAGTGGAACGCAATAAGCGCCTCCTCTCCCGCCAAGCCATATCGGTTCAGGAATATGAAATCAGCCTGGCTAATTACCAGAAAGCGAAATCAGAATATGAGTTATCCGTCAATAATATGCGCGACACTAAATTGACGGCTCCCTTCGATGGTTCCATCGAAAAACGTCTTGTGGAAAATTATCAGCGTGTCAACTCGGGTGAAGGTATCGTGCAGTTGGTCAATACACACAATCTGCGCATCAAGTTTACAATTCCCGACGCTTACCTTTACCTGCTCCGCACCAAAGACCCGCGTTTTCTAGTAGAGTTCGACACATTCAAAGGACATGTTTTCCAGGCAAAGCTTGAAGAATATCTTGATATCTCGACAGACGGAACGGGGATTCCGGTCAGTATTACTATTGATGACCCGTCTTTCGACCGGGATTTATATGCAGTGAAACCGGGATTTACGTGCAGTATCCGTTTCACGGCAGATGTAGGACCGTTGGTACAGGATAGTTGGACAATTATCCCGTTAAGCGCCGTGTTCGGTGAAAGCGAAGGAAAGAAGATGTACGTCTGGGTGGTGGAAGACAACAAGGTACACAAACGAGAAGTGACTGTTAACGCACCTACCGGAGAAGCACAGGTACTTATCTCCAAAGGGTTGAAACCGGAAGAGAAAATTGTTATTGCCGGAGTATATCAGTTAGTAGAAGGGGAAAACGTAAAAGATATAGAGAAATGAACTTAGCCAAATATTCATTAGACAACACGAAGATTATCTATTTCTTTCTTGCTGTGTTGCTTATCGGAGGGATTTCTTCCTTCGGAAAGCTAGGGAAGAAAGAAGATGCTCCCTTCGTCATCAAGTCAGCGGTTATCATGACCCGTTATCCGGGAGCCGAGCCGGCAGAAGTGGAACGTCTGATAACAGAGCCTATCTCTCGCGAGATACAAAGTATGAGTGGTGTGTACAAGATTAAATCGGAATCTATGTACGGGCTTTCCAAAATCACATTTGAATTGCAACCGTCACTATCGGCAAGTTCCATTCCGCAAAAGTGGGACGAGCTACGTAGGAAGGTACTCAATATACAACCGCAGTTGCCGAGTGGTGCATCTACGCCGACTGTGTCGGACGATTTCGGCGATGTATTCGGTATCTATTACGGTCTGACGGCCGATGATGGTTTCTCCTACGACGAGATGCGAAACTGGGCGGAACGGATTAAAACACAAGTCGTCACTGCCGACGGTGTGATGAAAGTGGCACTGTTCGGAGTACAGACAGAGGTAGTAAATATCTTCATCTCGACCAATAAACTGGTAGGCATGGGCATCGACCCGAAACAGCTCGCCAGCCTGCTGCAATCACAAAACCAGATTATCAACACCGGAGAAATCCGCGCAGGGGAACAACAGCTACGGGTAACTGCTAATGGTATGTATACGACCATAGATGATATCCGCAATCAGGTTATCACCACGAAAGCGGGACAGGTGAAGTTGGGAGATATTGCCGTTATCGAAAAGGGCTATCTCGATCCTCCTTCCAATATCATGCACGTAAACGGAAAACGTGCTATCGGTATCGGTGTCTCTACCGACCCGCAACGGGACGTAGTGCAGACAGGTGAAAACGTAAAAGCCAAACTGAGTGAACTACTCCCGCTTATGCCCGTAGGACTGGAATTGCAAAGTCTTTATCTGGAAAACGAAATAGCCAACGAAGCCAATAACGGATTTATCATCAATCTGATTGAGTCCATCTTAATTGTAATTGTGATTATCATGCTGGTAATGGGACTTCGTGCCGGTGTCCTGATTGGCTCATCGCTGATATTTTCTATCGGAGGTACACTACTTATCATGTCTTTCTTTGGTGTCGGACTGAATCGTACGTCGCTGGCGGGATTCATTATCGCAATGGGTATGCTGGTAGACAATGCCATTGTGGTGACGGATAATGCACAGATTGCCATTGCTCGTGGAGTAAACAGGCGAAAGGCATTGATAGACGGTGCCACAGGACCGCAATGGGGATTACTTGGCGCTACGTTCATCGCCATTTGTTCATTCCTGCCGTTGTACCTCGCCCCTTCTGCCGTAGCGGAAATCGTGAAACCCCTGTTTGTCGTACTTGCCATTTCGCTGGGATTGAGTTGGATACTTGCATTGACACAGACGACCGTATTCGGTAATTTTATCCTGAAAGCCAAGGCGAACGGCGATGCAAAAGACCCATATGACAAGCCTTTCTATCATAAGTTTGCTTCTATTCTCCGGACGCTGATCCGCCGCAAGGTGTTGACGCTGGGTTCTATGGTAGCACTTTTCATCATCTCACTCGTCATCATGGGGACGATGCCACAAAACTTTTTCCCTTCTTTGGACAAACCTTATTTCCGTGCAGACGTATTCTACCCGGACGGGTATAGTATCAACGATGTGGTGAAAGAGATGAAATCGGTGGAAGAACATTTGGTACAACAGCCGGAAGTAAAGAAAGTATCAATTACTTTCGGAAGCACACCATTGAGATATTATCTGGCATCTACTTCAGTAGGACCGAAACCGAACTTCGCCAATGTACTGGTAGAACTGACGGACAGTAAATATACGAAGGAATATGAGGAGAATTTCGACGGATATATGAAAGCGAATTATCCGAATGCGATTACCCGGACGAGCCTGTTCAAATTATCCCCTGCCGTAGACGCTGCTATTGAGATCGGTTTTATAGGGCCGAATACAGATACGCTTGTGGCACTAACCAACCAAGCGTTGGAGATTATGCACCGGAATCCGGATTTGATTAATATCCGCAATTCGTGGGGGAACAAGATTCCGGTATGGAAACCTGTGTATAGTCCGGAACGTGCACAACCGTTGGGAGTATCCCGACAGGGAATGGCACAAAGTATCCAGATTGGTACAACGGGAATGACGTTGGGAGAATACCGTCAGGGCGATCAGGTGCTCCCTATTCTGCTAAAGGATAATACGGTGGATTCGTTCCGTATCAATGACTTACGCACGCTTCCGGTGTTCGGCACGGGAAACGAGACAACAAGCCTGGAACAAGTAGTGTCGGATTTTGATTTTCAATACCGGTTCTCTAATGTGAAAGATTACAACCGACAAATGGTGATGATGGCGCAATGTGACCCGCGCCGCGGAGTAAATGCGATTGCAGCCTTCAATCAAGTGTGGTCGCAGGTACAAAAGGAGATTAAAGTTCCGGAGGGATATACGATGAAATATTTCGGAGAGCAGGAAAGCCAGGTAGAATCCAACGAAGCATTAGCCAAGAATCTTCCGTTGACGTTCTTTTTGATGTTTGTTACGCTACTGTTCCTATTCAAGACATATCGTAAACCGACAGTGATTTTGCTGATGTTACCGTTGATATTCATCGGTATCGTGTTAGGATTGCTATTACTTGGCAAATCATTCGACTTTTTCTCTATTCTCGGATCTACTCGGATTGATTGGTATGAATATCAAAGAATGCAATTGTATTGGTAGACCAAATCGACATAGAAGCTGCTTCCGGAAAAGCACCGCTGAATGCAGTAATCAGTGCTACAACCAGCCGTATCATACCTGTAGCCATGGCGTCCGGAACTACGATTCTGGGTATGTTGCCGTTGCTATTCGACGCTATGTTCGGTGGTATGGCGGCAACCATCATGGGTGGTCTGCTGGTAGCCTCAGCATTGACGCTGTTCGTGCTTCCGGTGGCATATTGTGCGATACATAAGATCAAAGGATAAATGGGAATTTAACTATTCGCTTAAATGAAATAAAATGATAAATGAAAATTAATAATTATATCACATTACTTTGCAGCTTCGGTCTGAAAGCCGGAGCCCAGCAGTTCTTAAGCCGCGAAGCATATCGTGACAAAGTAGAAGCCTACAGCCAGGTGCTGAAACAGCAGCGTCTGAAAACCATGGCAAGCACCGAAGCGCGAAAAATAGCAAATACCGGCTTCCTGCCACAAATAGACATCACAGCCGAAGGTACCGCCAACCTCAACCACCTGGATAAGTGGAACAGTCCGAAAGGTGAGTATCGCCCCTACACCTATCAGGCACTCGCAACTTTGGCACAACCCCTCTATACGGGTGGTTCTCTAATAGCTCAGAAGCGTATGGCACAGGCTGACGAAGAGTTAAGCCAACTCACCACTGAACTAACTCTCGACCAAATTCATTATCAAAGCGATGCCGTTTATTGGAATGCCTCAGCCGCCTATGCCAGTCTTGAGGCTGCTGCTACATTTCAGGATATCATAAAGAAGCAGCACGATATTATTCAGGATCGCTTCAATGATGGCGCTATCAGTCGTACAGACCTGCTGATGATTTCCACCCGCCAGAAAGAAGCTGAATTGCAGTATATCAAGGCCCGTCAGAACTATACCCTTGCCTTACAACAACTGAACATTTTGATGGGAGTAGCACCCAATACTCCCGTAGATAGCCTAAGTGAAATCAGTATAGCCAGTGAACCCGTCGACATTCTTGGACTTGACGATGTACTTCCACGCCGCGCCGATTATGCCAGCACAACGGTAAACATTGCCCGGAGTGAGGCACAACGCCATGCCGCCCTCAGCAAGTACAATCCTCAGGTAAGCATGTTCCTTGCCACAGGTTGGGATACCGGTATCACGTACATGGGACAGGAAATCCCTCATACGCCTGTAGCCGGAGTAAACGTCAGTATCCCCATCTTCCGTTGGGGGGCGCGTTTCAAGACAAATCGGCAACAAAAGGCATTCATTGGTATCCAGAAGCTGCAACAAAGTTATATCACTGATAATATTCTTGAAGAGCTCTCCGCCGCCACTACAAAACTGACGGAAACGGAGCAACAAGTAAAGACAGCAAAGGAAAATATGGCTCTTGCCGAAGAGAACCTGGACCTTGTCACTTTCTCTTATAATGAAGGGAAGTCCAGTATGGCAGATGTATTGTCCGCACAATTGTCGTGGACACAGGCACATACGAACCTGATCAATGCGCATCTGGCAGAGAAAATGGCAGTGGCAGAATACAAGAAAGTGATTAGTGAATAAAAAGTCAGGCGCAGATTACACGGATTTATTTCTTTATTGTAATGAAAGAATCCGTGTAATCCGCGTAATCCGCGCCTAAAAAGTCCGCGTTCGTCCGCCTCAATCCGCGTCGTCCGCGTATCTATTCTCCTTATCCCAAGAACGAGATCAGCACACCCGCAGCCACCGCCGAACCGATAACACCGGAGATGTTACTGGACATACAGTAATTCAGCACATGGTTCTTCGGATCATACTTTGTAGCAATCTCATTGCACACACGGCTTGCCATAGGCACAGCACTCAGTCCAGTTGCACCAATGAGCGGGTTGATCTTCTTCTTGCTGAACAGGTTGAACAGCTTCACAAAGAAGATACCACCTGAAATAGAAAGTGCGAATGCAAGGAAACCACCCACTACAATGCCGATAGTCGTCCAATTAAGGAACGCTTCACTCGTCATTGTGGCACCTACACTCAGTCCTAAGAAAATAGTTGCCGCATTCATAATACTGTTCGCTGCCGCATCGAATAAACGACTGGTATCCGTACCGATTTCTTTTATCAAGTTACCGAACATCAACATACCAATCAAAGGCACTGCCGTCGGCACAAAGAGAGCAACGATCGTAGTTACTGCAATCGGGAAAATAATCTTCAGTACACGCAGGTTCTTGATTTCGGTTTTCGAAGGATAGAGTTTCTCTTGTTCCTTCATATTGATCATCAATTCCTTCTTCGAACAGAGTAATTTCACCACTAACGGAATAATTACCGGCACCAATGCCATGTAAGAATATGCTGCGATAGCAATCGGCCCCAGCAAATGCGGAGCCAGCTTGATAGTGGTAAAGATAGCTGTAGGACCATCAGCACCACCGATAATACCCAATGCAGCCGCTTCTTGCGGTGTGAAACCAATCAACACAGCCACCAGCAATACAGTAAAGATACCCAATTGCGCTGCCGCCCCAAAGATAGAGAGGCGCAGGTTACGAAGCATCGGTCCGAAGTCGGTCAAAGCACCCACACCCATGAAGATGATAGGCGGCAAGAAGCCTGTCTTAATCAACATATAATAGATGAAGTTCATCAGTCCCAAGTCGTGTGCAATTTCATGCAACGGCATTTCCCAAATGTTCTTCATTACTCCATTTACCAAAACCATTCCATTCTGATCTGCCTGGATGACGCCCATCTCTCCACCGGGAAAGTTAGCAATGAGCACACCGAAAGCGATAGGTACCAGCAGCAAAGGTTCGTAATGCTTTTTGATACCCAAATACAGCAGAATGAAAGCAATGGCATACATCACCAGAAACGACGGATCAGCAATGATGTTGCTGAAAGCCGTCATATCGTAGAGTCTTGCAAATATTTCTTCCATCGCTGTTTATCCTATCTTCATTAATACATCATCTTCTGCAACAGAGTCACCCGAAGTAGCACAAATAGCCGTCACAGTACCGTCAAAATCGGCACGAATGGCATTGTATGTCTTCATAGCTTCAATGTAGCAAAGCAAATCGCCTTTCTTCACTTTATCACCTACCTTTATCGGGGTTTCCTGGGCATTCTTCGTCAGGAAGAACTTGCCTTCCAACGGAGCAGGTACATCTTGTCCTTCGCCTACGGGAGCTTCCACTTTCGCTGTAGCATCTGCCGGCAAATCAATATCACCGTAAGCTACCGTTACGCGATAAGCCTGTCCATCTACCTGAACGGTAAGTGTTTTCGGTTTGGCGTCGTCCAACGGAGACTTATTAAGTTCCGCCTTCCGTTTTTCCACGTCTGCCAGGAAGTCTTCTTTCGCCTTGCCACTCTTGTATGCTTCGTATTGTGCCGGATGCATGGCATATTCGAAAAGTTCTTCATCATCTTCGCCCAAATCCCATTTGTTCTCTTTCATCATCTTGCGATACTTATCGAGCGCATCCGGATAATTATCCTGTGGGTTTCCGGTAAAGAACTTACGGCCTTCACGTTCGGCTTTCTCAATGATTTCGGGAGCTAGCGTACCCGGCAATTTACCAGCTTTACCCAACAGCATATCCCAGATATCATCAGCAATCATACCCCAACGTTCCTTACCTTTTTCCATAGCAATCACGTTCATCATCGCCAGATTCTTAACATACTGGCTGAACGGAGTTACCAACGGAGGATAACCTACGCGCGGCCATACATAAGCCACTTCATTGAACAGCTTGATAAGCAACTGATCCTGCGTCATAAACGGCAAGTTACGTTTCGCCTTATATTTATTGATAGATTCCAGATTGGACTCCAAATCAGCCATCAAGCTACCCATCATACCCCCCGGAAGTCCCGGACCGATCAACAGGGAGTTCATCAAGCGGTTCTTCGGACTGATATACAAACCGAGGAAGTCATCCATAAATTCCTGAATCAATGCACGCACTTTCATGTATGCTTCCATATTCACCTCAGGAACCTGGAAACCTGCATCTTTCAGCATAGCCTGCACACTCAGCAAGTCAGCGTGTCCCGTACCCCATGACAACGGTTCCATGCCCACGTCAATATAATCGCAACCAGCCTCGCAAACTTCGAGGATACTTGCCATATTGAAACCGGGACCTGCATGACTATGATATTGAATAGGAATTTCAGGATGTGCCGCTTTGATATTTGCTACGATCTTGCCCAATGATACGGGGCGACCGATACCTGCCATATCCTTGATACAGATCTCATCAGCACCCAGCTTGATCAGCTCCAACGCCATATTGGTGTAGTACTCTACAGTATGGATGGGAGAATGAGTGATACAAAGCGAGCACTGTGAAATCATTCCCGCTTCTTTGGCATAGTAATGGAGGGAGCAATGTTACGTACATCATTCAATCCGCAGAATGTACGTGTGATATCTGTTCCCTGAACTTTCTTCACTTTGTAGAACAATTTGCGGACATCCGCCGGAACGGGGCTCATCCGGAGTCCGTTCAGTGCGCGGTCGAGCATATGGGTTTGAATGCCTGCTTCGTGAAATGGCTTTGTCCATTCGCGCACGGCTCTATTCGGGTTTTCGCCAAACAATAAATTTACCTGTTCAAAACCTCCGCCAAGGAGCCACTTCTTCGGGAGCATACTTGTTGACTAAAGTAATCAGCAATTTACCTAAATAAATCACAATCAGCAGAATAACAAATACGGTAGCCATTCCGACCACCATCAGCAGAATCGCTGTTTCGATATTTTCCATATAATAAACTATTAGTAATTTAAGCCGTTTGTCTAAAAAGCGTCCGAAAATACCATTTTTTTATTATAAAATTAATTAAGAAAGGGATAATAAAGTATAAAACCGCAAGTTTGGGATAGGATTGACAACAAAATGTCCTCGGCATATAAAAGCAAATGGTATGAGAGAAACTCCCTCCTGCTTCTCTCACACCTTGGATAAAACAATTATTAAATAAATGCACTGACTGATAACAACCCGGTTTAGCCCTACTTCTGGTTTCATACCTTCTTAACCTATCAAACTACCAGAAGAAAACCGGTCACAACATAAATACAACATTCTGGCCTCATCGGCTTTCTAAAAAAATTAGTGTCAGACTGGGTTGTAAACCTTCTAAAATTCAACCCAGCCTTTTTAGTCGGAAAACTAAGCTAATTCAACAACTATAACTTCCGGCGAGGGAACCATTTCCGACTCACTATTTTTGGTAGTTACTCATTCTGCTACCAAAATCTATTGTTTGTTTTGACTTTTTTCATGTTAGTCTCACAGCAACTCAAATTCTTTTCTAATCTTAATCTTACTATTCATAGAGTACTTATATTAGGAAGAGAAGACTTTACTCCATTTTTACCAAGAAAAAACGAAAAAAAATCGATTTAAATAAAAAAGAGGCTGAATTCTGAAGTGACCCCAAAAATTTGGACTGGTTAAACATTATCCAGTTATAGAAAGAGTTCGGTATTGTACTGGACTCTTTCCTTTTAACGGGACTTGATTCTTTTATTATTATAATAATCTATATATTCTTCCAAAGCCTTTGTGAAGTCTTCCGGAGACTCGAACTTTTCAGCGTATAGAAGCTCAGATTTCATAATTCCGAAAAATTCTCCATCATAGAGTTGTCCAGACAATTTCCCTTTCTCGACATACTTTGAATTATATGATGCCCTTCAAGCCTTTTCCGATATCCGAAGTGTTGGTATTGCCAACCTTGATCAGAATGAAGTACGAGTCCGTCAAGGTTATCACACTTATCAAATGCTTTATCGAGCATGTCATATATTTGTTCAAGATTAGGGCTGTTAGATATGTTATGGGAAATAATCTCACCATTGAACATATCAAGAATAGGCGACAGATATAGTTTCGTAGCCCCTATATTTATCTGTGTTACATCAGTCGCCCATTTACGGTTTGGCTCAGTAGCAACAAAGTTACGCCCGATTATGTTTGGGGCGAGACTGCCAACTTCTCCTTTATAAGAACGATAACGCACCTTGCGCATCTTGCATTTGATATGCATTTCTGTCATGAGACGCTGCACGGTCTTGTGGTTGATGACATAACCACGGTTCCGCATCTCCCAAGTGACACGTCTATAGCCATAACGTCCTTTGTGCTCATGGAAAATGGATTTGATTTCTTCTTTCTCCACTGCGTATTTATCTGGTTCCTCAAGCCGTTTCAGATGATAATAGAATACGGAACGAGCCATCTTTCTTAACTCCAATAATAAGTCAAGAGGATATTCGGACCTTAGTTCGTCGATGGCTTCTGCCCATTGAGACGTGCCCGGGCTTCCTGTTCCTCGACTAAGGCCTTCACTTTTTTAGTAACGCATTCTCTGCCCTCAGGCGCAAGTTTTCCGCCTGAAGCTTTTCCAATTCTGTCTGAGGTTCTTTTTTCTTAGGTCTTGCCATAGTTTGAGAAGGTCTGCCTTTACGTCTAAATATATGTAATTCCGGATATCCATGTTTACGAACCGTACGAACCCAGCCTTCAAGTGCTGTACGGCTTATACGGTACTTTATCAATGCATGGGACAAAGGTAATCCTTTTTCCAATATCTCGCGTACAACCTGTTCCTTAAAATCACTTGTAGGCTTTATCTTGGAACGTTTTCTTAGGATATCAACCCCGTATCTATCATATAAACGTACCCAATCGAGAATTTTATTCTCGTGTAGGTTGTTTTCTTTTTGCCAACTGTCTAATTGGACAACCGGCTTTTACCCTGCTCACTATATTGAGCTTTTTTTTTTCAAAAGTGTATTTCATAAAGAATGCACCCCAAAAGTTTTTTGTCTAACTTTTGGGGTGCACTTCAATTCAGCCTCTTTTTTATTCTAAAATAATTTCTTTCTCTCGAAGTTGATAACCGATTCCGGAAGAACCGAAGACATTTTCCAACGTCGCATTCAAGTCTCTAGTCAGAACCGTTCCACTATAAGTCAGCCCTTCACATTTCTCATGCCCGATAACTGTCAATTTGAATATTTGTTCGATATCCGCCACTACATTAATCAGCGGGTCGTCTTCATAGCCCAGAACTTCCGGGTATTCGGCTTCCGGTGTTGGTACCTTTCTTTCCACAGGTACTATCTTAGTTTCGTCACACCGAACACTCTGTCCTGCAGTCAATGTCCGTTGTCCCACCGGCGTCGCAACTTTCACGCTGCCCTCTTCACAGTTTACAAGCATTTTCTTTCCTTGTTGTACCACCAGGAATTTGGTTCCGAGCACTGAAACGTCTCCGGCTTCGGTCTGAACCGTAAAAGTCTTTCCGGGAGTCACTTTAAACAAAGCTTTTCCCAATAGTTGAAGTTTACGTTCCCAAAACCATGTGACGCGATTATAAGACAGAGAAGAGTTTCCCATCAGCTTTACTTTACTGCCATCCGGCAGTTCATAATCCATTGCCGTAGTTTCCGTTACTAGTTTTTCCTCTGAGAAATAGTAACCACCTATTCCCAAAAGAACAATAAACATAGCCACTATTCCCCAATACAGGGCTGCCGACCTTTCACCTCCCCGTTTCCGTTGGCGGCTTACAGTAATCCGACGACTTTCTTCACGATGCAACCTCAACTTCTCAGCAATCTTCGCCTTACGGGAAAACAACTCGCCTTTCAGAGGAAGCTTACCTTCTTCGATATATTTTTCTAAAAGTTCCGTATTATCCTCCATACCTCACATCAATTAAAAATCCATAAATTAGCTCCCACCGCAAGCAGGAAAGTTTTACTCAACTGCTCTCTTAACCTGGATATTGCCGTGTGAGTCGTGTTATATACGGTACGGGAAGTCAATCCCATTACCTGCGCAATCTCATCTGAACTCATCTTCTTATAATACTTCAGATATAACACTTCCCGCTGTTGCTTCGTCAGGTTATTAATTTCTCTCTGCAAGACTTTTAATTGTTCTCTTTCTAATTCAGAGCGGATAATCGCCGTTTCAATGTCGATTTCGAGATCAAACTTATATTCATTCGTATCTACATCGTCCAACGATCTGAATATACCACCATTCTCTTTCTTCAATTCATTGACTATGATATGTCTCAACGACACACACAGATAGGCAGATATAGATTGCTACCGTACCGATAATCTTACGCCATTGAACTGGTTGATAAATAACTGTGCCACACCCTCGTCCATCAACTGATCGATACCTTTGGCAAGCTGTTTCTGTTTCATAGGGTCAGCATTCTCAATATATTTAAACATCTCCGGTGAGAAACTCGGCAGACCACGGAAATGAAGTTTCTCACCTTCAGTCAGCGTATCACCGATCTTGAACGTTCCGTTGTCTGGCAAACCAATGATATCTCCCGCCCAAGCCTCGTCTACTGTTGTCTTACGCTGTGCCATAAACTGAGTGGGAGAAGAAAAACGCATCGTCTTTCCATGACGCACATGCAGGTATGGAGCATTACGTGTAAATTTACCTGAGCAAATCTTACAGAATGCGATACAAGAACGATGATTCGGGTCGATATTCGCCGTAATCTTAAAGACAAATCCGGTGAATTTAGGCTCTTCCGGTTCCACTTCACGTTCTTCCGCCTGTACAGGACGAGGACTTGGAGCTATCTCTACAAAGCAATCCAGCAACTCTTGCACACCAAAGTTATTCAGAGCTGAACCAAAGAATACAGGTGCCAGTTCGCCCTTCAGATATTCTTCTTTATCAAATTCAGGATAAACTCCATCTATCAATTCCAACTCACCACGCAACTTATCAGCCAATTGCGCACCGATTTGCTTATCCAGTTCTTCCGTATTGATATCAACCTCCACCTTTTCCGTCACCACTTGCTTGGAAGGCTGGAAAAGATTCAGATTGTTTTCGTAGATGTTATAAACTCCCTTAAAGCGCACACCACTTTCGATAGGCCAGGTCAACGGACGTACATGAATGGCAAGCTCTTCCTCCAGCTCATCCAACAAATCAAACGGATCTTTCGCCTCACGGTCCATTTTGTTGACAAATATGATTACCGGAGTATTACGCATACGGCATACTTCCATCAGCTTACGCGTCTGTGTTTCCACACCTTTGGCACCATCTACAACGATGATAACGCTATCTACAGCAGTCAACGTACGATATGTATCTTCAGCGAAATCCTGATGACCGGGAGTATCGAGGATATTAATCTTATACTCTTTATAGTCGAACTCCATCACAGAGGTGGTTACAGAGATACCACGTTGCTTCTCTATATCCATCCAGTCCGATGTAGCGGTTTTCTTTATCTTATTGCTCTTTACAGCACCCGCCACTTGGATCTGTCCACCAAAAAGCAATAGCTTTTCAGTCAAAGATGTTTTACCGGCATCCGGATGCGCGATAATCGCAAAGGTTCTTCTCCCTCTCAATTTCGTTATTATTGGCCATATATAAAATTTGGTATAATATTATTATTGGGCATTCAGTTTTTCAATACATACTTTCAGACTCTCTTCCCAATGAGGTACTTCAATGCCGAAAGTCTTTTTAATCTTCGTCTTATCCAATACGGAATAATGCGGACGCGGTGCCTTTGCCGGATACTCATCCGTATGTAAGGGACTCACCTTGCATGTCGTGATATCCGCAATGCGATGTATAGCCACCGTAAAATCATACCATGAACATACGCCTTCATCACTGAAATGATAAATACCCGGTACAATACCCTGATTAATGGCAGCATAGATAGCTTGTGCCAGATCATTTGCATACGTCGGCGTACCAATCTGATCAAAAACCACACCTAAAGACTCACGCTCACGTCCCAGACGAATCATCGTTTTCACAAAGTTATTTCCATAAATAGAGTATAACCATGCTGTACGAATTACCATCGCTTTCTCACAATTCTGCATAACCTCCTTTTCTCCCCCCAGCTTGGTAAAGCCGTAAACAGAATTAGGACAGGGTTCGCAATCTTCTTTATAAGGTATATGCGCTGTTCCATCAAAAACATAATCCGTAGAAACCTGTATCATAGCAGCACCATGGGCCTGAGCAGCACGTGCCAGTATTCCCGGAGCTTCCTGATTCAGTTTGCGGCACAATTCTTCATTATCTTCCGCTTTGTCAACTGCTGTGTAAGCAGCACAATTCACTACAACATCAATCTGATTCTCTGCAATGCAAGCCTGTACAGCTTGTTCGTCACAGATATCCAACTCCTGTACATCAGTAAAAAAATAAGTGTGTTGCGGATTCTCTTTTGCAAGAACTTGCATCTCGTTGCCTAATTGACCGTGGCACCGGTTACCAATATATTAAATTTTTACAATTTACTATCTTCGAAAGTTATTCCGGTTATTCATCCAGTTTCAACTCCCCTTTCTTGTCCTTTTCGTAATAATTGGCCAGCAAAGAAATGAAACTGCTGATAGTCTCTATCGCCTTTGCGGTTCCCTCCGTGATTTCTTTCTTCTGCAAACGCAGCAATAAAACACCATACAAAGCCTCAAAACAGGTTTCCAGTTCCGGTTCCTCCTTTTTCCCGTTCTTAGTCCGTAGCTCTACAATAAATGGCAATGCCTTGAAATAGGCAGCACTGTAAAAAGGGAATTTAGGAGAAGAAGATAAAGCATTATGCAACTCCGTCAGGTTGAGAATAACATTCTTATTGATCTGTAAATGTCCTTTCTCCGTACCCCTTCTTCACTCATCATCGTTATCAGATTGCCATACCACTCTCTCAGTGGCAGCACGCTGGTCCTCCGGATAACGGACAATCACATTAGTCTCCAGTTCTTCCGGTTCACAATGATTGGCACGGATGAGGTCTTCTTCCTGCCACATATATATAAGATATTCGGCAATGTTTCTCTCTTTCAGTTGTTGAGCTATTTGATTCATAATGTTATCTCCTAATAAATTGACTCTCCCAACAAAGTATAAATCAATCCAGCTACAGATACCAACATCACAATGCTTCCAATGACACGATTCAGTATCCAAATGCCACGCAGATTGAAACTTAGTACGTACCTTGTTCACAAAGTAAGTGATTCCGAGCCACCAAGTCAATGCGCCGGCAGCGATAGCAAAATATCCCGTTATCTCTTCAAAGACTAAAACGCCCTGTTGTACAAAGGCAAAACGGGCAAAAAGTCCGATGAACAGGAATATGATTAAAGGGTTAGAAAGAGTGACGAAAAATGCAGTTATAAAATTATGAAAATAAGATCCCTTATTGGACGAAGCCGGACGGATAGAATTTACCGGATTACTGCGAAAGGTATAAATTCCGAAAACAACAACATAACGCTGCCGAGCAATTGCAGATAAAAACTTCCTTTATTAATATAATCGGAAACGAAGCTCATGCCATAACCCGTAAGCAGAGCGTAAGCAATGTCACTCAACGAGGCTCCCAGACCTGTTATGAAACCATACCAACGCCCCTTATTCAAAGTCCTTTGGATGCATAATACGCCCACCGGACCGAGAGGTGCGGACACAACAACGCCAATAATAAAGCCTTTAACTAATATATCGAATATTGTCTCTATCTGAATCATTCCGCAAATATCGCACTTTTTTGTGATATGAGAATAGGATATTAACGTTTTTTCCAACGAATCATCCCTAATTCATGAAGCAGGAGAAATTTAAAATAAGACTTCGAAAACGCGGACAGCGCAAATTATTCCCTTTATCCCTAAAAGCTAAATCTTTGTACACAGAGAACTAGCAGCCCGTAGGTATTAATTTATTCGTCTGACAGCTGTCAGACGAATAAATGGTTGCAACATCAGGAACAGTTTTTAGGTATACAACAAATAAATCCATAAACTCTGCTGGCTTTTTGGAGAAGCCACCCCCGAAAGTGAAGAAAACCTGAAAGGACATTTCGTTGGTCCGCGCCGCGAAATGATTACTCCTTGGAGTACAAATGCTGTGGAAATCACCCAGAATATGGGCTTGAGCGGTATCTCACGCATCGAAGAGTATTTCCCCGTAAAGGACGAAAACGCTGACCGCGACCCGATGCTGCAACGCATGTACAAGGGACTGGATCAGGAAGTATTCACCACCAACCGTAAACCGGAACCGATCGTCCATATCGAAGACCTGGAAGCTTACAACGAAAAAGAAGGTCTGGCACTCTCTAAAGAAGAGATGGACTACCTCAAGAAAGTAGAACAAGACCTTGGACGTAAACTGACCGACTCCGAAGTATTCGGTTTCGCCCAGATCAATTCCGAACACTGCCGCCACAAAATCTTCGGCGGGACATTCATCATCGACGGTGTAGAACAAGAGTCTTCCCTCTTCCAAATGATTAAGAAGACTACACAGGAAAATCCGAATAAAATCATTTCAGCTTATAAAGATAATGTAGCCTTTGCCGAAGGTCCGGTAATTGAACAGTTTGCTCCGGCAGACCACTCAAAACCCGACTATTTCCAGGTGAAAGATATCAAGACTGTTATCTCACTGAAAGCCGAAACACATAACTTCCCGACAACCGTAGAACCATTCAACGGTGCATCTACCGGTACCGGTGGTGAGATCCGTGACCGTATGGGCGGTGGCAAAGGCTCCTGGCCAATTGCCGGAACTGCCGTTTACATGACTTCATATCCCCGTACAGACGAAGATCGTCCCTGGGAAGAAATCCTTCCTGTACGCCAATGGCTGTATCAGACTCCCGAACAGATTCTGATCAAAGCATCCAATGGTGCCAGCGACTTCGGCAACAAGTTCGGCCAACCGCTGATCTGTGGTTCTGTACTGACTTTCGAACATAAGGAAAACGACGAAGTTTACGGTTACGACAAAGTAATCATGCTTGCCGGCGGTGTCGGTTACGGTACGAAACGTGACTGCCTGAAAGGTGCTCCCGAAGCCGGTAACAAAGTAGTCGTGATTGGTGGTGATAATTACCGTATCGGCTTGGGTGGCGGTTCCGTATCTTCAGTAGATACCGGACGCTACAGCAGCGGTATTGAGTTGAACGCCGTACAGCGCGCCAATGCAGAAATGCAGAAACGTGCCTACAACGTGGTACGTGCCCTCTGCGAAGAAGACAACAATCCGGTGGTATCCATCCACGACCATGGTTCAGCCGGACACGTAAACTGTCTCTCCGAATTGGTGGAAGAATGTGGTGGCGTGATAGACATGAGTAAATTGCCCGTAGGTGACAAAACCTTGTCTGCCAAAGAAATTATCGCCAACGAAAGCCAGGAACGTATGGGATTGCTGATTGAAGAAGAAGCTATCGAGCATGTACGTAAAGTGGCTGAACGTGAGCGTGCCCCAATGTATGTGGTAGGTGAAACTACCGGTGACCATCGCTTCGCTTTCCAACAAGCTGACGGTGTACGTCCGTTTGATCTTGCCGTAGAACAGATGTTCGGCTCGTCTCCCAAAACTTACATGGTGGACAAAACCGTGGAACGCCACTACGAAATGCCTAAATACGAACAATCCAAGTTGCACGAATATCTGACGAATGTATTGCAGTTGGAAGCTGTTGCCTGCAAAGACTGGTTGACCAATAAGGTAGACCGCTCGGTAACCGGCAAGATTGCCCGCCAACAATGTCAGGGTGAATTGCAATTACCGCTAAGTGACTGTGGCGTAGTTGCTCTCGACTATCGTGGTGAGAAAGGTATCGCCACTTCACTGGGACATGCTCCGCAAGCTGCACTGGCAGATCCGGCAGCTGGTTCAGTACTTTCCGTCAGCGAAGCACTAACCAACCTGGTATGGGCTCCGATGGCTGAAGGAATGGACAGCATCTCCCTCTCTGCCAACTGGATGTGGCCTTGCCGCTCACAGGAAGGTGAAGATGCACGTCTCTACACCGCTGTAAAAGCATTGAGCGACTTCTGCTGTGCACTGCAAATCAATGTGCCTACCGGAAAAGACTCCCTGTCCATGACCCAGAAGTATCCCGACGGTAGCAAAGTAATCTCTCCGGGAACCGTAATCGTTTCCGCAGGCGGTGAAGTTTCTGATGTGAAGAAAGTGGTTTCTCCCGTACTTGTTAACAACGAAAAGACAACGATTTATCATATCGACTTCAGTTTTGATACATTGAAACTGGGTGGCTCTGCCTTTGCGCAATCATTGGGCAAGATTGGCGACGAAGTACCCACTGTACAAGATGCCGAATATTTCCGCGATGCTTTCCTTGCCGTTCAGGAACTGGTGAACAAAGGACTGATTCTTGCCGGGCACGATATTTCTGCCGGTGGTCTGATTACTACCTTACTCGAAATGTGCTTCGCCAATGTAGAAGGTGGTATGGAAATCAATCTCGACAAGATGAAGGAACACGACCTCGTGAAACTCCTGTTTGCCGAGAACCCGGGTATTGTTATCCAGGTAAGCGACAAGCATAAGGAAGAAGTAAAACAAATATTGGAAGATGCCGGAGTAGGTTTTGTGAAGATTGGTAAGCCGACCGACGAACGCCACATCCTCGTATCTAAAGATGATGCTACTTATCAGTTCGGCATCGACTATATGCGTGATGTTTGGTATTCTACTTCTTACCTGCTCGACCGCAAGCAATCTATGAACGGTTGCGCCAAGAAGCGTTTCGAGAACTACAAGATGCAGCCACTGGAATTCGCTTTCATGCCCGGCTTCAAAGGTAAATTCTCTCAATATGGTATCGACCCGAACCGCCGTACACCGACAGGCATCCGCGCAGCAATCATCCGCGAAAAAAGGAACAAACGGTGAGCGCGAAATGGCTTACTCACTCTATTTGGCAGATTTCGACGTAAAAGACGTTACAATGACCGACCTCATCAGCGGACGCGAAACACTGGAAGACGTAAACATGATCGTTTACTGCGGTGGTTTCTCTAACTCCGATGTACTGGGTTCTGCTAAAGGATGGGCAGGCGCATTCCTGTTCAACCCGAAAGCTAAAGAAGCATTGGATAAATTTTATGCACGCGAAGATACATTGTCATTGGGCGTCTGCAACGGCTGCCAGCTGATGATGGAATTAAACCTCATCAATCCCGAACATAAGAAAAACGGTAAAATGCTACATAATGAATCTCATAAATTCGAATCGAGATTCCTGGGACTTACCATTCCTACCAACCGCAGTGTGATGTTCGGCTCTCTGAGTGGCAGCAAACTCGGTATATGGGTAGCTCACGGAGAAGGAAAATTCTCTTTGCCTTATGACGAAGATAAATATAATGTGGTAGCCAAATATAGTTATGACGAGTATCCTGCCAATCCGAATGGCTCCGACTACTCTATCGCAGCACTGGCCAGCGCAGACGGGCGCCACTTGGCTATCATGCCTCACCTGGAGCGCTCTATCTTCCCGTGGCAGAACGGTTGTTATCCTGCCGACCGCCTGCACAGCGACCAGATCACTCCATGGATGGAAGCCTTCGTCAATGCCCGCAAACTTTCCCCCTCATAAAAGATTCAATAACCCCTAAAAGTCCTATTTGTATGAAAAAATGGCTTTTTCTAATCTTATTGTTTCCTCTAATTTGTGTCGCGCAGACGTATCGATATCTCGGAGTGGAGGATGGGTTAAGTAACCGGCGGGTTTACTGCATTCAAAAAGATAAAACCGGATACATGTGGTTCCTCACGCACGAAGGTATTGATCGATACAATGGAAAAGAGTTTAAACGATATAAGTTAATGGATGGTGACGCAGAAGTGAACTCTCTGTTAAATCTAAACTGGCTTTATATTGATCAGGAAGGAGTCTTATGGGAAATCGGGAAAAAAGGAAAAGTATTCCGGTATGACCAGATTCACGACTGCTTCAGTCTTGTATATAAATTACCGATGGAAAGTTTCAGCGAACAGCCGGACCCGGTCACTTATGCCTGGCTCGACCAGAACAAACACATCTGGCTATGCAATAAAGATACTATCTTTCTCTATAATACGGACACCAAACAAGTCACCCATATAAAGAATGATATAAGTGAAGAAATCACTGATATTGAACAAATAGACGAATCGCATTTCTTCATCGGTACGGAAATGGGGATTCATTATGCCCAATTAGAAAACAACGCATTGAAACTTATCAATTGCGATAAGTTGGAGAGCGTGAAAGCCCAAGTAAGCGATTTACACTTCGACAAAAAGATTCGGAAACTATTCATCGGCACTTTCTTGCGGGGAATTATGGTTTATGATATGAATACCAAATCCGTCATACGACCGGATTATAACCTGAAAGATATCAGTATCACACGGTTCAAGCCGCTAAATGACAAAGAGTTATTAATAGCTACCGATGGCGGAGGAGTACACAAAATAAATATGGATACTTATCAAATAGTACCCGAAATTGTGGCTGATTATAACAGTAATTGTGGCATGAACGGTAACAGTATCAATGACATTTTTGTGGATGATGAAGAACGGATATGGCTGGCTAATTATCCCATCGGAATCACGATACAAAACAACCGTTATACGAGCTACAAATGGATTAAGCACTCCATCGGTAACAAACAGTCTTTAATCAACGATCAAGTAAATGCCATTATTGAAGACAGAGAGGGAGATTTATGGTTTGCAACGAACAATGGCATCAGTTTTTTTAATTCAAAGACCGGACAATGGCGATCGGTGCTTAGTGCTTTTGAAGAGTCGCAAGGTAATAAAAGCCATATCTTTCTTACTATATGCGAAGTGGCTCCCGGAATTATCTGGGCAGGCGGGTACTCTTCCGGTGCTTACCAGATAGATAAGAAAACGTTCAGTGTCAGCTATTTCATGCCGCCTTTGTACATTCATACAAACAAGCGACCGGATAAATATATACGTGATATTCGTACAGATATGCAGGGTTATATCTGGTCGGGAGGATTCTACAACCTCAAGCGTATTAATCTGAAGACGCAGGAAGTACGGTTTTATGATGGATTAAAGTAACTAATTAAAATTAAGCAGCATTATGTTTAAGTTTAATACCCAAGGTATCCCCGACAGCCGCCAATGCCCTATTGACGGTGTAAAAGAGGTTGTCGCTACTTGCATAATCCTGCGGTCTGATCCATTTAGTTTTCATTATTCTCCACAAGGTTTCTGCAAGATTCAGGTGAGGGGAATACGGTGGAAGGTAAAAGAGAAAAAGTCCGCGTTTCTCCCACAGTTCTCTCATTCCTTTATTTTCTTGTTTCGATGTACGCTCGCATTGTCAAGCACGATGAACGTATCTTTCTTTATGTTCAAGGAAAAGGTGTCAAGGTATTCAACGACCTTGTCCGCGTCAATACTTTCAGTCGTGGTGAACCCATGATAGCGGTTGTTCCTGTCTATCATGCCGAAGATGTTGACCCTTTGTGCCTTTTGGGATGGGATATACACGTCTTCGTTACGGAATTGCCAGCCGTAAGGCACATAGCCTTCGGTGCACACATGGCTTTCATCGGCGTAATAGAGGTCTATCTTGCCGTTTATGTTCAGATGTTCAAGTTCTTGCAACTTCTCGGTCTTATACGCATAGAGTTGCGGCGAGGGGACTCCCCTTGGGCGTTTTCTTATTCGCTTATATCTTGCGCCAAGGCTGATAAAAAACGCTTGAATGTCAGGTCGCTCGCTTCCTTGCCAGTGGCCTTCTGCCAGGCTTCCCGAGCTTTGCTGACGCTCTGCCTGTCCTGTTCTATGGCCTTGCGAACAACTTCCTCGTCCGTACAGTCCATGATAGGTTTTCGCCCACGGCCGGGACGGGTCTGCAAGCCGTCGATGCCTTCCGACAAGAAACGTTTTACCCAAGAGTTGACAGATACATGTGACATCTCCGTCTGCAAACCTATGGCCTTGCTGGAAAGTCCAGTCGATTTGAGCAGTACGGCACGACAGCGCATCCGAAAGCAATGGCTGTCTCCCTGTCGGAAACCCGTTTCCAACGCCAAGCGTTCGGAATCCTTTAATATGATTGATTTGATTTTGCCCATAAGTGCATATTTGAATTTTATGAGGCAAAGGTATCAAAACCTTATGATATAAACCAATTATGAACATCTGCGCTATCAGGTACGTTACGGAAAAACAATAAATTCATTTTAGGCAGTTCTGACGGAGCAGTGGAATTTGACAAGGATATGAAATTGCCCAGAAGTTATTCTTCTAAAATGATTTTCAGCGATTTCAAGCTTTTTTATCAAACAATCTATCCGGGTGATGAGGATTCTCCGTTGAAAGCAAGCATCAATGATACAAAGGTACTAAAGTTAAAATACAATCAAAACAGATTCTCTTTGCAGGTTTCTTCCATCAACTATGACTATCCTTCCAATATTCTTTACTCTTGGAGGCTAGAAGGTTTCTATGATAAATGGAGCAAACCCGGAACAGAGAACACGATTCGTTACACCAATCTTGCCCCGGGCAAATATACGCTAAGGGTACGTGCCATCTCCAATGAAGACAAACGCATCATGCTTGAAGAAAGAAGTATGGATATTATCATAGCCCAACCTTTCTGGCTGACATTCTGGGCCATGCTGGTTTATACAGCTATCCTTTGTCTCATTGCCATCGTCCTATTGCGTATACTGATTTTGAGGAAGCAACGCAAAGTCTCCGATGAGAAAATACACTTCTTTATCAATACGGCACATGATATCCGTACCCCATTGACGCTTATCAAAGCACCTTTGGAAGAACTACGCGAGAAAGAGGAGTTGAGTAAAGAAGGTATTTCGAACATGAATACGGCATTACGAAACGTAAATGCCCTATTACGTCTTACCACCAATCTTATCAACTTTGAAAGAGCGGACGTATATTCTTCCGAATTATATATTTCAGAGCATGAGCTAAACACGTTTATGAATGAAATATTCAACGCGTTCCAGCAGTACGCCAACATCAAACATATCAACTTCACTTATGAAAGTAATTTCAGGTATATGAACGTATGGTTTGATAAAGAAAAGATGGAATCTATCTTTAAGAACATCATTTCGAACGCACTGAAATATACTCCGGAAAATGGAAATGTACAGGTTTTCGTTTCAGAAACATCTGACTCATGGAGCGTGGAAGTCAGAGACACAGGAATCGGCATCCCGGCCAATGAACAAAAGAAATTGTTCAAACTTCATTTCCGTGGCAGCAATGCTATTAATTCCAAAGTAACAGGAAGTGGTATCGGACTGATGCTTGTATGGAAGCTAGTCCGCCTGCATAAAGGAAAGATTAATCTGTCAAGCATCGAAAACCAGGGATCGGTTATCAAAATAACATTCCCTAAAGACAGCAAGCGCTTCCGGAAAGCACATCTGGCAACTCCGAGCAAACAGCGTATAGAAAATACGATTGATAACGTTCCGCCTCCATCACCTGAAATTTACGAAAATGCACAAAAGAAAGAGAACATTAATCATCGTCGCATCTTGATTGTGGAAGATAATGATGAGTTGCGCAACTATCTGTCGCAAACGTTATCCGAGGAGTATTTCGTACAGGTTTGCTCCAATGGAAAAGAAGCATTGACGATTATTCCCGAGTACAAACCAGAGCTGGTTATTTCAGACATTATGATGCCTGAAATGCGGGGGGATGAATTATGCCAAGCTATCAAGAATAATATCGAAACCTCCCACATTCCTGTTATCCTGCTGACTGCTTTGAATAATGAGAAAGATATTCTCTCGGGACTTCAGATTGGTGCGGATGAATACGTTGTGAAGCCATTCAATATTGGTATATTGAAAGCTAATGTTGCCAATCTGCTGGCTAACCGTGCACTATTGCGCAGCAAATTCGCAAATTTAGATCTGAATGATGAGGAAAATGATGAAGACTGCATCAACTGTTCGCAAGACATTGACTGGAAATTCATAGCAAACGTCAAAAAGAACGTGGAAGATAACATTGACAATCCTGCTCTCACGGTAGATGTATTATGCAGCCTGATGGGAATGAGTCGCACAAGTTTTTACAATAAATTAAGGGCATTAACCGATCAGGCACCGGGAGATTATATCCGGCTGATTCGTCTGAAACGTGCCGTACAATTACTAAAAGAAGACACACATAGCATAACAGAAATTGCAGAAATGACGGGATTCAGTGACGCCAAGTACTTCCGCGAAGTATTTAAGAAGCATTATAATGTAAGTCCCAGTCAATATGGCAAAGAGAAAAAAGCAGTTAGTAAGGAAGGAGGAGAAAAGAAAGAATGAACATTTATCTCGAAGCATTTGGAATCTTTTTTAAAATAGGCGCCTTTACTATTGGAGGAGGATATGCAATGGTGCCACTGATTGAAAATGAAATTGTCACCAAACGGAAATGGATTGCGCAGGAAGATTTTATCGATCTGCTGGCTATCTCCCAATCCGCACCGGGAATTTTGGCAGTCAATATTTCTATCTTTATAGGATATAAGCTGCGTGGAATCCGGGGAAGTATTATCACAGCATTGGGAACAATTTTGCCGTCTTTCATTATTATATTGGCTATCGCCCTGTTCTTTCATAGTTTCAAAGACAATCCGATAGTGGAACGTATTTTTAAAGGAATTCGCCCGGCAGTGGTGGCACTCATCGCGGCGCCGACCTTTACCATGGGACGATCCGCAAAAATCAACCGCTACAATCTGTGGATTCCTGTTGTCTCGGCAATATTAATCTGGCTGTTGGGCTTCTCCCCTATCTGGATTATTATTGCGGCCGGTGTAGGAGGTTTCCTGTGGGGGAAATTTAGAAAAGTTGAGAGTTGAGAATGGAGAGTTGAGAAGGCGCGGATTAACGCTGTTGTTTTACAGATTCATAATTCTAAAAGCCGGGAAATCCGTGTAATCCATGCCTAAAATTATTATATAATAAATTATTAATCACATGATTTACCTACAGTTATTCTATACATTTTTCAAGATCGGGCTCTTTGGCTTCGGTGGCGGTTATGCCATGCTTTCCATGATTCAAGGCGAAGTGGTAACCCGCTATGGATGGGTGAGTTCGCAGGAGTTCACGGATATTGTCGCAATCAGCCAAATGACTCCAGGACCTATTGGTATCAACGCAGCTACTTATGTAGGGTTTACTTCTACGGGTAGCGTATGGGGTTCCATCATTGCTACCTTTGCCGTAGTCCTTCCCTCTTTCATCTTGATGTTGACCATCAGTAAATTCTTCCTAAAATACCAGAAACATCCGATAGTAGAATCTATTTTTAATGGATTACGCCCGGCAGTAGTCGGATTACTCGCCTCCGCCGCGTTGGTATTAATGAACGCAGAAAACTTCGGTTCGCCTACGGAAGATACTTATTCATTCGTTATCAGTATCATTATCTTTCTGATTGCATTCATCGGAACAAGAAAATATAAAGCCAATCCGATATTAATGATTATCGCCTGTGGTATTGCAGGTTTGCTGCTCTATTAATAACGAGCGGCTGAACAGTAAACAAAAAAACAGTAAACAAAAAAACGGTGAATAAACTGCGTTATCATTCAGCAGAGTGTTCACCGTTTTATCGTTGTTTATTCTATACCTTTACAGTTTTAACTTCTTACTTACGGATTTCGATTCATTATGTAAACGATCTAAAGCTGTCACTACATAACGGCATTTTGTTTTTCCTGTTTCATAAGGAAGTCTATAGAATGGATTGCGCGTGATAGCTACAATATGAGAAGGATCGTCCAAATTCACCTTTTCTTTACTGTCAAAACGATAGACTACATATTGAACTGCCTTATCCATCTCTGTATCAGCTTTTCGGAGCTGTCCAAAAAGGATATAGCCATCTTCCGTCCATACCTTTTTCATTTTACGTACCTTGCCCGGAGCTTTATCATCCATAAAATCAAAGACTGGAATCAAAGCAGGATATTTATGATATTCACTGATTAAAGCATCGCGATATCTACCCTGGTTCTCAACAACAGCTGCTGCATACCATTGACAGCTACCTCCGATTGTTTGGTAAGCACGTTGCAAAGCCATCTTGCGGGGAAGCTGATTGATAGAAGAATTCTGCGGATCGGCAAACTGAACTGTCTTTGGCACCGACTGACCAATGAACAACGGCCGGTTTTCCGAATGAGTAGCCCACCATTTCACCAGTGTCTCATAGTCGGCAGCTTTGTGGCCAATCTCCCAGTAAATTTGCGGAATATTATAATCAATCCATCCTTCACGTGCCCAAAGGAGTACATCGGCATAAAGATCATCATAGTTCTGCAAACCATTGGTGTTGCTTCCCAATGGATCGCTCTTCTGATTACGATAAATACCGAACGGACTGATACCAAACTTCACCCAAGGCTTGATGCCACGAATCGTTTCGTGAAGCTTCTTTATCAACACATTCACATTACTACGACGCCAATCTGCCTTATTGGTGAAACCTCCACCATAACGGGCGAAACTTGCATCATCCGGAAAATCCAATCCATTAACCGGATAAGGATAGAAATAATCATCCATGTGAATAGCATCTACATCATAACGAGACACAATATCGGTCACAATTTTACAGATATGCTCCCGGCTTTCGGGAAGTGCCGGATCGAAATATAGCTGATCGCCATAAGTAACAAACCATTCCGGATGCTGGTGATAAATATGCTCCGGCGCCAACTTATTTTTTAATGAGGTCTTCACACGGTAAGGATTGATCCAGGCATGAAACTCCATATTCCGTTTCTGACATTCTTCAATCATAAACTGCATCGGATCCCACATAGGAGAAGGCATCTGACCTTGCGTTCCTGTCAGAAAACGACTCCACGGTTCATGCTGGGAAGCATATAATGCATCCGCTTCAGGGCGTACCTGAAAGATGATTGCGTTAATACCAGCTTCCTGAAGAGAGTTCAACTGACTAATCAATATTTGTTTCAGCCTCTCTGTGGGAATGCCACGAAACTGACCGTTAACAGCTTGTATCCACGCTCCACGGAATTCACGTTTAGGATATTTATTGCCTGATGGCACCTGTGCCCTCACTCCTACCACCAGAAGAAGAGCTAAAAGTAAAAGATAGTTTTTCAGCTTCATAATATTCTTAAATCGTAATAATGTGACGCAAAGATAATACAAACTCTCGATAAATTCGCTAACTTTGCCGACTACCATAAAAAAGGAGTATTTTATGTCAGAAAACAACTATATTTCGATCAAAGGCGCACGAGTCAACAACCTCAAAAACATCGATGTAGATATTCCCCGCAACAAACTTGTTGTTATCACCGGATTGTCGGGTTCGGGAAAATCATCACTTGCTTTTGATACCCTTTATGCAGAGGGACAACGCCGCTACGTAGAAAGCTTAAGCAGCTACGCGCGTCAGTTCCTGGGGAGAATGAGCAAACCGGAGTGTGACTTTATCAAAGGGATTCCTCCCGCCATTGCCATCGAACAAAAAGTAAACAGCCGTAATCCCCGTTCCACCGTGGGCACCTCGACTGAAATTTACGAATATCTACGCCTGTTATATTCACGGGTGGGGAAAACGTATAGTCCCATCAGCGGGCAGGAAGTCAAGAAGCACTCCACAGAGGATATCGTCAACTGTATGCTTTCGCATCCGGAGGGAACCAGATATACCGTATTGACCCCTATCCGCCTGCGCGAAGACCGCACATTACAACAGCAATTGGAGATAGACCTGAAACAAGGATTCAACCGTATCGAAGTGAACGGTGAAATGAAACGAATCGATGAATATACGCCTGTGGCAGGTGATGAAGTCTATCTGCTGGTCGACCGTATGGCGGTTGCCACCAGCAAGGACGCCATCAGCCGACTGACTGATTCTGCCGAAACAGCCATGTATGAAGGCGACGGAACCTGTATGCTGCGTTTTTTTCTATCGGATGGAACTACGAAACTTCATACTTTCAGCACTAAATTCGAAGCGGACGGCATCATCTTTGAAGAACCGAACGACCAGATGTTTTCATTCAACTCGCCTATCGGCGCTTGTCCGGCGTGCGAAGGATTCGGCAAAGTAATCGGCATCGACGAGCACTTAGTCGTTCCGGATCGTTCATTATCGGTGTATGAAGGAGCTATCGTATGCTGGCGTGGCGAAAAGATGGGCGAATGGAAAGAAGAATTAATTCATAATGCGGAGAAATTCGACTTCCCCATTTTCACTCCTTATTATGAGTTGACAGACGCGCAACGCAGGTTACTTTGGGAGGGCAACCAATATTTCCACGGCATCAATGATTTTTTCAAGATGCTGGAAGAGAATCAATATAAGATACAATACCGGGTGATGTTGGCGCGTTACCGGGGAAAGACGCTTTGCCCGAAATGCCACGGCACCCGCCTGAAACCGGAAGCCGGATATGTACGGGTGGGCGGAAAGAATATTTCCGAACTGGTGGATTTGCCTATCACAGAACTGAAGCAATTCTTCGACCATCTGGAACTGGATGAGCACGACAGCAATGTGTCCCGACGTATCCTGATTGAAATAAATAGCCGAATTCGCTTTTTAATCGATGTAGGTTTGGGCTATCTGACGTTGAACCGACTTAGTAATTCCTTATCGGGTGGAGAAAGCCAGCGTATCAATCTGGCAACCTCGCTGGGAAGTAGCCTTGTGGGTAGTCTTTATATTCTCGACGAGCCAAGCATCGGACTGCATAGCCGTGACACAGACCGTCTGCTCCATGTGTTGCGTCAACTGCAACAATTAGGAAATACGGTAGTGGTGGTAGAGCACGATGAAGAAATTATCCGTGCAGCCGATTACATTATCGACATAGGTCCCAATGCCGGACGCCTAGGTGGAGAAGTTGTCTACCAGGGAGATATGAAGGATTTAAAGAAGGGAAGCAACAGTTATACGGTACGTTATCTTTTAGGAGAAGATGAAATACCCGTTCCGAAGCATCGCCGGCCATGGAATAACTATATAGAATTGAAAGGCGCACGTGAGAATAATCTGAAAGGAGTAAACGTACGTATCCCTCTCAATGTAATGACAGTTGTTACGGGTGTTTCCGGTTCCGGGAAGAGTACATTGGTAAGAGATATTTTCTTCCGGGCATTGAAACGTGAATTAGACGAATGTAGTGACCGACCGGGAGAATTCACTTCAATCGGAGGAAGTTTGCGTGACCTGCGGAATGTAGAATTTGTAGACCAGAACCCGATTGGCAAATCATCGCGCTCAAATCCGGTGACTTACATCAAGGCTTACGACGAAATCCGCAAACTATGGTCCGAACAGCCTTTGGCGAAACAAATGGGATATACCCCCGGATTCTTCAGTTTCAATAGCGAAGGCGGACGTTGCGAAGAGTGTAAAGGAGAAGGAACCATTACTGTAGAAATGCAATTTATGGCAGACTTGGTATTGGAGTGTGAATCTTGTCATGGAAAACGCTTCAAATCCGACACGCTGGAAGTGAAATTCAACGATAAAAGTATCTACGATGTATTGGAGATGACCGTCAACCAAGCGATTGAGTTCTTCAACGAACATGGACAGAAGAAAATTGTGAAGAAGTTGCTTCCTTTGCAGGATGTAGGACTGGGATATATCAAATTAGGACAGGCTTCTTCTACCCTTTCCGGTGGTGAAAACCAACGTGTCAAACTCGCATTTTATTTAAGTCAGGAGAAAGCTGACCAAACGATGTTTATCTTTGACGAACCGACTACAGGATTACACTTTCATGATATCCGCAAACTGCTGGATGCTTTCGACGCATTGATTCGCCGGGGACACAGCATCGTTATCATCGAGCATAATATGGATGTTATCAAATGTGCCGATTATGTAATCGATCTCGGACCGGAAGGTGGAGATAAAGGCGGAAATATCGTAGCAGTGGGTACCCCGGAAGAAGTTGCTGCCTGCGGAGCAAGCTATACAGGGCAGTTTCTGAAAGAAAAACTAGGATAAGCAATCGTCAAAACTATAATAATACATTTATGTAATTAAGCCCTTGCAGAAGTTCTATATCTGCAAGGGCTTAATATATGAAAAAAATCAATCTCTCTTACAAGTAGAAACCGAATCCAATCTTCACACCGAAACGTGACATATCTCCATCATTGAAACGCCATTTATAATAAACGGCAGGTTCAATGGTTACCGTACGCGAAAGAAAGTAAGCGTATCCGGCTTCGATACCCAGTCCCCAGTCTGTCTGATGTTTTCCACCACTCCAACGGAAGCGGTTCCAGTCGAGTCCACCACCCAGATAGATACCGGTTTTATTGAAGTAGAAGCGTACTCCTGTGCCCAGTGTATACTCATCTACCGGTTTCGACCAGTCGGCTCCGGCATTTACCATCAAGGCAATACCCTCGGCAAAGAATGTACCGACCTGTGCACCAACTCCAAACTTTGCTTTATCGTTTTTACTATACGAAAAGTCCAACCCCGTTACAGAAGGATTAATAATCGTAGTTCCTTTCTCAAATTGCGCTTGTGCAGTAAAAGAGACTGCCAATAAGCAAAGAGCCAAAGCTAATTTCTTCATAAACTTACTTTTTTAAGTGAATAGATTGTTCGTCTTTTTTGCGGCGTTCGCGCATTTGTTCCTTTTTCCGAAGCACCAGCCAAAGAAGGAGGACGATGACATAAGAAACTGCCACCGTAATTATTTTCTCTGTCAGGCTGACTTCCGTATTACGAGGCAACAAATAAGCCGCTGTTACAGATACATAAATAAGGAATGCAAGCGCCACTCCTGTTGATTTTCTTATTTTCTTCATTCTGATAATTTTCTTGTTTTTTGCTTATTTATCCAGATATAGAACCAAACAGTCGCAACCATTACACACGCTATACCAACGCCATAGGAGACTGTATGCGAGAGTCCTAATCCTTCAGGAGCAATACATATATAAGTAGAACATACACATGTCATAAACAGTGCCGGTACCAAAGTAATGATATAAGGTTTCTTGGATACCGCCAGAAAAACTGTTATAGCCCACAAGGTAAACACAGCCAATGTCTGATTTGCCCAGGCAAAATAACGCCATATCATATTAAATCCGTTTGCATCACGCAAACTATACAAAAGCAAACCAATAGCTAGTACAAACATAGGAATACATATATACAAACGACGACGCATGGATTTTTTGTTCCATTCCGAGGAAGTCTGCCACAATAAGGCGGGCAGAGCGGAAAGCGGTGTCACCACTCGTGATAGGCGCGGCAATCACACCTAATATAGCAAGGAATCCTCCCCGACAGTACCGAGCCAATCTTTGGTGATAGCATCCACTACTACGGCAGCATTCGTCTCCCCCATTCCGTTTTCATGAAAGAAATAGGTGGCAGCTGCCGCCCAAATCAGGGCAACAATACCTTCGGTAATCATAGCACCATAGAACACAGGGCGACCGTGACGTTCACTCGTCATACAACGAGCCATCAACGGACTTTGCGTAGCATGGAAACCACTGATAGCCCCACAGGCTATGCTGACAAACATAATCGGGAAAATGGGTAGTTCAACAGCATTAGGGTTCGTATTCTGTAATCCGTCCCAGAATTCCGGTAAGACAGGATGCTTCACATAAAGCATCACCAGTATACCCACCGCCATAAAAAGCAATGCAACAGCAAAAAGCGGATATATCTTACCTATGATTTTATCAACCGGCAACAAAGTGGCAAAAATATAATAGATAAATACTACTATTATCCAGAACGTAACATCCAAAGATTCCGGTGTCAGTTTTGCCAGCAATCCGGCAGGGCCGGCTACAAAGACAGCTCCTACCAATATCATCAAAAGAACTGTAAAACCGCGCATCACCTGCTTGGTAGTTACTCCCAGATAGCGACCGATGATCTCCGGCAAGCTTTCACCGCCATTACGCAGAGAGAGCATACCTGCCAGATAATCATGTACGGCTCCGGCAAAGATACTGCCGAGCACAATCCACAAATAAGATGATACACCAAATTTAGCCCCCATAATAGCACCGAAGATAGGACCCAAACCGGCAATATTAAGAAATTGTATCATGAAAATCTTCCATAATCTGCCAACAGGAAACAGTAATCCCAACAATACCGACAGTTTTACTAACATTTGCAGGGATTTAAAACAGAAATAAAAATAAAGGATATGCGCTATACTATTTTCATTCTTTCAACATTTTGTTTCCTTTATTTCTCAATTGTTGCGCAACCGCGCAATCCGCCGAAGTTCGTGCCGCATGGGTGACTGCCTGGGTCACCGCCGTCTATGGTTTGGACTGGCCTCGCACACGTGCAACAACCCCTCAAACAATCCGCAAGCAGAAAGAAGAGTTAATAGATATTCTTGATAAGTTGAAGGCTGCCAACTTCAACACTATCCTATTTCAAACCCGTACTCGTGGAGATGTATTATATCCTTCGGCAATCGAACCTTTCAATTCGATCCTGACCGGAAAGACAGGAGGAAATCCGGGATATGATCCACTGGCTTTTGCCGTTGAAGAATGTCATAAGCGAGGGATGGAATGTCATGCCTGGATGGTAACTATCCCACTAGGGAATAAGAAGCATGTTGCTTCGCTCGGCAGTCAGTCTGTCACCAAGCGGATGAAAGAAATATGCGTTCCTTACAAGCGCGAATATTTCCTCAACCCGGGACATCCGGCAACGAAGGAGTACTTGATGAAACTGGTGCGGGAAGTCGTTAGCGGTTATGATGTAGACGGAGTGCACTTCGACTATCTGCGTTATCCGGAGAATGCTCCTCTTTTTCCTGATAAATATGATTTCCGACGATACAATAAAGGACGCACACTGGATCAGTGGCGCCGGGATAATATCTCCGAAATTGTACGTTATATATATAAAGGTGTAAAAGCTATGAAACCTTGGGTGAAAGTTAGTACCTGCCCGGTAGGTAAATACCGTGATACTTCTCGTTACCCCTCCCGGGGATGGAATGCTTTCTTTACCGTTTATCAGGACCCGCAAGGTTGGATGGGAGAAGGTATTATGGATCAAATTTATCCGATGATGTATTTCCAGGGAAACAATTTCTACCCTTTTGCCCTCGACTGGCAGGAACAGAGCAACGGACGGCAGGTGATTCCGGGACTCGGCATTTATTTTCTCCATCCCGATGAAGGCAAATGGACACGCGACGAGATAGACCGCCAAATAAACTTCATCCGCAATCATGATATGGCAGGTGAAGGGCACTATCGGGTGAAATATCTCATGGAGAACACACAAGGCATTTATGATGAGCTAGCCGAAAACTTCTACGCATATCCAGCTTTACAGCCCCCGATGCCTTGGCTGGACAATGTTCCGCCTACGGCTCCGTCGGAGTTGAAAATAACAAATATCGAGAATGGATATACGGAACTAAAATGGCAGGCTGCTACGGATAATGACGAACGTAACAAACCTATGTATGTTATTTATGCTTCCAATGAGTATCCGGTAGACACCAGCCGACCGGTAAATATCGTAGCGCAGAATATCAGGGAGACAAGTTATATCTATGCCCCTATCCTGCCTTGGAATGCTAAAAAGCATTTCGCTGTTACGGCCGTAGACCGTTACGGAAATGAAAGCGTAGCGATACAAGAATAATTTCATTCCCAAGGAGTAAAACCGAACTAAATACTACATAGAGAAAAAAACATCTATCATACTATCATCAATTCCCATATCATCCTAATTGTCAGTGGAATAAGTATGATAGATGCCTTGAAAGAAAGGTATCTATCATACTTTTATTGCAAAAAATGGGCATCTATCATTCCTATACTTTGTCTATTTGGGCGTAGCATATAGGTAAAATGCCCATTTAAAGGCATAAGAATGCACACTTTACAGGATGATAATCCGTATTTGGCAACTTAATAATCCAGTTAGAATATCAGTCTTTTTATAGCCCACATAGGCAGGCTGTACAGCCCACGTATGCAAACCGTACAGCCCACATACGTAGGCTGTACGGCACACATGTGTGGGCTATAAAATTAGCGCCATTCAAGTCGGATTATTAAGCTATGATAGTCGGATTCATACGGGTTCATTGCAACAAAAACAAGCCATCTCACACCCATGCAACCTTTATTCGACTGTTTTATCAATGATAGATATTTATTTCATTATGTAATGTTGATAGCAGTATCAAGTGAGAGACATAGATAAAAATCAAAGAGGAATAACAACTTTATGCTCCTTCTGGTTTCTAAAAATAATGAACTCGACTTCTTTTTGTGTATCCGCGCGTTTCAATGCCTCTTTCATATCACTTAATTTATTGACAGATTTTCTATTTATTCCAAGCACAACATCATTCGGAGCAATAAAATCTCTGACAGGACTGCCTAGGGCATCTACTGAAACAACATAAACTCCCCGTTCCGTATCCATACCGGTAGCGGAGCGTTCTTCCAATGTGTCCAGATTCTTAAACGTCACTCCTTTCCAAAGCATCGTCTTGGTATCCGTAACATGACCTGCCACAAGCGGAACGGGCATAACAGGACTTTCAGCCAACTGTTTCAAATGAAAAGACAACACTCCGAAATTATTCATCGGAA